>VFQQ010000017.1_pt1 | contig 495990 bp, 470 predicted proteins | sample 3512341 | NCBI WGS metagenome assembly VFQQ01 (sample SAMN10412373, study PRJNA504923) | tailings metagenome | isolation source: Relicate 2 Philex TSF1 revegetated site | place: Philippines: Tuba, Benguet | collected 2017-08-29
CGCGACCTGGGGAATATCGACGAGCAACTCTGGGGAAATTCGCTGAGCGCCGTCACTCAAGGTCCTCGGCGGCGCTGCGATGGTGTTAGTCACGGTGGTCGGTCTTGCTGTCGCACTGCTCTCGGGCGGAAAAATCAGCATCAAGGGCGGGGGCGGGCCCGCCTGACGCGTGAATGTGGGCGCGGTTCACTAGGCTCAAAATGTGCCCCCCACTACCCGCGAATCCCAGCGAGCCGAACTCCACAAGACAATCTGGCGGGTAGCCAACGACCTCCGCGGCAGCGTCGACGGCTGGGACTTCAAGAGCTACGTCCTCGGCATGCTCTTCTACCGCTTCATCTCCGAAAACCTCACGGCCTACATCAACCGTCTTGAACGCCAAGCAAACGTAGGCGACTTCGACTACGCGAAGCTCACGGACGAGTAGGCTGAGTTCGGCCGAACGACTACGGTCGAGGAGAAGGGCTTCTTCATCCTTCCAAGCGAACTTTTCGCCAACGTCCGCGCCCGCGCAGCCCAAGACGAGAACCTCAACGAGACCCTCGAGCGCGTCTTCAAGAACATCGAGGGCTCTGCCGTCGGCACCGACAGCGAGGACGACATCAAGGGCCTCTTCGACGAGGTCAACCCGAACTCGAACAAGCTCGGCAACACGGTCGCCCAGCGCAATCAGAAGCTCGTCAAGTTACTCAACGCCATCGGCGACCTCAACCTCGGCGACTTCGACACCCACGAGATCGACGCGTTCGGCGACGCTTACGAGTACCTAATGCAGATGTACGCGGCCGACGCCGGCAAGTCGGGCGGCGAGTACTACACCCCGCAGGAGGTTTCCGAGCTGCTGGCCCAGATCGCAAGTATCGGCAAGACCGAGCTGAATAAGGTCTACGACCCGGCAGTGGGTTCCGGCTCTCTGCTCCTGAAGTTCCAGAAAGTGCTAGGCCCCGGCAAGGTCGGCGGTTATTTCGGTCAAGAGATCAACCTGACCACCTACAACCTGGCGCGTATCAATATGTTCTTGCACGACGTGCCCTACGAGCAGTTCCACCTCGCCCACGGTGACACGCTCACCCACCCCGAGCATTGGGACGACGAGCCGTTCGAGGCAATCGTCTCCAACCCGCCCTACTCGATCAAGTGGGAGGGCGACGCGAACCCGCTGCTCATCAACGACCCGCGCTTCGCCCCTGCCGGCGTTCTCGCTCCCAAGTCGAAGGCCGACCTCGCCTTCACGATGCACATCCTCAGCTGGCTGGCGGTGAACGGCACGGCGGCGATCGTCGAATTCCCCGGAGTCATGTATCGCGGCGGTGCCGAGGCGAAGATCCGCAAGTACCTCGTCGACAACAACTACGTGGATGCTGTGATCCAGCTCCCAGCGGATCTCTTCTTCGGCACGACCATCGCCACGTGCATTCTCGTGCTGAAGAAGTCGAAGCAGTCGAACGATGTTGTCTTCATCGACGCGTCCGCCGAGTTCACGCGTTCCGGCAATAAGAACAAGCTCACGGATGCTCACCGCGACCGCATCCTGACCACCCTCGTCGAGCGCGCCCCGGTCGACCACTTCGCCGCCGTCGTGTTGAACGCCGACATCGCTGCACGCGACTACGTGCTGTCGGTCTCCTCGCACGTGCAGGCCGAAGACACCCGCGAGGCCGTCGACATCACTGCTCTCAACGCCGAAATCGCCCAAATTGTCGCCCGTCAGGCCGAGTTGCGCACTGCGATTGACGCAATCATCGCGGACCTCGAGGGTGCTCCGTGAGCTCGGTCGACCTATTGCTCAACCGATTGAGCCCTGACGGTGTCCCGTTCGTCGAACTGAGGACCATCTTCGAACTGCGGAATGGTTATACGCCTTCGAAGTCCGACCCGTCGCTGTGGCAAGGGGGCGATATCCCGTGGTTTCGCATGGAGGATATTCGACAGAACGGTCGTCGGTTGTCAGAAGCGATTCAGACGATCCCAGCCTCGGCAGTGAAGGGCGGTCGGCTGTTCCCCGCCGGGTCGATCTTGGTTGCGACCTCTGCGACTATCGGTGAGCATGCCTTGATCGATGTACCTCACTTGTCCAATCAAAGATTCACGTCTCTGTCGCTCAAGCTCGAGTGGGCCGAGAGATTCGACCTCGAGTTCCTGTTCTATTACTGCTTCAAGCTCAGCGAATGGTGCCTCGCGAACACCACGACTTCCAGCTTTGCGTCGGTCGACATGCAGGGCTTCAGGCAGTTCCGGTTCCCGGTGCCGCCTCTCGAGGTTCAGCGGGAGATAGTGCGAATCTTGGATCAATTCACGGATCTGGAAGCGGAGCTGGAAGCGGAGCTGGAAGCGGAGCGGAAAGCGCGGCGGCGTCAGTACGCCCACTACCGCGCCAGTTTCTTCGCGGAGCCCGCAGAGAGAGTGGTCCCGCTCGGGGAGTTGCTCGAACTGAAGGCCGGCAAGTTCATCGCTGCTGCTCAGATATCGGCGGCCCCAGATGATGTGAGCGCATACCCCTGCTTCGGAGGGAACGGAATTCGTGGCTTTGTGACCGACTGGAGCCACGAAGGCGATCGCGTTCTGATTGGCAGACAAGGAGCGCTCAGTGGAAACATTCGCCGGGCTCGCGGGCGCTACTACGCCACTGAGCACGCGGTCGTTGCTACACCTCGCGAGGAGCTCGACATCTCGTGGCTTTTCCACGCGCTGACTTCGATGAATCTGAATCAGTACGTTTCAAAGGGCGCACAACCCGGTCTCGCGGTTTCGACGATCAACAAGGTTCCCATTGCGGTCCCGACGCTTCGTGAGCAGATGGACATTGGTCAGACGCTCGATAAGTTCGACGCCCTCGTCAACGACCTCAGCATCGGTCTCCTCGCCGAACTCACTGCTCGCCGCAAGCAGTACGAGTACTACCGCGACAAGTTGCTGACGTTCGATGAGGCGCCCGCGTGAGTAGCGCATCCGTGACCCGTTTTGAACCGATCGCGCTGAGTGGCGAGAGCACGGTCGTTGCCGAGTTTGTCGCCGACCCGCAGTCGTCTGACGCGTACCAGTCGGAGGCGGCGCTGGAGCGCGAGTTCATCCGCCTGTTGGAGGGTCAGGCGTACGAGTTTCTGCCGATCCACTCTGAGGCTGACCTGCTGGCGAACCTGCGCACGCAGTTGCAGGTGCTGAACCAGACGACGTTTAGCGATGCCGAGTGGCAGCGGCTGCTGGCCGAGTATGTGGCAGGCGCGAACGATGGCGCCGTCGAGAAGACGGTGCGCATTCAAGAGAACCACGTGCACGCGTTCACGCGAGACGACGGGTCGACGAAGAACATCACCCTGCTCGACAAGCGCAACATTCACAACAACCGCCTGCAGGTGATCAACCAGTACGAGGTTGAGCGCGGCGGCGAGGGTGGCGGGCGGCACGCGAACCGCTACGACGTGACGATTCTGGTGAACGGTCTTCCGCTGGTGCACGTCGAATTGAAGCGTCGCGGCGTCGACATTCGTGAGGCGTTCAACCAGATCGACCGCTATCAGCGCGACTCGTTCTGGGCGGGCAGCGGTCTGTTCGACTACGTGCAGCTGTTCGTAATCAGCAACGGCACGCTGACGAAGTACTACTCGAACACGACGCGGCGCCAGCACATCGAGGATTCGAGCGGGCGCAAGCAGCGGGTGAAGCGGTCGAGCAACTCGTTCGAGTTCACTTCGTGGTGGGCGGATGCGACGAACAAGCCGATCACGGATCTGGTCGGCTTCACGAAGACCTTCTTCGCCAAGCATTCGCTGCTGGCGGTGCTGACCCGTTACTGCGTGCTCACTGTTGACCGGCAGCTGCTGGTGATGCGACCGTACCAGATCGTCGCGACGGAGCGGATTCTGCAGCGGGTCGAGATTTCGACGAACTACAAACAGCTCGGTACGACCGCCGCCGGCGGATATGTCTGGCACACGACCGGCTCGGGGAAAACGCTGACGTCGTTCAAGGCAGCGCAGCTGGCGTCGCGGCTGCCGAGCGTCGACAAGGTGCTATTCGTCGTCGACCGGAAGGACCTCGACTGGCAGACGCAGCGCGAGTACGACCGCTTCGAGAAGGGTGCGGCGAACGCGTCAACGTCGACCGCGCAGCTGGCCGCGCACCTGGCTGACCCAGAGCGCACGATCGTCATCACGACGATTCAGAAACTGGCGCGGCTGGTGCAGTCGCAGAAGGATCATTTGGTCTACAAGCAGCACGTGGTGTTGATCTTCGACGAGTGTCACCGCTCGCAGTTCGGCGATATGCACACGTCGATCACGAAGACGTTCAAGCGGTACAACCTGTTCGGGTTCACCGGCACGCCGATCTTCGCCGAGAACGCTGGATCGGGCGGCAACCCGCAGTTGAAGACGACGGAGCAGGCATTCGGCGAGAAGCTGCACACGTACACGATCGTCGATGCGATCACCGATAAGAACGTGCTGCCGTTCCGCATCGACTACGTGAACACGATCAAGCAGCCAGCGTTGCTGTTCGACAAGCAGGTCTCAGCGATCGACACGGAGCGGGCGCTGCTCGACCCGCGTCGTGTGCGCAGCGTCGTCGACTACATCCTCGAACACTTCGACCAGAAGACGCGGCGCAGCGAGCATTACGCGTTGGGGGAGCGGCGGGTGCGCGGCTTCAACTCGCTGTTTGCGACGGCCTCGATCGATGCGGCGAAGCGGTACTACAACGCCTTCGCGATCGCGCAGCAAGAGCTGCCGGAGGCGCAGCGGCTGAAGGTCGGCATCATCTTCTCGTACGCCGCCAACGAGGCCGTGACCGATGAGTTCCTTGAGGAGGAGGGCTTCGATGCCGGCGCCCTGGACGGCCCGTCTCGGGAGTTTCTCGAAGACGCCATCCAGGACTACAACGACATGTTCGGCACGCAGTGGAGCACGTCGTCGGACGGCTTCGCCGGCTACTACACCGATCTATCGAAGCGGCTGAAGAGCCGCGAGATAGACATCGTCATCGTCGTCAACATGTTCCTCACCGGTTTCGACGCCACGACGCTGAACACCCTGTGGGTCGATAAGAACCTGCGGTCTCACGGGCTGATTCAGGCATACTCACGCACGAACCGCATCCTGAACTCGGTGAAGACCTACGGCAACATCGTCAGCTTCCGCGACCTCGAGCAGCAGACCAACGACGCGATCGCGCTGTTCGGCAACAAGAACGCGCAGGGCGTGGTGCTGCTGAAGCCCTACGGCGAGTACTACGCCGAGTACGCGGCGAAGGTGACCGAACTGCTCGAGTCGTTCACGGTGGGGGAGATGCCCGTCGGCGAGGCGGCGCAGAAGGAGTTCGTCGGGCTGTTCAGTGCGATCCTGCGGCTCGAGAACATTCTGAAGTCGTTCGACGACTTCGAAGATGCGGAGTTGTTGATGGCTCGCCAGCACCAAGACCTTCAGTCGACATACCTGCGCATTCGCGATGAGTTGCGGCGTGACCGCGACGACGAGAAAGAGGTCATCAACGACGACCTCGTTTTCGAGATTGAGCTCATCAAGCAGGTTGAGATCACCGTCGACTACATCCTGCTGCTGGTGCAGAAGTACCGGGACGAGCGTGGCGACGGCGACGACATCGAGGTGCGCGCTGAGATCACTCGCGCAATCGATTCGTCTCCGAGCCTGCGCAACAAGAAGGACCTCATCGAGGCCTTCGTCGACCGGGTGTCGGTGCAGGGCGACATCGACGACGAGTGGGTGGCGTTTATTGCCGCTCGTCGTGACGCCGAGTTGTCGCAGCTGATCGCGGAGGAGAACCTGCGCGAAGACGAGGCGCGGGCTTTTGTCACGCGGGCGTTCGAGACAGGAGCGCTGCAGGCGTCGGGGACGGCGATCACGAAGGTGCTGCCGCCGGTTTCAAGGTTTGGTGCCGACGGGGCGCTTGGGGAGAAGAAGGCCCGAGTGCTGGCGCGGTTGACGGAGTTCTTCGAGCGGTACTTCGGGTTGGGTTAGCTGATTCCGAATGTCCGACCTCAATGAAGTGGTCGTTACTAGATTGAAGGAACCATGAAGACTGATGTGACAACTCCGCAAGGTATGAATCGCCCCGGGTTTAGTGGAGGGCGAGTTCTCCCGACAGCGGCTGCTGTCGGGTGTTGATCTCACGGTAGTACTCGTTCTCCATCTCGATTGGGCTGAGATATCCGATCGAGGAGTGCATTCGGTTCTCGTTGAACCGGTGCACCCAGCTCAAGGTCGCCTACTCGAGTTCGTCTACGGTGCGGAACGGGCCGTCGGTCTTGACGCACTCGGTCTTATAGAGCCCGATCGTGGACTCGGCCAGCGCATTGTCGTAGCTGTCGCCCACGCTCCCGATCGAAGCGATCGCACCGACCTCGGCGAGCCGTTCGGCGTAGCGCAAAGCGGTGTATTGCCGGCCGGCATCGGAGTGATGCGTCACCCCAGCAACGTTTTCGCCTGCCCGTCCGCGAACCCAGAGCGCCATCTCTAGTGCGTCCAAGGGCAACTCGGTTGGCATGCGGTCGGCAGTTCTCCAGCCCACGATGCGGCGGGAGAACACGTCGGTGACGAACGCGGTGAACGCCATCCCTGACCAGGTGGGCACGTAGGTGAAGTCCACCACCCAGAGCTGGTTCGGCCGGCAGGCGGTGAAGTCGCGCTTGACGTGGTCGTCGGGTCGCAGCGCCTTCTCGTCCGGCTTGGTGGTGATGAACTGCTTCCCCCGGCGAACACCGCGCAAACCTTGCCTGCGCATCAGCCGTTCCAACGTGCATCTGGCAATCACGGTGCCCTCGCGGCGCAGCAGGTGTTGCATCTTCCGCACCCCGCTGATGCCTCGGCCAAGCTTGCGATCCCAGAACACCCGCTCGATCTCGATGATCAGTTCCGCGTCGCGCATGGCCCTGGCCGAGGCGGGACGCTTCTTGAAGGCGTAGTAACCGGACGGGGCAATCTTCACTCCATGCTCGGTGAGCACGCGGCAGATTGGACAGGACCGGCGAACCGGTCACGGTAGTCGTAGATAAACTGCACTACCAAGGAAGTCGCGGGTCGAGTTCCCGCGCGAAAAACGAGGAGGCCGCCAACAAGATCTCGTTGGCACGCTTCAGCTCTCGAACTTCAGCCTCAAGATCCTTGATGCGTTTCGCCTCGCTCGTGGTCACCCCGGGCCGCTGACCGGCATCGATCGCGGCCTGCTGAGCCCACCCTCGAAGAGTGTCGGGATTCACTCCAGTGCGTTACCCGATCCGGATGTCCGCCGCGTTCAGCGACAGCTCCGGATCCTCACGACGCGCCTCCTGCACGAGCCGGAGCGCTCGCTCCCCCAACTCCTGCGGATACTTCCTCGGCGCTGGCATGACCCCATCCCGTCGGGGAATCAGACCCTCCACGAGACCCGGGGCGATTCACTTCGAGCGGGGGCTACCGACGGGGGGAACGCGCGCACGAAGATTTTTGGAGCGCACCATCCCCCTTCCCAACTAAGCAATAAGCAGCATCGGTTCCCGAATCGACGCCTAAGCGGGCAAAAAACGGGGATATTTGAGCGTTTCGCGCGCATCACTAAAGTTAAGGGGGTAGAGTGAGGCCAACCCGAAGGTCCACCTACCCAAATCCCGGAGGCCAAAGTGCCCGACTTTCCCCAACCAACAGAGTGGTTCAGCAGCCGCTTCGGCGATCACAGTATTGAAGTGATGAAGGCACTCGTCGCCGCTGGGCGCGCTGCCCACGAACGTTCCCGAGACGCGAAGGACGGCAGCAAGCTCAAGTCCAACGACGCCTACGGGTCATCATTCTGGCTGTGCCTGCCCGAGGAGCTCGTCAATACCCTCTCCTTCCTGCCCGCCGCCGAGATTCTCCGGCCGAAGCGCAGCCGATACGACCTGCTGGTGTTCAACGGGGCTGTCATGTTCCCGGCAAAGTGCGCGAACGACTCTGGTGGGCCCGACAAGCTCAAGCTGCGGACTTCTCGACTGCGAACCCAGCTCTTTTCGCTGGAAAGCCGCTTCGTTCATGAGGTGCTCGACTTTGGCGATTTTGATTTCGATGCGGCGAAGGACACGCCGCCGCTGGTTCCGGACTTCGGATCCGCCACAGCGCTCGTCTTGATCGCTTACGACTGCAGTGCTCGCGGTGGACTGCAGAGCATCTACATCGGTGAAGCAAAACTGCTTGAAGACGGCACTGTTAACTGGCTGTACCGGGAGGAGCTTCCCCTGCGCACGTTGACGGAAGGCCCGAGCGCACTCACCCTGGTTGATTCTGCTGCGCCGAGATTCGACAATGCTCCAATCCCCGAGGCCGCGCTCGAGCTTCGTCTGCCTGGTGAGAATCTCAATGAGGAAGAGTTGGTGAATCCGGCGACCGCGCAGACTGCATCCACCGGAACAGGTGACGATGAGCGGGGATGAAGCACTCTCGGCCCTTAGCGGGGAAAGCCGACTGACCGATCTAGATGTGGCTCGAACGTTCGATCCCGATCGACTTCGGCAAGCGCGCCAGCTGGCGCTCAAAAGCAAGCACGATGTCGCGACTGATGTCGGCGTCTCGCCGGCGGCGATTGGGCAGTACGAGGCGGGCATCACTGCTCCGCGAGCCGAGTTGATTCCAAGACTCGCGGGAGCGCTTGATGTGCCGCGGGAGTTCTTCACGACTGGTCGCCCCCAAGCCAAGCTCGAGTCAGGTGACGCTTACTTCCGTAGCCTTCGGGCGACCACGGCGAAGCAACGGGCGAAGGCGACTGCATTCACCGAGCAGCTGTGGGAGTTGATCTACGCCGTGGAGAAGCGGGTTCGTTTTCCGCGCGTAGATTTGCCGGGTTTCGTCGGTGGCGAGATCGAGCCCGGCGCGTTGCCCAGCGTCCCTGAAGCCGCGGCTCGAGCGCTGCGGCAATCATGGGGTCTCGGAGACAAGCCGATCGCACATCTGGTGCGCACGATTGAGAATCACGGGATCGTCGTGATCTTCGTTCCCTTCGCCGAGAGAGAGGTCGTTCGCATCGATGCCTTCTCGACCTCGGCACTATCAAGACCGGTCATCGTTCTCTCCCCTGACCGGGCAGACGACGTGTTTCGCCATCGGTTCACTGCCGCCCACGAACTTGGCCACCTGATCCTGCATGGCGGTCAATCGGCTGGGGACATTCTTCTCGAGCGAGAGGCGGACCGATTCGCCGCGGAGTTTTTGACCCCCAAGGCGACACTCGTGAACCTCTTGCCTCGGCGCCTTGACTTCGGTCGACTCGGTCGGCTTAGCGATGAGTGGGGGGTCTCAATCAAGTCGCTGGTGTATCGAAGCAGAGAACTTGGTCTCCTCTCCGACGCGACTGCGCGCCGGGCGTACATCCGACTTAACCAACTTGCCGAACAGGGTGTGCTGCCGAATCAACCCGTGTACGGGTTCCCAGGCGAAGTACCGGAGTTGTTGCGGCGCGCTGTCAGCCTCGCCGAAGCCAATGGGCTTACCGTCGCTGCGCTCGCTCGCGAGCTCGCCTGGAAGCCAGCCCGGGTTCGGAAGCTACTCGGCGAAGTCGACGACCGGCCCGAACTGAGCTTGGTGTGACCGATTGCCACCTTCATCACCGACGCGGTCGATCGCGCTTGAATTCTCAAAATCGGCGAGCCGCTCGAGTTAGTCGAGCTACCGGGCAGCCGGTAACTCATCAGCGAACGGCCGCAGCATGGGCAACCCGCCTATCTGGGCATCGCAGTGGTCATCGCATCGACCTTGTGACTGGCATTGAGCCGGATTCGTATGGGGTGTCAGAGAAGACAATCCGCCAGGGGTTGACGAGGCTACCCACGGTGACTTGTGAGGTAATCTTCACACATGCCTAAAGCGACTCAACTCACTCCTGGGGCGCCACCCGCCCCGGGCGGGCGGCCGCCGCGCATGGACATTCTTCAGCCAATGCTCAAAGGCACGGGCCGTGGATTCGTGCCCATCCGGCGAGCGTTCGTTCAAAAGCCCCGAAGTGTTGAAGGGTCTCGCGGTGCGAGCCTCTCGCGTCTTTCTCGTGATGGCTCTGCACTGGACGCCTATCTTCTCATCCACGCGCTCGCGTCGAGCAGCGAACCGTATGTCGCCAAATGGCCGGCCGGTTCGTGGGTACAGGCAGCCCGACTGGACGAGTCAGCGCCATTCGAGTCTGCCAAGTCGCGATGGTCCAAGGTGGTGAGCAAGCTCGTTCGGCTTCAGCTGGTCGAACGCTCGCGCCAGGGGAACGATGTGCTGTACGGACTTCTGCACGAATCTGGCGACGGCTCTGAGTATTCGCGCCCCACGACGACCAAGCACGGCAACTGGCTGCGACTGCCGTATGCGTACTGGTATGACGGGTTTGATGCGACCCTGACGCACCCTGAAAAGCTGATGCTGCTCATCGCGCTCGATCAGCAGGAAGAGTTCATCCTGCCGTTCAACCAGTCGGCGAACTGGTACGGGATTGCGGAGTCGACCGCCCGACGCGGCATGCGTGGGCTCATTGAACGAGGGCTATTGACCTCGTACTCGCAGTGGGTGCCTTCACCGAGATCCCCGACTGGATGGGCCGAGCAGTTCACTTATTCCCTGCAGACACCGTTCTCGCGCGTGGCCATCGATGCGGCTCAGGCGGCGAGCCGTGGCGGAGTGGTGGAGTTTGCACCCGCGGGGGAGCACGCATGAGCGCTCTCTTCGTCGACGAGTCCAAGGCGAAGGGTTACACGATGGTCGCCGCCGTCGTGGTCGCGGGGGATGTTGAAGCGCTGCGGCGCGAGATCCGTACCCTCGTGCTGCCCGGGCAGCGACGCATCCATTTCACGAAAGAGAGCGACTCGCGCAGGCGTCAAGTTCTGTCACAGCTCGTCTCCCTCGGCGTGAGGGTTCACATCTTCCATTGCGCTAACAGGAGTGAGGCGGTCGGCCGCAAAGCTTGTCTTGTAGGCCTTGTCGAGCACGCGGCTCAGCACGCGCACACCAATATCGTGCTTGAACGCGACGAATCGGTGGTGGAGGCCGATCGACGCACCCTCTTTCATGAGGTGAAGAAACATGGCTTGACGGGCAACTTGTCTTACGGGCACGAGACCGCACACCAAGAACCGTTGCTTTGGATCGCGGACGCGATTGCATGGAGCTACACCAAGGGTGGCGACTGGAAACGTCGCATCCAACCTCTCATCGCGACCGCAACCACCTTGTCGCCTTAAACGCGAAACTCGGCTCACCGACCGTCCGGAAGGCTGCCGAGCTCACTTCGCACCACTAATGCAGTGCGCGATCTCCAATATACGACTCGGGGGCGGTCTTCCGCTACATCGTGCGCAGCGGGCCGGAACTCATGCCGTGACTGGAGGTTGACTCGCGACCGGTTCGCGCCGGCGACGTCGAGGGGCGTTGCGGCGAGCCACACTTGACGAACGACTATCCGGCCTCCAAAAGCCTTCGCCAATCGGAAAGACTGGATCTAGGGGATATCACCGTTCGTCGTAAGGTGGCGACCGAACGGGCGCAGAGCGCGTGTGGGCTCACGCCACATGCACTTGGCCAAAAGGAAGCGCTGCAAGCCGAACCTCACCGGGACACTCCGAAGCGGTCGGGGCGCGCATGGAGATCGTGCTGAATGCCCGCCTCGATGATTCCCGTAAGACCTGCCCGCAAATACGCCTGGTGAGGAGGTGTCAAACGCTACAGTCGCGGCATGCTGATCGGGTATGCACGGGTCTCCACTGTCGAGCAGGATCTGACGGTCCAACGAGATGCGCTGATGGCTCTCGGGGTCGAGGAACGGAACATCCACGTCGACCACGGACTGTCGGGCACGAACCGCGCCCGACCCGGCCTCCGCGAGGCTCTCGCCGCCTGTCGGGAGGGCGACACCCTCGTGGTGTCGAAGCTCGACCGGCTCGCGCGCTCGCTGCCGGATGCACGCGACATCGCCGACGAGCTCGCGGCGAAGGGTGTGCGGCTCAGCCTTGAAGGCAGCCTCTACGGCTCGACCGATCCCGTCGGCCGGCTGCTGTTCAACGTGCTCGGCATGGTCGCCGAGTTCGAAGCGGACCTCATCCGAGCTCGCACCCGCGAGGGCATGGCAACCGCTCGAGCGAAGGGTCGCCTCCGTGGCAAGAAGCCGAAGCTGTCGCCGGTGCAGGAGGCGCACCTGGTCAGCCTCCATGGAGCGGGCAGCCACACATCTGCCGAGCTGGCCGAACTGTTCGGCGTCGCCCGCTCGACCGTCTACCGCGCTGTGGAGCGCGCTGCTCGAAAGGCTCAGTAGATCGACGAGGCCTTGGGCCCAAGGATGAGTCGTTGGGTGAGCGACGCGGTTGACAGGCGACACACCGTCCGCCGAATTGGGAGCCAGCGATCTGAAAACTTTCGGGATTGCTGCAAAGCCGCTGCCAAGTGCGTTCTTGAGCAGCACGTCGCGTCAACGCGCCCTTGATTGGGCCGACACGCCCTCATCAGCTAGTTCGGAATCGGTGCCCCCAACACCGCACGATGCATCACGGCAGCGGGTTCGCCAACGAAACGATCGTCCGCAAGAATCGCACCCGGTGCGAGCCGGCGCACAGAGGAAAGGCAAATTCGTCAGCCGGAACGCAACGCGCTTCGCAGCTGCACATCCGGCTTGTCCGTCGCGATCCAGAGCCGCGGCCTCTCTGCCGTTCCCGGTTATCGTGGGCGAGTTCCACCTTGACCGCAACTTGGCTGCCGCGAGCTCGGCGCTGCATGAGCAGGCCGTTCATTGAGTCGACGCGGTAGGCGGTATGGGTTGGGTGGCGGCAAGCATCTCGACTGCGATCAAGGTGCAACGGAGGCCCGGCCCGTCTAGTGTCAGCACATGAGCACTCGATTCCCGAACTCCGTATACGGATCCGGTGAGGAGCCGGACCTTCGATTCTCGCTCGCGAACGAGCGCACTTTCCTCGCCTGGATCCGGACTGCCCTTGCCCTCCTGCTCGCGGGAGTGGTGCTCGAAGCGCTCGAGGTTCCTCGCGTGGAGTTCTTGCGGAGCGTCCTTGCCCTCGGGTTCGTCGCGCTCGGCGTTCTCGCTCTCGTCCACTCCTGGTTCAGCTGGGCCGGCAATGAGCGCGCGATGCGGGCGAGCACGCCGCTGCCCGGCTTCGCCGTGGGGTCCATTCTCGTTGCGGTGTGCGCCGTCGCCCTGCTTGGCGTCCTCCTGGGCATCGTGCTGATGTGACTGGCTTGTTCGATCAAGGACTTCAGCTGGAGAGGACGCTGCTTGCCTGGCGGCGGACATGCCTCGCGCTCGCGGCGGGCGCCGTCGGAGCAATGCGTTACGCTGCCGAAATCCAGGTCGCCGGAGCGGTCGTGTGCGGGACAGCGGCACTCGCCGTGCTTGTTGCGTCGTACGCGGCCACGGCTCTTCGCTACCGGCGGGCGTACCGCATAGTGTCCGATTCACCGCCGGCCGGGGTCCCGGCCGGGGTCGCGGTTGGCCTCGTCGTCGCGGTCGGCCTCCTGATCGCTGCGGGAGCGCTCGCGTTCGTGCTACTCGGCGTGGAGCATGCGCCATGATCGGCGACGCTGTCGACTTCGTCGTCATTCCAGGGGGTCGCTTTCTCATGGGTTCGTTGGATCACTACCCGGAGGAGGGCCCGGTCATCGAGCGGGCGGTGTCGACCTTCCGAATCGCGAGAGCTCCAGTGACTAACCGGCAGTTCGCGCGATTCGTCGCCGAGACGGGACACGTGACCACCGCCGAGCAACCTGTCGAGATGGCGGAGTTCGACGATCCGACGCTTGTCGACCCGACCCCCGGCTCGATGGTGTTCACGCCGAGTACCGGGCCTGTCGATCTGACCGACTGGCGTCAGTGGTGGCGGTGGGTTCACGGGGCCCATTGGCGTCAGCCGTATGGTCCTGGAAGCGACATCGTCGGGCGAGAGGAGCATCCTGTGGTTCAGGTCTCGAATCGGGATGCTCTCGCCTACTGCGCGTGGGCGGGGGCGCGTCTGCCGACCGAGGCCGAGTGGGAATTCGCGGCTCGGGGCGGCTTGGATGGTGCCACCTTCAGCTGGGGTGAGGAGCCGCAACGGGCGGGCGCGCTTCGCGCGAATACGTGGCAGGGCGCCTTCCCGTACCGGAACGATGGGGCGGCTGGTTGGGTCGGGACCTCACCGGTCGGGGCATTCGTCGCAAACGGCTTTGGCCTAGTCGACATGATCGGCAACGTGTGGGAATGGACCGCCACTCGGTGGACGGACTCGCACGCGGAAGGGGGTTCGTGCGGGTGCGGGCCCACGAGGGTGCCGCTCACGGGAGCCGACGCCCTGGTGGTTAAGGGCGGCTCGCATCTCTGCGCGCCCGAGTACTGCTTGCGCTACCGGCCGGCGGCCCGAACGCGCCAGACAGCGAGTGCCGCCACAACGCACCTTGGATTCAGAGTCGCCGCGCTCGGCACAAGCGCTTGACACGGAGAACGTTCTACGATAACGTTCTCCGCACCTGCTGCTTGACCCAAGGGAGTGTCAAATGAAGTTTCGGAAAGTGAGTGCAACGGGAGCCGCTATCGCTCTCGTGGCGGTGCTGACAGCGTGCGCCGCACCCCAGGCCGACGAGAGTGCCGCGGAAGTGGAGAGCCTGACCCTCTGGCACGGCGCGTGCGTGACCCCCGAGGTCGAGGGCCTGTACGCCGCATTCGAGGAATCCTCGGGTATTGATCTCGAGCTCGTCGACATCCCATGCGATGGGTTCGAAAACGCTACAACTACGCGGTGGGCAACGGGCGATCGCCCCGACATCCTCACGTACCACGCCATTCCATCGCTCTTGCTGCCGCTCAATCCCGCGGCCAACATGCAGGATCTCTCCGACATGGAGTTCGTGAGCCGAGCGCAAGCCACGGTGAACATCAACGATGTCGTCTACGGTGCGGTCACCCAGTTCCCCGAGGTGTACGGCTTCTACTACAACAAGCAAGTGCTCGCCGACGCCGGTCAAGAGGTCCCGAGCTCGATGGAGGACCTGAAGGACCTCTGCGTGGCTCTCGATGGAACCGACATCGATCCCATCGTCGAGTCGGGCGCGAGCGTCTGGCCGACTCAGCTGATCCCGCTGCTTTCGATGGCTGAGATCAACGCGGGAGGCGACTACGCCGAGGCGGTTCTCGCCAAGGAAGAAGCTCTCGATGACCCCGACGGGCCGATCGTCGCAGGACTGAGCCTGTATTCCGAGCTCAAGAACGACGGATGCTTCAACGAGGCGGCCACGACGACCAGCTTCGAGAACTCGCTCGCCGCAGTCATCGATGGTCGCGCCGCCGTCACCGCCCTCCACTCTAACTTCTATGAGAGCCTCGTGAGCTACATCGGTGGTGACCGCGATCTCCTCGATGAGACCGTGGGATTCGTCGGCCTTTCGATGACCGACCAGATTGCCACCGCCAACTACGGCCCCTTCGGAACCTTCTACGCGCCCTTCACCGGCGACACGGCGAAGGAAGCTGCGGCGAAGGAGTTCATCGCCTTTGCCACAGGTGAGGGGTACCAGGACATGGTCGACGCTGGTCCGCTCTTTCCCATCTACGAAGGAGCGACGACGCCCGAAGGGTTCTCCGAGCTGCAGTTGTCGTTCCAGGCTGCCGCAGAAACGGCCTCGCCCGGCGTCAACGCCGGCATCCCCGGATTCGTCGTCCTCAAGGACGTGACATCGAAGATCCTGGCCGATCAGACGAACCCGCAGGACGGGGCAGCGGAGCTTGCTCGCTCGGTCGAGCAGGCCGCCGCCGCCGCGGGGATCGAAGGGTGGTAGTGGCCTCTGCGCCCGTCAGGGAGCCCCGGGTGCGCGCGCTGACCGCGCGCACCCGGGCCTCCCGCTCGGCGAAGGCGGCGGCACGCAGTCGGCGCCTCTTCGTCTTGCCATCGGTCGCGCTCATCATCGTCTTTTTCGCACTGCCGTTTGTCTTGAACGTGCCCTTCGCTTTTTCGTCCTGGACCGGGTACTCGGAGGACATCGACTTCGTCGGGCTTTCGAACTTCGATTTGCTGAATGCTCGCGGCATTCTCGTTGCCAGCACGATCGTCACGGTCGTTTACGCCGTCATCTGCATGCTCGTGCAGAACGTGGTCAGCCTGACGCTCGCCTTCGCCCTCAAAGACACCAGCGCACTCAACACCTTCTTCCGGTCCGCGTTCTTCCTCCCTGTGCTCATCTCCCCACTCGCTGGGGGCTACATCTGGCGAGCGATCGTGAGCCCCGAGGGGCCCCTCAACACCTCCATCGGCGTCGTCGTGCCGGGTTTCGACTTCGCCTGGCTCGGCGATCCGGTGTGGGCCCTCGTCTGGGTCGCCTTCGTCGATGCATGGAAGTGGTGCGGCGTCGCGACTCTGGTCTATATCGCCGGCATTAACAGCGTTCCCCGCGAACTGCTCGAGGCGGCGGAGATCGACGGAGCCTCGAGCTGGACCCGGTTCTGGCGCATCTCCTTCCCGCTCCTCGCGCCCGCCTTCACCTTCAACGTTGTCACGACTCTCATTGGCGCCCTTACGGCGTACGACGTCATCGCCTCCATGACCGCGGGCGGACCAGGGGAAAGCACCTCGACTCTGAACTTCGCCGTTGTTCAGCAGTTCGGGTACTCGTTCTTCGGCGTCGCCAGCTCACTCAACCTCTTCGTGACCATCCTGGTGGTTGTGACGGCGGTGCCGCTCGTGACCTGGTTGCGGCGCCGCGAGGTCGTAGCGTGACCCGGGAGCAGCGTCAGTCGAATCGCTGGCGCGAGCGGATGCGGTACCTAGCGCTGTCGATCTTCGCTCTGCCTTGGCTCGTGGTTCCGCTCTGGCTCCTCGTGGTCAACTCATTCAAGACGGAGCGCGAGGCGGCGGACCTCACCCTACGGCTGCCGACCGAGTGGCAAATTGTCGAGAACTACACCGCGGCCTTCGAAGACGGCAACTATCTCACCGGCTTGCGGAACAGTCTTCTCGTGGCGCTGCCGACGATCGCGTGTGTGCTCATCCTCGGCGCGATGGCGGCCTGGATCTACGCGCGCTCGTCCTCGATGACGCTGCAGACCCTTTACTACCTCAGCGCCCTTTCGATCCTGCTCCCGCCCGCGGTCATTCCGACGATCTTCGTGCTCAACGCGCTGCAACTCGATGGCAGCATCGCGGGCTACTCGCTCATGATGATCGGCACGAGATTGGGGCTGTTCATCTTCCTCGCGACGGGCTTCGTGAAGGGCATCCCCCTGGAGATCGAAGAATCCGCAGCGATCGACGGAGCGTCCCGGGTCCGAATATTCGTCCAGATCCTCCTGCCGCTCCTGCGACCGGTGATGTTCGTGGGGGGAGTCCTCCTCATCATCGCGGTGTGGAACGACCTCTTCTTCGCGCAACTGCTCCTGCGTGGTCCCGCCAACGCGACACTGCCCGTCTCGTTGTTCTCCTTCGCGTCAGCCTCAATGAACATCATCCGGTGGAATGAAGTATTCGCGCATGTGATCCTCTCGAGCCTTCCGCTCGTGATCGTGTACGTGTTCGCCCAGCGGCAGGTCATCTCGGGCTTGACCGAGGGTGGGCTCAAAGGTTGAGCAGGAGCTCGACATCACCAAAGCCGGCGGCGAGCGCGCCCGAGCCGGGAAACGAAGCCGACGAAAGAGAGAAAACAGTGCATTCCGCGAGAATCCGACTCGACGTCGACAGGATCGTCGGTGTGGTCGATCGACGACTGTTCGGCGGATTCGTCGAGCACATGGGACGCGGCGTCTACGGGGGGATCTACGACCCTGAGCATCCTGAGGCCGATGAGGAAGGATTCCGTCGTGACGTGATCGCGCTCGTGCGCGAACTCGGCGTGACGACCTTCCGCTATCCAGGCGGCAACTTCGTCTCGGGCTACCGTTGGGAGGACGGCGTCGGCCCGCGCGGGTCACGCCCAACGCGCCTCAACCTCGCGTGGCACAGCCTCGAGTCGAACGAGTTCGGGCTTCACGAGTTCAGCTTGTGGCTCGAGAAGGTCGGCGGGGAGCTGATGCTCGCCCTCAACCTCGGAACCCGCGGCACGCTTGAGGCGATCGAGCTGCTCGAGTACGCCAACCTACCCGGGGGAACGACGCATTCCGATGCGCGGATCGCCCACGGCCGTCCCACCCCGTTCGACGTGCGCATGTGGTGCCTCGGCAACGAGATGGACGGCCCGTGGCAACTCGGTCAGCAGAGCGCCGACGACTACGGCAAACTCGCGGCGCAAACAGCGAAGGCGATGCGGCAGCTCGATCCGACCCTCGAGCTCGTCGCCTGCGGCTCGTCGAGCTCGTCCATGCCGACCTTCGGCGAGTGGGAGAAGACCGTTCTCGGGCACGTGTACGACGACGTGGACTTCATCTCCTGTCACGCCTACTACGAGCCCAAGGACGGCGAACTGGATTCGTTCCTCGCTTCGGCCACAAACATGGACCGTTTCATTGAAGCAGTCGTTGCGACGGCTGACCATGTGAAGGCATCGAAGGGAAGCGCCAAGACACTGTTTGTCTCATTCGACGAATGGAACGTGTGGTACTCGTCGCTCCTTTCGAAAGCACTGCCCACGGCGATAGACGACTGGCCAGCGGCACCCCCCCTCAGCGAGGAGGACTACACCGTCGCTGATGCAGTCGTCGTGGGCGACCTGCTCATGTCGCTCCTGCGGCACGCCGACCGCGTCACGAGTGCGTCCCTTGCGCAAGTCGTCAACGTCATCGCCCCCATCGGTGCCCCCGCGGACGGGCCCGCCTGGCGCAAGACGACCTTCTTTCCGTTCTCGCTCACCTCACGTCACGCACGCGGCAACAGCCTCCGCCTTCTCGTCGACTCGCCAACCTATGAGGCGGCCGGCGTGGAGGACGTGCCCGTCGTCGACGCGGCCGCGACGCACGACCCCGACGATGGCTTGATCGCCGTCTTCCTGGTAAACCGAAGCGTCGACAAGCCCGCGACCGTCACGATCGACCTCGGCAGCTGCGTGGCGCCCCCGGCGATCCTCGAGGTGCTAACCCTCGCGCATCCCGACCCCGCAGCGGCCAATACCGCTTCCTCCCCGAACGCAGTCGGCGTCGTCGCCAACGACTCCGCGACGGTCGACTACGGAATCGTCACGATAGTGCTCCCGCCTGTCTCCTGGTCGCTCGCTCGACTCGCCCTACCGGTTGCTCTAACCCCTGACCGGGGAGAGGCGGCGCGACATGCGCGCTGATCGGCGTCCGAACATCGTCATCGTGATTACGGATCAGCAGCGAGCGGATCTAAGTCGCCGCGAGGGGTACCCGCTCGACGTGACGCCTTTCGTGGACGAACTCGCTCAGCGCGGGCTATGGTTCCGCCGCGCGTACACGACCTCCCCCGTCTGCGCTCCCGCCCGGACTAGCCTGCTCACGGGCCGCTATCCGAGCGCTCACCGAGTCACGCAGAACGCGGCCACTCACCTCGTCGTCGCCGATTCCGATGTCTTCTCAGTCGCGCGTGAGGCGGGTTACCGAACAGCCCTGATCGGCAAGAACCACACCTATCTCGGGGAGGCCGACGTCGACCGTTTCGTTGAGTTCAGCCACGGGGGTCAGCGGAACGGAGACCGCTCACCCGTTGAGGCTGAGTTCGACGAATGGCTCAATGGCTTGTGTCACCGCACGGCAACCGAACCAGCACCAGGGGGCGTCGAGGTGCAGAATCCCTATCGCATCGTGTCCCACGCCACCGAATGGATCGACTCGCTTGACGCAGATCGGCCGTTTGTGCTGGAGATTTCCTTCCCCGAGCCCCACAATCCTTACCAGGCCCCCGAGCCCTACTACGACCTGTTCCCTCCGGAGAGCATCCCCCCGAACACGGTAGGCGACGAGTACCTCGCGTTGGCGAGTGACGAACTGCGGTACCTGAGGACGATCGGCCTTGCCGGAGACCCCGGGTACGTGGCCTCCATGCCGCGTGCCCGGTCGAACTACCTCGGAATGCTGCGGCTCATCGATGATCAAGTGAAGCGGCTCGTAAACCACCTTGAGGCGAATGGGCGCCTAGCGGACACGCTCCTCCTCATCACGTCTGACCACGGCGACTACTTCGGCGAGTACGGCTTGATGCGCAAGGGCGTCGGCGTCTCCGACATCCTCATGCGCATCCCGCTTGTCGCCGTCGGTTTCGGCGTCACTCCGCGCGAACATCCGATGTCGTCGTTCGCGAGCCTCGCCGACATATTCCCCACGATCTGCGACTACATCGGCGCCGCGGTACCGAACGGCGTCCAAGGACGATCGCTCAGACCAGTGCTGGAGGACTCGCCGCGGGTGCGTCCCGACGCCGATTCAGCGTACGGCGAGCAGGGCATCGGCGGCGAGCGCTTCACCATCGCCGAGCTGGAGGGCGATACGCTGCCCGGCCTGCCGACGACCGACGACGTCGTCGGCGCCCCGAGCTTCGACGAGCTGAACGCCGTGACGCAAGCCGGGCGCATGCGCATGGTGCGAGTGGGGGACTGGAAGCTTGTCGCTGATTCCTCCGGGAGCGTCGCGTTGTTCAACGTCGCCGACGATCCATCCGAGATCGCCGACCTGGCCGGGAAGGCGGAGCACCGCGACCGCGTCGCGTCACTGCTGCGCGTGTTGACGCGCTGGCTCATCCTCACGGAGGACGAGCTGCCTCTCCCTGCGAACGGGTATCGGCGACTGCCTCAGCCGCCCGCCTGATCGCCGCCGTCGCTGTCGCCTCCGAGCGATGCGAGGATCGCCGAAAGGAGGAGGCGGTGGCCCGACGGCGAGGGGTGGACGCCGTCGGGCATGAGGAGATCGCGCCACGCAATCGCATCGGGCGAGGTGGATGCGCTCAGCAGAGCGACCGCACCGGGCTCAACCGCCGACGCCCCGACGATGTCGTCGTCATCCCAGCTGATAGCGCGGTCGGAGAAGTGCGACCAGGCCGCAATCGCCGCGGAGTCGATAGGGGGAGGCCCGAAGGCGACGCTGCGGGCGCCCATTAGTCGGTATTCGTCGCCGAGAAGGCGTCGGTTGCGCCGCGATTCCTCCACGCTGACCGTGCGGTGGCGGCCGACTCCGTGTCGGCGGGCGTCGTTCGTGCCTAGAAGCTCGAGAACCCATGTCGGCTCGGCTCGCGCGACCCGGTCGATCGTGGAGAGGGCCTGCGCCGACGTGGTGCCGCTGACGGCGAGATTGATGACGACGACGTCGGGGACGACCGCGGCCAGCAGCTCGCCCCATGAACAGCGGTCGGCCGTGAGCGAGTCGCCGACGAGGACGACGCGATCGCCTGCCAAGAAAGGCGTCCGCGCGAGAAGGGAGTTGCAACCCTCAGTCTCAAGAGTCGCGAGAGCGGCACCCTCGACCCATCCGGCGCACAGTTCCGCCGTCTGGCGGTAGGCCCCTCGCTCGATCCCGATTGAAGCCGCGAGTGCGCTCGCTGCCGCCTCACTCGGCTCACCGCCCTCCAGTCGCGCGTCCTGGTCGGGCCGAGACAGTCGCACGTCCAGCCCGTGAGGGAGGTCGAGGATCCGACGTTCGAGGCCACCTAACTCCACGCTCGCGGCAATCAATCCTGTCTTCGCGCCCGAGGAGCGCTTCCCGTGCGCGCTGACGTCCGCCGCCTGGGTCACTGTGCGACGCGGGCGAGTGAGGTGCTGCTGCGTTTCTGCAGGCGGGGAGGTAGCACGGTATGTTGCGACTCGAGGCGACCTTCGACGCGCTCGAGGAGCGACCGGGCGGCCTCTTTCCCGAGGTCGCGCGCGAACTGATCGACGCTTGTGAGTGAGATGGGGACGAAGCTGCTTAGCGATGTGTTGTCGTACCCGGCGACGGAGATGTCCCCCGGGATGTCGACCGATCGCTCCCACAATTCGCCCATGAGCCCGAGCGCGGCAACATCTGCGCCGGCGAATACTGCGCTGGGAAGCGAGGGGCGATGGAGAAGGGCGGCTGCCGCGTTTCGCCCGCCCTCATGGCTCCACGATGACGGAACAACGTCGATCCTGTCGCCGAGGCCGTGCTCACGCATGGCCTCTCGGTAGCTCTTTTCGCGAACGCTGTGCGGAGACTGGGGGTCTATCCTCGGGCCGTCATCGTGTGACACAAAAGCGATCCGCTCGTGTCCAAGATCGACTAGGTGGTCCACCACCAATCGAGCCCCGAGCGCATCGTCGCCGACCACCGTGTCGTACTCCGGAGCCGCGCCGTGGCGCGACACCACGACCGTTGGAGTGATGCGACCCACCTCGGCTAGCCGCTCAGATCTCGCGTACGGGGCGAACAAGACGAGGCCGTCCATCTGCCGGTCGAGCATCGCGTCGATCATTTTGTTCTGCACCGCCTCGTCGTTGTCGGCGGCGCCGATCATCAACTCGAAACCGCTTTCGTGCAAGCCGTCAGCGACGCCCTTAATTAGTCGCGTCACGAATTGATTGTCGATGTCGGGAACGGTCATGCCGACCGTGTAGGTCCTGCCCCGCATTCCCCTCGCGGAGGCGGAGGGCCGATAGTCGAGCTCAGACATAGCGGCGCGTACCTTCTCCTTCATGCGATCGCTTACTCCGTAAGCGTCGCGCAGGACTTTAGAGGCGGAGGCGACAGAGACACCGGCCCGCTCGGCGACATCGACGATTGTCGCTCGACGGGTAACAGGACCTGCAGGACGTGGTGCGGGGGGTGCCGCCGTTCGACGGGGGGGCGCTCCATGCGACTCAATGTCCTGCTTCCCGTGTCGAGTGACAGCGGTCGGGCTTGCGGTTGTACCGTCGATCATCCTGAAGCTCCTCCTGCATTGGTCGTGGGCCCCGGCCCGGAGATATCGTCGCTATGTATAACGTTATTTAATCAGCTCCATCGGGTTAGGCGCGAGCAGCGCCCATTCTCGAATCCAGCAGGGTGGCGAGATGAAGTCGTTCCTAAGGTGGGGGCGCCTGTGGTGGCCTTGACGGCGATCAGGGTTAGCCCCGCACCGGCAGCTCGACCTTCACCCCCATCTCTTGATGGCGCCCGCTGACAGGAGGCCACCGAGCACGGCGCCGGCGCCTTGCAAGGGAAGAAGAACGCGCAATGCTGCCGGCTCTACGCCCATCCGGTCGAGCGCGGGGAACATGATCACGTTGAGCAGCCCTGTGGCCCCGAAAGCGATCGTTATGGCCAAGGTGAGCTTGCCCAAGCCGGGTGTGCGGAACAAGTGCGCGAAGCCTGCACCCAGTTCGCGCACTGAAGCGCCCTGGGTCTGATGGAGACTCCTGACCTTGGAAACGAGGATGGAGTCATGGCGTCAAATCAGGGATCTGGGAAGCCGACGGCACGTCGGTACTCGCCGGAAGAAAAGGCGTCGGCTGTCCGGATGGTGCGGACCCTGCGAGCCGAATTGGGGACCGAGCACGGGACGGTGCAGCGGGTCGCGTCGCAGCTCGGATACGGAGTCGAATCCGTGCGCACGTGGGTCAAGCAAGCCGACATCGATGGCGGCCACGTCGCCGGGGTGAGCACCGTCGAAGCTCGCCGCGTGCGGGACCTGGAGCAGGAAGTTCGCGAGTTGCGGCGGGCGAACGAGATCTTGAAGCGAGCGGCGAGTTTCTTCGGGGCGGAGCTCGACCGCCAACAGCGGAAGTAGTCGCGTTCATCGACGCGAATAAGGACGATGTCGTCGAAGGACGCCGACTCGGAGTCGAGCCCATCTGCAGCCTGTTGCGGGTGGCTCCGAGCACCTATTATGCAGCGAAGGACCGCGCCCCGTCAGCGCGCGCCGTGAACGACTCGGTCGTGACGCCGGAGTTGGTGACGCTGTGGAAGGCGAACTATTGCGTCTATGGGGTCCGCAAGCTCTGGAAGGCCGCCCGTCGTGCCGGGTTCGACATCGGCCGGGATCAGACTGGCCAACTCATGCGCGCCGCCGGGCTCCACGGAGCGACACGAAGCAAGCGGGTCAAGACGACCAGGCCCGACCCGGCAGCCGCGCGGCACCCTGACCTGGTCAATCGGCAGTTCACCGCAACCGCTCCGAACAGGCTCTGGGTCATGGACCTGACGTTCGTGCCGACATGGGCAGGCGTGGCCTATGTCTGCTTCATCGTCGATGTGTTCTCGCGAATGATCGTCGGCTGGCGGTGCGCGCCTCACATGCGCACCGAGATGGTCCTCGACGCGATCGAGATGGCACGGTGGGGTCGCGGAACTCATCACGATGATCTGTGCTGCCATAGCTATGCGGGCAGCCAATTTACGTCGATTCGCTACGGCGAACGTCTTGCAGAGATCGGCGCGACCCCCTCAATCGGCTCCGTCGGCGACAGCTACGACAATGCCCTGGCCGAGACGGTCAACGGCTACTACAAGACCGAACTCGTGCGAGGGCCCGCCCGCCCGGGGCCCTGGAAGACGGTCGAGGACCTCGAGCTCGCAACCCTCGGATGGGTGCACTGGCACAACACCCAACGCCTCCACGGCTACCTCGGCGACATCCCACCCGCCGAGTTCGAGCAGGCGTTCTATGCTGACCAAACCGACCGCGAGCAGCTGGTGGGAATCAAATAGCGCGAGTCTCCATCAGACCCAGGGCGCTTCACGTCGAGCAGAACGCACGTCTTGGGGCGCTTCGGGCACCTGCGGAGGATCGTGCGGCTCACCGACGAGAGGCAGCAAACTTCGCTGCCTGTGTCGCATTTGTGGAGGTCATTCGAGTGTCGATTCGTCGACTGATGAAGGCGATTCAAGTAGTTCGGCTGCTTCAGCAGCAGCGAATAGTTGTCAGCTCATGACTCACCTTTGAGCTCTGTAACCAAGCGGTGCGCGAGCGCCATCCGGCGAACTCGGACATGCACAGGCGACAGGCGTACCGTCGTCCCATGACCGCGTCGACCGCCGCCACCGTCGCGCTCGAGGGCCGCTTCGCCCGCGAGCTGCCCGAGCTCGCCGTGCCGTGGCAGGCCGAGCCGGCGCCGGCGCCCGAACTCCTGGCCCTCAACGAGCCGCTCGCCGCCGCCCTCGGCCTCGACGTAGCCTTCCTCCGCTCCACCGAGGGAGTCGCCTTCCTCACCGGCGCCGCCCTCCCCGCCACGGCGACCCCCGTCGCACAGGCCTACTCGGGCCACCAGTTCGGCGGGTTCAGCCCTCGCCTCGGCGACGGCCGAGCGCTACTGCTCGGCGAACTGCGCGACCCCGACGGCGCCACTCACGACCTGCACCTGAAGGGCTCGGGCCCCACCCCGTTCGCCCGCGCCGGCGACGGCCGCGCCGTGCTCGCGCCCATGCTGCGCGAGTTCGTCGTGAGTGAGGGCATGCACGCCCTCGGAATCCCGTCGACCCGCTCGCTCGCCGTGGTCGCCACCGGGCGCTTGGTGCAGCGCGAGGTCGAGTTTCCGGGCGCGATCCTCGCCCGCACGGCGAGCAGCCACCTGCGGGTCGGCAGCTTCCAGTTCGCCGCCGCGACGGGCGACGTCGAGCTGCTGCGCCGCCTCGCCGACCACGCGATCGACCGGCACTACGCGCACGCGGCGTCAGCCGAGCATCCGTATCTGGCGTTGTTTGACGCGGTTGTGAGGGCGCAGGCGAGCCTCGTCGCCAAGTGGATACTCGTCGGCTTCGTGCACGGCGTCATGAACACCGACAACGTGGCCATTTCGGGCGAGACGATCGACTACGGTCCGTGCGCCTTTGTCGACGCGTTCGACCACGCGGCCGTGTTCAGCTCGATCGACCAGGGCGGCCGCTACGCCTACCGCAACCAGCCGGTCATCACCGAGTGGAACCTGGCGCGCTTCGCCGAAACCCTGCTGCCCCTCATCGACGACGACGCCGACCGCGCCGTCGAGCGGGCCACAGTGGCGCTCGGCGAGTACCGCGCGCACTACAGCGAGGCGTGGATTTCGGGGATGCGCACGAAGCTCGGTCTCGCCGCCACCGTCACCGACGAGGCCGTCGCGCCGCTCGCCACCGAGCTGCTGAACCTGCTGCACGAGAACCGCGTTGACTTCACGTCGTTCTTCCGCGCCCTGGCGGGTGTCGCCCGCGGGGGCGACCGCCCCGCCGTGCTCGAGGTGGAGGCGCTGGGGGAGTGGGCGGACCGCTGGCTCGAGCTGTCTCCCGACGCGGGGGTGATGGACCGCGTGAACCCGGTCTACATTCCGCGCAACCACCTCGTCGAGGAGGCGCTAGCAGCGGCGACTGCCGGAGAAATGGGGCCGTTCAACGCGCTCGCCGAGGTCATCAGGCGCCCGTTCGACGAACGCCCCGGCCTCGAACGCTACGCCGCCGGCGCCCCGGACGGTTCGGGGCCGTACACGACGTTCTGCGGCACGTAGCGCCACACACCTGGCTAGCGGAGGCGACAGGTTTCGCTAATGGCTCGGTGTCCGTCAAGAGCGGACACCTGGGACGGAAGCCCTCGTGCGGTGGGGCCAAATTGGAACTGCACTCAGATTATGGGCTTCCGTTGCCAAACTGTTTCACGCTGGCACAAACGCAGCAAAATTTCCTTGCGCCGGGCCGATAGCTCGCGAGGTACCTGATTTCTCACACTTCGGTTTCGATCGCTCTAGATCTGGAAGCAGGAAATGCGGATGACTTCGCCAATGTGCTCCCCTTGGCCATACGGATTGAACAGTTCAAACTCAAGTCGCACTGGCTCTCCAGCCGGGAGTCGCAGGTAACGCAAATCAGTTAGAGAGTCGCGCAATGTGCCGTCGTACTTCACGTTAATGGTTGCTGCGATTCCGGTAGGGCACCCATCACGAGAAACTACATCGATAGCCCAGGCGACACATTGCGCGGAACAGTTCTGGCTATCTTGATTGGAAGAGAATCGATAGGCGAATTCATTACTGATCTGGAAGTATCCATCGGGATACCAGGGCGTGGACGCCGACGCATTCCCGGGAGAGGCATCGGCTGGGTTGGCGAGCTGAGGGTCAAAAAGCACGATCGTCACTCGAGACCCAGTTGGCGCTTCTGAGTTCGCGAATGGAACCTGGCGATCGACGCGTTCCGGCATCCGGCTGGGTGCCGCCGTCCCGCTGTATTCCAAGTTGACCCTAAACCCGGCAGCGTCTAGTCGGTCCCTAGCTGCGCTGGCGGTCATGCCGCGAACATCGGGGACCGTGGCGCGGTCGCTGGTAGGGGTGCTGGAACCTGCGGAAGTCGAACCCTGTGGTGACGACGTGCCCAATGCGATCGCCGTGAACGCAGCCCCCACGACTAAGACGGTGCCGACAGCCAGCCATAGCGTTTTTCTCGTATCCGCTTTCTGTTCAGACTCGCTCGCTCTCGCTATTGCCGAACTTTGGCTTACATCGGCCGGCCATCTTGTCTCATTCGTGACCTGAGTCTCGTTGCTTTTTCGTGGGCTTTGCTGATTCTCGGGCTGACTTTCGTCGTTTCGCGAGTCTGTCGGCATCAGCAGGAAGATTGGGAGAGAAAAAGGAATCAGAAATCCAACTGCTATTATCCATAGAGGCAGACCCGCGTCTCTAATCCGACGAACAAAGACTGCAAGACCCGGAATGAGCACAGCTGCGGATATCAAACTTACGGCCAAGACCGCTGAAATCCCCGTTGGGTCAATAAGAATCAATGCCAAACCGACGATGATCTGCGCACTGACGGTGAAAAACCAAAACCACCAGTATTCTGCACGCCCAGATGTTCCGCTGAAGTCCGCCCAGCGCCTAAAACAACTCGACACTGCGGCAGGGAGAGTCGTCGGCCGGAGCATCACCGCCTTACTCGATGCGCGAATCTCTCCATCGCTATCAGGCGTCACTTCGGGCGTATTCGCTCCGATATCTAGCCAACGAGTGCCGTCCCACCATCTACGAGTATTTGTCGAGAGGTCGGTGTACCAACCAGGTTCTGGCCCGCTACTGCCTGACATTTTTCCACGGTACAGGAATCCTTTGTTGGATTCAGCAGTCTGATACGAAGTCGTCCAAGCTAACGAAAACATCACCGCAAGTAACGGCTACGCCTTTGACGTGGTGGAAGGTGTGCAAGACAGTCCATAAGTGTGCGAAACCCTTTTCGCAAGCCATTGCAGCAGCCTTCGCGGGCCCATAGTCTTCGGGGGCCATGACGATTGCCCAGACGATTCCAACCGCCGAACCTAAACCCATCACCGCCAAAGAATGTGTCCGAGTTGATGGCCCCTTCATCTTCACGACGATCCTGGCGGGTTGGTACATCGCGCTCGAAGCACTCGCCGACCTCGACCAGCCCGGGGATGCCCGATGAGCGCCATCGCTGCCGTCGCCTTCACGGCGGTCATGGTCGCGCTCGCGGTGTTCCAGCTGGCGCTGATCGCGGGCGCCCCGCTCGGCCATTTCGCGTGGGGCGGGCAGGATCGCGTGCTGCCGGCGGGGAAGCGTGTCGGTAGCGCCGTGTCGATCGTGCTGTACGCGCTCTTCGCCGCGGTCGTATCGCAGCGGGCGGGCCTCATCGAACTGCTACCGGGCGTCGTCGCCGACGTCGGCATCTGGGTGATCGTCGCCTACTTGGCCCTCGGCATCGTCATGAACGGCATCTCGCGCTCGAAGCCCGAGCGGTACACGATGGCGCCGGTGTGCGTGGTGCTGACGGTGCTGAGCCTCATGGTGGCTATCGGCTGACACCTGCGCGCTGTAGTGTGCCCCGAAACGTGACGCACGAAGGGCGACGATGAGCCTCGCATTCCTGCTGACCACGCTGGTCGTGGTCGCCACCCCCGGCACCGGTGCCGTGTATTCGATCGCGGCGGGGCTCTCGCGCGGAACGAAGGCGGGCATCGTCGCCGCGTTCGGATGCACGCTGGGCGTCGTTCCGCATATGGTCGCCGCCATCACGGGGCTCGCCGCGATCTTGAACGCGTCGGCGATCGCCTTCCAGACGATCAAGTGGCTGGGTGTCGCCTACCTGCTGTATTTGGCGTGGCAGACCATCCGCGACAAGTCGATGATCCAGGTCGATGAGGCGGCCGCACCGGCGTCGTTCTGGAGGGTGATTCGCACCGCGATCCTCATCAACCTGCTGAACCCGAAGCTGACGATCTTCTTCTTCGCCTTCCTGCCCCAGTTCGTGCCGGCGGGAACCGCGAACGGCACCTGGCTGATGGTTGGACTGAGCCTCGTGTTCATGGCGATGACGTTCGTGGTGTTCGCCCTGTACGGGGTGTTCGCCGCGACGATGCGCGCCCAGGTGATCACGCGCCCGACAGTCATGGCGTGGCTGCGTCGTACGTTCGCGGCGACCTACGTTCTGCTCGCCGGCCGCCTCGCCCTAGAATCCCGGTAGCGTCGACGCCCGACTACGAGCCCTCCTTCGCCACACCCAGCTCGTAAGCGAGGATCACCGTCTGCACGCGGTCGCGGAGCTCCAGCTTCTGCAGGATGCGCCCCACGTGGGTCTTCACGGTCGACTCGCTCACGAACAACGCGCTGCCGATCTCGGCGTTCGTCGCCCCGCGGGAGATGAGGGCGAACACGTTGCGTTCGCGCTCGGTGAGGGCGGCAAGGCGCTCCTCGGGGTTGCCCTGAGCGGCGCCCGCCTCGTCGGGCGCGCCCTCCCCGGCGGGGAGGTGCGGGGCGGCCACCTCGATCAGTTTCGCGGTGATGCGTGGCGCGACGACAGCATCCCCGCGGTGCACGGCCCGGATCGCGGCGATCAGCTCGGCGGGCTTCGTGTCTTTCAGGAGGAAGCCTGAGGCTCCGGCCCGGAGCACGCCGAACGCGTACTCGTCGAGGTCGAACGTTGTGAGCGCCAGCACCCGCACGTCGGGCAGTTCGGCCGTGATCGCCGACGTGGCCGCGATGCCGTCGACGCCGGGCATGCGGATGTCCATGAGCACGACATCGGGCCGCAGGCGGCGGGCGGCGTCAATCGCGCCCGCGCCGTCGGCAGCTTCACCCACCACGTCGAGCGCGGGGTCTGAGTCGAGGACCAGCCGGAACCCGTAGCGGATCAGTTCCTGGTCGTCGGCGATGAGGATGCGGATGGGGGCGGTCACGGGGTGCTCCTGTCGAGGGGGATGCGCGCGCTGACCCGCCATCCGCGGTGGGGGGCGGGGCCGGTGGTCAACTCTCCTCCGAAGAGCGCGACACGTTCGCGCATTCCGATGAGGCCGCGGCCGACCATGGGGGCCGGCGTCGCCGGGCTGGCGCCGTCGTCATCGATGGTGAGCGTGACCGCCTCGTCGCCCCAGTCGAGGTTCACGCGGGCACGCGTCACGCCGGAGCCGTGGCGCAGGGTGTTCGTGAGCGACTCCTGCACGATGCGGTAGAGGGTCAGTTCGAGGGCCGGGTCGCTGTGCGGGGTGCCGCGCGTCGTCAGGGTGACCGGCAGGCCGGTGCCGGTGATGTCGGCGATGAGGGCTCCGAGGTCGTCGATCCCGGGCTGCGGGGCGCGCGTGGCGGAGCCGTCGTCGCGAACGGTGCCGAGCATCCGCCGTACCTCGCCGAGGGTGCGCCGGCCGGTCTCCGCCGACCGCTCCATCGCCTCCTGCGCCCGATCGGGATGCTCGGCAGCTGTCGCCCGCGCCCCCTCCGACAGGGCGATCATCACCGCCAGGCTGTGGGCGATGACGTCGTGCATGTCGCGGGCGATGCGCTCGCGCTCGAAAGCGCGAGCGATCTCCGCCTGAGCGTCGCGTTCTCGAGCGAGCTGGGCGGCACGGTCCACCAGAGCGGCGACGTAGCGGTTGCGGGCGCCGACGTTCGTGCCGATGAGGGTGGCGACGAGCAGGAAGACGGCCGCGGTGATCGACCCGCTGACCGCCGGACCGCCGACGAGGGGCGCCTCGAACGCCCGGGGATCACCGAGGCGCCATGTGCCGATGACGGTGCTCACGGTGCCGACGACGACCCCCGCGCCGAAGCAGACCCACGCGGCACGAGTCGACCGGTAGACGCTGACGGCGTAGACGGTGAGCAGCGGAAGCAGCACTTCGGCGTTGGTGCCCACCGCTGAGCCGACGAGGAGGAGAAGGTTCGACGCGGCGAACATGGTCACCGGCAGGCGCCGGCGCAGCAGCACGACGACGGTTCCGGCGACGCTGAGCGCGATCACGAGCCCGACCGGCGGACTGGTCGGCGCGACTGCGGCGATCGCGACGAAGACCGCGGCGAGCAGCGCGTACAGTGCGGCGACGAGCGTGTCGGTCACCCACGGTCGGCTGTGAAGGAACCTCCGCACCGCCCCGGGCGGGCGGGGCAGCTCGAGACCGTCCGGCACCCCCTGGGGGGCGCCGGACGGCGATGACGCAGCGGCGGGTGTCACGCGTCCTGACGTCGGAGGCGGATCGCTCCGAGCACCAGCGAGATGACGGCCCACGCGAGGACGACCAGGGCTCCGGCCCACGGCTCGAGTAGTCCTGCGCCGAGGGCCGCGCCCACCGCGTCCGTCTCCGGCAGGCGAGACATCGCGACACCGGCATTCGACAGCATGTACGGCGTCAGTTCGGCGACCCAGTCGGCGGCGAGAGCGAGCAGCGGCAGCACGGTCGGAACGACGAGCAGCACCCCGAGGGCCGCGGCGATGCCGCCGGCCGACGAGCGCACGAGCGTGCCGAGCCCGAGAGCGAACACGGCCGTGAGTCCGAGGTAGACGGCGGCGCCCGACAGGGCCACAGCGAAGCCGGGCTCGGTGAGCCCGACCGCCGCGCCCTGGCCTTCAAGAATCGGATACGTCGCTGCCCACGCGCCGAACATGGTGACAAGCCCGACCGCCGTCACGAGCACGAACAGAACGATCGCCTTCGCCGTCAGCATCGGCAGTCGGGTCGGCACGGCAGCCAGCGTCGACCGGATCATGCCGGTCGAATACTCACCGCTGATGACGAGCACACCGAGCACCGCCGCGATCAGCTGGCCGAACGCGATACCAATCGTCACCGTTGTCAGCACCGATCCGGGATCCGAGGCCGGCATGCCCTCGATCGTCGAATTGAGTGCGGTGATCATGAGGGCGAGGCCGATGCCGAGCGCGATGATGAGAGCGAGCGACCAGAGGGTCGAGCGCAGGCTCGTCAGCTTGATCCATTCGGAGCGGACGATGCGGGTGAAGCCGAGGCGTGCATCCGGTCGGATGCTCGCGGCGGTCTCGTGGGTCAGGGGTGCGGCGGTCATCGCGCGACCTCCTCAGGCGTTGGGGTGACGGCGGCCGAGCGGTATTCGACCTCGTCGGCGGTCAGGGTCAAGTAGGCGTCCTCGAGCGAGCTGCTGAGGGCGACGAGTTCGTGGATGGCGACCCCGGCGGTCGCCGCAGCGTCACCGATCTGCGCGGGGGTGAGGCCGGTGACGACGACGGCGCCATCGTCGAGGGTGCTGAGGCTGACGTCGGCGCCCGCAATCGCGCGGTGGAGGGACGCGAGGTCGGGGGTGCGCACGCGCACCGATGATCCGGAGGCGCGCGCGATCACCTCGTCGACGGAGGCGTCGGCGATGACCCGGCCGCGCCCGAGCACGATGAGGTGGTCGGCGGTCTGCGCCATCTCGCTCATCAGGTGAGACGACAGCAGCACCGTGCGGCCCTCGGCGGCGAGGCCGCGGACGAGCGTGCGCACCCAGCGCACACCCTCGGGGTCGAGGCCGTTGACCGGCTCGTCGAGGATCACCGTGGCGGGGTCGCCGAGCAGCGCCGCGGCGATGCCGAGTCGCTGACCCATGCCCAGGGAAAAGCCCCCGACCCGCTTGTTCGCCACCGACTCGAGGCCGGCGAGTTCGATCACCTCCCGTACGCGCGTCGCGCCGATGCCGTGCGTGGCGGCCATCGCGAGCAGGTGCTTGTATGCGCTGCGGCCCGTGTGCACGGCCTTTGCGTCGAGCAGGATGCCGACCTCGCGCAGCGGTGCACGGTGCTCGCGGTAGGGGCGGCCGTTCACCGTCACGGAGCCGGCGCTCGGCCGGTCGAGGCCCGCGATCATGCGCATGGTGGTCGACTTGCCGGCCCCGTTCGGGCCGAGGAAGCCGGTCACGCGACCGGGCTCGACGCGGAAGTCGATGCCGGCGACGGCCGTTGTGCTGCCGAACTTCTTGGTGAGGGCGTGTGCCTCAATCATTCGGGGGTTCCCTTCGTGGTCGTGTCGCGTTCCACGCTACGGAGGCGCGGAGCGGAAGGCATCGGCCGAACGGGCGATATGTCGCGGCGCGCCGTCAGCCCGCAGTACGACATGGCCGAGCGCCGCCGACCCCTACCGCGAGCTGTTCGCCGTGCGTCCCCGCACGATCCCGATGAACACGTCGGCGAGGGGATGCGCGCCGGTCACCGGCCACACGAGCGAGATGCCGGTATCTGCCGCATCCCGGATGGGCTTCGCGACGACGTCTTTGCGGGAGTGCTGCCGCGCGACCGACTGCGGCATGACGGCCACCCCGACGTTCGCGGCCACCAGCTCGACCGCGTCGGCGCCCGTTCCGCCCGTCAGGTCGACGTCGAGCACGGCCAACCCGTCAAGGTCGGCGAGGTCGGCAACTCTGAGGTCGTCGAGCCCGGCCGCGAGCGAGCCCTTCGGCGAGACCAGCACCGGCTGCTCGCGGTAGAGCGGAATCGCGTGGCGGTCGTCGTCGGCCGTGACGTCGCGCAGCAGGGCCATGTGGGCGGTGCCGTCCGCGAGGGCGGCCAGCGCAGCATCCTGCGTCATCGGGGTCAGGTGGATGCGGCCGCCGGGGCGCCGCTCGCGCCAGATGCGCTCCCACTTGGTGGGGGTGACGCCCGTGACGAAGGCGACCTCGAGCGGTTCGGGCATGCGGCAAGGGTACCTAGGTCGATAGCCACTCGACCGGCTGTCCGGTCTCGGTAGCGATGATGTCGAAGTCTTTGTCGACCGCGAGAACCGTGCAGCCTGCCAACTCGGCAGTAGCGGCGATGAGAAGGTCTGGAATCGAGGGGGCCCGATGGAGGCCCTTAAGCGCGAGGGCTCGCTGAATCTCGAGTGCTCGCTCTTCGATGCCAGGGGTGAGGTGCTCGACGGGTAGTAGCGAGAGCGGCGGCGTACCGAACTCGGTCTCAAAGTCTCGACCGCTACGCATTGAATAGCCAATCTCGAGGCGGGTCACGCCGCTCACGTGAACCAAGCCACGCGCAATGCGGTTCGCCCACAGATCAATATCGGGGCTGCTGTCGAGGCGAATGTATGCGGACTTATCGATCAGCCAGGTGGTCACTGCCACGCCGCCGCCATGACGTCAGGGTCTCCAAGATCGCGGGCGGCGCGTGCCGCCCGCCGCAGGTCATCGGCAGACACGATCGCTGGAGCCTCGGCGCGTCCGGCTGCGTCGAGTTGGCGGCGGAGGTACTCACTACGTGAGATTCCGAGAGCTGCGGCTCGCGCGTCGAGCCGCGCGACAGTGTTCGCATCGAGCCCGCGAATCAAGATGTCAACCAACTCTTCCCCCTCACCGCTACTGGTGGCCATGATATCGCGATATCAGCCCCGAGGTGATGGACATCTGCACAACGTCGACAATCCCGGCCTGTGCCCTGACCCCAGTACGCTCGTCACCATGACCGAGACCCCGCGCGAGGACCGCCGCCAGCAGCCGAAGCCGAAAAAGGAGCAGCTGCTGAGCCCGGCAACGGCGGCGAAGAAGCTGAACCTCTTCCTGCCGGCGACGCCCGCGGATTTTCAGGCGACCCCGATCACGCGCACCCAGCTGAACGCGCTGCAGGAGAACCCGCCCGAGTGGCTGGTGACGCTGCGCCGCGAGGGCCCGCACCCCCGCGACGAGGTGTCGCGGCGGCTCGGCGTGTCGAACTCGGCGCTCGCGCGCGCCGGCGTCAGCGACTCGATGACGACGGCCGAGATTCGGGCGATCATCGACGAGATGCCCGAATGGCTGGTCGACGAGCGCGAGAAGCACGCGCCCGGCCCCGGGCGGAAGCCGGGCACGGCGGTGGGGGAGCGGCCGACCGCCGAGTAGGGTCGCCGCATGCGACCGCGCGTCAGCGTCATCACCCTCGCCGGGCGCTCGCACTGACGTCTCATGCGCCGATCGACGTCGCTGTCACCCGATCGAGCGCACGAACCCCTGAACCAGCCGATCGAAGCTGGCGTCTATGTCGGCGTCGAGGGCGAACGCTCCCGCCGTCTCGAGCGCGACGAATCCGTGCAGGCTCGCCCGCAGCGCGCGGATCGCGTGCACCGCATCGTCACCGCTGAGGCCGTACGCCGCCAACACGTCGGCGATGACCTGCACGGCGGCGAGCGATGCCGCATCGTCCTCAGCGTCGTCGGCGACGGGCCGCCGTTGCGATGCGGCGTACAGCCCCGGATGCGCCTTCGCCCACGCCCGGTAGCCCTGCGACATGTGCGCGATCGCGTCGCCGCCCGCCCGGCCGATGGCCGCCGTTGCGAGCACGTCGGCGAGGGCGCGTTTAGCGAGCACGCTGACATCGCGGTGCAGTCCGGCCATCGAGTCGATGTGCTTGTAGAGCGACGGCTGCCGCACGCCGAGTCGCTCGGCGAGGGCGGCGAGCGTGAACTGGTCGAGGCCCACCTCGTCGGCGAGCGTCGCCGCCTCGTCGACGACTCGGGCGCGGGTGAGGCCCACCCTAGGCATCGGCGGTCACCGTCGCCAGGAATTCGAGGATCGCCGCAGTCGTCTGCTCGGGCTGCTGCGCGTGCGGGTAGTGCCCCGCGTCGTCGACCATCACGACGGAGGCGGTGAGGCGCTCGGCGATCCAGCGCGCTTCGGCCGCGGGGTCAGGGAAGTCGGGGTCGAGCGTGCCCATCACGACGAGGGTCGGCGCGGTCACACGCTCGAGGCTCGCCTCGGCGGGTGCGTGGTCGGCCCCGCGGACGGTCTGCGAGAACGCGCGGGCGTACTCGCGCCGGCGCAGGCTGTCAGTGACGGCCTGGCGGTACTGCTCGAAGTCGGCAGGTTTCGCGCCGGCGTAGAGCTTCGGCATGTACGAGCGCCACACGGTGGCGGCCCACGCCGGCGCGCTCATGACCCGCAGCAGCCACTGCAGCAGCGGCGAGACGGTGGGGTTGCGCACGAAGGGGCCGACGAGCACGAGACCGAGAACCGATTCGGGATGCTCGGCGGCGGCAATTGCGCCGGCCCCGGCCGCGAGCGAGTTGCCCACGATGACGGCGGGCGCGCCGAGTTCGTCGATGAGCGCGACGATGTCGCTCGCGGTCGCCTCGTCGCCGTAGCGGGTGAACGTCGCGTCGCTGTCGCCGTGGCCGCGCAGCTCGGTCGTCGCCACGGTGTACCCGGCCGCGACGATGGCGGGGGCGAGGTGGCGGTAGCTGCTGCGCAACTCGGCCATGCCGGGGACGAGCACGACGAGCGGACCGGTGCCGGCCACCTCGTAGGCGATGCGCCCGTCGGGTCGGGCGAGATACCGCGGAGAAGCGAACTGCGTGTTGTCGCTGGATGTCATGTGGCTAGTATCTCTAACCTACTAGCTAATGTCAATAGCCAAAGCCCGTAGGCGCAGACGCGCGCTCTGTCAACCGCCTAGCCCTGACAGTGCCCCCTCCGTACCGTCGGCGTATGGGGAAAGGATTGAAGGTCAAGAATTCCGTCGTCGTCATCACCGGAGCATCGTCGGGGATCGGCAGAGCCACCGCGCTGCGCTTCGCGCGAGCGGGCGCCCGGGTGGTGCTTGCCGCCCGCCGAGAAAACGCCCTGGAGGAGGTGGCCGACGAGTGCCGGATGCACGGGGCGACGCCCCTCGTCGTCCCCGTCGACGTCACCGACGCCGATGCCGTCGAGGCGCTTGCCGACGCGGCCGTGGCGACCTTCGGGAGGCTCGACGTATGGGTGAACTGCGCCGCGGTGACCCTGTTCGGCGCACTGCGCACCGTGCCGCTTGACGACGTCCGGCGCGTGCTCGACACGAACGTCATGGGTTACGTGCACGGCTCCCGCGCCGCGCTGCGCGTTTTCCAGCATCAGCGCCGCGGCGTCCTCGTCAATGTGTCGTCCGTTGTCGGGGCCGTTCCTCAGCCGTATACGGCCGCGTACTCGATGTCGAAGGCCGCCGTCAGCTCGCTGTCGGCGAGCATCCGCTCCGAGCTTCTGCTGGAGGGGCTCGACGCGGTCAACGTCGTCTCCATCCTTCCGGCGACCGTCGACACCCCGATCTTCGCTGAGGCGGCCAACTACACCGGCAGGCGCGTGCTCGCAATGCCCCCGGTGTACGCGCCGCAGCGCATCGCGCGGGCGATCGTGCGCAGCGTGACGAAGCCCCAGGACGAGATCGCGGTCGGCAGCGGTGCGAAGGCGATGATCGCGCAGCACCGGCGCGCGCCCGCGCTCACGGAGCGCATGATGGCGCTGAACGTCGACTCCTCGCACCTGTCGCGGAACGAACCGGCGGCGGCGACGGAGGGCAACCTGCATCGTTCCGCCCCAGACGAGATGGCCGCCGTCGAGGGTGGCTGGGGCGGCAGGCCCGGTCAAGCGCGTCGACGCGTGCTCACGGGGGTCGCGCTGGCGGCGGCGATCGCCGGCCCGATCGCACTGCGCCGGGCGTCGGGCTCCGGCTCGCGCGCACCGAAGCGTCGCCGATGATGGGGCGGGCGCCCGCCGTCGGTCACGCGTCCTGGTCGTCGCCGGAGGGGCCGTCGTAGCGGTGCACGCGCATCCCGTTGTGGCTGAAGATGCTGATCACCTCGCTCGGGCGCTCTCCGATCGCGCTCATGCTGTGGGGCACACGCGTGTCGAATTCGGCCGCATCGCCGGGTTCGAGCTTGGTGCGGGTGTCGCCGAGCACGAGCAGCAGCCGTCCGCTCAACACGTAGAGCCACTCGTAGCCGTCGTGCACGCGCGGCTCCGGCACGGCGGCGACCGGCGGATAGGTGATCTTGTACGTCTGCAGGGGAGACGACTCCGCCGTGAGCGGGGCAAGCACGTGCCCCCCGCGGCGGATGCTCGGACGGCGGATGCGCGGATCGTCGTCCACGGGGCGCAGGAGGTCGTCGATGCGCACGCCGAGCTGTCGGGCGACCGGCAGCAGCACCTCCAGGTTCGCCTGGCGCCGGCCCGACTCGAGACGCGAGAGCGTGCTCGGCGAAATGCCGGTGCGCTCGGCCAGCTGCTCGAGCGTCCAGCGTCGGGCGCGCCTCGCCGCCCGCAGGCGCGGCCCGAGTGCGTCGAGCTCCTTCATGACTCCTCCTTGCCGAATCTGCAAAGAATTATGCCGCATCGTCCGGTTGCGCGCAGGCTTGCCTCATGACTGACTCCGCCACGAATTCCGAACCGTTTCCCACTCGCGTCGACGCGATCGTGATCGGGGGAGGTGTCGCCGGGCTGAGCGCCGCCCTCATGCTCGGCCGCGCCCGCCGCTCCGTGATGGTCGTCGACGCCGGGCGGCCCCGCAATCGGACCGCGGACGCCGTGCACGCCGTGCTCGGGCACGAAGGCGTCAACCCGCTCGAGCTGCTGCGTCGCGGACGGGCGGAACTGGAGCGCTACGACGTCCGCGTGATCGCCGGAACGGCGGTCAGCGCCCGCTCGGACAAGGACGGCGCCATGGTCGAACTCGGCTCCGGCGACCGCCTCGCTGCCCGAGCGCTCGTGCTCGCGAGCGGCATGGTCGACGGCCTGCCGGACGTGCCCGGAGTCGCCGAGCTTTGGGGTTCCCTCGTGCTGCACTGCCCGTACTGCCACGGCTGGGAGGTCGGCGGCCGACGCCTCGCGGTGATCGCCGCCGGGGCCGCGTCCGCGCATCAGGCCGAAATGGTTCGGCAGTGGAGCGACGACGTCATCTTCTTCAGCAACGGCCTCCTCGATGCGATCGACGACGTCGCCCGCGAGCGCCTGGCCGCGCGGGGTGTCTCTCTCGTCGACGCTCCTGTGCGCCGCGTGCTCCGGTCGGGGAAAGGCGGCGAGGTCGAGGCGATCGTCGAGACTGACGATGGCGTGCGCACGGCGGTTGCCGCCGTCTTCACGGCCGGCGTGCCGCAGTTCGACGAGCGCCTGCTGACGCCGCTGGGGCTCGCGCCCGACCCCGAGGCGGGCGGCGGCATCCCCGTCGACGGCATGAACGCGACCCGGGCGCCGCGCGTGTGGGCGGCTGGCAACCTCATTGCGCCGTATGCGAGCATCCCGATCGCGATGGCCAGTGGCACGCAGGCGGGGGCGAGTGCGAACGCCGCCCTCGTTACCGAGGACACCGATCGGGCCGTCGCGCTCAGGAGAACGCCCGCGACATTCTGGGAGGAGCGCTATGCGGCCACGGAGCGGTCTTGGTCTGGCCTGCCCAACGCAGCGCTTGTCGAGACGGCCGCGCACCTCGCACCCGGATCGGCGCTGGAACTCGGATGCGGAGAGGGCGCGGATGCACGCTGGCTGGCCGAGCGGGGCTGGCGCGTCACCGCACTCGACATCTCGCCCACCGCGGTCGAGCGCGCCGCCGCACTCGCCTCAGCAAGCGCGGCGGTCGCCGAGGCCGGCGGCGGAGTCGACGCCCGGGTGGCGGACCTGTCCGGGCCCTGGCCGGTCGAGGGCGAGTTCGAGCTGGTGCTCGCAAGCTTCCTCCACTCGCCCGTCGCCCTCGACCGCGCGGAGATCCTGAGGCGTGCCCTCGCGCGCGTGGCACCCGGCGGCCGACTACTCGTCATCAGCCACGCCGAAGCGCCGCCGTGGGCACCGGAGGAGCATCGCAAACGGCTTCGCGGCCCGACCCCCGATGCGGACTGGGCGCTCCTGGCGCCCCACGCGGTGGGCTGGGACGTCGAAAGGCGCGACCTCGTCACTCGTCGCGTGACCGCACCCGACGGTGAGCCAGCAGAGATGCGGGACGGCGTACTCATGCTCCGCCGCGCCCTGGCGGAGTCGACAGGGTAGCCGAGAGCGGCACCGCACCGGAACCCCGGTGCGCGCTGCCGCCGCCCGAGATAGCGTGGCCGCCCACGACGACGGAGGACCACCATGCCGACGACCGCAACCGACACCACCTATGGCGCCGCGATCGCCGCCGAAAGCCCGTCGCGGTCCGACCCGAGCGCGCAGCAGACGCGCGACGGGCGGTCGATGCTGCCACGAGCATCCATCGGCGACACCGCCCGCATTCTGAGCACCGTGCTGATGCCGATCATTCAGCGCGGCGTAATCGTGCGGCGGCCGTCGCAGGTGCGCCTCATGGAGGCGATCGACGCGGACAGCACCGCGGTCACCGTCATGCAGCGCATGCGCGAGAAGTACGGCGCGGGGCCGCTGCGGTTGCGCATTCCGGGTCGTCGCATGGTGGTCGTGCTGTCGCCCGAGCACGTGCACCGCGCGCTGGAGAACTCGCCAGAACCCTTCAGCCCCGCGACCCGCGAGAAGCGTGCCGCGCTCGCCCACTTTGAGCCGGAAGGCGTGCTGATCTCCTCGGCCGACGACCGGCCGCCGCGGCGCCAGTACAACGAGCAGGCGCTCGACACCGACAGCGAGGTGCACCGCGGGGCGGACGCCATGATGGCGGCCATCTCCGAGGAGGTGGACGGCATCGTCGCCGCGATGGACGAGACCGGCGAGCTCGACTGGGACACCTACGCCGAGCACTGGATGCGCATGGTGCGCCGCGTTGTCTTCGGCGACTCCGCCGCAGACGACCACGAGCTCACCGACGACATGGAGGCTCTGCGTCGCTCGGCGAATTGGGCCTTCCTCGCCCGGAAGCAGCGCGACCGCCGCGATCGACTGCACGCGCGGATCCGCCACTACCTGGATGCGGCCGAGCCCGGCTCGCTCGCCGCATTCGCCGCGACGATGCCGACGCCGGAGGACTCGCACCCCGACCAGCAGGTGCCCCAGTGGCTGTTCGCGTTCGACGCGGCGAACTGGGCGAGCTTCCGCACCCTCGCCCTGCTCGCCACGCACCCCGTGCAGGCGGCCGAGGTGCGGAGGGAGGCCGATGGCCGCGACCTCCGTCAGCCGCAGAACCTGCCGTACGCCCGTGCGTGCTTCCTCGAATCGCTGCGGCTCTGGCCAACGACCCCAGCCGTCCTGCGCGAGACGACGGCGCGCACTTCGTGGCCGGGCGGCTCGATGCCGGAAGAAACGAGCGTGTTCATCTACGCCCCCTTCTTCCACCGCGACGACACGAACGTCGAGGCCGCGCACCGCTTCGAACCCGAGCACTTCCTGCGCGAGCGCACTCCGGAGGACTGGCCGTTCATCCCGTTCAGCGCCGGCCCCGCGATCTGCCCCGCCCGCAACCTCGTGCTGCACATCGCGAGCACGATCGTCGCGCGTCTCGCAACGGAGCGCGAACTGGAGCTCACGACCGGCGGGCTCGACGCGCACCGGCCGATTCCCGGCACCATCAGCCCCTTCGACATGCGCTTCAGCGCGCGTCCGCGCGTCACCACCTCCGCGCCCATCGACCCCGACATGGGTGTGCCGAGCGAGGGCGCGGCGTGACCCGGTACGGGTATCACGCCTCGCACGAGCAGTTCGCCCCGAGCGCGCTCCTGCGCTACGTCACCGAGGCGGAGGATGCGGGGTTCGCCTCGGCGATGTGCTCCGACCACTTCCACCCGTGGACGAACGCCCAGGGCGAGTCGGGCTACGCCTGGTCGTGGCTCGGTGCGGCGCTTCAGGCAACGACGTTCACCCTCGGAACCGTGTGCGCTCCGGGACAGCGGTACCACCCTGCGGTGGTCGCGCAGGCCGCGGCGACGCTCAGCGAGATGTTTCCCGATCGCCTCTGGCTCGCCGTCGGCAGCGGCCAGAATCTGAACGAACACATCACGGGTGAGCGCTGGCCGTCGAAAACCGAACGCAATGCGCGACTGCTCGAGTCGGTCGAGGTGATGCGCGCCCTCTGGCGAGGCGACACGATCACCAGGCGCGGCGAGTATGTGACCGTCGATGACGCGACGCTCTACTCCCTGCCTGAGCGACCGCCGATGCTGGTCGGCGCCGCCATCACGCCGGTGACCGCCGAGTGGATCGGCGGGTGGGCCGACGCTCTCATCACGATCGCCCAGCCGCTCGAGGTGCTGACCGAGGTCGTCGACGCCTTCCGCAGCGGAGGGGGAGAAGGCAAGCCGATGCTGCTGCAGTCGCAGCATTCGTACGCTCAGAGCGACGAAGAGGCTCTCACGGCTGCGCACGAGCAGTGGGGCGCCAATGTGCTGAGCAGTGCCGTGTTGACCGACCTGCGCATGCCCGCCGACGTCGAAGACGCAGCCGCGTTCATCCGCCCCGAGGATGTCGTCGGGCCGATCACTGTTTCAGCCGACCGGGACCATCACGCAGACCGCTTGCGGGAGTTCGCCGCTCTCGGCTTCGACGACATCCTGCTGCACAACGTGCATCGGGATCAGTCCACGTTCATCCGCGATTTCGGCGAGCACGTGCTGCCGGAGCTCACGCGATGAGCAGTGAGCGCTATACCCCCATCGAGGACTACGCCGCCATCGGCAATCTGCGCACGATCGGCCTCGTCAGCCGCAGCGGCGCGATCGACTGGCTGCCGCTGCCGGGTCTGGAAAGCGCCAGCGTCTTCGCCGCGATCCTCGACCACGACCGGGGCGGGCGCTTCCGCGTGCACGCCGACGGCGTCGAGCGGGGCGAGCAGCGCTACATCGAGCACACGAACGTGCTCGAAACGGTGTTCGCAGACGGGGATGCTCGTCTGACCGTCACCGACGTCATGCCGCTGACCGGCACCCTCGACGGGGTCGGCGACTCGAGTGCCGAGCCGGCCGTGCACCGACTGCTGCGCGCCGACGGCGGAAACGTGGACGTCGTCGTCGAGTGGAGCCCCCGCTTCGCCTACGGGGCGGGTCTGCCGCAGCTGACCGACATCGACGGCGGTGTGCTCGCCTGGGCCGGAGAGGACGCGCTGACGCTCAGTGGCCTTCACCCCGGCGAGTGGCACGTCGACACAGGCGGTCACGCCGCCACCCTGACCGCTCGGCTGACCCTCGCCGACGGCGAGCAACGCGCTCTCGTCACCCGGTGGGGCGCGCAGCTCGGCGCCGATCGCGATGAAGAGACGACCCAGGGAGTGATCGATGACGCCGTCGACGCGTGGCGCTCCTGGGTGCACAAAGGGGAAGCCTCGGGCACGCGGGAGTGGGCGGCGCCCCACGAGCAGCTCATCATCCGGTCCGAGCTGGCGCTGAAATTGCTGACGCACGGCGAGACCGGCGCCATCGCCGGCGCCGCTACCACCTCGCTGCCGGAGGAGGTCGGCGGCGTGCGCAACTGGGACTACCGCTTCGCCTGGATTCGGGATGCGGCGCTCGCCGCCCAGGCACTCCGCGCACTCGGACACACCGCCGACGCGCAGGCGTTCGTGGCGTGGGCGGAACGGTCGGCCAGGGAACATCGCGAGGACGAGCGGTCGATTCAGCTCGTCTACGGCCTGAACGGCGAGACCGAGATCGGAGAGCGCGAGGTGCCCGGGCTCGAGGGGTATCGACGCTCCGCTCCCGTACGCGTCGGGAACGGCGCCGTCGATCAGCTGCAGCTCGACGTCTTCGGCGAACTCATCAGCGTCGTGTACGAGCTCGCGCGCGCGGGCGAGCCGATCAGCGACGAGATTCTGACCTTCCTGCCCTCCGTCGCCGACGAGGCGTGCCGCAGCTGGGAAGAGCGCGACGACGGGCTGTGGGAACTGCGCAACGGCCCGTTCCACATCGTCTACTCGAAAGTGAAAGTGTGGGCGGGGCTCAACCGCGCGATCGAGCTCGCCGACGCGGGATACATCGATGGCGACGCCGAGCGGTGGCGGAAGAACTGTGAACTCATCCGCGCCGAGGTTCTCGAGCGCGGCTTCGATGCGGACAGAGGCGCGTTTCGCCAGTCGTACGAGCGTTCCGTGCTCGACGCATCCCATCTGCTGCTTCCCCTCCGCGAGTTTCTGCCGCCGGACGACGCGCGCGTGCGCGCGAACCTGGACGCGACGCTCGACGGGCTCGTCGAGGACGGCCTCGTGCACCGGTACCGCGCCGATGACGGAATCGCGGGCAGCGAGGGGGCGTTCGGGCTGTGCACCTTCTGGCTCGTCGACGCCCTCGCCATGGACGGACGCGAGGGGAGCCTCGACCGTGCGCGGGAGATCTTCGAGGGGATGGCCGCCCGGGCGAACCACGTCGGGCTGTACTCGGAGGAGATCGACCCCGAGACAGGTGCGTTCCTCGGCAATTTCCCGCAGGCCTTCACGCACCTCGGCCTCATCACGAGCGCGCTGTACCTCGCCTACGCCGAAGGACGAGAATCGCCCGTGCCCGACCCGATCGGTACACCCGAGCACCGGGCGCGCGGACTCGACTCCCGCTGATCGGTGGTACCCGCGTCCACTACTCGAACAGCGCCCGGTACTCCCCGTCCCCCTCGGCCTCGAGCTCGGCCACCGGGATGAACCGCAGCGACGCCGAGTTCATGCAGTAGCGCATGCCGCCGCGATCGCGGGGGCCGTCGTCGAACACGTGCCCGAGGTGACTGTTGGCGCCGGAGGATCGCACCTCGACCCGCTTCATGAACAGGCCGCGGTCGATGCGAGTCGTGACGGCATCCTCCTGGATGGGACGCGTGAAGCTCGGCCATCCGGTGCCCGAGTCGTACTTGTCCCGGGACGAAAACAGGGGCTGCCCCGAGACCACGTCGACGTAGAGCCCCTCGGCCTTCAAGTCGTGGTACTCGTTGCGGAACGGCGGCTCGGTGCCGTCGTTCTGCGTCACCTTGTGCTGCATCGGCGTGAGGCGCGACAGCTGATCGGCGGTCGCCCGGTAGTCGGCCGGGTCGTGCCGCGGAATGCGTCCTTCAGTCATGGATGCACGCTACGCCCGCGAGGTGAGATGCGGCCGCGAAGAGGGCGAGCATCCGCCGTGGGCTTATCGGGCGGCCGTACCCGGTCGCGTATCGCCGAAGTGGGGGTTCGCCGGTGGGTTGGGCGCCGGCGGAAGCCCTTGAGCGAGCAACGATTCGACGAGCGGATACGCCTTGTCGGGCGGCAGTTCCCCCGGAAAGTAGTGCTCGAAGACTGCCTCGGCCTCGTCAACCGTCGAAATATTGAGCAGCCTCATGAGGAGGGCTATGTCGGCACCGTCGCGCTGGGGGCGTGCCGCGCGAAGCTTCATGGCGAGGAGACTGCCGGGTGTCGCAATGTCGATGCTGACGACGCCATCATCGTGCAGTGGTTCCCACAACGGTTCAGCTGCGATCGGGATAAACGTGCGGGCGGCGTTGTTGAGCCAATCGCGGGGCCAGCCTCGGCGTGCCGCGATGGTGGCCACGATCTCGTCGAGGTGGGCATTCGTGTGGATGCTGGCGTCGATATCGACGGTCACCCGCCGGTCGGCGTCGTATCGCAGAAGGATCGCGGCGCCCCCGATGATGCGGATGCTCGTGGGTTCTCCGTGACGGTGCAATTCTCGGATGACATCGCGCAAGCCATCAATGATCGCGTCCCTGTTTAGCGTCGTCATGCTGGGTCCAACGAGGCGCGGTCGATCACGAGCCCGCGGATAAGGAATGCCGCGGGAGTGTCACCAAGGAGCTCGCGAGGCAGCGTTGCCAGATCGCCAAGAACGACCTCTGGGTCGCATGTCGGGGAATCGTTCACCCAATCGGGGATCGGAGCGTCGACCTCCTGAAGTCGAAACTCGGACACCGCTGCGAGTGCGGCGTCGTAGACGTCGGTGCCGGTGGGCTGTGGGGGATGGGCCGCCAATACGACGCGATTGACCGCCGACTCGACGGCCAAGGCGTCGGAGTAGGTCAACCAGGCGCGAAACGCGGCGTCGGCGTCGTTGCCCTCGATGGCCGCGCGAATCTCGATACTCGCTTCGAGTGCACCCTCGCGTGTGGTTGGCAGAACCCCGAGGCGTGAACCGGTTGCGCGCAGCAGACGATCGAGTGTGTCGACGCGCGGGATGCGCCGACCTGCTTCGATCGACGACACGTTGGGCACCGACGTGCCCGCGACGCGTGCGACGTGGTCTTGCGTGAGTCGGCGTGACGCTCGGGCGCCACGCAGGAAGCTCGTTGCCGCCATGGTGCACCTCCGTATTATCGATTACGATAACACGCGAGGTGAAGCGCGTCTATCCGGCAGCCAGTCGCTCGATCACGTCGATGAAGCCGGCCCACCCGGCCGCGGCCTGCGCGTAGCCGTCGGCGTCGAGGCCGCCGCCGGTCTGCGAGAGCGTCAGCGAGCATCCATTCGGGTCTGTGCCGGCGAGCTCGAACGTGACCGTGTCGCGTTGCTCGAGGGACGCGTCGTCGGTGATCGTGAACGACAGGATGCTCGTAGCGTCGACCGTGAGCATCTCGCCTTCCCAATCGATCGTCGCCCCGCCCGGGAGCACCATCTGGGCCGACCACGGCGCCCCGGCGACAGCGCGCCAGGTGAGGCGGTCGAGTGGGACGTCGACGGCGTCCGTGCCGAACCACGTGGCGAAGGCGTCGGGCGTCGTCAGTACCTCCCACACGCGCTCAGGGGCGGCGGCGATGTCGCGGGTCGAACGGAATCCGGAGGGGCTTACGTCGGTCATGTCGGCGAGGCTACTCTGGGGGCCCACCGCGCGGGAAGGAACCTGACCATGACCGTGACCAGCTCGAACGCCGACGCCGCGACGAGAACCATGACCTTCGTCGCCGAGTTCGCCGCCCCCGTGGCCGAACTCTGGCGGGTCTGGGCCGAGCGCGACCTGCTCGAGAAGTGGTGGGGTCCGCCCGCCTACCCGGCAACGATCACCGAGTTCACGTTCGCACCCGGCGGAGTCGTGCGGTACGGCATGGTCGGTGACGACGACGGCGAACGCATCGACGGGCGGCTCGTGTTCGTGTCGATCTCCGAGCACAGCGAGATCGTCTACGACGACGTGTTCATTCCCGGCGACGGCGACGAGACCCCCGAACCCGACAACCGCACGACGGTGACGTTCGAGCAGATCGGCGAGGGCAGCCGCATGACCCTGCGCTCCGTGTTCCACTCCGATGAGGCGTTCGCCGAGGCGGTCGAGTTCGGAGCCGAGCAGGGCTACGTCGAGGGCATCGGGCAGATCGACGCGCTGCTCGGTGCGCACGACGCGGGGGCTTGACGCGGTCGTTCGCACGGTCTAACGTACAACCAAATGGTTGTACAAATGGATGCCCTCACCGACGATCAGGTCGACGCCCTGTTCCGCGCGCTCGCCGATCGCACGCGGCGCGACATCGTCGCCCGCGTCATCCACCGCGAACAAAGCGTGTCGGCGCTCGCGGAGCGCTACGAGATGAGCTTTGCCGCGGTGCAGAAGCATGTTTCGGTGTTGGAGCGCGCATCCCTGGTGTCGAAGCGCCGGCGCGGCCGCGAACAGATCGTGACGGCGGACCGCGATGCCGTGCAGCGCGCGCGGGCGGTGCTCGACAGCTACGAAGCCCTCTGGCGGCACCGGGCCGACCAGATCACCGCCCTCCTCGCTGAGGACTGACGGAAGGACCGCCCATGACCGTGCGTGACCACGCGATCGACCGTGACGCGCTCACCCTGACGTTCGTCGCGGAATTCACCGCGCCCGTCGAGCGTGTGTGGCAGGTGTGGGCCGACCCGCGCCAGCTCGAGCAGTGGTGGGGTCCGCCGGAGTGGCCGGCCACCTTCACGCGGCACGAGCTCGAGCCGGGCGGCGAGATGCGTTACGTCATGACCGGGCCCGACGGCGAGACCTCGGCTGGCTGGTGGCGCATGACCGACGTTGACGCACCGCACCGGTTGGCATTCGACGACGGGTTCGCCGACGCCGACGGGAATCCCGTGCCCGACATGCCCGTCACCCACGCGGAGGCACGGTTGGAGGATGCGGGGGAGGGCACAACGCGCATGACGCTGGTCTCGACGTTCCCCAGCCTTGCGGCGCTCGACGAGCTGGCCGAGATGGGGATGGTCGACGGCATGTCGTCGGCGATGGCGCAGATCGACGCGCTGCTCGCGGACGGCTGATCCCCGCGACCGTCACACGGCGGCAATACAACTCTGCGATCATCGCGGGATGCGCCGAACCTGCACCGCCGATATGTCGCTCACTGCGCGCGGGGATGCGCGGCTTGTGCTCTCCGTCGCCACTCACTCGAGCCTCGACAGTGTCGATGAAGAATTCGAGGTCGTACAGGGTGGCGAACCCGTCGTCGTGAGTGAACTGCGCGACACTCACGGCAACCGGCTGCACGTCTGCGATGTGGGGGAGGGCGACGTCAGCGTCCGCTATCGCGCGACGGTGACGGGTCGCGCCGAGCCGCAGAGCGTCACGCCCCTGGACGAGATCACCTTCCTACGCCCCAGCCGCTACTGCGAGGCCGACGAACTCGTCGCGACGGCCGCCCGCGAATTCGCCGGGCTGAGCGGGCACGACCTGGTCACCGGCGTCAGCTCGTGGGTGGGCACGCACCTCGACTACGTGCCCGGGTCGAGCCTGCCCACCGATGGTGCTGTGCGCACCCTGCTCGGTGGCAAGGGCGTGTGCCGCGATTACGCGCACCTCGTCGTTGCCCTGCTGCGCGCGCTCGATGTGCCCGCGCGCCTCGTCTCGGTGTACGCGCCGGGCCTCGACCCCATGGACTTCCACGCCGTCGCCGAGGTCGCGGTCGACGGGCTCTGGCGGGTCGTGGATGCGACGGCTCTTGCCCCGCGCTCAACGCTCGTGCGCATCGCCACCGGCCGCGACGCCGCCGATACGGCGTTCCTCAGCATTCACGGCGCCTTCGTCGAGCTGACCGAGCTGACGGTCACGGCGACGGTCGACGCCCTGCCGAACGATGACATCGGCGAATTGGTGTCGTTGCGGTAGCGGCGGCGGGGACCAGTGGCCCCCGCCAGCCGATCGCGTGAGAGCTGCAGGTGGCTCAGTGCTCGTCGTAGTGGTCACCGTGCGGCGCGTGCTTGTGGCCGTCGTGCACGTAGTCGACGTGGTCGTCGTGTGTCACTGCCTCGTGCCCGCAACTCTCGCCGTGGGCGTGCTCGGCGACGCTGTGCTCAGCGGTTCCGGTGTGGGTGCTCATTTCTCCTCCTTTCCGACTGCGTCGAGGTTCTCGTGGTCATCGTCGACGTGAGCGATGGCATCGCCAACGATGTGAGCAATGTGACTGTCGGCGATCTCGTAGTGCATCTCGCGCCCGTGACGGGTTGCTGACACGACGCCGATGTCGCGCAGGGATGCGAGGTGTTGCGAGGTCAGCGGCTGGGAGAGCCCGGTTGATGCCACTAGTTGCGAGACGGTTTGCGCGCCGCCCTGGAGGCCCACGATGAGACGGAGGCGCGACGGGGTACTCAGCGCCTTGAACAGGCGTGCGGTGCGCTCAAGCGTCGGGTCGGTGGCCACGTCTCACGGTACCAATTACATGCACACATTACTATGTGTTTATGCAATTGAGAACGAGAATCACACCTTCGGGCGTGTGAGCCCAATATCGACGAGGCGCAGGTCACCGCAGACCTCGTTCGCCGGCGGCCGAAGGAGGCCGCGCTTCACCGCCCCGAACGTGACCGTGACCCTGGCGGGCAGCACCGCATCAGGGTCGGGAACGTCGCCGTTGTCCGCGTCGACGCCACTGGGCTGGTCGCACGCCACCGCGCGTAGCTCACCGAATCGCGGATGTGCGCGAACCTGCAGCACCGCATCGCGGGCAGGCCCGCGCAGGGCCGCTCTACCCGCCGACCCGATGCCGAGGATCCCGTCGACGACGACCTCCACGGTGGCGAGCGCGTCGTTGAGCTGCGCCGCCTCGATGAGGCGCGCGCCGGCGGTGACCGCCGCATCCCGCCCCTCCTCATGGATGCTCGCCGCCGTCGCCAGCACCGCCACCGGCACGCCGTCTGCCGCGACGCGCGCGCACGCCCACAGCGCGTCGCCGCCGTTGTTGCCGGCGCCGACGAGGGCGAGCACTCGGGGGGAGGGGTCGGCCGAGCCGAGGTTACGGGCCGTGGATGCGAGCTGCTCCCGCACCACCTCGGCGAGCCCGTCGGCGGCGCGCTGCATGAGGGGTTCGCCGGCCTCGAGTAGCGGCTGCTCGGCGGCGATAGCCTCGGCGACGCTCCAGCCGACGAGCTCCTCGGGGAACGGCGGTGCGAGCACGCGCGCCATCATGCTCCTGCGGTGGCGAGGGCGGAGACGAGCAGCGCGCAGCCGAGCGCCGGGGAAGCAGCCTGGAGGAGGGCCGCCTGCCAGGCGCGGCGCGACGTGACCAGTAGCGCTACGCCGGCGATCGTCATGGCGGCGCCGCCGGCGAGTGCGAGGGTCGCTCCGACGACCGAGGCAGAGTCGCCCATCAGCAGCACAAGCCCCGCGGTCGTGATCGCGGCGAGCACGAGGTTGTACACGCCCTGGTTGGCGGCGAGCAGCCGCGTCGCCTCGACGGCGTCGTCGCCGCGCACGCCGAACAGGCGGCGGGTGGTGGGGCGACCCCACAGCAGCGACTCGAGTACGAACACCGCGCCGTGAAAGAGCACGCCGAAACCCAGTAGTGCGAGCGCCGCGATGAGCATGCGGCCAGCGTAAACGACAGGGTGCTGTCGGCGGGGCTAAGAGTCGGGGTTCGCGCGGGCGAGAGCGTCAATCAAGACTTCGGGGGAGAGGGGCGCGCTCATGGGGAGTTCCTCAGCGCGAGTGTCGAACGTGGCGACGGCGGCGTCGACCTCATCGGCATTAAGGCCAAGCTGACGTGTCGCCGCGTCGACAAGCATCCGATACAGGTCGTCGACGTTCATCACGCTGGGGTCGACGAGGGTTCGCACTGCCAGGCCGTCGATGAGGCCCATGAGCCGAATGGCCGCCTCGTTCGGCGCGATGTCGGTGCGGCAGCGTCCGGCGGATGCAAGGCGATCCACAGCGTGTTCGAAAGGCGTAGTCCAGAGCGTGTACACCTCGTGCGCGATTTCGGCGAGCACGGGGTCTCGTCGCGCTGACGACCATAGCTCGACCCAAAACCCCCATCGCTCTTGGAAGTCGACAGAGCCGTACGCGTGCAACCTCAACATCGCGATCAGAGTGACCAGTGGGTCGACATCGGAGCCCGTGTATTGGGGTATTCGCGAAAGGCTGACGCTCAACATGGAGCGGAAGGTCTCCTCGAGCAGTTCTTGCCGCGTTCCGAAATAGTGCTGAACGAGTCCGAGGCTAACGCCGGCCTCGTTGGCGATGTCCTTGAGTCGAGCGCCTAGGGCTCCGTCTCGGCCGACCAGCTTGACGGATGCGCACAAAATCTGCGCGCGGCGGTACGTAGCAAGTGCGTTGTCTCCAGCCGTCAGAGTCGACGGCGACGTCGACGTTGACTTTGCCACCTCCAGCGACATGAGCACCTCCCGGGTTCACTGTTGCACAGCTCTTTTCGGTTGGGGAGGGTGTCAGTCATGTTTCGATCTCGTGTCGTGAGGCGGAAACCCTTCCACGCACCCGCAATAATATGTTATTACTGAACGCACGCACCAACTACCCACCCCCGACATTGGAAAGAGGTTGTGTCATGCGAGCAACTACCCGACTCGGCGCCGTTGCGGCGGCCGGGGCACTTGTCCTTACTGGTTGTACTGCCGGCAACGGAGCCGGCGACGATCTCACCCTGGTGTTCACGAGCTACGGCAGCGCTTACCAGCAGGCGCAAAACGACGCGATGACGACGCCTTGGGCTGAGTCGGTCGGCGCCACCGTCATCAACGACGAACCCACGAGCTACGCCCGTATTCAGCAGATGGTTGACGCGGGCCAGATCGAGTGGGACGTCGTTGACACCGAGCCGTTCTTCCCCGTCGCGAACTGCGGGACGCTCGTGGAGGAGCTCGACTTCACCAACATCGACACCAGCAAGTTCCCAGACGGCACCGTCTCTCCGTGCAGCATTCCGATCCTGCAGTACTCGACGGTGATGATGTACAACACCGACACCTACGACGTCGCCCCGACCTCCTATGAAGACTTCTTCGACCTCGAGAACTTCCCCGGAGTGCGGTCAGTTCCCAACTGGGGTGCCGGCGGAGCGCTCGAATTGGCGTTGCTGGCAGACGGCGTCGCGCCTGAGAATCTGTACCCGCTTGACGTCGACCGGGCTTTTGCGAAGCTCGACACCATCCGCGACTCGCTCGTCTTTTGGAACACCTCCTCTGAGTCACAGCAGGCCATGGAGGATGGCACCGTCGACATGACGTTCGTCTGGTCGGGGCGTGCCTTCGAGGCCGAGAACAACGGTGCAGCGTTCGAACCGGTGTGGGCGAACAACCTCATCGCATGGGCGACGCTGTCGATCATCAAGGGGTCGCCGAATCTCGAAGCGGCGCAGAGCTTCATTGAATACGCGGCAACCGCGGAGCCGCAGGCTCGCTTTGCCGAACTGCAGCCCTACTCGCCGGCGCACGCGGATGCCCAGCCCGAGCTAAGTGAGCTGCAGCAGAAGTACAACGTCGCCGACCCCGGCATTCAGGCTCAGGCCATCGTCACCGACGTTCAGTTCTGGGCCGACAACAGTGCAGAGATCGAAGAGTTGTGGGCCGCCTGGTCGACGTCCTAACTTTCTGACCGTCCCGCCTCGTCGGCGGGGACGAACACCGCGTGTTGCTGCTCGCCGATGTTCGTCCCCGCCCCTCTCAAAGGAGAGAGCACTGTGACCATCCCTGCGCGCTGGGCAGTTCTCCTGCTCTTGCCCGCCCTCGTGATGACCGGCGCGTTCTTCCTCGTTCCCATCGGCGACATCATCTTCCGCTCCTTCACCGAGCCGGTCGTCGGGCTCCAGGTATACGAGCGACTCTTCGCCGACCCGACGACCTGGCGCGTGCTGGGCCGAACGTTCGCAACAGGCGCGCTGACAGTCGTCCTCTGCATCGCGCTCGGCTACCCATACGCATACCTGATGACGCTGGTCGGCCCGACGATGCGAACAATCCTGATCGTCCTCGTCCTAGTTCCGTTCTGGACGAGTCTCATGGCGCGAACCTTCGCGTGGATCTCGCTCCTACAACGCGACGGCCCCGTCTCGGCGCTACTTGCGGCGTTTGGACTTCCGGGCGTAACCCTGCTCGGCACGCTCCCCGGTGTGCTGATCGGGATGGTCCAGATCCTCCTTCCGTACTTCGTCTTGACCGTGTACGCCGGTATCTCGGGCATCGACCGCCGTCTCATTACGGCCGCAATGTCCCTGGGCGCAGACCGATTCCGAGCGTTCCTGCAGGTGTACCTGCCGCTGTCGGTGCCAGCCGTTATGGCAGCAAGCGCGCTCGTATTCATCCTCGCGCTCGGCTTCTACATCACGCCGCAATTGCTCGGAAGCCCGCAAGAATCCCTGATAGCCCAGGTGATCGGCGTGCGAGTCGAGCGGCTTGTCGACTTCGCGGGGGCAGGCGGCCTTTCGGCGATTCTTCTCGTCGCGACCGCGCTTCTGCTCGGTGCCGTCGCGTTCGTCTTGCGACCAATACTGCGGATGCTCGGCCTGTCACGACCGGAGGTGCGGGCATGAACACCGTCACGAAGGCGCGGCCACCGCTCATCGTCTGGGGCGCCGTTGTCGCGGTCATGCTGACCGCGCCGACACTCGTCGTCATTCCCCTCTCGTTTACGTCTCAACGGTCATTCCGGTTTCCCATCGAGGGTTGGTCGCTGCAGTGGTACGAGCGATTTTTCTCCGAAAGCCGGTGGGTGGGTGCCCTGATGACGTCCCTCGGAGTCGCCCTCACCGCTGCCATTCTTGCGACGATCGTTGGCACGCTGGCCGTCATCGCACTCGGACGAAGCCGCATCGCGCTCGGCCCCGTCGCGCGCGCCACCCTCATGCTTCCGATCGTTGTTCCGGGGATTGTCGTCGCGGTGGGGGTATTCGGCGCCTACCTTCGCTGGGGAATCAGCGGCAGCTTCCTTGGCCTCGTGCTCGCGCACACCGTGCTGTCCATCCCGTTCGTCATTATTCCGGTGACAACTGCCCTCCGCGGGATACCTGAGACGGTCGAGCGGGCTGCAGCGGTTCTCGGCGCGAACCCGCTGCGACGCTTCACACAAGTTCAATTGCCCCTACTGGCACCGGGACTGGTGACCGGGTTCGTCTTCGCCTTTGTGACAAGCCTCGATGAGGTGGTTATCGCGTTCTTCCTGCAGTCGCCGCGCTTGCGCACACTGCCGGTTCAGATGTACAGCTCGGTCACCGTCGAGACCGACCCGACGATCGCGGTTGCCTCGTCGCTCGTTCTCGTGATCTCCACCATTGCCATTCTTGTCCCGCGTCTGGTTGCGAATTCCCGCACCAAGCGTCTCGCCATGATCACCAAGGAGGCTGCCTCGTGACTAGTGATGCCCACGTTCCCGACCCCACGGGGGCGAATTCCCTCCAGTTGCGCGACGTCACAAAGACCTACGCCGGTGTGGCGGCGGTTGAGGGCGTTGACCTTGATGTGCGTGCGGGGGAGTTCTTGACGCTGCTGGGGCCGAGCGGATCAGGGAAGACCACAACGCTGTCGATGATCGCAGGGTTCACCACGCCCACCTCCGGACAGATCTCTCTCAACGGGCGCGACATTACGGCGATCCCTCCACATCGACGGAACATGGGTATGGTCTTCCAGAACTACTCGCTCTTTCCCCATCTCTCTGTGGGTGCAAACGTCGAGTTTCCCCTCCGGCAACGCGGGGTAGGAAAAGCCGAACGGCGGCGCCGAGCCATGGAGGCGCTCGACGCGGTCGAGCTCGGCCACCGCGCGGACGCGACGCCCGACCAGTTGAGCGGCGGACAGCAACAACGCGTCGCCCTCGCGCGGGCGCTCGTCTTTGAACCAGCACTTCTGCTCATGGATGAACCGTTCGGCGCGCTCGACCGTGGCTTGCGTGAGCGGATGCAGCTAGAAGTGCGACGCATTCACCAGCAGTTGGGCGTCACGATCCTGTTCGTCACCCATGATCAGCAGGAAGCGCTCACAATGTCCGATCGCATCGCGATCTTCAATCAGGGCCGGATCGAGCAGCTCGGAACCCCTGAGGATCTATACGACCGACCCGCAAGCCACTTTGTGGCGACATTCCTTGGTGAATCAACGGTGCTCTCGGGTGAGGCCCATTCGGGCACGCTCACGTTGGACACTGGTCACCACGTATCACTGGGTGACCACTCGGTGACAGGGCCAGCCCGCCTCGTGCTCAGGCCAGAGCGACTGCGAATCGGCTCTGCCGAGACGGCAGGGTCATCGCTCGGTGGTCGGGTACGTGACGTGGTCTACCTCGGGGCAGACCGACGCGTCGAAATCGAAACCGACGCGGGTCTCGTCGTCGTGCGTGTGAGCGCCGATGTCGCCTCGCCACATTCTGGCGACCTCGTCCACGTCCACTGGGATCCGGCGGACGCCCATCTCTACCCCGCCGCCTGACTGACCCCGCAACGCCGGCCGTGGAACCGTCGCCACGTACCGGACGGCACCTCACGACAAGGAGCACTAATGACTGATCGCGTCACCCCCCGGCCCGCGCACATTCGCCTCGCCGACGTCAGCCCGATTCCCGCAGAGGAGGCGCCCACGAAGGTGCGCATCAGCAGGCTTTTCACGCGCGCGCGGCACGGAACAGAACTCACTCAGGGTGTGTGCTGGATGGATCCGGGCGAGCAGACCAACCACTGGTCGAGTGGCGCCACCAACGATGCCGCTGAGGGCGACCACTGGTACGGCCCAGTCGATGAGACGTACTACATCGTGCGTGGACGGCTACGTCTCAGCTGGAGTAACGACACAGAATCGGGTGCATTCGACCTGAGTGCCGACGACAGTGTGTACCTCGCGCCGGGCTGGAATTACCACCTCGAAAACGTCGGCGACGACGCGGCATTCTTCGTCTACAACATGACGCCGGCGCAGGAGTAGGCAATGCTCACCGTCCACTACGACGAGCGTGTGCTCGATCACGACACGGGTACCGCGCTCCATGAGGCAGCACCCAGCCCGTGGATTACGGCCGCGCTGCCGCACACCGAAGGTCCGCAGCGCATCAGCGCCATGATCGACGTGCTTCGCGCAGCCCCCCTCGCCAGCCAGTTGAGCTTTGCCGGCGGACGCGAGGCAACGATCGCGGAACTCGAAACGGTGCACGACGCTGCGTACATCGAATCTGTCCGCGTTGCCGCCGAGGCAGGAGGGGAGTGGTTCACCGCGACCACACTGCTGTCAGAGCGTTCGTGGCAGCCCCTGCTGGTCGCCGCGGGGACGGCGCTGGAGGCCGCAGACTCCGTATTGTCGGGCAGGAGCTCGACGGCGTACGCACTTGTGCGGCCGCCCGGCCACCACGCGCAACGGGCGATGGCCGACGGGTACTGCTTCTTCAACCACGCCGGTCTCGTGGCCCAGCGCGCGCTCAACAGCGGCGCCAAACGGGTGATGATCGTCGATTGGGATGTGCATCACGGAAACGGAACACAAGACCTCTTCTACGACCGATCCGATGTATTGACCATCAGCGCGCACATGAATCATGGCGCGTGGGGCCCGTCGCATCCACAGACGGGGTATCGCGACGAGATGGGTGCGGGCGCGGGCGCCGGCTACAACATCAACGTCCCTCTGCCCCTCGGCGCCGGAGACGCGGCGTATCTTCGCGTCATCGACGAGGTCGTGGTACCCGCCGCTGAGCGGTACCGACCCGATTTTCTCGTGCTTGCCAGCGGCCAGGATGCGAGCGCTTTTGATCCGAACGGACGGCACAACGTCACGATGGCGGGCTTTCGAAAGATCGGGCACCGAATGCGCGTTCTTGCAGATGCCCACACCGACGGCCGCTTCGTGGGTGTCCAAGAGGGCGGCTACAACCCCGCGTACGCCGCGTACTGCCTACTGGCGACGCTCGAAGGTGTTCTCGGTGCTCCCGCCACACCGGACCCGCTTGCCTACGTACCTGACCAAACCACCGGCCTCGACGAGGTCATCGCCGATGCCTCGGCACAGGCTCTCGCTGTGAGTCTCCCTGCGTGACGCGTTCGCGTCGCCCCGAACGAGAAAGCTGACCGACCATGCATTTGCCCTTTCCCCTGACGACGTACCGAGCTCGACTCGCCGACGTGCAACGCCGCATGCGCGATCAACAGCTTGACGCGATGTTGATTTCGATTCCGGACGCCATCTACTGGTTGACCGGCGTCGATTCAGTGGGTTACCTCTGGCCGCAAGCCCTCATCATCCCCGCTCGCGACGGCGAGCAGCCCATCTATGTGACGCGTACGACGGAGGAGCCCGGAGTCGACGCGTGTTCGTGGTTGGAAGAGCGCTACTTCTACGACATCTCGGAAGAAGACCCCGTCGACGCAATTATCGGCACAATGCGTCGATACGGTGTCGACACGGGCCGCATCGGAATCGAGGACGACGCGTTCACGATGCTGCCGTCGACCGCCCGCCGCATTCGCGAGGCGTTCCCCGCTGTCGAGTTCACGGACTGCAGCTACATCGTGCCGGCGGCACGCCTCATCAAGACGGATGCTGAACTGGCGTACCAGCGACAGGCAGCGGAGATCGCTGACTACGCCATGGAAAAGGTATTCGATGCGATTCGCCCCGGCGTCAGCGAGGTGCAGTTGGCGGGCATCGCTGCTGCGGCACTCGGGGAGGCCGGCGGAGAGCACGCGGCCATCCCGCCGATGGTTGTCTCGGGGGAGCGCAGCGCGCTTGTGCACTGCATGGCGTCGCGTCGTACGTTGAGTCGCGGCGATGTGGTCTGTATTGAACTCGCTGGCGTCGTCCATCGCTACCACGCGGTCTTCATGCGCACGGCGGTGATTGGAGAACCCTCACGTCGGGTAGCGGAGGTCTCGAATGCTCTCGTTGCGGCGCACCGTGCGGCAATCGACGCCGCAGCGCCGGGAAACCCAGTGCACTTGCCCGAGGACGCGGCAACGGCGATCCTCGGACCTGCCGATCTGGTGAAGAACCGATGCCACCGGATCGGGTACTCGCTCGGCGTCGCCTACCCGCCGGGGTGGCTCGAGCCGATGACGATGGTCAAGGGGGACCCGCACGTGTTCGCGCCCGGCATGTCGTTTACTGTCGAACCGAATCTTCACCTCCCCGAAGAGGGCTTCGGCATCAAACTCGGCGAGACTGTGGAGTGCACACCCGACGGCGCACGAACCATGAGCCGCCTGCCTCACGAATTGCGAGTCGTATAGCCGATGACATCTCCTGTACCCGTCAAGAACGGCGACATCTCCTTCTGGATGACCGATCTCGGCCCCGTACCGGTTGGTGAGCCGCTGACCGTCGATACCGAGGCCGATGTCGTCATCGTCGGTGCTGGCTATACCGGCTTGTGGACGGCCTACTACCTGGCGGAGCGCGACCCGTCGTTGTCGATCGTGGTGCTCGAGCAGCATCGTGTCGGCTACGGCGCCTCGGGGCGCAACGGCGGCTGGCTGACCAACACCATCACCGGTGGGCATGATGGTTACGCGGCACGTCACGGCGTCGAGGCGGTGCGGGCTTTTCAGAACGAGTTGAACGCGACGGTTGACGAGGTGCTCGCGGTCTGCGCGCGCGAAGGTATCGACGCCGAAGCGACGAAGGGCGGCAGTCTGCTTGTTGCTCGAAATGAGGCGCAGCGGCGTCGCATCGCCAAGTACGTCGCCCATGCCGACGCCTGGCCCGAAGAGGGTGTCGTTGAGCTGAGCGCCGCCGAGAGTCGCGCCCGGGTCAACGTGGCCGACACGCGCGGCGGGCTGTGGCAACCACACTGTGCCCGCATTCACCCTGCGAAGCTGGTGCTAGGCCTCGCCGACGCCGTGCGCCGCCGCGGCGTGCGCATCTACGAGAACACCCGCGTGACCGACATCGAACAGGGCGTCGCCCACACGGAGCACGGAGTCGTGCGTGCCCGCCACGTGTTGCGCGCCACCGAGGGCTTCACGACCCGACTGCCCGGCAGGAAGCGCGACTGGCTTCCGCTCAACTCATCGATGATCATCACCGAGCCGCTCACCGACGACATGTGGGCTGAGATCGGTTGGCAGGGATTCGAGACGCTGGAAGACCTGTCGCACGTCTATGCCTACGCGCAGCGCACCCCCGACGGTCGCATCGCGATCGGCGGGCGCGGCACCCCCTACCACTGGGCGAGCCGCTTCGACACCGACGGGTTGACCGACGAAGCGACCTGGTCGAGCCTGTCGGCGCTTGTGCGCGAGTGGTTCCCCGTCATCGGTGACGTGGGTATCGCCCACACCTGGAGCGGCGTGCTCGGTGTTCCCCGCAATTGGCGGGCGACCGTGCAGTACGACGCGGTGACCGGACTTGGGGCCGCGGGCGGGTACGTCGGCACAGGAGTTACCGCGACGAACCTCGCCGGGCGAACGCTCGCCGACCTTGTGACCGGTGCTGAGACACCGATCACGCGCCTGCCGTGGGTGGGCCAGCGCACTCGCAAATGGGAGACCGAGCCCCTGCGCTGGGTCGCGACGCAGGTCATCTACGGCGCGTACCGCTACGCCGACCGAGTCGAATTCCGCGGACTCAACCGCACGTCGGGCGTGGCGCGAATTGCCGACATCATCAGCGGGCGTTAGGCGCCGTCCGCGATCGGATCACGTGAGCTGTCGTACTGGAGTCGAAACCGTGTCAATCACCATCATCATGAAGAACGCCCCTGCCGCCGCGCTCAGCCACTTCGCACCCAAGGCGACGTCGCTAACGGGTGACGTCCACGAGGCCAGCATTGACCTGTGGACCAGTACAGGCTCTGGCCGATTGGAGACCGGCATTTGGGAGGCGACGCCAGGAGAATTTGGCGCGCGACGCGACGGGTTTCACGAGATTTGCTACATCATCGCTGGTCGCGCGACGCTGAGATCAGAGGAGGGGGACGAGGTTGTCGTCGAGTCGGGAGATCTCTTCGTGACGCCCGCTGGATGGGTGGGCACTTGGGTCGTTCATGAGTCGCTTCGCAAGGTTTTTGTCATCGCCAACGTCGCCACCTGAGGCGATTTCTCAGCGATCCCCGTATCCTGAGAGCAGTCACCACCCACTTTTTCCTGCTGGAGGAATCGAACACTCGTGGATCGCACCACGCACCCAGGGTCGTCGCAAGACGACCCTGGACACAGTTGCTACTCATGTCTGACCCGCACTGATCGACGCCCGACGGGGGTAACCCCGTGACCGAGGCTGTCATTCTTCTCATCGTTGGCATCGTCGCGATCCTCGTGATCATCGCCGCGAACGGCTACTTCGTCGCGCAAGAATTCGCGTACATGTCGGTCGACCGCGTCAAGCTCGGCGCGCGCGCCGAGGCCGGCGACCGGGCCGCCCAGCGCGCCCTCGTCGTCACGAAGCGCACGTCGTTCATGCTGTCCGGTGCCCAGCTCGGCATCACCGTGACCGGCCTGCTCGTCGGCTACGTGGCCGAACCGCTCGTCGGAGAGTCGCTGGGCGTACTGCTCGGAGGGGCCGGTGTCTCGAGCGGCGTCGCCATCGCCGTCGGCACAGTCGGCGTGCTCGTCGTCGCCACCGTCGTGCAGATGATCTTCGGCGAGCTGTTCCCGAAGAACCTGGCGATTGCGAACCCCGAGCCGCTCGCCCGGTTCATGGCCCGCTCGACGACGATCTATCTCGCCGCCTTCGGCTGGCTGATCACGATCTTCGACAAGTCGGCGAACGCCTTCCTGCGGTTGCTGCGCATCGAGCCGGTTCACGACCTTGACACGAGCGCGTCGGCCGCCGACCTCGAGCACATCATCGACGACTCGCGCGAGAGCGGCGATCTGCCCGAGGGCCTATCAATCATCCTCGACCGCATCCTAGACTTCCCGAATCAAGACGTCGAGCACGCCATGATTCCGCGCGCGCACGTCGACATCGTTCGCCCGACGGCGACGATCGACGAGGTGCGCACCCTCATGGCGACCGGCCACACGCGCTACCCCGTCGTCAACGACGACGAGGAGCCGATCGGTGTCGTGCAGCTGGCCGACGTGCTGCGCAGCCCGCTGCCCGGTGACCGACCCGTCACCGAGCTCATGCGCGAGGCGCTCGTCGTGCCAACACTGATGCGGCTTCCCGACGCGCTCGCACAGCTCACCGGCACGCGCAACGAGCTCGCCTGCGTCATCGACGAATACGGCGGATTCACGGGCGTGCTCACGCTCGAAGACCTCGCCGAAGAGGTGGTCGGTGAAATCACCGACGAACACGACGCGGAGCTCGACGAGGTCGTCGAACGCCTCGCCGACGACGAGTGGAACATGGACGGCGACGTCCACGTCGACGAGGTGGAACGCGCCGTTGGCCACGACCTCCCCGCCGGCGACTACGAGACGATCGCGGGGTTGTTGATCGCGGCCCGCGGCGACCTCCCTGGCGTCGGTGAAGTGATCACGGTCGAACTGCCCATCGAGGGCGGCGACTTCGTCGACGATGATCCGGTTCGCCGCTACCTCGAGATCGAGGTGCTCGAGATCGACCGGCACGTGCCGAGCGAGCTGCGCGTGCGGCTGATCGAGCGCGCCGCGACGGGCCCCGTCGACATCGTGGCCGCCGACGAGGCGAGCGACGACGATGACGCGGACCGCGCATCCATCGAGGGGGATGCACGATGAGCGCCCTGACGATACTTCTGATCACGATCGGCCTGATCGTGCTGTCGGCGTTCTTCGTCGTCATCGAGTTCGCGCTGCTCGGCGCCCGCCGCCACCGGCTTGAAGAAGAGGCAGCGACCAGCCTGTCGGCGCGAGCCGCGCTGAAGAGTGTCAACGAACTCACGATGATGCTCGCCGTCGCGCAGCTCGGCATCACGGCCTGCACCTTCGCGCTCGGTGCGATCACCAAGCCCGGGGTCGAAGCCCTCCTGGAGCCTGCATTTGCAGGGTGGATGCCGGAGTGGCTGTCGACCAGCATTGCGTTCGTGCTCGCGCTGCTCGTGGTCACGTTCTTGCACCTCGTCGTGGGCGAGATGGCGCCGAAGTCGTGGGCCATTGCCCACCCCGAGCTGTCGGCGAAGGTCATCGGCCTGCCGTCGCGCGCGTTTGTCACGGTGCTGCGACCCCTGCTGACGGTCATCAACGCGATCGCCAACCGACTCGTCGCCGCGACCGGCGTCGAGCCGGTCGACCGTGCCGCGGTCGGCGGGCAGGACGCGGCCACCATTCGCCACCTCGTCGAGCACTCGGCGCAGGCCGGCGTGCTCGAACCGGAAGTGCGCAGCCAAATCTCGGGCGTGCTCGACCTGCAGACGATGGTCGTCGAGACGCTCATCGGCTCGGGGGCGCGGCCGTCGACCGTCGCCGCGGATGCGAGCGTTGCCGACGTGCAGGCGACCGCGCGGCGCACCGGTCACCTGCGCATCCTCATCGATGACGGAGACGACGACGGACTGCCGGGCGTCGTGCACGTGCGGGATACGTTGCTCGCCGACCCCACGGAGCTCGCGTCGACCTTCGCGCGACCTGCCTACCGCATCGAGGCGGGCACGCTCGTGCACGAGGCGCTGACGATGATGCAGGCCGACAGCGTTCAGCTCGCGATTATCATGCGCGGCACCGAGATGGTCGGCGTGGTCACGCTCGCTGACGTCCTGCGTCACGTGCTGCCACCGGTCGTGGCGACGGCGGCAGCGCGCTGAGCCGGGCGCCGCGCGGTCTAGTGTGACCGCAGCGTCTCGATCAGCTCGTCTTTGCGCAGGTCGCTGTAGCCGGTGATGCCGAGCTCTTTGGCCCGGTCGCGCAGCTCGTCGACCGTCCAATCGTCGTACGAACCGCTGGAGCCGCCACGCGCGCCCACTGCGTCGCGCCCGTCGCGCGCGGCGGCGTTCGCGATGCGCGCCGCCTTCTCCTTGGACGCGCCGTCGTTGCGAAGGCTCTCGTAGAGCTCCTCGTCCTTCACGCTGGGGTTGTCGTCGTTCTTCGGCATCGTGTGCCTTCCCGTTGAGCTGTGGGTTACCCGCAGCGCACGGTCGCGTCGGTGTAGACGACGGCCGCCCCCTCGAAGTCCCCCTCGAAATAGGTGAAGACACTGCCACACACGTCGAGCGAGTGGAACCCATCCTCAGCGAAGTCGAAGATCAGGAAGTACGTGATGTCACCGGCGGAGTCAATGCAGTACCGGCCGTCAGCTGCCTCGAAGGTCGCGACCAGCTCGTCGGTGCGGGCCTCCACCGCCGGCAGACTGTCGGCGGGGTAGGCGCCCGGCTCGTTCGCCGCGGGGGCCGCGGCGCACTCGCCTCCGCCACCCGACTCACCACCGGATCCGCTCGGACTCTCTCTCGCACCGGGCTCGGAGGGAGCCTCGGCGGGCGGGGGTTCGGAATCGGACGAGGGCTCGCCCGCCGGGCCCGAGCATCCAGAGAGGGCGAGAGCGAGGGCGCTTGCGACGGTGAGCGCGGCGAGCAGTGAGCGGGAGGGACGACGACGCATGGTGGCCTCCGACGATGAGAGGGCGCCGGCTGCTCGGCGCCGTGCCCACACGGTAGCGTCGCGGGGCCGCACACGCCAGGGTTCTGCACAGCGCGAGCGGTGACTCGACTGGGCGAGGGCTGGCAAAGGGCCCGCGGCAGGGGTGCTGTCTGACAGCATTTCGTCATGAGTGCCCACCACCCCGCCGCCGTTCTGCGCGCCATCAGCACGGTGCTGCCCGACACCGTCATCGAGCAAGACCGGGTGCGCGACATCTTCGCCCGCCAAGAGGGGCTCAGCCGGCTGGGGCAGCGCCTCGTCGCGACGGCGTTCGACTCGTCGGGCATCGACACCCGGCACACCGTCATCACCGACTTCGGCGACGACAGCCCCGACGCGCGGGGGGCCGCCCCGGCCTACATCGACGACGCGACGGGGGTGTTGCACGCTCCGGGCACCAAGGCGCGCAACGACCACTACGTCGCCGCGGCCGGGCCGATGTTCGTGGAGGCCGCTCGGCGTGCGATACATGCCGCTGACGGCATTGAAGCGGCCGACGTCACGCACGTGATCACCGTCTCGTGCACGGGCTTCTTCGCCCCCGGCCCCGAATACCTCATCGCGCGTGATCTCGGCCTCGACCCGGCGGTGCAGCGATACCACCTGGGATTCATGGGCTGCTACGCCGCGCTCCCGGCCCTGCGCATGGCGGCACAGTTCTGCGCCGCTGACCCCGAGGCCGTCGTGCTCGTCGTGAGCGTCGAACTGTGCACACTGCACCTGCACGCGAGCGACGACCCCGACCTGATCGTCGCGAACTCGCTGTTCGGCGATGCGGGAGTCGCCGGCATCGTGAGTCGCCGCCCGCTCGGCGCGGGCGAGCGTGGCCTGCGACTCGACCGCTCCGAGACGGCCGTGACGCCCATCGGCGAGGGCGACATGGCGTGGACGATCGGTGACGAGGGCTTCGACATGGTCTTGTCGACCGCCGTGCCGCAGATCATCGGCGAGCACATCGCGGCGGCCCTGCAGCCGCTCGTGTCCTCTGTTCCCGAGCTTGCCAGCGCTCTCGCCGAGAACGGACTCGGGGGAGCCGTCGCGCGCTGGGCCGTGCACCCCGGTGGGCGCAGCATCGTCGACAAGGTCGAAGAGAGCCTCGGCCTCGAACCCCGGCAGGTGGCCCCGTCGCGCGACGTGCTGCGCGCCATCGGAAACGTGTCGAGCGCCACCGTCATGGTCGTGATGCAGCGCAACCTCGAGGCATACGCCGAGCCCGGCGATCGCCTGATCGCGCTCGCGTTCGGCCCCGGCCTCACGGTCGAGTCGACGCTCATGACCGTCGTCACGGGATAGTCGCGCCGTGATCGACCTGCGACACCGAGCGGCGGATGCTCGTGAACTGATGGACGACCCGAATTGCGACGCGGACGCGCTCCATCTCACGTACGGCCACTTCGCGACCGTGAACGCCGCCGTGAGCGACATCGACGGAATCTTCGCCGACGAGATCGCGCCGCGTGGGCGAGGCGCCGCGGGACGCGTAGTGCGCGTGCTCGACATCGGCACCGGGGGAGCGGACCTGCCACGGGCGCTGCTCGACAGGGCGGCCCGAGCGGGCATCGCCCTGGAGGTCGTCGCGATCGACCCCGACCCGCGTGCGATCGGGTGGGCGCGCACTCAGGCGCTGCCGCCGGGCCTCGACCTGCGGGAGGCGACCACGGCCGACCTTCTGGCGGCGGGGGAACGGTTCGACGTGGTGTTGTCGAACCACGTTGTGCACCACCTCGACGCCCGCGAGCTCGGGGTGCTCTTCGCCGACTCGGAAGCGCTGCTCGCCCCCGGCGGGGTCGCCGTCCATCACGACCTTGCGCGCAGCAGGCTCGGCTACGTCGGCTACGACCTCGGCATGCGGGTTCTGTACCCGACCCTGTTCCGCGGATCGTTCCTGCACGTCGACGGGCTGATCAGCATCCGTCGATCGCACACGCCCCGCGAATTGCGCCACGCGCTTCCGCTCGGCTGGAGCGTCCGCCACTATCGGGTGCCGTGGCGGCTCGTGATTCGCCATGAGCGGCCCCATGAGTGAGCGCACCGTCGACGTCGCCATCGTGGGCGGCGGCGGCAACGGCATCCTGCTCGCGTGCCTGCTCGCCGACCGCGGCCTCACGGTGCGGGTGCTCGAGCGCCGTGACACGATCGCCGACCGACCGCGCGCGTTCGGCATCCATCCCGCCGCCCTCGACGCGCTTGACACGGTCGGGGTCGGCGACGCCGTGCGCGCGGAGGCGCTCGCGCTGACGGACGGTGCGTTCGTCGGCATCGACGGGCGTCGGGCGGCGGTCGCGTTCGACCCGCGCGACTGTCCCGGCCCCGTCGTGCTGGGCCAAAACCGCGTCGAAGAGCTGCTCGAGCAGCGCCTGCACGCCATCGTTCCAGGAGCGCTGCACCGCGGGGTCGAGGTGACCGCCGTGACCGATGAGGGGTCTCACGTGACCCTCACCGCGACGACCGGCGCCGATACGTTTCCCGTTACGGCCACGACGGTGGTGCTCGTCGACGGCACCAACGGCGCGCTGAGTGAGCGCATCGCTGGACCCGCTCGACCCGTCGGGCCGAGACGCTGGTACGCCATGGCGGAAGGCGACGCCAGCCCCGACGATGCGCCCGGCTCCGTCGCGCTGATCGCGTCACCCCAGGGCGTCGTTGAGTCCTTCCCGCTGCCGAGCGGCCGTCGGCGCTGGGTCGCCTGGCGCGGCACCGACGCTCCGCTCGACGCAGACAGCTTCGGGATGCTCGTCCGCGATCGCACCGGACGCCCGGTCGGCCGCATCCACGCCCCCGTATCGGTGTTTGCCGCCCAGAGCAGGCGACGGCGCGCGCTCGTGCACGGGCGCGTCGTCCTCGCAGGGGACGCAGCCATGACGGTGAGCCCCATCGGCGGGCAGGGGCTCACGATCGGCTGGGCGGCCGCGCGCGTCTTGGCCGACGAGTTGGCGTCCAGCCAGGGCGACGAACCGCCGCGGCTGCGGCGGTACGAGCGCGCCGTCAATGGGATGGCGCGCAGAGCGCAGCGACGAGCATCCTTCTTCATGCGTCTCGGTGACCCGACCAGCAGTCGCGACCGTGCGCGAGGTCTCGCGGTGCGGGTGCTGGCGCTGAGCGGCATGCGACGTGCCGTGTATCGACTCGTGGTGGTGCGCCGGCCCTGACGGGCCCCACATTGTCTGTCGTGCGGTGAATGCGCGGCAGGGGGTTGACGGCTCGGGGTCTGTCGTGCCATCGCGCGCGATCATCAACCCGCGCCCCGAGCGGGACGAAAACTTTCGCTCGCGCGCACTCTCGCGTCTACCCCCAAACGGGGGTAGATTCCCGCCATGGGTAAGTTCATCTACGGAGTACCTCCGGCAACGGTCGACATCGACGACCGCGTGCTGGCGCACCTGCGCATGGTCATGGTGACCAAGCTCAGGCGCTCCGAGCCCTTCATGTTCGAGTTCGACCTGCCGCCCGCAGAAGGCAGCGGTCGACGGAGCTTCTGGGTACACCCCGCTGTGCCCATGCAGTTCCACTTTTACGGCAGCCGCGAGCCGCGTCTCAACCGAGCGTGGATCGAGGAACTCATTCGCGAGGCGAGCGGTCCGATGGGCCTGCGACTCGTGCCGGAGCCCGAGGACACGCGCTCCGACGCCCCCGCTACTCGCGGGCGAGGTCGCGAGTCGCTGGTCCCTCGATAACGCGGCCGTCCGCATCGAAGCGCGAACCGTGGAGCGGGCAATCCCACGACCCCTCGGCGGTGTTCCAGCGCAACACTCCGCCGAGGTGCGTGCACACCGTGCGCAGGGAGCAACCGGTGTCGGCGGCGGGTGCCACCGGCACCAATCCATCGCGTTCGACCGGAGGAGCGGAGTCCGCGGTCGGGGTCGGGCGCGCCCAGCCAGACATCATCTCCTTCGCGACTGCGGCGTTCGCCCCGGCGATCGCGGCCAGCGTGCGTACCGAACCGCGCCGCCCGTGGAACGTCTGCGCCCAGGGCATTGACGTTGTCGTCAGTTCGGCAGCGATGATGCGTGCGGCCAGCATCGCGCCGGTCATGCCCCACTTGGCGAAGCCGGTCGCGGCGAAGACACGGTCCGAGGTGCGGGGAACGAGCCCCGCGAACGGCACGTGATGCTCGGGCTGATAATCCTGCGCGGCCCACCAGGTCTGCAGTTTCGCGCCCGGAAAGTGTGCGCCGGCCCAGTCGACCAGGTCGGTGAGGCGGTGCTGTGTGTCCTCGTCCCGACCCGTCGTGAAACTGTTGCCTCCGACCACGACCAGTCGCGCGCCGTCGGAGCCCCGCGCATCCCGTAGTGAGCGCTCGACCGGGTCAACCGACAGGCTCATCGGCATCTCCGGTGCGCCGCCCGGTACACGGAAGGCGCCCACATACTGCCGAGTCGGAACCAGGTGGGTGAAGAACAGTCCTCGGTCAAGGATCGGCAGCCCGGTCGCCAGAACCACACGGTCGGCTCGCAACTCACGATCGTCGAGGTGCAGCATCACGCCGTCACGCGCCGTCGTCACATCGCGGACGCGAGCCTTCTCGACCAGCACGGCGCCGGCTGCCTGGGCTCGTCGGGCCATGGCGTGCAGTGCGCCAAGAGGGTGAATCTGGTGCTGCCCGTCGAGTCGCAGCGCACCGCGCACCTCGACGGGCAGCTCGATGGAGCCGGGAGTGCACCACTCGGCCGTGATGCCCGCGACCGCGAGCGCGTCGGCCTCCTCCGTCAGTGCGTCGATGCCCTCGTCCGTCGTCGCGTAACTCACGGCGGGGCGCTCCTCGAGCGTGCCCTCGGCGGCACCCGACAGCTCGTCGAGAAGCCAGGCACGAGCATCCAGGGTGGCGGCGGCGTAGTCGCGCACCGCGTCGTCGCCATTGTGCCGACGGATCGCGCCGTAGACCGAGCCCTGCAGCGCGCTCACCTTTGCCGTCGTGTTTCCCGTAGTGCGGCTGCCGATGCGGTCCGCCTCGAGCAGTACGACATCGACACCCGCACGGGCGAGCAGGAGGGCGGTCGCAACGCCCGCCAGGCCACCGCCGACGACGGCCACCTCGGCGCGGTCGGGCAGGGGCTCGCGGGCCGCGAGAAACGACGCCGATGTCGTCTGCCAGAGCGACACCGGTGGCCCGAACGCCGTCACGGTTCGCGCACCAGGCTGAGGCCGCGGTCCGTCGACGCGGCGGCCACCATCGCCGCGACCCACGCCGGGTTCAGCGGGCGTGCAGCCTCCGGGCGGTCGATGTGAAAGTGCATCCACACGGCCGGGTGCATCCAAAACTCGCGGTAGCCCTTCCCTGCCGGCAGCTCGCGCCCGCGCAACGTCAGAAGGAACGCCTCACCCCGGCGAAACTTCGTGCCGATCGCCAGCTCGAGATGAGCGAGCGTGCGGTCGTCGATCGTGAACGCGCTCGAGTCTGAACCGCCGTAGACGAAGCGGCCCATCAGATGCCACCAGTAACGAGGGGAGGCTGTGGGGCGGAGAGGTCGTGAATGGGGGTGGAGGCCATGGGCGACCACCCTGGCAGGGGTCGCCGCCCCGAAGAAAGGGATTGACGACCGGGCAGAGGGGCGGGTAGAGGCGATTCCGCTCGATAGACTCGACCCTCGTGTCCAAGGTCTTGACGTCCCTTCCCGTCGGCGAACGCGTCGGCATCGCCTTCTCCGGAGGTCTCGACACCTCCGTCGCCGTCGCGTGGATGCGCGACAAGGGCGCCGTGCCCTGCACCTACACGGGCGACCTCGGCCAGTACGACGAGCCGGACATCGCCGCGGTGCCGGGCCGAGCATCCGAATACGGCGCCGAAATCTGCCGCCTCGTGGATGCAAAGGCCGCGCTCGTCGAGGAGGGCCTCGTGGCGCTGCAGTGCGGGGCGTTCCACATTCGCTCGGGCGGCAAGGCCTACTTCAACACGACGCCGCTCGGCCGCGCCGTCACCGGCACCATGCTCGTGCAGGCGATGAAGGAGGACGGCGTCGAGATCTGGGGCGACGGCTCGACCTACAAGGGCAACGACATCGAGCGGTTCTACCGCTACGGCCTGCTCGCCAACCCCCGCCTGCGCATCTACAAGCCGTGGCTCGATGAGGCCTTCGTCACCGAGCTCGGCGGGCGAAAAGAGATGAGCGAGTGGCTCGTCGCGCACGGCTTCCCGTACCGCGACTCGGCCGAGAAGGCCTACTCGACCGACGCGAACATCTGGGGCGCCACGCACGAGGCGAAGACGCTCGAGCACCTCGACGTCTCGCTCGAGACCGTCGAGCCGATCATGGGCGTGCGCTTCTGGGACGAGAACGTCGACATCGCGACCGAGGATGTGCGCATCGCCTTCGACGCCGGACGCCCCGTCGCGATCAACGGCGTCGAGTACGGCGACGCGGTCGCCCTCGTGCGCGAGGCGAACGCGATCGGCGGCCGCCACGGGCTCGGCATGAGCGACCAGATCGAGAACCGCATCATCGAGGCCAAGAGCCGCGGCATCTACGAGGCCCCCGGCATGGCGCTGCTGCACATCGCCTACGAGCGGCTGCTCAACGGCATCCACAACGAAGACACCATCGCGAACTACCACGCCGAGGGGCGGCGCCTCGGCCGCCTCATGTACGAGGGCCGCTGGCTCGACCCGCAGTCGCTCATGTTGCGCGAGTCGATTCAGCGTTGGGTCGGCTCGGCCGTGACCGGCGAGGTGACCCTGCGTCTGCGCCGCGGTGACGACTACACGATCCTCGACACGACCGGCCCGACCCTGTCGTACGCCGCCGAGAAGCTCTCGATGGAACGCGTCGGCGACGCCGCCTTCGGCCCCACCGACCGCATCGGCCAGCTCACCATGCGCAACCTCGACATCGCCGACTCGCGCGCCCGACTCGAGCAGTACGCCGGCCAGGGACTCATCGGTGGCCCCACCGCCGAGCTCGTCGGACGCATGACCGCCGGCGAGGCGGAGGCGATCACAGCGGGCCTCGGCGACGAGCCCGACCTCGACGCGCTCGACGCCGTCGGCGAGGGTGCCGCCTTCGACTCCGGCACCGACTGAGGCAGAGCCAGCGGATGCGGGGCGGGCGACGGTGAGCGCGGCCTCGGCCGAGCGCGACGCAGTGCCCGTGTATCGAGCGCCGATGCGGTCACGCTCGGCGAGCATCCCCGATGACGGCGCGTCGGTGACGCGCGCGCTCGAGATCGGCGTCGTCGGAATCGGCGACCGCATCGACGACGGCGATGCCGGACAGCGAGAACGCCTCGCGCGGCGGGTCGACAGCTTCGCCTCCGCGCCCGACGGCGCGTTCGTCATCACGCTGGATGCTCGGGGTGACGTCTATCTCGGACGTCTCGCGGGCCCGTACGCGCGCGACGATTCGGCCGAGGCGCACGCTGTCGATCTCGTGCATGTGCGGCCGTGCGATTGGCGGTCGACACCGCTGGGCGATGACGAGCTGCCCGCCGCCGTCGTGCAGACCCTGCAGCGCGGCGGTCGCAACTGGCAGCGGGTGCGCGACGACGACGCGGGCGCGCACCTCTCGACCGTGTGGGCCGCGAGCGGGCGTCGCTAGTCGACCTGCTCCTGCTGCGTTTCGATGAACGCGCGCTCGTCGTCGCTGATCGCGTCATCGGCATCGCGCGTGTCGCCGGTGATCGACTCCATCTCGGCACGCACCGACTCGGGGAGGTGCGGGTTGCGCTCTTCGGCGAGCGCGTCGTTCAGCGCGTGGCGCGCGCCGATCGACAGCTCAGGCCACCACGTTTCAATCGCAGGACCGCTCACGTGAGTTGCCCCTCGCGCAACTCGCGCTCGATCTCGAACGTGTGCAGGGCCGCCTGGGCTTCGCCGATGGATTCGAAGCGCCCGAGCATCCTGCCGTTCGCCGCGATCAGTCGGTAGCGCAGTATTCCGTCGGTCTCGATCGTCGCGACGACCTCGGTGCCCTTGCGGCCGACGAGGGCGAGGTGGGGGACTCCCGGTACGACGCTCCAGGTGATGGTGGTCATGTCACGCCTCCTTGTCACTGCGAGCGGGATCGCCGTGCAGTGAACCGCACCGTACACCCCGGTGATGCGGGGTCGGAGGGGATTGACGCGCGAGGCGCGGCGCGCTAGCGCTCCCTGCTAGCCGTCGCGGCGCTTTAGGCGGGGCTTGCGGGTCGGGCGGTCGTCGCCGTCGCGCGAGAAGCTGCCGCGCGCGTCGCCGGCGCGCGAGTCGCCACCGCGACCCCCGCGGTCGTCGCGGTCGCGGAACCCGCCGCGGTCCTTCTTGCGCGGGCCGCGGTCGCTCTTCAACTCGATGAGGCGCCCGCTGATGCGGGTGTCGGCGAGCTTCTTGAGCGTGGCGGTCGACATCTCAGCGGGCAGTTCGACGATCGAGAAGTCGAGCTTGATGTCGATGGCGCCGAAATCGTCGCGAGAGAGCCCGCCCTCGTTGGCGAGCGCTCCGACGATCTGGCGAGGCTCGACGCGGTGCCGGCGGCCGACCTCGATGCGGTACGGCGCGAGCGGCGGACCGTTACGGCGTTCGCGACGCGGCGGGCGCTCGGAGTCGCCTCGAGCATCCCGGCCGCCGCCATCCCGCGAGCGATCGTCGCGCGGCATCTTCGGCGGCCGGATGTCGTCCTCGGTGAGCAGCAGGGGGGTGCCGCCCTGCGCGACGACCGCGAGCGCGGCGGCGACGTCGGCCTCGGGCACGTCGTGGTGCTCGACGTAGTGGTCGATGATGCCGCGGAAGGTGTCGATGAGCTCACTCTTGTTGAGTGCCTCGCTGATGGCGTCGTCGAAACGGGTGAGTCGCGTGGCGTTGACGTCGTCGATCGTCGGCAGGTGCATCTGTGTGAGCGGCTGTCGGGTGGCGCGTTCGATCGCGTCGAGGAGGCGCCGCTCGCGCGGAGTGACGAAGCTGATCGCGTCGCCCGTCCGCCCGGCGCGGCCCGTGCGGCCGATGCGGTGCACGTAGCTCTCGGTGTCGACGGGGATGTCGAAGTTGACGACGTGGCTGATGCGCTCGACGTCGAGTCCGCGGGCGGCGACGTCGGTGGCGACGAGGATGTCGAGCTTCGCGTTCTTCAGCTGTTCGACCGTGCGTTCGCGCTGCACCTGCGGCACGTCGCCGTTGATCGCCTGGGCGGAGTATCCGCGGGCGCGCAGCTTCTCGGCCAGCGTCTCGGTTTCGTTCTTGGTGCGAACGAACACGATCATGCCGTCGAAGTTCTCGACTTCGAGGATGCGCGTGAGGGCGTCGACCTTCTGCTGGTAGGACACGACGAGGTAGCGCTGCGTGATCGTCGACGAGGTAGTCGTCTTGGTCTTGACGCTGATTTCTTCGGGATCGTTGAGGTGCTGTTGCGCGATCCGGCGAATAGAGGCGGGCATGGTCGCCGAGAACAGGGCGACCTGCTTGTCATCGGGCGTGTCGGCGAGGATCGTCTCGACGTCCTCGGCGAATCCCATCTTCAGCATCTCGTCCGCCTCGTCGAGCACGAGGTACTTCAGTTCAGACAGGTCGAGGGTGCCCTTGTCGAGGTGGTCCATGATGCGGCCGGGCGTGCCGACGATGACGTGCACGCCGCGTCGCAGCGCCGACAGTTGCACGCCGTAGCCCTGCCCGCCGTAGACGGGCAGCACGCTCACGCCGGGCAGGTGCGCGGCGTAGCGCTCGAACGCCTCACAGACCTGCAGGGCGAGCTCGCGGGTGGGGGCGAGCACGAGCGCCTGCGGGGTGCGCTGCGACACGTCGAGGCGCGACAGGATCGGCAACGCGAACGCAGCCGTCTTGCCGGTGCCGGTCTGGGCGAGGCCGACGACGTCGCGCCCACCGAGCAGCGTCGGAATCGTCGCCGCCTGAATGGCGGAGGGGGTCTCGTAGCCGACGTCGGTGAGGGCGCGCATCACGGCGTCGCTCAGGCCGAGTTCGGAGAACTTCGGGAGGGTGTCGGCGTTATCGGCCTCGGTCGTATCGGGCGTCTCTGGAGGCGTCATACCCCTAACGGTACGCGGGTTTGGGGGTCCGCCGCGCCCCGTACCCTAGAGGCATGGCTTCTTCTGGCGGCATCCGCAACAACGGCGAGACCCGTCAGGTGCGCCCGCAGACGGAGGGCTGGCAGCAGAAGCTCGACTCTGAGGGGCGACCGCTACTGCAATTCGCCTCCCCGAAGCGCGGTAAGCCGCCGGTTCACTGGGCGGATCTCGACGAGGATGCGCGCATCCAGGCGGTCACGGATCGCGGCCTTCCCGCGTTCCGCGCCACGCAGCTGTCGACGCACTACTTCACGCACTACTCGGTCGACGCGGCGACGATGACGGACCTCCCGGCCGCGGGCCGCGACGAACTCGTCGGCGAGCTGATGCCGCCGCTGCTCACCGAGGTGCGCAGGCTCGCGACCGACAACGGCGACACCATCAAGTTCCTGTGGAAGCTGCACGACGGGGCGCTCGTCGAGTCGGTGCTCATGCGCTACCCCGGTCGCATCACCCTCTGTGTGTCAAGCCAGGCCGGCTGCGGCATGAATTGCCCGTTCTGCGCGACCGGCCAGGCGGGGCTGACCCGCAACATGTCGGCGGCCGAGATCGTTGACCAGGTGGTCGCCGCGAACCGCGCGCTCGCCCGCGGCGAGCTGGGCGGCCGCAAGAAGGGCGACGAGACGCCCGACCGCGTCAGCAACATCGTCTTCATGGGCATGGGCGAGCCGCTCGCGAACTACGCCCGCCTAATGGGCTCAATACGCACGATGGTCGCGCCGCAGCCGCACGGGCTCGGCATGAGCGCGCGCAACATCACCGTGTCGACGGTGGGGCTGGTTCCGGCGATTCGCAAACTCGCCGACGAGCAGATTCCCGTCACCTTCGCCCTCAGCCTGCACGCCCCCGACGACCAGCTGCGCGACGAGCTGATTCCCGTCAACTCGCGCTGGAAGGTCGACGAGGCCCTGGATGCGGCTCGCGAGTACTTCGACAAAACCGGCCGCCGGGTCTCGATTGAGTACGCGCTCATCAAGGACATGAACGACCACGCTTGGCGTGCCGACCTCCTCGCCCAGAAGCTGCTCGAGCGCGGCCGCGGCTGGGTGCACGTCAACCCGATCCCGCTGAACCCGACCCCCGGCTCGATCTGGACCGCGTCGGAGAAGGCCGTGCAGAACGAGTTCGTGCGTCGACTCAACGACGCCGGCATTCCAACCACGCTGCGCGACACCCGCGGCAAAGAGATCGACGGCGCCTGCGGGCAGCTCGCCGCCGCCGACGCCTGAGCGCTACACCTCCGCCAGCGCCGGCAGGAAGCGCGCGAACAGTCGGTCGAACACGGCCTGCCGATCAAACTGCAGCGCGTACTGACGGGCCCGTTCGGCCGCGGCCGCCCGCTCGTCGCGGGTGAGCGCGAAGGCGACGTGGTCGATAGCGTCGGCGATCGCATCCGGGTCGTCGATGGGCACAATCAGCGCCGTGTCGCCGACCGCCTCCAGAATGCCGCCGGTGTCGGCCGTGATGACCGGCCCGCCGCCGGCGAGCATCGCCTCGGCGAGCGCGATACCGAACGTTTCGACGAACTCGGGCTGCGGCTTGCTCGGCAGCGCGTACGTCGCGGCCCCCGCCATCAGGTACGGCTTTTCGGTGTCGGACACGTCGTCCAAGAATCGGATGCTCGTAGCCTTCGGCGAGGACGCCGCGCGCTCGCGCAGCGCCGCCGCCTCGGGGCCGCGCCCCGCGATGACGAGTTGTAGTCCGTCACCCGCGCGGCTGCGCTCGAAGCCGGCGATGAGGTCGTCGACGCCCTTCGCCTTCGTCAGGCGCGACAGGAAAAGGATGTACCCGTCGCGGTCGAGGCCGCGTGCATCCAGCACCTCGTCGATCGCAGTGTCGTCGAGGTCGAGGTAGGCGCTCGCGTCGATCGCGGGGTAGGAGATGGCCACGCGCTCGCGGCACTGCTCGGCGAAGCGGGTGCCGTGCCTCCGATCGACCTCAGCCGCGGACGAGACGATGAGATCGCGCGTGTATTCCGACACGGCGACCGGGTGGTCGGCGTCGAGGTAGGCGGCGAGTACCTGAGCGGCCGCGCCGAAGCGGCCAGCGTCGACGCTGCTGCGCACGACGTTCGTGACGTCGCTGCCCACCGCCTCGGCGATTGTGCGCACGTTCACGGGGAGTCCCGTCGCGCGGGCGGTGCGCAGCGCCTCGGACACGGCCAGCGTGTGCGGGCTCAGGTATAGCGACATCGCGACCGTCGGAACGCCGTCGGTGAACAGTTCGACGAGGCGGCCGATGAGGCCCGCGAGGTATCGGCCGTCGACGACCTTGTAGTCGCCGACCGGGTCGGGCCGCTCCACCGTGATGCCGGGGCTGTAGTCGGGGATCGTGTCGAGCGGCTTGAGCGGCAGACCGCTTGCCTCGAGCAGCTCGATGGGCCACGTGACGATGCGCACGTCGGGAATGCCGCGAGCGATCGCCGCCTCCGCCAGGTTCCGGGCCTCGACCGAGTGCCCGCAGATCACGGGGTCGGCGCGAACGACGATGACGAGACGCTCTATCTGGTCGAGCTCGGGCATGGTTCCTCCTGCGGTGCTGGTGGTCGCGATCGGGCTACGTCGGGGTGGGCTCGGTGAGGGGGAAGGACGGCGGGCGCACCGTGGTGCCCCAGGCGCTCGGCTCGTCGCCGAGCGTGACGACGAGCTGCCCGCCGGCGGCGAGCTCTGCCCCCGTCAACCAGGGGCGGGGATGCTCGACACCGTTCAGGTGCACCGATTGCACGTACTGCGCGCGCCCGGCCGGGTCGGGCTTGCGGAAGCCGCGGGTGCCGATCTCGAGTCGGTTCGCGCCCACGTGCAGGGTCGCGTCCTCGTAGGAGGGGGCGTTCAGCAGGGTGATGTTTTGGCCGGCGACGGGGAACAGTCCGAGCGACGCCCAGACGTACCAGCTGCTCAGGCCCCCGGAGTCGTCGTTGCCGGGCAGCCCGCCGGGCCCCGGGCCGAAGCGTTGCATCACCGCGGCGTGCACGACGTCGGCGGTGCGGTCGGGGCGGCCGGCGTACTGGTACGCCCAGGGCGCGTCCATGTCAGGCTCGTTGTTGAGGCCCTCGAAACGCCCGAGCGCGTACCCGGCTTCCAGCTCCTCGACGCTCGGACGCACGCCCGGAAGAGTGACGGGGTCTGCTCCGAACCCGAAGAAGCGATCAAGAAGCGCGACGAAGGCGTCGTCTCCGCCGACGGAGCGAATGCGCGCATCCATGTCGTGCAGGAGGCGGAATGAGTAGTTCCAGCGGGTGCCCTCATAAAAGGTCGAGCCGCGCAAGAGTCCCGAGTCGTCGAACGCGCGACGCCAGCCGTCGGCGAGAGGGCGGAACTCGCGGACGAGCTGTTCGTCGTCGAGGTAGCGGGCGATCTGCGCGGTGCACCAATAGCCGAAGGCCAGGTCGAGGGTGTGGCTGGCCGGCTCAACGAAGCCGTGCAGCAGGTAGTCCTCGCCGTAGGTGCGGCGCAGGTCGTTGTGCATGTGCACGAGCGCCCACGCCCAGTCGATTCCAGGCAGCCCTCGCAGGCACAGGTCAGAGAGCAGGGTGTGCGCGAGCGCGCTCGCCTGACGGGCGAAACGGTCGCTGCCGATCGCCATGCGGTAGCCGATCGGGAAGTTTCCCTCCTGCTCGCAGATGGTGAGCAGTGCCGTGGCGAGCTCGACCGAGCGGTCGGGGAACAGCGCCGTGATGAGGGGCAACTGGGTGCGGTAGATGTCCCACATCGTGCTGATGTCGAACGCGAACGGGCCGTTGCTCGGCCAGAACGGGCTCTCGGCCGCGGCGAAACTCGGCTTGATGAGCGAGTGGTAGAGCGCGGTGGCCATGACCGTGCGGCGGTCGGCCGACGGGGTGCTCACCTCGATGCGCCGCAGGTGTTTGCGCCACGTTTTTGCCGTCGCCCGGCGCCGCTCGGCGAACCGGTGCGGGCCGCTCGCCCCATCGGCGACGAGGTTTGCGGCAGCCTTCTCCGGCCCGCGCAGCGAGAACCCGATGCGCAGCTCGACCGTCTGCCCGGCCTCCACGGGCCCCGCCCACACGATGCCGAAGGGGCGCAGGGTCGTCGGCCGGATCGCGTCGAAGTCGAGCCGCGTGCTGCCGTGCATCAGCCGCCGGTCGTACCAGAGCAGCTGACGCCAGTGCGGGGTGTCGCACTCGAGGTGGAAGGCGAGCGGTGCGCCCTCCATCACGACCTGGCCCTCCGCGATCGTGGGGGAGACCTGCCGCATATCGGCGCGCAGCGGAACGGTCGCGCCGTGCGGAATCTGCAGCCCGCCGTGTGACAGGTCGACGACGATGCGCGCGTCGTGATGACGGGGGAAGGTGTAGCGGTGCACGGCGCTCTTCGGCCCGACCGTCACCTCGGCGCGCACGCCGTTGTCGAACGTGGCCGCGTAGTAGCCGGGCGAGGCCTCCTCGTCGGTGAGAGCGAAGGTGCGTCCGAGCGCGTCGAGCGGCTCGAGCATGGGCGTGACCCGCACGTAGTTGTAGTACTTGCGAATGGCGCCCGTGCCCGACTGCTGGAAGTGGGTGATGCCGCTCGCGAGCGCCCGATCGTAGAGCTCGGTCGGCACGCCCTCCGTGTTGAGGTCGTACACGCCGTAGCCGGTCGGGTAGGCCCCCGAGTAGGCGCACGCCGACACCATCCCGAACGGGTACGTCGCCCCGGGGTGGGTGTTGCCGACCAGCGGCTTCGGCGACCACCAGGTGGCGGCAAGCCCCATCGGCTCCGGCAGCTGCGTTGCCGCGGAGCCGATGAAGGGGTCGACCCACTCGTCCATGGCCCCACGGTAGGTACGCACTGTGTCGGCCGTGTTGCGAGAAGGTGACGAACGCGCGGCGGCGACGCCGCTAGGCTCGATCACACCACCGCCACCACGTGTCCCCGATCACCCTCGACACGGCAGCGACGACGCGCCGGGAAGCCAAGGAACGCCACAGTGAGCGATGACGTCACGACTATCCACGCCGCCTGGAAAGAGCGCGAGGCCGCAGCAGAACAGCTGATCCCCCTGATCGGGCGGCTGTACCGCGACCACGGGGTGGTGACGAGCATCCATGGCCGCCGCCTCATCAACGAGTCGGCGATCGGAATTCTGCGCGCCCACCGCTACGCCCAGCACGTCACGGGAGACGAGTTGGCGCTCGCCGACTCGCGCCGGGTGCTGGATGCTCTGCTCACCATCCAGCCGGGCCCCGCCTCCCTCGACATCGCACGCCTCGTGACGGGCCACGCCGCGTCGGACGACGACCGCGACCTCATCGAGTTCCTGCGCGACGAACTCGCCGCCGTCATGCCGACCGCGGCCCCCGCCGCCCCCACCGACGTCGTGCTCTACGGCTTTGGACGCATCGGGCGTCTGCTCGCCCGCATCCTCGTCGCGCACTCCGGAAGCGACTCGGGCCTGCGACTGCGGGCGATCGTTGTGCGCCGCGGCGGCGCCAACGATCTCGTGAAGCGCGCGAGCCTGTTGCGCCGCGACAGCGTGCACGGCCCCTTCGACGGCTCGATCACCGTGGACGAGGAGGCGAACACGATCCTCGCGAATGGCACGCTCATCCAGGTCATCTACGCGGACGCTCCCGACCGCGTCGACTACACGGCGTACGGCATTCGCGATGCGATCGTCGTCGACAACACGGGCCGCTGGCGCGACGAGGAGGGCCTCAGCCAGCATCTGCGCGCGCCCGGCGTCGCCCGCGTTCTGCTGACGGCTCCCGGCAAGGGCGCGCTGAAGAACATCGTGCACGGCATCAACCACGCCGCCATCGAGCCAGACGATGCCATCGTGACCGCCGCATCCTGCACGACGAACGCCGTGACTCCCGTTCTGAAGGTCGTCGACGATGCGTGGGGCATCGAGCACGGCCACGTCGAGACGGTGCACTCGTACACGAACGATCAGAACCTGATCGACAACTTCCACGCGGGCGACCGCCGCGGCCGCAGCGCCGCCCTCAACATGGTCATCACCGAGACGGGGGCCGCGAAGGCGGTCGCGAAGGCTCTGCCGCAGCTGGCGGGCAAGCTCACCGGCAACGCGATCCGGGTGCCCACCCCTGACGTGTCGATGGCGATCCTGAACCTCACCCTGCGCGACGAGACCACGCGCGACGAGGTCAACGAGCACCTGCGTCGCATGTCGCTGCACAGCGAGCTGCGTCAGCAGATCGACTACATCGAGTCACCCGAGGTGGTGTCGACCGACTTCGTCGGCTCGCACCGCGCCGGAATCGTCGACGGCCTCGCCACCATCTGCGACGGCCGCCACCTCATCGTCTACGTCTGGTACGACAACGAGTTCGGCTACAGCTCGCAGGTGATTCGCGTGCTCGAGACGATGGCGGGCGCGCACCCCGTGGTCGTGCCCGAGCGCGTGCTCGTCTGAGCGTCGATTCCTGGGCGCCGCTCCCTGACCGCGCTGCCAGGTCGGCCTGGCACCGTGGAGTGATGGCCGACACTCCGCAGCCCGACCCCACGCGCGTGCGCGCGCAGCCGCAACTGACGACCGCCTCCGGCACCGTGTGGGTGGTGATGGGCCTGATCACCGCCGTGCTCGTCGGCGGCATGTTCGTCGCGCTCTGGGCGCGCCTCGACTCATCCGTCGCGCTCGTCGGCGCGGCACTCGCCGGCGCCCTCACCCTCGGGATGCTCGTGACGCGCTTCGCTGTCCGCCCCGGTCGCCTGCGCCTCGCCCTGCTCGCGGCCGCCTTCCTCACGATGATCGCGAGCTCGCTCGTGCTGGTGCTGGCGGTGACGGCCGGCGCCTAAGCGCCGGCCCGCCGGGCCAGTGCCGCGCGGACGCCGACCCCGCGCATCCCTACCGGAACGCCGGCAGCCCCGTCAGCGCGGAGCCGATGACGAGGGCGTGCACCTCGTCGGTGCCCTCGTAGGTGCGCACCGACTCGAGGTTCTGCGCGTGGCGCATGGGGGAGTAGTCGCCGGTGATGCCGTTGCCGCCGAGGATCGTGCGCGCGCTCTGAGCGACCGCGATGGCGGTGCGCACGTTGTTGAGCTTTCCGATCGAGATCTGGTGCGGCTGCAGCAGGCCCCGGTCCTTGAGCCGGCCGAGGTGCAGGGCGAGCAGTGTGCCGGTCGAGACCTGCACCGTCATGTCGGCCAGCTTCGCCTGCGTGAGTTGGGCGGCGGCGATGGGCCGCTCGAACGCGACCCGGTCGAGCGCGTAGCGGCGGGCGGCCTCAAGGCTGTCCCGCGCGGCACCCATCGCCCCCCACACGATGCCGTAGCGCGCCGAGTTGAGGCACGTGAAGGGGCCGCTCAGGCCCCGAGCGCCGGGGAGCAGCGCCTCTGCGGGCAGGCGAACATCGTCGAAGGTCAGGTCGCACTGTATGGAGGCGCGCATCGAGAGCTTCGCCGTGATGGGCGTCGCCGTGAACCCGGGGGCGTCGGTCGGCACGATGAAGCCGCGGATGCCCTCGTCGGTCTGCGCCCAGACGACGGCGATGTCGGCGATGGAGGCGAGGCCGATCCAGCGTTTGGCGCCGGTCAGCACCCAGTCGTCGCCGTCGCGGCGGGCGAAGGTCGTCATCGACCCGGGGTCGCTGCCCGCGTTCGGCTCGGTGAGCCCGAAGCAGCCGACGATGCGGCCGGCGGCCATGCCGGGAAGATACTGGGCCTTCTGTTCCTCCGCGCCGAAGGTGTCGATCGCCGTCATCGCGAGTGAGCCCTGCACCGAGACGACGGTGCGCAGCCCCGAGTCGGCCGCCTCGAGCTCGGCGGCGGCGAGGCCGTACTCAACGGCGGTTCGGCCCGGCAGTCCGTCGCCCGCGAGCATCATGCCGAGCACCCCCAGCTCGCCGAAGGCCGGCAGCAGCTCGCGAGGCAGCACCGCGTTCTCGTACCACTCGGTGAGGTGCGGCCGAAGCTCGCGGTCGACGAAGCTGCGCACGCGGTCGCGCACGGCGCGCTCGTCGTCGCTCAGCATCGCGTCGACGCCGATCGGGTCGGCGGCAATCTCATCGGGGGTGAGCGGAGTACGTGCCATGCGCACCATGATGCACCCTCGCGCGGGGCGCGCTCGACGGCGGGGTTACAGTGGCCGCGTGAGCCCTGGCCCCCTCGATGGCGTTCTCGTCGCCGACTTCAGCCGCGTCTTGGCCGGCCCCTCGGCGAGCATGTGGCTCGCCGACCTCGGCGCCCGCGTCATCAAGGTCGAGCGGCCGAGCACCGGCGACGACACGCGGGCGTTCGGACCGCCGTGGGCGGGCTCCTCGAGCGCCTACTTCGAGTCGGCCAACCGGTCGAAAGAGTCGATCGCGCTTGACCTCGCGAGCCCCGACGACGCGGCACTCGCCCGCAGCCTCGCGGCCCGCGCCGACGTCGTGCTTGAGAATTTCCGCACGGGGTCCCTCGCCCGCTTCGGCCTCGACCCCGAGGCTGTGCACCGCGCGAATCCGCGGGCCGTGTACTGCTCCATCACGGGCTTCGGCTCGGGCGCGGGCGCGCACCTGCCCGGCTACGACTTCCTGGTACAGGCGGTCGGCGGGCTCATGAGCATCACGGGCGACCCTGACGGCGAGCCGCGCAAGGTCGGCGTCGCGCTCGTCGACCTGCTCGCGGCGAAGGACGCCGTCATCGGAATCCTCGCCGCCCTGCGCCACCGCGAGTTGACCGGCGAGGGTCAGCACGTCGAGGTCGACCTGTTGAGCTCGCTGCTCGCGTCGCTCGCGAACCAAGCCTCGAGTTACCTTGCGACCGGCGCCGCACCGCGCGCCATGGGCAATCAGCACCCCTCCATCGCGCCATACGAGACGCTGCGCGCCGCCGACGGGATGCTCGCGGTCGCCGTCGGCTCGGATCGCCAGTTCCGCGCGCTCACCGCCGCACTCGGCGCCCCCGCGCTCGCCGACGATCCGCGGTTCGCGAGCAATGGCTCCCGCGTCGGGAACCGTGCCGAACTGATCGCCGTCCTCGAGGGCGCGCTCGCGAGCATCCCCGTCGAGGAGGCGGTTGAGCGGATGCTCGCCGCCGGCGTCCCCGCCGGTCGCGTCGGCGACATCCCGTCCGCGATCGCGCTGGCCGAATCGCTCGGCCTCGACCCGCTCGTCGACGTGGGGGAGGGGCACCCCGCACAGGTGCGGCACCCGGTGCGGTACTCGGCCTTCACGCCGGTCACGCCGACCGCGCCGCCCGCACTCGACGCCGACGGAGCGGCGTTGCGTGCGTGGCTCGCCGCCCCCAACTGAGCCGGCTATACACGGCGGCGAAGTAGGCGCTGATAATCGCCTCGATGTCGACACGACGGACAGTCGTGAGGCCCTAGTGTGGGGGCGACAGCGTGCACCGTCGCCGCATCCGATCGGCCGGCGACCACCACCGACGACACTCAAGGAGTCCCATGAGCAAGTACGCCGTGATCAACCCGGCGACGGGCGAAACCGTCAAGGAGTACCCGACGGCCACCGACGCCGACATCGCTGCCGCGATCGACGCGGCTCACGCCGCCAGCCGCGACTGGGCGCGGTCGACCACCCGCGAGGAGCGCGCCGCCCTCATCACCCGCGTCGCCGAGCTGCACCGCGAGCGCCGGCAAGAACTCGCCGAGATCATCGTGCGCGAAATGGGCAAGCCTATCGGCGACGCCCTCGGCGAGGTCGACTTCTCGGCCGACATCTACCAGTACTACGCCGACAACGGTCCCGGCCTGCTCGCCGACGAGCCCGTCGACCTCGCTGAGGGCAGCGAGGGCAGCGCCTTCATCCGCAAGAGCCCGCTCGGCGTCTTGCTCGGCATCATGCCCTGGAACTTCCCGTACTACCAGGTGTCGCGTTTCGCCGGCCCGAACCTTGTGCTCGGCAACACGATCATCCTGAAGCACGCCGCGCAGTGCCCCGAGTCGGCCGCCGCGATTCAGCAGATCTTCGACGACGCGGGCTTCCCGAAGGGTGCCTACGTCAACGTCTACGCGACCAACGAGCAGGTGTCGACGATCATCGCCGACCCGCGCGTTGCGGGCGTGTCGCTGACCGGTTCCGAGCGTGCCGGCGCCGCGGTTGCCGAGCAGGCCGGTCGCCACCTGAAGAAGGTCGTGCTCGAGCTCGGCGGCAGCGACCCCTTCATCCTGTTGTCGACCGACGACCTGGATGCGACCGTCGAGATGGCCGTCAACGCGCGCGTCGACAACAGCGGCCAGTCGTGCAACGGTGCCAAGCGCTTCATCGTCGTCGAGGAGCTGTACGACGCGTTCCTCGAGAAGTTCGTCGCGAAGATGGGCGAGGTGGGCCCCGGCGACCCCATGACGGGTGAGGCCGCGTACGGTGTGCTGTCGAGCGCTCAGGCGGCCGACAACCTCGCCGACCAGGTCGAGCGCGCCGTTGCCGGCGGTGCAGAGGTGCTCGTCGGGGGTACCCGCGAGGGCACCTACTTCTCGGCCACCGTGCTCGCGAACGTGAAGCCGGGCAACTCGGCCTACTACGAAGAGTTCTTCGGTCCCGTCGCGCAGGTGTTCAAGGTGGCGAACGAGGCCGAGGCGGTCGAGCTCGCCAACGACACGCCGTTCGGCCTCGGTTCGTACCTGTTCACGACCGACCAAGAGCAGGCTGCCCGCGTCGCCGACCAGATCGACGCCGGCATGGTGTACGTCAACTGCGTGCTCGCCGACAGCCCCGAGCTGCCCTTCGGCGGCGTGAAGAACTCGGGCTCGGGCCGCGAGCTCGGAACGCTCGGCATCGACGAGTTCGTCAACAAGAAGATGATCCGCATCGCCTAACGGGCGCAGATCGTTCCGTGGGGGCTCGCCGTCCGGCGGGCCCCCACGTGCTTGCCCCGAGCGTGCGCGTGCGCGCGCACCCACGCGATGGCAGACGTTCCTGACCGGTTCCTCCATATCTGAACTGATCTGGCCGAGAGCGTTTTCTAGGCTGGATTCACGTGACTGAACCGATCGCACGTACCCCGAGTCCCGCATCCACCGCGCCACCCGCTGAGCGCTACCCCGTCAAGCGCTGGGTCTTCTGGCCAGCGGCCGTCCTGATTGTCGGCTTCGTCGCGTTTACGCTCGTCGCGCCCGACGCCGCGGAGGCCGGCTTCGGTGCGGTGCAGGCATCGATCATTTCCTGGTTCAACTGGTACTACGTCTTGATCGCCGCGTTCTTTGTCGCGTTCGGGCTCTGGGCCGCTTTCAGCCGCTACGGCCGCATCAGGCTCGGCAAAGACGACGACGAGCCCGAGTTCGGCTACCGCTCGTGGTTCGCGCTGCTGTTCGCCGCCGGAATGGGCATCGGCCTCGTGTTCTGGGGTGTGGCTGAGCCGCTCAACCACTTCGCGAACCCGCGCCCCGGCGTTGAGGGCACCGACATCGAGCTCGCGCAGGCCGCCATGTCGCAGACCTACCTGCACTGGGGCGTGCACGCGTGGGCGATCTACGTCGCCCTGGGGCTCGGCCTTGCCTACGCCATTCACCGCCGCGGTCGGCCGATCTCGGTGCGCTGGACTCTCGAGCCGCTGTTCGGAAAGCGCGTCAGGGGTGGCCTCGGCAACGTCATCGACGTCGTTGCCCTCGTCGGAACGCTGTTCGGTGTCGCGACGTCGCTCGGACTCGGCGTACTGCAGATCGGGGCGGGCCTCGAGGCAGCCGGCATCGCCGAGGCAAACGACGTGACGCTCGTCGCCGTCATCGCCGTGATCTCGGTCGCCGTGCTCGCCTCGGTGCTGTCTGGCATCAACCGCGGCATGAAGTGGCTCTCCAACATCAACCTCGCGCTTGCCGGGTTCCTCGTCGTGTTCCTGCTCGTCGTCGGCCCGACGCAGTTCCTGCTGCGCCAGTTCGTGCAGTCGATCGGCAACTACCTCGGCGACTTCATCGCCCTCAGCTTCACCGTGAGCGCCTTCGCGGGTGCCGAGGGGGAGGCCTGGCAGGCCGGCTGGACGAGCTTCTACTGGGGCTGGTGGATCGCGTGGGCCCCGTTCGTGGGCATCTTCATCGCGCGCATCTCGAAGGGCCGCACCGTGCGTGAGTTCGTCGTCGGCGTCATGCTCGTGCCGACGATCATCACCTTCCTCTGGTTCTCGGTGCTCGGCGGCACCGCGATCTACACCGAGCTCTACGGCGCCGGTGGCCTCGTCAGCGCTGATGGGGGAGTCGACACGGAGGGCGCCCTGTTTGCCGTGCTGGGGTCGGCTCCCGGCGGTGCCGCGCTGATCCTCGGCGCGATCCTCCTGATCTCGATCTTCTTCATCACGTCGGCCGACTCGGGCTCGCTCGTGATGGGGATGCTCGCGACCGGTGGCGACCCCGAGCCGCGTCGCTGGGTGCGCGCGTTCTTCGTGGTGGTCGTCGCGTTGCTCGCGATCTCGTTGCTGCTCGTGGGAGGCCTCGGCGCGCTGCAGACCGCATCCATCATCGCGGCGCTGCCGTTCTCGGTCGTGCTCCTGCTCGCCTGCGCCGCTCTGGTGGTCGCGTTCCGCCGCGAAGGGCGCATCGCCGACCGGGCCGAGCGTGCGGAGCTCGTCGACGAGATCGGAGACCACTACGGACTCGAGGTCGAGCCCGTGCTCACCGACAACAGGAGCTAAAGGCCCGGTCGACGTCTCGGTCCGGCTCGTCGCGTCGTTCGACGCGCGAGCCGGCCGGGGCATTGTCCCGCCGGTGGGGCTCGCTAGAACACGGAGTCGGGGTTCATGATGCCGAGCGGGTCGAACGCCGCCTTGATACGCCGTTGCAGCGCGAGCTGGTGCTCGCCAAGCTCGTCCACGAGGTGTCGCTTCTTCAGCACGCCGACACCGTGCTCGCCGGTGAGGGTGCCGCCGAGGGCGAGCGCCTCGCGGAATACCGCGTGCGCGGCCTGCCAGACCGGCTCGGGCACAGCATCCCCCGAGTAGACGAAGTTGGGGTGCAGGTTGCCGTCGCCCGCGTGGGCGACCGTCGGGATCTCGACGCCGTACTCGGCCGAGATGCGCTCGATCGCGGCGAACATCTCGGGAAGCCGCCGTCTCGGCACGGCCACGTCCTCGATCAGGACCGTGCCGTGCGCCTCCATCGCGGCGTGGAAGGACCGGCGGACGGTGAGCAGCCGCTCGGCGCTCGCCTCGTCGGTGGACACGTCACCGTCGCCACCCGCCGCGCGCACGAGGGCGAGCGCCGATTCGGCATCCGCGATGGCCTGCGGGCCGTCCGTCTGCACCAGCAGGTGCGTGGTGCCGTCGAGCGGCTGCGGCAGCCCGAGATACGTGTGAATGCGCAGGAGCGCGAGCGGGTCGATGATCTCGAGCGCGGCCGGCCGCACCCCGCTCGCCATGATGGCCGCGGAAGCCGCGCCCGCGGCGACGACCGACGGCAGGTGGGCGCCGATCGTCGCGGTCGTCCCCGCCGGAACCGGCAGCAGTCGTACCGTCGCACCGACGACGACGCCGAGCGTCCCCTCGCTGCCCACCATCAGGCCGACGAGGTCGAGCCCCGTGACGCCCTTCACGGTGCGGTGGCCGAGGCGCATGAGCGTTCCGTCGGCGAGCACGACGTCGAGCCCGAGTACAGCCTCACGCGTCACCCCGTACTTCACGCACATGAGGCCGCCGGCGCCGGTCGCGATCGTGCCGCCGATGGTCGCCCACGCACGGCTCGCCGGGTCGGGCGCGTAGAAGAGCCCCTGCTCGCGGGCGGCGGCATCCAACTCGGCGACGATCACACCCGGTTCGACAACCGCGATCTGGTCGACGGCATCAATCTCATGGATGCGCGTCATGCGCGCCGTCGACAGCACCAGCCGGTCTGCGCCCGCCATCGCACCGCCGGCAAGCCCCGTGCCGGCGCCGCGCGGCACGACGGGGAGGCGGTGCGCGCTCGCGATGCGCAGAGCCGCCTGCACGTCGGCGACCGACGCGGCGTGCACGATCGTGAGGGGCGCTGCGGCAGAGCGCTGCCCCGACTTGTCGGCGCGTGCCGCGTCGAGCTCGCGGCGCTCTGTGGAAAGCGCCTCGCCGAGGGCATCGCGCAGCTCGGCGAGGGCGGCTGTGCGGTCGGTCGTCACCGCGCCATTGTGTCGCGATTACCCGGCGCTCTCCTCAACGCCGCGGCGACCGCGTGCGATCCACGAGCCAGAACAGCCCGCCGACCATCGCGAAGGTGGCGGCGGTGAGGAAGGTGACGGTCGGGCTCTCGCTCACCGGAACGACCGGGACGCCGGGCGTCGCGATCGGACCGACGAGCACGAGGCGGAGGGCGCCGAGCGCCACCCCCACGGCCGCGGCACCGAAACCGAGCGCCATGCCGACGAGCGTGATGCCCTCGTCCGTGCCGGCGGCGAAGCGTCGGGCCCGCGTTCGGATGAAGAGCACGGCAGCGAGCACCCACACGGGGAACGCCGCTGCGAAGGGGTCGACGACCGCGGCGAGCGGCGCGTCGTCGAGAAAGATCAGCCGTAGCGCAATCGCGACGACTGCCGCGATTACCGCGGCCAGCGTCACCCACTTGAGCCGAGCATCCAGCGCTTGCCAGCGCAGCGTGGTGAGCACGATCGGAGCGGATGCGAACCACAGCAGCGGAGCCACGTCGACGAACAGCAGCACGACCTCGCCGGGGCGATCGAACGAGGTGTCGGCGGCACCGAGCTGATACGACATGCCGCCGACGACCATGGCGATCAACGCGACGAGCAGCAGCGTGCGGGTGACCTGCCCCGACGACATGACCGGAGGCCGACGGCCGGGCATCGCGGGTCGCGCTGTCGACATGCGGGCATGCTAACCCTGGCGTCCGCGTGGCGGCCGGGAGCCTTCAGCTATCGGACGCTGTGCCTCAGTCGAGGTCCGCTTCGACCGTCAGACTGATCACATTGCCACGCCAGCCATAGACGATCGCGAGTCCGCTGGCGGTGTCGAAGAACGACCGACTGTAGAGCCCGTTTGCCGGGTCCTCCGACGATCCGAGCGCCATCGCGTCCGCGTACGCTGCCTCCACCGCGGCGACCTCAGCGGCGGGGTCGGCGCTCGTCAGCTGCACGTTCCACACCTCGGTGTTGGCGTTGGTATCGGTGCCGTACGAGCCCTCGAGAAATGCGTCGGTCGGGAAGAACACGTCGGGGAACGCAACGCCGCCATCGATGGGCAGGGTGACGAGTGCAACGCTGGAGGAACCGCCCGCGTCACCGGCATCGTCGCCCGCATTGTCGTCGGCTCCGCTGTCGTCTCCGCTGTCGACGGGCGGAGCGTCGACGGCGGTTGGTGGCTCGACGTCGCTCACAGGCGCGGCGTCGCCGGACGCGCATCCGCCGAGCATGAGGGCGGCGAGCAAAACGGGAATGGCGGAGGGGAGGGGGCGAAGAGACATGACAGTACCTTTCATCGGCCGACACCACTGTCGCCCGCCACGTGCGAGATCGCCATGAGTAGCAATTACCCACGCGGGAAATGAGCCGCACAATGTGCGCAAAGGTTCGTGGGAGAACCCTCCGTATCGCTGCGCACCGCTTGAAGAGTCCGCCGGGTGTGCGGAATCGTGGCTGACTTATTGCCCGCGATCCGGAAGGAGCAGCCATGCTCACCCTCACCCCGACCGCCAGCACCGTCATCGAGAACCTCGTCGCACGCGAGGCCGACCCCGGCACCGCCGGCCTGCGCATCGACTCTGGTGGAGCTGACTCGACGCAGTTCGCCGTGTCTGTCGCGCCCGCTCCCGTTGACGGCGACCAGGTCGTCGAGAACGGCGCTGCCCGCGTGTTCCTCGAGCAGAACGCATCCGTCGCCCTCGCCGACAAGGTGCTCGACGCGCAGGTCGCAGAGGACGGCAACGTTCGCTTCGCCATCGGCGAGCAGGCTTCGTAACGCAACACCCCCGTCGTCACCCCCGACGACGCCCGCGAGCACCCCCGGTGCGACGGCTTGTCCCCGTCGACCCGGGGGTGCTCGCGCGTTAGGCTCCGGGCATGGCGCACCGGGGCGACACCCTCACCGAGTCCTCACGCATTCCTCGCCGCACCGTGGCGGGCTACGCGATCGGTTCCCTCGGCACCGGCGGCTTCGGCACGCTGCCAGGCCTCGTGCTCGTCTACTACCTCACCGACAACCTCGGCGTGACCGCGCTGGTCGCGGGCCTCATCGTCAGCCTGGCGAAGCTGTGGGATGTCGTGATCGACCCGGTGATCGGCTCGCTGAGTGACCGCGCGCTCGCCCGCTCTGGGTCCCGCCGCGGCCTCATGCTGGTGGGGGCGCTCACCCTTCCGGTCTTCTTCATCCTCACGTTCGCCGTTCCTATCGACGTGGGCCCGACGACGGCGGCAATCTGGGTGCTCGTCGCATTCACGCTCACGGCGACGTCGTTCAGCCTCTTCCAGGTGCCGTACATCGCGCTACCCGCCGAGCTCACGGACCGCTACGACGAGCGCACGCGGCTGCTCACCTGGCGTGTCGTCGTCTTGACCGTCGCGATCCTGCTGTTCGGTGCGGGCGGTCCGCTGCTGCGCGGCCTCGGCGACACTCCCGCCCAGGGCTACCTGCTTATGGCCATCGTCGCGGGACTCGTGATCGCGGCCGGGCTCACACCGGCAGCCGCCACGGCGCCGCGGCGCACGGCGAGCGCGCCACCGGCCCGCGTGCCCGTCACGGAGCACTACCGACTGGCGATCCGCGCCCTGCGCGACTCCCAGCCGTTCCGCGCCCTGCTGAGCACCTTCGTGCTGCAGGGGCTCGCCACCGGCACCATGCTCGCCGGCGCGCAGTACGTGGCGACCCACGTGTTGCGCAGCGAAGACGCGGTCACCCTTCTTTTTCTCGCCCTCATCGCCCCCGCCCTGCTCTTCGCCCCCGTGTGGGGAGCGATCGCCCGCCGTATCGGCAAGGAACGCGGCTACGTCATCGCGAGCGTGCTGTACGCGATCGCGGCGCTCGCCATCACGGGCCTCATCTGGCAGCCGGGCGCGTGGGTGTATGTGCCCGTCGCCCTCGCGGGCATCGCCTACGCCGGTATGCAGGCATTGCCCCTCGCGATGCTGCCCGACGTCATCGCCCACGATGCGAGCACCCGCGGCAGTGACCGCGCCGGCGTCTTCAGCGGAGTGTGGACCGCCGGCGAGACGGCGGGCATGGCCCTCGGCGCGACGGTGTTGACGCTCATCCTCGCGGCAACCGGGTACGTCGAGTCGGTGGGCGGGCAGACGGTGACCCAACCCGACAGCGCGGTCGCGGGCATCGTCATCGCCTTCAGCCTCGTGCCGGCGCTGCTGCTCGTGGCGAGCATCCTGCTGCTGCGCCGGTATCGGTTGCGCCGCGCCGACATCGACGCTCGCGCGGAGGTGGCGCCGTGAGCGGCGGGGCCGCAGAGGTGCTCGCCGCGCTCCGGGCGCTGACCGGGCGCGACGCTCCGACGAAGGGCGGGAGGGTCCTGTCGTACGTGTATGACACCGGGCGTTCCGAACTCGACGAGTTGGCCCACGATGCCGCCGAAATCGTGCAGTCGGTGAACGGCCTCGACCCGACGGCCTTCCCCTCGGTCGCGGCGCTTGAACGCGACCTCGTCGCCTTCGCCCGGCCGCTGTTCCACGCGGGCGACGACGTCGTGGGGTCGGTCACGAGCGGCGGCACCGAGAGCTGTCTGCTGGCGGTCGTGACCGCACGCAACCTGTGGCGGGCGCGCGGCGGCGAGGGGCGCGCGCGTCTTGTCGCCCCCGTGACGGTGCACGCCGCCTTCCACAAGGCGGCGCACCTGTTCGATCTGACGCTCGACCTCGTGCCTGTCGATCCGGAAATCGGAGCGCTCGACGCCGACGCGCTCACCGCGCGGCTGGGCCCCGACGTCGCCATCGCCGTCGCGAGCGCCCCCTCGTACCCCTACGCGAGCCTCGACCCGATCGCCGAAATCGCGGCGCACACCGCCGATCACGGCACCTCCCTGCACGTCGACGCCTGCATCGGGGGTTTCGCCCTGCCATGGTGGCCCGACCTTCCCGCGTGGGATTTCCGCGTACCCGGCGTGACAAGTCTCTCGGCCGACCTGCACAAGTACGGCTATGCGCCGAAGGGGGCGAGCATCCTGCTGCAGCGCGGGCGTGGGCGCCATGCTGCGCAGTACTTCGCGACGACTCGCTGGCCGGGGTATCCGGTCGTGAACCCCACCCTGCTGGGGTCGAAACCGGCAGGCCCGATGGCCGCCGCCTGGGCGATCACGCGCATGCTCGGTGCCGACGGCTACCGGGCCCTCACCGACCGCACTCGGGACGCGACGGGACGGCTCATCGACGCCGTCACCGCCATACGGGGGCTCCGCGTCGTGGGAACGCCCACCGGTCCGCTGTTCGCCGTCGCCGCCGACAGCGCAGCCGACGAGAGTGCCCGAGTCGACCCGCACCACCTTGCCGACGCCGTCCGGCGACGCGGTTTCGTGCTGCAGCAACAGCCAGGGCTCACGCAATCGGATGGCACGCGCCTACCGGCCTCGACGCACCTCACGATCACGCCCGTCACCGCTGACGCCTTCGATGCGCTCATCGCGGCGATCACCGACGCGGCCGATGAGGTGCGCGGACGGCCTCCCGCCGATCCGGCGCCGCTGATCGCCACGCTCGGTGCCGCACCTGACCCCTCAAGCGCGCTCGCCGCGCTCGGCGTCGGCGACGGAGCGCTGCCGGAGGATCAGGCGACGCTGACCGCGCTCATCGAGGCGCTCCCGTCCGGCACGGCTGAGGGGATGCTCGTGGCGCTTCTGCAGTCGTTGATCGACCCTCACACCGCCTCCGAATAGGTCGAAGGACCCTCGACAGCGGGGTGGTCCCTCGGCCAGGGTGGATGGCATGGCAGTCATCGACAACTCCCGTTTGGCCATCGTCGGAGCGGGCGCGGTGGGCACCGCCCTCGCCTACGCCTCCCTCATTCGTGAGAGCGCGCGCGAGGTGGTGTTGTACGACATCGACGAAGCGCGCGTGAACGCCGAGATTCTCGACCTCGCGCACGGCACCCCGTTCACCGGCTCGAGCGCCATCAGTGGCGGTGCCGACCTCGACGTGGTGGAAGGAGCCAACGTCGTGGTGATCACAGCCGGTGCCAAGCAGCACCCCGGCCAGAGCCGACTCGACCTCGCCGGGGTCAACGTCGAGATCCTGCGCGATCTCATGCCCCGCCTCGTCGAGCGCGCACCCAATGCCGTGTTCATGCTCGTGACGAACCCGTGCGACGTGCTGGCGGTCGCTGCCCAGCGGTTCAGCGAGCTCGAACCCGCTCGGGTGTTCTCGAGCGGCACGGTGCTCGACTCCTCGCGGCTCCGGTGGCGGCTCGCGGAACGCCTCGGCGTGAGCGCCGCAAGCGTGCACGCCATGATCGTCGGCGAGCACGGTGACAGCGAGTTTCCGCTGTGGTCGCAAAGCCGCATCGGCCCGATCCCTATTCGCGAGTGGATCGACGAAGAGGGGGCGAGCCTCACGGTCGAAGAGCTCGACGAGATCGCCGACGAGGTGAAGAACGCCGCATACACCGTCATCGCGGGCAAGGGCGCGACGAACTACGCGATCGGACTGTCCGGCGCGCGGATCGTCGAGGCGATCCTGCATGACGAGGGCGCGATCCTGCCGGTCTCAAGCGTGCTCGACGATTACCGCGGCGTGAGCGGCGTTGCGCTGTCCGTGCCGAGCATCGTCGATGCGCGCGGGGTCTCCCGCGTCATCGACGCGCCGTTCTCGGCGGAGGAGGAGCGGCAGCTGCACCACAGCGCGGAGGCGATCCGCGCATCCCTCGACGCTCTGGGGCTGTGAGCCGCGTCACCTGACGAGGTCGGCGTACGCCCGATCTGAGACGCCCGCGCGCGTGAGCGCGGCGACGCGGCCGCGGCGGAACCGTTCGATCACCACGGGATCGATGTACGACGAACGCGCCACGGCGCGCGTGTTGCGAAGCGTCTCTGCGACGGTATCCACCGCCGAGAGGATGACGGCGTCCTGCTCGGCGCGGGGGAGCGGCCCCGACCGGGCCAGCACCTCGGCGGCCGTGCGCGAGCCGAGGAGCGTGCGCAGGTCTTTCGGTGTCACGGCGCACCCGCTCGCGATCGACAGGTAGTCGGTGAGCGCTCGTGCGCTGACGCGATGCCGGCCCTCGGTATCGCGCCACTCGGTCAGTCGCACGCGACGCCCTCGCGGCACGGCGTCCAGCGCCGCGGCCAGGTCTGCGTCGCGCAGCATCGCCTGCCAGCGCACGCCCGACTTCGCCGGGAAATCGAGGTGTACCCGAGCGCCGTCGATCTCGACGTGCTGCCACTCCAACGTGAGCGCGCCCACCGTGCCGTGCTCGAGCGCGTACCGTTCGTCGCCGAGTCGCACCCCCAAGGCGTCGATGAGTCGAGCCGCAATCGCCGTGGCGCGGGCCTGCGGATCCTCACCGCGGAGGTCGGTGGTGATGCGTCGGCGCAGGGGTGTCGTACACCCGGCGAGCTCGCGCACGCGGGCGTACTTGCGTCGCTCGGCGCGTTCCGTCCACGCCGGGTGATACCGGTACTGACGCCGTCCGTCGGCGTCCGTCCCGGCGGCCTGGAGGTGTCCGCGCTCGTCAGCGCAGATCCACACATCGGTCCAGGCGGGCGGGATGACGAGCGAGGTGATCCGCTCCAGCGTCGCGGGGTCGGTGACAGGCCTGCCGTCCGCGTCAGTGTAGGAGTACCCGCGCCCGCGACGGCGCCGCATCATTCCCGGGTCGTCGGTCGATGATCGTCGAAGGCGCACCCATCGAGTGTGGGTCCGCGAGTCGGCGAGTGGGCGGTTCCCACAGGCTCCATCGAGGAAGCGCTCAGTCGCGTCCGCGCAATCGCTCGATCTCGCGCCGGTCGCGCTTCGTCGGGCGTCCCGCCCCACGCTCGCGTAGCACCGGCAGCACGCGCTCCTCCTTCGGCGGGGGCGGGGGAGTGCGGTCGTCGTAGTGTTCGGCCGCCTTCGCCGCCGAGGTGCGCTTGACGATGATGCCGGTGACGACGACGATGCGCTCGCCGCCCGGGGTCAGCGCCCGGACCGTGTCTCCGACCTTCACCGGGTGGGCGGGCTTCACCGTCGATCCGTTCACCTTCAGGTGCCCTGCCTTGCAGGCAGCGGTCGCCGCCGAGCGGGTCGAAAACAGGCGAATCGCCCAGGCCCACGCGTCCACGCGTGCCTGTGTCGGCCCGCCAACCCCGCCAGCGGCCATCACGCCGCCTGCGCCTCCGAGATCGCGTCGGCCGCCCGCACGAGCGCGAGGTGCGACAACGCCTGCGGAGTGTTGCCGAGGTGCCGCTCATCGTCGACGTCGTACTCCTCACTGAGCAGCCCCACGTCGTTCGTGATGCCGACCAGCCGGTCCATGAGGGTGACCGCGTCGTCGAGGCGGCCCGAGCGGGCGTACTGCTCGACCAGCCAGAACGCGCAGGTGAGGAACGGATGCTCGTCACCCTCCAATCCATCGACCCCGCTTTCCGTGCGGTAGCGCAGCGGGAGTCCCTTGCGCAGCAGCGTGCGCTCGATCTCGGCGACCGTTCCGAGCATCCGTTCGTCGTCGTAGGCGACGTAGCCGATCTGGGCGAGCTGCAGCAGCGACGCGTCGACCTCGACCGTGTCGTAGTGCTGACGGTAGTGGCCGCGCTCAGCGTCGAAACCGTGCTCTTCGATCTCGGTGCGCAAGCGCTCGCGAATGGCCTTCCACTCGGCGAGCGGCCCGGTCAGGTCGAACTGCTCGATGGCGCGGATACCGCGGTCGAAGGCTGCCCACAGCATCGCTCGTGAGTGCGTGAAGGTGCGCAGCGGCCCGCGGATCTCCCAGATGCCGTTATCGGCGCGGTCGAGTTGGGTCGCAACCCACTCGAGCAGTCGCACTTGGAGCGACCACGAGAAGTCGTCCTCGTGCACTCCGAGCTCGCGTGCGTCTTCCAGGGCGATCATGAGTTCGCCGAAGATGTCGCCCTGGAATTGGTCGTAGGCGCCGTTTCCGACGCGCACGGGGGAGGAGCCCTCGTAGCCGGGTAGGCTCTCGATCTCGCGCTCGTACAGGTAGCGCTCGCCCGAGAGGCCGTACATGATCTGCACGTCTTCCGGGTCGCCGGCGATCGCCCGCAACAGCCAGTCGCGCCACGCGCTTGCCTCGTCCTGGTAGCCGTGGATCATGAGTGCCTCGAGGGTGAGGGCGGCGTCGCGGATCCAGACGTAGCGGTAGTCCCAATTGCGTCCGCCGCCGATCTCCTCCGGCAGGCTCGTCGTCGGAGCGGCGACGATGCCGCCGGTCGACTCGTGGGTAAGCGCTCGAAGGACGAGCAGCGAGCGGCGCACGTGTTCGTCGTAAGCGCCGGGCGGAGTGCACGTACGCGCCCAGTTCTGCCACCACGCGCGCGTGGTCTCGAGCATCGTGTCCACGTCCTGCGCCTCTCGCGGCGTCTTGTGCGACGGGAACCACGTGAGCGCGGTGTCGACCGTCTCGCCGGCGGCGACGGTGAACTCGGCGCGGTGCGCGTGATCGACCGCGGTGAACTTCGGGCCGCGCACGACGACCGCGTCAGGGCCAGCGATGGCGGTGAGTTCCGGGGCATCCTCTGTGCCTGTTTGACGCACCCACGGCATCGCATCGGCGTAATCGAAGCGGATGCGCAGCACCTGTTCGACCGTCACCTCGCCCTCAATGCCGGTCACCCGCCGCACGATGTCGCTCTCGCCGTTCTCGATCGGCATCCAATCGGTGACCTCGATGACACCCGTCGGGGTCTCCCACCTGGTCACGAGCACGAACGTGTCCTCCTCGTAGCGACGCGAGGTGCATTCGACGGCGCCGACCGGGTTCAGCGACCAGTGCCCGTGGCGCTCGTCGCCGAGGACCCGAGCGAGCAGCGACGCAGAGTCGAAGCGCGGCAGGCACAGCCAGTCGATCGATCCGGTGCGGCCGATGAGTGCCGCCGATCGGCAGTCTCCGACGAGGGCGTAATTCTCCAGGGGCTCGGCCATGAGAATCATCCAAGCAGACGCATCTTCGAGACGGCCTCGATACGGTGACTCGATGCAGTCCGATCAGACGCTCATCATCCTCGGCGCCGGTGGCGACCTCACCAAGCGCCTGTTGGTCCCGGGGCTCGCCGGAGTTCTCGCCCGGAACCCCGAGCTTCGCCTCACCCTCGTCGGGGCGGGCCACAGCGAAAGCGACGACGACGCGTGGCGCGAACTTCTGCGCAACGCGCTTGAAAACGGCCTGGATGCGCTCGGTGAGGTTCCCGATGCGTCCGCCGCGAAGGCTGCGATCGACCGCGCCGTCGACGCGGCCCGGTGGCGCACGGTGGACGCGACCGACCGCGGGCAGCTGCGGGACCTCGTCGCGAGCGCGGAGCATCCGCCGATCCTGTACTTCGCCTTGCCGCCCGACATCACCGTGCGGGCCGTCGAGGCGTTGCAGCCCGGCGACCTGCCCGACGGAACCCGCCTCGCCCTCGAGAAGCCCTTCGGCCACGACACCGAGTCGGCCCGAACGCTCAATGCGCTGCTCGCCGAGCGCGTCGCCGACGACCAGGTTTTCCGCGTCGACCACTTCCTCGGCAAGTCGACCGTGCTGAACCTCTTGGGCCTGCGCTTTGCCAACCGGTTGTTCGAGAGCGTGTGGAATCGCGACAACGTCGCCGCCATCGACATCGTCTACGACGAGACGCTCGCGCTGGAGGGCCGCGCCGGCTACTACGACAGCGCGGGAGCGCTCGTCGACATGATCCAGAGCCATCTGCTGCTTGTCGCCGGCTTCATGACGATGGAAGCGCCCGCCGCTCTCGACGCCGACGACCTGCGCGGGTCGCTCGTGCAGGCGCTGCGGGCGATGCGGCCGCTTGCCGACGACCCGGCGCGCGCCTCCCGCCGTGCGCGGTACACGGCGGGCGAGCTCGACGGCGAGAGCGTGCCCGCCTATGCGGACGAAGACGGCGTCGACCCAGAGAACGAGACCGAGACACTCGCCGAATTCGCCGTCACCGTCGAGAACGCCCGCTGGGCGGGGGTACCGATCACGCTGCGCAGCGGCAAAGCGGTCGGCGCGCCACGAAAGGACGCGCAGCTGACGTTGCATCCGGTCGCTCACCTCCCGCGGGGCTTTCGCGGGGCTTCCGATGCGCCGCGCATCATCGTCTCGTTGACGCCCGAGCACCTCACGGTCGACCTCGACCTGAACGGGCCGGGCGATCCGCTGGAGCTCGACCGCGTGCAGCTGGACACCGACTTCGGGTCGGGTGAGCTCACGGCGTACGGCGAGGTGCTCGACGGCATCCTGGCCGCCGATCCGCTGTTGAGCGTTCCCGCCGAGGCCGCTGAACTGTGCTGGGCGCTCGTCGATCCGGTGCTCGCCGCCTGGCGGGATGGCGCGGTACCGCTTGACGAGTACCCGGCCGGCTCGTCCGGCCCCGACGACTGGTCGACGCCGCTTGCCGACCGGTCGCGCGGCTAGGCTCGGCGTCGTGACGCGTGCCCTCATCACCGGTGCCACCGCCGGTATCGGACTCGAATTCGTCCACCAGCTCGCGGCCCGGGGCGACGACCTCGTGCTGGTCGCCCGCACCGCGAGCAGGCTCGACGACGTCGCCGAGCGGATGCGCTCGCAGCACGGAGTCACCGTCGAGACCCTGGTAGCCGACCTGCACGACGCGGCTGGGGTCGAGGCCGTTGACGCCCGCATCGCGTCCGAGTCCGACCCGGTCGACGTGCTCATCAACAACGCCGGCTACGGAATCGGCGGCGACCTCGCCGCGACCGACGCCGAGGACGAGCAGCGCCACCTCGCGATTCACGTGGCCGTTCCGTTACGCCTTTCTCAAACGGCTCTGAAGCGGATGCTCGCCGGCGGCGGGGGACGCATCGTCATCGTCTCGAGCGTGGCCGCGTTCACCCCGCGCGGCACCTATGGCGCCGCAAAGGCCTGGGGCGTGTCGTTCGCCCGCTGGGCGAACCTGACGTATCGCCGCCGCGGTGTGAGCGTGACAGCGGTGGCGCCCGGATTCGTACGCACCGAATTCCATGGGCGCATGGGGGTCGACGTCTCCGGCATCCCGAAGGCGCTGTGGCTGGACGCCCCGACGGTTGTTCGGCAGTCGTTGCGGGCGATCGATCGCGGCCGCAGTGTCGTCATTCCGACGGTGCGGTGGACGATCATCGCGGGGCTTGCCCGCATCCTGCCCGACTCTCTGTCGGCGGCGGGGCAGTTCCGCTCGCGCTAGACGGCGACCGGCTGCACGTCGCCGGCGAGCGACGCCTTCCAGGCGACGAGCGCGCGCACGGTGTCGCTCTCGTCGGCTGCGAGACGTTCCATGGCGTCGGCGGGCACGAAGTAGTTGATCGCCACCCATGCGCGCACCTGCTCGTCGGGATCGGCGGAGAGGGTGCGCAGCACATCGCACGGCGTGCGTTCGTTGCGGGCGAGACAGCTGCGCACGCTCGCCTCGGGGTCGTGGGCCAGCGCCTCGTACACCTCGTCGGGGGCGTGGTACGACAGCGCGGCGCTTTCACGGATGCGCGGGTCGTCGCTCGCGGCCAGTCGACGAATGCGCTCCCGCTTGGAGTCGGTCACCGTGGGGGAGAGGAACTGCGCCACCGGCTCGGTTCCGAGCTGCATCGCGGGGGCGTTCTCGGCGAGTTGGCGCTTCTGCGCGGGGGTGTTGAACCGGATGCACGACATGCCAGGTACGGTAACCCTCGCCCGCCGTTTCCGGCGACTGCGGCACGGCGCGTACAGCGAACTCTGCGCTGTCCTTCCCCGGAGCCGGCAGAGGCGCGTCACTAGACTGTGGCCGTGTCCGAGCCCGCGCCCGCCTCGCCTGTGGTGGGCGACCGCGTCTGGACCGTTCCGAACGCGTTGAGCGCGCTGCGTCTGCTGCTCGTGCCCGTCTTCTTCGTCCTCGTCGTGGTCGGCGAAGATGTCGCGGCTCTCATCGTGATCGTGGTATCCACCGTCAGCGACTGGGCCGACGGAGTGATCGCCCGACGCTTCGGCCAGATCACGAAGCTCGGCCAACTCCTCGATCCGGCCGCTGACCGGCTCTTCATCATGGCGGCCGTGCTGGGTCTCGCCGTGCGAGGGGTCGTCCCCTGGTGGCTCGTCGTCGTGATCATCGGTCGCGATGTGTTCCTGGTCGTGCTCGGTGTCGTGCTCGCTCAGCACCGATTCGGGCCGCTGCCCGTTCATCACCTCGGCAAGACCGCGACCTTTGCACTGTTCTACGCGCTGCCCATCCTCGTCCTGGGGCAAGCCTTCCCGGCCCTCGCGGTCGTGTCCGACCCCATCGGCTGGGCCTTCGCCTTGTGGGGGGCCTTCCTGTACTGGTGGGCGGGCCTGCTATACCTGCGCCAAACGCGTGTCCTCATCCGTGAACACCCCCTCGACAGAGCAGATGCATCGGATACGCTGGCACGCAGGAGGACGACGGATGGCTGACAACACGGCAGGCGGCGAACGCGAGTACCGCCCGCAAGACACGACGGTGCACTACGGCCCCGAATTCGCCGCGCAATTGGCGGCGATGGAAGCCGGTGTGCGCACGGGCGAACTGGAGATCATCAGCGCCCTTCCGTCGGGTTCCGCCGTGCTCATCGTGCGCCGCGGCCCCAACACCGGCGCGAGATTCCTGCTCGACACCGACCTGACGATCGCCGGTCGCCACCCTGACGCCGACATCTTCCTCGACGACGTGACGGTGTCACGCAAGCATGCAGAATTCGTGCGCTCAGGTACCCGATTCGCCGTTCGTGACCTCGGTTCGCTGAACGGCACGTTCTACAACGGCGAGCGCATCGACGACACCGTCCCCCTCGTCGACGGCGCCGAAGTGCAGGTGGGCAAGTTCCACCTGACCTTCTACTCGTCGCGCCACGACCAGCCGCAGGGCGCCTGATGCCCGCACGGTCGTCCGCTGAGGCGCGACGGCCGGTGACAGCGGGGTTGCTGTCGATCGGCCAGGTGCTTGCCAAACTCAGTCCCGAGTTCCCCGACCTGACGCCCTCCAAGCTGCGATTCTTGGAGGAGCGCCACCTCGTGGCACCCGAGCGCACCGACTCGGGCTACCGAAAGTTCTCGGCAGCGGACGTGGATCGCCTCCGCTTCATTCTCACGATGCAGCGCGATCACTACCTGCCGTTGAAGGTCATTCGCGAGCACCTCGACGACCTTGACGCTGGGCGCACCCCGCGCCTGCCGGTCGGCCTCGACGCAGCCGTCCCGTCGATCCTCTCGAGCGACCGTCGTTACAGCCGCGAGGAACTCATTCGCGAGGCGCAGGCGACGCCTGGTCTGCTCAGCGACGCGATCAGCGCATCCCTGATCACCCCGGCAGACACCTTCGGTGACGATGCGGTGCAGGTGTTGCGCGCGCTCGTGGAACTGCAGCGCACCGGCATCGAGCCCCGCCACCTGCGCGGCTTCCGCGCCTCCGCGGAGCGTGAACTGGGCCTCATCGAGAGCGCACTGATCCCGGTCTCCCGCCGCAACGACGCCTCCAGCCGTGCGAAGGCGGCAGAACTGGCTCGTGAGATTGCCAGCCAGCTCGAAATCGTGCGATCCAGCCTGATCCGTTCGGCGCTCGGCAGGCTACAGTCGTAGGCAGGCCCGACACGCCGACGTGTCGTCGGCGGATGTCGCGGCCAGCGCGTCGTGCGCTCGCTAGGGTGGAGGGCGTGACGTCAAGTGTCACGTTAAGACTGAAGGTTAGGTACGCGCCATGACGGACAGCAGCCGCAGCGACGAACGCTACGACCTCGGACTGCTCTTCACCGACGGCCTGCCCGATCTCGACGATGAGGCGGGCTACCGCGGCGCTGTCGCCGCGCGTGCCGCTGGCATCTCGTACCGCCAGCTCGATTACTGGGCACGCACGCAACTTGTCGAGCCGACCGTCCGCGGCGCCTCCGGTTCGGGCACGCAGCGCCTCTACGGCTTCCGCGACATTCTCGTCTTGAAGCTGGTGAAGCGGCTGCTCGACACCGGCATCTCGCTGCAGCAGATTCGCACGGCCGTCGAGCAGCTGCGTGAATCCGGCGTACATGACCTCGCCCAGACGACTCTCATGAGCGACGGGGCGAGTGTCTACCTCTGCACCTCCAACGACGAGGTCATCGACCTCGTCAGCCGCGGCCAGGGCGTCTTCGGCATCGCCGTCGGCAAGGTACTGCGTGAGGTCGAGACCGAACTCATCGACCTCGATGCCAGCCCGACTGCCGACCCCAAAGACGAACTCGCCGCTCGCCGCGCGACCCGCGCCAGCTAGCCACACGGCTCCGTGCCGACCCGGTGACATCCGGGCCGCTTGCTCGCGCACGCCGGTGCGAGCCCTCTACTGCTGGGCGTACTCGCCGATGCGCGCCGTGCGCATCACGCGGTCGAGGAGCTGGTCGAAGTTGCGCGCCATCTCCTGAGAGCTTTCGCCCGGCCACACGTGCAGCGGCTTCGCGGCACCCTGTGCCTGCTGGAGCGACGTGCGCTCGGGCAGCTGCGGGGCGAGCACCAGCGGGCCGAACATGTCGCGCAGCTCTTTGATGCGGAACTGGTGCTCGAGGCTTTGCACACGTGCACGGTTCACGACAATGCCGAGCGGCTGCAGACGCGGAGACAATCCGCGACGGATTTCTTCGATCGCGCGCAGCGCGCGGTCGGCGGCAGCGACAGAAAACAGGCCGGGCTCCGTGACGACCACGACCCGATCGCTCGCCGCCCACGCCGTGCGGGTGAGGGCGTTCAACGAGGGGGCGCAGTCAACGAGCACGAGGTCGTACTCGCTTTCGATGTGCGCGAGAGCCTCTTCGAGTTTCCAGATCTCACGAATCGAGGGGTGCGGGCCGTCGAAGTTGATGGCGCTGGGGCTGCCGATGAGCACGTCGACCTTTCCCGGTCGTCCCCGCGTCCAGCCCGACGGGGCAATCGCCTGGCGAACGATGCGCTCTTTCGGCGAGGCCAGCACGTCGGCGATCGTCAGCCGGCCGGCGATCTGAATGTCCATTCCCGTGGACGCATCTGACTGAGGGTCGAGATCGACGACGAGAGTGCGCAGGCCCCGTGAGAACGCGGCCGACGCGAGCCCAAGGGTCACCGTCGTCTTGCCGACGCCTCCCTTGAGGGAGCTGATGCTCAGTACGTGCACGGAAGAAGACCCTACCTTCACTAGGCTATGGAACGCGTGCATCCGCACCGTTCGCGGACGTCCCCGGCCACCACCCCCGACGCGACGCTTCGGCGTCGTGCCAGGAAGGACGCAATGTTTCAGAAGATCCTCGTCGCTAATCGTGGAGAGATTGCTATCCGGGCGTTTCGCGCCGCGGTTGAGCTGGGCGCCAAGACGGTCGCCGTGTTTCCCTACGAAGATCGCAACTCGTTTCACCGGCTGAAGGCCGACGAGGCGTATCAGATCGGCGAGGAAGGCCACCCGGTTCGGGCCTACCTGAACGTTGACGAGATCATTCGGGTCGCGAAGCTCTCGGGCGCCGACGCGATCTACCCCGGCTACGGGTTCCTCAGCGAGAACCCCGACCTGGCCGAGGCGGCGCGCGCCAACGGCATCGCGTTCATCGGCCCGCCCCGCGAGGTGCTCGAGATGGCCGGAAACAAGGTGTCCGCCAAAGAGAAGGCGATCGCCGCAGGGGTTCCCGTTCTGAAGTCGAGCCCCGCAACCACCGACATCCAGGTTCTCCTCGATGCCGCCGACGAGATCGGATTCCCCGTCTTCGCGAAGGCCGTCGCCGGTGGCGGCGGGCGAGGGATGCGTCGGGTCGAGACCCGCGAGGAACTGCGCCCCGCTCTCGAAGCGGCGATGCGCGAGGCCGACAGCGCGTTCGGCGACGCGACGATGTTCGTCGAGCAGGCCGTCGTGCGCCCGCGGCACATCGAGGTGCAGATTCTTGCCGACAGTTCCGGTGAGACCGTGCATCTGTTCGAGCGTGACTGCTCGATCCAGCGCCGCCACCAGAAGGTGGTCGAGATCGCCCCGGCCCCGAACCTCGATGACGACACCCGCCAGGCGATGTATCGCGACGCGGTCGCGTTCGCGAAGTCGATCGGCTACGTGAACGCCGGCACCGTCGAGTTCCTGCTCGACACGGCGGGCGAACGCGCCGGCCAGCACGTGTTCATCGAGATGAATCCGCGCATCCAGGTCGAGCACACGGTGACCGAGGAGGTCACCGACGTCGACCTCGTTCGCGCTCAGATGCTCATCGCTGCGGGCGAGTCGCTTCACGATCTCGGGCTCGCCCAGGATCAGATCCAGTTGCGCGGTGCTGCCCTGCAGTGTCGCATCACCACGGAAGACCCGGCGAGCGGGTTCCGCCCCGACACCGGCAAGATCACCACCTACCGCTCGCCCGGCGGTGCGGGCGTGCGCCTCGACGGCGGCACCATCGCCGCCGGCGCGCAGGTGAGCCCGCACTTCGACTCGATGCTCGCCAAGATGACGTGCCGCGGTCGTGACTTCCCCACGGCTGTGAACCGCGCCAAGCGCGGACTCGCCGAGTTCCGTATCCGCGGCGTCACCACGAACATCCCGTTCTTGCAGGCCGTGCTCGACGACCCGGCGGTGATCGCCGGCGATCTGTCGACGTCGTTCATCGATGAGCGCCCCGAACTGGTGACGATGAACCCCTCGAAGGACCGCGGCACGAAAATGCTCACGTGGCTCGCCGACGTCACCGTCAACCAGCCGAACGGCGCGGGCGACGGCGTGATCGACCCCGCCATGAAGCTGCCCGCGGTCGACCTCGACGCCGCGCCCGCTGCGGGCAGTCGTGACCGTCTGCGCGAACTGGGGCCGGTCGGCTTCGCCGCCGAACTGCGCGCACAGACCGCTCTCGCCGTCACCGACACGACGTTCCGCGATGCGCACCAGTCGCTCTTGGCGACGCGGGTGCGCACCCGCGACCTCGTCGCCGTCATGCCGCACGTCGCGCGACTGACCCCGCAGCTGTTGAGCGTCGAGGCGTGGGGTGGGGCGACCTACGACGTTGCCCTCCGCTTCCTGGGAGAAGACCCGTGGCAGCGCCTCGCAGCCATGCGCGAGGCCCTGCCGAACGTCGCGATTCAGATGCTGCTGCGGGGCCGCAACACGGTCGGCTACACGCCGTACCCGACCGAGGTGACCGACGCGTTCGTGCGCGAGGCGGCCGAGACCGGCATCGACGTCTTCCGCATCTTCGACGCCCTCAACGATGTCGACCAGATGCGGCCCGCCATCGACGCGGTGCTCGGCACGGGTACCACCGTGGCCGAGGTCGCCATGTGTTACTCGGGTGATCTGCTGAATCCAGCGGAAGACCTGTACACGCTCGACTACTATCTGCGGCTTGCTGAGCGCATCGTCGATGCCGGGGCCCACATCCTCGCCATCAAGGACATGGCGGGCCTCTTGCGCGCCGGCGCCGCCGAGAAGCTCGTGACGGCACTGCGCGACCGGTTCGACGTGCCCCTGCACGTGCACACCCACGACACGGCGGGCGGACAGCTCGCCACGCTGCTCGCCGCCGCGAACGCGGGCGCCGACGCCGTCGACGCGGCCAGCGCGCCGATGGCGGGAACAACGTCGCAGCCGTCGCTGTCGGCCCTCGTCGCAGCCCTCGCGCACACGGAGCGCGACACCGGTCTCGATCTCGGCGCCGTCAGCGACCTCGAGCCCTACTGGGAGGCGGTGCGACGCGCATACAAGCCGTTCGAGTCGGGCCTGCCCGGACCGACCGGACGCGTGTACCACCACGAGATCCCCGGCGGGCAACTCTCGAACCTGCGCCAGCAGGCCATCGCTCTCGGCCTCGGCGACCGCTTCGAGCTCATCGAGGACTGGTATGCCGCGGCGAACCGCATCCTCGGCCGGCCGACGAAGGTGACACCGTCGTCGAAGGTGGTCGGTGACCTCGCGCTGCAGATGGCCGCCGCCGGAGCCGACCCCGACGACTTCGAGCAGAACCCGCAGAACTACGACATCCCCGACTCGGTGATCGGCTTCATGGCTGGCGAGCTCGGCGATCTGCCGGGCGGATGGCCCGAGCCGTTCCGCACCAAGGTTCTCGAGGGGCGCACCGTGAAGCCCGGGCTCACCGAGCTCACCGACGACCAGCGCGCCGCGCTCGACGGGTCGACCGACGAGCGTCGCCTCATGCTGAATCAGCTGCTGTTCGCCCAGCCCACGCAACAGTTCCTCCAGGTGCGGGAGCAGTACGGCGACGTGTCCGTGCTGGCAACCCCCGACTATCTGTACGGCCTGAAGCCGGGCGAAGAGCACGTCATCGAGATGGAGCGCGGCGTCACCCTGTTCATGGGTCTCGAGGCGATCAGCGAGGCAGACGAAAAGGGCATGCGAACGGTTATGGCCACGCTCAACGGCCAGTTGCGTCCCGTGCTCATTCGCGACCGCTCGGTCGCCGTCGATGCCGCCTCGGCCGAGAAGGCAGACCCGGGGAAGCCCGGCCATGTCGCCGCGCCCTTCAGCGGCGTCGTCACGCTGCAGGTCGACGAGGGCGACGAGGTTGAGGCGGGCGCCACCATCGCGACGATTGAGGCGATGAAGATGGAGGCGGCCATCACGACCCCGATTGCGGGCACGATTGAGCGTCGAGCGATTCCGTCTACGCAGCAGGTGGAGGCCGGGGACCTGCTCGTCGTCGTCGCCGGGACGTAGACACCCGGGTCAGTGAGCGGGGCGAAGACCCCGCTACACTGGCGTGTCGAACTTCGGAAGGAGGCCGCATGGCCGAGAAACGCGACGCATCAGGCGACGTCTCGACCGACGTGGTCGGGGCATCCACACCCCGCACCGTCAATGACGGCGTCGAGCCCGGCGGCGGAAGCGAGTTCATTGCCGCTGTCCCCGAGTCTCTTTCCATCGACGTCGCGCTGCCCGAGCCGACACCTGACGAGGCTCCCGACCCGACCGCGGAGCTCGCTGCGCGCGGGGTCGACCCGCAGATCGTCGAGATGCTGCAGACGGGCGCCACGACCATCCAGCTCGGTGACCAGCAGCTCGCCAGCGCCCTGACCCAGCCCGACCTCAGCGACATCGACCCGGCTGATCTCCCCGCCGACCTGTCGCGCCGCGTCATGTACGGGGACCACCAGCCCGAAGCAGCGGGAATGCTCACGGCCGATCGCCTGCTCGACCCGAAGCGTTCCCGCCCGAACGGCCCCGAAGGCGCTTGGCCGCGGTTCGTGTACCTGAGCACGTTCAAGCAGGTCAACATCGGCGACTCGCGTCGCGTGCGCGAGCGCAAAGAATTGGATGCGCGCATCGCGCAGCCGCTCGGTCTCAATGCCCGCTTCGTGCCCGTGCTGACCCGCAAGGGTGGCGTCGGTAAGACGACCGTGACCACTCTTCTCGGCATGGCGCTGGCTTCCGTGCGCGAGGATCGCGTCATTGCGATCGATGCCAACCCCGATCGCGGAACGCTCGCCGAGCGGGTCGCGAAGCAGACACGCTCCACGGTGCGTGACGTCGTCAACCGCGCCGCGTCCATCGGTGCCTACAACGACTTCTCGACCTTCGTGTCGCGCGACGCGACGCGACTGGATGTGCTCGCCAGCGACACCGATCCGTTGCTGTCCGAGGCGTTCGACGCCGACGACTACAACGTCGTCGCCGACCTCGCCGCGCGCTACTACTCGATCGTCTTGACCGACTGCGGTACGGGAATCGTGCACTCGGTCATGCGCCCCACCCTTGAGCGCGCTGACTCCGTCGTCATCGTGTCGGGCGGCAGCGTCGACGAGGCGCGCCTTGCCAGCGAGACGCTGACCTGGCTGGAGGCCAACGGCTACGACGAGCTGGTGCGCAACGCGGTTGTCGCGATCAACACCGCCACGCAGGGCACGAACCTCGTGAAGCTCGAAGAGATCGAGGCGCACTTCGCCTCGCGCGTGCGCGAGATCGTGCGCATCCCCTACGACGAGGTGCTGGCTGCCGGCTCCGTCGTGAAGTGGAAAGACCTGAAGCCGTACACCCGCCACGCGGCCCGTGAGCTCGCCGCGCTGGTGGTCGAGGGCATTCCGCGCGACGGGTACTGATCGCGCACGATGACCGTCCGCCCCATTCGCCTCTTCGGCGATCCCGTGTTGCGCTCGCGCACCGATCGTGTCGTCCACTTCGATGCGTCGTTGCGCGCGCTCGTTGCCGACCTGCTCGACACGGTGCAGGTTCCGGGGCGCGCGGGCGTCGCCGCGAACCAGATCGGCGTGGGGCTTGCCGTGTTCAGCTACAACATCGATGGTGACCTCGGCTACGTCATCAATCCGCAGCTCGTTGAGGTGCGTGGCGACGCCGAGCCCGTCGACGAGGGGTGCCTGTCGGTTCCCGGGCTTGCCTACCCGCGCCGGCGTCACCCGTGGGCGCGCGTCGAGGGCGTCGACCTGGACGGCAACGCCGTCGCCGTCGAGGGGGATGGGCTGCTCGCCCAGGCGTTGCAGCACGAGACGGACCACCTCGAGGGTCGGGTGTACGTCGAGGACCTTGAGCCGGAACTGAAGCGCGAGGCGATGCGGGCGATCAGGACCGCCGACTGGTTCCAGCGGCCCTGACCACGCGCATCCCGTGCGGTGTCGCGCTACTGCGCGAGTGAGATTCCCTGGGTCTCAGGCGAGGCCGAGTACAGACCGTCGATCACCGACGCGAAGTCTTTCGTGATGACGTGGCGTTTGATGCTCATCTTGGGCGTGAGGTGCCCCGAGGCCTCCGTGAACTCGGTCGCGAGAATCACAAACTTGCGAATGGACTCGGCTCGCGACACGCGGGCGTTCGCGACGTCGATCGCGCTCTGCACCTCGGCGAGCACCTTGGGGTGCTGAGCGGCGTCGGCGAGCGTCATCTGCGCGTCCTCGCCGTTGTTGTTGAGCCACACCGGCAGCATCTCGGGGTCGAGCGTGATGAGGGCCGAGATGAACGGCTTCTGGTCGCCCACCACGACAACCTGGCCGACGATCGGGTTCGCGCGGATCGGGTCTTCGAGAACGGCGGGGGCGACGTTTTTGCCGCCCGCGGTCACGATGATCTCCTTCTTGCGGCCCGTGATCGTGAGGTAGCCGTCGGCGTCGATCGTGCCGATGTCGCCGGTGCGGAACCAGCCGTCCTCCGTCATGACCTCGGCTGTCGCCTCAGGCTTCTTCCAGTAGCCGGCGAACACGTTGTTGCCGGAGATCAGGATCTCGCCGTCGTCGTCGAGGGCGATTCCGACGCCCGGAAGCGCCGGGCCGACCGTGCCGATCTTGAAGTTGTTGACGAGGTTCACCGAGGCGGGCGCCGTCGTCTCGGTGAGGCCGTAACCCTCGAGAATGCGAACGTTCAGGGCGCGGAAGAAGTGCCCGAGACGCGTGCCGAGCGGCGCCGAACCCGACACCGCGTACTGCACGCGGCCGCCCATCGCGTTCTTCAGCTTCGAGTACACGAGCTTGTCGAACAGCAGGAACTGCAGCTTCAGGCCGAGCGGCACCGAGCCGGTGTCGAGAGCCTTCGAGTAGGCGACGGCGGTGTCGGCGGCCCTGCGGAAGATCTTTCCCTTACCGCCGGCCTCGGCCTTCTGCTCGGCCGAGTTGTAGACCTTCTCGAACACGCGCGGAACGGCGAGCAGGAAGGTCGGCTTGAACGAGCCGAGCGCGGGCAAGAGCTGCTTCGTGTCGGCCTGGTGACCGACTTTGATGCCGCCGTGCACGCAGATGATCGAGATGAAGCGCGCAAACACGTGCGCGGTCGTGATGAACAGCAGGGTCGATGCGCCGGGCGCGAAGACCTCCTTCATCGCAATGCGGGCGTTGCGCGACAGCTCGACGAAGTTCGAGTGCGTCAGCATGACGCCCTTCGGCACTCCCGTCGAGCCCGACGTGTAGATGAGGGTCGCGAGGTCGCTGCCCACTGCCGCCGTGCGGCGCGCCTCGACGGCCTCGTCGGTGACGTCCGTGCCATCGGCGGCGAGCTTGTCGAGCGCGCCGAGGTGCATCTGCCACACGTGGCCGATGCTCGGCACGTCGCTGGCGATCTCGTCGAAGCGCGAGTAGTGCTCGGCGGTCTCGACGATCAGGTGGTCGGCCTCCGAGTCTTCGAGGATGTACTGGATCTGGCTCGGCGAGCTCGTCTCGTAGATCGGGACGAGGACGGCGCCGGCGAACCACGCCGCGAAGTCGACCAGGGTCCACTCGTAGCGGGTCTTGCACATGAACCCGATCTTCTCGCCGGGTTCGACGCCCGCGGCGATGAAGCCCTTGGCCAGAGCGATCACCTGCGTGTGAAACTCGGCGGCCGTGACGTCACTCCAGCCGCCGTCGGCGGTCGGAAGGGCGAACAGCGCATCATCGGGCGCCTGGGCGACGCGGTCGACAAGCAGGTCAGTAGTGTTCGCGTCGGGGTCGGGGGTCACGACGGCCGGGACGACGAATTTTTTCACGGCAGCTCCTCTGGCACCGGGTCTGGTCTGGGGCGGTTCGACCACCCTACCGGCGCGACCTCGCCACGCGCTGACTGCTCACCACCGATAGAGTTTCGAGCCGTGCATGCAATCGGAATCGACATTGGCGGGACGAAGATCGCCGGCGCCCTCGTGGCCGACGACGGCACGATTCTCGCCGAGGAGCGCCGGCCCACGCCGGCCACCGACCCGTCAGCGATCGTCGAGATCGTGGCCAGCATGGTCGAGCGGTTGAGCGAGGGGCACACCGTGATCGCGACCGGCGTCGCCGCCGCCGGCTTCATCGACGCCGCGCAGTCGACCGTCTACTACGCCCCCAACATCTCGTGGCGCAACGAGCCGTTCCGTGACCGCCTGCGTGCCCGCCTCGGCATGGACGTCACGATCGACAACGACGCGAACGCCGCCGGCTGGGCCGAGTTCCGCTACGGCGTCGCTCGTGACGCCCACGACATGACGATGCTGACGATCGGCACGGGCGTCGGCGGCGCGATCGTCACCGGCGACCGCCTGCTGCGCGGCGGTTTCGGAACGGCCGGCGAGCTGGGGCACCTGCGCATCGTGCCGGACGGGCTTCCCTGCGGCTGCGGCGCACGCGGCTGCATCGAGCAGTACGGCTCGGGCCGGGCGCTCTTGCGTATGGCGAACGAGATCGCCGACGCCGGCGGCATCGGCCACGCTCTCGCCGTCGCCCGCGAGGAGGCGGGAGGGACACTGACGGGTGGGATGCTCGCCGGGTTCCTCGAGGACGGCGATCCGGGTGCTCACCACGCCCTCCGCCAGCTGGGGCTGTGGCTCGGTCAGGCGTGCGCCAGCCTCAGCGCGGTGCTGGATCCCGAGATGTTCGTCTTCGGCGGCGGTGTCTCCGTCGCGGGCGACGCGCTGCTCGACCCGGTGCGGGAGGCCTACCTCGCTCACCTTCCCGCGCGCGGCTACCACCCCGAGCCCGAGTTCGTCGTCGCCGAGCTGGTGAACGACGCCGGCGTCGTGGGCGCGGCCGACCTTGCGCGCATCCACGCCGAGTCCATCGGCGCCGCGCCGCGGGGCTAGGCTGGGTGGCGGCCGAGCGAGGGGAGCAACGATGTTCTACTGGTTGATGAAGAACCTGGTCATCGGCCCCATCCTGCTCACGGTTTTTCGCCCGTGGGTGCGGGGCATCGACAACGTTCCCCGTTCTGGCCCGGTGATCCTCGCGAGCAACCACCTGTCCTTCGTCGACTCGATCTTCCTGCCGCTCGTGCTCGACCGTCGCGTCGTGTTTCTCGCCAAGAGCGACTACTTCACCGGCAAGGGCATCAAGGGATGGCTCACGCGCGTGTTCTTCCAGGCCTCCGGACAGCTCCCCATTGATCGCTCTGGCGGCAAGGCGTCAGAGGCCTCGCTCAACACCGGGCTTCGCGTGCTCGCTGAGGGCAAGGCGCTCGGCATCTATCCCGAGGGCACCCGCAGCCCCGACGCCATCCTGTATCGGGGCCGCACGGGCGTGGCTCGCATGATCCTCGAATCCGGTGCCCCGGTCATCCCGGTTGCGATGATCGATACCGAAAAGGTCATGCCGATCGGTACCCGCGTGCCGAAGGTGTTGCGCCCCGGCATCGTGTTCGGCGAGCCCCTCGACTTCAGCCGCTTCGCTGGCATGGAAAGTGACCGCTTCGTGTTGCGCTCGGTGACGGACGAGATCATGTACGAACTGGGTCGGCTGTCCGGCCAGGAATATCGGGACGTGTACGCCACCACCGTGCGCGACAAGCGTCCCGCCCACGTCCGCTGACCCGCGGCGGGCACACTCATTCCGCTGGGCTAGGCTCGAACAGCGCGCTCGCCCGCGCCATCCACCCCCTCTTTCTGCACTGGAGTACCGCCTGTGGTCGACCCGACCGAACCTGTGATCGCCGCTGACCCCGACATCGTTGCGGGGCTCGACCACTGGCGCACCCTGCCGATCAAGCAGCAGCCCCAGTGGCCGGACGCCGCGGCGGCAGAGGCGGCCTCCGCTGAACTCGGCACCCTCCCGCCGCTGGTGTTCGCCGGCGAGGTCGACAACCTGCGCGACCGCCTGGCGCGCGCGGCGCGCGGCGAGGCCTTCCTCCTGCAGGGCGGCGACTGCGCTGAGACCTTCGCGGGTGCGACCGCCGACCAGATTCGCAACCGGGTGAAGACGATCCTGCAGATGGCGGTCGTGCTCACCTACGGTGCGTCGATGCCGGTCATCAAGATGGGCCGCATGGCCGGCCAGTTCGCGAAGCCCCGCTCGAGCGACTCTGAGACGCGCGGCGATGTCACGCTGCCCGCCTACCGCGGCGACATCGTCAACGGCTACGACTTCACGCCCGAGTCGCGTGCCGCCGACCCGCGCCGCATCGTGCAGGGGTACCACACGGCCGCGTCGACGCTGAACCTGATCCGTGCGTTCACGCAGGGTGGTTTCGCCGACCTGCGCATGGTGCACTCGTGGAACAAGGGCTTCGCCGCGAACCCGGCCAACCAGCGCTACGAGGGCCTCGCAAAAGAGATCGACCGCGCCATCAAGTTCATGGAGGCGGCGGGCGCCGACTTCGACGAGCTGAAGCGCGTCGAGTTCTACTCGAGCCACGAGGGCCTGCTCATGGACTACGAGCGCCCGATGACCCGCATCGACTCGCGCACGGGGCTGCCGTACAACACGAGCGCCCACTTCCTCTGGATCGGCGAGCGCACCCGCGAGCTCGACGGCGCGCACGTCGACTTCTTCAAGCGCATCCGCAATCCCATCGGCGTGAAGCTCGGGCCGTCGACGACGCCCGAGACGATGGAGCGCCTCATCGACGTGCTTGACCCCGATCGCGAACCGGGTCGCCTCACCTTCATCACGCGCATGGGGGCCGGAAAGATCCGGGATGCTCTGCCCCCGCTTCTCGAGGCCATTAAGGGCATGGACGCGAACCCGCTGTGGGTGACCGACCCCATGCACGGCAACGGCCTCACCACCCCGACCGGCTACAAGACGCGTCGCTTCGACGACGTCGTCGATGAGGTCAAAGGCTTCTTCGAGGCGCACCGCGCGGCGGGCACGCACCCCGGCGGTATCCACGTCGAGCTCACGGGCGACGATGTCACCGAGTGCCTCGGCGGCAGCGAGATGATCGACGAGGCGACGCTGGCGACGCGCTACGAGTCGCTGTGCGACCCGCGCCTGAACCACATGCAGTCGCTCGAGCTGGCGTTCCTCGTCGCGGAGGAGCTCAGCGCGAGCTGACCCGTTCGCCCGCGCAGGAACTCCCGCTCAGGGCGTTTAGACGAACGCCTCGATGATGATCGTCGAGCCCCGCACGGCGCTGCCGTCTTGCGACGGGATGACGTTCTGCACGCTCGTGAAGTTCCAGAGGAAGCTCTCGGGCACGTTCGTGCGCACGTCGACGCCGAACTCGGCGGCGCGCAGCGCCTCGATCGCCTCGTTGATGCTGAGCCCGATCACGTCGGGAATCTCCACGAGGTCGGGGCCGCGCGAGACGACCAGCGGCAGCGTGTCGCCCGGCTGAATGACCTCCGGCAGATCGCCGTAGCCCAGCACAGAGCCCGCCGCGATGTCGTTGTCAAAAGTTTCGGTTGCGACGGTGGAGCCGAGGCCTCGACGATCGAGCTCCGCCTGGGCGGCGTCGAGAGTGAGGCCACGAACTTCGGGAATCGAGCCGACCGAGACGAGCAATGACACGGGCGTACCGCGGAACGAGTCGGTGCCCGCCGCGAGGGGGGAACCCTCCGCATCGCGCACCTCCAGGACCGAGCCGTCGCCGATCTCACCGTCGAAGCGCTCGGCTCGCTCCTCGGCGACGACAAAACCCGCGTCCTCGAGAATCGCCCGGGCGTCCGCCTCGGGCTGGCCACGCACGTCGGGAACGGTCGTCGGCTCGGCGCCTTCCGAGATCACGAGAGTGACCTCGGTTTCGCGCGGAACCGCCTCGCCAGCGGGGGGATCCGTGCGAATGACGAGCCCCGCATCCACGTCGAGGGAGAACTCGCGCACCGTCTCGCTCGCGACAAGGAGTCCCTCGTCGGCGAGGATCACCCGGGCGTCTGCCTCGGTGACGCTACGCAGCTCAGGAATCGTCACCGAGCCGCCCGGTCCACTGGAGAACCACCAGCCGGCGACGGCCGCGAGCCCGGCGGCGAGGAGAACGACGAGCATGATCGCGATTCCGCGGCGGCGACGTGCGGGGGCGGCAAGCGCGAGCCGTTGACTGGGCGTACCCGGATCGGCGGGCGGCGCGGCAGCCGCACCCGCGGGCGCGATGACCTGCGTCTCGGCCGTCATCGCCGCGGCCGAGGTGGAGAGGGGAGGCAGCACCATCGTCTGCTGCGGGCCCGTGGCGACGATCGAGGTCGCGAGTGAGCGCGAGGTGTCGCGCAGTTGCTCGAGAAGCGCGCGCGCATCTGCCGGGCGATCCGCGGGATCGCGCGCGGTCGCCCACAGCACCAGCTCGTCGAGTTCGGCCGGGACGTCGGGATTGACGGTGCTGGGGGCCGGCACCGAGTCGTTCGCGTGTTGGTAGGCGATCTGCATCGGCTGCTCGCCCTTGAACGGCTGCTCACCGGTGAGCATCTCGAACATCATGATGCCGAGCGCGTAGATGTCGCTGCGGGTGTCGGCGACGCCGCGGGTGATGAGCTCGGGGGAGAGGTAGGCGATTGTGCCGAGCAGCGCCGCGCCCGTCGCGGTGTTGGCGCTGGCGGCGCGCGCGAGACCGAAGTCGCCGATCTTGATGCGGCCGTCGTCCGCCAGCAGCACGTTCTCGGGCTTCAGATCGCGGTGCACGATGGCGGCCTTGTGCGCCGCCGAGAGTCCCGCGAGCACCGCCTCGCCGATGTCGAGCGTCTGCTCGGGGGTGAGCGCGCCGTACTCCTGCAGCAGCTCGCGCAGGGTGATGCCGGGCAGATACTCCATGACGAGGTAGGCCGACTCGTGGTCCTGTCCCTGGTCGAAAACGTTGACGACGTTCGGATGCGCGAGGCGAGCGGCGCTGCGCGCCTCTTGGATGAAGCGCTCCTTGAATTGGCTGTCGTCAGCCAAGTGCCCGTGCATGATCTTGACCGCGACGAGGCGGTCGAGCCGCTGATCGGTGGCGAGGTACACGGTCGCCATGCCACCCCGAGCGATGCGGGAGCGCACGTGGTAGCGACCGTCGATAAGCCGGCCGATCAACGGGTCTCCGGGCGCGGCGCTCACGCCCTCGAGTGTAGGTGTCGCTCAGGTGCGAGCAGGCCGCGCCACACGGGTTAGCCGAGTTGTGCGAGCCACGCCCAGGCGCTCGTTTCCCACTTGGCGTAGGCGTCCGGGTAGGCCGAGATTTGCACCGCCTGCGCGGCGACCGTGAGCGACATTGACTGCCACCCGCGGATGTCGAGAAGACCCCTGGTGCGCCCGGCGTTCGGGTTCTGCGGGCCGCCGTAGAACAGGCGCGCTGCGTAGGCGGGATCCTGCAGCTGTGCGGGAGTTCCCCAGCCGCTCGAGGGCCGCTGCTGGAACAGGCCCACGGAGTCGAGGTGGCCCCACGAGAGGTTGCGCAGCGACGACTCCTGCATCGCGGTCGCGAGTGCGATCACGATGCCGTAGTCGGGCACGCCCAGCTGACGGCCCACCGAGATGATCGTCTGTGCGTGAGCGCGCTGGTCGGCGTTCAGGGCCGTCACGGTGCCGGGCGGGGGAGTCGTGGGCGGCGCGATGGGCGGCGCGGGCGCCGGAGCAGGGGGTGCGGGCGCCGGTGCGGGCGCCGCCTCCGCGGGCGGGGGCGCGGGGGCGGGCGCCGGTGCCGCGACGGCGGGCGTTGCCTGCTCCGCAGGGCCGCCCGGAAGCGTCGGGCGCTCGCTGACCGGCATCGACAGCACCTCGTCGGCCTCGACAGATTCGCGAGTGACCGTTTCCGCTGCCGTACCGGACCCGCCTGCGGCGGGGCTCACGCCGGGAATCCGCAGCTGCTGACCGGGGTAGATGATGCTGCGCCAGCCGAGTCCGTTGGCATCGAGCACGGCCTGCGTCGTCACGCCGAAGCGGGCGGCGATGCCCGACACCGTGTCGCCTGCAGCGACCACGTAGAAGCCGTCTTGCGTCGCGGGCGTCGGCGTCGCGGCGACCTTCGTCGGGGCATCCGTGAGCTTCAGGACCTGGCCCGGGAAGATCAACGAGTTCCAGCTGAGGCCGTTCATCGCGAGCACGGCGGGGGTCGACAACCCGAAGCGGCCCGCGATGTCGGAGACGGTGTCGCCCGCCTGAACGACGTAGCTCGCCGGCGCGGCGGCAGCCTGAATGGTCCGAACCCCGAGAGCACCCGGCGTCATAGCCGCGCCGACCTGGCCGAGGGCCGCCCGCAGACTCGGCGCCGCCGGGTTCTGCTGGGGTTTCGGAGCGAGCGGCTTACGAGTGGCCTGGGCGGCGTCGACGGGGCCGGTGAGGCCGAGCCCGAGCACGATCGCGCCTGTCAGGACGACAGGCATGGTGCTGTACGTGAGCGCACGGCCGGTGCTGCGCGGGGTAGTCGACGCGCGACGGAATGCCGCGGCGGGTTCTGTCGAGACTGCGCCCGGGGCGCGCGGCGCGAGGCCGGCGAAGACCTCGCGAGCGCGGCCAGCAGCGTCCGGGTCGTGCTCGGTGTCGGTGTCGGTGTCGTGACGGACGGTCATGGTGACAGGAACCCCCTGGCCGTGAGTGGCGCCGCGTGGGAACGCGGACGAGCGGAAATCCCCCTCCCGCTTGTTACACAGTACAACTGCTGTCAACTGTTGGGGAAGATGTGACTATCTGTAACACGCCCGTAACATTCACGACGCGTCGCGCATCGACGGTGAGCGTGGCAGTCTGAAGGGGTGAGCGTCGAATCGTCCCGCTGGCTAACCGTTCCCGATCTGGTCGACATCCTGGGCCTCAGCCCCGGCAAGATTCACCGACTCCTCGAGGAGCGGCACCTGCTCGCCGTCCGACGAGACGGCGTCGTCGTCGTGCCGGAAGAGTTCCTCCTCGATGGCGAGCCCGTTCACGGCCTGCCGGGCACGTTGACGCTCTTGGCCGACGCCGGATTCAGCGACGACGAAGCCATGGAATGGATGCTCGCCCCGCACGATCAGCTCGACGGCTCGCCGACCGGAGCCCTCCGCGCGGGCCGCAAGGCTGAAGTGCGGCGCATCGCGCAGGCCGAAGCGTTCTAGCGGCGTTCTCTAGCTCTGCCGGCGGGTGACCGTGTCGGCGAGCCCGATGAGTTCGCGCGTCGCTGCGCGGCTGATGGGCGCGTCCTCGAGCGCCGCGACCGCCTCCGCGACCGAGCGGGCGATGATCGACTCGACGGTCTCGACAGCTCCACTATCCCGAATCGTCGCCTGCAGGGTGGCCACCTGGTGGGGGGTCAGCTCGGGGTCGCCGAGCAACTCGTCGATGAGGGCGCGCGGGCCGACCGGCAGGCCCGCCCGCGCTAGCGCGATGATCACGGTGCGCTTGCCCTCGCGCAGGTCGTCGCCCGCGGGCTTGCCGGTGACCTCGGGGTCACCGAAGACACCCAGCAGGTCGTCACGCAACTGGAAGGCCACGCCGAGCGGGAGGCCGAAGGCGCGCAGGGCCGACACCTGCTCGCCGGTGCCCCCGGCCATGAGCGCGCCGAGCGCGAGAGGCGCCTCAATGGAGTACTTCGCCGACTTGTACGTCACGACGCGGTGGGCGCGGGGGAGCTGTTCGCGCTCGTCGGCCTCGCGCCAGGCGACCTCCTCGTAGATGTCGAGGTACTGCCCGAGCATGACTTCGGTGCGCATGGTGCGGAACTCGTCGCGCGCCGCGCGTGCGGCTCGGCGGTCGCCCAGCTGTGCGAGGCCATCGTCGAGCAACTCGTCGCTCCAGCCGAGCAGAAGGTCGCCGAGCAAGAGCGCGCCCGACATGCCATACACGCTCGCGCTTCCCGCCCATTCGCGTTCGCGGTGCATGGACTCGAACCGGCGGTGCGCGGCCGGCTTGCCGCGGCGGGTGTCGGAGTTGTCCATGATGTCGTCGTGCACGAGCGCCGCGCCCTGGAAGATCTCGAGGGCTGCCGCGACGTCGATGATCGCGTCGATGTCGGGATGCTCGTCCAGCGTCGCGAGGAGGTCGTCCGGCTTCGAGGCTCCCGCCACCGCCTGCCAGCCCCAGTAGGCGAACAACGCGCGGAACCGCTTCCCGCCGGCCAGAAGATCGCGGCCGGCGTCGACGAAGACTCCAAGTTCGTCGGCGACCGAGTCGAGGTGCGCCTGGCGGTCGTCGAGGAACCGGTCGAGTCGAGCGTGGACCAGGTCAACTAGGCGCAATCTCTCAGCCACCCGCCTAGCCTATCCAGGTGGCCGGTCCTAGAATGAGTGCACCGCGAGAACCCTCGCGCCCCGCATCATCAAGCCAAGGGGTCACCATGCCGCTGTCAGAGCAGGAGCAGCGCCTTCTCGAAGAGATGGAGCGCAACCTCTACCGCAACGACGCCGATTTCGTGTCGGCGGTCTCCGGTCGCCGAGGCAAGCCCAACTACACGCTCGTCACCGTGGGTGCTCTGCTTGCCGTCGTCGGCATCGGCGTGCTCATTACGGGCGTCGTGATCAGCATCCCGTTGGTGGGTGTGCTCGGCTTCGCGGTCATGTTCGGCGGGGTGCTGCTCGCGCTCACGCCCGCCAAGGGGTCGGCGTCGTCCGCCGCACCCGAGGCACCCGCCGCTGCCCGCACGAACCGGTCCTCCTGGACCGACCGCATGAACGAGCGCTGGGAGCGCCGCCAGGAGGGCGAGCGCTAGCCGCTCCACTTCCCTCCCCAGTTTCTTCGCACCGGGGTCGACCGCATGGTCGGCCCCGGTTTTTTGCGTGCCCGCGCGCCCGCAGGGCCTACGGAGCGACCAACGGCCCGGGGGCATCTCACCCCCAGTCCGGGGGTCACAGGGGGTTCTGGGGGAATAAAGTGGGGCGAAACCCTTCCAAGTGGAGGTAAGTGGAGTAATGTGGAGGAAATTCCCGATCTCGGGCCGGAGAGGAAAGGGGGAGCCGCATGTTCCTTGGCACGCACACCCCCAAACTCGACGACAAGGGCCGGCTGATCCTCCCGGCGAAGTTCCGCGGCTCCCTTGCCGACGGACTCGTTCTCGCCCGCGGCCAGGAGCGCTGCATCTACGTGTTCACCCCCGAGGTGTTCCAGCAGAAGGTGCAGCTCATCACCACGGCGCCGCTCACGAGCAAGGTCGCCCGCGATTACGTCCGCATGTTCCTGTCGGGGGCCAGCGCCGAAGAGCCCGACAAGCAGTTCCGCGTGACGATTCCGCCGGCACTGCGCCAGTACGCGGAACTCGACCGCGACCTCACCGTGATCGGCGCTGGTGACCGCGCCGAAATCTGGTCGACCCCTGCCTGGGAGGCGTACTACGCCGCCCAGGAGGAGACGTTCTCGTCGATGGAGGAGGAGGTGATCCCCGGCCTCTTCTGATCGCGTGGCTCCGACTCCCAGCCGTGACCCGCCCTGGCGCACCTTCCCCGGTGCCAGGTCGCACGGATGGGGATCAGGGCCCCGCGCTCGGCCGATTCTGCTCATGACCGCCGACCGCCACATCCCCGTCCTGCTCGAGCGCTGCCTCGACCTGCTCGCCCCCGCCATCGAGTCGCCGGGCGCCGTCCTCATCGATGCCACCCTCGGTCTCGGCGGCCACACCGAAGCGGCTCTCACCCGATTCCCCGCGCTCACGGTCGTCGGCCTCGACCGAGACTCCGACGCGCTCCGACTCGCGAGCGAGCGTCTCGCCCCCTTCGGCGACCGATTCCGGCCCGTCCACACGGTCTACGACCGGGTGCGTGAGGCGCTCGACGAGCTCGAGATCGACCGCGTGCAGGGGGTCCTGTTCGACCTCGGTGTCTCGTCCATGCAGTTGGACGAGGCCGAGCGCGGCTTTGCGTACGCCCAGGATGCTCCGCTCGACATGCGCATGGACCGCACGACGGGAGCCACCGCCGCCGACATCCTCGCGAGCTACGGGGAGGCCGACCTCCGGCGCATCTTCCACCGCTACGGCGAGGAGCAGCTTGCTGCTCGCTACGCACGCCGCATCGTCGAGCGTCGCACGGAGGCGCCGATCGAGCGCAGCGAGCAGCTGAACCGCATCATTGCTGACGCCACTCCGCAGGCGGCCCGCCGCCCGGGACACCCAGCGAAGCGGGTGTACCAGGCACTGCGCATCGAGGTGAATGCTGAGCTCGCCGCCCTCGAGGCCGCCCTGCCTGCCGCGATCGACGCGCTCGCCGTCGGCGGACGCATCGTCGTGCTCGCCTACCAGTCGCTGGAAGACCGCATCGTGAAGCGCGAGCTCGCGGCGCGCAGCCGCTCGACGGCGCCGGCCGGTCTCCCCGTCGAACTGCCCGAACACGCTCCCGAGTTGCGGCTGCTCGTGCGTGGGGCCGAACAGGCCGATGACGCTGAGCGTGCCCGTAACCCGCGGGCGATCCCCGTGCGCCTGCGCGCGGCCGAACGACTGCGAGACGTCGCGTGAGCGCGCTCGCGCAGCCGCTCGGCGCTCCCGCCGCGCCGGCCAAAGCTCCCGAACCGCGCCGTCGTCTTCGCCCTGTCGAGGTCACCGCGAGCCGCGAGCAGCGCCGGCAGCGACCCCGCGCTCTCGCCGCCACGATCGCCGTGAGCGGTGTCTTCGCGATCCTGCTCGCGCAGCTGATGCTGAGCATCCAGCTCTCCGAAGGCGCCTACCGCATCACGGCGGCCGAAGGGCAGCTTGTCGAACTCAGTCGCAGCTCGCAGGTGCTCTCTGAGAATCTTGCGCGCCTCGAATCACCGCAGAACCTCGCCGCCCAGGCCGAGTCGCTCGGCATGGTCGTCAACTCATCCTCCGCCTACCTTCGGTTGGCGGATGCGGCCGTACTGGGTACCCCAGTCGCCGCAAGCGCCCAGTCGGGAGTCCTCGACGGGCGCGCCAGCACGGTCGGCAATGTGCTGCTCGTCGACGTGCCGCTCGTGGTCCCGGCGGCGGCGGGGGAGGCGTTGGGCGTGGCTCCGACGCCGTCGTCGCCGGGACCACTAGCCTCCGCCGAGGAGCCCACCGGGCCCGAACCCCTTCCCGCCCCGATCACCCAGTGACCCCGTCGTTCATTCGCCACTGACCCCACGCTCGGAAGGAGCCCCGTGACCTCGGATCGCCGCACACGTCGCCGGGTCGCCGCGACCGTGCTCGTCATGGTGATCATCGTCTCGGCGTTCGTCGTTCGCCTCGTTGACATCCAGGTCGTGCGTGCTGCCGACCTGGCAACGGAGGCTGAGGCGCGCCGGTCGATTCCTCAGACACTGCAGGGCCTTCGCGGCGACATCGTCGACCGCAACGGCGTGGCCCTTGCCGACTCGGTGTACCGCTACGACATCACGATCTCGCCCCGATTCGTCGGCGACTACACCCTGGTCAATAGCGAGACGGGGGAGCGTGAGAAGCACAGCGTGTGGGATGCGCTGACCGCCATCGCCGAGCTGACCGATACCGACCCGCTCGATCTGCTCGAGCGCATCGAGACCGCGCTTGAGGCGAACCCCAACAGCGACCACGCCTACCTGGTTCGCCGCGTGCCGACCGACGTCTTCCAGCAGGTGCGCGACCTGCGCGTGCCGTGGGTCTACTCCGAGCGCATCGCCTCGCGGACGTACCCGAACGGGCAGGTGGCGGGCAACCTCGTCGGCTTCCTCGGCACCGACGGCCCGCAGACGGGTCTGGAACTCCGACTCGACGAGTGCCTGTCGGCAGTCGATGGCTCGTCAACTTTCGAGCGCGGCGCCGACGGCGTGCGTCTTCCGGGCAGCACCGTCGTGCACCAGGAGCCGATCGACGGCGGAACGCTCCACACGACGATCGACTCCGACCTGCAGTGGTTCGCCCAGCAGAAGCTGGAGGAACAGGCACGCGCTGTCGGTGCCGACTGGGCCACCGCCATGGTCGTCAGTGTTCGCGACGGGCACATCATCGCCGCCGCCGACTGGCCGACGGTCGACCCCAACGACGTCAACTCCACCCACCCCGACAATCTGGGTTCGCGCATCTTCTCGTGGCCATACGAGCCCGGTTCGACCATGAAGTCGATCTCGATTGCCGCCATGTTGGATGCGGGCGTGACGACCCCGGGCGAGCGCATCGGAGTGCCCGCGCGCTACGACACGATCAACGGCTGGCAGATTCGGGATGCGTGGGCGCACGATGGCCTGAAGCTCACGACCGCCGGAATCCTGATGAACTCCTCGAACGTCGGCACCTCGTTGCTCGGCGAACGCCTCACCTTCGCCCAACGCGAGCAGTACTTCCGCGACTTCGGCTTCGGTTCGCCGACCGCGGTCTCCTTCCTCGGCGAAGAGTCGGGCATCGTGCGCCCGGCCGACTCGATCGACGGACACGGCGCTTACATGCAGCTGTTCGGCCAGTCCATCTCGGTGACGAGCGCGCAGATGGCGCAGGCGTATCAGGCCATCGCGAACGGCGGCGTCCTCCAGCCGCTCACCCTGGTCACCGGATGCGAGCGTGAGGACGAGATGACGCACCTGCCCGAGACGGAGGGCACGCGCGTGATCTCGCAGCAGGCGGCGAACCAGACGGTGCAGATCCTCGAGTCAGTCGTCACCGAGGGCTTTGTCGGCCCGCAGCTCACCGTTCCCGGGTACCGGGTTGCCGCCAAAACCGGCACCGCCGAGGTGCCCGTCAACGGCGTCTACACGAGCGAGCGCATCGTGTCGGTCGCCGGTCTCGCACCGGCCGAGAACCCCGAATTCGTCGTCATCGTCACGCTCGGCAAGCCCGATACGATGAAGGTCGCCGCGGCCGCGGCGCCCCCGTTCCAGCAGATCATGACGCAGGTGCTCAAGACCTTCCGGGTGGCGCCGAGCACGCAGCCCCCGCCCCGCCTACCCACCACCTGGTAGGCACAGAAGTCGAAAGAAGAGGTCGCGCGTGTCAGGTCGCATTCCTCCGGTACTGCGCCCCGAGCATCCTCGCCCCCGACCGCTCGACGCGCTCGCGCGCGACGTGTCGGGCATCGAGGTCCGCGGCGAGCTCGCCGGGGTGTCCGTCACGGGCATCACGCTGTCGACCAGCGACCTGCACGCCGGCGACCTGTACGTGGGGGTGCGCGGGCAGCACCGACACGGCGCCGAGTTCGCGTCGGACGCGATCGCCCAGGGCGCCGTCGCCGTGCTCACCGACGACGAGGGCGCCGCCCTCGTCGGCGACGCGAGCGTTCCCGTTCTCGTGGTCGAGCATCCTCGCAGCCGCCTCGGTGAGCTGAGCGCCTGGGTGTACGAGACCGCCGAGAACCCGGCCGTGCTCTACGGCATCACCGGCACCAACGGAAAGACGTCGAGCGTGTACCTCATGAAGGGCATGCTGACGCAGCTCGGCGAGACGGCCGGGCTCACCTCCACGGCCGAGCGTCAGATCGGTGAGCTGACCGTCGTGAGCCGCCTGACGACCCCCGAGGCGACCGAAATGCACGCGCTGCTCGCCCGCATGCGCGAGGCCGGCGTCACCTCGGTCGCCGTGGAGGTCAGCGCGCAGGCGCTCAGTCGCCACCGCGTCGACGGCATCGTGCACGACGTCGCCGGCTTCACAAATCTCAGCCACGACCACCTCGACGACTACGCCGACATGGAGGAGTACTTCGCGGCGAAGCTGCCGCTTTTCCAGCCCGACCGGGCGAAGCGGGCCGTGGTCTGCCTCGACTCGCCCTGGGGCGAGCGGGTCGTCGCATCGGCCGGCATCCCGACCGTGACGATCACCTCACGCGACGACATCGAGGCCGACTGGCGTGTCATCGTCACCGAGGAGACACCGCAGTACACGGCCTTCACCCTCACGGCGAATGACGGGCGGATGCTCGCCACGAGCATCCCGATCATTGGTCGCCACATGGCGGCGAACGCTGGCCTCGTCATCGTCATGCTGCTCGAGGGCGGGCACGACTTCGCGCGCCTCAGCCAGGTGCTCGCGACCGGCGTCGAGGCCTACCTGCCCGGCCGCACCGAGCGCGTGTCGGGCGACCGTGGGCCGACCGTCTATGTCGACTTCGGCCACAGCGCCGACGCGTTTGAGAACACCCTCGCGGCCGTTCGGCGGCTCACGACGGGTCGCACCATCATGGTGTTCGGAGCCGACGGCGACCGCGACGCCACCAAGCGCCACGAGATGGCGCGGGTCGCCGCAGAGGGCTGCGACGTGCTCGTCATCACCGACCACCACCCGCGCTTCGAAGACCCCGCGTCGATTCGCGAGACGCTCCTGGAGGGCGCGGCCCTCGCCGAGAACCAGCCGGACGAAATCCACGAGGTGAGCCCGCCCGAGCAAGCCATCCGGGTCGCCGTGAACCTCGCGCGCGAGGGCGACTCGATCCTGTGGGCTGGCCCCGGGCATCAGGACTACCGCGACATCGAGGGTGTGCGCACCCCGTACTCGGCGCGCGATGAGGCCCGTGCCGCTCTTCGCGAGGCGGGGTGGGCGTGATGGCGCTGATGGTCGACGACGTCATCGTGTCGCGCGCCGGCACCCTCGTGCACGTGCGCCACGGCGATCAGCGTGCAGAGGTGCTCATCGACGCGCTCGGCGAGACGGCCGTCGATTCCGCCATTCAGGCGATGGATGCACGCCTCGCCACAGGCGAAACGCTCGCCGACGCGCTCGGCGCGGCCACGAGCATACGCGATGTCCCTCGTCGGTGCGCGCGCATCGCCGCACCCGGCGAGCTGCTGGTCCTGGACGATCGTGACGCCGTGACGGCCGCCGAGGTGCGCCGGTCACTGCAGGTGCTGGCGGGCCTCACCCGCGGCACGACCGCCCGCTCGTTCGCGGTTGTCGGTGAGCTCGACACGGAACCCGCCGACTGGTTCGAGGCGCACGATGCGCTCGGCCGCATCGTGGTGCGTCTTGACGTCTCCCAGCTCGTCGTAATCGGCCACGGCGCGCGTCACCTGCACAACGCGGCGGGGCTCGAGGGGTCGTGGGATGGGGAGTCGCTCCTCGTCGACACGGTCGATGAGGCCTACGCTGGCCTTCGTGACAGAGTTCGCGCCGGAGACATCGTGCTTGTGACCGGGGGAGGGCGCACCGACCTCGGCCCGCTCGTCGACCGGCTGATCGGAGCCGCCGCGTGATCGCCCTGCTGTTTTCCGGCGCCTTCGCGCTCGCCTTCACCCTGTTGACGACCCCGTTGTTCGTGCGCCTGTTCAAGCGCATCGAGTGGGGCCAGTTCATTCGCGAGGATGGGCCGCAGACCCACCACACGAAGCGCGGCACACCCACGATGGGCGGCATCATCGTCGTGCTCGGCGCTGGCCTCGGCTACGTCTTCGGGCACCTCGTCGCCGGTGAGCCGTTCACGCTGAGCGGGCTACTCGTGCTGGGTATCTTCGTGGGGCTCGCCGTCGTCGGCTTCATCGACGACTACTCCAAGGTGCGCAACCAGCGCAGCCTCGGCCTCGGCGGCTGGGCGAAGATCGCCGGACAGGTCATCATCGCCACCGCCTTCGCCCTCGTCGCCATCAACTTCCCCGACCGGCAGGGCCTGACCCCCGCGTCGACACAGATCTCCGCCGTGCGCGACATCGCGTGGCTCGACTTCGCCACCTTCGGCTCGATCGGCGCGATGATCCTCTTCGCCATCTGGGTGAACATCATCGTCGTCAGCACGTCGAACGCGGTCAACGTCGCCGACGGGCTCGACGGGCTGGCCACCGGCGCCTCGATCCTGTCGATCGTCGGCTACATCATCATCGCGTTCTGGCAGTTCAACCAATCGTGCTCGAACGCCGGGCTCGACCCCGCTGTCGCGTTCAAGTGCTACGACGTGCGCGACTCCCTCGACCTCGCCATCGTCGCCGCCGCGATCGCCGCGAGTCTCATCGGGTTCCTCTGGTGGAACACCTCTCCCGCCCAGATCTTCATGGGAGACACCGGCTCGCTCGCCATCGGCGGCGCGCTGGCCGCTCTCGCGATCCTCACCCACACGCAGCTCCTGCTGATCCTGATGGGCGGCCTGTTCCTCATCGTGACCGGCTCGGTCATCGTGCAGCGCGCCTACTTCAAGATCACGGGCGGCAAACGCATCTTCCTCATGAGCCCGCTACACCACCACTTCGAGCTGAAGGGCTGGGCCGAGGTCACCGTCGTCGTGCGGTTCTGGCTCATCGGCGGCCTCTTCGTCGCCGTCGGCGTGGGGCTGTTCTACCTCGAATGGATTAGCGCCTGATGGCCGCGCCTCTCGACGAGTTGACGAGCTGGCGCGCCGACTGGCAGGGGTTACGTGTCGTCGTGCTTGGCCTCGGCGTCACAGGTTTCGCCGCCGCCGACACCCTCGCCGAACTCGGAGCCCGCGTGACGGTCGCCGCGCGCACGCCCGATGCCGAGCGGGCGCGGATCCTGCCGGTCATCGGCGTCGACCTGGTCGAACTCACCGGCGACGACGCGAGCGACGGGGATGCCGTGCTCGCCCTCGACGCGGACCTCGCGATCGTCTCGCCCGGCTTCCGCCCCGATCAGCCGCTGATCCGCGCCATCCAGGATGCGGGCATCCCGATCTGGGGCGACATCGAGCTGGCGTGGCGGGTGCGCGACAAGGTGGAGCCCGCTGCCGAGTGGATTCTCATCACCGGCACGAACGGAAAGACCACGACGACGCAGCTCACCGCGACGATGCTCCGTGAAGGAGGCCTGCGCGCGGCCCCCTGCGGCAACATCGGGGTGCCGGTGCTTGATGCGGTGCGCGACCCCGCGGGCTTCGACGTACTCGTCGTCGAGCTGTCCAGCTTCCAGCTGCACTGGCTGCCGACCGCCGGGCCTGGCGCGCTCGTGCCGCTCGCGAGCACGTGCTTGAACCTCGCCGAAGACCACTACGACTGGCACGGATCGGCAGGCGCCTACCGTGACGCGAAGGCGAAGGTGTACGAGAACACGCGCGTCGCCTGCGTCTACAACCGCCGCGACGAGGCGACCATGCGAATGGTCGAGGAGGCCGACGTCATCGAAGGGTGCCGCGCAATCGGCTTCGGCTCAGACACGCCGGGGCCGAGCGACATCGGCGTTGTCGATGGCCTGCTCGTCGACCGCGCGTTCCTTGCCGAGCGGCACACGAGCGCCCTGGAATTGGCATCGCTCGCCGACCTGGCGCAGGCGGGACTGCAGACCCCGCACGGGCTGGCCAACGCCCTCGCGGCAGCCGCCCTCGCCCGAGCGGCGGGGGTCGAGCCAGCCGCCGTGCGTGACGGCCTGCGCGCCTTCCGCGTCGACGCGCACCGCACCGAAGTCGTCGCGGCAGCCGACGACATCGTCTGGGTGGACGACTCGAAGGCCACGAACGCACACGCCGCCGCCTCCGCGCTGGCCGCCTACCGCTCGGTTGTCTGGATCGCCGGCGGGCTCGCGAAGGGCGTCGATCTGGCACCCCTCGTCGCTGCCCACGCTGCTCGCCTGCGCGCGGCCGTGCTCATTGGCGATGATCGCTCAGCGCTGCGGGAGGCGTTCTCCCGACACGCCCCCCACCTGACGGTGCTCGAGGTGACCGCCGGGGAGACTGACGGGGTGATGCCGGAAGCCGTCCGGCTCGCAGCCCAGGTCGCCGAAGCGGGCGACACGGTGCTGCTGGCCCCGGCCGCGGCATCCATGGACCAGTTCACCGACTATGCCGACCGCGGACGACGCTTTGCCGAGGCGGTCCGACGTCACACGGAGGGAGGACCGGATGACGAGCATCCGACCCCCTCGTCCGACGCCCGCTGAGCCGGCCGGGCGGCCTCCCGTGGCCGTTGTCGCCGTGCGCAAGCTGTTCGGCACCGACAACGGCGACGCGATCCTGCTGCTCGGCGTGACGATCTTCCTCGTGCTGTTCGGGCTCGTCATGGTGCTGTCCGCCTCGTTCGTGATCTCGGGCAGCGGTGGAAACGGCGACTTCTTCGGCATCTTCCTGCGCCAGGGCCTGTTCGCCCTCGTCGGCATTCCCGTCATGCTGATGGTCGGCCGACTGCCCGCCGTCTTCTGGCGACGCTGGGCGCGGCACTTCGTCATCCTGGGGGTGGGGCTGCAAGCCCTGGTCGTCTTCACGCCCCTGGGGTATGAATACGGCGGTAACCGCAACTGGCTCTACATCGGCGGCTTCACGGCGCAACCCTCCGAGTTCTTGAAGCTCGCGCTGGCGGTGTGGCTCGCGGCGGTGCTCGCCGACAAAGCCGATGGCCTGCGCAGCTGGCAAGACGTGATCTTCCCGGCCCTGCCACTGTCGTTCTTCAGCATCGGCATGGTGCTGATCGGTGACGATCTCGGCACCGCCGGCGTGATGCTCGCGATGGTGTTGGGCGCGCTGTACTTCGCCGGCGCGCCTCTCGGCAAGCTCATCGTCCTCATCTCGGGCATCGCCGCCGCGGCCATCGCGTTCGCGTTCTCGAGCCCGTCACGCTCCAGCCGCATCACGGTGTGGATCGACGGCTGCCGGCCGGAAGACTACGAAGGCGTCTGCTGGCAGGTCGTCCACGGCACGTGGGCGCTCGGCTCCGGCGGCCTGTTCGGCGTCGGGCTTGGCAACTCATCGGCCAAATGGTCGTGGTTGCCGCACGCCGAGAGCGACTTCATTTTTGCCATTATCGGCGAGGAGCTCGGCCTCGTCGGCGCGCTCGTCGTGCTCGCTGTCTTCGTCGCGCTCGCGATCGCCTTCGTGCGCCTCGTGCGCACCCAGGCCGACCCCTTCCGACGCATCGCCATCGGAGCGATCATGACGTGGCTCGTCGTGCAGTCGTTCGTCAACATCGCGGTGGTGCTCGGCATGCTGCCCGTCCTCGGTGTGCCGCTGCCCTTCATCTCAGCCGGCGGCTCCTCGCTCGTCGCTACCCTGCTTGCCGTGGGTGTCGTCCTGTCGCTCGCGCGCAACGCACCGCTCACGGAGGCTGCACGGTGACATCCGTTCTGCTCGCCGGCGGAGGTACCGCCGGCCACGTCAACCCGTTGCTCGCCGTCGCCGACGCGTGGCTCGCCGACGATCCCGAGGTGACGATCAGTGTGCTCGGCACGGCTGAGGGGCTCGAGGCGCGCCTCGTACCCGCCCGCGGCTACGAGTTGCTGACGATCCCGCGCGTACCCTTTCCGCGGCGGCCGAACGGGGCCGCCGTACGGTTCCCCTCCCGCTTCCGCGATACCGTGCGCCGCACGCGGCAGATCCTGCGTGAGCGCGAGATCGACGTCGTCGTGGGATTCGGGGGGTATGCCGCTGCGCCCGCCTATGTCGCCGCGCGCGCGGAGCGCATCCCCTTCGTCGTGCACGAGGCCAATGCGCGCCCCGGCATCGCGAACAGGCTCGGGGCGTGGCTCGGGGGAGTGGTTGCGACGACCTTTCCGGGAACACCGCTGCGTCGGGCAACGATCGTCGGTATGCCGCTGCGCGCCGAGATCGTGACACTCGATCGGCGCGCCGAGCGCCCCCGCGCTCTCGCGACGTTCGGACTCGACGCGAGCCGCCCCGTGCTGCTCGTGACGGGAGGCTCGACGGGCGCCAAGCGGCTGAACGAGACGGTGTCCGCGTCGATCGTGCCGCTGCTCGGCGCTGGCTGGCAGGTGTTGCACATCACCGGCACGGGTCGCGGAGGCACCGACCCCGGGCTCGAGGGCTACCGCGTGATCGAGTACTGCGACGACATGCACCTCGCGCTGGCGGCCGCCGACCTCGTGGTGTGCCGCTCGGGGGCCGCGACCGTGACGGAGCTCGCGGCGGTGGGGCTCGCCTCCGTGCTCGTGCCGTATCCGGTCGGCAACGGCGAGCAGAAGTTGAATGCCGCCGAGCTCATCGAGGCGGGCGCGGCGATCCTCGTCGATGACGCTGCCTTTACGCCCGAGTGGGTCACGGATACCCTCATCCCGCTGTTGGTCGGGCGTGCCGAGATCGCCCGCATGACGGCCGCTGCGGCCACGGTCGCGCGTCCCGACGCCGCTCTCGCGCTCGTGGGCCTCGCACGCGAAGCTGTCGCGGCAAAGCGCGTAGGGTGATGGCCGATGATCGCACCTGACCTCGACCTCGTTCTGCCCGACGAACTCGGTTCCCTGCACTTCGTCGGCATCGGCGGCAGCGGCATGAGCGGCATCGCCCGCATGATGCACGCTCGCGGCCATCGAGTGACCGGCAGCGACCGCGCCGAGTCGCCGACGGTCGAGGCCCTGCGTCGCGAGGGGATCCCGGTCGCGATCGGGCATGACGCTGCCCACATCGACGGTGCCGAGGCACTCGTCGTCACCGGGGCACTGTGGCAAGACAACCCCGAATACCAGGCGGCGCTCGAGCGGGGTATCCCCGTATTGCACCGGGCGAACGCGCTCGCGTGGCTGGTGCGCGGCGAGCGGCTCGTCGCGGTCGCGGGCGCGCACGGCAAGTCGACGTCGACCGGCATGGCCGTTGAGGCTCTGCGGCACCTCGGTCACGATCCGTCCTTCGTGAACGGAGCGGTCATCCAGTCGGCGGGCACCTCGTCGGCCTGGGGCGAGGGCGAGCTGTTCGTGATCGAGGCCGACGAGTCAGACGGTTCGTTCCTGCTCTACGACACGGCGATCGCGCTCATCACCAACATCGACTCCGATCACCTCGACCACTACGGCAGTGCCGCTGGTCTCGAGGACGCGTTCTTTCGCTTCGCCTCCCGGGTGCGGGAAACGGTCGTGCTGTCCGCCGATGACGAGGCCACCCGCCGCCTCGCTGACCGGATGCACGCTGACCGTGCCGCCGGACACCCCGGCCCGCGGGTGGTCACCTTTGGCGAGGCGGCCGACGCTGACGTGCGTCTGACTGAGATCGGCGCGGAGGGCCCGGTCAGCTTCACGATCGAGCGGGGCGACATGTCCGCATCCGGTCGCCTCGCGGTGCCCGGACGCCACAACGCTGTCAACGCTGCGGGCGTGGTCGCCCTGCTGAGCGTGCTCGATGTTCCGCTCACCGCTGCCGTTGCCGCCCTGGACGGGTTCGCCGGCACGCAGCGCCGCTTCGAGAGCCACGGTGAGGCGGACGGCGTGCGCCTGTACGACGATTACGCGCACCACCCGGCCGAGGTCGCCGCGGCTCTGCAGACCGCACGCAGTGTGGTGGGCGCGGGGCGGGTCATCGCGGTGCACCAGCCCCACCTGTACAGCCGCACGCAGGTCATGGCGAGCGAGTTCGCCGCCGTCTACGAGTCCGGAGCCGACCACACGGTGGTACTCGACGTGTACGGCGCGCGTGAAGACCCGATCCCCGGTGTGACCGGGGCGCTCGTCGCCGACGCTTTCGACGACGACGCGCACGTGTCGTACCGCCCCGACTGGGACGACGCCGCCCGCCGCGTCGCCGAGATCGCCGAGCCCGGCGACATCGTCATGACTCTCAGTTGCGGTGACGTGTACCGCATCATCCCGCAGCTGCGGGATGCGCTGGATGGCCGGATACGGCCGTGAAACGCCCCGAGGGCATCGCTGGTCCTCCACCGCCACCCGGGCGACCCCCCGCTCGCCCGAGTTCCGCTCCGCCGGTGGCCGACAAGCCGGAGGCGGCCCCTCAGGCGCCGAAACCGTCGGAGCCGACCGCGCGCGAGCTTCGGCGCTCCGCTGCCCGAGCCCGCCGTGAGGCTCGCGCACTGGAACGGCAGGCCGGCCGCGACCGGCGTCGCGCCGAGCGCGGCGAGGTGCGGCGCTTCACCCGCCACTCGCGCCGCCGGCGCGCCGTGGTCATCGGCATCGTCACGTCGTTCAGCGCCCTGCTCGCCGGGGTCATCGCGGTCACCTTCAGCCCGCTCATGTCTCTGACAACCATCGACGTCACCGGTACGCAGCGGCTCGATGCCGCCGAGGTCACCGCCGCACTCGACGAGCACCTCGGCACGCCGCTGGCCTTCGTCGCCGACTCCGCGATCGGGGACGACTTGGCGCAGTTCGCACTGATCCGGTCGTACTCGACCGAGATCGTGCCGCCCAACACCCTCATCGTCCGTATCGTCGAGCGCGCTCCGATCGGCGCCGTGGAGGCGCCGGCCGGTCTGGAGCTGGTGGATGCGGCCGGGGTCGTCGTCGAGACGGTCGACGCTGTCCCCGAGGGGCTGCCGCTCATCGAGCTGGCGAGCGGGGAGGCGGGGGAGCGGGCGTTCGCATCCGTTGCTGACGTGTTGATCAGCATCCCCCGGGAGGTCGCGGCTCGGGTCGAGACGGTGACGGCGACGACGCGGGACGATGTGACGTTCGAGTTGCGCGGGAGCGGCCACGTGGTGATTTGGGGCGATGCGGAGCGCTCGGCGCAAAAAGCGCGCGTGCTCGATGCCGCGATGGCGGCGACCGATCAGGGCACGCGGTGGGTGTATGACGTGTCGGCGCCCGACAGCCTCGTCGTGCGCGACGCGAACGGATGACACGACACGCGCGCAGCCTGAGCCGCCGGAGGGGGCAACGGTCGTACCGTTCGTGGTGATCAGCAGTTGAGGATACCTTACACCTCAGGTAGAGGTTGAAGGTTAAACGGAGGCCGACGTGACCACGAACCAGAACTACCTCGCCGTCATCAAGGTGGTTGGCATCGGCGGCGGCGGCGTCAACGCCGTCAACCGCATGATCGAACTCGGATTGCGCGGGGTCGAATTCATCGCCATCAACACGGATGCGCAGGCGCTGCTCATGAGCGACGCCGACGTCAAACTCGACGTCGGTCGCGAACTCACCCGAGGCCTCGGCGCCGGGGCCGACCCCGAGGTCGGGCGCCGGGCCGCCGAAGACCATGCGGAGGAGATCGAGGAAGCGCTCGCGGGCGCTGACATGGTCTTCGTCACCGCGGGCGAGGGCGGCGGCACCGGAACCGGCGGCGCACCCGTCGTGGCCCGCATCGCCAAGTCGATCGGCGCCCTCACGATCGGCGTCGTGACGAAGCCGTTCTCCTTCGAAGGAAAACGCCGACAGGCGCAGGCCGAAGACGGTGTCGGCTCGCTGAAGAACGAGGTCGACACCCTGATCGTCGTGCCGAACGACCGGCTGCTCGAGATCAGCGACCGCGGCATCAGCATGCTCGAGGCCTTCGCGACCGCCGACCAGGTGTTGCTCGCCGGTGTGCAGGGCATCACCGACCTCATCACGACTCCTGGCCTCATCAACCTCGACTTCGCCGACGTCAAGAGCGTCATGCAGGGCGCGGGGAGCGCCCTCATGGGCATCGGGTCGAGCAGGGGAGCCGACCGGGCGATCAAGGCCGCCGAACTCGCCGTCGCGAGCCCCCTCCTCGAGGCGAGCATCGACGGAGCACACGGCGTGCTGCTGTCGATCCAAGGTGGGTCGAACCTCGGAATCTTCGAGATCAACGACGCGGCCCGCCTCGTGCAGGAGGCCGTGCATCCCGAGGCCAACATCATTTTCGGCGCCGTGATCGACGACACGCTCGGCGACGAGGTGCGCGTGACCGTCATCGCCGCCGGGTTCGACGGCGGTGAGCCCCAGGCGATCCGCACCGATCGGCGCTCCAGCTTCCTGGCGGCCGAGGGGAGTGAGTCGGAGGCCCCGCAGGCCGGAATGGATGAGACCGGCGAAACGTGGACCACGGGCGATGCGCTCGGCGCCACGGCCCCGATCGATCCGCTCGACGCGGCCGCCGTCGAGGTCGACGACGATCTCGACGTGCCCGAATTCCTGCGTTAGTCGCCGTGGACACGCCGGGGGAGCTGGCGCAGCGCGTCGAGAACGTGTTGGGTCGCGTCGCCGATGCGTGTCGCGATGCGGACCGTCGCCCCGATGAGGTCACGGTGATCGCGGTCACCAAGTTCCACCCCGCGTCGCTCATTCGTCAGCTCGTTCGCCTCGGCATCCATCACGTCGGCGAGAACCGGCACCAGGACGCGGCGCCGAAGGCCGCGGAGCTCGCCGACGAGCCTCTGACGTGGCACTTCGTCGGGCAGCTGCAGTCAAACAAGGCGCGTGCCGTGCTGGGTTACTCCCGCATCATTCACTCGGTCGACCGCGCGTCGCTGGTCTCCGCCTTGGCGAAGGCTGACACGCCGTGCGAGGTTTTCCTCGAGGTGAACCTCACCGACGATCCCGCCCGTGGCGGTGTGGCGCCCGACGCGCTGGAGGCGCTGGCCGAGAGCGTGCTCGAGCGCCCGACGCTGCGTCTCGCAGGCGTCATGGCCGTGGCCCCGATCGATGAGGTTCCGCGCGCGGCGTTCGCGCGGTTGCGGCTGCTGTCCGAGCGGGTGCGCCGCATCGCTCCGGATGCCCGAGCGATTTCTGCAGGGATGTCCGGCGACTTCCCCGACGCCATCGCCGAGGGCGCGACACACCTTCGCATCGGCACCGCAATCACCGGCAAACGGCCGCTCGCCCCCTAACCTCGTGAACACACGGACGACGAAGGATCAGTCATGAGCAACCCACTGCGCAAGACCATGGTGTACCTCGGCCTCGCCGACGAAGAGGCGCGCTACGAGGACACCCCGACGACCCAGGCGCCGGCCGCTGCCGCGCCCGCCGCCGCTCCGACCGCCAGCGCGCCGCAGAAGGCGCCCGTGACCCCCCTGCGCCGGGCCGCCACGTCGCGTCCCGTCGCGGCACCTACCGACATGAATGAAATCCTCACCGTCCACCCCCGTCACTACAAAGACGCCGCGGTCATTGCCGAGAGCTTCCGCGAGGGCATCCCCGTCATCATCAACCTGACGCAGATGACCGAGTCGGAGGCGCGTCGACTGGTCGACTTCGCGAGCGGACTCTCGCAGGGCCTGTATGGGAAGATCGAGCGCGTCACGGCGAAAGTGTTCCTGCTGTCGCCCGCGCACGTGGCGGTCAGCGGCGAGTCGGCCGAGCCTGACAGCGACGTCGACGCGTCATTCGTCGCCCGCGACTGACACCGCTTCCCAGCAGCACCTGAGACACTAGAGACGTGCAACTGCTTGTCACGATCGTTCTCAGCGTTCTCTACTTCGCGCTCCTGATCGTCTTCATCGCGCTGTGGGCGCGGTTCATCATCGACTGGGTGCAGGTGTTGAATCGCGGATGGCGCCCGCGCGGTCCCATGGTGGTCGTCGCTGAACTCAGCTACACGATCACCGACCCGCCGATTCGCACGGTACGCAAGGTTGTTCCGCCGCTGCGGCTCGGCAGCATCCAGCTGGATTTGGCGTTCATGATCGTCTTGTTCGTCGTCTGGATTCTCATGAATCTCGTACGCCCCTGACAAACTGTTCACCGGGCGCCCAGCCGGATGTACGCTGAATGTCGCAGATGTGACGGGTGTGACGCTCTGTTGCTAGCGTTACCCCACCGTTATTCAATTGCTCCAGAAAGTTCGAGGTGACGATCATGGCCCTGACGCCCGAAGACGTCGTCAACAAGCGTTTCCAGTCCACGAAGTTCCGGGAAGGCTACGACCAGGACGAGGTCGACGACTTCCTCGACGAGATCGTGGTCGAGCTGCGTCGCCTGAACCAAGAGAACGAAGAGCTTCGCCAGCGGCTCGTCGCGGCCGACGCCCGCATCGCCGAAGCGCAGCGCAGCGCCGCCTCCGCTCCCGCGCCGGCCTCCGCCCCGGCTCCCGCCGTCGCATCGGCGCCGGCCGCGCCCGAGACGGTCGCCGCGCCCGTGGCCGCAGCACCGGCCGCAGAAGAGACGCAGAGCCAGGCCGACATCGAATCGACCAACACGGCCAACCTGCTGCAGCTTGCCCGCCGTCTGCACGAGGAGCACGTGCGCGAGGGCATGGCGAAGCGCGACGAGCTGATCGCCGAGGGCCAGGCGGAAGCCGATCGTGTTCTCTCCGAGAGCCGCGCCGAGGCCGAGCGCCTCCTCAGCGAGGCCGAGGGTCAGCAGCGCGCCGTCGTAGAGTCGCTCGCCGCCGAAAAGGCCACCCTCGAGCAGCAGGTCGAGCAACTGCGCACGTTTGAGCGTGAATACCGTCAGCAGCTGCGCTCGTACATCGAATCGCAGCTGGCCGACCTCGACGGCTCGGCGCAGCCCCAGGGCGGCAGCACGCCGTCCGGGTCGGTCGAGCAGCAGCCCGCGGGCCACGACGATCAGCCCGCCTGGGGCCAGCAGCCCGCCGAGCAGCCGTACGGCTCCGCTCCGGGTTCGGCACCCACCTACGGCCAGCCCGGCTCCGCCCCGGCGTTCGGCCAGCCCGGCTCCGCGCCCGGCTCGGCTCCCGTGTACCCGGGTCAGCAGAACCCGCAGTACCCGGGCTACGGCAACTGAGCACCGCAGCATCCCGTCGGGGACGGGCGTCATCGTGACCGAGTCACGGTCGATGCCCGTCCCCGACGGCCGTTCTGGCGAGCGCGTCGACGTCGCCCTCTCCAAGCTGCTGGGTTTCTCCCGCACGCAGGCCGCCGAGATCGCCGACGCGTCAGGGGTGAGCCTCGATGGCCGCACCGTCGGCAAGTCCGACCGGGTGTCGGCCGGCCAGTGGCTCGAGGTGACCTGGCAGCCGAAAGAAGAGCCGAGCATCCAGCCGGTCACCGTCGAGAACCTGCGCATCGTGCACGATGACGACGATCTCGTCGTCATCGACAAGCCGGTCGGGGTCGCTGCTCACCCGAGCATCGGGTGGGATGGCCCCACGGTGCTGGGTGCGCTCGCGGGGGCTGGATTCCGCATCGCCACGTCGGGGCCGACCGAGCGCGCGGGGATCGTGCACCGGTTGGATGCAGGCACGAGCGGGCTCATGGTCGTCGCAAAGTCCGAGAACGCCTACCGTGAGCTGAAACGCCAGTTCCACGACCGGGAGGTCGGAAAGATCTACCACGCGGTCGTGCAGGGGCACCCCGACCCGTTCTCCGGCACCATCGATGCCCCGATCGGCCGGCATCCCGGCTCGGCGTGGAAGTTCGCCGTCGTCGCGGGTGGCAAGCCCTCGGTCACCCACTACGACACGCTCGAAGCATTCCCGGCCGCAACGCTCCTGGAGGTGCATCTCGAGACGGGGCGCACGCACCAGATCCGCGTGCACATGGCCGCCCAGCGGCACCCCTGCGTGGGCGACGCGATGTATGGCGCCGACCCGACACTGAGCGCGAAGCTCGGGCTCACGCGCCAGTGGCTGCACGCGATGCGGCTCGCGATCACCCATCCGGGAAGCGGCGAGCGCGTCGAATTCGCGTCGGTGTACCCCGACGACCTGCAGCACGCGCTCGACGTGCTCCGCGCATCCTGACACCCCTCGCGACACGCCGAGCGGTACGCGCGGCTCGACCTAGACTGGTGGCCCACCCACGCCATCGACGGAGGTTCCGTGAGTTCTGACTCGTTCGTTCACCTGCATGTGCACAGCGAGTACTCCATGCTCGACGGGGCAGCGCGCGTGAAGCCGTTGATCGACGAGGCGGTGGCGCAGGGCATGCCCGCCATCGCGGTCACCGACCACGGCAACATGTTCGGCGCCTTCGACTTTTGGCGCACCGCCACCGAGGCTGGCATCAAGCCCATCATCGGCACGGAGGCCTACCTCACGCCCGGCACGCACCGCACCGACAAGACCCGCGTGAAGTGGGGCGGCGGCGGCGAAGACGACGTGTCGGGTGCCGGCGCCTACACGCACATCACGATGGTTGCGCAGTCGACGACGGGCCTGCACAACCTCTTCCGGATGTCGTCGCTCGCCTCCATCGAGGGCTACTACTTCAAGCCCCGCATGGACCGCGAACTGCTCAGCCGCTACAGCGAGGGCGTGATCGCGACGACCGGATGCCCGAGCGGCGAGGTGCAGACGCGCCTGCGGCTCGGCCAGTACGACAAGGCGGTCGAAGCCGCAGCCGAGTTTCGCGACATCTTCGGCAAAGAGAACTACTTCGCCGAGATCATGGACCACGGCCTCGGCATCGAGCGCCGCATCATGAGTGACCTGATTCGCCTCGCGAAAGAGCTGGACCTGCCGCTCGTGGCCACCAACGACCTGCACTACACGCACCCCGGCGACGCCAGCTCGCACGCGGCGCTCCTGTGCGTGCAGTCCGGCTCGACCCTCGACGACCCGAACCGCTTCAAGTTCGACGCCGACGAGTTCTACCTCAAGTCGGCACGCGAGATGCGCGAGCTGTTCCGCGATCACCCTGAAGCGTGCGACAACACTCTGCTCATCGCCGAGCGCGTCGACACCCAGTTCGACACGAACGCCAACTACATGCCGCGCTTCCCCGTCCCCGACGGCGAGACGGAAGACAGCTGGTTCATCAAGGAGGTCTGGGCCGGGCTGGAACGCCGGTACCCGAACGGCATCAGTGACCGGGTGAAGGCTCAGGCCGAGTATGAGATCGGCGTCATCACCCAGATGGGCTTCTCGGGGTACTTCCTCGTCGTCGCCGACTTCATCAACTGGTCGAAAGACAACGGCATTCGCGTCGGCCCCGGCCGCGGCTCCGGCGCCGGCTCCATGGCCGCCTACGCCATGCGCATCACCGATCTCGACCCGCTCGAGCACGGTCTGATCTTCGAGCGCTTCCTGAACCCCGACCGCGTCTCGATGCCCGACTTCGACGTCGACTTCGACGACCGTCGCCGCGGCGAGGTGATCCGCTACGTCACCGAGAAGTACGGCGACGAGCGCGTCGCCCAGATCGTCACCTACGGCACGATCAAGGCCAAGCAGGCACTGAAGGACTCCTCTCGCGTCCTCGGCTTCCCCTTCGGCATGGGGGAAAAGCTCACGAAGGCGATGCCGCCGTCCGTCATGGGCAAAGACATGCCGCTGTCGGGCATGTACGACAAGGACCACCCGCGTTACAAGGAGGCGAACGACTTCCGCGCGGTGATCGACACCGATCCGGATGCTCGGCGCGTCTTCGACACGGCGCTCGGCCTCGAGAATCTGAAGCGCCAGTGGGGCGTGCACGCGGCCGGCGTCATCATGTCGAGCGAGCCGCTGATCGACATCATCCCGATCATGAAGCGCGAGCAGGACGGCCAGATCGTCACGCAGTTCGACTACCCCGCGTGCGAGTCGCTCGGCCTGATCAAGATGGACTTCCTGGGGCTGCGCAACCTCACCATCATCGATGACGCGCTCGACAACATTCGCGCGAACCGGGGCACCGAGCTGGTGCTCGAAGACCTGACGCTGGATGACCCCGCCGCCTACGAGCTGCTGGCCCGCGGCGACACCCTCGGGGTCTTCCAGCTCGACGGCGGCCCCATGCGCTCGCTGTTGCGCATGATGAAGCCCGACAACTTCGAAGACATCTCCGCCGTGCTCGCGCTGTACCGTCCAGGGCCGATGGGCGCCGACAGCCACACCAACTACGCACTGCGCAAGAACGGTCGTCAGCCGATCACGCCGATCCATCCCGAGCTGGCCGAGCCGCTTGAAGAGGTGCTCGGCACGACCTACGGCCTCATCGTCTACCAAGAGCAGGTCATGGCGATCGCCCAAAAGCTCGCCGGCTACACACTCGCCCAAGCCGACCTGCTGCGCCGCGCCATGGGCAAGAAGAAGAAGTCGGAGCTCGACAAGCAGTACGAGGGCTTCCAGGCGGGCATGGCCGCGAACGGCTACTCGCCCGAGGCGACGAAGACGTTGTGGGACATCCTCCTGCCCTTCTCGGACTACGCGTTCAACAAGGCGCACTCGGCCGCCTACGGTGTCGTGTCCTACTGGACCGCCTACCTGAAGGCGCACTACCCGGCCGAGTACATGGCTGCCCTGCTGACGAGCGTCGGCGACTCGAAAGACAAGATGGCGGTGTACCTGAACGAGTGCCGCCGCATGGGCATCACCGTTCTGCCGCCCGACGTCAACGAGTCCATCGAGTACTTCGCGGCCGTCGGCGACGACATCCGTTTCGGGCTCGGCGCCGTGCGCAACGTCGGCCACAACGTCGTCGAGGGCATCCGTCAGGCTCGCGACGAGAAGGGCCGCTTCACAGGCTTCCACGACTTTCTGAAGAAAGTGCCGACGCCGGTTGCGAACAAGCGCGCGATCGAGTCGCTCATCAAGGCCGGCGCATTTGACTCCCTCGGCGACACTCGCCGCGCGCTCATGGAGATCCACGAGGGTGCCGTCGAATCCGCGGTGAAAGACAAGCGCGCTGAAGACAAGGGTGACATCGGCTTCGACTTCGACAGCCTGTTCGATGAGGGTGAGGCGACGGCCGCGACCGTGCCTGAGCGCCCGGAGTGGGCGAAGAAAGACAAGCTGGCCTTCGAGCGCGAGATGCTCGGGCTGTACGTCTCCGACCATCCGCTCGCGGGACTCGAGAGCGCGCTGGCTAAGCACGCCGGAGTCGGCATCGCGGAGCTCAACGACAACCCTCCCGACGACGGCGAGAAGGTCACCGTCGCGGGGCTCATCACGAGCGTCCAGCACCGCGTCGCTCGGCAGTCGGGCAACCCCTACGGAATGATCACGCTCGAAGACTTCGGCGGGGAACTCACCGTCATGTTCCTCGGCAAGTCGTACCAAGAGTTCGCCCAGGGTCTCGTCGCCGACACCATCGTGGTGGTCACGGGTCGCGTCAACCACCGCGACGACGGCATCACGCTGCAGGCCAACATGCTGCGCACTCCCGACTTCGGGGTGAGCACCGATTCCGGTCCGATCGTGCTGTCGGTGCGGGAACAGCGCGCGACCGTCGACGTCGTCGCGGAGCTGGACGCCGTGCTGAACAGGCACCGAGGCTCCACCGAGGTGCGGCTGCGACTCGTGCGCGACGACACCGCGCGCGTCTTCGAGCTGCCCCACCGCATCGACACGACGGCGGGGTTCTTCGGCGAGGTGAAGAGCCTGCTCGGCCCGCGCGCGCTCGCCTAACGCAGCGGAGCGCCGAGGGCGCGGTACGCGCGCTCGTGGTAGGTCAGCGGCTCGTCGGAGGCTCCGAGTGCGCCCTCGGTGATCTGCACGGCAATCATGGCGTTGTCGGCAACGGGCGTGCGGGCGACGATCCGTCCAACCATCCACGCGGGCACGTCGCGAATGATCGGCAACCCGTGCGGCCCTGGCTCCCAGTGGTCGCCGTCGAATCGCTTCGCGTTGTCACCGGCCAGGATCTGCGCCACACCGAACTGCCGCTCGCCGAGGATGTGAATCGCGACGTGCTCCGTCTGCTCAATCGCGGGCCAACTGCTCGCCGTGCGCGCCATGTTGAAGGTTGCGAGCGGCGGGTTCGCGGCGAGGGAGGCGAGAGACGTGGCGGTGAATCCGACCGGGCGACCCTCCGGGGTCACGGCAGTGATGATCGCCACCCCCGCCGCGTGGCGTCGAAACGCCTGCGCGAACGCGTCGAAGCCGGATGCATCGGGAGCTTGGGGAGTGGTCACGTCGTCAGTCAACCGTATTGCCGCCCGGGTATTCCCGAGGTGGCCGCTCAGTACGATGGGGGAGCCATGATCCAGACCATTGACCTGCGCGGTCGTCGCCTCACGGACGCCGAGCTGCTGACCCTCGTTCCGCGGTCCGCATCGAGCGTCGCCTCCGCCGTCGACGCGGTGGAGGCGATCATCGCCGACGTCCGTCAGCGCGGTGCGGACGCGCTGCTCGAGCAGGCCGAGCGCTTCGATCGGGTCCGTCCCACGAGCATCCGCGTGTCGGCCGACGACATCGCGCGCGCCGAGCGTGACCTCGACCCCGCCGTCCGGTCGGCGCTGCTCACCGCGATCGAGCGCGTTCGGCGCGGCACGGCGGCGCAGGTTCCGCCGGAGGTGCGCACCGAGATCGCCCCCGGGGCAACGATCGTTCAACGCTGGCGCCCCGTCGACCGGGTCGGTCTGTATGTGCCGGGCGGCAAGGCGGTCTACCCGTCGAGCGTCGTGATGAACGTCCTGGCCGCGCAGGGCGCGGGCGTCGCCTCGATCGCCCTCGCCTCCCCGCCGCAGGAAGCGTTCGGCGGCTCCGTGCATCCCACGATCCTCGCGGCCGCGTCGCTGCTCGGCATCGACGAGGTGTATGCGATGGGCGGTGCGGGCGCAATCGGTGCACTCGCCTACGGCGTTCCCGGAGTCGGCCTCGAGCCGGTTCAGGTCATCACCGGCCCCGGCAACCTCTTCGTGGCGACCGCCAAGCGCGCTGTCACCGGCGTCGTCGGCATCGACTCGGAGGCCGGCCCCACCGAGATTCTGATCATCGCCGACGAGACGGCGCGGGTCGACCTCGTCGTGGCCGACCTGCTCAGTCAGGCCGAACACGATGAGCTCGCGAGCGCCGTGCTCGTGACGACGAGCTCATCGCTCGCCGACGCCGTCGCGGCCGCCCTGCCCGCCGCCGCGGATGCGACCGCGCACGCTGCCCGGGTCACGACGGCCCTGCAGGGCCAGCAGTCGGCGATCGTTATCGTCGACGATCTCGCCGTCGCGTGCCGGTTCTCTGACGCCTACGCGCCCGAACACCTCGAGCTGCACGTGGCCGACCCCCACGCGCTTCTACCCGCGCTCAGCCACGCGGGTGCCATCTTCGTCGGCGCTCACACACCCGTAAGCCTGGGTGACTACGCCGCGGGGTCGAACCATGTCTTGCCGACCGGCGGCCAGGCGCGGTTCTCGGCAGGACTCGGCGCCTACACGTTCCTGCGGGCGCAGCAGGTCGTCGAGTACGACCGCGCGGCCCTCAGTGCGATTGCCGACGACGTTGTGGCGCTCGCCCACGCCGAGGAGTTGCCTGCGCACGGTGCCGCGATCACCGCGCGCTTCTCGGGGCCTGACGCCACGCTCGACTAGGCTCACACACCATGCACTGCCCCTTCTGCCGGTACTCCGACAGCCGCGTCGTCGACTCCCGCACGAGCGATGACGGGCTCGCGATTCGCCGCCGCCGGCAGTGCCCCGAGTGCGGTCGCCGCTTCTCCACCACCGAGACCGCGTCGCTGTCGGTCGTCAAGCGCTCGGGTGTCGCCGAGCCCTTTTCCCGCGACAAGATCGTCGCGGGGGTGCGCAAAGCGTGCCAGGGTCGCCCGGTCACCGACGGTGACCTCGCCCAGCTCGCTCAGCGCGTCGAGGAGAACCTCCGCGCGACCGGCGCCTCCCAGCTCGACGCCAACGACATCGGCCTGGCGATCCTGCCGGAGTTGCGTCAGCTCGACGAGGTCGCCTACCTGCGTTTTGCGAGCGTGTACCAGGCGTTCGACAACCTCGACGACTTCGAGGCGGCGATCGCCCAATTGCGCAGCGAAGACGCCGGTCGAGCAACGAACGCCGACTGATGGGCGCGTACGACGTTCTCTTCCGCTCCGTCCTCAGCCGCATGGACCCGGAGCGCGCCCACCACCTGGCAGCGGGCGTCATCCGCGCCATCCCGCGCCTCGGCCTGACCCGCCTCGTGCGCGTTGCAACCCGTCCGCCGGCATCGCTCGCCGTCGACACGCTGGGCCTGCATTTCGAATCGCCGTGGGGAATGGCGGCCGGCTTCGACAAAGACGCCGAGCTGATTCGCGGACTCTGGGCGCTCGGCTTCGGCCACGTCGAGGTGGGGACCGTCACGGCGATCCCGCAGGACGGAAACCCGAAGCCGCGACTGTTCCGCCTGATCGCCGACCGCGCGGTGATCAACCGGATGGGCTTCAACAACAGGGGAGCGGCGGCGGCCGCTGGCCGTGTCGAGCGTGAGCGGGCGCGCCGCGAGCGTCCCATCATCGGTGCCAACATCGGTAAGTCCCGTGTCGTCGAGGTCGCCGACGCGATCGACGATTACCGGCAGAGCGCGCGGCTCATGGCGCCGGTCGCCGACTATCTGGCGGTGAACGTGTCGTCGCCGAATACTCCGGGGCTTCGTGGCCTCCAAGAGGACGGACTGCTCGGCCCGCTTCTGGATGCCGTGCTTGAGGAGGCGGGAACCACTCCCGTTCTCGTCAAGATCGCCCCCGATCTCGACGACGAAGCCGTCGAGGGCGTCGCGCGGCTCGCCGTCGCGAAGGGCCTCGCCGGCATCATCGCGACCAACACCACGATTCGCCGTGACGGTCTCGTCAGCGACCCGCAGCGTGTGGAAGCGGCCGGTGCCGGCGGTCTCAGCGGCGCCCCGGTGCGCGCGCGCTCACTCGAGGTGCTGCGCGTCATTCGTGCGGCCGTGCCCGCCGACTACTGCGTCATCTCGGTCGGTGGCATCGAGACCGCCGACGACGCGCGCGAGCGGCTCGAGGCGGGCGCCACGCTCATCCAGGGATACACAGGCTTCCTGTACCGCGGGCCGGGCTGGGCACGCCAGATCCTGCGGGGCCTTGCCCGCGCATCCGCCCGCCCGACCAGCTAAACCGGGTACTCGCCGCGCTTGACTTGCGGCTTCGGCAGCCGCAGCACGCGCAGCTGCAGCGCGCGCATGCCGGCGTACCAGCCGACGCCCTTCTCGACCTTGTCCTCGCCGAACTTCTTGCGCAGGCGGCGCTTGACGAGATAGCCGAGCAGGATGCTGTCGATGATCGCAACGAGGAAGAAACCCCACAGCGAAATGATCGCGATTAACTGCGCGTCAACGCTCGGCAGGAACGTGGCGATGATCACGAGGAACATCACCGGGATCATGAACTCGCCGAAGCTCGTGCGCGCGTCCACGTAGTCGCGCACATAGCGCCGCTGCGGACCGCGGTCGCGCTGGGGAAGGTAGCGCTCCTCGCCGCGGGCGAGCCCCTCGCGGGCACGCTCGCGCGCCTCGGCCATGCGCTGACGGTTCTCGACGCGAGCACGCTTGCGGTCGTCAGGAACGAGCGGGCGCTTGCGTGCCGCCTCGCGCTCCTTCCGCGTCGGCGTCGGGCGACCCTTCTTGCCGGTCGATGCTGCCTCCGCCTCGGCAAGGGCGTCAGCGGACGCCTGCTCGGCGGCGCTCGGGGTGCTGCTGGCGTCGTTCCTGCGGGCCACGGCGGCTCGTCCTTCCGTTGAATCCAAGACCACTAGGGTACCGGCATGACCCGTGACGACCGGCCCGCCCCGACCGCCCCCACGACCCTCGCCGCACTCGCCGATGCCGTGCGCGACCGGATGCCGCAAACGATCGCCGAGCTGTCGGAGCTCGTGCGCATCCCCTCGGTGTCCTGGGACGGTTTCGATCCGGCCCACGTTGCCGCCTCCGCCGAGGCCGTCGCCCAGCTGCTCCGGGGGCTCGGGGTGTTCGACCGCGTCGACATCGTCAGCGCTCCGATTCCCGGCACCGACCACACCGGTCAGCCCGCGGTGCTCGCCCGGCGCGAGCCTAAGAACGGCCGGCCGACGGTGCTGCTGTACGCCCACCACGACGTGCAGCCCCCGGGCGATGACGCCCTGTGGCAGTCACCGCCGTTCGAGCCGACCGTGCGCGGCGACCGCCTGTACGGGCGCGGCGCCGCCGACGACAAGGCCGGCGTGATCGCCCACGTCGCCGCGATTCGCGCCCTGATCGACACGGTCGGCGATCCCGACGTCGGCATCGTCGTCTTCATCGAGGGGGAGGAGGAGTTCGGTTCGCGGTCCTTCCGCGCCCTCCTGGACGCCCACCGTGAGACGCTCGCCGCTGACGTGATCGTTGTCGCCGACAGCGACAACTGGACGACCGAGATCCCCTCGCTCACGATCGGGCTGCGCGGCAACGCCGCTTTCACGCTCACCATCTCGACGCTCGCGCACGCGTCGCATTCCGGGATGCTCGGGGGAGCGGCGCCGGACGCCATGCTCGCCGCCGTGCGCCTGCTCGCCACCCTCCACGACGAGGATGGCTCGGTCGCCGTCGCTGGCCTGACGAGCCATGAGCAGGAGGTGCCTGCCGACGACCTCGAGCGCTTCCGCCACGAGGCGGGCCTGCTCGAGGGGGTCTCTCCGATCGGCCGCGGCGCACTGCTGCACCGCGTCTGGGCGCAGCCGGCGATCACGGTCACCGGAATTGACGCCCCGAGCGTGCAGAACGCGTCCAACACGCTGCAGCCGAGCGTCTCCGTGAAGATCAGTGCGCGGGTGGCGCCCGGTCAGAGCGCGGCCGAGGCTTTCGAGGCGATCCAGGATCACCTCCTCGCTCACGCGCCGTTTGGGGCGCACCTCGAGTTCGGCCAGGTTGATCTCGGCAACCCGTTCCTCGTTGACACAAGTGGCTGGGGCGCGGATGAGGCGCTGCAGGCCATGCGTGATGCCTGGGGTGCCGAGCCGCAGTTGACCGGCGTTGGCGGCTCGATTCCGTTCATCGCCGACCTTGCCGAGGTGTTCCCCGACGCACACGTGCTGGTGACCGGTGTGGAAGACCCCGAATCGCGCGCGCACAGCCCGAACGAGTCGCTGCACCTGGGGGTGCTGCGCCGCGCCATCCTCACGGAGGCCGTGCTGCTCGCGCGGCTGTCCGAGCGCGCCCAGGCGACCGACGTACACTGAGTGTGCAGTCCCCACAGCTTCGGAGGAACACCATGACCGACACCGCGACTACGGCTCCCGCCCACGGCGTCACGCTCACCGACGCGGCCGCCGAAAAGGTGGCATCGCTGCTTCACCAGGAGGGCCGTGACGACCTGCGGCTGCGCCTGGCCGTTCAGCCCGGGGGATGCTCGGGGCTGATCTACCAGCTGTACTTCGACGAGCGACTCCTGGACGGCGACGCGACGCGCGAGTTCGGCGGCGTTGAAGTCGTCGTCGACAAGATGAGCGTGCCGTACCTCGAAGGCGCATCGATCGACTTCGAAGACACGATCCAGAAGCAGGGCTTCACGATCGACAACCCCAACGCGCAGGGCTCCTGCGCGTGCGGCGACAGCTTCCACTGACGCCGACGCGGCGAACGCACCGGCCCTGCTGATACCACATCGTTAGGGTGCCCCGATCCCCGGATTGGCAGGGATCTCGGAGCGTCGCGGGCCCGGACCGATGCGCCGCGTAACGTAGACTGAACAGCGATTCACAACCCCCGTCTCGACGAGAGGTCACCGGTGCGTTCCAACCGACGTCTTCGATGGACGGCGATTCCCCTCGCCGTCATCACCACGATCGCCCTAGCCGGGTGCACGACCCAGATGCAACTGGGGTGGCTCCCGACCGAACCCGGAACGACCAACCAGGTCGACCGCGTCATCGGCCTGTGGGTGACCTCCTGGATCGTTCTGCTCGTGGTCGGCGTCGTCACGTGGGGTCTCATCATCTGGGCCGCCGTCGTCTATCGCCGCCGTCGCGGCCAGACGGGCCTCCCCGTGCAGCTGCGCTACAACATGCCGATCGAGGTGTTCTACACCGTCGTGCCGCTGATCCTCGTGCTCGGCTTCTTCGCTTTCACCGCCCGCGACCAGGCCGCGATTGAGGCGCCGCTGGAAGACCCCGACGTGCAGATCGAGGTCTACGGCAAGCGCTGGGCGTGGGACTTCAACTACCTGACTGACAACGTCTACTACTCGGGCATCCAGGCCCAGGAGACGGGCCCGAATAACACCATCGACGTCGAGTCGCTGCCGACCCTGTACCTCCCCGTGGGGCAGAAGGTCGAGATCATCATCGAGTCTCGCGACGTCATCCACTCCTTCTGGATCATCGACTTCCTCTACAAGAAGGACATGATCCCCGGCCGCACCAACCACTGGTTCTTCATCCCTGAGCGCGAAGGCAGCTTCGTCGGCAAGTGTGCCGAGCTTTGCGGAGAGTTCCACTCGCTCATGCTCTTCAACGTCGAGGTCGTCTCGGTCGAAGAGTACGAGGCCCAGATGCAGGCTCTTCGTGACCGCGGCTTCGAAGGACGCCTCGGACCGGAGTTCAACACCGCCCCGAACCCGCCGGTCATCGCACCCGCCGGCACGAGCGAAGAGGAGTAAGCGGCCACATGACCACGACCGCACCTCGCCCCAACGTTTCCGGCAGCGCTCCGGGGGCGATCTCGCCCACCGTTCGGCGTAAGGGCAACGTTTTCGTCGGATGGATCACCTCCACCGACCACAAGACCATCGGGTACATGTACCTGATGACGTCGTTCGTCTACTTCCTCATCGGCGGCGTCATGGCGCTCGTCATCCGCGCGCAGCTTTTCGCGCCGGGCCTCGAGATCGTCGCCACGAAAGAGCAGTACAACCAGCTCTTCACGATGCACGGCACGATCATGCTGCTCATGTTCGCGACGCCGCTGTTCGCTGGCTTCGCCAACGTGCTCATGCCCCTGCAGATTGGTGCACCCGACGTCGCCTTCCCCCGTCTGAACGCCTTCGCCTACTGGCTGTATTCGTTCGGTTCGCTCATTGCGGTCGCCGGCTTCCTCACCCCGCAGGGTGCGGCGTCGTTCGGATGGTTCGCCTACGCGCCACTGTCGAGTCAGACCTTCTCGCCGGGGCTCGGGGGTAACCTCTGGGTCTTCGGCCTGGCGATATCCGGCTTCGGAACGATCCTCGGTGCGGTGAACTTCATCACCACGATCATCACGATGCGTGCGCCCGGCATGACCATGTGGCGCATGCCGATCTTCACGTGGAACACGCTGGTGACGTCGCTGCTCGTGCTGATGGCCTTCCCCGTCCTCGCCGCCGCCCTGTTCGCCCTCGGCTCTGACCGGATGTTCGGATCGCACGTCTTCGACGCCGCCAACGGTGGAGCCATCCTGTGGCAGCACCTGTTCTGGTTCTTCGGCCACCCCGAGGTGTACATCATCGCGCTGCCGTTCTTCGGCATCGTGTCCGAGATCTTCCCGGTCTTCAGCCGCAAACCGATCTTCGGCTACAAGACCCTGGTGTACGCGACGATCGCCATCGCGGCGCTGTCGATCACCGTGTGGGCGCACCACATGTACGTGACCGGTTCGGTGCTCCTGCCGTTCTTCGCGCTGATGACGATGCTGATCGCGGTGCCCACCGGCGTGAAGATCTTCAACTGGATCGGCACTATGTGGCGGGGCTCCGTCACGTTCGAGACCCCGCTCGTGTGGTCGCTGGGCTTCCTCATCACCTTCGTGTTTGGTGGCCTGACGGGCGTCATCCTCGCCTCGCCCCCGCTCGACTTCGCTGTCTCCGACTCCTACTTCGTCGTGGCGCACTTCCACTACGTCGTCTTCGGAACCGTCGTGTTCGCGATGTTCGCTGGCTTCTACTTCTGGTGGCCGAAGTGGACGGGCAAGATGCTCAACGAGCGTCTCGGCCACATCCACTTCTGGGTGCTGTTCGTCGGCTTCCACGCGACCTTCCTCGTGCAGCACTGGCTCGGCGTCGTGGGCATGCCCCGCCGCTACGCCACGTACCTCGTCGAGGACGGCTTCACCTGGATGAACCAGCTGTCGACCGTCGGGTCGTTCCTGCTCGCGGCCTCGATGATTCCGTTCCTGCTGAACGTGTACATCACCGCGCGTCGGGCTCCCAAGGTCACGGTCAACGACCCGTGGGGTTACGGTCGTTCGCTCGAGTGGGCGACCTCCTGCCCGCCGCCGCGCCACAACTTCACGTCGATCCCGCGTATCCGCTCCGAGTCGCCGGCGTTCGACCTGAACCACCCCGAGGCCGGCATCCCGATCGGCATCGGGCCGGGCAAGGACGCGCCAGACGCACCCACGCTCGACATCGACGACAACAAGGTGAAGTGATCCCGTGAAGACCAACATCAACCTCTTCTGGGTCCTTCTCGGCTTCTTCATCGTCCTCGACGTCGTCTACATCTCCTGGGCGATCATCGACACCGGCCAGGTGGAGTGGGTCGGTGCGGTGGCGATCGGCCTCTGCGGCATCCTGTCGGCGTTCATCGCCTTCTACCTGCGCCTCGTCTACCGCAACCAGGGTGGCGAGCTGCCGGAGGACCGCCTCGACGCCGATATCGATGACGGCGATGCCGAGCAGGGCTTCTTCCCCCCGTGGAGCTGGTGGCCGATCATCCTCGCCGGTGGCGCCTCGCTCGTCTTCCTGGGGCTCGCGATCGACTTCTGGATCGTGGGCTACGCGGCCGTCATCGCCCTGATCGGCTTGGTCGGCTGGGTGTACGAGTACTACCGCGGCAACTTCGGACGCTGAGCCGCCTCGCATGAGTGACGTTCGGCGTGCCCGGCCCGAAGACGCGGACGCGGTCTTCTCCCTAGTTCAGCAGCTGGGTGCAGCGTTCGTTCCCGTGCGCAGTGCCTTCGACGAGTCGTTCCGCGACGTGGTCGCCGCCGGCGAAGACGACGCGATCTTCCTCCTCGTGGCGGAAAAGGATTCCGGAGAGGTCGCCGGCTACGCCTTGACGACCGTCGCCCGCCTGCTGTCCACCAACGGTCCGTCGGCGCAGCTTCAAGAGATCGTCGTCGACTCGGATGCTCGTGGCCTCGATCTCGGCACGGCTCTCGTTCACGCCGTCGAGGCTGAGTGCATCCGCCGCGGCGTTCGCCAGATCACGGTCGCGGCACGCCGCGCGGGAGGCTTCTACGACCGCTTGGGCTACTCGCAGAACGCTGAGTACATGCGCCGAGTGTTCTAGTAGCCCGGCGGCATGATCCTGACGACAGCGCGGTTACGACTGGAGCCGCTTGCCGCGGACGACATCGACGCCTTTGTCGCCTACCGGCGTGACCCTGAGATTGCGCGATACCAATCGTGGTCGGTCGACTACGACCGTGCGAGCGCCGAGTCGCTCGTGGGGGCGCAGCCGAGCGGAGACGTGCCCGCGCCCGGCGAGTGGATGCAACTGGCGATCCGCGCCGTCTCCTCGGACGTCGGTCTACCGCGCCTGATTGGCGATGTGGCCATCGGAGCGGACGCTGATCAGCCCCACACATTCGAGTTGGGCGTGACCGTGGCGCCGGCGGCGCAGGGATTCGGCTATGCGACCGAAGCTGTCGTCGCGGCGAGGGACGCGCTGTTCGAGCGGGGGGCGCACCGGATCGTGATGCAGGGTGATGCGCGCAACACCGCGGTCATCCAGCTCATGCGGCGGGCGGGCTTCCGGCACGAAGGAACCCTGCTGGAGGCAGACTGGTTTAAGGGCGAGTGGACATCCCTGGAGCGCTACGCGCTCTTGCACCGCGAGTGGCTGGCGGCGACGAGCGACTAGGACGTGCCGACTAGCGGGGCTTCGGCGCGCGCACCTTCATCGGGTCGATGCCCTTCGGGATGGGCAACGTGCTCGAGCGGCTGAGCGACGTCAGTCGATTGTTCACGGCGAGCACCTCGGCCTTGGTGAGCACCTTCTTGTTCTTGTTGAGCGTCTTGGCGAGGTTCTCCAGCTTCGTGGAGTCCTCGTCGGGCCCGACGTAAACGAAGTGCACGGGAACGTTCGGCACGATGCGATTGACGTTGCGGCGCTCGTCTTCGAGCATGCGCTTGGTGCGGCTCTGGGGACCTTCTCCGATGAGCATCACGCCCGGCTTCCCGACGGCTCGGTATACCGCGTCTTGGCTCTTGGGGCTCATCGCCACCGGCATTTCGCTCGACTGCCATGCGCGACGCAACGAACTTCGGAGCACGGCGCCGACGGCGCCCGGCTGGCCCGAGATCTGGCGGTAGGCGACCTTTTCGGCTCGTCGGCCGAGCACGACGAGCGGGCCGAGAATACCGCCCATGACGCCGGCGATGATGTACAGCACCATTCCGAGAATGCTGCCGCCGGCGATCACAATGGCAAGGACGATGCCCGCCGTCAGGGGGAGCAGGAACCACAGAAGCATCCACCAGGGTGCGGCCTTGTCCATCCGCCGCGTCATCTGGAAGACCTGCCACATCTGCTTGATGCGGCCGGGTTCCTTGGGTGCCTTCGGGCTGCTGGAGTCGCGACGTGCCATACCTCAAGGATACGGGGTCGCCGGCTGGCTCCTCCCCGCCGGCGCATGCCGGCACGCTCTCCCGAGCGTGGGCGACGGTCGCACCGTGTGGATTGTCGGGCTGACATTCTCACCCCATGCAGGCGCCGGGGGCAGAGTCATACCGCGTCGTGCGGCACCGCTCCGCGGAGGGTGAGGTGCATCGCGCTGTCGTTGATGATGGAACGGGCGCCGCCGAACTCCTCGTGGTTCCGGAGGCCTCGCGCGGTGCGTGGGAACACCAGGTGCGCGTGATGGGGGAGTGCCCGTCGCCCCATCTGCCCTCCGTGCGTGACCTCGCGATCGACCCCGACGGCACCCTGCGCATCATTCGCACCCTCGTGACCGGGGAGCGGCTCGACGGCTTACTCGCTACGCCCGGCTGGTGCACGCCCGGTCGCACGGTGACGCTCCTGCACCCGATGGTGGTCACGCTGCGCACCGCGCACGACCTCGGTGCCGTCCTGGGCGGGCCCGACATTGGCCGCATCGTGGTGACGGCCGACGGGCGCCCCATCATCGCCGAGCTCACAGGCGCGTTTCGCGCGGCGCCGCTCCCGACGCATCTCCGCGCCAAAGATCCGGCGCACCTGGCCGATGTCCAGGCGCTGGAAAGAGTGCGTCTCGCGGCCGTTCGCGCGCTGGACGCGGCGGGCTTCTCCGACACAGCCGCTTCGCTGCCCGAGATCGTCGATGCCCTCGACGACCCCGATGTTCTTCTGCGCTGGAGCGCTGCCGAGCCGCTCGTCGGTGCAGCGCCCGGTGCAGATACGGCGGCGCACAGGCGAGCGGTCACTGACGATGGCCAGCAGGAGCCCCACCACGAGCGCGTCGGCGTCACGGCGACCCTCGCGCGCGTGACGCAGCAGGTGGGCCTCCCGCAGACGGTCACGACGCTCGTGGAGCGTGCGGTGTCCGACATGACGGAGCGTTGTCAGCGCATTCGCGCCGCGGCGACGCGCCTCCCGCGCCGATCGCTGATTATGGCGGCAGCGGGCGTGGCGGCTCTCGCCGCGGTCATCATCGTGGGGGTGGTGCCCTCGCCGTCCGGGGACGCGTCGTCGGGTGTCACAGAGGCGACGACCGACCACCCGGAGACGAGCATCAGCCCCGCGGACGACGCGTTCGACCGTCGTGCGGAGGACGCCGACGATCCGACTCTCATGGCACATCCTGACGATTGGCTCATCGTGGTGAGCGAGCTCGTGCGGAGGTGGCAATCATGCGTACACGAGCTACGGCTGCTCTGTGACAATGCGTTGCACGCGTCGTCGAGTGCGGCGGAATCGCGCGCGGCCGGTCGAGACTCCGTCCTTGCCGCGCTCGCACCCCTGGTTGACAGTGATCGGGTCGACGTCGTCGTGCTGGAGCGATCGGGTGACGCCGTGGTTGTCTCCCTGACGGCTCCGGAAACGACTCCGGCCTCGCTTCTGATGATCAGAAGCGAGGCCGGATGGCGTATTCGAGACGCGTGGACCTAGATGCCGAGATCGGCGTCGAAGTCGGCCTCTTCCAGACGCGCCTTGACGGCGGTGAGGAATCGGGCGGCGTCTGCTCCGTCCACGATGCGGTGGTCGTACGACAGTGCGAGATAGACCATCGAGCGGATCGCAATCACGTCTTCGCCGTCAATCGTCACGACGGTCGGCTTCTTCGTGACAACGCCGGTTCCGAGGATCGCGACCTGCGGAAGGAAGACGACAGGGGTGTCGAACAGCGCGCCACGCGAACCGGTGTTGGTCAGCGTGAACGTGCCTCCGGCGAGTTCGTCGGGCTTAAGCTGGTTGTCGCGCGTCCGTGCCGCGAGGTCGGCGATGTCGCCCGCCAGCTCGGCGATCGACTTGTCGCCGGCACCGCGAACGACCGGGGTCAGCAGCCCCCGCTCGGTGTCGACAGCGATCGACAGGTTCTCGGTGTCGGGATAGACGATCGAGTCGCCGTCGACGGTCGCGTTGATGATCGGGAATGCACGGAGGGCCTCGGTCGCCGCCTTTGCGAAGAACGGCAGGAACGACAGTTTCGTCCCGGTCGCCTCGAGGAAGGCGTCCTTCACCGACGAGCGGAGAGCTGCCACCTTCGTGACGTCCACCTCGACCACCGAGGTAAGCTGCGCGGTCGACTGCATCGACACGACGGCGCGCTCGGCAATGACCTTGCGAAGACGCGACATCGACACGGTGGTGCCGCGCAGGGGCGACGCCTCGAGCGGCTCGCGTGCAGCCGACGTCGCGGGGGCGGCAGCCGCCGAGCCCGACGACTCCGCGGCGGCGAGCACATCCTGCTTGCGAATGCGGCCGCCGACGCCGGTGCCCGTGATCGACGCGAGGTCGACACCGTGCTCGGCGGCGAGCTTCCGCACGATCGGCGTGATGTAGCCCGCGTTGCTGCCCGCCTGCGCGGGGGCATCGTGCGAGGAGGCCGGGACGGCGCTCGGCGCCGGCGCTGCACTCGGGGCAGGGGCCGCGCTCGGTGCCGGTGTCGCGCTGGGTGCGGGGGCTGCGCTCGGGGCGGGGGCTGCGCTGGGTGCGGGGGCTGCGCTGGGTGCGGGGGCTGCGCTGGGTGCGGGGGCCGCGCTGGGTGCCGGTGCTGCGCTGGGTGCGGGAGCTGCGCTGGGTGCGGGAGCTGCACTGGGTGCCGGAGCCGCACTCGGCGCCGGTTCAGCCGGCGCGCTCGGGGCAGCCGCACTCGGCTCGGCCGGAGCGCTCGGAGCCGCTTCCACCTCGGCGTCGGCGCCGGGCACGTCGGTCGAGCCCCCGCCGCCGAAGCCGTCACCGATGCGCACGAGGGGAGCGCCGACCTCAACGGTCTCGTCCTCGGCAACGAGGATCTCCTCGATGACGCCGGCGATGGGCGACGGGATTTCGGTGTCGACCTTGTCGGTCGAGACCTCGAGCAACGGCTCGTCAACCTCGACGCGGTCGCCGACGTTCTTCAACCAGCGGGTGACCGTACCCTCGGTGACGCTCTCGCCGAGCGCGGGGAGGTTGACGGATTCGCTCATCAGTGATGCTCCTTTTGAACCTTGTGGGTTGTCTCAGCCTAATTCTGGCCGTATGTCAGATCGCGTGCAGGGGCTTGCCGGCCAGCGCCATAAATGCTTCGCCGAGGGCCTCGTGCTGCGTGGGGTGCGCGTGCAGGAGCGGAGCGACATCCTCCGGGTGCGCATCCCAGTTGACGGCCAACTGCGCCTCGCCGATGAGTTCGCCGACGCGAGCGCCGATCATGTGCACGCCGACAACCGGGCCGTCGACGACACGGATGACCTTGATCGACCCCGCCGTCTCGAGGATGTGGCTCTTGCCGTTGCCCGCGAGGTTGTAGTCGTAGGTCGTCACGGCGTCGTCGCCGTACTGCTCCTTCGCCTTCTTCTCGCTGAGGCCGACCGAGGCGACCTCGGGCTCCGAGTAGGTGACCTTGGGGATGTTCGTGTCGCTGATCACGACCGGGTTCAGTCCGGCGATTTCTTCCGCGACAAAAATGCCGTGCTGGAAGCCACGGTGGGCCAGCTGCAGGCCGGGCACGATGTCGCCGACGGCCCAGACGCCGGGGATGTTGGTCCGCAGGCGCTCGTCGGTGAGGACGAAACCGCGATCCATCTCGACGCCGACCTCTTCGAAGCCGAGCCCGGCCGTCGCCGGCCCGCGGCCGACGGCGACGAGCAGCAGATCGGCCTCGATGGTCTTCCCGTCTTCGAGGGTGACGACGACGCCATTGTCGTTCTGGGTGACACCCTGGAACTTCACGCCCAGGCTGAACTCGATGCCGCGCTTGCGGTAGGCGCGCTCGAACTGCTTCGAGATCGACTCGTCCTCGGCCGGCACCAGGTGCGGCAGCGCCTCGATGATGACCACCTCGGCGCCGAACGAGCGCCATACGCTCGCGAACTCGACACCGATGACGCCACCGCCGAGCACGGCGACCTTCTTGGGTACGTAGTCGAGCTGCAGTGCCTGCTCGCTCGTGATGACGCGGCCGCCGATCTCGAGGCCGGGAAGCGTGCGCGGGTACGAACCCGTCGCGAGGATCACGTTCTTGCCCGTGATGGTGTTCTCGCCCACCTGCACGGTCGTCGGCGAGGTGAGGCGCCCTTCACCCTCGATGGTCGTGATGCCGCGGGCCTTGATCAGGCCCTGCAGGCCCTTGTGCTTGCTCGAGACCACGCTCTCGCGGTACTGGATGACCGCCGGCACGTCGACACCCTCGAGCGTCGCGCGCACGCCGAATTTGTCGGAGTCGCGGGCCGCGTCAGCGATCTCTGCTGCGTGCAGCAGCGCCTTCGTCGGAATGCAGCCGACGTGCAGGCAGGTCCCACCGACCTTGCTCTTCTCGATCAGTCCAACCGTCATGCCCAGCTGGCTGGCGCGGAGCGCGGCGGCGTAGCCACCACTTCCGGCTCCGAGGATCACGAGGTCAAAGTTGTGTTCGGTCACCGGCAATTGCTCCCTCATCGGTCTGGCAGTCGAGCGGAGGCCGGCGCCTGGTTATGGTGCCGGCCGGGGGACGTCGCGCGGGTGGTCGCGCCAATCGCCCAGCCTACTCCTTTGCGCCGAGCGCGTCTGCGAGCGCAATCAGGAGGCGCGTCGCGACGCCTGAGGAGCCCTTCGGCGTGTATCCGAACGGTCCGCCCGAATTGTTCGCGGGGCCCGCGATGTCGAGATGCGCCCACGGGATGCGCGGAGCATCCGGCTCGTCGGACGTGCGCCCCACGAATTCCTGCAGGAAGACGCCGGCGAGCAGCATGCCCGCCGCGGTGTTGCCCGGCTTGGCGTTCGCGATGTCGGCGACGTCGGTCGCGAGCAACGCTCGCAGTTCATTCGGCAGTGGCATCGGCCAGACGAGCTCACCCGTCGCGTCGGCCGCCTCCTGGACGGCCGCGACCAGCTCGGGGTCTCCCATGAGACCCGCGTACCGCTCGCCGAGGGCCACCCGGGCAGCGCCGGTCAGGGTCGCCACGTCGACGATGGCGTCGGGGCGCTCTTCGCTCGCGGCAACGAGACCGTCGGCCATGACGAGACGCCCTTCGGCGTCGGTGTTGAGCACCTCAACGGTGCGCCCGCCGCGAATCGTCAGCACGTCGTTCGGGCGAATCGCGGTCGCGCTCGGCATGTTTTCCGCGAGGCATAGCCAGGCGGTGATGCGCACGGGCAGGCCGAGCTTCGCGGCCGCCACCGTGGCGGCCAGTGTGGTGGCTGCCCCGGTCATGTCGTACTTCATGCCGACCATGGAGGCGGCAGGCTTGAGCGACAGCCCGCCCGAGTCGAACGTGATGCCCTTACCCACGAGGGCGAGGTGCGGTAGTTCGGTGTCGCGGTTGTAGCGAACGACGACGAGGCGCGGCGGGCGCGACGACCCCTGACCGACGCCGAGGATGCCGCCGAATCCGCCCGCCGCCAGTGCCGTCTCGTCGAGGATCTCGACCTCGAGGGGCAGCTCGGCAGAGAGCTCCTGGGCGTGCTGTGCGAACGTCTCGGGGTACAGGGCGTGCGGGGGAGTCGTCACGAGGTCGCGAACCGTCCACACGGCCTCCGCGGCGACGAGCGCTCGGGTGATCCGGGCATCCGCCTCGTCACCGTGCGCCACGACGCGCACGCGCTCGAGTCGTGTCGCGTCGTCGGCCTCTCGAGCGCGCAGGCCTTCGGCCTCGAAGCGGTAGGCGCCCATCACGGCACCCTCGACAGCTGCGGCGACATCGTCGTCGCTGGGCGGCACAACCGCGATCGCGGTGACCGCCTTCAGGGTGCGCGTCGCGGCGCCGGCGGCCCGGCGCACGCTCTCGGCGTCGGGCGTCTCGCTGCCGACGCCAGCGGCGAGGATGCTCGTGGCGGCAACGCCCTCGGGCGCGGGCACGCGCACCGTCTCCTCTGCGGCGCCCGTCGCTCCGACCGCGACAAGCGCGCCCGCGAGAAGCTCAGCCACGTCGGGGTCGGCGAGGACCCGGGGGCCGTTCTCGGTGCGGGCCACGAACACGACGAGGGCGTCGGCGTCGATGGTGGCGGGAGAGTCAGTCGTTCGAGTCACGTCGAGAGGAAGCATCGAATCATCGTATCGACGCAGCCTGTTCGCTCTCGGCGCGCGTGGGGCGCAGGTGACGCCGAGTGGCCGCTCGTACGATGGGAAACATGCGCGAACCTTCCGAGCTGTACCGCCTGCGTCGTCCGGCCGACGAAGTGCCGCGCGGCTTGCCGCTCGTGGCAGCGATCACCGGCTTCACGGACGCCGGCGGGGCAGTGCAGCAGGTCACCGAGTACCTCCTGGACGCCCTGGACGCCGAGGTGGTCGTCGAATTCGACGGGGACGCTCTGCTCGACTACCGCGCCCGCCGGCCGATTCTCTTCTTCGACGAGACCCGCTTCACGGAGTATCGGCGGCCCGAGCTCGCGATCCGCCTCGCACGCGACGAACTCGGGGCGCCGTTCCTCCTGATGACGGGCTACGAGCCGGACTTCCGCTGGGAGAGTTTCACCGACGCGGTCGTCGCCCTCGTCGAGCAGTGGGAGGTCGCGTCGACCACGTGGATCAATGCCATCCCGATGCCGGTGCCGCACACGCGGCCGATCGGATCGACGGTCAGCGGCAACCGCGACGATCTCACCGATGCGCACTCGATCTGGCGGCCCCAGACGCAGGTGCCCGGGAACGCCATGCACCTGCTCGAATACAAGTTGCAGGAAGCCGGCCAGCCGGTTGCGGGCTTCGTGCTGCTGATTCCCCACTACCTGGGCGACACCGAGTATCCGGCGGCGGCGGTGGCGGCACTCGAGAGCATCACCGCCGCGACCGGCTTGCTCTTGCCGACCGACCGCCTGCGCGAAGAGGGGCGCGAGTTCCTTGCCAAGGTCGACGATCAGGTTGAGGGCAACAGCGAGTTGCAGCGCCTCGTCGGAACCCTCGAGGAACGCCACGACAGCTACATGGAGGAGAACGCTTTGCGCTCGCCCTTGACGGGCGACGACGGCGAGGTTCCGAGCGCTGACTCGATCGCCGCCGAGCTGGAGAAATTCCTCGCGCACCGGCGGCGCGCCGACGACGACTGACCCGCGCCGCGCTGGTCGGAGGGTGCGAGCATCCGTGCAATAATGGAGGTTCGCGACCCGGTCGGTCGCCCGCCGTACACCGCTTCTTCAGCACCGTACGAATCGCGGGGACTTGACATGGGTCGTTGTACTGCCCGGAAGACGCGGAAGTAGGGGCCCATGGCGACACGTACGACGAGCACGAGCGACGCTCCGGCTGAGAAGAAGGCCGCGGCGAAGCCTGCCGCGAAGAAGCCCGCCGCGAAGAAGGCGGGGGCCACGACCACGGCCGCGAAGAAGGCGACAACCACGACCACCACCGCCGCGAAGAAGGCGGCGGCCACGACCAGCGCCGCGAAGAAGCCGGCAGCCGCGAAGAAGCCGACGGCGAAGGCCGACACCGCGGCGGCGGAGAAGACCGCAACCGCGACGAAGGCCACCGCGTCGCGCAGCAAGAAGACGACGGCCGCCGCGGCGAAGGATGAGTCTGCCGACGACGAGGACGCTGCCGCGGCACTCGCGAGCGCTCCCGCCGACGATGACGCGGACGACGACACGGACGTACCGAAGGAAGAGCTTCCGACGGGCGCGATCGTTCTCAGCAACACCGACGACGACGAGGTCCCCGTCTACTCGACGACGATCACCGGCGCGACCGCTGACCCGGTCAAGGACTACCTGAAGCAGATCGGTAAGGTCGCGCTCTTGAACGCGGCCGAAGAGGTCGAGCTGGCGATGCGCATCGAAGCGGGCCTGTTCGCCGAAGAGAAGCTGTCGCAGATGAGCGACAAGGAAAAGCGCACCCAGCTCGGTCGTGAGCTCGACTGGGTGGCCCGCGACGGCCAGCGGGCCAAGAAGCACCTGCTCGGCGCCAACCTGCGTCTCGTCGTGTCGCTCGCCAAGCGCTACACGGGCCGAGGAATGCAGTTCCTCGACCTCATCCAAGAGGGAAACCTGGGTCTTATTCGTGCCGTCGAGAAGTTCGACTACACGAAGGGCTTCAAGTTCTCGACCTACGCCACCTGGTGGATTCGTCAGGCGATCACGCGCGCGATGGCCGACCAGGCGCGCACCATTCGCATCCCGGTGCACATGGTCGAGGTCATCAACAAGCTGGCGCGCGTGCAGCGCCAGATGCTGCAAGACCTTGGCCGAGAGCCCACGCCGGAAGAACTGAGCCGCGAACTCGACATGACCCCCGAGAAGGTCATCGAGGTCCAGAAGTACGGCCGTGAGCCGATCTCGCTGCACACTCCGCTCGGCGAAGACGGCGACAGCGAGTTCGGTGACCTCATCGAGGACACCGAAGCGGTCGTGCCGGCCGATGCGGTCGGCTTCACCATGCTGCAGAAGCAGCTCGAGAGCCTGCTCGACTCGCTCTCGGAGCGCGAGGCCGGCGTCATTCGCATGCGCTTCGGCCTCGGCGACGGCATGCCGAAGACGCTCGACCAGATCGGCGACACGTTCGGCGTCACCCGCGAGCGCATCCGCCAGATCGAGTCGAAAACGATGGCGAAGCTGCGCCACCCGTCGCGCTCGCAGGCGTTGCGCGACTACCTCGAGTAAGAGTCTCTGGCAGTCTGGGCGTCGACGAGCAGAAAGCAGGACCATGACCGCGTCTCCCAACGAGGGCAAGGCGTTGACCATCGAGGTCGACGGTGAAACCGTTCAGCGCATCCCGGTGAAGACCCACGTGGTGACAACCGACGACGACATCGTGGAGGTCGTCACGCGCTACGCCACCGAGCACCTGCGCGCCGGCGACCTGCTGTTCGTCACGGAGAAGATCGTCGCGATCAGCCAGGGGCGCTCGTACCCGGTCTCCGACATTCAGCCCCGCAAGCTCGCCACCTTCCTGTCCACGTACGTCACGAAGACCTCGCACGGCATCGGACTCGGCATGCCCGAGACGATGGAAATGGCGTTGCGCGAGTGCGGAACCCCGCGCATCCTGTTCGCCGCCGCCGTCGCCGCCGTCACCAAGGCGGTCGGCCGCACAGGCGACTTCTACCGCATCGCCGGCCCCAAGGCGCGCGGCATCGATGGTCCGACCTCCGGAACCATCCCGCCCTACAACACTCAGGTCGTTCTCGTGCCCGAGAAGCCAGCCGAGGTGGCGAAGACGCTGCAGGCAGCGCTCAGCGTGCCGGTCGACGTCGCGGTCGTCGACATCAACGACTTCGGCGGCAACATCCTCGGATCAACGCTCGACGCCGCCGGCGAGAAGCGGCTCGTGCGCATCCTGAAGGACAACCCTCTCGGGCAGGGCCACCAGAGCACTCCGCTCGGTATCGTTCGCCCCGTCTGAGCGTCGAACGTGAGCACGACCGAGCCCGCCCGCCTGCTCGAGCTCGATGCCGACACGGCACGACTCGTCGAGCGGTTGCGGGGCGCCGGCGGCACCGATGCTGACGTCACCGCCCTGCGCGAGCGCATTCATGCTCGCTCGCCCCGACTGAGCGCCGTCATCCTGTCGACGTACGCCATCCCCGCGGGAGGGGGAGTGTCCTACGGCCACACCTTCGTCGCCGACCGTGAGCGCGTCGCCGCGGATGTCGCGATCGGCTACGGCCACGGCCTTCCCCGGCACGCGGGGAACACCGCGACCATGGTCGCCGCGCCAGCGGAGGGTACTGCTCGCGCCCTGCCCATCGTCGGCCGCGTCGCCATGGATGACGCGGTGGTGCTCATCGACGAGGTGCCGCTGGTCGCCGGAGATCATCTCTGCGTTTTCGGGCCGGGCAGCGATGAGACTCCGCTCGAACAGTGGAGCGCCATGGTCGACGACGACCCAGTCTCGGTGTTGCTCGCCCTCGACCCCCGCATTACGACGGTGGTGCGCGATGACGCGTGAGCTGCCCAAACCGGTCGCCACGGTTGACCTGACGGCCCTGCGCGCGAACGTCCGCGCCCTGCGCGACCGCGTGCATCCTGCCCGGCTGATGGCGGTCGTGAAGGACGACGCGTACGGCCACGGGGTCGATCGCGTGCTCCCGGTCCTCGTCGACGAGGGAATCGACTGGTTCGGCACACTCGATCCGGCGGCCGCGGTCGCCGTGCTGACTCGGCAGCCCCGTGTGCGCGCGTTTGCGTGGCACCTCAGCGTCGATAGCGATCTCGAGGCGGCCGTTCGGGCCGGTGTCGATCTCGGCGTCACCGATCGGGCGGCACTCGACCGCGTCATCACCGTCGCGGGCACGGCTCGACACGGCGCCCGTGTGCACCTTCAGGTCGACACGGGGCTCCACCGCGGTGGCACCGCACCGGCCGACTGGCCAGCGCTCGTCGGGCGCGCCGTCGAGGCCGAACGGTCAGGTGCTCTGCGCGTCGAGGGCATCTTCACGCACCTCGCCGAGGCGTCGGACGCCGATGATTCCCGGGCGATCGCCGAACTGCACGGCGCCGCGGACGAGGCCGAGCGCGCGCTGGGCGGTGAGCGGCGTATCCGGCACATCGCGGCGAGCGCCGCGGCCTTCGATCGCGAGGACGCTCGGGGCGACATGGTCCGCATCGGCGCGTTCCTGACCGGCATCGCCCCGGGCAGCGGCCGTGGTCCGGCCGACCTGGGGCTTCGTCCCGTCATGACCCTCACCGCCGAGGTCGTGAGCGTAGGTGCGGCGGGTGTCCGCCTCGCCATCGGCGGCCGCGACGGCCTGCTGCGGCGCGCGGAGGGCACCACGGTTCTGCTGGGCGGCGCGCGGTGCCGTGTGCTGCGCGTCGAGCCGCTGACCACCGTCGTTGAGGCGCCCCAGGCAGCGGTCGGCGACACGGCCGTCCTGTGGGGTCCATCCGACGCCGGCGAGCCGACCCTGCAGGAGCTCGCGGATCAGATGGGCACGATCGGCGAAGAGCTCGTCACCCGCCTCACGCCGCGGGTGACGCGTCGATACGTCGGGTGAGCGTGGCAGTGCCAGCCCCTCGTGCCGTGCGGGCGGGCGCTAGAAGCCGATGACGTCGCGAAAGCGCTGACGGCTCCCCGTGCGCACGCCCGTCACGCTGGGCTTGTTTTCGTAGACGCCGGCACCCCAGTTGCCCTCGATGAGGGCGAGCGGACGGTCATCGGGGGTGATGACGATGTCCCAGCCGACGTAGGGCACCTCGGGCACGACTCGGCCGACCTCCTGCATGAAGCCCTCCACCTCGTCCCAGCGCGGCAACTGGAAGTCGGGGATCGACACTCCCGACTCGGGATGCACCTCGTGCAGCCCGTGGTGTGAGTCGTAGCCGCGCCCCCGGGAGTGGCCGTGGTCGTCGAGCATCGTGTAGAAGCCGCCGAATGACTGCTGGTCGCTCGCCTGGCCGCGGCCGAACTTCTGGGCCGCGGACAGGATGTGCGTGCGCGTGCCGTCGAAGAAGGCCGTGATGCGGGTCGTATTCACGGTGCCCGGGCAGACCGCTGCGAGTACGGGGTGCTGCACGAGCTGCTCTTCGACGAGCGGCTGGCCCTTCTCGAGCAGTTCAGCGTGGAACGCTCGCCAATCGGTGACGTCCGCGGCGCTGTACCGGGACACGCCAAGACCGGCGCTTGAGACCGGCTGCTTGCCGAAGAGGGTTCCGTGTCGCTCACCGAACGCCTGCAGCTCGTCGGGGCCGGCGACGCGCAGGTCGAGCCACTCGCGCCCGAGCAGCGCGTCGAAGCGCTCGTTGAATGCGATCTTGTCGTGGAAGAGCCCGCGGTGTTCGGGGCTCGCGGTACGCCGCGCGATCTGGTCCGAGATCGCGTGCGTCATGAACGTCTCACGCTCGGCGCGAGTGAGGATCGCGTAGTCCCAGTCGACGTAGTCCTGGAACGGCGTCTCGCGAAACGCGGCCGACCACATCATGTCGGCGAATACCTTCGGGCGGGCGACGCCGTGCTGATCGCGCACCTCTCCGGCGCGTTGCCACACGGAGGGCAGGTCAAGCTTGCGGGCGCGACCGAGGACGTAGGAGGCGCGATTGCGCAGTCGGGTGAGAGCGTTCGTCACGCTCAGTGATTATGCCCGCTGTTCGTCGTGCAGTTTCGCCGACTCGTCGTGCCACGACAGAGCCGTCGGCTTGAGGGAGTCGCGGAACCGGCTGGCGTGGTGGGCGCAGAAGAGCAGTTCACCCGTCGCGAGGGTCGCCCGCACATAGGCTTGCGCGCCGCACGCGTCGCACCGATCGGTCGCGGTCAGGGGTGCCGGCGCGGTGACGCTCGGAGTGTCGGTCGTCAGCTGCGTCATGGTGGGCCTTCCTTCGTCGCGTCGTGATCGGGTTCCGGATGGCCTATTGCACCACACCGCACCGACCGAACCCTGCCAGTTGGCCGCCGTTTCGCTCAGCGCATAACGACGACCGCCTCTGCCGGCTGGGGGTCGTGTGAGCTCCCGGAGTGGTGCGCAAGCCCGTCGCCTCCCCGCGTCTACGCTGGAGGATCGTGGCTCAATCCGATTACTCCGCCAGGCACCTGTCCGTCCTCGAGGGACTCGAGGCTGTTCGCAAGCGCCCAGGCATGTACATCGGCTCCACCGATTCCCGCGGCCTCATGCACTGCCTGTGGGAGATCATCGACAACTCGGTCGACGAAGCCCTCGCCGGTCATGGCGACAGCATCGAGGTTCGTCTGCACGCTGACGGCAGTGTCGAGGTGCGCGACAGCGCCCGCGGTATCCCCGTCGACATCGAGCCGAAGACCGGCTTGTCGGGCGTCGAGGTCGTGTTCACGAAGCTGCACGCCGGCGGCAAGTTTGGTAGCGGCTCCTACGCCGCCTCGGGCGGTCTGCACGGGGTCGGAGCGTCGGTCGTCAACGCCCTCTCCGAGCGGCTCGACGTCGAGGTCGACCGCGGCGGCAAGACGTGGGCCATGTCGTTTCACCGCGGCGAGCCCGGCATCTTCGACGACGGCGCGGACGGCCCGCGCCCGGACGCACCGTTTTCCCCCTTCATCTCGGGCAGTGAGCTGCGGGTGGTCGGGAAGGTGGCCAAGGGGGTCACCGGAACGCGCATCCGGTACTGGGCCGACCCGCAGATCTTCACGAAGGGAACGGAATTCCAGCCAGACGAGCTGATGGCTCGAGCACGGCAGACGGCGTTCCTCGTGCCGGGGCTCTCCCTCTCCGTCACGGATGAGCGCGGCGAGGAGACGAGGACGGAAACGTTCCACTTCTCGGGGGGCATCAGCGAGTACGTCGACTACCTCGCGCCGGATTCGCCGCTGACCGACACCTGGCGCATCACCGGCAGCGGCCACTTCACCGAGACGGTGCCGGTGCTCGACGCGCAGGGCCACATGACGCCGACCGAGCTCGAACGGGAGTGCACGGTCGACATCGCCCTGCGCTGGGGCACCGGCTACGAGACCGCTGTGCGCAGCTTCGTCAACATCATCGCGACGCCGAAGGGCGGCAGTCACCTGGCAGGCTTCGAACAGGGGCTGCTGAAGACCCTGCGCGCGGAGGTCGAGAAGAACGCGCGGCGCCTGAAGGCCGGCACCGACAAGCTCGAAAAGGATGACGTGCTCGCCGGCCTCACCGCGGTGCTGACGGTGCGCATCCCCGAGCCGCAGTTCGAGGGCCAGACGAAGGAGGTTCTCGGCACGCCGGCCGCACGGGCGATCGTCGCGAAGGTGCTGTCGGATGCCCTGAAGGCGCGATTCGGGAGCACGAAGCGCGACGACAAGGCGCAATCAGCTCTCGTGCTCGACAAGGTCGTCGCCGAGATGAAGAGCCGCATCTCGGCGCGTGCCCACAAGGAGACCCAGCGTCGCAAGAACGCGCTCGAGAACTCCTCCCTACCCGCGAAGCTCGTCGACTGCCGATCGAGCGACGTCGCCGAGAGCGAGCTCTTCATCGTGGAGGGCGACAGTGCGCTCGGCACAGCCAAGCTCGCCCGCGACAGCGAGTACCAGGCCCTCTTGCCGATTCGCGGCAAGATTCTGAACGTGCAGAAGGCGTCGGTCAGCGACATGCTCTCGAACGCGGAATGCGCATCCATCATTCAGGTGATCGGAGCGGGCTCCGGTCGCTCGTTCGATCTCGACGCGGCTCGCTACGGCAAGGTCATCATCATGTCCGACGCCGACGTCGACGGAGCCCACATTCGCACGCTCCTGCTGACGCTGTTCTTCCGCTACATGCGCCCCATGATCGACGATGGTCGCGTGTTCGCCGCCGTGCCGCCGCTGCACCGCGTCGTCGTCATGAACCCGGGATCGAAGCCGAACGAGACGATCTACACCTACAGCGAGAAAGAGCTGCAGGGTGTCCTCGCCGCTCTAAAGAAGTCGGGCAAGCGCTACCAGGACCCCATTCAGCGCTACAAGGGCCTCGGAGAGATGGATGCCGACCAGTTGGCCGACACGACCATGAGCCGCGCCCACCGCACGCTGCGCCGGGTGCGCGTCTCCGACGCCGAGGCGGCGAATCGCGTGTTCGAGCTGCTCATGGGCAACGACGTCGCCCCGCGCAAAGACTTCATCATCGCGGGCCAGGGGCTCGACCGCGACCGCATCGACGTCTAGGGGCGGTCAGCTCGCCCGCGTGCCGATCGTGTCGACGGCCGCGTCGAGCGGCGTGCCCGAGCCGTCGCGCTTGGCTCCGCCCTCGGGCAGCGTGCGAGCCTTCCCGTCGGCCGCGACCGCCAGCGGGTCGACCCCGACGAACGCGAGTCGCAGCGTGTCTTCGCCCTTGAGGAAGGCGTGGGCACGCACCCCGCCCGTTGCGCGACCCTTCGCCGGGAACTCGCTGAGGAACGAGCGCTTGGCACGCCCGGGCTCGACACCGGCCAGAGCCGCACTCGACCCCGACACGGTGACCACCTCGACCGCCCCGTCGCGAGCGGTGACGTGGAAGGCGATGACGCTCGCGCCGGCACCCAGCTTGATGCCCGCCATGCCGCCCGCGGGCGCTCCCTGCGGCCGCACGAGCTCGGCGGAGAAGCGCAGCAGCTGCGCGTCGGAGGTGACGAAGACCAACTCGCTCGCGTCGGTCGCGAGTGCGGCCCCGACGACGGAGTCTCCGTCTTTCAGGCCGATGACCTCGCCGTCCGGCTTAGCCGCGTAGCTGCCCGGTGCCAGTCGTTTCACGACCCCGCCACGCGTGCCGAGCGCGAGCGGAGTCTCCGACGCCGGATCGACGATCGTCACGATGTGTTCGCGCGGGTCCGTGAGCCCCACGTACTCGCGGAGCGACACTCCGGCGGCGAGCTGCACCGACGTGGCCGGCACCGCCGGCAGGGCGTCCGGGCTGAACCGTACGAAACGACCGCGATCCGTGATCGCGACGAGCTCCCCCCGCACCGTCGTCACGGCGGATGCGCGGATCGCGTCGTGCGCGACCCGGCGGTCCGTGGGCGGCTGGATGAGCGCATCCTCGTCGCCGATGTCGACGCGCAGCGCGCGACCGGTCGTTGACAGCAGAACGCGGCAGGGGGTGTCGGCAATCTCGAGTGAGGCGGCCGCCTGGGCGCGAGCGCGCGACGGCGGCGCGGTCGGCATGCCCTCCGTCAGCAGCGTGCGGCGCGGGGTGCCGAGGCGAGCGGCGACGTCGTCGAGCTCGTCGCCGACAAGGGCGCGCACGCGGGCCGGGTCGGCGAGGATCGCCTCCAGCTCGGCGATCTCCGCGCGCAGCTGGTCGCGCTCTGCCTCGAGCTCGATGCGGCTGAAGCGCGTGAGTCGACGCAGTCGCAGCTCGAGGATGTACTCGCTCTGCACCTGGCTGAGGTCGAAGATCTCGATCAGGCGGGTGCGCGCCTGTTCCGCATCGTCGGAGGAGCGGATGACCTGGATGACCTCGTCGATGTCGAGGATCGCCACGAGGAGGCCCTCGACGAGGTGCAGGCGCTCACGGCGACGGTCGAGGCGATACTGGCTGCGCCGCGTCACCACCGAGGTGCGGTGGTCAAGGTAGACGCGCAACAGCTCGACGAGGCCGAGGGTTTGCGGTCGGCCGTCGACGAGCGCCACGGCGTTGATCGAGAAGCCGTCTTCGAGCGGCGTGTAGCGATAGAGCTGCTCAAGCACCGCATTCGGGTCGAAGCCGTTTTTGATGCCGACCACGAGTCGCAGACCGTTCTTCCGGTCGGTGAGGTCGGTGACATCGCTGATGCCCTGCAGCTTCTTCGACTGCACGCCGTCCTTGATTTTTTCGATCACGCGCTCGGGGCCGACGAGGTAGGGCAGTTCGGTGATGACGAGGCCGCGTTTGCGTGCCGTGACCTGCTCGACGTTCACGGTCGCGCGCGTGGTGAAGCGCCCGCGGCCGGTCGCGTAGGCCTCCTTGATGCCGTCAAGGCCCAGGATGCGCCCCCCGGTCGGGAGGTCCGGCCCCGGAACGAAGGCCATCAGTTCGTCGAGCGTCGCGTCGGGTTTGTCGAGCAGGTACCGGGCGGCGGCCGCCACCTCGATGAGATTGTGCGGCGCCATGTTGGTCGCCATGCCGACCGCGATGCCGCTCGCTCCGTTGACGAGGAGGTTCGGGAAGGCGGCCGGCAACACCTCGGGCTGCGTCAGCTGGTTGTCGTAGTTCGGCACGAAGTCGACGACGTCTTCATCGAGACTCTCGACCATGGCGAGTGCCGCGGCGCGCAAGCGTGCCTCGGTGTAGCGGGCGGCGGCTGGACCGTCGTCGAGCGAGCCGAAATTGCCGTGGCCATCGACGAACGGAACACGCATCGTGAAGTCTTGCGCGAGACGCACGAGGGCGTCGTAGATGGCGCCGTCGCCGTGCGGGTGCAGCTTGCCCATCACCTCGCCGACGACGCGGGCCGACTTGACGTGGCCGCGCTCGGGGCGAAGCCCCATGTCGCTCATCATGTAGAGGATGCGCCGCTGCACGGGCTTCAGCCCATCGCGCGCATCGGGCAGCGCCCGCGAGTAGATCACCGAGTAGGCGTATTCGAGAAACGACCCCTGCATCTCGTCGGCCAGATCGACATCGTCGATGCGTTCGGCCGGGGCGGGGGAGTCGGGGAGCTGGGGGGCTGCGGGGGGAGTCATAGGATGGCGCCCATGCTACCGGCGCCCCCCGGCTCGACCCGGACACTCGGCGACGTGTTGTCGAGCGCGTTGTCGGCGGTTCGCGGGGACGACAACCCTCTCGATCTTCCCGCCGTCCGCTCCGCCGCCGTGGTGCTCGTCGACGGCCTCGGGGCGCAGCCGCTCGCGGCCCACCGCGGGCACGCGCGCCACCTCACGGCCGCCATACCCCGGCGCGGCGGGACGATTCACTCGGCTTTCCCGACGACAACCGCCTCAGCCTTGGCGACCCTCACCACGGGGCGCCCGGCGGGCGAGCATGGGCTCGTCGGGTACTCGGCCCACGATGCGGCGGGTGATCGCGTGGTCAACATGCTGACCGGCTGGGACTCGTCCGCGCATCCCGAAGTGTGGCAGCGTCACGAGACCCTGTTTGAGCGCGCGGCGGGACTCGGAATCGAGCCGGTCGTGATCGCCGCCGGTCGCTACGCCGACTCCGGATTCACACGGGCCGTGCTGCGCGGCGCACGGTTCGTCGCGGCGGAGTCGATGGCCGACCGGCTCGAGCGCACGCGCGAGCTCCTCGCCGGCGCCGAGCCACGGCTGGTCTACACCTACCTCCCTGAGCTTGACCAGGCCGGGCATGCAAGCGGCGTCTCGTCAGCGCGCTGGCTGCACCGGCTCGAAGAACTGGATGCGGCGCTCGCCCATCCGCTCGCCTCGCCCGGCACGGGTGCCCTGCTGACGGCCGATCACGGGATGCTCGATATCGCCCCGCACGCCCGTCGCGTCGTCGCCGCCGATGACGAGCTGTGGCGGGGAGTGCGCCACGTGGCCGGCGAGCCGCGCTGCCTGCACCTCGTGGCGGACGACCCGGCGGAGGCGGCGGGCATTCATGCGCGCTGGACCGCCCGCGAGGCGGCCCGATCGTGGGTGGTTACCCGCGACGAGGCGATCGCGGCCGGCTGGTTCGGCAGCGCCGTCGACCCAAGCGTCGACTCCCGCATCGGTGACGTTCTGGTCGCCGCGCGGTCCGCCGTCGTCTACTACGACGAGCGCACGGCCACCGACCGCTCGCTCGCCATGGTCGGGCAGCACGGCTCGTTTTCGGACGCCGAGACGCGCGTGCCGCTGGCGCGCTTCGGCGCGTTCGTCCGGTCTTAAGCCGGGTCGTCGTCGGGACGAGCGCCGAACACGATCTCGTCCCAGCTCGGCATCGCCGCGCGCCCGCGCTTGGCGGTGGCGGGTTTCGCCGGGGGCTCCGAGGGAGAGCTCGCGCTCGACGAGGCGGGGATCGCAGCTTCGTCGGGCAGATCGCCGTCCATGCCGATGAGGGTGGGCGAATCCGCGGTATCAGACATGTCCGCTTCGTCGCGATCGAGCGGAACCTCGATGACCCGGATGGAGCCGGTCGACGGATGGGCGGCGCGTGCCGCATCACGCTCGTCCTGCGGTGCAGGCTCACGCTCGCCCCGGCGGCGCCGTAGCGCTTCGAGGAGGTCGGCGGTCTGACCAATCGCGGGCCGCGGGATGTCGTCAGGGTCGGTGCGCACGCCGACGCGCGAGGGCGTGGCCGGGGCAACCGCCTCGGGGCCGATCTGGAAGGCGCCCGAGTCGAAGCGGCCGGACGGCTGGTCGTCGGCGGGGTCCGTCGTGACGGCCCGGAGGCGCGGCAGAGCGGTGGTAGGGCCGTCGCCCTGCTGTGACAACGACTGCGCCTCGTGGTTCGCGGGCGACAGTGTCGACTTTTTGGGGTCGAAGCTCCACAGCGCCTCGCGCGACACCTCACCGTCGAGGAAGGCGACGCGGATGGTCCACAGCGCGTCCTTCTTCCAGCTCGCCCAGGCGATCTCGGTCGCCCCGAGCTCGTCGAGACGCTGGTCGATGACGCCCCCGAAGGTGTGGGAGGCAACGCCCGACTCGGTGTCGGCGGCGACGGCGACGGGAACACTGCGCGCTGCCGTCACGACGTACTCGCGCTCGGCGAGCACGGGGCCCTCAAAGCGCTGGACGTATTCGAGGGCCTCACCGGTGGCGGCAACCACCTCGGCGGCCGACAGGCCAGCACGAATCTGCGCCTGGATTTCGCGCGGCGACACGCGATGCGCGGCGGGCTGAGCCGGGCGGTTTTGCCGAATGGCGGTGTGCAGGGCCTCGGTGATCGGCACCCGGTAGCGGGTTCCGTCGTCCCCGACGACGACCAGTGCGCCGTTCTCGGCGCCAATAACGGTCAGTTCTTCCATGGCGATGTCTCCCGACTGCGCGGATGCTGCGCACAGCATGCCACGCGCATCCCCGCCCGGCCGGGAATACGGCGGGCGTGCCGGAAGTTGCCTCGACACGCAGGCACAAACAGCGAACCCCGTTTGCGTTTCGGCGGGGCGTCCTGCAAACTATCGCCGCCCCCCGCGGCCCCCGGTAGTACACACGAGAGTGGATGAGGCATGGCAACCGACTACGACGCTCCGCGCAAAACGGACGATGACACCGATTCGATCCAAGCGCTTCAGGAGCGAGTTCCCGACAAGATGTCGGGCGTCGTCGACGTCGACGATGCCGATAATCCGGGCTTCGAGCTCGCCGGACAAGACCTGGCCGACCTCGACCTCGACGTTGTCGTGCTGCCCCCGCAGGCCGACGAGTTCACGTGTGTCAGCTGCTTCCTCGTGAAGCACCGCTCTCAGCTCGACCACCAGGAGAAGCTCGGGCCCGTCTGCGCTGAGTGCTCGTAGTTCTCGCGCTGCGCTTCTGGCTCTCTGACCGGCGCCGCTGACCACGGGCCGCGACTAGCGACCTTCGGACGCCTCGGCGCTTTTCCGGGCGACGCTGATCGCGGCGATCAACTCCTCAGGACGCCGCGTCGACACGACCCAGTACGGTGTCGGGTCCTCAGGGTCAGTGATCTCAAGCCGCACGACGGGGCCGACGTCTCCGCGGAGCAGGAGCCAGGCCCGGGCATCCAGAAGCGGGCCCCTTTGGGCGCGCGCGTCCTCGCCCGCCGCCGCGCGCATGTCGCCGATCAGGGCGACCGGAATGCGCGCCTTTCCCGCCTGCAATGCTCCGTCGGCCACGCGAATGGTCGGCGCCGAGCCAATCAGGAGAACGAGGGAGCCGGTAACGAGCGCGGTCGCCGTCACAACGCCGGCAATCAGGCTGATCGGCTCGAACACCAGCAGCGTCGCCGGCACAATCAGCGCGATGATGGGGTACCACCAGAGGGCGGGCCAGAGGCGCTCGCGGAACTGCTCCATACCCCTATTCGACCATGCACTAGCCTTCAGAAGTGCCCGACGTCGAGATTCTGATGACCGGTGACCGCGCGCCCGTGGTGGCGCATCCGGGCGATGCGGGTGCGGATCTCGTCGCATCCGAATCGGTGACCATCGCTCCCGGTGAGCGCGTGACGGTCGGCACCGGCCTGGCGATCGCCCTGCCCGACGGCTACGCCGCGTTCGTCCTTCCGCGCAGTGGCCTTGCCGCGAAGCACGGCATCACCGTGCTGAACGCCCCGGGAACCGTGGATGCGGGCTATCGAGGCGAGATCCGCGTCACGCTCCTCAATACGGATGCTCGCGAGCCGTATTCGGTCGCGCCCGGTGACCGCATTGCCCAGTTGGTGATCCAGCGCGTCGAACGCCCCGTGTTTATTCCCGTCGAATCCCTTCCCGGTTCACACCGCGGACAGGCGGGCTTTGGCTCAAGCGGCTACCGTAGTGAGCCGTCGCCGAGTGAAGGAGTTCTGTGACTGACACCGCCATGACCGACGGGCCGCTTCCCGAAGACGCGAAGTCGGCGCCCGCCGACCGCGCCGAGAACGGCCCCTTTGACGAGTCCGAGGCGAACGCCGTCCGGCCCTACGTCGACCTGGGTGCGATCAAGCTCGTTCCCCGACCCGAACTGCAGCTGCGGCTGGAGGTCGAGGAGGCCACGAAGCGTGTCGTCGCCGTCGGCATCGACTACCAGGGCTCGACCCTGCAGGTGCAGGCCTTCGCGGCTCCGCGCTCCACGGGCCTCTGGCACGAGGTGCGCGGTCAGATCGAGCAGCAGATTCGCTCGCAGGGCGGCGAGATCAGCGAGCGCGACGGCGTGTTTGGACCGGAGCTGCTCGCGCGCATTCCCGTGCAGGCTGACGGCCAGGCGTCGACCCGCATCGCCCGCTTTGTCGGTGTCGACGGACCGCGCTGGTTCCTCCGCGGCGTGATCGCCGGGCAGGGCGCGGTTGACCAGGCCGCCGCGGAGGCGATCGACGACGTGTTCCGCAGCATCGTGGTGGTTCGCGGGTCGACGCCCATGCCGCCGCGCGATCTCATCCCTCTGCAGGTACCCGCCGGAGCGCAGGGCGCCGCCGGTGCGAGTGCCGGTGCGGGGCCGCAGCCCACCGCATCCTCATGACCGAACGGGCGGACGAGCGAGCGACCGGCGCCGAGTCGGCAGGCGACGAGCAGCCCGGCGCGGACGCTCCCGACCTGCAGGCGACCCTCGCCGAGGCCGCGCGCCGGTCGGGTTTCGGTCGCGTCGAGCCGGGGGAGCGGCCGACCGCCCACGCACTGTGGGGCGCCGTCGGCGGCGTGCGCGGGCTCATCGAGTCGCTGCTGCCCGGCTTCCTCTTCCTCGTCGTGTTCACCATCACCGGCGAGGTGGGCCCGTCGGTCCTCGTCCCGCTCGGGGTGGCCGTGGTTTTTGTGCTCGTGCGCGCCATCACGCGAACGCCTATCGCCCCGGCGATCATCGGTCTCATCGGGATCGCGCTCTCGGCGGGCCTCGCCCTCTTCACGGGCCGCGCCGAAGAGAACTTCGTTCTCGGCTTTGTGATCAACAGTGTCTGGCTCGTGGCTCTGCTCATCAGCCTCGCCGTTCGGCGCCCCCTCATCGGCGTCATCACGGGACTGTTGACGGGCGATGCCGAGTGGCGATCGGACCCGGCGAAGCGCAGCATCCTGACCCTGACGACCTGGCTCTGGGTGGGGTTGTTCTCGCTGCGGCTGGGCGTTCAGGTTCCCTTCTACCTCGCCGAGAACGTGACCGCGTTGGCCGCTTCCCGGCTTCTCATGGGTCTGCCGCTCTACGCCGCCGTGCTGTGGGTGACGTGGCTCATGATTCGTGCCGTGTACGCCCGCTCGCGGGCATGACCGAGTGCTAGCATTAAATATCTCGACATCAAGATAAATAGGGGTCGTAGGCGACCGATGCGACGGACACCCCGTCGCGCAACCGCGAAAGGATGGACGTCGTGTCCGCAGTCAACTCATTCTCCGCGAAGGACACCCTCACGGTCGGAGAGACCGAGTACGAGGTCTTCCGCATCGACGCCGTGGACGGCTACGAGAAGCTTCCCTTCAGCCTGAAGGTGCTGCTCGAGAACCTGCTCCGCACCGAGGACGGCAAGAACGTCACCGCTGAGCAGATTCGTGCTCTCGGCTCGTGGCAGCCGACCGCCGAGCCCGACACCGAGATCCAGTTCTCGCCCGCGCGCGTCGTGATGCAGGACTTCACCGGTGTTCCCTGCATCGTCGACCTCGCGACCATGCGGGAGGCCGTCGCCGAGCTCGGCGGCGACCCGAAGAAGATCAACCCGCTGGCGCCGGCCGAGCTCGTCATCGACCACTCGGTCATCGCCGACCTCTTCGGCACGCCCGACGCGCTCGAGCGCAACGTCGAGATCGAGTACGAGCGCAACGGTGAGCGCTACCAGTTCCTGCGCTGGGGCCAGACGGCCTTCGACGACTTCAAGGTCGTGCCCCCGGGAACCGGCATCGTGCACCAGGTGAACATCGAGCACCTCGCGAAGGTCACCTACACCCGCACGGTCGACGGCGTGTTGCGCGCCTACCCCGACACCTGCGTCGGCACCGACTCGCACACGACCATGGTCAACGGTCTGGGCGTGCTCGGCTGGGGCGTCGGCGGCATCGAGGCCGAGGCGGCCATGCTCGGTCAGCCCGTGTCGATGCTGATCCCGAAGGTCGTGGGCTTCAAGCTCTCCGGCTCCATCCCGGCCGGCGTCACTGCGACCGACGTCGTCCTGACGATCACCGATATGCTCCGCCAGCACGGCGTGGTCGGCAAGTTCGTCGAGTTCTACGGCGAGGGCGTGGCGCAGGTTCCGCTCGCGAACCGCGCCACGATCGGCAACATGAGCCCCGAGTTCGGCTCGACCGCCGCCATGTTCCCGATCGACGAGGTCACCCTCGACTACCTGCGCCTGACCGGCCGTTCGGCCGAGCAGGTCGCGCTGGTCGAGGCGTACTCGAAGCTGCAGCACCTGTGGCACGACCCGAGCGTCGAGCCCGAGTTCAGCGAGTACATGGAGCTCGACCTGTCGACGGTCGTGCCGTCAATCGCCGGTCCGCGTCGTCCGCAGGACCGCATCGAGCTGACCGCGGCGAAGGAAACCTTCGAACGCGACCTCGTTGACTACGCGGGCGCCACCCAGAGCGCCGTCGACGCGGCGATCGAAGGCACCTTCCCGGCCTCCGACCCGGTGGGCTTCACCCCCGAGGACGAGGATGCGGAGCAGCAGCGCGTGCGTCGCGAGCGTTCGAAGTCGCCAGCCGCCGCGTCGAAGCCCGTCGATGTCACGGTGGGCGACAGCGAGTTCACGATCGACCACGGTGCGGTGACGATCGCGGCGATCACGTCGTGCACGAACACCTCGAACCCGTCGGTCATGCTCGCGGCAGGTCTACTCGCGCGCAACGCCGCCCAAAAGGGACTGAAGGCGAAGCCGTGGGTGAAGACCACGCTCGCCCCCGGTTCGAAGGTCGTCACCGACTACTACGAGAAGGCCGGCCTCACCGACGATCTGGAGGCCCTCGGCTTCTACACCGTCGGCTACGGCTGCACGACCTGCATCGGCAACTCGGGCCCGCTGGCCGACGAGATTTCCGAGGCGATCAACGCGAACGACCTCGCCGTCACGGCGGTGCTCTCGGGTAACCGCAACTTTGAGGGCCGCATCAACCCCGACGTGAAGATGAATTACCTCGCGAGCCCGCCGCTCGTCATCGCGTATGCGCTCGCCGGCTCGATGAACTTCGACTTCGAGAACGACCCGCTCGGCACCGACAGTGAGGGCAACGAGGTCTACCTCCGCGACATCTGGCCCGACGCCGACGAGGTGCAGAAGACCATCGACGCGTCCATCGACACCGACATGTTCTCCACGCAGTACGCCTCGGTGTTCGACGGCGACGAGCGCTGGCGGTCGCTGCCGACCCCGGCCGGCGCCACGTTCGAGTGGGACACCGAGTCGACGTACGTGCGCAAGCCTCCGTACTTCGAGGGCATGACGATGGAGACGACCCCGGTCGTCGACATCGCGGGAGCCCGGGTGCTGGCCAAGCTGGGTGACTCGGTGACCACCGACCACATCAGCCCCGCGGGCTCGATCAAGGCCGACACCCCTGCCGGCCGCTACCTGACCGAGCACGGTGTCGAGCGCAAGGACTTCAACTCCTACGGCTCACGTCGTGGCAACCACGAGGTCATGATTCGCGGAACCTTTGCGAACATCCGCCTGAAGAACCAGCTGCTCGACGGCGTCGAGGGTGGTTACACCCGCGACTTCACGACCGACGACGGCGCCCAGTCGTTCATCTACGACGCCAGCCAGAACTACGCGGCGGCCGGCACGCCGCTCGTCGTCCTGGCCGGCAAGGAGTACGGCTCGGGATCGAGCCGCGACTGGGCGGCGAAGGGCACGAGCCTGCTCGGCGTCCGCGCGGTCATCGCTGAGAGCTTCGAGCGCATTCACCGGTCGAACCTGATCGGCATGGGCGTCGTGCCGCTGCAGTTCCCGGCCGGCGAGTCGGCCGAGAGCCTCGGTCTCGACGGCACGGAAGAGATCGCGATTTCGGGCATCACCGAGCTGAACGAGGGGCGCACCCCCCGCACCGTTCGAGTCGTCGCGACTCCCACGGCGCACTCGCCCGCCGGCAAGCAGCCGGTCGAGTTCGACGCGGTTGTCCGTATCGACACCCCCGGTGAGGCCGACTACTACCGCAACGGCGGAATCCTGCAGTACGTGCTGCGTAGCCTGGTCTAGGCGCGCATCGCGGTCGAACGGCCCGCTGAATCCTTTGTGGTTCAGCGGGCCGTTCGCGCATCCCGGATTCATCCAGTGAACCCCCAGAAAACTGCCGCGGCTTTGCGGCGCGCGCTCTGCTGGAACCCCGTATCGTGAAGGGATGGAGCTACTCCGAACGATCCGTGAACCCCGCGACCTCGACGCGCTCACCCACACCCAGCTGGAGCAGCTCGCCGACGAGATTCGGCGGTTCTTGGTGGCTGAGGTGTCGAAGACGGGCGGTCACCTGGGCCCGAACCTCGGCGTCGTCGAGCTCACCCTCGGCATTCACCGCATCTTCGAATCGCCCCGCGACGCCATCGTGTGGGACACCGGCCACCAGTCGTACGTGCACAAGCTCCTCACGGGCCGCCAAGACTTCTCGCGCCTGCGTCAGAAGGACGGCCTGGCCGGCTACCCGCAACGGGCGGAGTCGCCGCACGACATCGTGGAAAGCTCTCACGCCTCCAGCTCGCTCAGCTGGGCGGACGGCATTTCCCGCGCGTACGAGATGACCAGCCAGGGCGATCGCCACGTCGTCGCCGTCGTGGGGGATGGCGCCCTCACCGGCGGCATGACCTGGGAGGCGCTCAACAACATCACCGATGACAACAGCCGCAACCTGGTCATCGTCGTCAACGACAACGGGCGCTCGTACGCGCCGACGATCGGGGGCATGGCGCGCTTCCTGTCGAGCGTGCGCACACGCCGGTCGTACCGCACGTTCCGGCGCCGCACAGAGGCCATGTTCGACCACCTCGGCTCGCCCGGCCGCGCGTTCTACCGCGGCGTGCGTGGCGGCCTGCACGGCTTCCTCTCGCGCTTTACGAACAACGAGGCGCTGTACTCAAACCTCGACATTAAGTACATCGGGCCGATCGACGGGCACGACATTCGCGACGTCGAGCGCGCCCTGCGGCAGGCGAAAGAGTTCGAGGCGCCGGTCATCGTGCACGCCATCACGCAGAAGGGCAAGGGCTACGAGCCGGCCCTCGCCGACGTCGCCGACCAGTTCCACGCGGTCGGGCAAATCGACCCCGAAACGGGGGAGTCGATCGAGACCGCGAGTGCGCCGTCGTGGACGAGCGTGTTCGCCGATGAGCTCGTGCGGCTTGCCGATCGTGACGACCGCCTCGTCGGGATCACCGCCGCGATGCTGCGCCCGACCGGGCTGCACAAGCTCGCCGAGAAGCACCCGCACCGCGTCTTCGACGTGGGCATCGCCGAACAGCACGCGGTCGCGTCTGCCGCTGGCCTCGCCTACGGCGGCCTGCACCCCATCGTCGCCGTCTACGCGACCTTCATCAACCGCGCCTTCGACCAGGTGCTCATGGACGTCGCCCTGCACAAGGCGGGTGTCACGTTCGTGCTCGACCGCGCCGGCGTGACCGGCCCCGACGGCGCGAGCCACCACGGGGTGTGGGATCTCTCGATCCTGCAGGTCGTTCCCGGCATTCGCCTGGCGGCACCGCGGGATGCGACGCGATTGCGCGAGGAACTCGCAGAGGCGGTTTCCGTTGACGACGCCCCCACGGTCATCCGGTTCTCGAAGGGCAGCGTCGGAACCGAGTTCGACGCGGTCCGTCGCACCGACGACGGCGTCGACGTCTTGCGTGAGGCGCCGCACAAGGACGTGCTCATCGTGACGGTGGGCCCGATGGCAAAGCTGGGGCTCGAGGTCGCCGACCGACTGGCCGACCAGGGCATCGGCGCCACCGTCGTGGACCCTCGCTGGGTCGTTCCGGTCGCGGGCAGCATCATCGAGCTGGCGCGCGACCACCGGATCGTGGTGTCCATCGAGGACGGCGTTCGCGTCGGCGGTATCGGCACCCGTATTCGGCAAGACCTGCGTGCCGCCGGTGTGGACACGGCCGTCGACGAGCTGGGACTGCCGGACGAATTCCTCGAGCACGCCACGCGCGGTGAGATCTTCGAGCGGGTGGGTCTCACGGCGCAGGCTATCGCGCGCGACCTCGTCGCGCAGGTGCTGGGCACCCGCATTCCGGTGGCGCGCCCCTTGCCCGACGACGCGACGATCGACACGACGGCGAACGACCGCAGCACTCAGCAGTAGTGGGCGCGCGGCGAGCTGCCGCGCTAAAGGGGTCGCGACCGATAGACCAGCTCGACGGCCTCACCGAGGGGGCGCGTTGACGCGAGCGTCCACCGTCGTGCCGGTTCACCGTGGGGCAGCAGTGCCGCCCCTGCGCCAAGGGTGACCGGCATCACGGTGATGCGCAGTTCGTCGAGGAGACCCGCGTCGGCAAACTGCGCGGCCGTCGCTCCGCCGCCGACGAGCCACACGGAGCGTGAGCCCGCTGCCTCCCGTGCCGCCGCAGCGACGGCACGGACGTCGTTAGCGGTGCGCACGTCATCCGACGACGGGTACGGCGGCAGCGTTCCGTGGGTGAGGACCCATGTCGTAAGCCCCGCGTACGGCCACGGCTCACCGCTCGCCTGAAGCCAACGATAGGTCCCGGCGCCCATCACGATGGCCCCCACCGTCCGCATGAATGACGCGTATTGCTCGTCGAAGTCGGACATGCCGAATGCCAGCAGCCAGTCGAGCTCGTCGTTGCGATCCGCGATGTATCCGTCGAGGCTCTGCGCAACGTAGTAGACGATCGCGCCCTCGCGCGCCGTGATGTCGTGATTCATGGGCCCGACCGTACTCGTCACCACCGACACGAGCGACGACGAACGGCCCCCGGCCCCTCGCAGCGAGAGGGTCCGGGGGCCGCGGTCTGTCAGCGGTCGGGTGCCGCTACGACACGCCCTGGATGCGCGGGTCGTGGAAGGTGCCGCCGAAGGCGCGCTCCGACGCTCCGACGCGGTCGAGGAACGGCGTCACGCCGCCCATCTGGAAGGGCCACCCGGCACCGAGGATCATGCACAGGTCGATGTCCTCGGCCGCCTCCACGACGCCGTCCTGGAGCATCCGGTGAATCTCGTCGGCGAGGCCGTCTTCGAGGCGGGCGGTGAGCTCCGCGACCGAGTAGGGGCGAGCATCCGCCGGGCGGTGCTTCTCGACGATCGCGATCGCCTTCTTGCCGATGCCCTTCGCCTGCCCCTTGCTGTCCTTCTCGAGCAGCACGCCGGCGTCCGCGAGCTCGTGCAGAGCCTTCGACTCGAAGAACCGGTCGGGGAACGCGCCGTGGTGCGTGTCGAGCACGTGTGCTCCCACCTTGAGCCCCACGAGGTCGAGCAGCACGAACGGGTCCATCGGCAGGCCGAAGTGCTTCTGCGCGGCCACCACGTCCTCGAAGGGGGTTCCCTGCTCAACGGCGTGCATCGCCTCACCAAGGAGCTTCGCGAGGATGCGGTTGACGACGAAGCCCGGCGTGTCGGCGGTGATGACCGCGTTCTTGCGCAGCTTCGCGGCTGTCGCCATCGCCGTGGCGAGCGTCGCCTCGTCGGTGTGCGGCGTCTTCACGACCTCGATCAGCGGCATCACGGCCACGGGGTTGAAGAAGTGGAAGCCGACCACGCGCTCTGGGTGCGAGAGCTTTGCGCCGATCTGCTCGACCGACAGCGACGACGTGTTCGTGGCGAGAACCGCCTCGGGGGAGATGATCCCCTCCATCTCGGCGAACAGGTCTTGCTTGATCGTGAGCTCTTCGAAGACGGCCTCAATGACCCAGTCGCAGTCGGCGAAGTCGCCCTTGTCGACCGTGCCGGTCACGAGTGCGCGCAGCTGGTTGGCCTCGTCAGCGTCGAGGCGACCCTTGTTCTCGAGCTCGGTGATCTCGCCGCGGATGTAGTCGAGACCCTTGTCGACGCGCGCCTGGTCGAGGTCGGTGATGATCACGGGCACCTTGAGGCGCCGCACGAACAGCAGCGCGAACTGGCTCGCCATGAGGCCCGCCCCGAGTACGCCGACCTTCGTGACCGGCTTGGCGTGCTCCTTGTCCGGGGCGCCGGCCGGCTTCTTCGCGCGCTTCTGCACGAGGTTGAAGGCGTAGATCGACGCGGCGAACTGGTCGCCAGACACGAGGTCGGCGAGCGCCTCGTCTTCGGCGGCGAATCCGGTGGCCTTGTCGCTCGACTTCGCGGCCTTCAGGAGGTCGAGAGCGGCGTACGGCGACTTCGCGACCGTGCCGATGCGCTTCTCGAGCATCTTGCGCGCGATGCCGATCGCCGCATCCCACTTCACGGCGCGCTCGAGCTTGCCGGGCGCGTTGGGACGCTTCACGCTGATCGACCCGGTGACGACGCCGTCGGCCCAGCGGATCGAGTCTTCGAGGAAGTTCGCCGGAGAGAACATCACGTCGGCGATGCCGAGTTCGAGCGCCTGCGCGGGCTTCAGGGTGCGGTTGTTCTTCAGCGGGTTTTCGACGACGACCTTCAGGGCGTTCTCGATGCCGATGAGGTTCGGCAACAGCCACGCGCCGCCCCAGCCGGGGATGATGCCGAGGAACACCTCGGGCAGCGCCAGAGCTGCGGCGCTCGAGTCGAGCGTGCGGTAGTCGCAGTTCAGCGCAACTTCGACGCCGCCGCCGAGGGCGAGGCCGTTGATGAAGCAGAACGACGGCACTCCGAGCTCGCCGAGCTTGCCGAGGGCGTAGTGCCCGAGCTGCGCCATCTTGAGCCCCGCGTTGCGGTCGGGCAGGTCGCCGACCTTCGACAGGTCAGCGCCGGCGGCGAGGATGAACGGCTTGCCGGTCACGGCAACCGCCTGAATCTCTCCGGCGGATGCACGCTGGCTCAGCTCGTCGAGGACGGCGGCAAGCTCGAGCAGTCCCTGCGGTCCGAGCGTGCTCGGCCGTGTGTGGTCGCGCCCGTTGTCGAGGGTGACGAGGGCGAGAGTCCCGCCGCTTGGCAGGGCGACGTCACGCACGTACGAGTGCGTGACGACCTCGTCGTCGCTCAGGGCGAGGAGGGAGTCGAACTGTTCGCGGGTGTACTGGCTGACGGCACTTTTCGCCACGGTCACTTCTTCTTTCCGTCGTAGTGGGGGTTTTCCCAGATCACGGTGCCGCCCTGGCCGAGACCGACGCACATCGCGGTCATGCCGTATCGCACCTCGGGGTGCTGTTCGAACTGGCGAGCGAGCTGGATCATGAGGCGCACGCCCGAGCTGGCGAGAGGGTGGCCGATCGCGATCGCGCCGCCCCAGGGGTTGACGCGCGGATCGTCGTCATCGATGCCGAAGTGGTCGAGCAGGCTCAGCACCTGGACAGCGAAGGCTTCGTTCAGCTCGAACAGGCCGATGTCGTCGATCGTGAGTCCGGCCTTCTTGAGGGCCTTCTCGGTCGAGGGGATCGGCCCGATGCCCATGACCTCGGGCTGCACGCCGGCGAATCCGAAGCTGACGAGTCGCATCTTGGTCGAGAGGCCCAGCTCTCGGGCGGCGTCCGCGCTGGCGAGCAAGCTGACCGTTGCGCCGTCCGTGAGGGGCGACGCATTGCCCGCGGTGACGCGACCGTGCGGCCGGAACGGAGTGCGCAGGGTCGCGAGGCCCTCCATCGTGGTCTCGGGCCGCAAGCCCTCATCCTGGGTGGCGAGTCCCCAGCCCTGCTCGCTGCGGATGGCAACGGGAACGAGGTCGGGCTGGATGTGCCCGGCCTCGTAGGCGGCGGCCACCTTCTGCTGGCTGCGCATGCCGAAACGGTCGCTGCGCTCCTTGGTCAGCTGCGGAAAGCGGTCGTGCAGGCGCTCGGCCGTGAGGCCCATGTTGAGCGCATCGCCGCTGACGAGCTTCTCGGCGAGGAATCGCGGGTTCGGGTCGGCGTTGCCGCCCATCGGGTGGCGCCCCATGTGCTCGACGCCTCCCGCGATCGCGACGTCGTAGGCGCCGAATGCGATCGAGCCAGCGGCGGTCGTGACGGCGGTCATGGCGCCGGCACACATGCGGTCGATGGCGTAGCCCGGAACGCTGAGGGGGAGTCCGGCGAGAATCGCCGCCGTGCGTCCGAGGGTCAGGCCCTGGTCGCCCTCCTGCGTTGTCGCGGCAATGGCGACCTCGTCTACCCGGTCTTTCGGCAGCGCCGGGTTCCGCTCGAGCATGCCGATCATGGCCTTGACGATGAGATCGTCTGCTCGGGTGTTCCAGTACATGCCTTTTTCGCCGGCTCGTCCAAACGGGGTGCGAACCCCATCGACGAAGACGACATCGGCTCGTTCGGCCACAGTGCCTCCCAGTTCGGTAACGGTGTTCGTCCAGCCTAGGAACGCGGACCACACGGCGATAGCCGGTTGGGTGAACCTACGAATCGGCCGCGACGTCCTCGTCTACCGCTTGGTCAGCATCCACAAAAGCGGAAGCGATTGTTAGTGCCGTTGCGTCAATCTGCCAGGGGCGCGCTCCGAGGGCGGCGAGGGCCTGCCCGATCGTTGCTGCCGTGATCTCGGCCGGCGGGCTCCACGCCACGCGCCGCAGGATCTCGGGTGTCAGGAGGTTCTCCAGGGGGATCTCGCGCTCGTCCCCGATCGCTGTGAGCGCCTCGCGTGCCGCGCGCAACCGACGGTCCGCTTCTGGGTTTCGATCCGACCACGACCGCGGGGGTGGAAGCGTCGCCTCTTCCCGCACGCATAGGGCGGGAAGGTCATCGGTGGTGCGTCCGGCCTCGATGGCGGCCCACCACCGGTCCAGTTGGGACCGGGATGCGCGGCCGTGGAAGCTCGACAGGCTCGCCAGTTCGCGTTTCGATTCGGGCATGGCGCGGGCGGCCGCGACGATCGATGAGTCGGGAATCAGCCGTCCGGGGGCGATGTCGCTCGCCTGGGCGGCCGCATCGCGGGCGAGCCAGAGTTCTCGAGCGACAGCGAGCGCGCGCTGCCCGCGCACAGAGTGCAGCCCGGACAGCCGACGCCACGGTTCGGCGCGTGGCTCGGGTGTGGGCTTCGCGAGTACTGCCGCGAACTCCTGCTCGGCGGCGGTGAGCTTTCCCGCTTGCTCGAGCCGGTCATGGATGCGGTCGCGCACGTCGACGAGGAGCTCAACGTCGAGCGCGGCATACGTCAGCCACGACTCCGGAAGCGGCCTGGTTGACCAGTCGGCCGCCGAGTGCTCCTTCTTCAGGTGCAGCCCGAGCGTCTCCTCGACGACCGCGGCGAGCCCGACACGCGGAAAGCCCGCCAGTCGGGCGCCCAGCTCGGTGTCGAACAGGGTTGCCGGCTCGAGGCCGACCTCGCGCAGGCACGGGAGGTCTTGGCTGGCGGCGTGCAGCACCCACTCGGCGTCCCCGATGGCCTCCTGCAGTTCGCCGAAGCGCTCGATCGCGGGCGGGTCGAAAAGCGCGGTGCGCGAGCCCCGGCGATACACCTGAATCAAGTACGCGCGCTGCGAGTAGCGAAAACCGCTCGCGCGTTCGGCGTCGACCGCGACCGGTCCCTCGCCGTCGGCAAGTGACTCCACGGCGCGCAGGTAGTCGTCGCGCGAGTCGATCACCCGCGGCGGTTCGGCGGGTCGAGCGATCGGCAGGTCTACCGGTGTCGCGTCCGCCTCCTCAGCCACGAGACCTCCGCAGCGCGGTGATCGGGGTCACACCCTCCTGCGTCGGCGGGTATCCGGCGAGCATGCACAAGAGTTCGGTCCACCCTTCCACGTGCGGGGCGAGATCGTCACTCGTGGGGCTCCAGGAGGCGCGCAGCTCCAGCTGGGCGCCGGAGCCCTGCGGGGCAAGGCTGCCGAATCCCGTCGACAGCACTTTCGTCGCTGTGCCGCTTTCGGCTGTGAACTGTGCGTCGCGCACAGCGAGGCCGTCCATGAGCCACGACCAGGCGACGTCGGCGACGAAGGGGTCGACCCCGATGTCGTGTTCGAGCGGCGCCTGCGCAAAGCAGATGATGCGAATCGCGCCCTCCCACGCCTCCGGTTCGTCCGGGTCGAAGAGGACGATCAGCCGCCCGGTGCCGAGGTCGGAGTCGTCGGCGTGGTGTGCCGGGTTCACATCGGCCGCGAGTGCGTGTGCGTACGGGGCGAGTCCCGTCGGTGCGGGAATCTCGCTGAGGACCAACTCATCGCGCGGCGTCGCGCGCGCGATCGATGCGACGATCGCGTCGAAGCGCTCGGCAGGAGTTTCGGTCGCGGGCACGCCTTGAGGCTAGGCCGAGTTGATACGGTCGGCGCGTGAGACTCGCCGCGGGGCCCCGCCCAGACGCCGCTCGAACGGTACTGAGGATGCTTGGGGGCGCCAGCGCGGCGCTCGGCGCGATCGCGGTCACCACCGGCGCCGCGGCTCTCGCGATCGCGGCCAACGCGGCGCGCGCGGTCGTCACGCCGCCGGGGGAGCGGCCGGAGGAGGTCATCCTGCACGGCGTAGACCGCGCATCCCGGACCGTGACCGTTTCCGCGACCTCCGAGACAGAGCTGCCCGGTCGCTACAGCCTGTGGTTCGACCGCGGTCGCGGGCATGCGCGGGTGGGCACGATCGTCGGACGCGGGCCGGGCGTCGTCATTCGCGAACTACTGTCGGTCGAGCGCGGCGACCTGGAAACCGCCACGCGCGCACGGTGGGGCGCCTGGTACTACCTGACTCCCGCCGACCTCGGCGTCGAGGTCGAGGATGTCACCGTCGACACCGAGTTCGGCCCCGCGCCCGCCTGGCTGGTGCCGGCTCCCGACCCCGGCGTGAGGTGGATCATCCAGGTGCACGGTCGCGGGGTCACGCGCGCCGAGGGGTTGCGCGCCGTGCCGACCGCCCGGGCGGGCGGCTGGACGAGCCTTCTGATCAGCTATCGCAACGACGGCGACGCGCCGTCGTCGCCCGACGGACGCTACGGCCTCGGCGACGACGAGTGGCGCGACGTGGCCGCCGCGATTCGCTTCGCCCGCGAGCGAGGAGCACGACAGATCGTCTTGATGGGGTGGTCGATGGGTGGCGCGACGGTCCTGCAGACCGTGCTGCGCGCATCCGAGGCTCGATACGTCGACGGGGTGATTCTCGAGTCAGCCGCGGTCGACTGGCGCGCGGTGCTCTCGCGGCAGGCGCGGCGCCGCGGGTTGCCGCGCGCGATTCAGGCGCTGGCCACCCGCGTGTTGACCGAACCGTGGGGGGTGCGCCTCACCGGCAGGGCTGCGCCCATCGACCTCGACCGGCTCGACGCGACGGCGCGCGCCGCCGAACTCGGGGTGCCGCTGCTCGTGCTGCACAGCGACGACGACCCGGATGTGCCCATCGAGCCGATCCTGCGACTTGTCGCCGCAGCGCCGGGCGACGTGCGCCTCGAGCGCTTCACCGTCGCCGGCCACACGCGACTGTGGAACTTCGACCCGCGTCGCTTCGAACGGGCGATCGGCGCCTGGCTCAGTCAGCTGCCGGAACCCAGCGGCCGTAGCTGAACCCCTCGTCGTCGACCAGTATCTGTCGCGGGATCAGCCGCGTCACCTCGTCGTCGGCGGAGAACGGCGCACGGCCACCGAGCATCGGCGCGGTGGTGAGACACACCTCGTCCACGAGACCGGATGCGCGCAGCTGAGTTGCCAGCGTCGGCCCGCCCTCGCAGACGAGCTGGTCGTAGCCGCGCGCCTGCACCGCGTCGACCACCGCGGCGGCCTCGAGCCTGCCCTCGGCGGAGGGTGGCAGGGTCAGCAGCTCGTGGGGGAGTGACCCGAGCGCGGCCCGTGCCCGCCCTGCTGCACTGTCCGTCGTCACCACGATCAGTTCGCGCTCGGCGGCGGACGGCGTGAGTCGGTGCCCCTCCAGCGCGCCGCTGCCCGACACGACGACGATCGCCGAGTCCTGGGCCGGCCCGATCGCTTCGTGCCGCACCGTTTCCGCGCCGACGATGATCGCGCCGGCGTGCACCCGAACTGCACGCAGCACACGACGGTCGGTATCCGAGCTGATCGACGCGGAGGTGCCATCGTCGCCGACCGTGTGCCCGTCAAGGGTCGTGACCATCATGAGCCGCAGCCCCGCGCCGGTCGGCCGGTACCACTCGGCGAGGCGCTCGTCGACGTCGGGAGAGTCGAGGTCGAGCTCGCCGCCGTTGACGGGCAGCACGCGGCGCAGCAGCATTCCGCCACGCTAGTAGAATTGAGCTCTCCCCGCCGCCGACTAGATGAGAACCCGGTGCCCCTCTCCACTGCGCTCAGCCTGTGCGACCGCCGTCCCGGTATGGGGCCTGACGAACTCATCGGCCACCTCGTTCCGCCGCCCCAGTTCGCCTCGGCGAGTCTGGAATCGTATGTTCCGGACCCCGAGCATCCCAGCCAGCAGGAGGCGGTGGATGCGGTGCGCGCGTTCGTCGACGGCGCTCCGGCCGCGAAGGGCGGGCTGTTCCGGCGCAAGCCAGCCGCGCCGCCCGCGCGACCGGGCATCTACCTCGACGGCGGATTCGGCGTCGGCAAGACGCACCTCCTCGCGTCGCTGTGGCACCGCACCCGTGGCCGCAAATACTTCGGCACCTTCATCGAGTACACGGCGATCGTCGGCGCCCTCGGATACCGCGAGGCTGTGCAGCACTTCCGCGGCGCGCAGCTCATCGCAATCGACGAGTTCGAACTCGACGACCCGGGCGACACGATGGTCATGTCGCGACTGCTCGGCGAACTTGTGGCGAGCGGCTCGCGCATCGCGGCCACCTCGAACACTCCTCCGCACGCCCTCGGCGAGGGTCGGTTCGCCGCTCAAGACTTCCTGCGCGAGATTCACGCACTTGCCGACCGTTTTCTCACCGTGCGCATCGACGGCGTCGACTACCGCAAGCGCGACATCGAGGGAACCGCCGTCACCGTCGACGAGGCCGAGCTGGAGCGCGCGATCGACGGCGTCGCGGGCACCGTCACGCTGGACGCGTTCGACGACATCCTGCGACACCTCGCCACCGTGCACCCGAGCCGCTACGTCGGGCTCATCGAGGGGCTCACGGCGGTCGCCGTCACCGGAGTGCGCACCCTGGAGAACCAGACGGATGCTCTCCGCCTCGTCGCACTCGTCGACCGCCTGTACGACGCGCAGGTTCGCATCATCGCTACCGGCGTCCCGCTCGACCGTGTGTTCGGCGAGGAGATGCTGGCGGGCGGGTATCGCAAGAAGTACTTGCGCGCGGTGTCCCGCATGATTGCGCTCACGTCGATGACCGAGGCGTGAATCCCGCATTCCACTGGAGGAATGCTGAACGTCAGCGGTGTGCTGCACCGATAGACTGGGGTCTGGTGTGCCGGGAAGTCTGGTCGGCGTGCGGAGCGCTCAGTGCGCGCCGCGGCACCGTCCCGCGACGGTGCGAAGCCGCGACGACCTGCACCTGAGGAGCCCATGACCCCTGCACGCCCTGCCCGGACGGACGAGCCGTGAGCCTGGTCGCCATTCTTGCCGCGACCCTCGGCGTCGTCGTGGTCACCATGCTCGTGACCACCGTGGTCGGCCGCGCGGGCGGGTGGGTCGCTGCAATCGGCCTCGGCGCCCTGGCCGTGGTGGCCGGGCTACGCGTCCCCGAGGTGCTCGAACCGGGTTCGGTGGTGACCGAGAGCATCCCGTGGATGCCCACCCTCGACATTGCGTTGCGGCTGCGTCTTGATGGGCTGTCGGCCCTGTTTCTGATCATCGTGCTCGGCATCGGTGCCCTGGTGATGGCGTACTCCGCCCGCTACCTCTCGTCACGTGCCGTGCACCGCCACACCGGCTACTTCGCGTGGATGCTGTTGTTCGCGTTCGCGATGACGGGTCTCGTTCTCGCCGACGACCTCGTACTGCTGTTCGTGTTCTGGGAGTTGACGACGCTCTGCTCGTTCTTCCTCATCAACCGGTCGGGTCGCCGCGCCAGTGCGCCGGCCGTGCGCACGCTGCTCGTCACCGCGATGGGCGGGCTGGCGCTGTTGTTCGCCGTCGTGCTGACGATCGCCCGCACCGGCACCACCGTGCTGAGTGAGGCGCTCGCGAGCGACGTCTGGCAGTCCGACGGCGGGTTCACCGCGGCCGTCTCCGTGCTCGTCGCCCTCGCGGCGATGACGAAGTCGGCACAGTTCCCGTTCCACATGTGGCTGCCCGACGCGATGGTTGCGCCGACTCCGGTAAGCGCGTACTTGCACGCCGCTGCCATGGTCAAGGCGGGCATTTTCCTGCTGCTGCTGTTCTCGCCCGCGCTTGCCGGCGCGGTCGTCTGGCAGTCGATCCTCGTCTCGACCGGTCTCATCACCGCCGTGATGGGCGCCGTGTTCGCCCTGCGCCGCTTCGATCTGAAAGAGATCATGGCGTACTCGACGGTCAGCCAACTCGGCTTCATCGTTGCCGTGATCGGCATCGGCACGCCGAGCGCGCTCGCGACCGCCGCGCTGTACACGCTCGCCCACGCCCTGTTCAAGGCGGCCCTGTTCATGGTCGTCGGCATCATCGACCAGCAGGCTGGAACCCGCGACATCCGTCTTCTGCGGGGGCTTCGCCGACGCATGCCCGTGACCTTCCTCACGACGGTGCTCGCGGGCCTGTCGATGGCCGGAATCTTCCCGCTCCTCGGCTTCATCTCTAAGGAATACCTGCTCGGCCAGTTCGCCGAACCCGGCGGCCCGCTCTGGCTCGGCGTTGCGCTCGCGGCGACCGCCGTGATCGGCGCGACGGCGACGTTCGCCTACACCGCCCGCATCATCATGGGCGGCTTCACCGACTACCGCGGCACGGAGCGCGACGACGAGACGCTCGACACGCACCGGATGCCGCACGAGATTCGCGAGGGAGCTCCCGCCTTCCTTGCCCCGGCTCTGCTTCCCGCGCTCGCTGGTCTCGTGCTCGGCTTCGGCATCGCGTGGCTGCACCCGCTGATGGGCGCCGCGGGTAGCGCCGCCGCCGGTGAGCCGTACACCGCCACCTTCGCACTGTTCGGGGGATTCACGCTCGAACTCGTGCTCTCGCTCACGATCATTGCCCTCGGGCTTGTAGTGGTGAGTCAGCGCCGGCGACTCGACCGTCTGTTCGAGCGTCGCATCCTGTCATTCACCGCCATCGACGTCGTCGAGAAGCTGCGCACGGGGTCGATCGCGCTCGGCGCCCGCGTCGGCGACGTCACGCGCACCGACGGCCAGGGCCTGCACCTCGGCGCCCCCTGGCTGCTGCTCGGCACCCTCGCCATCGTCGCGATCATCGCCGCGCCGACCGCCGGCGACCTCATCGATCCGAGTGAGCCCTGGACGGATGCGCTGCTGTTGGCGCTCGTCATCGTCACCGTCGTGCCGGCGGTGCTGGTGCGCTCGCGCCTGGTGGCGCTGATCCTCGTCGGTGGTGCCGGCTTCGCCGTCGCCCTCTGGTTCTTCGCCCTCGGTGCGATCGATGTGGGGCTCACCCAGTTGCTCGTCGAGCTGCTCACCGTGGTGGCCCTGGTGCTGATCCTGCGGCGCCTGCCGAAGCGCTTCCACCGAGTCGCGCGCTCGCGCACCATCGTGACGGCGTCGATCGCGATCGCGGCCGGTGCGGCGGCGACACTCGCCACCCTGGCGTTCACCGGGCGCCGCGAGATCTCCGCGGTCGGGCAGTACTTCCTCGACGAGGTGTACGTCGACACGGGCGGCACGAACATCGTCAACACGATCCTCGTCGACTACCGTGCGCTCGACACCTTCGGCGAACTCACCGTCGTCGCGATCGCGGGCATCGTGCTCATGGGGGTGCTCGGCACGCGCCGCCTGCTGCCGGAATACGCCCCCGCGTTCGGGGTCGCCGCCACTGCACCCCTCTTGCGCAGCGCCGACAACACGCTTCCCATTCGCGTCGTTGCGCGCTGGGCGGCACCCGTCATCATCGTGCTGTCGCTCTACCTGCTGCTGCGTGGGCACTACGAGGTCGGCGGCGGGTTTATTTCCGCCCTCGTCGGTGGCACCGGCTTCGCGCTGGCGTACCTGGGGGCGTCTGCTGACGGCCGGGCCCCGGTGCGCTGGCCGTATCGCGGCCTTCTGTCGGCGGGTGTCGTCGTCGCCGTGGTCACCGGCATCGCGGGCTATCTGGTGGGCTCCTTCCTGCGGCCGATCCGCGCCGACATTCCCCTACCGTGGGGCGGCGAGTACGCCTTCACGAGCGCCATCATCTTCGACCTGGGGGTCTACTTCGCCGTGGTCGCGATCATCATTGCCCTGCTCAACGAGCTTGGTGGGGTTCGCTCGAGCCACGGCGAGATTGTCGACAGAGCACGTCGTCGCGACCGCGAGGAGGTGACGGCATGAGCCTCGCCCTGACCATCGGCATCCTGCTCGCGGCCGGCGTCTACCTCGTACTGCAGCGCGGCATGATCCGCATCATTCTCGGGTTCGTGTTGCTCACGCACGCCGTCAACCTGCTCATCATCGCGGCGGGCGGCGTCGCGCGCCGCGATGCGCCGTTCTTTGGCGGCGACACCTCGAACGCGGCGGATGCGCTGCCCCAGGCGTTCGTGCTCACCGCGATCGTGATCGCGTTCTCAATCACGGTCGTCATGGCGACTTTCGCGGTGGTCGGGCGACGCGACGACGACACCGAGCCTGATTCATCCACCCCCGCCGACCTGGGCGACGACCACGAGGAGGTGACCCGATGATCGCGGTAATGGAGGCGCTCATGCCGATGTTCGTCGGCGCCCCCCTCCTCGTCGGCGGTGCGCTGCTCGCGGTCCCTCGCGCGCACACCCTGCGCAGGGTCCTCGGAATGGCGTCGCTGATCGCCATGCTGGGCGGCGCGATCACCCTCGTCGTGCTTACGGCCGACGGCACGGTGCTCGCTCACCAGATAGCGCTCTGGCCGGGCGGCGTCTCCATCCCGTTCGTGGCCGACGCGTTCGCGGCGCTCGTCTTGACGGTGACCGCGATCCTCGCCGTCGTGTGCTTCCAGTACATGATCGCGAGCGGGGAGGCGACGAGCCCCTCAATCACCTCCCTCGTCCTGATCCTCGCCGGTGGCGTGGCCGGCGCGCTGCTCACGGGCGACCTCTTCAACCTCTTCGTCTTCATCGAGGTCATGCTGCTGCCGTCGTACGGCCTGCTCGTGATCCTGAGCCGTCGCGGAGACATGAACGGCTCGCGCCTCTACGTCACGGTGAACCTGCTCGCCTCCACCCTGTTCCTCGCCGGCGTGGGACTCATCTACGCCGTGGAGGGCACCGTCAACCTCGCCGAGCTGGCCGGGGCGGCACAGGACAACCCGGCTACGGCGGTCGCCGCGGCGGTCTGTCTGGGGGCCATCGCGGTGAAGGCCGCCGTGTTCCCGGTGCACGGCTGGTTGGCCCGCACCTACACGGTCACGTCACCCGCGGTCACAGCGCTGTTCTCGGGGCTCCACACGAAGGTTGCGATCTACGTGATCTACCGCATCTACGCGGTCGTCTTCGACGGCGACGCCACCTGGCTTGTCGTCGCGCTCGTGATCACCTCGCTCACGATGGTGATCGGTGTGTTCGGCGCGATGGGCGAACCGACGATGCGCGCGATCCTGGTGTTCCACATGGTGAGTCAGATCGGCTACATCCTGGTGGGTGTCGGCCTGTTCACCCAGTTGGGGCTGACCGCTGGCATCTTCTACCTGCTGCACCACATGATCGTGAAGGCGTCGCTGTTCCTGTCGACAGGTGCCATTGAGCAGACTTACGGCAGTGGGCGCCTGGACGACCTCGGCGGCCTGCGCACGCGTGAGCCGCTCATCACGGCGGCCTTCGGTATCGCGGCACTCTCGCTTGCCGGGCTGCCGCCCTTCTCAGGATTCGTGGCGAAGTTCAGCCTGATTCTCGCGACGATCGACGCAGGCGCACTCGTGGTCGGCATTGTCGCGATCGCCGTCAGCTTGTTCACGCTCCTGTCGATGATGAAGATCTGGGCGGCCGTGTTCAACGGCAAGCGGCCAGCCCACATCGAGGAGCAGGCCGCAGAGGCACGCGTGCGCGCCCGCGACGGGCTGCTCGACGACGAAGCCGCCGATCCCGACGAGGTCGCAGAGGAGGCCGCCACGGCCATCGAGCGGCACGATCCGCCGCGCGGAGTGAGCCCCGGCGACGATGACCCGCACGACCACCGGGGCACGCGCATCCCGTTGCGTCTCGCTCTGCCCGCCCTCCAGCTCGCCGCAATTACGGTCGCGCTGGGGATTGGGGGCGAGCTGTTGCTCGGGCTTTCTGAGACGGCGGCCGCGGGCCTGCTCGACACGAGCGCGTACGTGCAGGCGGTGATCGGCCGATGACCTCTCCGTGGAGTCTGCCCCTGCGCGTCGCCTCTTTCGTCGCGTGGTTCGCGTGGCAGGTCGTCGTCACCAGCGCGAAGGTCAGCGCGCTCATCCTCACGCCGGGACGATCACCGGAGCCCGGCATCGTGCGCGTCGAGCTCGATGAGCTGAGCGAGAGCGAACTCACCCTGCTGGTCGCGCTCATCACAATCACGCCCGACACGCTCGTCATCGCTCTCGATCGCGACGCGCGCACCATGTACGTGCACGGGATGTTCGTGGCCGGCGACCCGGACGGCTTCCGCGCCAGCCTGCTCGACACGGAGCGCCGACTGGTGCGCGGCGTGCGTCGCCGACCGCCCGGCGTGACGGAAAGGAGTGCCTCGTGATTCCCGACATCGTCGCGATCATCGTGATCGCGCTTCTCGCGATCGCTGCCGCGCTCGCCGTTGTCCGGGTCGTCGTCGGCCCGACCGGAGGCGACCGCGCGGTGGCCGGCGACCTCATCTTCTTCGGCTTCATCGGCTTCGTGGCCGTCTTCGGGCTCATGTTCGCGATCGACGCCGTGCTCGACATCATCCTGGTGGCTGCGATTCTCGGCTTCCTGTCGGTGCTGTCGCTCGCTCGACTGTTGCAGGGGAGGCAGCGATGATCGCCACCATCCTCGGCAGTGCCTTCCTGATTCTCGGCGCCGTCATCATCGCGAGCGCGGCGATCGGGCTCGTGAAGCTCCCCGACCTATACACGCGCACGAGCGCTATCGGTACCGCGGCGGGCCTCGGTGTGGCACTCATGATCGCCGGAGTCGTGATTTTCGACTTCTCGTGGCTGAACCTGCTGAAGGGCGTCATCGCGGTGGTCGCCCAGCTGTTGACCAGCGCAATCGGCAGTTTTGCTCTTGCGCGGGCTGGCTATCTGACCGGCAGTCGACCGGCCCCGATCACGGTGCCGGACGAGCTCGCTCGCGACTCCTCAGCGCCGGCGGAGACCGTCAGCGACTCCTGACGACGTCCATGGATCCCACTCGGATTCGCGAAATCTGATGTTTACCTGGCGCCTTCTCGCGTAACACGGGAGAAACACGTCGACACCTCTCGTGAAACGTCAGCCGTTGACACTGGCCCTGTGACCGCGGCGACCCCCGCCGTGTGCGGGGTCTCGACACCCCACAGGTCACGTCCTGTGTTCCGAACTCGAGAGGTACTACCTGATGGATACCGGCGAACTCGCATGGGCCGTAACGGCCACCGCACTCGTTCTGCTCATGACCCCCGGCGTCGCCTTCTTCTACGGCGGCCTCGTCAAGGCCAAGAGCGTCGTCAGCATGATGATGATGAGCTTCGGCTCGCTCGGACTCGTCAGCGTGCTATGGATTCTCTACGGCTACTCGATGTCGGCCGTCGACAGCCCGCTGCAGTTCGCGGGTAACCCCTTCGCCGACTTCGCGCTTGCGAGTATGGTCGACGACAACGACGGACTCGTTGGCGTCACCTTCGGCGCGACCTTCGCCATCATCACCGTTGCGCTCGTGTCGGGGGCCATCGCCGACCGCGCCAAGTTTGGTGCCTGGATGATCTTCGTTGGTCTCTTTGCCACGCTCGTCTACTTCCCCGTCGCCGCATGGGTCTGGGGTGGCGGCTGGGCCTACTCGCTCGGCGAGCTCATGAGCCTGCCCGAGGTCATCGACTACGCCGGTGGTACCGCCGTGCACATCAACGCCGGTGCTGCGGCCCTCGCCCTCGCCCTCGTGCTCGGCCGTCGCGTCGTGTTCGAGAAGGGCGCCCACAAGCCCCACAACGTGCCGCTCGTGCTGCTGGGTGCGTCGCTGCTGTGGTTCGGCTGGTTCGGCTTCAACGCGGGTGCTGAGGCGTTCGGCGCGCAGAACGGCCTCGTCGGACTCATCATCGTCAACACGCTGGGCGCGACCGCCGCGTCGATCCTCGGCTGGCTGCTCGTGGAGAAGTTCAAGGACGGCAAGCCGACGGCCGTCGGCGCCGCCTCGGGTGCTGTCGCCGGTCTCGTTGCGATCACCCCGGCCTGTGCGAACCTGGCCCCCGGCTGGGCCCTCGTGCTCGGTGTTCTCGCCGGTGTCGTCAGCGCCTTCGCGATCGAGCTGAAGTTCAAGCTCGGCTTCGACGACTCGCTCGACGTTGTGGGCCTCCACCTCGTCGCCGGCATGATCGGAACCCTCTACCTCGGCTTCTTCGCGATCGACACCGGCCTGTTCACCGGTGGCGACTTCGGCCAGCTGATCGTTCAGACGATCGCCGCCTTCGGTGTGCTGATCTACTCGTTCGTCGTCGCCTTCATTTTGGGGCTCGCGATCGAGAAGACGATCGGCTTCCGCGTCAAGAACGAGGACGAGGTCGCCGGCATCGACACCGTGATCCACGGCGGCGAGGCATACGACTTCGTCGAGCAGAAGTAACCCTTCGCACCACCCCTTCGGCGGGGCGCTACTCTCACACGAGAGGGCGCCCCGTCGTCGTGTGTGCGCCCACCACAGAGAGGACGCCGGCGTCGTGACAGCTCTCACCCCCTTGCCCGGCGTGTCCGCGCTCGCGTCGCTCGCCTCAGCGGTACTTCTCGTCGCGGCTATCCTCGTCGTGGCCCCACCCACCCGACGTGCCCGACGTGCTACCGGCATCGCCGCCGTGGTTGCGGCCGTGGCCGGGGCGCTGGCGGTTCTCGCCCTGGCCGGAACGCTTGACGTGACGCGAACCGCGTCTGCGGCGGCGGTGGCTGCCGCAGGGGGAGCGGCCATCGCCCTCCTCCTGGTGCGGGGAGTCGGCGTCGTGGCGCGGAGCGTCACCGCTGCGCTCGGTGCCGCCCTCGTCGTCGCCCCGGTCGCCGTCGTCCAGCTCGTCGCCGTGCCTCCGCTGCTCGAAACGACGCTCGGTGCTGTCGACCTGGGCGGCGCGCTGCCGCGTCTCGCCGCGCCCGCTGCCGTGCTCCTCGGGGTCCTGCTCGTTCTGCGTGACCGTGCGGAATGTCCGCCCGACGGCCCCCGACTGCCCCTGACGAGAACCCTCGCCGCGTGCGCTCTGGGTGCGTCGTCTGTCCTGGCCGCTGTCGTGGCTGCGGAAGGCGGACTCGATGAGGCGACCCTCAGCATCCTGTTCTCTGCGGTGATCGGTGCGGTCGCCGGTCCTCTCGGGTGGATGCTCGTGGTGCGCATCGCCGGACGCCCCGCGCACCCAGCCGACCCCGTCGCCGGCGCCGTCGCGGGCGCGGCCGCCGTCGCGCTCGCAGCCGTCGCCCTCGTGCCTGTCGCTGTTGTTGCGGCGGGCGTCGCCGCGGGCGTCGTCGGGGGAGCGGTGCGAGGGGCGCGGCGGCCGTTGCGGGGCGTCGCTCTGGGCATCCTCGCGGGCCTGAGCGCGGGCGGTGTCGTTGTGGCGCTGTTGGCGGAGGGAATCGGATTCGCCGCGACCGGGTCGCTCGGTCAAGCCGCAGCGCAAGTAGGTGCCGTGCTGGTGATCACGCTCGGGGGAGCGCTCGTCGGAGCTGCGTTGGGCGGAGTCTCGCGCGCCACAACTCGCCTCGAATCGGCCCGCGGTAATGACAACAGCCCCGGCGAACCGGGGCTGTGAGTGGTGGGCGATACCAGACTCGAACTGATGACCTCTTCCGTGTGAAGGAAGCGCGCTACCAACTGCGCCAATCGCCCGCGGCATCCATCTTGCCACAACTCGCCGCCCCCATCTGCCGCCGCTGGACACGCCCGGCGGCACCGGTTTGGCGCATCGCGGGTCGATTCGCTAGAGTCATCTCACGCCCTGCGGGAGACCACAGGGCACGCGGATGTGGCGCAGTGGTAGCGCATCACCTTGCCAAGGTGAGGGTCGCGAGTTCGAATCTCGTCATCCGCTCGAGCATCGGCCTCCGGTAGTCGGGGTCGTGCCCACGGTGGCGTGGCCGAGAGGCGAGGCAGCGGCCTGCAAAGCCGTGCACACGGGTTCGAATCCCGTCGCCACCTCGCTGGTCGACTACCGGCAACACCCCTGAGAATGGGCGATTGGCGCAGCGGTAGCGCGCTTCCCTGACACGGAAGAGGTCACTGGTTCGATCCCAGTATCGCCCACCACAGAACGGCCGAACCAGCGACCTCGGAATCGCTCGGTCGCGATCCCGCTGGTTCGATCCCAGTATCGCCCACCACAGAACGGCCGAACCAGCGACCTCGGAATCGCTCGGTCGCGATCCCGCTGGTTCGATCCCAGTATCGCCCACCACGATAAGCCCCGGTCAGCTGGGGCTTTTGGCATCTTTGACGTGATTGCGTGGGTCACCTGTGGGAGAGCGGGTCTTCGCGGTACACCATCTGTATTGCCTGACCGTCCGGCCCCAGCCAGGCATCCTCCACCTACCGTGGTCGGATGACTGACGACAGTGGACTGAGCGACAAGCGCCAGACGGAGAAGGACACCGCCTACAGTCCGTCCAGCGATCGCGAGACCGAAGCGAAACAGGATGGCCATGAGACGCACGCTGACCCCGAGGCGGCTGGTCGGGCGACCGTCTTGCCCGGAACCGGCGGCCCCGACGACGTCGGCGACGTCGAGGTCGATGAGGACGAGCTGAACATGCCGCAGGATCGCCCCTAGCGTTGACGACCTGACGCGCCGGGCACAGGGCCCCGATCGGGACCTCGTCACGGGTAGCCTTCGACCATGTCACTGGGGGAGACCGCGGCCCTGCCGTACGACAATCCGGCCGAGCGTGACGCATTCGCGCAGCTGCTGCTGCGATCGAATCTCGTCACGCAAGAAGCACTTGACTTCGCGCAAGAAGTTGAACTTCGCACGGGCTCATCGTTCGACCAGGTCCTGATCAGTGAGGGCCTGCTCGACAGCGAGTCGCTCCTCATCGCCGAGGCCGAGGCGTGGGGCGTGCTGCCGATCGACCTCGATGCAGTGAAGTTCGACGATGGCCTCATCCGCAGTCAAGGCGACACCGGCCAGCGGTATCTCGCCGAGAACTGGCTCCCCATCAAACATGATGGCGCAGATCGGGTATTCGTGGCGACGGCCCGTGAGCCGTCCCCCGAGCGAGCTGACCGCATCCGCGAGGCCATCGGGGCGGAGCCGCGTTTCGTGGCCACCACATCGTGGAACATCAAGAACGCGTGCCTGCGACTATTTCGCTCCGAGATCGCCGACTCGGCGGCAAATGAGCTCTGGCGGCAAAACCCCGCGATGTCCGCGCGCATCACGTTCAGCCGCGGCCAGAAGGTCGGCACCGCGATCGCCGCGCTCATCCTGATCGTGCTCGCGATCGTGTGGCCGGTGCAGACGGTGATCGGTTTCATGACCCTGGTCAGCCTCGTTTTTCTCGCCGGCACGAGCTTCAAGTTCGTCGTGGCGATGCTGGGTGCCCGCTACGACGTCGTTGAGCGCGTGTCACGCGCCGAGGTCGCCGCGCTCACCGACCGTGACTTGCCGAAGTACACGGTGCTCGTGCCCGTGTTCCGCGAGGCCAACATCGTCGCGCAGCTCATCAAGAACCTGGGTGGCCTCGACTACCCGACCGAGAAACTCGAAGTGCTGATTCTCATCGAGGAGGAGGACCACGAAACGCGGGATGCGGTGCTCGCGTCGTCGCCGCCACCGCACTTCCGCATCGTCACCATCCCGAAGGGCCAGCCGCAGACGAAGCCGCGAGCGTGCAACGTCGGCCTGTACTTCGCGACCGGCGACTACCTCGTCATCTACGACGCTGAGGACACCCCCGACCCTGACCAGCTGAAGAAGGCGGTTGTCGCGTTCGAGCGCGGTGGCGAGCAGACGGTCTGCGTTCAGGCCGCCCTCAACTACTTCAACGACACCGAGAACGTGCTCACCCGCATGTTCACCCTCGAGTACAGCTACTGGTTCGACTACATGCTGGCGGGCCTCGACGTCGCCGACCTGCCGATTCCGCTCGGTGGAACGTCCAACCATTTCCGCACTGCAGCCCTTCTCGAGCTGGGCGGCTGGGACCCGTACAACGTGACGGAGGATGCCGACCTCGGCATTCGCGCGAGCGCGCTCGGGTATCGCGTGGGCGTCATCAACTCCACGACGATGGAGGAAGCGAACACCTCCGTTCCGAACTTCGTGCGGCAGCGCTCACGCTGGATCAAGGGCTACATGCAGACGAGCCTCGTGCACGCCCGCCAGCCGCTCGCGCTCATCCGCGAGGTGGGGATGAAGCGATTCGCCAGCTTTGTGCTGTTGATCGCAGGCACCCCGTTGACGTTCCTGGGCGTGATCCCGGCGTACCTGCTCACGGCCGTCACGCTGGCGTTACCCCGCGAGCTGGTCGAGCCGTACTTTCCGGTGTGGGTGCTCTGGTTGACGCTGCTGAACTTCGTCATCGGCAACATGGTGATGATCTACCTGTCGATGATGGGCCCGTACAAGCGCGGCTCGTTCCACCTTGTGCTGTGGGCGCTGCTGAACCCCGTCTACTGGCTGTTGCACTCGTGGGCGTCGTACAAGGGGCTGTGGCAGCTCATCACGAAGCCGCACTACTGGGAGAAGACCGAACACGGTCTGACGAAGCAGGATGCTCATGGCTGAGAACCCCTCGCTCTCGCGTGCCGCTGTCCTCGATCGCCGTGAGCGGGCTCGACGCGACGAACAGCTACGCCGGTCGTTACCGTTTCCGCGCAGCGCGTGGCGACGCTGGGCTCTGCGTCTCGTCTTCATGGTGCCGGGTTTCATCGTCGTGGCTCTTGGAGTGCCGGGCATGCTGGGGGAGAGCTCTCCGAACGCCGAGTTGTTGGCCCGCGCCACGGCCTTCGAGTGGGACCGCGCCGACTCGCTATGGCTGTCGTTGCTGTACCCCCACATCTCAACGGGTATCGCGGTGGTTCTTGCGCCATGGGGGGCGGCGGGACTGGCAATCGCTGGAGTCGTTGCGGCCGGATTCCTGCTGCAAGGCGTCATCGAGATCCTGGCGCAACGCGCCGTCTCCGTTTCCTTCGGGATGGCCCTCATGATCGCGCTTGCGGCAACGCCGTTGTTCTTTTTTCTCGTCAATGAGAACCTTGCCGCCTTCCTCGCGATCACCTTCTTCGGCTTGGCCCTCGCTGATGTTCAGCGTTTTGTGACCTGGGGCAACACGGGCAGCGGTTTTCGCGCCGGTCTCCTGCTTGCCGCAGCTGCCCTCAGCGATTCGTCCGGTGTCGTGCTGCTCGTTGTCGCTCTCGTGGCCGCTCCGTTCCTCCGCTCGGGCCGGTGGACCACGCGCGGGCTTCGCGCGGCCAACACCCTGGTCCTCGCGTTTCCCGCGCTCGGCACCCTCGCCACCGTCGTGCTCCTGAACATTGCCTTTTTCCGGGTCGTGTGGCCAGACACAGAGGGTCAACGGTGGGCGTCGATTCCCGAGCGCGCGGAGCAGCTCAGCATCGTCTACACCGAGGCCCCCATCAGCGCTCTGGTGCTTGCGAGCCCGGTTCTGGTTGCCCTCCTCATCGCCATCATCACGCGGCGCCCCACCGTGGTCCTTGTCGCCGTCGCCGCCTTCGCCCTGATCCAGGCTGGCTTCGTCGTCGGGCTCGTCTCGGTCGGTGCGGTGGGGACGACCTATCTGGTCGTCACGCTGCTCGCGATCACCCTTCTGCCCACCGGTCGCTCGGTCACTCAGAGTGCGCTGCTCACCGTGGTCGCCGTCGGCCAGCTCGTGGTGGGATGGGTCATCGCACTCGATCGTGAGCTTGTCGTCGACTGGATGCTCATCGTGAGCGAGGCGGTGCTCGTCGCGGTTGGCCTCTAGCGCGGGCAGAGACACGCCAGCGCCGCCGGTAGCATGGACGGGCCCATGCCCCGCCGTCGAAAGGTCCTCCGGTGACTGACGCCCCCGCCCCCGCCGTTGCTGTCGAGCCGGTGGAGACGACGGAGGAAACAGACGGCTTCGGGCTGTTCCGTGACCGCAGTGTCGTCGCGATGCGCGTCGACGGCGAACTGCTCGACCTGGCTCGCCGCGTGCCGGCCGGCACCCACGTCGAGCCGGTGACGATCTCGTCGCCCGACGGGCTGAACATCCTGCGCCACTCCGCCGCGCACGTTCTCGCCCAGGCGGTGCAGCAGATCAATCCGGATGCCCGGCTCGGCATCGGACCGCCCGTCACCGACGGCTTCTACTACGACTTCGATGTGCCCGCCGCGTTCTCGAGCGACGACCTGTCGGCCCTGTCGAAGGCGATGGAGCGCATCATCCGCTCCGGGCAGCGTTTTGTGCGCCGCGTCGTCACGGAGGAGGAGGCGCGCATCGAGCTCTCCGACGAGCCCTACAAGCTCGAGCTCATCGGGCTGAAGGGTGCGGCTGCCGAGGGGAGCGACGGCGAAAGCGTCGAGGTGGGCGGCAGTGAGCTGACCATCTACGACAACGTCGACCCGAAGACGGGCGAGGTGCACTGGAAAGACCTGTGCCGCGGCCCGCACCTGCCGAACACCCGCATGATCGGCAACGGCTGGGCGCTCATGCGCGTCGCCGCCGCCTACTGGCGCGGCAGCGAAAAGAACCCGCAGTTGCAGCGCATCTACGGCACGGCCTGGCCGTCGAAGGACGAGCTGCGCGCCTACCAGCACCGCCTGGAGGAAGCGCAGAAACGCGACCACCGTCGCCTCGGCACCGAGCTCGACCTGTTCAGCTTCCCCGACGAGATCGGCTCGGGGCTTGCGGTGTTCCACCCGAAGGGCGGCATCATCCGCCAGGTGATGGAGAATTATTCGCGGCAGCGGCACACGGAGGCCGGCTACGAGTTCGTGTACTCGCCGCACATCACGAAGTCGAACCTCTTCATGACGAGCGGCCACCTGCAGTGGTACGCCGACGGCATGTTCCCGCCCATGCACCTCGATGAGGAGCGCGACGAGACGGGCCACATCACCAGTCAGGGCCAGGACTACTACCTGAAGCCCATGAACTGCCCCTTCCACAACCTGATCTTCCGCTCGCGCGGCCGCTCCTACCGCGAGCTGCCCTTGCGCATGTTCGAGTTCGGCAGCGTCTATCGCTACGAGAAGTCGGGCACCCTGCAGGGGCTCACCCGCGTGCGCGGCATGACGCAGGACGACGCGCACATCTACACGACCCCCGAGCTCGTGAAGACCGAGCTGACGGGCACCTTGAACTTCGTTCTCGGCCTCTTGCGCGACTACGGCCTCGACGACTTCTACCTGGAGCTGTCGACCCGCGACCCCGAGAGCGAGAAGTTCGTCGGCTCGCCGGAGCTCTGGGAGACGGCGACCCAGACTCTGCAGGAGGTTGCCGAAGAGTCGGGCCTCGAACTCGTTCCCGACCCGGGCGGCGCCGCCTTCTACGGGCCGAAGATCTCGGTGCAGGCGCGCGACGCGATCGGGCGCACCTGGCAGATGTCGACCATCCAGCTCGACTTCAACCTGCCCGAGCGCTTCGACCTGACGTACACGGCCCCCGACGGCACGAAGCAGCGGCCGATCATGATCCACCGGGCCCTGTTCGGCTCGATCGAGCGCTTCTTTGCCATCCTGGTCGAGCACTACGCCGGGTCCTTCCCCGCGTGGCTTGCGCCGGAACAGGTGGTGGGCATTCCGGTTGCCGAGCAGTACGGTGAGTACCTCGAGGACGTCATCGGGCGTCTTCGGGCGCAGGGCGTGCGCGCGCACGTCGACCACTCCGACGACCGCATGCAGAAGAAGATCCGTACGCACACGACGCAGAAGGTGCCCTACCTGCTTATCGCGGGCGAGGATGACCGTGCGAACGGCGCGGTCAGCTTCCGCTTCCGAGACGGCACGCAGCTGAACGGCGTGCCGGTCGACGAGGCGATCGCCCGCATCACGGGCGCGATCGCCTCCCGATCGCAGGAACTCTAACCGGGATGCACACGGACGCGAACGACGCCGGCTCGCCTCCCGAGGCGGCGGTCGACTTCGCGGGCGTTCCCGACGCCTTCCAGCGGCTGTGGACGCCGCACCGCATGGTGTACATCGACGACGAGGACCGATCGGGGGAGCGTTCGGGGTGCCCCTTCTGTCGAGCGCCGGGACTCGACGATGCGACCGGCCTCATCGTTGCCCGCGGCGTGCACGCCTATGTGTTGCTGAACCTGTATCCCTACAACAGCGGCCATCTGCTCGTGTGCCCGTACCGCCACGTCGCGAGTTACGACGAGGCGACGGCCGAAGAAACCGCTGAGATCGCATCACTCACGCAGACGGCCATGCGGGTGCTGCGCGCGACGAGCCGCTGCGACGGCTTCAACATCGGCATGAATCAGGGCGCCGTCGCCGGTGCGGGGATCGCCGGTCACCTGCACCAGCACATCGTGCCGCGGTGGGCGCAAGATGCGAACTTCTTCCCCATCGTGGCGCGCACGAAGGCGGTACCGCGGCTGCTCGGCGAGGTGCGCGACGAGCTCGCTGCCGCCTGGCCGACGGCCGAGTGAACCTAGCGCACCTGGCGCACCGCGAACTGCATGCGCGGGTGCGCATACGCCTCCTGCGACTCGACGAGCTGCAGTTCGCGCTCGCCGGAGTCGAGGGTGTTCTGCAACAGGTCGAAGACGCTCGAGGCCGTTCGGGCGAGTGCGACGGCGGCATCGCCCGTGCGCCGGTAGTGAGCGGTGAAGAGCGCCGCCGTCACGTCCCCCGAACCGTTCGCCTTCATCGGCAGCTGCGGGGTGGTGACGATCCAGGCGCCGTCGTCGGTGACCGCGAGCATCTCGAGCGTGCCGTCCTCGCGGTCAGGTCGCTCGACGCTCGTGACGAGAACCGTGCGCGGGCCCATGTCGCGGGCGAGGTCCACAGAGCGCAGCGTTGACTCGAGCGTGTCCGGCTCGGTGCCGGTGAGGTAGCCGAGCTCGAACTGGTTGGGGGTGATGATGTCGGCAGCGGGCACGACGCGCTCGCGCAGCAGAATCGGGATGGCCGGGGCGACGAAACACCCGCTCTTCGCGTTGCCCATCACGGGGTCGCACGCATAGATCGCGGCGGAATTCGCAGCCTTGATGCGCGCAACCGCATCGAGGATGACGTCGGCGATGCCCTCCGAGCCCTGGTAGCCCGAAAGGATCACGTCGATCTGCGGGAAGACCCCGCGCTCCTCGATGCCCGTGATGACCTCCCGCACGTCGTCCGGGCTGATCAGCGGGCCGCGCCACGCGCCATAGCCGGTGTGGTTCGAGAAGGTCACCGTGTAGACGGGCATGACCTCGACACCGATGCGCTGCAGCGGGAACACGGCGGCCGAATTGCCGACGTGCCCGTAGGCGACGGCGGACTGAATGGAGAGCACCTTCATCACTCGATCATCCCAGTTCGACCTGCGCGAGCCGCCCACCCGCGGCGCGCACGGCGCCGGCGATGTCGGCGGCGAGACGCTCAGCATCGCCATCGTCAAGGTCGTGAACGGTCAGACGCAGCCGGTGATCCGTGATGACGGCTCCGAGCGAGAACTCGTCGCCCGTTCGTGCCAGCCAGCCGCGACGCATGAGCTGCTCGGAAACATCCCGCGCCGGTACGGGGAGCGCCACCCACAGGTTCAGTCCGTCTCCGGCGGTTGTCGGGACGCCGTGTGCGCTGAGCTTCTGCGCGAAGGCAGCGTTTCTAGACGAATAGTGGTCGGCGGCGCGAGCGATGTCGCTGACGACGGCGTCATCGGTGAGCAGCGACAGCGCGAGTCGCTGCAGCAGGTGGCTGACCCACGTGGTGCCGGGCGTGAGACGAGTGGCGAGCCGTTCGGCCGTGTCCGGGTCGGATGCGACGACCGCGAGGCACATGTCGGGCCCCAGGAACTTCGAAACGGAGCGCACGAGCGCCCACCGCTTGTGCTCGGGCCCGATCAGCGACCGGAACGGCGTGCGCGACAGCATCGAGAAGTGGTCGTCTTCGATGACGAGCACGTAGGGGTAGTCGGCAAGCACCGCCCGCAACGCCGCAGCGCGCTCTGGACCGAGGCTCGCGCCCGTGGGGTTCTGCGCCCGCGGCGTACAGACGATCGCGCGCACTCCCTGCTCGAGCGCCACGCGCAGGCCGTCCACGGTCATCCCCTCCTCGTCGACGGGAACCGGGACCGGGCGATAACCATTCACCCGAACCGTGTGGATGCTCGTCAAGAAGCACGGGTCCTCCAGCGCAACGGCGTCGTCGCGTACGAGAGCCTGGGCGAGAAGGCGATCGACAGCATCCGCAGCACCGCTCGTCACCGTGAGCCGCGCCTCCCGAGGCTCGAGATCGGCGCGCATCCACGACATCGCCCAGCTCTCCAGGTCCGGATCGATCACCGGCTCGCCGTAGAGCACGGGGCGGCCGACCACGCCGCCCAGCGCGCGCGACGGGTTCGGAATGAGATCCGGGTCGGGGTTACCGGTGGCCACGTCGCGCAGCACGCTGTCGGCCGCAAAGCCTTCTTGGGCGACGGGGGAGCGGTCGGCGACCCTCGTTCCCCCGCGACCGAGCGTCACGACCATTCCTGCTTGAGTGAGTTGTCGGTAGGCCGCGACCGCGGTGTTGCGGTTCACCCCCAACTCGTCGGCAAGGTTCCGCACGGGGGGCAGCGCATCCCCCGGGGCCAGCACGCCGCGCTCGATGAGCGCCCGCACGCTGGCGGCGATGTCGGCGGCTGAGTGTCCGGTGATCTGGGGTCCCATCACCCCATGCTATCTTTTGGCCTAGGCCAACGATACGTTCGTGCCAGCATCCTGCGCGTCGGCGCACCACTTGTCGAAGGGATTCCCTCATGAGCACGTCTGAGACCGGCACCGCCCGCGTGAAGCGGGGACTTGCCGAGATGCTGAAGGGCGGCGTGATCATGGACGTCGTCACCGCCGAGCAGGCCCGCATCGCCGAAGACGCCGGCGCCGTCGCTGTCATGGCCCTCGAGCGCGTTCCCGCCGACATCCGCGCGCAGGGAGGGGTCGCCCGCATGAGTGACCCTGACCTGATCGAGCAGATCATGGCCGAGGTCTCGATCCCCGTCATGGCGAAGGCCCGCATCGGCCACTTCGTCGAGGCGCAGGTGTTGCAGTCGCTCGGCGTCGACTACATCGACGAATCGGAAGTGCTGAGCCCCGCCGACTACGTCAACCACATCGACAAGTGGGGCTACGACGTGCCGTTCGTCTGCGGTGCCACGAACCTGGGTGAAGCGCTGCGCCGCATCACCGAGGGTGCCGCGATGATCCGCTCGAAGGGTGAGGCCGGAACGGGCGACGTCTCGGAGGCGACCAAGCACATCCGCACCATCACGGGCGAGATCAACCGCCTGCGCTCGCTCACGAAGGACGAGCTCTACGTCGCCGCGAAAGAGCTGCAGGCCCCGTACGAGCTCGTGCGCGAGGTCGCCGAGACCGGAAAGCTTCCCGTGGTGCTGTTCACGGCCGGCGGTGTCGCCACCCCCGCCGACGCGGCGATGATGATGCAGCTCGGGGCCGACGGTGTGTTCGTCGGCTCGGGCATCTTCAAGTCGGGCGACCCCGTCGCCCGCGCGAAGGCGATCGTTAAGGCGACGACGGCGTTCGATGACCCGGCGGTCATCGCTGACGCGTCGCGCGGACTCGGGGAGGCCATGGTCGGCATCAACGTCGCCGACCTACCCGCGCCGCACCGCCTCGCCGAGCGTGGCTGGTAGCACCCCGCCGGTCGGCGTCCTCGCTCTGCAGGGCGACGTGCGCGAGCACCTCGCCGCCCTGGCGTCGCTCGGCGCCGACGCTCGGCCCGTCAAGAGTGCCGCCGACCTTGAGCAGGTCGCCGGGCTCGTCATCCCGGGCGGCGAGTCGAGCGTCATCGACAAGCTCTCGCGCATCTTCGAGGTGCGCGACCCGATTCGCGCGCGCATCGCCGGCGGGATGCCCGTATACGGCACCTGCGCCGGCCTCATCATGCTCGCCGACGATCTCGTCGACGGCATCGCGGGGCAGCAGACGTTCGGCGGCTTCAATGCGACCGTCCGGCGCAATGCTTTTGGCACACAGCTCGACTCATTTGAAACCGAGCTCGTCATCCCGGCGCTTGGCGAGCATCCCGTGCACGCTGTGTTCATCCGTGCGCCGGTCGTCGAGCGAGTCGGTCCGGGAGTCGACGTGCTCGCGCGCGTCGACGACGGACGCATCGTCGCGATCGAGCAGGGACCCCTTCTCGGCACGGCCTTCCACCCGGAGGTGGCGGGCGAGTACCGGTTCCACGCGCGGTTCCTCGACAGGGTGCGCACCGCATCCTGACCGCCCTCGTCGGCGCGTCGCCCGCCGGCGCCGCGACGGTGGCGCGAGCATGGCCGCATGCTGCCGTATTCGCCATACCCCGCGCAGCGTGCTCGCCAGATCGCGGCTGACGCGGCCGGCATTCTCGCGGTTGTCGCCGTCGTCATCGTCACCTCGGCGGTGGTCGCGGCGATCCGCGCTGTCGCGGAACTCGGCCGTCAGCTCGAGGCGGCCGGTGGGTCGATCAGCGAGGGGCTGAGCGCCGCGGGGGAGCGCCTGGGCGGCATCCCGCTGATCGGCGACGCGGTGAGTCGGCCGTTCGACGCGGCCGCGGGGGCGGGAGACTCGGTCAGCGATGCCGGAGCCGCCGTCATCGACGTGGTCGAGACCGCGGCCGTCATCGCCGGCTGGATCGTCGCCCTCAGCCTGCTCACGCTGATCGCCCTCGTATGGGTCTGGCCCCGCGTCAGATTCATGCTGCGCCGCCGACGTGCCGAGCGGATGATCGCGGCCGGCATGTCGACGGACACCTTCGCGGTCAGGGCGCTCGCGACCGCGCGCCTCGGCGCTCTCGGCCGCGTTCACCCCGACCCGGGGTCGGCCCTCCTCGCGGGCGACCGCTCGACGATCCGGGCGCTTGCCGAGCTGGAGCTGCGCCGCCTCGGCGTCGCGTCAGACCTTCTGCCCTAAACTTCTCGGGTACCGCCCCGAGTAGAGGAGCCGCATGTCAGGCCATTCCAAGTGGGCGACGACGAAGCACAAGAAGGCTGTCATCGACGCCCGCCGCGCCAAGTCGTTCGCCAAGCTGATCAAGAACATCGAGGTTGCCGCGAAGATCGGCGGCCCCGACCCGGCCGGCAACCCGACGCTCGCCGACGCGATCCAGAAGGCCAAGAAGACCTCGGTTCCGAACGACAACATCGATCGCGCCGTCAAGCGGGGCGCCGGCCTCACGGGAGACGCCGTCGACTACCAGACGATCATGTACGAGGGTTACGCCCCGGGCGGCGTCGCGATGCTCATCGAGTGTCTGACAGACAACCGCAACCGCGCCGCTGCCGAGGTGCGCACGGCGATGACCCGCAACGGCGGCACGATGGCCGACCCGGGCAGCGTCGCCTACAACTTCAGTCGCAAGGGCGTCATCGCGATCACGAAGGAGGACGGCGTCACGGAGGACGACATCCTGCTCGCCGTGCTCGAGGCGGGCGCCGAGGAGGTCGTCGATCAGGGCGGCGGCTTCGAGGTCATCACCGACCCCTCGCAACTGCTGGATGCGCGCAACGCTCTGAAGGACGCCGGCATCGACTACGACTCGGCCGAGGCCGAGTTCGTGCCCAACATCCAGGTCGAGGCGGACGCCGAGACCGCCCGCAAGGTGTTCCGCCTCGTCGACGCGCTGGAAGACAGCGACGATGTGCAGAACGTCTACACCAACGTGCAGCTAAGCGCTGAGGTGCGCGCCGAGCTCGACGCCGACGACGAATAGCTGAGACGGTGGCGCTGCGCGTGCTCGGCGTCGACCCCGGGCTCACTCGGTGCGGTGTCGGCATCGTCGACATCGCGCCCGACCGGCGCGCGACGCTGGTGGCGGTCGAGGTGATCCGCACTGCGCCCGAGCTGGAGCTCGCCGAGCGCGTGCGGCGCATCCAGCTGGGAGTCGCCGCACTCCTCGACGAACACGCTCCCTCCGCCGTCGCTCTCGAGCGGGTGTTCGCCCAGCACAACGTGCGCACGGTCATGGGAACTGCCCAGGCCTCCGGCGTAGTGCTCGCCGCCGCCGCCGAGCGCGGGCTCACCGTCGCCCTGCACACGCCGACCGAGGTGAAGGCAGCGGTCACCGGGCACGGCGGGGCCGACAAGCAGCAGGTCACCGCGATGGTGCAACGCATCCTGCGCCTCGACGCCCCGCCGAAGCCCGCCGACGCGGCCGACGCGCTCGCGCTCGCCATCTGCCACGGCTGGCGGGGGGCGCCGCCCTCGGTGACGGGCGGTGCGGGCACGGCCGACGCGGGCCTCACTCCCGCCCAGCGTGCGTGGCGCGACGCGGAGCGCGCCTCCCGCGCGCCTAGGCTCGAGAGGTGATCGCGAGCATCCAGGGAACCGTCGCCGCCGTGAGCGGCGGCCGTGCCGTCGTCGACGTGCACGGGGTCGGATACGCCGTCGCGATCACCCCGCGGGTCGCCGCTACCCTGCGGGTCGGCGAGACCGCGCGACTGCACACGGCTCTGATCGTGCGCGAAGACGACATGAGTCTGTACGGCTTTGCCGACGAGCTCGAACTCGGCTTGTTCGACCTGCTGCGCAGCGTTTCGGGCGTGGGGCCGAAGTCAGCGCTCGGCGTCCTCGGGGCGATGACCCCCGACGAGGCTGCACGCGCCATCACCGACGGCGACGACGCACCCTTCCGGAAGGTGAGCGGCATCGGGCCGAAGACGGCCAAGCTCATCGTCGTGTCGCTCTCGGGCCGCATCGCACCGCCCGGAGCCCCGGCGACTGCCGACACCGCGAATACCCCGACGCTGCCTGCCGGCGACGCCGCGACCCGCACCGGGCTCGCGGCCGCGCTCACCGGCCTCGGCTGGCCCGAGCGCACGGCGGTGGCGACGGCAACCTCGGTCGTCGAGGCCGCGCGCGCCGACGCGGGCGACGGCGAGCTGCCGGGCCTCCCCGCGCTGCTGCGGCTCGCGCTCGCCGAGCTCGGACCGGCAGGGGGCCGCCCGTGAGCGACGAGATCCTGCAGCCGGAGGCGGCTGCCGACGACCTGGCCTTCGAAGGCGCATTGCGCCCCGGGTCGCTTGCCGAGTTCGTAGGCCAGCAGAAGGTGCGCCGCCAGCTGCAGTTGCTGCTCGACGCGGCCCAGCTGCAGAACCGCGCCCCCGACCACATCCTGCTCGCCGGCCCACCCGGGCTCGGCAAGACGACGCTCGCGATGATCGTCGCGCACGAGGGCGAGCGACCGCTGCGCATGACGAGCGGGCCGGCGATCCAGCACGCGGGCGACCTCGCCGCCGTGCTCTCGTCGCTCGTGCCCGGTGAGGTGCTGTTCATCGACGAGATCCACCGAATGGCGCGCAGTGCCGAAGAGATGCTGTACCTCGCGATGGAGGACTTCCGCGTCGACATCATGGTCGGCAAGGGGGCCGGCGCGACGAGCATCCCGCTCGAACTGGCCCCGTTCACGCTCGTCGGCGCGACCACGCGGGCGGGGCTCCTGCCGAACCCGCTGCGCGACCGCTTCGGCTTCACCGCGCACCTCGAGTTCTACGAGACCGATGAGCTTCACCAGGTCATCGAGCGCGCATCGCGCCTCATCGGCCTTCAGATCGAGACGGATGCTCTGCGCGAGATCGCAGGACGCTCGCGCGGAACTCCCCGCATCGCCAACCGGCTGTTGCGCCGGGTGCGCGACTACGCCCTTGTGCACGGGGGAGAGGCGGATCACGCCGCCGTCTCGGCCGCGCTCGAGCTGTACGACGTCGACGAGCACGGGCTCGATCGGCTCGACCGCGCCGTCTTGTCGGCCATCGTCGAGCGCTTTGACGGGGGACCGGTGGGGTTGTCCACGCTTGCCGTCACCGTCGGGGAGGAGGCCGAAACGATCGAGTCGGTCGTCGAACCCTTCCTCGTGCGCTCCGGCCTCGTGACCCGCACGCCGCGGGGGCGCGTGGCCACCGCGCAGGGCTGGCGGCACCTCGGGCGGCGAGAGCCTGCGCCCGAGCCGCGCCTCATCGATGACCTATAGTTGACGGCAGGCCGCCGCGGGGCTCTGCTCTGCCGTGCGTGCCGTTCCCTTCCCCCTCGAAAGGCAGTCATGCTTGATCCGTTGACCATTGTGATGCTGGGTGTGCTCGGCATGCTCATCTTTTTCATGGTGCGCAATTCGCGCAAGCGCCGCGCCGACATGGAATCGCTGCAGCAGAAAATGGTGCCCGGCGCCGAGGTCATGACGAACTTCGGGCTCTTCGGAACGCTCGTCGAACTCGACGAAGAAGAGAACATCGCGACGATCGAGGTCTCGCCGGGCAGCACCATTCGCGTGCACCGGCAGACGCTGGCCCGGGTCATCGAAGACGATGAGCCCGTGGAAGACCCGGCCGATGACGCTCCCGTCATCGACGAAGCCGGGCCGCGCCTCAACGAGTCGAGCGTCGACCCGACCGAGCGCAAGAAAACCGACGACTAACGCTGCGCGACGACGCGCACCCGGGCGGCGGGACAACGATCCCGCTCCACCACCCCCGAGAAATGAGTAACCTCCGTGGCTAGATCGACACCCGAGCGCAAAGCCCTGCGCTCCCTCGTGTGGCTGCTCGTCATCATCGTCGGCCTCGTGTCGGCGAATGCGGCGAGCGTGGCGATGAACGAGGGGGAGTGGACCCCGAGACTGGCGCTCGACCTGCAGGGTGGCACGCAGCTGATTCTCGAGCCGCAGCTCGAGGAGGGGGCCGACGTCTCACCCGAGCAGCTCGACCAGGCTGTCGCGATCATCCGCCAGCGTGTCGACGCCGGCGGCGTCAGCGAGGCCGAGATCAACACGCAGGGTGGTCGCAACATCGTCGTGTCGATCCCCGGCACCCCCGACCAGTCGACGATCGACCGCATCCAGTCGGCGGCGAAGCTCGAGTTCCGCCCCGTGCTCGCGGCTGACGCCGCCTCGAACTCGGCGATCGGCGGAACGGACGAGGACGCAACCGACGAGGAGCCGGCGAACGAAAGCGGCACCGACGAGGGCGCCACCGAGAACGGCACCGACGAGGGTGCAGCCGCAGACGGCGCGGCCACGGACGAGGCAAACACCGAGGACGACGCGGCCACCGACGAGACCGACGCCCCCGAGGCGCCGCCCGTTGCGCCGACCGACGCGAGCGACCTGGCGTGGATCACGCCCGAGGTGCGCGAGCTGTTCGACACCGTCGACTGCACCGCTCTCGACGAACTCGGCACCAACGTCGCGCCGGTCGACGAGCCGCTCGTCACCTGCGACGTCGACGGCATCGTCAAGTACATCCTCGGACCCGTCGAGGTCGAGGGTGCGAGCATTGTCGACGCCCGCGCCGGCCTCATCGCCTCGCAGACCGGCGTCACGACGACCGAGTGGGGCGTCAACATTGAGTTCGACGCGGTCGGAACCCAGCAGTTCCGCACCGTCACCGAGCGCCTGATCACCCTCCAGGGCATCCAGAACCAGTTCGCCATCGTGCTCGACGGCTCGGTCATCAGCGCCCCGCGGACGCTCGCGGCCATCACCAACGGCCAGCCGCAGATTTCGGGGTCGTTCACCCAGGAGACCGCGCAGGTGCTCGCCGACCAGCTGCGCTTCGGTGCGCTGCCCATCGGCTTCGAGCTGCAGAGCCAGGAGAACATCTCGGCGACGCTCGGTATCTCGCAGCTCGAGAGCGGCATCATCGCCGGTGTCATCGGCCTCTTGCTCGTCATGGGCTACGCGCTGTTCCAGTACCGTGCGCTCGGCGGGGTCATCATCGCGAGCCTCATGGTCGCCGCGGTGCTGTCCTACTTCGTGATCCTGTACCTGTCGAACCAGCAGGGCTACCGACTGTCGCTCGCCGGTGTCGCGGGTCTCATCATCTCGATCGGTGTCATCGCCGACGGCTTCATCGTCTACTTCGAGCGCGTGCGTGACGAGTTGCGCGACGGCCGCTCTCTGCCAAACGCCGTCGAGGCGGGTTGGTCGCGCGCATTCCGCACGATTCTGATCTCGAACGTGGTGAGCTTCATCGGCGCGGTCGTGCTCTACGTGCTCGCGGTCGGCAACGTGCGGGGCTTCGCCTTCACGCTCGGCATCATGACGCTCGTCAACATCGTCATCGTGACCCTCATGACATACCCGATGTTGCGATTGATCGCGCGCACGGAGTTCTTCGCGAGCGGTAACTCGCTGTCGGGCCTCGACCCGAAGGCCCTCGGCGCCGTTTACCGTGGCCGCGCGCAGTTCCGCGCGCCCGTCGCGACGCCGAAGAAGAACACGGGCAGCTCACGCGAGGCGCAGCGTCGACAGACGATCGCCGAGCGCAAGGCCGCCGAGGCTGAGATGGCCGGAAAGAAGGACGCCCGATGAGCATGCTCACCCGCCTCGGCAATGGCCTGTACACCGGCGACAAGTCGATCGACTTCATCGGCCGCCGCCGCACGTGGTACCTGATCGCCGCCGTTTTCCTGCTGATCGCGATCGGTGCCACGGCCCTCCGCGGTGGCTTCGTCTTCGGCATCGAGTTCCGCGGCGGCTCGGAATTCCGCGTCTCGCAGGCGTCCCTCGTCGTGGAAAACCCGTCGGCGGCGACCCAGCTCGCCACCGACGTCGTGAACACCACGGTCGTCGGCGGAAACCCCCGCGTGTCGACGGTCGGCACCGACTCGGTGCGCGTGCAGACCGACCAGCTCACGCAGGAAGACACGAACCTGGTGCGGGCGGAGCTCGCCGACGCCTTCGAGGTGCCGGTGGAACAGGTCACCTCGTCGTTCATCGGCGCGACCTGGGGTCAAGACATCACGCGCCAGGCGATCATCGCGCTGATCGTCTTCCTGCTCTTCGTCAGCGTGGTGATGACGCTGTACTTCAGAACCTGGAAGATGGTCGTCGCGGCCTTCGTCGCCCTGGTGCACGACGTCGTCTTGACGGCGGGTCTGTACGGCGCTCTCGGCTTCGAGATCACGCCGGCCGCCGTGATCGGGTTCTTGACGATCCTGTCGTACTCGCTCTACGACACCGTCGTCGTGTTCGACAAGGTTCGCGAGAACACGAGTGAGGACGGCGTCGAATCACGTCGCACCTTCGCGCAGTCGGTCAACCTGGCGGTGAATCAGACCGTCGTTCGGTCGATCAACACATCTGTCGTCGCGGTGCTGCCGACGGCTGCGATTCTCTTCATCGGCTCGCTGATCCTCGGCGCCGGCACCCTGCGAGACATCGCTCTCGCGCTCTTCGTCGGCACGATCGTCGGAACGTATTCGTCGATCTTCCTGGCGGCGCCGCTGTATGTGCACCTGCGCGAGAATGAGCCCGAGGTCAAGAAGCAAGGCGCCCGCAAGAAGGCTCCGCGGCCGGAGTCGGGTGCGGTCCGCTAGCCACAGCCGCACCTCGTAGACTGCCCTCGGAGGGTGCGATGACAGAGGTGACGCAGACGCCAGCGCCATTGCGCTCGCTCCTGCCACGCCTGTTTTCGCGAGCCCAGCCCACCGGCGCGCTCGAAACGCTGTACCGCACGGTGCGGGCGCGGCATCCGAAGGCCGACATCCCCTTCCTCGAGCGCGCATACCGCGTGGCCGAGAAAGCGCACGAGGGCCAGACGCGCAAGAGCGGCGAGCCGTACATCACGCACCCGCTCGCGGTGGCCCAGATCCTCGCTGAGCTCGGCCTCGGGGTGAAGACGCTCGCAGCCGCCCTCCTGCACGACACCGTCGAGGACACCGACTACACGCTCGACCAGCTGCGCGCCGAGTTCGGTGACGAGGTCGCCATGCTCGTCGACGGGGTGACCAAGCTCGACAAGGTGAAGTACGGCGACTCGGCACAGGCCGAGACGGTGCGCAAGATGATCGTCGCCATGTCGAAGGACATCCGCGTGCTCGTCATCAAGCTGGCCGACCGGCTGCACAATGCCCGCACCTGGGGCTTTGTCGAGGGCTCGTCCGCAAAGCGCAAGGCGCAGGAAACCCTCGAGATCTACACCCCGCTCGCCCACCGGCTGGGAATCCAGACCATCAAGTGGGAGCTCGAAGACCTCTCATTCGCCGTGCTTCACCCGAAGCTCTACGTCGAGATCGAAAGCCTCGTCAAGAACCGCACGCCCGAACGGGAGAAGTTCGTGCAGCAGGTCATCGACGAGGTCAACGGCGACCTCCGCCAGGCGAAGATCAAGGCTCAGGTCGCCGGGCGGCCGAAGCAGTACTACTCGATCTACCAGAAGATGGTGCACCGGGGCCGCGACTTCGATGACATTTACGACCTCACCGGCGTGCGCATCCTCGTGGGGTCGATCCGTGACTGCTACGCCGCGCTCGGCGCGGTGCATGCGCGCTGGAGCCCGATGCCCGGGCGCTTCAAGGACTACATCGCGACGCCGAAGTTCAACCTGTACCAGTCACTGCACACGACGGTCTTCGGCCCGGGCGGGCGACCGGTCGAGCTGCAGATCCGCACGCACGAGATGCATCAGCGCGCCGAGTTCGGTGTCGCCGCGCACTGGGCATACAAGGAGCGCATGGCCTCCGGCGGCTCGAAGGCCGAGGGCAGCGCTGCGCTCGGCCACGACACCGACATGGCGTGGCTGAAGCACATCTCCGACTGGCAGGCCGAGACGGCCGACCCGAGCGAGTTCCTCGACACGCTGCGCTACGAGATCGGCGCGAAAGAGGTCTACGTCTTCACCCCGCAGGGCAAGGTCATCGGCCTTCCCTCCGGAGCGACCCCGGTCGATTTCGCCTATGCCGTGCACACCGAGATCGGCCACCGCACCATGGGCGCCAAGGTCAATGGCCGCCTCGTGCCGCTCGATTCGACGCTCTCGAGTGGAGACACGGTCGAAGTCTTTACATCGAAGAACCCCGACGCCGGCCCGAGTCACGACTGGCTGAATTTCGTGACGTCCACGCGAGCCAAGTCAAAGATTCGCCAGTGGTTCACGAAGGAGCGCCGCGACGAGGCGATCGAGCAGGGCAAGGACGCGATCGCCCGCGCGATGCGCAAGCAGAACCTTCCGCTGCAGCGCATGATGTCGCAGGACTCGATCGCGCAGGCCGCGGCGACGCTCCGCTACGAAACGGTGGATGCTCTCTACGCGGCGGTCGGCGAAGGTCACGTCTCCACGCAGTCGGTCATCGAGAAGATCCTGTCGACGCTGCACGTCGAGGCGGAATCCGATGACGAGCCGTTCACGCTGCCGAACCGGGCGCGCACGCCGGTTCGCACGAGCGATTCCGGAATCCTCGTCCGCGGCGCTCCGGACATCCTCGTCAAGCTCGCGAAGTGCTGCACGCCCGTGCCGGGCGACGCGATCGTGGGCTTCATCACGCGCGGCCAGGGCGTGAGCGTGCACCGCGGCGACTGCACCAATGTTCAGAGTCTGTTGGCTGAGCCCGACCGCATGATCGAGGTGGAGTGGGCGCCGACGACCAAGAGCGTCTTCCTCGTGCAGATCCAGGTCGAGGCGCTGGACCGCAGCGGACTCTTGTCGGATGTCACGCGTGTGCTGTCCGAGCACCACGTCAACATCCTGTCGGCGAGCGTCAACACGTCACGCGACCGCCTGGCCATCTCGAAGTTCGTCTTCGAGATGGGCGACGTCACGCACCTCGACCGCGTTCTGAACGCCGTACGCCGGATCGACGCGGTATACGACGTGTACCGCGTCAGCAACGGCTAGCAGGCGCTGCCTCGCCCGCGCGGTGTACGGCGCGCGGCGGGCCGCACTGAGCGCCTCCAGCACCGCGTCGGCACCGAGCCCGGACAGCTCGATCATTCGGTGCAAGTCCGAGAGCGGACACTCGTCGTCGCCGGCCCGGGCGAGGTCGAGAAGCGTGCGCACCGGGGTCGTGACGAGGACACCGCCGACGAGCTGCAGGTCATCGGCGTCGATGACGAGCTCACGCGCCCCCGTGCGCATGCGCGTCCCCGACGGGACACGCGACCCGATCGACGCGGCGAGTGAGGGCGTGGCTGGCTCGGCGCACCAGCCGTAGACCCACGCCGCGCTTCGTCGCTGCACGAACAGGCGTGACTCCCGGCGCACAGCGCTCATGGAGCGGGCGCGATCCGCGGCGCCGACGGGCACATCGATCGGCAGGAAAGCGTCCCCGACGCGGGTGAGCTCTCCGTCGAGTTCGGCGGCGCGCAGTTCGGTGGGGGACAGGGTTACGGTACGGACGGCAGACATGCGCCGCAGTGTGCGGAGGCGCGTGCGAAGCGCCGCCCCGATCATCCCGAACGGAGGATAACCGCGTGCAACCCCGCGCTGGGGATAACCCCGCGTCGACCTAGTCGCCGACGGCGGCGAGCCAGGCGCGACGCGCCTCGAGCGCCTCCGTGAGCTCGGCGACCTTCTTCTCGTTCTTCGCCTTCTTCGCGTCGGCGAGCTCTGCCTCGAGTTGCGCGATCGCGTCATGCAACTGAGACGCGAGCCCTTCCGAGCGAGCCTTCTTCTCGGGGTTCGACTTCTCCCAGTGCGCTTCCTCGAGCGCCTTCACGGCCTGCTCGATCTTGCGCAGACGGTCCTCGATGGGACGTACCTGGTCGCGAGGTACCTTGCCGATCGCATCCCAGCGTCGCTGGATGTTTGTCAGCGTGTTGCGGGCAACGACGCGGTCGGTGGCGTTCAGCAGCGGTTCGGCCTCGGTCAACAGTGCTAGCTTCTGCTCGAGGTTTCCCTGGAACTCCTCGTTCTCACGGGCGTCGACCTCGGCCTTGGCCTGATAGAGAACGTCACCCGCGGCCTTGAACGCCGCCCACAGTGCGTCGTCGACCTTCTTGCCGGCCCGGCCGGCGGCCTTCCACTCGTCGAGCAGGCGACGGTAGGCGGGGATGCCCGCGGGCCCCTGAGGGGCAAGCGCCTCGGCCTTCGCGATCAACGCCTGCTTGGCCTGCTTCGCGCCCTTGTGCTCGGCATCCAGCGCCGCAAAGAAGGCGCGACGGTTGCTGTCGAGCGTTCCGCGGGCGGTGCGGAAGCGCTTCCAGAGTTCGTCGGCCTGCTTCTTCGGCAAGCGAGGGCCGGACTGCTGGTGGTCCTTCCACCGGGTGAAGAGGGCCTCCATCTGCGTCGACGCCTGCTTCCACTGCACCGACTGCGGGTCCTTTGCGGCCAGAGCCTCGGCCTCGACGACGATCGCCTCGCGTTCGGCAATGGCGGCCTCGAGTGCGGCTTTCGCCTCGGCCTGCTGCTCCTCCGTCAGCTTCTCGACGGTGCCGCCCAGGGCGTCCAGGCGGGCGCGCAGCGCGGGCAGGTCGCCCACGGCTGCGGCGTCGGTGAGGGTCTGGCGCAGACTTGCTACCGTCTTCGCGACGTCGGCGGCCGGTGCTCCGCTGCGCGCACGCTGTTCGACGAGCCGCACCTGACCTTCGAGGTCGTCGTACTTGCGCGTGAAGTAGGCGAGGGCCTCGTCAGCGGTGCCGTCTGGGTACTGTCCGACGACGCGTTCTGTTCCGTCGTCGGTGACGTAGACAGTGCCGGTCTCATCGACTCGGCCGAAAGCGGTCTTCTCGTTCACTGCCACGGGTGCATCATCCTCATCGACGCCAGGCGCGCAGGCGAGTCCTGCGGGCGGGGTTCAGCATATTCCACGCTCTCGCCCCGCATCCGGCTGGGAGGCGGGGCGGGCATCCATCGCTACTCGATCGTGATGGAGGTGATGGTCGTCTCGATGCGCGGGCGGCCATCGGGCGCGCCACCCTCGACGCCGCCGGCGACGATCTCGCTCGTCAGCAGATCGAGGCCCGACGTCACCTCGCCAATGACGGTGTAGCCACCGGCCTCGTCGCTCGGGATCGCCGAGTCGCCGTAGACGATGAAGAACTGGCTCCCCATGCTGAACGCGTCGCCGCCGACGCGCGCCATGGCGAGCGTTCCCGCTGTGTACAGGCTGTCGGCCGGCGCATTCTCAACCGGACCGAAACGGAAGTCGGGGCCGCCGCCTCCCGTGCCGTCGGGGTCGCCGCACTGGAGGACGAAGATGTTCGACGTCGTCAGGCGGTGGCACGTGAGGCCGTCGTAGAACCCGTCGGTGATGAGCGAGGTGACGGCAGCGACCGCCTGCGGGGCGGCGGCACCATCGAGCTCGATGCCGAGCTCGATCTCGTCGTTGAGGGTCAGCTGGCCTGTCCAGGTGCGGTCTTCGGCCAGGGACGGGTCGGGCGCCTCGGCGGTGGGTTCCGGCGTCGGCTCGACCGTCGCCTCGGGGTCAGGCTCGGGCGCACCCGGGCCGAGCTCGTAGCCGACGAGCGCGGCGCTCGACAGGGCGATGACGGCGACCAGCGCCAGTACGCCACCCACGTTGTCGCGCTTCCGGCGGCGGATGGCGGTGTCGTGCACGGTCTGCCTGGCCTGATAGCGGCGCAGCCGCTCGCGAGACTCCCGATCTTTCGACGACGCCTGGGCCATGCGCTCCTCCTTGGGCGGCGAATCTCGCCACGTTTTTTCACCGCGTCGAACTCTAGTCGAGCCCCGCCCGGGAGCCTCACCGCACCCCGCTAGCCTGGAGCGATGCAGCAGGAGGGGCTTCATCGCGGCGCGACCCCGCTCGCGGTTCGCATGCGCCCGACGTCGCTTGACGAGGTCGCGGGCCAAAACCACCTCCTGGGCCCCGGTTCGCCGCTCGTCGCGCTCGCCGCTGACGGAGCCGAGGCGCGCCCGAGCGCCGTCTCGGTGATTCTGTGGGGGCCTCCCGGCACGGGAAAGACGACGCTCGCCCAGGCGATCGCCCGTCAGTCAGGGCGCCGCTTCGTCGAACTGTCGGCGATCACGGCCGGAGTCAAAGACGTGCGCGAGGTCATGGAGCGCGCGCTCAGCGACCGCGACCTCTACGGCTCGACGACCGTGCTGTTTCTCGACGAGATCCACCGATTCACGAAGGCCCAGCAGGATGCCCTGCTCCCCGGCGTCGAGAACGGCTGGGTCGTGCTGATCGCCGCGACGACAGAGAATCCCAGCTTTTCGGTGATCTCCCCGCTGCTCAGCCGCAGCCTCCTGCTCACCCTGAAACCGCTCGAGGACGACGACCTCGGGATGCTCGTGGACCGCGCCGTCGACGACCCTCGCGGGCTCGCCGGTCGCGTCACGCTCGACGACGAGGCGCGCGCCGCGCTCGTTCGCCTGGCGTCCGGGGATGCCCGGCGCGCGCTGACCGCGCTCGAGGCGGCCGCGCAGACAACGCTCGCGACCGCCGATGAGGAGGACGAGCATCCCGTGATCACGGCGGAGGCGGTCTCCGCCGCCGTCGACCGGGCCCTCCTGCGCTACGACCGCGCCGGCGACGAGCACTACGACGTCATCAGCGCGTTCATCAAGTCGATTCGCGGCAGCGACCCCGACGCCGCCCTGCACTACCTGGCGCGGATGATCGAGGCGGGGGAGGACCCTCGGTTCATCGCGCGACGCGTGATCATCTCTGCGGCTGAAGACATTGGTGTCGCCGACCCGCAGGCGTTGCCGCTCGCCGTCGCCGCGGCCCAGGCGGTGCAGCTGATCGGCATGCCGGAGGGGCGGATTCCGCTCGCCGAGGCTGTGGTGTACCTCGCGACCGCGCCGAAGTCGAACGCTGCCTACGTCGGCATCGACGCGGCTCTCGCCGACGTGCGGGCGGGGAAGGCCGGGGTCGTGCCCCTGCACCTGCGCGACGCGCACTACCCCGGCGCGAAACCACTCGGACACGGAAAGGGGTACCGCTACCCCCACGACGACGAGCACGGCGTCTCGACGCAGCAGTACCTTCCGGACCGCCTCGTGGGGCGCGAGTACTACCGACCGACTGCTCGCGGTGCCGAGCGCGACATCGCCGCCCGGCTCGAAAAGTTGCGCGCGATCGTGCGGGGCCGCGCGAGCGAGGGCTGAACGCCGCCATTCTGCTAAGCTTTACCGGCTCGTCAGGTCACGAGCACATCCCACCCTTTCCTTATCGGATCCTCCGGAACGCTGCGACGTGCGCCCGGGCAGGGAGGCGGGATGTACGTCCGTGAGTCGCGAACGCCGCGGCCACGTCATGGAAGGAAACCGTTCGTGTCGACTAAGTCACGTACCCGCAGCAAGACCCGCCTCTCGCGCTCGCTCGGCATCGCCCTCACCCCGAAGGCCGCCAAGTACCTCGAGAAGCGCCCCTACGGCCCCGGTGAGCACGGCCGCACCCGCCGCAAGCAGGACAGCGACTACGCGGTCCGTCTGCGCGAGAAGCAGCGTCTGCGCGCCCAGTACGGCATTCGCGAGGCGCAGCTGCGCAACGTGTTCCAGGAGGCCCGCCGCACCGAGGGCATGACCGGTGAGAACCTGGTCGAGCTGCTCGAGATGCGCCTCGACGCGCTCGTGCTGCGCGCCGGCTTCGCCCGCACCACCGCGCAGGCCCGTCAGATGGTCGTGCACCGCCACATCCTCGTCGACGGCCAGCTCGTCGACCGCCCGTCGTTCCGCGTGAAGCCGGGCCAGCTCATCCACGTCAAGCCGAAGAGCGAGGGCATGGAGCCGTTCCAGGTCGCCGCCGCCGGTGGCCACGTCGACGTGCTGCCGAAGACCCCGGGCTACCTCGAGGTCGAGCTCGACAAGCTGCAGGCGCGCCTGGTGCGCCGCCCGAAGCGTGCCGAGGTGCCCGTCACCTGTGACGTGCAGCTCGTCGTTGAGTACTACGCCGCGCGCTAGCGCACACTGATTCACCCCGTCGGGGGCTCGGCATGTTTGCCGGGCCCCCGACGTCGTTCGCGGGGCCGCTAGGCTGGGTGACTGCCCGTACGCGCGAGACCGCGCACGCCACCACACCTCGGCTGTAAGGAGTCCCTCATGAAGAACGCTCTCTGGTTCATCGTCGGCGTTGCGGTGGGTGCCGTCGCCGCCCACCAGTACTCGCGCACCGAGCAGGGCGCCCAGTTCTTCGACGAGGTCGACAGCCGTGCCCGCGAGTTCGGCTCGGCCGTCATCGACGGCTACAAGCAGCGCGAGGCCGAGCTGCGCGCCGCCGTCGCCGAAGCGGAAGACACGATCGCTGATCTGTCGAACAAGCTGAAGTAACCGGTGCAGACCGCCGATATTCAGCGCCGCTGGCTCGACTACTTCGGGCAGCGGGGCCACACCGTCGTCCCCAGCGCCAGCCTGATCGCCGATGACCCCACGGTCATGTTCACGATCGCGGGAATGGTGCCGTTCATCCCGTACCTGACCGGCGTCGTGCCGGCGCCGTACCCGCGCGCCACCAGCGTGCAGAAGTGCATCCGCACGAACGACATCGAGGAGGTCGGGAAGACCACCCGGCACGGCACGTTCTTCCAGATGAACGGCAACTTCTCGTTCGGCGACTACTTCAAGGAAGGTGCGATCGAGTACGCCTGGGAGCTTCTCACGATGTCGGAGGCCGACGGCGGCCTCGGCTTCGACGAGAAAGACCTCTGGGTCACTGTCTACGAAGACGACGACGAGGCGAGACAGCTGTGGAAGCGCATCGCGGGGCTTCCCGATGAGCGCATCCAGTCGATGGGCAAGGAAGACAATTACTGGTCAACGGGGCAGCCCGGCCCCGCGGGCCCGTGCAGCGAGATCTACTTCGACCGCGGCCCCGCGTACGGCCCCGAGGGTGGCCCGGCCGTGGACGATACCCGGTACATCGAGATCTGGAACCTCGTATTCATGCAGTACGCGATCGACCAGGTCACGTCGAAGACCGAGTTCCGCATCCTCGGAGAACTGCCGAACAAAAACATCGACACCGGCATGGGCATGGAGCGCGTCGCGTTCCTCAAGCAGGGCGTCGAGAACATGTACGAGATCGACCAGGTGCGCCCCGTTCTCGACGCGGCGGCCGAGCTGTCGGGTCGCCGCTACGGCGCGAACCACGACGACGACGTGCGGATGCGCGTCATCGCCGATCACGTGCGCTCGAGTCTCATGCTCATGACCGACGGGGTCGCGCCCGGTAACGAGGGGCGCGGCTACATCCTGCGCCGCCTCATGCGCCGCTCGATCCGCGCAATGCGCCTGCTCGGCGTAGACGCCCCGAGCTTCGAGGTACTGTTCGCCGCCTCTCGCGATGCGATGAGCGCCGCGTACCCGGAGGTCTCACAGAACTACGACCGCGTCTCGCGCCTCGCGCTCGGCGAGGAGGACGCATTCCTGCGGACGCTCGCGAGCGGAACGAGCATCCTGGATGTGGCCGTCGCCGAGACCACGCGGTCAGGCGGCAGCGTGCTTCCCGGCGACACAGCCTTCCAGTTGCACGACACGTTTGGCTTCCCGATCGACCTGACGCTGGAAATGGCGGAGGAGGCGGGGCTATCGGTCGACCGCGCCGCCTTCGACACCCTCATGGCTGAGCAGCGCGCGCGGGCGAAGGCCGACGCCAAGTCGAAGAAGGCCGTGCTCGCCGACGTCTCGGTGTACGGCAGCTTCCGCTCCCTCGGCGAGACGCGATTCCTGGGCTACGACGAGCTGGAGGCCGAGACCACGGTCGTCGGCATCATCGTCGACGGGCAGAGCGTCGACCGGGCGAGCGCCGGCCAGCTCGCCGAGGTGATCCTCGCCGACACGACCCTCTACGCCGAGTCGGGCGGCCAGGACGCCGACGAGGGCGCAATCGTGGGCCACAGTTTCGAGCTCGACGTGCTCGACGTGCAGCGTCCGATTGCGGGGCTCGTCAGCCACCGCGTCGAGGTGCGCACGGGCGAAGTCGCGGTCGGCATGGCCGCTCGCTCGATCGTCGACGCCGAGTATCGTCGTTCGGCGACCCAGGCGCACTCGGCGACCCACGTCATCCACGCCGCCCTGCGCCAGACCCTCGGTTCGGAGGCGCACCAGTCCGGTTCGTACAACAAGGCCGGCTACATGCGCCTCGACTTCAGCTGGAACCAGGCACTCAGCCCGGAAACCCGCAGCGAGATCGAGGAGATCAGCAACATCGCCGTGCGTGACAACCTCGCCGTCGAAACCCGCGTGATGGGGCTCGACGAGGCGAAGTCGCTCGGCGCGATGGCGCTGTTCGGTGAGAAGTACGGCGACCGCGTGCGCGTCGTCGACATCGGTGGCCCCTGGTCGCGTGAGTTGTGTGCCGGCACGCACGTGTCGCGCTCAGCCGAGATCGGCATGATCAGCCTCGTGAGTGAGTCGAGCGTCGGCTCGACGAACCGCCGCGTCGAGGCGCTCGTCGGGCTGGAGGCGTTCCGCGAGTTCGCCGCCGAGCGCGCGCTCGTGCAGCAGCTCACCGCGCAGCTGAAGACACCGCGCGAAAACCTCGCCGACCGCATCGCCGACCTTGCCCAGCAGCTGAAGAGCGCCGAGAAGCGCATCCAGCAGTTCGAGGCTCAGAAGCTGTCCGAGCGAGTGCCCGCACTTGCTCAGTCGGCTGAGTCAGTCGGCGCCGTGCAGCTCGTCGCCGCCGACCTCGGCGCCGTGTCGTCGGCCGACGACGTGCGCCGCCTCGCGCAGTCGGTGCGCGAGCGGCTCGCTGGGCAGGCTGCCGTGGTCGCGCTCGCCGGCGCGAACTCCGGCAAGGCGACCGTCATCGTCGCGACGACCCCCGAGGCTCGGGATGTCGGCGCCCGCGCGGGCGACCTCGCGAAGCGGGCTTCCGCCGTTCTCGGCGGCGGCGGAGGCGGCAAGGACGACCTGGCCCAGGGCGGTGGACCCAACCTCGACCAGGTGGGTGACGCGCTGGCGGCCGTTCGCGACGCGCTTCGAGGCTAGGCCCCGTGCGGTCGGGAGTGCGGCTCGGCATCGACGTAGGGAAGGCCCGCGTCGGTGTCGCGAAAAGCGATCTGCACGGCATGCTCGCCACCCCGGTCGAGACGGTGGCGCGCAGGCCGGACACGGTCGACCGCCTGGTTGCCCTCGCCACAGAACACGACGCGATCGAACTCGTCGTGGGTCTGCCGCTGTCGATGAGCGGTGCCGACACGGCGTCGACCGCGGATGCCCGAGCGCTGGCCGCTGAGTTGGCCGCGCGCGGGCTCGCCGTACGCCTGGTTGACGAGCGCTTGACCACCGTGTCTGCTCAGCGTGCCCTGCACGGCGCTGGCCGCACGACGAAGTCGAGCCGCTCGGTCGTCGACCAAGTGGCCGCTGTTATTCTGCTCCAGCACGCGCTCGACCATGAGCGTTCCCGCGGGGACGCGCCGGGCGCCATCCTGACGGCCGACGGAGGACACCCGACATCGTGACCGACTCCCGCCCCGACAGCGCCGGCGCCGACGCGAACGACGACGCCTGGGACGCGATCTTCCGCACCCAGCCGAGCGACGAACCCGAGGCGGCCGCTCCGCCCCCCACCGGCGCCGCGCCGCAGAGCCGGCGCGAGGCCCGGGCTGCGGGCGGCCGCGCGAGCCGGTCGCGCGGCGACGCTGGCGCGCCGGTGAAGAAGCGTCGGAGAAAGTGGCCGTGGGTGCTGCTCGCCGTGTTCCTGCTGCTTTTCGGTGGCGTAGGCGCTGCGACTTACTGGGCCTGGTCGAACTACGAGCCGCAGATCCGCAGCCTGCTCGGCATCGAACTGCCCAACGACTACGAGGGTGCCGGCAACGGCACCGAGGTGCTCTTCGCGATCCAGCCGGGAGACATCGGCTCGGACGTCGCCACGAACCTGGTCGACGCCGGCGTCACCATGACCTTCGACGCGTTCTACGACCTGCTGCTCGCCGATCCGAGCATCCAGTTCCAGCCGGGCACGTACGAACTGCAGGAGCAGATGTCGGCCCAGGCCGCCCTCGATATCCTGCGCGACCCCGAGAACATCATCACGATCCGCGCGCTCGTGCGGGAGGGCCTGCGCGCCGGCGAGGTGTTTGCCGCGCTGTCTGACGCGACCGGTGTGCCCATCGAGGATTACGAGACGGTCGCCGACGACCTCGCGGCACTCGGCATCCCCGACGAAGCCCCGAACATCGAGGGCTACCTGTTCCCGGCGACCTACACGTTCGAGCCGGGCGGCACCGCGTTCGACCACATCCAGCGCATGGTGAACGAGACCTTCTCTCGCCTGGATGCTCGGGGCGTCGCTGCAGAGGACCGTCACGAGGTGCTCACCATCGCCTCGCTGATTCAGCGCGAAGCGCGGCTCGACGAGGACTTCTTCCGCGTCTCGCGCGTCATTCAGAACCGCCTCGAGATCGACATGATGCTGCAGTTCGACTCGGCGACCCAGTACGGCGCGGGCGACACCGGCTCGGTGTGGTCGAGCGCGGACGCGCTCGAAGCGGACAACCCGTACAACACCTACGCCATCGTGGGCCTGCCCATCGGGCCCATTGCGGCCCCCGGCGATCTCGCCATCGACGCGGCCCTGAACCCAGCCGAGGGCGACTGGATCTATTTCGTCACGGTGAACCTCGCGACGGGCGAGACGCAGTTCTCGGTCACCCTCGCCGAGCACGAGCAGGGCGTCGAACGCCTCCGCGCGTGGTGTCGCGAGAGCGACGAGAACGCGCAGTTCTGTGCCTGATCGCCGGCTCGCCGTGATCGGTTCGCCGATCGCGCACTCGCTGTCTCCGGCCCTGCACCGCGCGGCCTACCGCGCGCTCGGCCTCGACTGGGGCTACGACCGCCACGAGGTGCGCGCCGGAGGCCTCACCGCGTTCGTCGACGGCCTCGACCGTCAGTGGCGCGGGCTGTCGGTCACGATGCCCCTCAAGGAGGAGACGGCCGAACTCGCCGACGGCGCCGATCGCACCGTCGAGTTGACGGGCGCCGCCAACACGCTGCTGCTCGACGGCGGTCGCCGTATCGCCCGCAACACCGACGTCGCCGGCGTCGAGCGCGCTCTCGCCGATGCGGGCGCGACCGACGTCGAACACGCCGTGGTGGTCGGGGCGGGCGCGACGGCGCGCAGCGTGCTCGTGGCGATCGACCGCCTGGGTCTCCGCGGCGTCACCGCGCTCGTGCGGGACCCGGCCCGTGCCGTAGCGTTCACCCACCTCGCGGACGAACTCGGCCTCGAACTCGACCTCGTCGATGTCGCAGAGCTTCGCCACCTGGTCGACGGCACCGACGTCGTCGCCTGGACTCTGCCGAACGGCGTTCCCCTGCCCACCCCGCTGACCCTGACGGATGCGCCGAACGCGGTCGCGCTCGACGTCACCTACTCGCCGTGGCCGGGCCCGCTTGCCGCGCCGTGGCTGGCCGCAGGCGGTCGCGTGGCGTCCGGCCGAGACATGCTGCTGCACCAGGCCGTCCGCCAGGTGCGCTTCTTCGTCAGCGGCCAGACGGAGTCGCCGCTGCCGGACGAGGAACTGGTCGAGGCGGCGATGCGCGCCGCGCTGCCGGAGGCGTCCTGACGGGCCGCACCCCGTGCATCCCGCGCCCGAACAGCCGTGGGAGGATGGAACAATGCTGCGCTGGTTGACCGCTGGAGAATCGCACGGGCCCGAACTCGTGGCCATTCTGGAAGGCCTCCCCGCCGGGGTGCCCGTCACGCGTGAGGCCATTCAGGCCGACCTCGCGCGCCGCAAGCTCGGCTATGGGCGCGGCGCGCGCATGAAGTTCGAGGCCGACCAGCTCGACATCTCGGGCGGCATTCGCCACGGCGTCACGATGGGCAGCCCCGTCGCGCTGCGCATCGGCAACACCGAGTGGCCCAAGTGGACCACCGTGATGAGCCCCGACCCGGTCGACCCCGCCGAGTTGACGGGCGGCCGCGCCGCACCCCTCACGCGCCCCCGCCCCGGCCACGCCGACCTCGTCGGCATGCAGAAGTACGGCTTCGACGAGTCGCGCCCCGTGCTCGAGCGCGCGAGCGCCCGCGAGACCGCCGCGCGCGTCGCCCTCGGCGCTGTCGCCCGCGCCTTCCTCGCTCAGCTCGGTATCCGACTCGTCAGCCACACCCTCTCGATCGGCCCCGTGCGGGTGCCCGACGACGCCCCGCTGCCGCGTCCCGGCGATGTTGATCGCCTCGACGCCGACCCGCTGCGCTGCCTGCACCCCGAGACATCCGAGGCGATGGTGGCCGAGGTCGACGCGGCCCACAAAGACGGCGACACGCTCGGCGGCGTCGTCGAAGTGCTCGCCTACGGCGTGCCCCCGGGCCTCGGCTCGTACACGCACTGGGACCGTCGCCTCGACGCGAAGCTCGCGCACGCGCTCATGGGCATCCAGGCCATCAAGGGGGTCGAGGTCGGCGACGGCTTCGAAACCACGCGGCGCCGCGGCTCGGCCGCGCACGATGAGCTGGTTCCCGGCGACGGCGTCGTCGAGCGACTCACCGACCGCGCGGGCGGCACCGAGGGCGGCATGTCGACGGGCACCGTACTGCGTGTCCGCGCCGGCATGAAGCCGATCGCGACCGTGCCGCACGCGCTGCGCACGATCGACACCGCCACCGGCGACGCCGCGCCCGCCCACCACCAGCGCTCCGATGTCTGCGCCGTGCCCGCCGCGGGCGTCGTCGCCGAAGCGATGGTGGCGCTCGTCGTCGCCGACGCGGTGCTCGACAAATTCGGCGGCGACTCCGTCGCCGAGACACGGCGCAACCTCGAGGCGTACCGCGCCGCTATCCCGGCCACGCTCGCGACGGCCGTCAGCACCGGTGACTGACCGCGTGCATCCCGCCGTCGTGTTGATCGGCCCGCCGGCGGCCGGCAAGACGAGAATCGGTAAGCGCATCGCGCGCTCTCTCGAGACGGAGTTCGTGGACACCGACCGCATGATCGTGGATCGTCACGGCCCGATCCCCGAGATCTTTGAGCACGAGGGCGAGCGGACGTTCCGCGCCTACGAGCGCGATGCGGTCGCCGACGCGCTCACCCTGGACGGCGCGGTTGTCGCGCTCGGCGGGGGGGCGGTCATGACCCCTGCGACGGCAGACCGCCTCGCCGGCCTCCCCGTCGCGCTGCTCACGATCACCGAGGAGGCCGCCGAGGCGCGCCTCACCCGGTCGGGCTCGTCGCGCCCCCTCGTCGCGGGCGGCGTTGCGCAGTGGGCGGCCCTCGTCGAGCGCCGCATGCCGACCTATCGGATGCTCGCGCGGGCCACCTGGGACACCTCCCGTCGCCCCGCCGACACCATCGCCATCGAGATTGCCGACTGGGTGCGCCTGGGCGCCCCCGAGAGGAAGGATGCGTCATGACGGACGCCACGATCATCCCCGTTGCCTCGGGCGGGGGCTATGACGTCCACGTCGGCCGCGGCCTCGTCGATTCTCTCGGCTCCGTGCTGCCGCCGAACGCCGCCAAGGTTCTGGTCATCCACGCTCCCGCGATGGCGCCCACCGCCGAACGCCTGCGCGAGCAACTGGCGGGCCGTGTGGAGGTGCTGCTCGCCGAGGTGCCCGACGCCGAAGGGGCCAAGCGGGTGGAGGTTGCGGCCTTCTGCTGGCAGATTCTCGGCCAGACCGACTTCACGCGCACCGACGCGATCGTGGGGCTCGGCGGGGGAGCGACCACCGACCTTGCCGGCTTCGTTGCCGCCACCTGGCTGCGTGGCGTGCCATGGGTCGCTGTTCCGACGACCGTGCTCGGAGCCGTTGATGCGGCCGTCGGCGGCAAGACCGGCATCAACACCGCGGAGGGGAAGAACCTGGTTGGTGCCTTCTGGGCGCCGCGCGCGGTCGTCGCCGACCTCGATCTCGTCGCGACCCTGCCGAAGAACGACATCCTCGCCGGGTTTGCCGAGATCGTGAAGGCCGGGTTCATCGCCGACGAGCGCATCCTCGAGCTCATCGAGGCCGACGTCGAGACGGCGACCGACCCGAGCAGTGCGGTCTTCCGCGAACTCATCGAACGCGCTGTTCGCGTGAAGGCCGAGGTCGTCAGCGACGACTTCACCGAGCAGGGGCGCCGCGAAATTCTCAACTACGGCCACACCCTGGGCCACGCCATCGAGCACGCCGAGCGCTACCGGTGGCGACACGGTTCGGCGGTCGCCATCGGCATGATCTTCGCCGCTGAGCTGTCGCGGCTGGCCACGGGGCTACCCGACGCGGTCGTCGACCGGCACCGCGCGATCCTCGAGTCGTTGACCCTCCCGACGACGTATCCGATCGGACGCTGGAAGACGTTGCTGGCGACCATGCAGCGCGACAAGAAGGCGCGCGCCGGCATGCTGCGGTTCATCGTGCTCGATGACGTCGGCCGCCCCCGGGTTCTGAACGGTACCGACGAGTCGCTGCTGTTCAGCGCGTACCAAGAGGTCGGTTCCTGAGTCGCCAGTAGGGTGGGGCCATGGCAGACACCGACCGCGTGCTGGTGCTGAACGGCCCGAACCTCGATCGGCTCGGCACCCGGCAGCCCGAAATTTACGGCACGATGAGCCTCGCTGACATCGAGCGGATGCTCGCCGAGCACCATCCGGACGTCACCCTCGACGTGCGCCAGACGAACGACGAGGCGACCCTGATCGGCTGGATGCACGAGGCCGTTGACGAGCGCCTGCCCGTCATCCTGAATCCCGCCGCCTTCACGCACTACTCGTACGCCCTGCGGGATGCCGCCGCTCTCGTGACGGAGGCGGGCCTTCCGCTGATCGAGGTGCACCTGTCGAACCCCCACGCGCGCGAGACGTTCCGACACACGAGTGTGATCAGCGGAGTCGCGACCGGTGTCATCGCCGGCTTTGGCCAGCACTCGTACCTGCTCGCCCTCGACCAGGTGCGGCGCCAGGCTTAGCGTCGACTAGACTTCCCCGGCGGTGCGCGGCGCACCGCACACGACTTTGTGTACCAAACGAACGGATACGAACACGCCATGGCCACTACGAACGACATCAAGAACGGCAGCGTCCTCTCGCTCGACGGCCAGCTCTGGAGCGTCATCGAGTTCCAGCACGTGAAGCCCGGCAAGGGCGGCGCGTTCGTACGCACCAAGCTGAAGAACGTCACGAGTGGCAAGGTCGTCGACAAGACGTTCAACGCGGGCACCAAGATCGACTTCGCCGTCGTTGACCGCCGCGACTACCAGTACCTCTACCAGGACGGCGACGGCTTCGTCTTCATGGACCTCACCGACTACGACCAGATCACGGTCCCGTTGGAGACCGTCGGCGACGCGAAGAACTTCATGCTTGAGAACCAGAACGTGACGATCGCCATGCACGAGGGCGTCGCGCTCTATCTCGACCTGCCCGCGTCGGTGGTGCTCGAGGTCACGTACACCGAGCCGGGCCTGCAGGGCGACCGCTCGACCGGCGGCACGAAGCCCGCCACGCTCGAGACCGGCTACGAGATCCAGGTTCCGCTGTTCCTCGAGGCGAACACGAAGGTCAAGGTCGACACCCGCACGGGCGACTACCTCGGCCGCGTCAACGACTGACGTGAGCGCCCGGTCTAAGGCGCGCAAGCGCGCCCTCGACATGCTCTACATTGCCGACGTGCGACAGTCGTCGCTCCGCGATGTGTTGCGCGAAGAAGCAGAGCGCGCCGCCGCTCAGCCGCAACGCTCCTCCAGCTGGCCGTATGCCGAAGACATCGTTCGGGGCGTGATCGACAACGCCGACGCGATCGACCGCTTGCTCGAACTGCACGCCACCGGCTGGAGTCTCGCGCGCATGCCGGCCGTCGACCGCGCCATCCTCCGCGTCGCGGTGTGGGAACTCGTCTACAACGACGACATCCCCGCACCCGTTGCGATCAGCGAAGCGGTCGAGTTCGCCACCCTGCTGTCGACCGACGATTCGGCGGCATTCGTGAACGGGGTACTCGGAGCCATCGCCGACCGCGCCTGAGGCAGACGTGAGCGGGCTGCTGATCCTCGACTTCGACGGCACACTGTGCCTCGGAGACGAGCCGGTGCGCGCCTATGCGCGCGCGGTGGCGGACGAGGCCGGTATCCCCCACGCGCTCGTCCTCGACCCGCTCGACGCGTTCCTCGCGGCAGACACCTCGTCCGTCGACATCGTTGCGGCGTCTGACGGCTACCAGGCGACGGCAGAGCTCGGACGCCGCCTCGGGCTCGACGCTGCCGCGCTCGGGCGGGCGTACCGGGCGTCACGCGCTGACGTCGACGCCGGGCTGGTTCCGATGCATGCCGCACCGGGCATGGCAGATGAGTTGGCGCACTGGACAGGGTGGCGCCGAGTGCTCGTCACCAATGCGCCCGACGCAGGCACCCGGGCTCTCGTGTCGACGCTGGGTTTCGCCGGCGTCGTCGACCACATCATCGGCGATGCGGGAAAGCCTCGCGGGCTTGAGGCTCTCCTCGCGGAAGGGGGAGAGCTTCACGACGCCGCCCGAACACCACTCGCGTCGGTCGGCGACATCTGGCGCAATGACCTTGCGCCCGTTGCGGCCCTGGGCGGGTGGACAGCTCTCATCGACCGTCACCCGCAGGTCGATGCGGCTCCCACGGTGCGTGCACAGCAGCCTCAGGATGCGCTCAGGAAGCTCCGCGAGTGCATCCAGGGCGGGGAAACCGCCCCGTGAACGTTCGGTAAATTCCGGCGTCAGCCCGGGGAAAGTGGTCGTCGCGATCGGGGGATTCTGCCTAGCGTGGAGGTGCACCGCACCGTCGGCCCCGAATACAGCGGGGGCCTGGGTGCGCGGTTGTCCTCACCCCACACGCACAGGAGACCCTACTCATCATGACTGCACGCCTTTCCCGCTGGGGCGCCCTCGGCGCCGCCTCCGTTCTTGCCCTCGGGCTTGCCGGCTGCGCCACTGACGCCCCCGCCGACGATCCGACCACCGCTCCCGCGCCCGACGCGCAGTCGACCGAATGGCCCGACGAACTCGTCATCGGCCTCGTCCCGTCGCAGGACCTCGACCAGCTCGTCGAAGACGCCGAAGCGCTCGGTGAACTGCTCGCCGCCGAGATCGGAATCCCCGTGACCACGACCGTCACCGACAACTACGCCGCGCTCGTCGTGGCCATGCAGACCGGCCAGGCGCAGGTGGGCCTCTTCGGCCCGATCGCCCTCGTCGCCGCCGCCGACCAGGCGGGTGCCGAGGTCGTTCTGCAGTCGGTGCGCCGCGGCACCGCGAGCTACCACACGCAGTGGTTCACGACCGACACCGACCGCTTCTGCCTCGACGAGCCGGTCATTGTGACCGACGACGACGGCAACGAGTTCTCACACTGCAACGGCACCGACACGGCCGAGGTCGGCCCCGTCGGCGTCGAGGCGCTCGCGAACATCGAGGCGGGCGAGACCATCTCGTTCGTTGACGAGCTCAGCGCATCGGGCTACTACTACCCGGCAACACAGCTCGAGAACGCTGCCGGCCTCGACCCGTTCAGCGACATCAGCGCGCTCTTTGCCGGTGGGCACCCGAACTCGATCCTCGCCGTGCAGCGCGGCGACGCGGCCGTCGGTGTGAGCTTCGACGACGCCCGCATCAACCTGCTCGAGGAAGACCCCGAGGCGGGCACTTCGGTCACGGTGTTCGCGTGGTCGGACGAGATCCCCAACGACGGCGTGGCCGTCGCCGGTGACCTGCCCGCCGACCTCATCCAGGCGATCACGGACGCGTTCCTCGCGATTGCCGAGACCCCCGAGGGACAGCAGGCGCTGTTCGACGTGTACTCGATCGACGGACTCGTGCCGGCCGACCTCGAGGCGCTCGACGTCGCCCGTCAGGTCGCCGCCAACTTCGGCGACCGCTGATCCGACCTGGCCCGTAGTGTCGAGGGGGTGGCGCTCGCGCGCCACCCCCTCGTGGCACGTCTCCCTCGAAAGCGATCCCACCCCATGATCGAATTCCGCGCCGTTACCGTCACCTACCCCGACGGAACCGTTGGGCTCGACGACATCACCCTCGATATCCCTGCCGGTCAGTTCGTCGTCGTTGTCGGACTCTCCGGCGCCGGTAAGTCCACCCTCATCCGCTCCGTCAACGGACTCGTGCACGTGACGAACGGCGAGCTCGTCGTTGACGGCAGCGCCGTTCACGGCGCCAAGGGTCGCGCGCTGCGGCGGCTGCGCGCCCGCGTCGGCATGATCTTCCAGTCGTTCAACCTCGTAAAGCGATCGAGCGTGCTCACCAACGTGCTCGTCGGCCGGCTCCACGCAACAGGTTTCGTTCGCTCGATGCTCGGGTGGTTCCGGGCCTCCGACAAGCAGCTCGCCTTCGAAGCCCTCGACCGCGTCGGCATTCTCGAGAAGGCGTACAACCGCGCGTCCGCCCTGTCGGGTGGGCAGCAGCAGCGGGTCGCGATCGCCCGCGTGCTGGCCCAACAGCCGAGCGTGATCCTCGCCGACGAGCCGGTCGCCTCGCTCGACCCACCCACCGCGCACATGGTGATGCGCGACCTGCAGCGCATCAACCGAGAACTGGGCATCACGACGATCGTGAACCTGCACTTCCTCGACCTCGCCCGCGAGTTCGGAGACCGCATCATCGGGATGCGGGCCGGGAAGGTCGTCTTCGACGGGTCCGGCGGCGAGGCCGATGATGCCGTGTTCGAGCGGATCTACGGCCGGTCGCTGACCAACGAAGACGTTCTCGGTGCCGACGATGTCGAGGCCGCGCCCGTCTCGCTCACCAGCGACCCTGACACCGCAGCGCGATGAGCGCACCCACCGCGCCAGCCCGGCGTGCGATCACGCCGCCGAAACGTCCGCTCCCGTCGTGGCGCCTGCCCGTCGGCCTCGCCGCCGTCGTGGCCATCACGGTGTGGGCGGGGATCAGCATCGAGTTCACGCTGACGCCGCTCATCACCGACATCGGTCGCGGTGAGCCCGTCGTTCGCGGCTTCCTCGACCCAAACTGGTTGTTCATTTTCCGCGTCTGGGACGCCTGGCTCGAGACCATCGCGATCGCGATCATCGCCTCCCTCGTCGGCAACGGGATTGCCCTGGTGCTCGCCTTCCTCGCCTCCCCGGTGACAAACCCGATCACGCCGTTCCAGAAGACGATGAAGGCCGTCATGGCCGTTGTGCGCTCGCTTCCCGATGTCGCCTACGGACTCATCTTTGTCGCGGCGGTCGGTGTTGGAAGCCTCGCGGGGATCCTCGCGCTCATCATGTTCAACATCGGCGTCTGCGCCAAGTTGACCGCCGAAACGATCGACGCCGTTGATCCCGGGCCTATCGAAGCGGCGGATGCGTCGGGGGCGAGCCTCGCGCGACGCGCCCGTTTCGCCGTGCTGCCGCAGGCGCTACCGGGGTACCTGTCGTACAGCCTCTACGTGTTCGAACTGAATCTGCGCGCCTCCGTCGTGCTGGGCTTCGTCGGCGCAGGCGGCATCGGCTCGACCATCCGCGTTGAGCTGTCACGGTTCTCCTACGAAAACCTGTCAGCCATCATCATCGCCCTGTTCGTGATCGTGTTCGCACTCGACGCGTTCTCTCGCTGGCTGCGAAAGAAGCTGATCTAAATGTCGACCATCACGCCACCGCGCGCCCGCGGGCGCTCGTTCACGCCTCCTCCCGCTCCCAGCAAGCTGCGCGAAACGATCGGGATGCTCGCGGTCACGCTGGTCTTCGCGCTCGCGGTCGTTCTCGCCGACGCGAACTGGCCGCGACTGCTGGAGGCACCCGCAGTTCTCGGTGAGTTCGTCGTGCTGATGACGCAGGGCGTGCTCCAGAACCCCCTCGAGGCGCCGACGAACGAGTATTGGACGCGCTCGCTCGAGCTCATGATCGAGTCGCTGCACATCGCCTGGATCGGAACCCTGATTGGCGCGATTCTGAGCTTTCCGCTCGGTTTCCTCGCGGCCCGCAACGTCGCGCCTCCCGGCGTCGTCGTTGTCGTGCGGCAGATCCTGAACGCGATCCGGGCGATTCCCGAGATCATCTTCGCGATCGCGATCATGCTGCCGATCTTCGGGCTGGGTCCCCTTGCCGGCGCGCTCGCGATCGGCGTGAACTCGGTCGGCACGCTCGGCAAGCTCACGAGCGAGGCGATCGAGAGCATCGATACCGGTCCCGTGGAGTCGGCGCGAGCATCCGGCGCATCGCGCTGGCAGGTGATTCGGTACGCGATGGTGCCGCAGGTCATGCCCGAGGTGGTCGCGTATTGGCTCTACCGCTTCGAGATCAACATTCGAGCGAGCGCGATCCTCGGCGTTCTGGGTGCCGGCGGCATCGGGTCCATCCTGTCGGCGCTGTTCAATATCCGCGCGTGGGACCGGATCGGCGTCACGCTCGCCGTGATCATCATCGTGACGCTCATCATCGACGCGATCTCGGGGTCCATCCGACACCGCATCATCCACGGTGCGGCACCCCGCGGTGTTCGCAGAAGGCGCGCACTGACGCCCGAACCACCGCCCGTGTAGGGCGCAGTGCGACACCGTATGACGCAATGTTTCAGACGGTGTCGCACTGTGTCGGGGGCGTTTGAGGCGGTGAGGCACCCGCCCGTACCGTGGCGGCATGAGCTTCAGCGCACCCTCCACCCTCGCGACCTCGCCGGCACTGCCGGTGCGCCTCGCGGGCGTCGGGCGCACCTTCGCGGGCGCCGACGGCGCTCCCGACCGCACCGTGCTGCGCGACGTCGACCTCGACATCGCCGCGGGTGAGATTGTCGCCCTCATCGGAGCGTCCGGCTGCGGCAAGTCGACGCTGCTGCGCCAGATCAGCGGCCTGGACGTGCCCACGGAGGGTGACGTCACGATTGACGGCCGTCACGTCGTGCCCGCCGACCAGCGGTGCGCCGTCGCATTCCAAGAGCCGCGCCTCCTGCCGTGGCGCACGCTCACCCGCAACGTCGAGGTTGGTATTCCCCGCACCCTCGGCCGCGAGGATGGCCGGCGACGCGTCGCCGAACTGCTCGAGCTCGTCCAGCTGAGCGACTCGGCGAATCTGCGCCCCCGCCAGATCTCGGGAGGCATGGCGCAGCGCGTGTCGCTCGCCCGCGCCTTTGCGCGTGGCCCCGGCGTACTGCTGCTGGACGAGCCGTTCGGAGCGCTCGACGCGCTGACGCGCCTCACCATGCAGGACCTGCTCGTCGACATCCACGCCGTCGAGCCCGCGACGATCGTGCTCGTCACACACGACGTCGACGAGGCGCTGACACTCGCCGACCGCGTCGTACTGCTCGGTCGCGACCCTGACGGTGCGCCAGGCGCGAGCATCCGTCGCATCGTCGATGTCCCCGGCTCCCGCCCGCGCGACCGCGCCGATGCTGAGCTCGCCGAACTGCGCGCCGAGCTGTTGGATGCCCTCGGCGTCGACAGTCATCACCACGCCCACTAGGCGTCACCGACCGCACCACCCGTACCGCCACCACCCCGATCAGCATCACCCCACCAGAAAGGCACACCATGACTCGCCGTCCCCTCTTTCCGCTCGCCGCCATCGCCGCCGCCGCGACGATGGTGATGGCGGGATGTGTCGCCGGCGAGGGCAGTGCCGTTGCCCCGCAGCCGACCGACGAGCCAGCCGCCGCGGGGGAGTGGTCGGCCGACCGTCTCTCGCTCGACTTCGCCACCTACAACCCGCTCAGCCTGATCATTCGCGACCAGGGGTGGCTGGAGGAGACCCTCGGCGACGACGTCGAGGTCGTCTGGACGCAGTCGCTCGGCTCCAACCGCGCGAACGAGGGCCTGCGCGCCGGCGAACTCGACCTCGGCTCGACCGCCGGCTCGGCGGCGCTGCTCGCTCGCGCCAACGGGTCGCCGATTCGCACGGTCGCCGTGTACACGCAGCCGGAGTGGGCGGCAATTGTCGCGCCAGAGGGTTCCGACATCACCGAGGTCTCCGACCTGCGCGGCAAGACGGTCGCCGTTACCATCGGCACCGACCCCTACTTCTTCCTGCTGCAGGCGTTGGAAGAGGCCGGTGTCGACCCGTCCGAGGTGTCGATTCAGAACCTCCAGCACGCCGACGGAGCTGCGGCCCTCGCCAACGGCACGGTCGACGCCTGGTCGGGGCTCGACCCCATCATGGCCTCCGCCGAGGCGACCGGCGCGACGCTCGTGTACCGCAACATCGACTTCAACTCCTACGGCGTGTTGAACGCGACGGAGGAGTTCGCCGAGCGCAGCCCCGATCTGTTGCAGCTCGTGGTCGACGCCTACGAGCGGGCTCGCCAGTGGGCGCTCGAGAACCCCGAGGAGACCGCGGAGATTCTCGCCGAGGTTGGCGCAATCGACATCGACATCGCTCGCGTCGTGCTGCTCGAGCGAACCGTGATCGACCTCGACCCCGTGCCCGGCGACGTGCAGCTCGACGTGCTCACGACGATCGGCCCGATCCAGGTCGCCAACGGCGACATTGCCTCGCAAGACGCGGTGGATGCGGCTCTCGCCGAACTGTTCCTGCCCGACTTCGCCCGGAACGCCGACCCCAGTCGGTTCGAGTAACCCGGAGGACGCCAGCCATGGCCCTTGACCAGCGCACCAGCGCGACCGCGACGCGGCGACCCGAGGAATCGGGCCGCCGCGTCGCGGCGCCCACCGTCGCCGGCTCTGACGTCGGCTCGTCAGGCATCGACCGCAGGCCCGCGCGCGATCGCGGACCGCGCGGCCGTCGACTCGGTTACCTCGCCCTCGGCGCCGCATTGCCGATCCTGATCCTCGTCCTGTGGCAGCTCGCCTCGACCCTCGGCTGGGTTCCGGCGCATCGCCTGCCGACGCCCGAGTCGGTTGTGCTGGCCGCGATCGACCTCGGCGAGCGCGGGCTTCTCGGCCTCTACGTGGCGATCTCGACCCAACGCGTGCTGATCGGCTTCGCGCTCGGCGCGATCGTGGGACTCGTACTCGGCGCCATCGTCGGGCTCTCGAAGCTTGCCGACGGCGCTCTCGCGCCGACGGTCGGGGCCCTGCGCGCCGTGCCGTCGCTCGCCTGGGCTCCGCTGCTCTTGCTCTACCTCGGCTTCGGTGAAGACTCGAAGGTTGCTCTCATTGCCATCGGCGCGGCCTTCCCCGTGTACACGACGGTCGCCGGGGCGCTGCGCCATGTCGACCGCCAGCTCGTCGAGCTCGGCCGCGCCTACGGCTACCGCGGTGTGTCGCTGCTCGCGACCGTGCAGCTGCCCGCGATCGTTCCCTCCGTTGTCTCGGGCCTGCGGCTCGCGCTCGCGCAGTCGTGGCTGTTCCTGGTCGCCGCCGAACTGGTGGGGTCGACCATGGGATTGGGCTTCCTGCTGATCGAGTCGCAGAACAATGGCCGCATCGACCGGCTCTTCCTGGCGATCGTGTTGCTCGCCATCCTCGGCAAGACCACGGACGCACTTGTCGGGTTGGGAGAGCGTCAGCTGCTGAAGCGCTGGGGCTGAGCCCCGCGCATCCCGCGCGCACGCGAACGCGCCCCGCGCCGCCCCATGGCGGCACGGGGCGCGTTGCGCTTGACAGGAGGAGCGACGCGAGCGACCATTGCGTATGTTGTCTAACAGACAACGATTGGTGCACTAGAGGCACCTGTCTGCGCAGGGAAGGACACCGATGTCGAGCATGACCGCCGCCGCACCGCTGACGGAAGCAGAGGTCACCGCCGCGGCCGCTCGCATCGTCGACGCCTTCGCCCGCACCGACACGAATGCCTATTTTGCCGAGTTCGATCCCGCGGCGACGTTCGTGTTTCACCCCGAAGCGTCCCGCCTCGACAGTCGGGCCGACTATGAAAAGCTCTGGGCGAGCTGGCTCGCCGAGGGCTGGCGTGTGGTCTCGTGCGTGAGCAGCGAACCGCTCGTTCAGCTGCTCGGTGAGACGGCGATCTTCACGCACACGGTCACGACGACAGCGGGCGTGCCCGGAGACGACGCGACAACCCTCGAGCGCGAGACGATCGTGTTCCAGCGCCAGACAGACGGCAGCGTGCTCGCCGTGCACGAACACCTGTCGACGGCCCCCACGACCTGATTCACCCCCCCCACCCCATCCGACAAAGGAGTCACCGATGTCCACCACGACCGCTCGCCCCTCAGCGTGGCGCCGCCTGTCTGACCGGCTCGAAGCCAACGCCGACGGCTCGGGCCCGCTGCGCGGAAGCCTGACCTGGCGCCGGATCGCCATGATCTGGCTCGCCTCGAACTTTGTCGTCACGACCATGCTGACGGGCACCATCTTCGTGCCGGGCGTCGGCTACGGCGAAGCGCTGATGCTGATTCTCGTTGGCTCGATCATCGGCGGTGCCGTGCTCGTCACCGTGGGGGCCATCGGCACCCGCACGGGCCTCGCCACGATGTCGCTCACGCGCGGCGCGTTCGGCACGCGCGGTTCGCTTCTTCCCGTCGCCGCGAACCTGCTGATTCTGCTCGGCTGGAGCTGGGTGCAGGCGATGCTCGCGGGCATCACCGTCGACTTCGTCGTCGCAGAGTTCACGGGCTACTCGAACCCCGCCCTGTTCGCCGTGATTTGCCAGCTGATCGTCGTGGGCCTCGCGATCTTCGGCCACGAGGGCATCAGTCGGGTCGAGCCGTGGCTCGCCGTGGTGATGATCGGCATCATCGGGTACGTGCTGACCGTCGCGTTCACGACCTTCCCGCCGAGCGCGTACTTCGCGATTCCCGCCGACGCGTCGATCGGTCTCACGAACCTCACGGTGCTCGACATCGTGATCGCGACCGCGATCTCGTGGACGGTGCTGTCGGCCGACTTCAACCGCCTTGGCCGCAGCACGCGCCCGACCGTGGTCGGTTCGGGTGTCGGCTACGTCGTCTCGACCTTCCTGTCGATGACGCTCGGCGCCACCGCGATCGCCTACGTCGTGCTCGCCGGCGGCGAGGTCGTCGAGTTCGACCCGGGCGTCATCGTCGGCGAGTTCGGCGTCGCGCTGGCTGCCGTCATCTTCGTCTCGGTGATGGCGACCAACACGCTCGTCGTCTACGGCATGACCACGTCGGCCATCAACGCGCTGCCGCGCCTCAAGCTCCGCTTCCTGCCGACCGCGCTCGTGATCGGCGCGATCACGGTCATCGGCTCGACGTTCCTCGGCCTCCTCGGCCTCTTCATCGACTTCCTGTTCGTGATCGGGGCGATCTTCATCCCCGTCTTCGCGATCATGATCGTCGACTACTACGTCGTGAACCGTCGCGTCTACACGGCCGACATCCTGAAGCACCGCGGTGGCCGCTACTGGTTCACCGGCGGCGTGAACATTCCGATGATCATCGTGTGGGTGCTCGGATTCGGCTTCTCGCTGCTGCTGACCTACCAGTTCCCGAGCCCCATCGGTGCCACGATTCCGGCATTTGTGTTCACGGTCGTGATCGCTGTTGCCGCCGCAGCGCTGACGGGCCGCCTGACGCGCGACGGCTCCGAGCCCGAGCACCAGCACCTCGCGGACGCCGCACCCGAACGGGCGGTCGAGGCGTAGCCTCTGGGGATGCTGATCGATCTGAGCCACCGGATCGCCGGGGGGATGACCGTCTTCCCCGGCGATCCGGCGGTCTCGATCGAAAACGCGGCGAGCATCGAGACCGACGGCTTCCGCGTCAGCTCCCTCCACCTGGGTACCCACACCGGCACCCACCTGGATGCTCCCGCGCACTCCATCGCGGACGGCGCCACCCTCGAGGCGGTCGCCCTCGACGACCTGGTCGCCCCGCTCGTCGTGCTCGACGCGACGGGCCGCGCCGCCCGTGACCGCATCAGTGTCGAGGTGCTGTACGCCGCACCGGGGATCGCGCCGGGCGACATCGTCGCGGTGCGGACCGGCTGGGACGGGACGTTCGGCGACGACAGCTACCTCGAGCATCCCGTCATCGACATAGCCCTCGCGGCCGCCCTGTGGGAGCAGGGGGTGCGCGTGTTGGGCGTCGACACCCTGAACCCCGACCCGTCGTGGCCGGGTGACGACGGCGCCTGGGCACTTCCCGTGCACGAGTTTTGGCTCGGACACGGGGGAGTGATCGTCGAAAACTTGGCAGCGCTTAACCGCGTGCCGACGAGCGGGGCCGAGGCGATCATCCTGCCGCTGCGCCTCGACGGGCTCGACGGCGCCCCGGTACGGGCGGTCGCTCGCGTGCCGGGTGAGCGCGAGCCTCGCGACCGGTAGAGTGGTGGGCGACCCAGACATCCTTTAAGCACCGTCCTGTGAGGCGGGGAAGGAGGTCGCGATGTCCGCACGCCCCGTGCTGCAGACAGCCGACATTGCCCGCGCTCTGCGCCGTATCGCCCACGAGATTCTCGAGGCCCGGCGCGGCGACGGCCGGCTCGTGTTTCTCGGCATTCCCACTCGCGGCGCTGCCCTCGCCGAGCGCCTGCACGCCATCGTGGAGGAGATCGAGCCCGGCGTCGCCGAGGCCGGCACTCTCGATGTGACGATGCACCGCGACGACTTGGGGCGAAGCGCCACCCGCGCCCCCGCGCCGACCCGCATCCCCTCGGGCGGCATCGATGACGCGGTCGTCGTCCTCGTCGACGACGTGTTGTTCTCCGGCCGCACCGTGCGCGCCGCCCTCGACGCGCTCGCCGATCACGGTCGGCCGCGCGCCGTGCGGCTCGCCGTGCTGGTCGACCGCGGGCACCGCGAACTGCCGATCCGCGCCGATTTTGTCGGCAAGAACCTGCCATCGGCCACCAGCGAGCGCGTTTTCGTGCGCCTCACTGAGGTCGACGGCGTCGATGAGGTGGCGATCAGCTCATGAGGCATCTGCTCTCGACGAAAGACCTGGCCCGCGACGACGCGGTGCGCATCCTCGACGTCGCCGAAGAGATGGCGGCGACCGCCGACCGCGAGGTCAAGAAGCTGCCGGCGCTGCGCGGCAAAACCATCGTCAACCTGTTCTTCGAAGACTCGACGCGCACCCGGCTCTCGTTCGAGTCGGCCGCCAAGCGCCTGAGCGCCGACGTCATCACCTTCAGCGCGAAGGGCTCGAGCGTGTCGAAGGGCGAGAGCCTGAAAGACACGGCTCAGACCCTCGTCGCCATGGGTGCCGACGCGATCGTCGTGCGGCACCACGCCTCGGGTGCGGCGCACCGGCTCGCGCACGCCGGCTGGATCGACGCGGCGATCATCAACGCAGGCGACGGCACCCACGAGCACCCTACGCAGGCGCTGCTCGACGCGTTCACCCTGCGGCGGCGTCTGCACGGCGAGGATGCGCGCGGTCGCGCCCTCGACGGCGCCCGCGTCGTGATCGTCGGCGACATCCTGCACTCCCGCGTCGCCCGCTCGAACGTCTGGCTGCTCGCCACGCTCGGCGCCGATGTGCACCTCGTCGCCCCCCGAACCCTGCAACCGGCGGGGATCGAGGCGTGGCCCGCCACGGTGCACGAGCTGCTCGACGACGCGCTCGCGACCGGGCCCGACGCCGTCATGATGCTGCGCATCCAGCGTGAACGGATGCACGACGCCTTCTTCCCCACCGAGCGCGAATACGCGCGCATCTGGGGGCTGACGGCCGAGCGCTTCGCCGCTCTTCCCGCCGATACGATAGTGATGCACCCCGGCCCGATGAATCGTGGGCTCGAGATCGCGTCCGTCGCCGCCGACTCGACCCGATCGACGGTGCTTGAACAAGTCACGAATGGGGTATCGATCCGCATGGCAGTGCTCTACCTCCTCGTTTCCGGAACCGACGGGGGTCGAGCATGAGCGGCATCCTGATCCGCGGTGCGTCGCTTGTGGGCGGTGACCGCGCCGATATTCGCATCGCTGACGGCGCGATCGTCGCCGTCGGGACGGCATCCGCCGAGTCGGGCGATCACGTCGTTGACGCCGACGGCCTCGTGGCCCTCCCGGGCCTCGTCGACCTCCACACGCACCTCCGCGAGCCCGGGGGAGAGGCATCCGAAACCGTGCTCACCGGCACGCGCGCCGCGGCCGCGGGCGGCTTCACCGCTGTGTTCGCGATGGCCAACACAACGCCGGTCGCCGACACCGCCGGGGTCGTCGAGCAGGTGGAGGCACTCGGCCGCCAGCACGGCTACGCGACCGTGCGCCCCATCGGCGCCGTCACGGTCGGGCTTGCCGGGCAGCAGCTGGCCGAACTCGGCGCGATGGCCGCCTCCCGCGCCCAGGTGCGCGTGTTCAGCGACGACGGCCACTGCGTCGCCGACCCGCTCATGATGCGCCGCGCTCTCGAGTACGTCGCCGCGTTCGACGGCGTCGTCGCCCAGCACGCGCAAGAGCCGCGCCTCACCGAGGGCGCTCAGATGAACGAGGGCCCGCTTTCGGGCGAGTTGGGGCTGACCGGGTGGCCCGCCGCCGCCGAGGAGTCCATCATCGCCCGCGACGTGTTGCTGGCCGAGCACACGCACTCGCGACTGCACGTGTGCCACGTCTCGACCGCCGGCAGCGTCGACGTGGTCCGGTGGGCGAAAGCGCGCGGCATCCAAGTGACCGCCGAGGTGACCCCGCACCACCTGCTGCTGACCGACGAGACGGCGCGCGACTACGACGCCCGCTTCAAGGTGAACCCGCCGCTGCGGCGCGCGGAGGACGTCGCCGCGCTGCGCGCCGCCGTCGCCGACGGCACGATCGACATCGTCGCGACCGACCACGCCCCGCACCCCGACGAGAGCAAAGAGTGCGCCTGGTCGGAGGCGGCCTTCGGCATGGTCGGCCTCGAGTCGGCGCTGTCGGTCGTGCAGCACGCCCTTGTCGACACCGGGATGCTCGACTGGACATCCGTCGCCCGCGTGCTCTCGACGACCCCGGCTCACATCGGCCGTCTCGCGGGCTACGATCGGCCGCTGAGCGTCGGCGCGCCTGCTCACCTCACGCTCGTCGACCCGGCCGCCTCGCGCACGTGGTCCCCCAGCGAGCTGCGCGGCCGCAGCCGCAACACGCCGTACACGGGACTCACCCTGCCCGGCCGCGTGGTCGCCACCGTGCACGGAGGCGTGCCCACCGTGCTCGACGGCGCCCTCGTCGACGCCGAGACCGTCGCCGCCGCGGCGGGGACGGGGCGCTGACATGGACCGTCTTCTGCCCGGGGCGCTCACGATCGCCCTCATGCTGGCGCTGCTCGCGCTCGCCTGGTGGGGGTGGCGCGGTCGTCGTCGCCGCCAGGGCGGGTTCGCCGCCCCGCACCGGACGCCCGACACGCTCGGCGCACCACTCTTCCTCACCGAGGCGATCGCGCACGCCACGACCCTCGCGAGCCAGCCGTTGGAGCGCGTCAACGCGCACGGGCTCGGCTACCGCTCGCGCATCCAGGTGGGCGTCCACGATGAGGGCGTCGTGCTCGCCTACCCCGGCGATGAGCCCATTCTCGTGCCCGCCGCCGACCTTCTCGGTATCGGCCTGGGCACCTGGACGATCGACAAGGCCGTCGAACCCGACGGCCTCACCGTGCTCAGCTGGCGCCTCGGCGAGACCGAGGTCGACACGTGGCTGCGTCTGCCCGCGCGCGACGACCGCGCGCTGATCGACGCTGTCCGCACGCGCATCCCGAATTCTTCGACCACCCCCGACGAAAGGCCCACCGATGACGCATGACCCCGCGGTGCTCGTCCTGGAAGACGGCACCCGCTTCACCGGACGCGCGTATGGTGCCCGCGGTGTGACGATCGGCGAGGCCGTGTTCGCCACCGGCATGAGCGGCTACCAGGAGACGCTGACCGACCCGAGCTACGCCGGGCAGATCGTCGTGCAGACCGCCCCGCACATCGGCAACACGGGCATGAACCCCGAAGACCCCGAGAGCCGTCGCATCTGGGTCGCGGGGTACGTCGTGCGCGACCCCTCCCGCATCGTGTCGAACCACCGCGCGACGCGCAGCCTCGACGACGACCTCGAGAACGACGGCATCGTCGGCATCAGCGGTATCGACACCCGCGCGCTCACCCGCCGCATTCGCGAGGTGGGGGCCATGCGCGCCGGCATCTTCTCGGGCGACGATGCGGCGCTGGATGCTGCCGAGCAGCTCGCGCGCGTCACCGCCGCCCCCGAGATGGTCGGCCAGAACCTGTCGGCTCAGGTCAGCGTCGAGGTGGGCGAGGTCGTGCCGGCCGAGGGCGAGACGATTGGCCGGCTCGCGATCATCGACCTCGGCATCAAGGCCGCGACCATTCGAGCGCTGGCTGAGCGCGGCTTCGAGGTGCACGTGCTGCCGCAGTCGACGACGATCGACGAGCTGCGCGCCCTTGACCCCGTCGCGGTCTTCTACTCGAACGGCCCCGGCGACCCCGCCGCGAGCGACGACCACGTGGAACTGCTGCGCGCCGTGCTCGCCGACAAGACGCCCTTCTTCGGCATCTGCTTCGGCAACCAGCTGCTCGGGCGCGCGCTCGGCTTCGGCACCTACAAGCTGCCGTACGGCCACCGCGGCATCAACCAGCCCGTGCTCGACAAAGAGACCGGCCGCATCGAGATCACGGCGCACAACCACGGCTTCGCCGTCGACGCGCCGCTCGAGGGCGTCGTCGACAGCCCCGCAGGCTTCGGCCGCGTCGAAGTCAGCCACATCGGTCTGAACGACCAGGTCGTCGAAGGCCTCCGCGCGCTCGATGTTCCCGCGTTCAGCGTGCAGTACCACCCGGAGGCGGCCGCCGGCCCACACGACTCCACCTACCTGTTCGACCGCTTCCGCGACATGGTCCTCGAGGCCCGCGGGCGCGCATCCGTCACCGAATCGGAGAACCCTGCCTGATGCCCAAGCGCGACGACATCAATTCCGTCCTCGTCATCGGGTCGGGCCCGATCGTGATCGGTCAGGCCGCCGAGTTCGACTACTCGGGCACGCAGGCGTGCCGGGTGCTCCGTAGCGAGGGCATCCGCGTGATCCTCGTCAACTCGAACCCGGCAACGATCATGACCGACCCGGACTTCGCCGACGCGACCTACGTCGAACCGATCACGCCCGAGATCATCGAGGCGATCATCGCCAAGGAGAAGCCCGACGCGGTGCTGCCGACCCTCGGCGGCCAGACGGCGCTGAACGCGGCGATCAAGCTGCACGAGCGCGGCATCCTCGAGAAGTACGGCGTCGAACTCATCGGCGCGTCCTTCGAGGCGATCCACAAGGCGGAAGACCGACAGCTGTTCAAGCAGCTTGTCCTCGACGCCGGCGCCGACGTGGCCCGAAGCGCGATCGTGCACACGGTCGATGAGGCGCTGGCCGCGGCCGACGACCTCGGCTACCCGATGGTGATCCGCCCGTCGTTCACGATGGGTGGGCTCGGCTCGGGATTCGCCTACGACGAAGCCGAGCTGAAGCGCATGGTCAGCGACGGGCTGCACGCCTCGCCCACGACCGAGGTGCTGCTCGAGGAGTCGATCCTCGGCTGGAAGGAGTACGAGCTCGAGCTCATGCGCGACCGCGCCGACAACACGGTCGTCGTCTGCTCGATCGAGAACGTCGACCCGGTCGGCGTGCACACGGGCGACTCGATCACCGTCGCCCCGGCGTTGACCCTCACCGACCGCGAGTACCAGAAGCTGCGCGACATCGGCCTGCAGATCATCCGCGACGTCGGCGTCGACACCGGCGGCTGCAACGTGCAGTTCGCCGTGGACCCCGCAACGGGTCGCGTCATCGTCATCGAGATGAACCCGCGCGTCTCCCGGTCGAGCGCACTCGCGTCGAAGGCGACGGGCTTCCCGATCGCGAAGATCGCCGCGAAGCTCGCCATCGGCTACCGCCTGGATGAGATTCCGAACGACATCACCGGGGTGACCCCCGCGAGCTTCGAGCCGACGCTTGACTACGTCGTCGTGAAGGTGCCGCGTTTCGCGTTCGAGAAGTTCCCGGGCGCCGACGACACGCTGACGACGACCATGAAGTCGGTCGGCGAGGCGATGGCGATTGGCCGCAACTACTCGACCGCGCTGCAGAAGGCGCTGCGCAGCCTCGAGAAGCGCGGATCCTCCTTCCACTGGGACGGTGAGCCCGGCGACAAAGATGCTCTCCTCGCCGCCTCAAAGAAGCCCACCGACGGCCGCATCGTCACCCTGCAGCAGGCGCTGCGCGCGGGCGCCACGATCGAGGAGGCCTTCGAGGCGACCGGCATCGACCCGTGGTTCCTCGACCAGATCGTGCTGATCAACGAGGTGGCCGACCGCGTCGCCGCCACCGAGGAGCTCGACGTCGACACGCTGCGCGAGGCCAAGGAGCACGGCTTCTCAGACGCGCAGATCGCGAGCCTGCGCGGGGTCGCTGAAGTGCAGGTGCGACAGCAGCGTCGCGACCGGGGCCTGCGCCCCGTGTTCAAGACCGTCGACACGTGCGCCGGAGAATTCCCCGCGCTCACGCCGTACCACTACTCGAGCTACGACCTCGAGACGGAGGTGGCGCCGAGCGACGCCACCAAGGTCGTCATCCTCGGCTCGGGCCCCAACCGCATCGGGCAGGGCATCGAGTTCGACTACTCGTGCGTGCACGCCAGCTTCGCGTTGCGCGACGCCGGGTACGAGACGATCATGATCAACTGCAACCCCGAGACCGTGTCGACCGACTACGACACCTCCGACCGTCTCTACTTCGAGCCGCTCACCCTCGAAGACGTGCTCGAGGTGATCGAGGCCGAGCAGGCGACCGGCACCGTGCTCGGCGTGATTGTGCAGCTCGGCGGCCAGACCGCGCTGGGCCTCGCCCAGGGTCTCGCCGCCGCGGGCGTGCCGATTCTCGGCACGAGCCCGGATGCGATCGACCTGGCCGAAGAGCGCGGAGCCTTCGCGAGCATCCTCGACGCCGCGAACCTCGTCGCTCCCCGCAACGGCACGGCGATCGACGCCGACTCGGCCGTGCGCGTCGCCGAGTCGATCGGCTACCCCGTGCTCGTGCGCCCGAGCTTCGTGCTCGGCGGTCGCGGCATGGAGATCGTCTACGACTCCGGCAGCCTCGTCGACTACTTCGACCGGGTGCGCGACCAGGCGATCATCGGTCCCGGCATGCCGTTGCTCGTCGACCGCTTCCTCGACGACGCCGTCGAAATCGACGTCGACGCGCTGTTCGACGGCGAGCGCCTGTACGTCGGCGGCGTCATGGAGCACATCGAGGAGGCCGGCGTGCACTCCGGCGACTCGGCCTGCACCCTGCCGCCCGTCACGCTCGGCCGCGAGGTCATCGACCGCGTGCGCCAGGCGACCGAGGCGATCGCCCGCGGCATCGGCGTGCGCGGCCTCATCAACGTGCAGTTCGCGATCGGCGCTGGCGTGCTCTACGTGCTCGAAGCGAACCCGCGCGCCTCGCGCACCGTGCCGTTCGTGTCGAAGGCGCTCGGCATCCCGCTCGCCAAGGCGGCCTCGCTCGTCATGGCGGGCCGCTCGATCGACGAGCTCGTCGACAGCGGCCTGCTTCCGGAACAGGACGGCTCGCGGGTGCCGCTGGATGCGCCCGTCGCCGTGAAGGAGGCCGTGCTGCCCTTCACCCGCTTCCGCACCCGCGAGGGCGCTGTCGTCGACAGCGTGCTCGGCCCCGAAATGCGGTCCACCGGTGAGGTCATGGGCATCGACCGCGACTTCCCGCGCGCGTTCCGCAAGAGCCAGGATGCGGCCTACGGCGGCTTCCCGGAGTCGGGTGTCGTGTTCGCCTCCGTCGCCGACCGGGACAAGCGCAGCGTCGTGCTGCCGATCCTTCGCCTCAACCAGCTCGGCTTCGAGATCTGGGCAACGGGAGGCACCGCCGAGGTGCTGTCGCGGTACGGCATCGCCGCGCGCGTCGTGCGCAAGCACGGTGAGCGTGGCGACGGCTCCGAGCCGACGATCGTCGACCTCATCAATTCCGGTCAGGTCGACGTCGTCATCAACACTCCGAGTGGTCGCACGGCGCGCGCCGACGGGCTGGAGATTCGCACCGCCACGGTCGCCGCCGACAAGCCGCTGTTCACCACCATCGCCACCCTCGGCGCGGCGGTGGCCTCGCTCGAGTCGAGCGACGAGCCGGTGTCGGTGACGAGCCTGCAGGAGTACGACGCGGCCCGGGCCCGGCGATGACCCCGTTCGGTGAGCGGCTGCGCGCGTCGGTAGCGGCGAACGGCAGGCTCTGCGTCGGCATCGACCCGCACGCGAGCCTGCTCGCCGACTGGGGACTTCCGGACAATCCGACGGGCCTCGAAGGCTTCGCTGACGCCGTCATTCGGGCGGCTGAGGGGCGCGTGGCCGTCGTGAAGCCGCAGGTGGCGTTCTTCGAGCGGCACGGGTCTGCGGGCATCGCGGTGCTCGAGCGGGTGATCCGCCGGGCGCGCGAGGCGGGCATCCTCGTCATCGCCGACGCGAAGCGCGGCGACATCGGCAGCACCCTCGACGGCTACGCCGAGGCGTGGCTGGAGGCGACCTCGTCGCTCGCGAGCGACGCGATGACGGTCTCGGCCTACCAGGGCGTGGGATCGCTCGCGCCCGCCGTCGAGCGCGCCCACCGCAACGGCGCCGGCCTGTTCGTGCTGTCGGCCACCTCCAACCCCGAGAGTGCGCGCGTGCAGTCCGCCGTGGATGCAGACGGCGCCACCGTGGCAGCGATGGTCGCCGCCGACGTCGCCGCCCTCGGGGAAGAGCCGGCCCGGAGCGACACGTGGTCATCGTTCGGTCTCGTGATCGGCGCAACCGTCGCGCTCGCCGAGGTTGGGCTCGACCCCGAGACCCTGCCGGCGGTGCCGGTGCTCGCGCCCGGCTTCGGGCACCAGGGCGGCCAGCTCACGGCTCTGGATGCGCACTACGGCCCGCTCGCGGAGCGCACCCTCGCGAGCGTCTCGCGGAGCGTGCTCGCCGCCGGCCCCGACGGTCTCGTCGCGGCGATCGAGCGGCACCAGAGGGAGCTTGCCGCATGAACCGGCCTCCCGAGGTCGATCGCGCCGCCGCCGGGCGCGCCGCTGTTGCTGCCCGTCAGGCGCGTGCTGCGGTGAAGGCCGCGGTCGCGGCGGGGGAGCGCGACGCGCTGAGTGTGGCCGAGGCCGCCTGGAGAGACCCCGCGGGCGTTGAGGGAAGCCTGCGCGTGCGCGAACTGCTCGGCAGTTTGCGCGGCTTCGGCCCTGTCCGCGTCGCGGCGGTGCTCGAGGAACTCGGCATCTCCCCGGTCAAGAAGCTGGGCGGGCTGGGCGTGCGGCAGCGCCAGGCCCTGGGGGACTGGCTGCGCGGGCGAACGGCCACGCGAGAACGCGGCCGCCTCGTCGTTCTGGCCGGCCCGACGGCCGTGGGCAAGGGAACCGTCTCGGCCTTCATCCGCGACCACCACCCCGACGTGTTGCTGAGCGTCTCGGCGACGACGCGCCCACCCCGACCAGGCGAGCGCGACGGGGTGCACTACTACTTCGTCTCCGACGCCGAGTTCGACCGCATGGTTGAGGCCGACGAGTTTCTCGAGTGGGCGACCGTGCACAACCTGTCGCGCTATGGCACACCCCGGCCACCCGTTGAGGCGACGCTCGCCTCGGGGCGCAGCGTGCTGCTCGAGATCGACCTGCAGGGTGCCCGCCAGGTGAAGCGGGCGATGCCCGAGGCGGTTCTGGTGTTCCTACTGCCGCCGACCTGGGACGAACTCGTGCGCCGCCTCATTGGGCGCGGTACCGAGACGGCCGCCGAGCAGGCCCGCCGACTGGAGACGGCGAAGGTCGAACTAGCCGCCCAAGACGAGTTCGACGTCCACGTCGTCAACGACAATGTCGAGCGCGCCGCCCAAGAGGTCGTAGACTTGCTGACTGCTGTGCGCTCGGCGCACGCCCTCACACCTCGCGACATCGATCGAAACCGGAGCTGACATGGCCGACAAGACCCAGGGCATCATTGACCCGCCCATCGACGAGCTGCTGTCGAAGGTCGACTCGAAGTACCAGCTCGTGATCTTCGCCGCCAAGCGCGCCCGCCAGATCAACGACTACTACTCCGACCTGCACGAGGGCTCGCTGTTCGACAACGTCGGCCCGCTCGTCGACTCGACCGTTGACGACAAGCCGCTGTCGGTCGCCCTGCACGAGATCAACGAGGACAAGCTGGTCCTCACCCGCAACGCCGACTAGTCGATCATGCCGGCCTCCGGCGCCCCGCTGACCGTCGTCGTCGGAATCACCGGGGGCATCGCCGCCTACAAGGCGGTGGGTGTCGCTCGCGGTTTTGTCGCCGCGGGGCACGACGTGCACGTCGTCGCGACGGAGGGCGCCCTGCGATTCGTGGGTCGCCCGACGCTCGAGGCGATCAGCCGCAACCCCGTGCACACCGACCTCTACGAGGGGGTCGCTGAGGTGCGCCATGTCGCCCTCGGTCAGCGCGCCGACCTCATCGTGATCGCCCCCGCGACAGCGCACACGATCGCGTCGCTTGCCGCGGGGCTCGCCGGCGACCTGCTCGGCACGACCGTCCTGGCTTCTGAGGCCCCGCTCGTCATCGCGCCCGCGATGCACACCGAGATGTGGATGAACGCGGCGACGCAGGCGAACATCGCCACGCTGCGAGAGCGCGGCGCCCTCATCGTCGGGCCTGCCACCGGCCGTCTCACCGGTGACGATTCGGGCCCCGGCCGCATGGCGGAGCCCGATGAGATCGTGCTCGCGTCGCTCGACGCGCTGCGGCCGCAGGATCTGGCCGGTCGGCGCGTGCTGGTCTCGGCCGGAGGAACCCGCGAACCGATCGACCCCGTTCGTTATCTCGGCAATCGCTCGAGCGGTCGCCAAGGGGTTGCGTTGGCGGAGGCCGCCCGTTCCCGGGGAGCCGACGTGGTGCTCGTCGCCGCGCACCTGGAGGTGCCGGCACCGGCGGGCGTCACCGTCGTCGAAGCGGGCACGGCGAAGCGCATGCTCGCCGTCATGCGCGAGCACCAGGGTGCCGCGGACGTCGTCATCATGGCGGCGGCCGTGGCCGATTTTCGGCCCGTCGCGCAGAGCCCCGTGAAGATCAAGAAGGTCGACGGGGCCGAGCCCCCGACGATCGCGCTGGAACGCACCGACGACATCCTTGCCTCCCTGGCGAAGTCCCGCCGCGACGGCCAGCGCATTGTCGGCTTCGCGGCCGAGACCGTCGACGACGAGGCCGAGTTGATTCGCCTCGCCGCAGACAAGGCGACGCGCAAGGGCGCCGACCTTATCGTCGCGAACCGTGTCGGGCACGATCGCGGCTTCGGCCGCGCGACCAACGACGTCATCATCGTGACGCCGACCGGTAGCGTGGTGGGGCGGGCCTCCGCCGACAAGATGTCGGTGGCCCACCGTATTCTCGACGCTCTCGGCTGATACGACCGCGTCCGTATCCCCGCACCCATCCACTCGACGGGAGTTCCATGACCGCGCTGCGCCTGTTCACTTCGGAGTCTGTGACGGAGGGGCACCCCGACAAGATGTGCGACCAGATCAGCGACCGCATCCTCGATGCGTTGCTGACGGTGGATCGCGGCGCGCGCGTAGCTGTCGAGACGCTCGTGACGACCGGCCTCGTGCACGTCGCCGGAGAGGTCACGACATCCGGCTACGTCGACATCCCGGGCATCGTGCGCACGACCGTCACCGACATCGGCTACACCGGCAGCGACGTGTGGTTTGACGGCCGCTCCTGCGGCGTCTCCATCTCGATCGGCGGGCAATCGCCCGACATCGCCCAGGGCGTCGACAGCGCATACGAGGCCCGCGAAGAGGCGAGCGACATTGCCGAGCATCAGCAGGGCGCCGGCGACCAGGGGCTCATGTTCGGCTACGCCACGCGCGAGACGCCACAACTGATGCCGCTTCCGATCTGGCTTGCCCACCGCCTCTCTGAGCGGCTCGCCCAGGTACGCAAAGACGGCACGCTCGGCTACCTCGGCCCCGACGGCAAAACGCAGGTGACCGCCGGCTACGACGGCAACACCCCGCGCACGATCGAGACGATCGTCGTCAGCACTCAGCACCGTGAGGGCATCGAGACGCCTCAGGTTCGCGCCGACGTCGAGCGCGAGGTCATCCGCCCCGTGCTGGCCGACGCCGGATTCGGCGACGCGACCCCGCGCATCCTGATCAACCCAACCGGTCGATTCGTGATCGGCGGCCCGCAGGGCGATGCTGGCCTCACGGGGCGCAAGATCATCGTCGACACCTACGGCGGCGCATCCCGCCACGGCGGCGGCGCGTTCAGCGGAAAAGACCCCTCGAAGGTCGACCGCTCGGCCGCGTACGCCATGCGGTGGGTCGCAAAGAACGCGGTCGCCGCAGGGCTCGCCGATCGACTCGAAGTGCAGGTCGCGTACGCAATCGGCGCGGCCGAACCAGTGGGCTTGTACGTCGAGACCTTCGGAACGGCCCACGTCGACGAGGCGACGATCATCCGCGCCATTCGCGAGACCTTCGACCTGCGTCCCGGCGCGATCGTGCGCGAACTCGACCTGCTTCGCCCCATCTATGGTGCGACCGCCGCCTACGGCCACTTCGGCCGCGAGCTGCCCGAGTTCACGTGGGAGCAGACGACGAAGGTCGACGAACTGCGCCGCCACGCCCGGCTGTAGCCGACGATGCGCCGAGGCCAGCGTTGACCGCCGAGCCCATCGCGCGGGTGCTCATCGACTCGCCCCTGCCGCAGCTCGACCGACTGCTTGAGTACCGCATCCCGGCGGCGCTCGACCGCGACGCGAAGCCCGGGGTGCGGGTGATCGTGCCCCTGCGGGGAGGACAGCGTCAGGCCAAGGGCTACCTCGTCGACCGGGTCGCCGAGCCCAGCTTCACCGGCAGCCTCACCGACATCACCGAGGTAGTGTCCGCGGCGCGTGTGCTGACGCCCGAGGTCGCACACCTCGCCCGACGCGCGGCCGACCGCGCCGCCGGAACGGCGAGCGACCTCGTGCGCCTCGCCGTGCCGGCCCGCCAGGTCCGCATCGAGAAGGCGTGGCTCGCCGCGCTCGACGCGCACGGGCGCACCGGGCCGGGGCTCGATCCGTCGGAGACGGCACGCGCCGCGCAGGCCGCCGTCACGACGATTCCTGACGACATCGTTGCCCGGCTCATTGACACCGCAGAGCCCGCAACCGCTCGCCGCGTGGCGGTGACCGCCCCCGCGCGACTGACGCAGCTCCCGCCGTCCGAGGACGCCGGCAATCCGCTGTGGCTCCCCGTCGGGCTCGCCGACCTCGTCGCCCTTGCCGCCCGCACCCTCGCTGCCGGGCACTCGGCCATCATCGCCGTACCCGACTACCGCGACCTCGACCTCGTGGCCGATGCCGCCGCCCGCCTGCTGCCGCCGGACGCCGTCGCGCGCGTCGACGCGGGGCGCGGCAACGGCGAGCGTTATCGCGGCTTCCTTCGCGCGCTCGAAAAGCGCCCCACCCTCGTCATCGGCACCCGCACCGCGGTCACCGCGCCCGCCCACCGACTCGGGATGATCGCCCTATGGGACGACGGCGACCCCCTGCACGCCGAACAGCACGCGCCCGGCGTGCACGCCCGCGACCTCGCCCTGCTTCGGCACGACGACAGCGGGTGCAGCCTCGTCCTCGCCGCCCACACCCGGTCGGCCGAGGTGCAGCGCCTCGTCGAGCTCGGCTACCTCACGGCCATCACCCCGGCGCGCGCGGCGCGACGACGCATCCGGCCGACCGCGCAGGCGACCGGGGGAGACGATCCGGGGGCGCGGGCGCGCATCCCGTCGATGGCGTGGCGGGCGGCGACCGAGGCCCTCGCCGAGGGTGCGGTGCTGCTGCAGGTGGCGCGCCCCGGTTTTGACCCGCGGCTGGTCTGCGCCGACTGCGGCGATCCCGTCCGGTGTCGCACGTGCTCCGGGCCCGTCGGGGTGCGGCGCGCGAACGCGTCGCCCTCGTGCCACTGGTGCGGAGCGATTGCCCCCGCAGCGCCCTGCCCCCGCTGCAACGGAATCCGCCGCCGCCCGACGCTGCCCGGCTCGCAACGCACCGCCGACGAGCTCGGCCGGGCGTTTCCCGGCGCGCGCGTCATCGTCTCCGACGGCGAGCACGCGCACCAGCGCATCGCTCCGGGCCGCACCATCGTGGTCGCCACGCGCGGAGCCGAGCCCCTCGTCGATGGCGGCTACCGCGCCGTGCTGCTGCTCGACGGCGAACGCATGCTCGCCCGCGACAGCCTGCGGGTCGTCGAAGACTGTCTCCGCTGGTGGCAGAACGCCGCGGCACTCGCCTCCGACGACGCCCCCGTTCTGCTCGTCGGAGTGGACGGCCCCGTCGCGTCCGCCCTCGCGACCGGGACAACTGACGAGCTGATCGCCGCAGAGCTGGCCGACCGTCGGCGTCTGCGCTTCCCGCCCGCCGTGCGCTCCGCGACGGTCACCGGCACCGCCGACGAGGTGCGAGTCGCTTTGCAGCCGCTCAGCGGACTGAGCGGCGTCGACGTACTGGGCCCCGTCGACCGAGGGCCCGGAGCCGTGCGCGCCATCGTGCGATTCGATTACGCCCGCGGAGCCGATGTCGCGCGCGAGCTGCGCGCTGCGCTCGTCGCGGCGGCGACCGCGCGGGCGCAGCGTCGACGCTCGACCCTCCGCGCACGCCTCGACGACCCCAGCGCGTTCGACCTCAGCGCTGACGACGCGCCCGCCTGACGGGTGCGGCAGAATCGACGGGTGACCGCCCCCCTGCGCCTGCTCTTCGCCGGAAGCCCCCGGGCGGCCGTTCCCACCCTCGAGGCCCTCGCGGGCGGCCCGCACACGATCGACGCTGTCATCACGCGACCACCGACACCGCAGGGCCGCAAACGCATCCTCACTCCGACCCCGGTCGAGGTGAGTGCCGTCGAGCGAGGGTTGCCGGTGCTGCACGCCCGCAGCCTCACCCCGCTGCAGGACGAGCTGATCGAACGCGAGGCCGATCTCGGCGTCATCGTCGCCTTCGGAGGACTCGTCCGTGAACCGCTCCTCAGCGCTCCCCGACTCGGCTGGATCAACCTGCACTTCTCGCTGCTGCCCGCCTACCGGGGTGCAGCGCCCGTGCAGCACGCCCTGATCGCCGGAGAGACGACGACCGGGCTCAGCGTTTTCCACCTCACGGAGGGGCTCGACGAGGGCGACCTGTACGCGCAGCGCTCGCATCCGGTCGGCGCCCACGACACCGCCGGCAGTCTGCTGGACCGCCTCGCCATCGAGGGCGCGAGCGTCGTCGCGGACGTCGTCGACCGGCTCGCCGCCGGAACGATCGAGGCCACCCCGCAGGAGGGTCAGCCGACGTTCGCGCCGAAGCTGGACCGGGCCGACGGGCGTCTCCGCTTCACGGAGTCGGCGAGCACGATCTTTGCTCGGTTGCGGGGGACGACGCCCGAACCGGGCGCCTTCGGCGAACTCGACGACGGAACCGTGGTCAAGGTGCTCGATGCAACCATCGCCCACGACGGAGCACCGCTGGCGCCGGGTGCCCTCGCGCTCGACGGGCGCCGCACCCTCGTCGGCACCGCCGACCGCCCGCTCGAACTCGTCACGGTCCAGCCCGCCGGAAAGCAGGCCATGTCCGCCCTCGATTGGATGCGCGGCCTCCGCGATCGCGAGACCCGCCGTTTCGCATGAGCCCCCGCCCCGACAGCCCGGCCCGAAGCGCGCGCCGCGTCGCCTTCGACGTTGTCCACGCCGTGTCGACCGACGACGCTTACGCCAATCTCCTCTTGCCGGGGCGCCTGCGCGACGCCCGACTCCGCACCGCCGACGCGGGCTTCGCTACCGAGTTGACCTACGGCACCCTGCGGGGGCGCGGCTTCTACGACGCCGTCATCGAGCGCGCGACCGGTCGCTCTGTCGACCGCATCGACCCACCCGTGCTCGACGTGCTGCGCCTGGGCGCCCACCAACTCCTCACGCTGGGAACCCCGCCGCACGCGGCCGTCGACGAGTCGGTACGTCTCGTTCGGCAGGTCGGCTCGACGCGCGCCGCGGGATTCGTCAACGCTGCACTGCGCCGCGTGAGCGAGCGCGATCTCGACTCGTGGCGCGCCGAACTCAGCCGAGGCATCAGCGATCCGGATGCACTGCTTGCGATCCGCCACGCGCATCCCGAATGGGTGGTCCGAGCCCTGCGCGCAGCTCTCGCCGCCGAGGGGCGCGAGGACGAGCTGGATGCGCTGCTCGCCGCCGACAACGCGCCGCCGCGCGTGACCCTCGTCGCCCTGCCCGGCCTCGCGGACGCCCCCGACGACGACCGCGACGAGCGCACCGCCTTCTCACCGCTCGGGATACGCGCCGCCGCCGGCGACCCGGCGGCCGACGCCGGGGTCGCTGCGGGCACGCGTCGCGTGCAAGACGAGGGCTCCCAGCTCGCTGCCTTGGCCCTCAGCAGGGTGCGTCCTGCCCGGGCGGGCGAGCGCTGGCTCGACCTCTGTGCGGGGCCGGGCGGCAAGGCGGCCCTGCTGGCCGCGGAGGCGCGCGCCGCGGGCGCCGCCCTCACGGCGAACGAGACCGTGCCCGCACGAGCCGAGCTGGTGCGGCGTGCCCTTGCCCCCGTCGACCCCTCCCTCACGGTGCGCGTCGGCGACGGCCGCGGCATCGCCCGCGACGCGGCGGAGTCGTTCGACCGCGTGCTCGTGGACGCGCCCTGCACCGGCCTCGGTGCGCTGCGCCGCCGTCCCGAGGCGCGGTGGCGCAAGACGGTGGACGACGTCGCACCCCTCGCCACCCTGCAGACCGAGCTGCTCACCGCGGCCCTCGATGCCACGGCGCCCGGGGGAGTGGTCGCCTACGTGACCTGCTCGCCGCACCTCGCCGAGACCCGCGACGTCGTCGACGCCGTGCTGGGCGCGCGAGACGACGCGGTCGCCATCGACACCCGGGCGGTTCTCGCGGGCCTCACCCGCACGCCCCTCGACCTCGGCGACCGCGGCACGGCGGTGCAGCTGTGGCCGCACCGGCACGCGAGCGACGCGATGTTCATCCAACTGTTCGAACGCCGCCGCTGACTACGCTGGGTCGCATGGCGAGCGCGCGCATCAATCCGAGCATCCTGTCGGCCGACTTCGTCAACATGGAGCGCGATCTCGGCCGCATCGCGACCGCCGACTACGTGCACGTCGACGTCATGGACAATCACTTCGTGCCGAACCTCACGTTCGGCCCGCAGATGGTCGGCCGCGTGCAGGACGTGTCGCCCATCCCGCTCGACGTGCACCTGATGATCGCCGACATCGACCGCTGGGCGCCCGGCTACGCCGAACTCGGCGCGTTCTCGGTCACGTTCCACGTCGAGGCGGCCCGCGACCCGGTGGCTGTCGCCCGCGCGCTCCGCGAGCGTGGCGCTCGCGCGGGACTCGCGGTCAAGCCCGGCACCCCCATCGAGCCGTATCTCGAGCTGCTGCCCGAGTTCGACCAGGTGCTCGTGATGACGGTGGAACCCGGTTTCGGCGGTCAGTCGTTCATGCCCGAGACAATGCCGAAGCTGCGGGCCCTGCGCGAGGCCCGAGCCCGCCTCGGTGTCGACACGTGGCTGCAGGTCGACGGCGGGATCGCCGACGACACCATCGCGATCGCCGCGGAGGCCGGTGCCGACACCTTCGTGGCTGGCTCCGCCGTGTACGGGTCCGCTGACCCGGCGGAGGCGATTAGCCGTCTGCGCGAGCGCGCGCAGTCTGCTTGGATGGAACCATGAGCCAGCTGAGCAAGCCCGAGATCGACTTCTTCGAGGGGCCCGCCCCCACCGAGCTCGTCATCATCGACCTCGTCGTCGGAGACGGAGCCGAGGCCACCCCCGGCGCGACGGTCGACGTGCACTACGTCGGTGTCGAGTTCGACACCGGCGAAGAGTTCGACGCCTCCTGGAATCGCGGCGCGTCGATCAACTTTCCCCTCGGCAGCCTCATCGCCGGCTGGCAGCAGGGCATTCCGGGCATGAAGGTGGGCGGCCGTCGCCAGCTCGTCTGCCCGCCGCACCTCGCCTACGGCCCCGCCGGCGGCGGCCATCGCCTGTCGGGCAAGACACTCGTCTTCGTGATCGACCTGCTCGGCGTCTCCTGACCCTGAGCGGCGAAAACACGCAGTTCGCGCCCGGTACGCTGAGCGCGTGAAGACGTTCGACCAGCTGTTCGACGAGCTCGCCGAGAAGGCACGCTCGCGCCCCGTGGGCTCCGGAACCGTGGCCCAGCTCGATGCGGGCGTGCACGCGATCGGCAAGAAGATCGTCGAGGAGGCCGCCGAGGTCTGGATGGCCGCCGAATACGAGAGCGACGAGGCTGCGGCCGAAGAGATCTCGCAGCTGCTGTACCACCTGCAGGTGCTGATGCTCGCTAAGGGCCTCACGCCCGCCGACGTCTACCGTCACCTGTAAGCCCGCCGACGACGGATGCGCGACGCGCGCACTCGAGGAAGACACCCGCATGCTGAGAATCGCGGTGCCCAACAAGGGATCGCTGTCCGAGACGGCCGCGCACATGCTCGCGGAGGCCGGCTACACGGGCCGTCGCGACCCGCGCGCCCTGACGAGCGCGGACGCCCGTAACGGGGTCGAGTTCTTCTACCTGCGGCCCCGCGACATCGCCACCTACGTGGGCTCCGGAGCACTCGACGTCGGCATCACGGGCCGTGATCTGCTGCTCGACTCGGGCTCCGAGGCGCGCGAGATTCAGGCGCTCGACTTTGGCGGTTCGACGTTCCGCTTCGCCGCCCCGCCGAACACGGTGCGCACGCTGGACGATCTGGGCGGGATGCGCGTCGCGACGAGCTACCCCGGTCTCGTCGGCGACTTCCTTGCCCGGCACGGCGTCACCGCCGACCTCATCCGCCTCGACGGCGCGGTGGAGTCGGCCGTGCGCCTGGGTGTCGCCGACGCGGTCGCCGACGTCGTCTCGACCGGCGCGACACTGCGCGCACAGGGCCTCGAAATCGTTGGTCCCGTCATTCTCGAGTCGACCGCCGTGCTCATCAGCGCCCAGCCCGATCGCCCGGGGATCGCGACGCTGCAGCGTCGACTGCAGGGCGTGCTCGTCGCGCGGCAGTACGTGCTGATGGACTACGACCTGCCCCGCGAGCTGCTCGAGCGGGCGCAGGCGATCACGCCGGGCCTCGAGTCTCCGACGGTCAGCCCGCTGGCCGACAGCGGCTGGGTCGCCGTGCGCGCGATGGTTCCGCGCGCCGACGTCAACCACGTCATGGACGAGCTCTATGACCTCGGCGCCCGCGCGATCCTTGTCGGCTCGATCCACGCCGCGCGCCTCTGATGACCGTCGCCATTCGGGTCATTCCCTGTCTCGACGTGGCCGGCGGCCGCGTCGTGAAGGGCGTGAACTTCATGGGCCTGCGCGACGCGGGCGACCCGATCGAGCTCGCGCGTCGCTACTTCGAGCAGGGCGCTGACGAGATCACCTTCCTCGACGTGACGGCGACGGTCGACCAGCGCGAGACGACCTACGACGTTGTCCGCGCGACGGCCGAGCAGGTGTTCATTCCCCTTACGGTGGGCGGGGGAGTGCGCTCGACCGAGGACGTCGCACGACTCCTCGGCCACGGCGCCGACAAGATCGGCGTCAACAGTGCGGCGATCGCCCGCCCGGCGCTGATCGACGAGATCGCCGACCGCTTCGGCGCCCAAGTGTGCGTGCTTTCGCTCGACGTCACGCGCGACGACGCGGCCCCGAGCGGCTTCGTCGTGACCACGCACGGTGGGCGCACCCGCACCCAGCTGGACGCGATCGCCTGGGCGGTCGAAGCGATCGAGCGCGGCACCGGCGAGCTGCTGGTCAACTCGATCGACGCCGATGGAACGAAAGCTGGCTTCGATCTCGAGCTCATCGCCGTCATGCGCGAGGTGGCGTCGGTGCCGGTGATCGCCTCCGGGGGCGCGGGCGCGCTCGAGCACTTTGCGCCGGCGGTGGCCGCGGGCGCTGACGCCGTTCTCGCCGCGAGCGTCTTCCACAACGCGGAATTCACGATCGGCGAGGTCAAGCAGTCGCTCGCCGACGCGGGAGTGCTGATTCGATGACCACTGAGCCCGCCATCCCTTCGCCCCACGAGGCTGCGCGCCTTTCGGACGACGAGGCCGCCGCTGTCGTGGAGCGCGCGCAGTTCGCCTCCGACGGATTGCTGCCCGCGATCATCCAGTCCCACGACGACAACGCCGTTCTGATGCTCGGCTACATGAACGCCGAAGCCGTGCGGCGCACCTTGACGGAGGGACGCGTCACATTCTGGAGTCGCTCGCGCAGCGAATACTGGCGTAAAGGAGACACGAGCGGCAACATCCAGCTGGTGCGCTCCGCGGCACTCGACTGCGACGGCGACACTCTCCTCGTTCGCGTCCACCAGGTGGGCCCGGCCTGCCACACGGGTGCCCGGCGCTGCTTTGACGTCGACCCCGTCATCACGGAGGGAGCCGAGTCGTGACCACGACCCTTGCCGACGTTGTGGCGCGCCGTCACGACGCGCGCGTCGTCCCGGTCATTCGCGAACTGTTCGCCGACGCCGCCACCCCGGTCGGGCTCTACCGCGCGCTCGCGAATGATCGGCCGGGTACCTTCCTGCTTGAATCCGCCGAACAGGGTGGCATCTGGTCGCGGTACTCCTTCATCGGCGTCGCATCCTTCGGCGTGCTGACCGAACACGACGGAGCCACCCGCTGGCTCGACACCGGCATCGACGCCGAGCGCGCGTTCGGCGGCCCGATCCCCGACGACCCGCTGGAGGCACTGGATGTCCTTCACGCGCGCTGGCGCACCCCGGCCGACCCCGCGCATCCACCGCTGACGGGCGGCCTTGTCGGCTTCATCGGCTGGGATGCGGTGCGCCGCGTCGAACACCTCCCCGACGCGCCCCCCGCCGACTTCGCGGTGCCGGAGCTCGCCGTCGCCTTCACGAGCGAACTGGTCGTCATGGACCACCGCACGGGGACCGTGCAGATCGTCACCGCGCTGCTGCTCGACGGCGATCCCGACGATGCCGAGATCGGGCGGCGATTCGAGGATGCTCAGGGCCGGTTGGATGCGCTCGCGCACGCCCTCACGCGCCCCATCGCCCCCGCCCCCGCGCTGATTGACACCACGGTGACGCCGCATCCCGAGCACCGCTCGACGCCCGAACAGTTCCTTGGAGCGGTCGCCGCGTCGAAGGCGCACATTCGCGACGGGGACGTCTTCCAGGTGGTCATCTCGCAGCGTTTCGACCACCCGGTCACCGCCGCACCCCTCGATGTGTACCGGGTGCTGCGAGCCTTGAACCCGTCGCCCTACATGTACGTGCTCAGCTTGACGAGCGCCGCCGGCGAGCCGTACGCCATTGTGGGCTCCTCGCCCGAGGCGCTTGTCAAGGTGCAGGATGGGCGCGCGTTCTCGCACCCGATCGCCGGGTCGCGCCCGCGCGGGTCCACCCCCGAGCACGATGCCGCGCTCGCCGACGAGCTGCTCGCCGACCGCAAGGAGCAGGCTGAGCACCTCATGCTCGTCGATCTCGCGCGCAACGACCTGTCGAAGGTGTGCACGCCCGGCAGTGTCGAGGTCACCGAGTTCATGCAGGTCGAGCGGTTCAGTCACATCATGCACCTGGTGTCGAGCGTCGAGGGAGACGTGCGCGAGAGTGCGAGCCCCATCGACGTGCTGCGCGCCACGTTCCCGGCCGGCACGCTCAGCGGCGCCCCGAAGCCGCGAGCACTGGAAATCATCGACGACCTCGAGCCCGCCCGCCGCGGCGTGTACGGCGGCGTTGTCGGATACTTCTCCTTCTCGGGCGACCTCGACCTCGCGATTGCGATTCGCACCGCATTTCTCGCCGACGGCGTCGCCCGCGTGCAAGCGGGCGCGGGGCTCGTCGCCGATTCGCAGCCGCAGGCCGAGTTCGATGAAACGGTGGCGAAGGCCGCCGCGCCGCTTCGGGCGGTCGCCATCGCGAACGCGCTAACGCCGATCACGGGCGACGGGGAAACCCCGTGACGCCCCGCCGTCTTCGGCTGCTCGCCATCGTCGCGCCGCTCGCCGCGGCGGCCCTTGCCCTGCTGGCGTGGACCCAAGTCTGGGTCGTGCTCGATCTCGGCGGTGGGCTCACCGTCGACGCCCGCGGCGAGACCGCCGCGAACACCGTTCCCGCCCTCGCCCTCGCGCTGCTCGCGCTCACTGCCGCCCTTGCCCTCGTCGGTCGCACCCCCCGCATCCTGCTGGGCATCGTGCAGCTCGGACTCGGCGTCGGAATCATCGCCGCATCCGCGGCGGTTCTTGCCGATCCCGTCGGCCGCGGCGGTCCCGCCGTGACCGGCGTCACCGGCGTCGACGGTGATGCGGGGATCGCCGCGCTCGTCGTCGCCTCCAGTGTGTCTGGCTGGGTCACGCTCGCCCTCGTCGCGGGAGCCCTGGCGGCGCTCAGCGGCGTGGTGACGGCGGTCACGGCTCACCGGTGGCCCGAGCGCGTGCGTCGCTACGACACACCCGACGGCAGTGGGGCGTCGCGGGCCGACCGTCTCGGCGACTGGGACGCCCTCAGCGACGGCGACGACCCGACAGCCCGGTAGACTGTAAGCCCTGCCCGTTCCCGACTCAGGAGACGCATGAACGCCCAGAACGAACCCGGACACGGACACTCGCCCGCCGCCTGGACGGCCGTCGTCATCATGCTGATCGGCTTCACCGTGGGCACCGTCGCGTTCTTCTTCGAGCTCGCTCCCATCGTCTGGGCGAGCGCCGTCGTCGTCGTCATCGGCTGGATCGTCGGTGGCGTGATGGCGAAGATGGGGTACGGCGTAAAGGGCCCGCGCTACGCCCCGAAGGCACACTCCTAAGTGCTGGACGGCCTGACGGCGGGAGCGCTGGAGGACGCCGCGGCCCGCCGCGCCGAGCGTCCGCTCGCGGCAGTCGAGGCTGCGGCCGCCGCTCAGCCTCCGGCGCGCGACGCCGTGGCCGCGCTTGCGCGCGCCTCGCACGTGAAGCTGATTGCCGAGGTCAAGCGGGCAAGCCCGTCCCGCGGAGCCCTCGCGAGCATCCCTGACCCCGCGCAGCTTGCTGCGCAGTACGCAGCCGGGGGAGCGCACGCGATCAGCGTGTTGACCGAGCAGCGGCGCTTTCAGGGGTCGCTCGCCGACCTTGAGGCGGTCCGCGCCGCCGTCGACGTGCCGATCTTGCGCAAAGACTTCATCGCCGACGAGTACCAGATCGCCGAGGCGCGCGCGGCGGGGGCCGACCTGGTTCTGCTGATCGTGGCCGCCCTCGACGAAGCCACGCTCCGCCGGCTACACGCGCACATCCTCGAGTGGGGCATGACCCCGCTCGTCGAAACCCACTCCGCTGACGAGGCACGCCTTGCCGTCGACCTGGGCGCATCCCTCATCGGCGTGAACGCCCGCGACCTCACGACGTTCGAGCTCGATCGAGACCTGTTCGGTCGAGTCGCCCCGATCATCCCCGACGACGCGATCCGCATCGCCGAGTCGGCCGTCCTCAGCGTCGCCGACGTTGAGCACTACCGGCGCGCCGGCGCCGACGTGGTGCTCGTCGGTGAGGCCCTCGTCACTGGCGGCGACCCCGTCGCCACTGCCCGGCAGTTTGTGAGCGTGTCATGACCTTGCGCGACGTGGTTGGCCCCTACTTCGGCACCTTCGGGGGCCGTTTCGTGCCCGAATCCCTCATCGCCGCCCTCGACGAACTCGACGCGGCCTACCAGGCGGCCAGAGTTGACCCCGACTTCGCCGCCGAGCTCGCCGAGCTGCACCGCACGTACACGGGCCGGCCGTCGATCATCACCGAGGCGCCCCGCTTCGCCGAGCACGCGGGCGGCGCGCGCATCCTGTTGAAGCGCGAAGACCTGAACCACACGGGCAGCCACAAGATCAACAACGTGCTCGGTCAGGCCCTGCTGGCAAAGCGCCTCGGCAAGACGCGACTCATCGCCGAGACGGGTGCCGGGCAGCACGGCGTCGCGAGTGCGACCGCCGCCGCCCTGTTCGGCATGGAGTGCGTCGTGTACATGGGCGCCGTCGACACCGAGCGGCAGGCCCTCAACGTGGCCCGCATGAAGCTCCTCGGTGCCGAGGTGGTGGCCGTCCAGACCGGGTCGCGCACGCTGAAGGACGCCATCAACGACGCCATGCGCGACTGGGTGGCGAACGTCGACACGACGCACTACCTGCTCGGCACCGTCGCGGGCCCGCACCCGTTCCCGACAATGGTGCGCGACTTCCACGCCGTCATCGGTACCGAGGCCCGCGAGCAGGTGCGGGAACTCACGGGGCGCCTCCCCGACGCGGTCGCCGCGTGCGTCGGTGGTGGCAGCAACGCCATGGGCATCTTCCACGCGTTCCTCGACGACGAGTCGGTGCGCCTGGTCGGCCTGGAGGCCGCCGGCGATGGAGTCGACACCCCGCACCACGCCGCGACGATCTCCAAGGGTCGGCCCGGAGTGCTGCACGGCGCCCGCAGCCTCATGCTGCAAGACGACGACGGCCAGACGATGGAGTCCCACTCTATCTCGGCGGGCCTCGACTACCCTGGTGTCGGCCCCGAGCACGCCTGGCTCGCCGACATCGGTCGCGCCGAATACCGCGGCGTCACCGACGCCGAGGCGATGAGCGCGCTGCGGCTGCTGAGCCGCACCGAGGGCATCATCCCCGCCATCGAGACGGCCCACGCCCTGCACGGCGCGCTCGAACTCGGGAAGGAACTCGGCCCCGAGGGCATCGTGCTCGTGTCGCTGAGCGGCCGCGGAGACAAAGACATGGAGACGGCGGCGCGCTACTTCCGTCTGCTCGATGGCGAAACCGAGGATGCGCGGTGAGCGCGGTCGAACAGGCCATCCGTGCGCGCCGCGAGGCCGGATCGGGCGCGCTCGTCGCCTACCTTCCCGTCGGGTTCCCCACCCTCGACGACAGCATTGCTGCCGCGATCGCGCTCGTCGAGAACGGCGTCGACATCCTCGAGCTAGGCCTTCCCTACAGTGACCCGGTCATGGACGGGCCCGCCATCCAGAAGGCCACCCAGACCGCACTGCAGAACGGCTTCCGCCTGCGCGACGGCTTCACCGCCGTCGAGAAGGTGCGCGCGGCGGTCGATGCGCCGGTCCTCGTCATGACCTACTGGAACCCCGTGCTGCAGTACGGCGTCGACCGGTTCGCCGCCGACCTCGCGAACGCCGGGGGAGCGGGCCTCATCACCCCCGACCTGATCCCCGACGAGGCGAGCGACTGGATGGCCGCGTCGGAGGCCCACGACCTCGACCGTGTGTTCCTCGCGGCCCCGTCGTCGTCCGACGCCCGTATGCGGCAGGCAGTCGAGGCGAGTCGTGGATTCGTTTACGCCGTCTCGACGATGGGCATCACCGGCGCGCGCTCCGACGTGGACGCCGCCGCGCGCGGCGTCGTTTCCCGGCTGCGCGATGCGGGATGCACGTCCACGTGTGTGGGGCTCGGCATCTCGACCGCCGATCAGGTCCGCGATGTCTTGAGCTACGCCGACGGCGCGATCGTCGGCTCCCGCCTGGTCGCCGCGCTCAGCGAGGGGGGCGTGACCGAGGCGGCCCGCGTTGCGGCCGACCTCGCCACCGGCACCCGCTAGCCTCCGTTTCCTGCCGGTCGCCAGTAGGCTGGCACGCGTTCTCACCCTCCCGAAAGGCCCGCATCCGTGATCTCTGCCCTCAGCATCCCGAGTCCCGGCGAGGAGTGGCGCGCGTTCAACCTCGGCCAGTGGCTGCGCGACATCGGCCTGTCGTGGTTCTCGCTCGACATCACGATCAACGCGTACGCGCTCTGCATCCTGCTCGGCATCGCCGCCGCCGTGTGGCTTACCCACGTGCGCCTAACGCGGCGCGGCGCCGAGCCGTGGATTGTGCTCGACATCGCCCTGTTCGCCGTTCCGCTCGGCATCATCGGCGGACGCATCTATCACGTGGTCACCCACCCCGCCGACTACTTCTTCCCCGGTGCAGACCTCTTGCGGGTCCTGTATATCTGGGAGGGCGGCATGGCGATCTTCGGCGCCCTCATCGGTGGCGCCGTCGGCGCGTACATCGGCTGCCGCGTCACGGGCATCCGCTTCTGGTCGTTCGCCGACGCCCTCGCCCCGGGACTCCTCATCGCGCAGGCCTTCGGCCGGCTCGGCAACTGGTTCAATCAGGAACTGTTCGGCCTGCCCACCGACCTGCCCTGGGGGCTGGAGATCGACCGTCCGAACGGGGCGATCCCCGTGGGGCTGCCGGAGGACGTCCTGTTCCATCCGACATTCCTCTACGAGATCGTCTGGAACCTGGCCGGTGCCGCGCTGCTGTTGCTCATCGACGCGCGCCTGCGCGTGCAGTGGGGCAAGCTGCTCGGCGGCTACCTCATCTGGTACGGCGTGGGTCGCAGCGTTTTCGAGACGATCCGCCTCGACCCGAGCGAACTCTTCCTGGGCGTGCGCGTGAACGTGTGGGCTGCCTGGGCTGCGGTGCTGCTCGGCATCATCATCGTGATCGTGCAGCGTCGCCGGCATCCTGGCGCCGAACCCGGCCCCTACGTCGCTGGTCGAGGGTGGACTCCGGAGGCTGGGGTAGACTCCGAAGACGTCTACACCGAGACGGACCTGGCCGGCAAAGACGCCGCTCTGGTCGCCGAGAAATCCGGCGCACCTTCCGCCACAAGCGGACCCGCCGCGAACGCGTAACCGCACGGATCGCCACCACCTTGATCCCGGTTCCCCGCTCCGCGGCGCGCGATTCCGCGCACACAGTCCCTGGGCCAGCGACGTCCCGCACCTCAGCACCAACCCATGTGAGGACGGTCCGCGCATGACTCACAGCCCGTATCGCCGGTTTTCGAGCATCCCCGAGAAGCAGGGTGCCTACGACCCCGAGCGCGAACGCGATGCCTGCGGGCTCGCCATGGTGGCGACCCTGCGCGGAACAGCCGGTCACGACATCATTCAGAACGCGCTCGACGCACTGCGCAATCTCGAGCACCGCGGCGCGGTCGGCTCGGACGCGGGCACCGGTGACGGCGCCGGCATCCTGACACAGATCCCCGACGCGTTCTTCCGCTCGGTCGTCCCCTTCACGCTGCCCGAAGCGGGTGCCTACGCCGTCGGCGCAGCCTTCCTTCCGACCGATGCCGCCGAGCGCGCGCGTGAGAAGTCCGGCATCGAGGCGATCGCCGCCGAAGAGGGCCTGACAGTGCTGGGCTGGCGCGAGGTGCCCGTCGACCCGAACCAGGTCGGAACGCTCGCCCGCGAGGCCATGCCCGCAATCGAGCAGCTCTTCCTCGCCTCCGGCCGAGCCGACGCGACGGGTGCTCCGCTGTCCGGCATCGCGCTCGACCGTCAGACGTTCCGCACGCGCAAGCGCGCCGAACGCGAGCTCGGAGCCTACTTCCCGTCGTTGAGCTGCCGCACCATCACCTACAAGGGCATGGTCACCACTCTGCAGCTGGAGCCGTTCTACCCCGACCTGAGCGACGAGCGCTTCGCCTCGAAGCTCGCGCTCGTGCACTCGCGTTACTCGACGAACACCTTCCCGTCGTGGCCCCTCGCCCAGCCATTCCGCATGATCGCGCACAACGGCGAGATCAACACGGTGCAGGGCAACCGCAACTGGATGCGCGCCCGCCAGTCTCAGCTGGTCAGCGACCTGCTCGGCGACCTCCGCGACGTGTTCCCCATCGTGACGCCCGGCGCGAGCGACTCGGCCTCCTTCGACGAGGTCGTCGAGCTCTTGAGCCTCGGGGGTCGTAGTGTGCCGCACGCGATCATGATGATGATCCCGGAGGCGTGGGAGAACCAGACGGGTCTCGACCCGAAGCTGCGCGCCTTCTACGAGTACCACTCGATGCTCATGGAGCCGTGGGACGGGCCGGCCGCTCTCTCGTTCACCGACGGCTCGCTGGTGGGAGCGACACTCGACCGCAACGGCCTGCGTCCCGGCCGCTTCCTCGTCACCGACGACGGCCTGGTCGTGCTGGCGAGCGAGATCGGTGTCCTCGACATCGACCCTGCCCGCGTGGTTCGCAAGGGCCGTCTGCGCCCGGGCGCCATGTTCCTCGTCGACACGGCCGAGGGCCGCATCATCGAAGACGACGAGATCAAGCGTGAGCTCGCCGAACTCGAGCCGTGGGGGGAGTGGCTCGCGGGCAACCGCATCGCTCTCTCCCAACTGCCCGAGCGCGAGCACATCGTGCACACCCCGGCCTCGATCACGCGTCGCCAGCGCACCTTCGGGTACACGGAGGAAGAGGTGCGCGTCCTTCTCGCTCCGATGGCGAAGGCCGGCGCCGAGCCGCTCGGCGCGATGGGCTCCGACACGCCCATCGCAGTGTTGAGCGACCGCCCGCGCCTGCTGTTCGACTACTTCACCCAGCAGTTCGCCCAGGTGACGAACCCGCCGCTCGACTCGATCCGCGAAGAGGTCGTCACGTCAATGGCGCTCGGTCTCGGACCCGAGCGCAACCTGCTGGCCGCCACGCCGAGACACGCGCGGCAGGTCACCCTCGACTTCCCCGTCATCGACAACGACGAACTGGCGAAGATCCAGCACATCGACCCGCGTCCCGGCAGCGCCCTGACGACCACGATCAAGGGGCTGTACCGCGTCGACAAGGGGCCCCGCGCGCTCGAAAAGCGCATCCAAGCGATGTGCGACGAGGTCGATGAAGCGATCGAGGACGGCGCCGAGTTCATCGTCTTGAGCGACCGCGATTCGACGGCCGACCTCGCGCCGGTGCCGTCGCTGCTGATGCTTGCCGCCGTTCACCACCACCTCATCCGCACCGAGAAGCGGATGCGCGTGGGCCTGATCGTCGAGACCGGCGACGTGCGCGAAGTGCACCACGTCGCGCTCCTCATCGGGTACGGCGCCTCGGCCATCAACCCGTACCTGGCGATGGAGACGGTCGAGAACCTGGTCCGCAGCGGCATGATCACCGGCATCACTCCCGAGAAGGCCGTGGCGAACGTCATCAAGGCGCTCGGCAAGGGCGTGCTGAAGATCATGTCGAAGATGGGCATCTCGACGGTCGGTTCGTACGCCGGAGCCCAGGCCTTTGAGGCCGTCGGGCTCAGCCAAGAGTTCGTCGACCGCTACTTCACCGGAACGACGAGCATCCTCGGCGGGGTCGGCATCGACACGATCGCCGAAGAGAACGCACGCCGGCACGCCCTGGCGTACCCGGCCTCCTCGCCGTCGAACCCGCACGAGCGGCTGCCGAGCGGTGGCGAGTACCAGTGGCGCCGCGAGGGTCCTCCGCACCTGTTCAACCCCGAGACGGTCTTCAAGCTGCAGCACGCGACAAAGGCTGGCCGCTACGACGTCTTCCGCGAGTACACGAAGGCGGTGGATGAGCAGGCCGAGAAGCTCATGACGCTGCGCGGGCTGTTCCGCTTCAAAGACGGACTGCGCGCTCCCGTGCCGCTCGACGAGGTCGAGCCGATCGAGTCGATCGTCCGGCGCTTCACGACCGGCGCGATGAGCATGGGCGCCATCAGCCCCGAGATGCACGAGACCCTCGCCATCGCGATGAACCGCATCGGTGGGCGCAGCAACACGGGCGAGGGCGGCGAAGACGTCGAGCGCCTGCTCGACCCCGAGCGTCGCAGCGCGATCAAGCAGGTCGCCTCTGGCCGCTTCGGCGTGACGAGCATGTACCTCACGAACGCCGACGACATCCAGATCAAGATGGCGCAGGGTGCGAAGCCCGGCGAAGGCGGCCAGCTGCCGGCCAACAAGGTGTATCCGTGGATCGCGCGCCTGCGCCACGGCACCCCCGGTGTCGGCCTCATCTCGCCGCCCCCGCACCACGACATCTACTCGATCGAAGACCTCAAGCAGTTGATCTTCGACCTGAAGCGGTCGAACCCGAAGGCGCGCATCCACGTGAAACTCGTGAGCGAGTCGGGCATCGGTGCGGTCGCCGCCGGGGTCGCCAAGGCGAAGAGCGACGTGATCCTGATCTCGGGCCACGACGGGGGAACGGGCGCAAGCCCCCTCAACTCGCTGAAGCACGCGGGTACGCCGTGGGAGATCGGCCTCGCCGAGGCGCAGCAGACGCTCATGCTGAACCAACTGCGTGAGCGCGTCACGGTGCAGGTCGACGGCCAGATGAAGACCGGGCGCGACGTGATCATCGCTGCGCTGCTCGGAGCCGAGGAGTACGGTTTCGCGACCGCTCCCATGGTGGTCTCCGGGTGCATCCTGATGCGGGTCTGCCACCTCGACACGTGCCCCGTCGGCGTCGCGACGCAGAACCCCGAACTGCGCAAGCGGTTCACGGGCACGCCGGAGTTCGTCATCAACTTCTTCGAGTTCTTGGCTCAGGAGGTGCGCGAGTACCTCGCTCAACTCGGCTTCCGCAGCCTGGAGGAGGCCATCGGGCACGCCGAACTCCTCGACGTCGACCGCGCCGTACGGCACTGGAAGGCCGACGGACTCGATCTCGCCCCGATCCTCTCGGGCCCCGTGTTCCCGGCCGACGCGGCGCGCACGCGTCGAGTGGGGCAAGATCACGAGCTCGATGAACACTTCGACAACCAGTTGATTCGCCTGTCGACCGATGCCCTCGAGCACGGCCAGCCGGTGCGCATCGACCTGCCGGTGCGCAACACCGAGCGCGCGGTCGGCACGATGCTCGGCAACGCCGTGACGTCACGCTACGGCGAGCAGGGGCTGGCCCCCGACACGATCGACGTCACGCTCACCGGGTCGGCCGGCCAGAGCCTCGGCGCGTTCATGCCGCGCGGCATCACCCTGCGCCTGTACGGCGACTGCAACGACTACGTCGGTAAGGGCCTGTCGGGCGGCCGCGTCATCGTGCGCCCAGCACGCGAGGCCGTGTTCCACGCCGAGCGCAACGTCATCGCCGGAAACGTGATCGGCTACGGCGCGACGAGCGGCGAGCTGTTCATTCGCGGAATCGTCGGCGAGCGCTTCCTCGTCCGCAACTCGGGGGCGACGGCCGTTGTCGAAGGCGTGGGTGACCACGCGCTCGAGTACATGACGGGCGGTGTCGCCGTCATTCTCGGCGAGACCGGCCGCAACCTCGGCGCGGGTATGTCGGGCGGCACCGCCTACGTGCTTGACCTGACGGACGACCGGGTAAACCGCGACAGCTTGACGAGCGGCGAGTTGACGCTCGGCGCGCTCGACGACAACGACCGCGCGCTCGTGACCGAGCTGTTGAAGAAGCACCACGACGAGACCGAGTCGGCGCTGGCTCAGCGTCTCCTCGCGGACGGCGACGCCGCGCTTGACCGCTTCGTGAAGGTGCTGCCCCGCGACTACGCCGCCGTCCTGGCTACTCGCCAGACGGCGCTCGACGAAGGCCTCGACCCCGATGGTGACATCGTGTGGGGCCGCATCCTGGAGGTGACCGGTGGCTGACCCCCGCGGATTCCTGAACGTGCCCGAGCGGGAGCTCCCGCCACGGCGCCCCGTGCCGATCCGACTCATGGACTGGAAAGAGGTCTACGAGCAGGGCGACCCCGGGCAGCTGCGCCGCCAGGCGGGGCGCTGCATGGACTGCGGCATCCCGTTCTGCCACCAGGGGTGCCCACTCGGCAACCTCATCCCCGAGTGGAACGACCTGACGTGGCGCGGCGAGGGGCGCCAGGCGATCGAGCGCCTGCACGCGACGAACAACTTCCCGGAGTTCACCGGCAAGCTCTGCCCGGCGCCGTGTGAGTCGTCGTGTGTGCTCGCGATCAACCAGCCGGCCGTGACGATCAAGCAGGTCGAGGCGTCGATCATCGAGAACGCCTGGAACAACGGCTGGGTGCAGCCCGCTCCGCCCGAGCGGCTCACCGGCAAGACCGTCGCCGTTGTCGGAAGCGGCCCAGCGGGGCTCGCTGCCGCCCAGCAGCTCACGCGCGCCGGACACACGGTGGCCGTGTTCGAAAAGGACGATCGCATCGGCGGATTGCTGCGCTACGGCATCCCGGACTTCAAGATGGAGAAGCGCCACCTCGACCAGCGCCTGACGCAGATGCAGGCCGAGGGCACGCGCTTCCGCGCCGGCGTCGAGATCGGCGTCGACATCACCTGGGCTGAGCTACGGCGCCGCTACGACGCCGTGCTGGTCGCCACGGGTGCGCCGCTTCCGCGGGACCTTCCCATCCCGGGCCGCGACGCGCTCGGCGTGCACTTCGCGATGGAATACCTCACGCAGGCCAACCGTGTGCAGGCCGGCGACACCGTCGCCGAGCAGATCACGGCCGAGGGCAAGCACGTCATCGTGCTCGGCGGTGGTGACACCGGTGCGGACTGCATCGGCACCGCCCACCGCCAGGGCGCGCTCAGCGTGACGAACCTCGCCATCGGCGTGCAACCTCCGAGCGAGCGCCCCGAGAACCAGCCGTGGCCCATGCAGCCGACGCTGTTCGAGGTGCAGTCGGCCCACGAGGAGGGCGGCGAGCGCATGTACCTGGCCTCGACCGTCGAGTTCCTCACGAACGACGCGGGCGAGGTGCGCGCCGTCGTGGTGGCCGAGACCGACTTCGTCGACGGCCGCCGCGTGCCGAAGCCGGGCACCGAGCGTGAGCTGCCGGCCGACCTCGTCCTGCTGTCGCTCGGCTTCACGGGAGCCGAGACCGCGACGCTCACGGAACAGTTCCCGCTGCCCGTAGATGCGCGCGGCACGATCCGCCGGGATGCCGACTACACGACGGTCGAGCCGGGCGTCTTCGTCGCGGGCGACGCGGGACGCGGTGCGTCGCTGATCGTGTGGGCGATTGCGGAGGGCCGCGCCGCGGCCGCCGAGATCGACCGCTACCTGCAGGGCACCACCGATCTTCCCGCACCCGTGCGGGCCACAGACCGCCCCATCGCGGTCTGACACCACGGCGGCTCGCCGCCGTGTCTACCACCACCCCAACTCACTGAAGGACCCCATGAGACGAGCAAAGATCGTCGCGACCCTCGGGCCGGCGACGTCGAGCTACGAGAACATTCGCGCCATCATCGAGGCCGGCGTCGACGTCGCCCGCATGAACCTCAGCCACGGCAGCTACGCCGTGCACGAAGAGGTGTACCGCAACGTCCGTCAGGCCGCCGCCGACGCGGGCCGCCCCGTGGCCGTGCTCGTCGACCTCCAGGGTCCGAAGATCCGCCTCGGCAAGTTCGCCGACGGTCCGCACGAACTCGCTGAGGGTGACATCTTCACGATCACCACGGAGGAGGTCGAGGGCACGAAGGAGCTCGTCGGCACCACGTTCAAGGGCCTGCCCGCCGACGTGAAGCCGGGCGACTTCCTGCTCATCGACGACGGCAAAGTCAAGGTGCGCGTTCTCGACACCGACGGGGTGCGCGTGCGCACCGAGGTCGTCGTCGCCGGTCCGGTCTCGAACAACAAGGGCATCAACCTGCCTGGCGTCGCGGTCAACGTTCCCGCGCTCTCGGAGAAGGACGAGGACGATCTGCGGTGGGGCCTCAAACTCGGCGCCGACTACATCGCCCTGTCGTTCGTGCGGAACGCCGACGACATCACGCGCGTGCACGAGATCATGACCGAGGAGGGGCGCCGCATCCCCGTCATCGCGAAGATCGAGAAGCCGCAGGCGGTCGACGCGCTCGAGGGTATCGTCGACGCCTTCGACGGCATCATGGTCGCCCGTGGTGACCTCGGGGTCGAGTTGCCGCTCGAGGCGGTGCCGATCGTGCAGAAGCGCGCCGTCGAGCTCGCCCGCCGCATGGCGAAGCCGGTCATCGTCGCTACCCAGATGCTCGAGTCGATGATCTCGAGCCCCATTCCGACGCGCGCCGAGACCTCCGACGTCGCGAACGCGGTGCTCGACGGCGCCGACGCCGTCATGCTCTCGGGCGAGACCAGCGTGGGTGAGTTCCCGGTCATCACGGTGTCGACCATGGCCCGCATCGTCGATTCGACGGAGGAGCACGGCCTCGAGCGCATCCCGCCGCTTGGTACGAAGCCGCGCACCCAGGGTGGGGCGATTACGCTTGCCGCCGCCGAGGTGGCCGACTTCGTCGAGGCGAAGTACGTGTGCGTGTTCACCGAGTCGGGCGACTCGGCTCGCCGCATGAGCCGCCTGCGTTTCCGCATTCCCATGAAGGCGTTCACGCCCGACGCGGCCATCCAGCGTCGCATGGCGTTGACGTGGGGCATCGAGTCGTTCCTCGTCAAGCGCGTCACCCACACCGACGCGATGTATCGCCAGGTCGACGAGGCACTGCTCGGCAACGGGCTCGCGGCCAAGGGCGACAAGGTCGTCGTGATCTCCGGTTCCCCTCCCGGGGTGCCCGGCGGCACCAACGACATCCGCGTCCACACGGTGGGTGACACGATCGGCACTGAACTGCCGGCGTGGCTGGCCGGCGCGAGCGTCGAGTAGTCCGCGGAGGTTTACGCCGGCCCGGGGCGCCCTGAAAAGGAGAACTCCGGGTCGGCGGCACGCCACCGATCGGCGACGAGTTCCAGCGGCAGCAGCTCCGTGAGCGGCCGGATGCGCGCATCCTCGTCGCCGGGGAACCGCACGACGAGCTCGGCTCCGTCGAGCGGGCCGCCAATTGCGGCGTAGCGCGCGCCGCGGCGGGTGAGCCAGTCACCAGCCTGCGCATCCCAGCGCGAGCCGGGGAAGACCGCCGCCCGGTAATCGTGCGTGCGCGCCGTGTACAGGTCGACGTGCGCCCAGTCGCCCGTCTCGCACGCCACCGCGAGCCGCCGGGGCAGTTCACGCACCATGAGTGCCGACTGCTGGGCCGAACACAGTCTCTCGGCGGGCGCCAGCACGTGGGTTCCGGCGGGGGAGAGCAGCAGCTCCGCGAGGGGGTCCAGCCACTCGTCGCGGCTGTCGAAAAGGGCCTCGGTGGCGGCTGCGGCGCGCTCAAGCTCAGCCCGCACGGTGTCGCCGGCGGCGAGGGTGAGGAGGCGTTCGAGGACGATGTGCGTGTGCCGGTAGGTGCGGCACGCCACGCCGCTCGCCTCGACGCCGGCGTGCAGCAGGCTCACCGCGTCGGCCGCCTCGGCGAGCGCCGACCCGGGGCGGTTTGTGACGGCCACGAGCCGGCCGGTGCCCCGGTACCGTTCGACGGCGTGCAGCACCTCGGCGCTACCGCCGGTCGCCGAAATCGCCACGACGGCCAGGTCGTCGGCGGGGGCTGGCAACTCGTCGGTGCTGGCGAGTTCGTCGACGACGTGCTGGCCGCGGGCGCGCGCGGCGCGGGCGACACGGCCGGCGGCGTAGCGACTCGAGCCCATGCCGAGGATGAGCACGCGGGAAGGGGCGAGACGCTCGAGCAGCGCCGCGCCGTCGTCGGGCCGCGTGAGCGCGTCGGCGAGGGTCGCGAACGATGCGGGGATGGCGCTTAGGTCGTCGGCAAAGCGGGCGGTGTCCACGGGGGATCCTCCAGGTCGGGGTCGGCGGGGACGCGGTGCGTGAGCGCCCAGTCGGCGGCGTACGCCCAGCGGGGCAGGAATGCGCGGGCGTAGCGCAGCTCGCGCACGAGCTGTGCGGCGCGCAGGCCGGGCAGGCGCCGCAGGTCAAGCAGGGCGCGTCCGTCACGTATGGGGGTGACCGCACGGTAGGCGTCGAGCAGTCGCTGCTGGGCGGAGAGGCACCACTCGGCGATGCGGGGGTCGTCACCGCCCCGCCGCTTTGCCACGATGGCGCCGACGAGGTCGAGCGATACCTGCAGGTGCGCGATGTCGATCGCCGCGTCTCCGAGGGCGTCGTCGTCGGGATGCTGCGGGTCGCCGTCGAAGTCGATCACGACCAGTTGGCCGTCCGCGCCGCGCAGAACCTGCCCGACGTGCAGGTCGCCGTGCAGCGCAATGGTGGGTGCTGTGGGGTCGGGGAGGGTCGTCAGCAGGGTGCGGAGAGCCCCTGCCCGCGCCGCAAGTCGCCGATGCGCCCCGGGTCGCGCGTCGTCGCCCGCGCCGTGGGTGAGTACGTCGTCGAGGGCGGTCTGCGCTGCGGCGCGTTCGTCTGCGCCGCGTCGAGCGACCTCGCTGTCGTCTGAATCGCTCGTGGGGCGGCGCACACCGAGATCAGCGTCGGCGAGCGCCGCGTGCAGCTGGCCGGTCAGTTCGCCCAGTTGCTGCGGGAAGTCGGGGTCGGCGCCGCCGTCGAGGTGTGCGGTGAGGTCCTCGACCGCCCAGGTCCAGCCATCGCTCGCGTCGGGCACGCGCGCCGTCACGAGCGCGACGACGTTGCCCGAGTCGGCGTGCTCGACGGTTCCGATCACGGCCGGAACGAGGCCGGGGGCGCGCTCCCCAAGCAGCCGCTGCAATCGTGCGCCCCGATCGGCCGCCCCCAGGCGTCGCGGCACCTTCACGATGTGCGCGCCGCCCACGATGAGGGCCCAGCTCGTCATGTCGACGTCGGCAGCGAACGGCTCTTCGACGTCGCTGGGCGCCGGATGCGCATTCGTCGTGGGGCGTCCCACGAGCGGACCGGCCGTGCCGCCCGTCACCGCAAGCGTGGCGAGCGCCGCCGCGACACCGTCGGAGGCGACCGCCTCGCCCGCCGGTCCGGCGATGTGGACGTGGCCGCGAGCATCCCATTCGATGCGCCCGGCGCCGAGGGCGACGCCGCCGGGGGCGGGGCTCGGCGGCATCGACATGGTCCCCATCCTGGCACTGCCACATGCCCGTTCGTAGTGTGAGGATGGGGGAGAAGCGCGCGGCGACGGTGCTGCGCGAGACGAGGAGAGCCGCGCTGATGACCGCACCGTTGACGTTCCTGTTCATGCCCGAGAGCGCCTACGGCCCGACCAACAACTGCGTTGGCATCGGCGCCGAGCTCGTGAAGCGGGGCCACCGCGTCGTGTTCGCCGCCGAGGCGTCCTGGGCGGGCAAACTCGCGCCGCTCGGCTTCGAGGAGGATCTCGTCGACCTCGCGCCACCGCCCGAGGGGGATGCGGCCGAGCAGTCAGCGGGACAGTTCTGGAAGGACTACATCAACGCGATCAAGCCGGAGTTCCGGAAGGACACGATCGAACAACTCGAGACGGTCGTTGCCCCCATCTGGCAGGAACTGATCGACGGTGCGAAGTACTGCGAACCGCAGCTGCGCGAAATCATCGCGCGGGTGCAGCCCGACGTGATCATCGAAGACAACGTGCTGTGCTTTCCCGCCCTCGTCACGGCGGGGAAACCCTTCGTCCGGATCGTCAGCTGCAACCCGCTGGAGGTTCGCGGTGATGGCGTCGCTCCCGTGTTCTCCGGGCTCGGCGAGCACGAGGCGAACCACTGGGCGACCTTCCGTGACGAATACGACCGCACCCACCGGCCGATGTGGGAGGACTTCGCCGCGTGGGTCGAGGCGCAGGGCGCACCGCCGCTCGGCGACCTCGACTTCATCCACTCAGGCGTGGCGAATCTCTACGTCTACCCGGAAGAGCTCGACTACACGGATGCCCGCCCGCTCGACACCACGTGGACGCGACTCGACTCCTCGGTGCGCGACACCGACGACGCCTTCGAGTTGCCCGAGCAGTTGCGCAACGGCGATGACCCGCTGATCTACTTCAGCCTCGGCTCGCTCGGCAGCGCCGACATCGCGCTCGTGCAGTCGGTGCTGGATGCTCTCGCAGACGGCCCGTACCGGGTCATCGTGTCAAAGGGCCCCCGCCACGACGAGTTCGAATTGCCGGCGAACTGCTGGGGGGAGGAATTCCTGCCGCAGACGCGCATCCTGCCGCTCGTGGACCTCGTCATCACCCACGGTGGGAACAACACGACCACCGAGGCGATGCACTTCGGCAAGCCCATGGTGCTGTTGCCCCTCTTCTGGGACCAGTACGACAACGCCCAGCGCGTGCACGAGTGCGGCTACGGGCGGCGCCTGCCCACCTACGGGTTCACGGCCGACGAGCTGCGGGCCGCGATCGACGAGCAACTCAGCGATGCGGCCCACATCGAGCGCGTGCGAGCGGCCGGTGAAGCCATTCGTGCGCGCGACGGCCTCCGCCGCGCCGCGGACGTGCTCGAGCGGGTCGGCGCGGAGAGCCGCCAGTCGTAGCGGCTCTCCGCACGTTCTAGGACGCGACGACGGCGGGGTCGCCCGTGTGGCGGTGCCGCGTGCCGGCCATGCTGCCGAGAATCGCGCCGCCCAACGACACCGCGGCAACGACCACGATCGTAATGATGCTGGTCGCCGTGAGCTCGGCTCCGGTCAGCGCCAATAGCGGGAACCCGTCGACGCGGGCAAAGCCGTCGAGCTGAGCGCCGCCAATCGCCGCCAGTATTCCGACGACGACCGTGAAGGCGACTGCCCACAGCCACACGACGAACCCCTGCATCACACCGGAGACGCGGGCCATGCGGCCGGCCACGTACCCACCGGCGACGTAGGCGATGAACAGGGCGAGGGCGAGAATGATGGCCCCCACGACGCTGATCGTGGTTGCCTCAGAGAGCGCTCCGTCGACGGCCTCCTCTGGTGTCTCTGCTGCGCCGAGCCCGATCGCGGCCCCGATGCCGGCGACGAATGCGGTGAGCAGAAGAGCGGCACCCGTGGCGGTGAGCCACCCGAGGAATGCCGATCCGACGGCGACACCCTCATCGGCGTGGGCGGGACGGCCCGCGGGATCGTGGGCTGAACTGGTGGAACGTGCGGTGGTCATGGTGATCTCCTTCGTTCGAGAACCACCAGCCAAACGCGCACGCGTGTCAGCGTCACCGGGGTTGACCCCACGCCACCGTCACGCTACGAGGCCGTGTGATCGGCGCCCGCACAGTACCGGCTGTGGGACTCGAACCCACACGCCCTTTCGGACAACGCATTTTGAGTGCGTCGCGTCTACCATTCCGCCAAGCCGGCTTGCGTGCATCCCCATCGATGCTCGCGTAGTGACCATACCGTAGGCTTCTCGTCGTGAGTGATGAGCAGCAGACCACCGCCCCCCGCCGTGTCGTCGTCGCCGAAGACGAGTCGCTGATTCGGATGGACATCGTCGAGATTCTGCGCGACAACGGCTACGACGTCGTCGCCGACGTGGGCGACGGCGAGGCCGCTGTCGAGGTCGCCACGGAGCTGCGCCCCGACCTCGTCGTGATGGACGTGCGCATGCCGAAGCTCGACGGCATCGAGGCCGCGAAGCGCCTCAGCGAGAACCACATCGCGCCCGTCGTGCTGCTGACCGCGTTCAGCCAGAAGGAGCTGGTCGAGCAGGCCAGCGAAGCCGGCGCGCTCGCCTACGTCGTGAAGCCGTTCACCCAGAATGACTTGCTTCCCGCCATCGAGATCGCCCTCAGCCGATACCAGCAGATCATCACCCTCGAGGCCGAGATCGCCGATATGGCCGAGCGTTTCGAGACCCGCAAGCTCGTCGACCGCGCCAAGGGTCTGCTCAACGAGCGCATGGGCCTCACCGAGCCCGAGGCGTTCCGCTGGATCCAGAAGGCGTCGATGGACCGTCGCACGACGATGCAGGCCGTCGCCCAGGCGATCATCGACCAGCTGGCGCCGAAGAAGGACGCGCCGAAGAAGGACGACGACCAGTAGCTCGCGCCTCGCGCATCCCGACCGTTACCGGTCGCGGAGCATGTTCGTCATGCGCACCGTCGAGAGCCGGCGGCCCTCCTCGTCGCGGATGACAATCTCGTGGGTCGCGAGCGTGCGCCCGAGTACGAGCGCCGTGCACGTTCCCGTCACGACGCCACTCGTCACCGAGCGCGAGTGGGTCGCGTTGATCTCGATGCCGACCGCGTAGCGACCGGCGCCGGCGTGAATCGCCGACGAGATCGACCCGAGGCTTTCGCCGAGCACGACGTGCGCGCCGCCGTGCAGCAATCCGATGACCTGGGTGTTGCCCTGGACCGGCATCGTCGCGACCGACTTCTCGGCGGACAGTTCAAGAAACTCGATGCCCATCTTCCGAGTGAGGGCGCCCCCGCCGGTTTCCACGAGACGGGCAACGAGCTCCGGGTCGAGGTCATCGGGGATGCGCGTCACAGGTTCTCCTCGCGGGCGTCGGGCGGTCTCGGGGCCGCGTCGGCGCACGCCGTTAGGCTGGCGGGCGTGACGGACTCCGCAAAGCCTACTCTGCTCATTGTCGACGGCCACTCGCTGGCGTTTCGGGCCTTCTACGCCCTCCCCGTGGACAGCTTCGTCACGCGCGACGGGCAGCACACGAACGCGATCCACGGCTTCATTTCCATGTTCTTGGGGCTGCTCGCGAAAGAGAAGCCGACCCACGTCGCCGTCGCGTTTGACATCTCGCGGCACTCGTTCCGCACCCGCGAATACCCCGAGTACAAGGGCACCCGCGGCGAGACGCCGCCGGAGTTCGTCGGTCAGGTGCCGCTCTTGCAGGAGGCGCTGGAGGCGATGAGTGTCACCACCATCACGAAGGAGGACTACGAGGCCGACGACATCCTCGCGACCCTCGCCACCCAGGGCGCCGAGCAGGGATTCAACGTCCTGGTCGTCTCAGGTGACCGCGACACGATTCAGCTCGTCAACGACAGGGTGACTCTGCTCTACCCGAACGCCCGCGGCGTGAGTGAACTCAAGCGCTACGACCCGGACGCGGTTCGGGAACGGTACGGCATCAACCCCGAGCAGTATCCCGAGATTGCGGCGCTCGTGGGCGAGACCAGCGACAACCTGCCGGGCGTCGATAAGGTCGGCGAGAAGACGGCGGTGAAGTGGATCACCCAGTACGGCTCCCTCGAAAGTCTGCTCGAGCACGCCGACGAGATCACGGGCGTGGTCGGCAACAACCTCCGTGAACAGCGCGACCGTGCCGAGCGCAACCGCCGGCTGAACCGCCTCGTGACCGACGTGAAGCTGCCGGTCGGCCCGAGCGATCTCGAGCGCAAGCCCATGGACGTGCCCGCGGTGAAGAGCGTTTTCGAGCGCCTGCAGTTCCGCACGCTGACCGAGCGCGTGCTCAAGATCGCCGCGGCAGAGGGCGCCGACATGGGCGAGGCCGTCGATCCGGGAGCCGCCGCGCGCGATGCTGCCCCTGCCGTACGCACCCTCGTCGACGAGGAGCTTGCGGCGTGGCTGCGGGCGAACGGCGCGAGCGAGTTGGCGCTCGTCGCCGAAGCGGACGGCGGCGAGCTGCGCGCCATCGGGCTCGCGAACGATCGCGAGACCGTGCAGGTGAACTGGGCCGCGCATCGACCCGACTACGCCGCCCTCGAGGAGTGGCTGGCGAGCGACAGCCCCAAGGTTGTCGCCGACGCCAAGCAGCTCACCGCACTGCTCGACCCCGTCGGGATGCGCGTTGCCGGCATCGCGTGGGACGCCAAGCTCGCCGCGTGGCTGCGTGCCCCTGGCACGCGCACCGCAAACCTCGCCGAGATCGTGGACGACGTGCTGGGGGAGACCCTGCCGCAAGCCGACCCCAACCAGTTGCTGCCCGACACCGAGGCCGTGCCGGCCGCAACCAGCGCGTGGTACCTGCTGCGGGTCGCGCAGGCGCAGCGTGAGCGTCTCGACGACGGGTCGACCCGTGTGCTCACCGACATCGAGGTGCCGCTCGCGCCCGTACTGGCCCGCATGGAGGCGATCGGCGTCGCCGTCGACCGCGACGGTCTGCAGTCCCTGCGTCGCGAACTGTCCGAGACCGCGGCTGGCCTGGCACAGCGCGCATTCGCAGAGATCGGCCGCGAGGTGAACCTCGGTTCGCCCAAGCAGCTGCAGCAGGTGTTGTTCGATGAGCTCGGTATGCCGAAGACCCGCGCAACGAAGACCGGCTATTCGACCGACGCGGCAGCGCTGGCCGAGCTGCAGGCGAAGCACCCGCACCCCTTCCTCGGCATCCTGCTCGAGCACCGCGACGCGACCAAGCTTGGGCAGATCGTCGAGAGCCTCGACAAGGCGGTGCGCGATGACGGTCGCATCCACACCACCTACGAGCAGACGGGCACCTCGACCGGTCGCGTGTCGTCGACCGATCCGAACCTGCAGAACATTCCGGTGCGCACCGAGGTGGGCCACCGTATCCGCGCCGCGTTTGTTGCCGGGGACGGATTCGAGAGCCTGCTCACGGCCGACTATTCGCAGATCGAGATGCGCATCATGGCGCACCTGTCGGGTGATGAGGGGCTGATCGAGGCGTTCCGCACGGGCGAAGACCTGCACCGATTCGTGGGCGCCCGCATCTTCGGCGTCGAGCCCGGCGAGGTGACGCCCACCATGCGCACCAAAGTCAAGGCCATGAGTTACGGGCTCGCATACGGCCTGAGCGCGTTCGGGCTCAGCAAGCAGCTGGGCATCGAGACGGCTGAGGCGAAGCAGCTCATGACCGACTACTTCGCCCGCTTCGGGGCCGTGCGTGACTACCTGCGCAGCGTCGTTGACCAGGCCCGCGCCGACGGATATACCGAGACGATCTTCGGCCGCCGCAGGCCGTTCGGGGATCTGAATTCGCCCAACCGTGTGCTGCGCGAGAACGCCGAGCGCGCTGCGCTGAACGCGCCCATCCAGGGAACGGCCGCCGACATCATCAAGATCGCGATGCTCGGGGTGGCCGATGACCTCCGCGACCGTGGACTGCAGTCGCGACTGCTGCTGCAGGTACACGACGAGCTCGTTTTCGAGGTCTCTCCCGGCGAGCGCGACGAGCTGGAAGAACTCGTGCGCTCCCGGATGGGCGGTGCGGCCGAGCTGTCGGTGCCGTTGGACGTGCAGGTGGGGGTGGGCCAGAACTGGAACGAGGCCGCGCACTAGGCTCGAATCCATGACTGAGAGCACCGGCGCTCACGAAGCGCGCACGCCCACCGAGATTGACCGCATCGCTGAGGAATGGGTCGATACCCTCGTCGCCTTCAGCCCCGAGCTGGCCACCTACATCGGAGCCGACGGCGACCTTGAGCGGTACCAGGACTACTCGCCGAACGGCCGCGCCGCCATCCGCGGCGCAGCGAACGCGACGATCGGCAAACTCGAAGCGGTCGACCCGGTCGACGACACCGACCGTGTCACGAAGACCGACCTCCTCGCCGAGCTCCGGCTCGACCTCGAACTCGACGACGCCGGGTGGGAGGCGCGCGACCTGAACGTCCTCGCCTCGCCGGCCCAGGGCATCCGTGAGATTTACGACCTCATGCCCACCGGCACCGACGATGACTGGTCGACCATCGCGAAGAAGCTCACCCGCGTCTCCGACGCGCTCGAGGGCTATGCCGAGACGCTGCGGGAAGGCATCGCGAACGGCAACACGCCGGCCGTGCGCCAGGTGCGGGAGGTGCTCACCCAGGTGCGCACCAACGCGTCCGCCGACGGGTTCTTCCACGAACTCGCCACGGGCGCCGACGTGCCCGATGCCCTGAAGAAAGATCTGCTCGACGGCGCGCGTCAGGCTGCAGAAGCCTACGGTCGCTTCGGCGACTTCCTCGAAAACGAACTGGCGCCCGCCGCGCGCGCCGACGACCCGGTCGGTCGCGAGCTCTATGAGCTGCTATCGCGCCGCTTCCTCGGCGCGACGATCGACCTCGACGAGACGTACGAGTGGGGCATCGAGGAACTGCGCCGCATGGTCGACGAGCAGACGCGGATCGCCGACCAGATCCTGCCGGGCGCGAGCGTCGAGGAGGCCATCGCTCACCTGGAAAAAGACCCGACGCGCAAACTGCACGGCCGCGAGGCGCTGCGCGAGTGGATGCAGCAGCTCAGTGACACGGCCGTCGACGAGCTGTCGCGCACCCACTTTGAGATTCCCGAGCCGGTCAAGAAGCTCGAGTGCATGATCGCCCCCACGCCTGGCGGCGCGATCTACTACACCGGCCCGACCGACGACTTCTCTCGCCCGGGCCGCATGTGGTGGTCGATTCCGGAGGGTGTGAACGAGTTCGACACGTGGCGCGAGACGACGACGGTGTACCACGAGGGCGTTCCGGGCCACCACCTGCAGATCGGCCAGGCCGTTTACAACCGCGCGCAGCTGAACTCGTGGCGTCGTCTGCTCGCCGGTACGAGTGGCCACGCCGAGGGGTGGGCCCTGTACGCCGAGCGCCTCATGGAGGAGCTCGGCTACCTCGACGACCCGGCTGACCGACTCGGCATGCTCGACGGCCAGCGTATGCGTGCGGCTCGCGTCGTGCTCGACATCGGCGTGCACCTCGGCAAGATCCACCCCGAGACGGGTCAGGTCTGGACGAGCGACGACGCGTTCGCGTTCATGCGCAAGAACGTGAACATGAACGATGGCTTCGTGAACTTCGAGGTGAACCGTTACCTCGGCTGGCCGGGCCAGGCGCCGTCCTACAAGGTCGGTCAGCGCATCTGGGAGAACCTGCGCGCCGAGATCAAGCAGCGCGAGGGGGCCGACTACAGCGACAAGGCGTTCCACAAGCGCGCCCTCGACATCGGCGGCGTTGGCCTCGACACGCTCAGGTTCGCTCTGCTCGGATGAGCCTCCGGTGATGCGTGGCGACATTGCCGCGCCTGCGCCGTCGGCCTGGGAGCTCGCGCTCGGGACCGACCGGGAGCGGCTTCATCCGCGAATCCGCGACTACGTCAGGGCGGTGCCGACCGGTTTCGTCGGTCGCGGCCAGGGCGTCTATGAGATCGCGGGATCAATGTCTGCAGCGCTCGCTCCTGCGCTCGCGGTCGCGGGGTCGATGGCGATCGCCTTCCCCGAGTCGGGTGAGAACGTGCCGTTCTCGATCGAGAACCGTGGGGATGGCACTGGTGTCGTGCACGCCCGACGCACTTTCCGTTTTGCGGAGCGCACGCGCGTGATGGTCGATGCGGTGCGTCCCCACGGCCGCCTCGTGATCGATGCGCTCGGAACCGGGGGGCTCGTGGAGGCGGCACTCGACGTCTCCGCTGTCGACGGAGCGATGCAGGCCGTCTCGCGGGGTGTCCGCGTTCGTGTCGGCTCCGTCTGGCTGCGGGTTCCCGCAGCGGTGCGTCCGCGCGTCTGGTTTCGCGATCGCTTCGACGAGGCGGTCGGGCGCCAGCACATCGAGCTACGGGTTGCGGTCGGCGGATCCCGACCCGTGTACGGGTACCGCGGCTGGTTTGACTACGAGGTCGTTTCCGACGACCGCGATGGGAGGGCGGCATGAGCGCGAGTGCCCATACTGGGCGGGTCGTCATCGCCGGCGCATCGGGCTTCGTCGGGCGGGCGCTTGTCGACTCATATCGCCGCCGGGGCAGGCAGGTCACCGTGATCGGCCGTTCCGCGCCGGTGACGTGGGAGGACTCGCGCGCGATCGCGGATGCGGTCGACGGCGCGAGCGTTCTCGTTAACTTGGCCGGCCGGAGTGTGAACTGCCGCTACGGCCCGGCGAATCGGGAGGAGATCCTCCGCTCTCGCGTGGACACCACGTCTGCGCTTCGCGAGGCGGTGTCTCGCGCGCAGCAGCCGCCCGCGCTCTGGATCAACGCGTCGACCGCCACGATCTACCGGCACGCGATTGACCGCCCGCAGACGGAGTCGAGCGGCGAGCTCGGCACCGGGTTCTCGGTCTCCATCGCTCGGGCCTGGGAGGAGGCGTTCTTTGCGGAGGCTCTGCCCGACACCCGCCGCGTCGCCCTGCGGATGGCGATCGTGCTCGGCGACGGCAGCGCGCTCCGCCCGCTCGCTATGCTGACCCGCTTCGGGATGGGAGGCGCTCACCACGACGGCCGGTGGCCGATCTCGCGCGCCCGCCGTGCTGCCGGAACTGCCCATGAGCAGGGGAGCTCGGGGGGAGAGCAGCGCTTCAGCTGGGTGCACCTCGACGACGTGGTCGGCGTCCATCACTGGCTCGAGTCGGCCATCGACATCGATGGCCCGCTCAACGTCGCGAGTCCACACCCCGAGACGAATCGCGCGCTGATGACGCACCTGCGCCGAGTGCTCGGGCGTCCGTTCGGCCTTCCGATGCGACGGTGGATGCTCGAGCTCGGTTCCGCGGTGATCCGCACCGAAACGGAATTGGTCTTGAAGAGCAGGTGGGTCGTTCCGGAACGGCTGACGGAGGCCGGATACGTCTTCGCACACCCCCATCTTCCTGAGGCGCTCGAGGACATCCTCCGACGCGCCTGATCGGGGGTTTGCCGCGCGCGCTGTGGCCACGCTAGGCTGGAGAGTCGTCGATTTGACGACGATCCTGTCCGCTTGCCCGGACGACACCCATCCTGCACCACGTCTTTCGGGCCTGAACCCTGTCCGCATCGGAGCAACCACTACATGACAACCGCAACGACCAACGCCCCCAAGCAGATCGCGATCAACGACATCGGGTCTGCCGAAGACTTCCTGGCGGCGGTCGAAGAGACCCTGAAGTTCTTCAACGACGGCGACCTCATCGAAGGAACCGTCGTGAAGATCGACCGCGACGAGGTTCTCCTCGACGTCGGCTACAAGACCGAGGGTGTTATTCCCTCTCGCGAACTTTCGATCAAGCACGACGTCGACCCGACCGAGGTTGTCTCGGTGGGCGACATGGTCGAGGCCCTCGTTCTCCAGAAGGAGGACAAGGAAGGCCGCCTCATCCTGTCGAAGAAGCGCGCGCAGTACGAGCGCGCCTGGGGTGACGTCGAGAAGATCAAGGACTCCGACGGCGTTGTCACCGGCACCGTCATCGAGGTCGTCAAGGGCGGCCTCATCGTCGACATCGGCCTGCGTGGCTTCCTCCCCGCGTCGCTCATTGAGCTGCGTCGTGTGCGCGACCTGACGCCGTACCTCGGCCAGGAGATCGAGGCGAAGATCCTCGAGCTCGACAAGAACCGCAACAACGTCGTCCTGTCGCGCCGCGCGCTGCTCGAGCAGACGCAGTCCGAGAGCCGCTCGAACTTCCTCAACGCGCTGGCCAAGGGTCAGGTGCGTAAGGGTGTCGTGTCGTCGATCGTGAACTTCGGTGCGTTCGTCGACCTCGGCGGCGTTGACGGTCTCGTGCACGTCTCCGAGCTCAGCTGGAAGCACATCGAGCACGCCAGCGAGGTCGTCGAGGTGGGCCAGGAGGTCACCGTCGAGATCCTCGAGGTCGACCTCGACCGCGAGCGCGTGTCGCTGTCGCTCAAGGCCACGCAGGAAGACCCGTGGCAGGTGTTCGCCCGCACGCACGCGATCGGCCAGATCGCTCCGGGCAAGGTCACGAAGCTCGTTCCCTTCGGTGCGTTCGTTCGCGTCGCCGACGGCATCGAGGGCCTCGTGCACATCTCCGAACTGTCGAGCAAGCACGTCGAGCTCGCCGAGCAGGTTGTCTCGGTCGGCGACGAGGTGTTCGTCAAGGTCATCGACATCGATCTCGAGCGTCGCCGCATCTCGCTGAGCCTGAAGCAGGCCAACGAGGGCGTCGACCCCGAGGGCACCGAGTTCGACCCGGCCGTGTACGGCATGCCCACCGAGTACGACGAGCAGGGCAACTACAAGTACCCCGACGGCTTCGACCCCGAGTCGGGCGAGTGGAAGGACGGCTTCGAGGAGCAGCGCACCAAGTGGGAGCAGGACTACGCTGCCGCTCAGACGCGCTGGGAAGCTCACAAGAAGCAGGTGGCCCAGTCGATCACCGACGAGGCCGAGCTGGAGGCCGCGCCGGCCGCTGGCTCGTTCAGCTCGGACTCGGCAGGTTCCGGCACCCTCGCCGACGACGAGTCGCTCGCCGCTCTGCGCGAGAAGCTCTCGGGCAACTAGGGCTGGCGCGCTGCACGGCGCGCACCCGACGCGGGTCGTCTCCTATGTGGAGGCGACCCGCGTCGCCGTTTCTGGCTGCGGAACGCCACGACGGCGGTCGCGCGCCCGGCGGAGCACCATCGTTGTCGCGACGATGAGACCGACGATGACGACGAGCACCAGAATTGGCAGCACGAGGGCGAGAACACTCAGTGTGACCGCGGTGATGTCCTCCGCCGTCGACAGCGCGGGGGCAGCAGCTCCCGCCGTCAGCGTGTTCGCGGCGACCCGCACGAGCGCCTTCACGAGGTGCACGATAAGTGCGATGGCAACGCCTATCGCGATCGGCACCCACTGACCCGACTCGACGAACGCGGCCGGATCACTGACCGCGACGGTTTCGGCGGCAGCGCCGCCCCCAAAGACGATGCCGCCGGAGGCGGGGCGCACAACCGACTGTACCCAGTCGTTGATCGAATCAACCGCCGGAATCTTGTCGGCCACGAGCTCGAAAACCAGCAAGACGGCGATGATGCCGAGAACCCACTCGTTGCTCAGCCACGCCCACCCGTTCGGCAGGGTGACGCCATCGATGAAGCGCCCCGCGAGACCGAGGATCAGCAGCGGTATGTACGCGTTCAAGCCAGCCGACACCGCGAGCCCCGCGCCGGTGAGCAGTTCGAGCATGGCGCCTCCTGACGGTGTCGATAGTGGTCATGCTAAACCCGCGCGCTCACGATCGCCCGATAGCCTTCGGGTATGGATGTCGTCGGCCTCACGGGGGGCATCGCCGCCGGAAAATCGACCGTCGCCCGCCGGCTCGCTGAGCTCGGCGCCGTCGTCATCGACGCCGATCATCTCGCCCGCGAGGCGGTCACGCCGGGGAGCCGCGGACTCGCCGCCATCGTTGAGCGCTTCGGCGACGCCGTCCTCGGCGACGACGGTTCGCTCGATCGAGCCGCGCTCGGGCGCATCGTGTTCGCCGACGAGGAGGCGCGACGCGCGCTGAACGGCATCGTGCATCCCGAAGTTCGCCGGCTGTACGCCGAAGCCGTGGCGAATGCTCGTGCCGACGACCCCGACGTCGTGATCGTGTACGACGTGCCCCTGCTCGCCGAGGCACGAGCGGCGGACGAGTTTGGCACGATCGTCGTCGTGGATGCTCCCGCCGACGTGCGCATCGCGCGCCTGGTCGAGCTGCGTGGCATGGACCGGAAGGAGGCCGAGAACCGGGTCGGCAGCCAGGTGAGCGACGCCGACCGGCGCGCCATGGCCGACGTCATCATCGACTCGGCGGGCACGATCGACGAGACGATCGCGCAGACGGACGCGCTCTGGTGGCGCTTGGTCGCCGAACGCGACGCTCGCTGAGCACCCGCCCAGCATCGATGTCGGGGGTGCGGCCTAGGCTTTCGACATGCAAGCTACGCGCTCCGTGCGCCCCTTCGAGGTGGTCAGCGAGTACCAGCCCAGCGGTGACCAACCCCAGGCCATCGCAGAACTCGCTGGGCGCATCAACGCCGGCGAAACCGACATCGTGCTGCTCGGTGCGACGGGCACCGGCAAAAGCGCCACGACCGCCTGGCTGATCGAGCAGGTGCAACGGCCGACCCTTGTGCTGGCCCACAACAAGACGCTCGCCGCGCAGCTCGCGACAGAGTTTCGCGAGCTCATGCCACACAACGCGGTTGAGTACTTCGTGTCGTACTACGACTACTACCAACCCGAGGCGTACGTGCCGCAGACCGACACCTTCATCGAGAAGGACAGCTCGATCAACGCCGAGGTCGAGCGGCTGCGCCACTCGACAACTAACGCGCTGCTGAGCCGCCGCGACGTCGTCGTCGTGTCCACGGTGTCCTGCATCTACGGCCTGGGCGCCGCGGAAGAGTACCTGGAGGCGATGGTTGCGCTCCAGGTGGGGCAGACCATTTCGCGCGACCAGCTCATTCGCGCGTTCGTCGCGATGCAGTACCAGCGCAATGACGTCGACTTTTCGCGCGGGAAGTTCCGCGTGCGGGGCGACACGATCGAGATCATCCCGGTCTACGAAGAACTCGCGATTCGCATCGAGATGTTCGGCGACGAGATCGAGGCCCTGTACGCCCTGCATCCCCTGACCGGAGACGTCATCAAGACCCTCGAGTCGGTCTCCGTGTTCCCCGCCACGCACTACGCGGCGTCGCCCGACACCATGCAGCGGGCCATCGGCACGATCCGTGACGAGCTCGACGAGCGCCTGGCAGAGCTCGACCGGCAGGGCAAGCTGCTCGAGTCGCAGCGGCTGCGCATGCGCACGACGTACGACCTCGAGATGATGGAGCAAATCGGCTTTTGTAACGGCATCGAGAACTACTCTCGGCACATCGACGGGAGGGCCCCGGGTGAGCCGCCGCACTGCCTCCTCGACTACTTCCCCGACGACTTCCTTGTCGTCATTGACGAAAGTCACGTCACCGTGCCGCAGATCGGCGCGATGTACGAGGGCGACGCGAGCCGGAAGCGCACCCTTGTCGAGCACGGCTTCCGACTACCGAGCGCCCTCGACAACCGCCCCCTGCGGTGGGAGGAATTCCTCCAGCGCACCGGGCAGAAGGTGTATCTGTCGGCGACGCCAGGCAAGTATGAGCTCGGGGTCTCCGACGGCGTCGTCGAGCAGATCATCCGTCCGACCGGCTTGGTCGACCCGCAGATCGTCGTGAAGCCGTCGAAGGGGCAGATCGACGACCTCCTCGAACAGATTCGGCAACGCGTCGAGCGTGACGAGCGCGTGCTCGTCACGACGCTCACCAAGAAGATGGCCGAAGAGCTCACCGACTTCCTCGAAGAGGCCGGCGTGCGGGTGCGTTACCTGCACTCCGACGTCGACACGCTGCGCCGCGTCGAGCTGCTGCGTGAGCTTCGCCAGGGCGTGTACGACGTGCTCGTCGGCATCAACCTCCTGCGCGAGGGTCTTGACCTCCCCGAAGTGTCGCTCGTCGCCATTCTCGACGCGGACAAGGAGGGCTTCCTGCGCTCGTCGACCTCGCTCATCCAGACAATCGGTCGCGCGGCTCGCAACGTGTCCGGTGAGGTGCACATGTACGCCGATGTCGTGACGCCCTCGATGGCCCACGCCATTGACGAAACCAACCGGCGCCGCGACAAGCAGCTCGCCTACAACGCCGAACACGGTATCGACCCGACCCCCCTGCGCAAGCGCATCGCTGACATCACCGACCAGCTCATTCGGGAGGGTGAGGACACGAAGGAGCTCCTCGCTGGCCGGGATTCCGGCAAGCGTGCAGCTACTCCCGTGAAGCGACGCGAGGGCAAAGCGGCCGAGGGCGCCGCCGAGCTCGAGACGATCATCGCCGATCTGACGGCGCAGATGTTGTCCGCAGCCGACGAGCTGAAGTTCGAGCTCGCCGCGCGCCTACGCGACGAAGTGCAAGAGCTGAAGCGCGAGTTGCGACAGATGTCCGAGGCCGGACACGTCCGCTGAGAGACGGCCGGGCATCCGTGTCGGAGGCGGAGCCTAGAATGACGCGAGTGCCGGCAACCCCTCTTGAATCAGCCCCCCACCTGAGTGTGCGCGGCGCGCGCGTGCACAACCTGCGCGATGTCGACCTCGTCATTCCGCGCGACGCCCTCGTCGTGTTCACCGGACTGTCGGGCTCGGGCAAGAGCTCGCTCGCCTTCGACACCATCTTCGCCGAGGGGCAGCGTCGCTACGTCGAGTCGCTCTCGGCCTATGCGCGGCAGTTCCTCGGGCAGGTGGATCGCCCCGACGTCGACTTCATCGAGGGTCTCAGCCCCGCCGTCTCCATCGATCAGAAGTCGACGAACCGGAACCCGCGGTCGACGGTCGGCACGATCACCGAGATCTACGACTACATGCGTCTGCTGTGGGCGCGGGTCGGTATCCCGCACTGCCCCGTGTGCGGCGAGCGCATCCAGCGACAGACCGTGCAGCAGATCGCCGACGAGCTCATGCAGATGGAGGAGGGCACCCGGTACCAGGTGCTTGCGCCGGTGGTGAGCCAGAAGAAGGGCGAGTTCGTCGACCTCTTCAAAGAGTTGGCACAGGCCGGCTATTCGCGCGCGGTGGTCGACGGAGAAACCATCTCGCTCGCGGAGGCGCCCGCGCTGAAGAAGCAGAACAAGCACGACATCTCCGTCGTCGTCGACCGCCTCGTGGCGAAGCCCGACCTGCTGCAGCGCCTCACCGACTCGCTGGAGACGGCGGTCGGCCTCACCGACGGGCTCGTCGTGATCGACTACGTCTCTCGCGACGCGAAGGCGACCGACAAGACGCGCACCTTCAGCGAGAAGCTCAGCTGCCCTAATCGCCACCCGCTGCAGCTGACCGAGATCGAGCCGCGCACGTTCTCGTTCAACTCGCCGTTCGGCGCGTGCCCCGTGTGCTCTGGTCTCGGAACACGCATGGCCGTCGACGACGAGCTGTTGATCGGCGACCCCAGCCTGTCACTGAACGACGGCGTCATCCTGCCGTGGAACCAACAGGGGAAGGGCCTTTACAGCTACTTCCAGAAGCTGCTCGCCGGGCTCGCCCGCGACCTCGGATTCTCGCTCGACACTCCGTGGGGTGAGCTCGAAGAGAGCACGCAGCAGGCGATCCTGCACGGCAACGACTTCGAGGTTCGCGTCAAGTGGCGTAATCGCTACGGCCGTGATGTCTCGTACTCCACCGGCTTCGAGGGGGTCATCCCGTACATCGAGCGCAAGTATGCCGAGGCCGAGAGCGACTGGTCGCAGCAGCGTTTCGCCGAATACTTGCGCGAGGTGCCCTGCTCCGAGTGCGACGGCGCCCGGCTGAAGCCCGAGGTGTTGGCGGTGCAGGTCGCAGGGCGGTCGATTTCCGAGATCGCGGAGTTGAGCATCCAGGACGCGTACGCGTTCATGGAGTCCCTGACGCTCACCGAGCGTGAAGCGGCGATCGCAGCCGCCGTGTTGCGCGAGATCCGCGCGCGACTCGAGTTCCTGCTCGAAGTCGGTCTCGGCTATCTGACGATGGCGCGGGCCGCGGGCTCCCTCTCGGGCGGCGAGGCGCAGCGCATTCGCCTGGCAACCCAGATCGGGTCGGGGCTGACCGGGGTGCTCTACGTGCTCGACGAGCCATCCATCGGGCTCCACCAGCGCGACAACCGCCGCCTCATCGACACCCTCGTGAAGTTGAAGAACCTCGGCAACACGCTCATCGTCGTCGAGCACGACGAAGACACCATTCGCACCGCCGACTGGGTTGTCGACATCGGGCCGGGCGCGGGTGAGCACGGTGGCCGCGTCGTCCACTCCGGCTCGTACGCGCAACTGATCGAGAATCCGAAGTCGATCACGGGCGATTACCTCGCGGGCCGCCGGCACGTGATCGAACGCGTCGAACGCCGTCCGATCGACGAGAACCGGATGCTCACGGTCATCGGCGCGAAGGCCAACAACCTGAAAGACGTCACCGTCGACATTCCGCTCGGGGCATTCGTCGCCGTCACGGGCGTCAGCGGATCAGGCAAGTCGACGCTCGTGAACGACATCCTCTACAAGGTGCTCGCCAACAAGCTCAACGGCGCGCGTCAGGTGCCAGGTAAGCACGTGCGCGTGACCGGGCTCGAACACCTCGACAAGGTCGTCCACGTCGACCAGGCGCCCATCGGTCGCACCCCGCGATCGAACCCGGCCACCTACACCGGCGTCTTCGATCGCATTCGCCAGCTGTTCGCCGAGACACTGGAGGCGAAGGCGCGCGGCTACCAGCCGGGGCGCTTCAGCTTCAACGTCAAGGGCGGCCGGTGCGAGAACTGTGCGGGTGACGGCACGATCAAGATCGAGATGAACTTCCTGCCCGACGTCTACGTGGCGTGCGAGGTGTGCGGGGGGGCCCGCTACAACCGCGACACCCTGCAGGTGCACTACAAGGGCAAGAACATCGCCGAAGTGCTCGACATGCCGATCGAGGAGGCCGCCGAGTTCTTCGAGCCGATCAGCGCCATTCACCGGTACTTGAAGACCCTCGTCGACGTCGGCCTCGGCTACGTCCGGCTCGGTCAAAGCGCCACGACGCTCTCCGGCGGTGAGGCGCAGCGGGTCAAGCTCGCCACCGAGCTGCAGAAGCGCTCGAACGGCCGCAGCATCTACGTGCTCGACGAGCCCACGACCGGCCTGCACTTCGAGGACGTCCGCAAGCTTCTGATCGTGTTGAACGGCCTCGTCGACAAGGGAAACTCGGTCATCGTGATCGAACACAACCTCGATGTGATCCGCGCAGCCGACTGGCTGATCGACCTCGGGCCCGAGGGCGGTGCGGGCGGAGGCACGATCGTCGCGACCGGCACGCCCGAGGAGGTCGCCCGGGTCGATGCGAGCCACACCGGAACCTTCCTGCGCGAACTTCTGCCCGCGCTCGAGGTCGTCGGAGCCTAATCGTGGTCTCGCGCGACGACTGGCGGCCGCGGCGAGGCGAGATTCCGACTGCGCCCGGCGTCTACCGCTTCCGTGACGAGGCGGGGCGCGTGCTCTACGTCGGCAAGGCCAAGAACCTTCGCGCCCGGCTGACGAACTACTTCCAGCCCCTGCACTCCCTGCACGAGCGCACGCGCCGCATGGTCACGACCGCCCGCGGAGTCGAGTGGACGATCGTCGGAACCGAACTCGAGGCACTGCAGCTCGAATACACGTGGATCAAGGAGTTCGCGCCCCCGTTCAACATCAAGTTTCGCGACGACAAGACGTACCCCTACCTCGCCATCACCCTGGGGGATGCGGTGCCCCGCGTCATGGTCACCCGCACGCGCGGCATCCGCGGCGCCCGCTACTTCGGCCCGTACACGAAGGTCTGGGCGGTCCGCGAGACGGTCGACACGATGCTCAAGGCGTTTCCCATGCGCTCCTGCTCCGACTCCGTGTACCGGCGGGCCGAGAGCACCAACCGTCCGTGCCTGCTCGGAGACATCGGTAAGTGCGCGGCGCCCTGTGTCGGACGGATATCGAAGTCGGAGCACAAGTCGATCGCGCTCGACTTCGCGAGCTTCATGGCCGGCAACGACGTCTCCTACGTGCGCGGTCTCAAGAAGAAGATGAGCGAGGCGGCCGCCGAGTTCGACTATGAGACGGCCGCGCGCATCCGCGACCAAATCGGGGCGCTCGAGACGGCGCTCGAGAAGAGCACCGTCGTGCTCGCGGAGGACGTCGACGCCGACGTGTTCGGCATCGCCCACGACCAACTGTCGGCCGCTGTGCAACTGTTCACCGTCCGAGGGGGCCGCATTCGCGGCGTGCGCGGGTGGGTGGTCGACACCGAGCTGGATGTGTCTCTCGGCGACCTTGTCGACACGGCCCTGCAGAACGCCTACGACGAGCTCGTACCGGCCCGCGAGATCATCGTGCCCGCCCTGCCCGACGACGCGGGCGCGTTGCAGCAGGTGCTCGGCGACCGTCGACGCGCGGCGGGCGAGCGCGGGGGCGTGCAGGTGCGTACTGCCGTGCGCGGCGACAAGGCCGCTCTCGCCGAGACCGTCCGCCAGAACGCGCACGGGGCGCTCGTGCAGTACACGACGCGACGCGCCGGCGACTTCACCGCCCGGTCGCAAGCACTCGCCGACATTCAGGAGGCGCTCGGTCTCGCCGAGGCCCCCCTCCGGCTCGAGTGCTTCGACGTGTCACACTTTGGCGGGAAAGGCCAGGTCGCGTCGATGGTCGTCTTCGAAGACGGCCTGCCCAAGAAGGACCAGTACCGGCGCTTCGCCATCGAGGATGCGCGCGACGACACCGACGCGATCTACCAGGTTCTGCGTCGCCGGCTCGCGTACCTGACCGACGAGGCCGAGGATCCCGATGCTCCGCCGCCCACCGGCACACGGGCGGCCTTCCACTACCGGCCGGGCCTGCTCGTGATCGACGGCGGCGAGCCGCAGGTGAACGCCGCGGCACGGGCGTTGGCCGACGCCGGAGTCACCGACATTGCGGTCTGCGGCATCGCGAAGCGGCTGGAAGAGGTGTGGCTACCGGGGGAGGGGTTCCCCGTCATCTTGCCCCGTGCATCCGACGCGCTGTTCCTGCTGCAGCGCCTGCGTGACGAGGCGCACCGGTTCGCACTGCGGTACCAGCGCACGACGCGCAAGCGCGATATTCGCACCCAGCTGGCCGACGTGCCGGGGCTTGGGCCCGCCCGCATTCAGAAGTTGCTGACGCACTTCGGCTCGGTGACCCGGTTGCGCGCGGCCGACGAGGCCGAGTTGACCGCGGTCGACGGCATCGGGCCGGCGCTGGCGAGCGAGATTCGCCGGGCGCTCGGCGCGTGAGGTGGCGGGTAGGCTGGCAGTGTCCACGACCCGATCGCAGGCTGAGGCGATGACCGATACTCCCGCGCACGATGTTCTGATCGTCACCGGCATGTCGGGGGCGGGCCGCTCGACGGTCGCGAACGCCCTCGAAGACCTGGGCTGGTACGTCGTCGACAACCTTCCCCCGCAGATGCTGCGTCCGCTCGTCGACCTTGCCGTACACCCCGGAAGTCAGCTGCCCTCGCTCGCGGCCGTGGTCGACGTGCGCGGTGGCAAGCTGTTCGCCGACCTCGTCGACATCGTGCACGAGTTGCGCGCGCGCACGAACCTGCGCGTCGTGTTCCTCGAGGCGACCGACGACGCCCTCGTGCGCCGTTTTGAGCAGGTCCGCCGCCCTCACCCGCTTCAAGAGGACGGCACGCTCCTCGACGGAATCGCGCGCGAACGAACCAGGATGCTTGAGGTGCGCGAGCTCAGCGACATCGTTATCGACACCACCAGCTTCAACATTCACCAGCTCGCGACAACCGTGTCCGACATTTTCGCGCCGCAGGGCACCGCCGATGTCAAGGTCACGATTGAGAGCTTCGGCTTCAAGTACGGCACCCCGACGGACGCCGATGTCATCGCTGACGCCCGGTTCCTTCCGAACCCGTTCTGGCAGCCCGAATTGCGCGGCTCGACGGGACTCGACGAGCCCGTCCGCGACTACGTTCTCGCGCAAGAAGGCGCCGACGACTTCCTCGAGGGTCTCGTCGCAATGCTGAAGCCGGTCCTCGCCGGCTACGCACGCGAGAACAAGCGCCACGCGACGTTCGCGATCGGCTGCACGGGCGGCAAGCATCGCTCGGTCGCGATGGTGGAGCAATTGGCTGCTCGTCTGCGCGCCATCCCGTCGATCGCGGTCACGGTGAAACATCGCGACCTCGGACGCGAGTAGGCTCGACTGTCGCCCCGAGGGCTCTGACATGAATTCGCAAGAGAGAGGTTCGCCTGTGGCACTGACCGCCGACGTCAAAGAGGAGCTGGCTCGACTGGCAGCGACGAAGACGACGGTGCGGGCGGCAGAACTCGCCACGATCCTCCGCTTCGCCGGCGGCCTGCACATGATCTCGGGCCGCATCGCGGTCGAGGTCGAGCTCGACTCGCCGAACGTGGCCCGCCGTGTTCGCCGCGACATAGCCGAGCTGTACGGCATGCGCAGCGACGGTGCCATCCTGTCGCCCGGGGGCGCCCGCAAGAACCCCGCGTACGTGGTACGCGTCGTTGACGGCGGCGAGACGCTCGCCCGGCAGACCGGCCTTCTGGATGCACGCCGGCGTCCGGTCCGCGGCCTGCCGAACAAGCTCACGACCGGCGGCCCCGAGCAGTTGGCCGCCATCTGGCGCGGAGCGTTCCTGGCGCACGGCCAGCTCACCGACCCCGGTCGCTCGGCGGCCCTCGAAGTCAGCTGCCCCGGCAACGAGTCAGCGATGGCCCTGGTCGGCGCCGCGGGTCGGCTCGGTATCCCGGCGAAGGCACGCGAGGTGCGCGGCGTCCACCGCGTGGTGATTCGCGACGGCGAGAAGATCAGCGACATGCTGCGCTTGATGGGTGCGGACGAAACCGTCGGGGCGTGGGAAGAGATGCGTCAACGCCGCGAGGTGCGCGCCACCGCGAATCGACTGGTCAACTTCGACGACGCGAACCTCCGCCGCTCGGCGCAGGCGGCGGTCGCGGCGTGCTCGCGCGTCGAGCGCGCACTGGAGATCCTCGCCGACGACGTCCCCGAGCACCTCCGCTACGCCGGCGAGCTGCGGCTCGCCCATCGCGACGCGAGTCTCGACGAACTGGGTCATCACGCCGACCCGCCCATGACCAAGGACGCTGTCGCCGGGCGCATCCGCCGCCTCCTGGCCATGGCCGACAAGCGTGCCGAACAGCTCGGCGTGCCAGGCACCGAGGCGAACCTGCCCGAGGGCCTCGACGCCGACTGAGCGGCCATGGTCATGAGCCGGGGGCGCGCACATAAAGCACCCTGGGCATCACCGCAGTATCGGGAACAGGGCCGGTGTTCGGCGAGTTGTCGTCACTAGACTGACGACCAGTCAGCGGGGTCGCCGACCGGGCGCCCCGGCATCCGTCACGGAGGAGATGACACGTCGATGACCACCTACAGCCTTCCCGATTTGGGCTACGACTACGGTGCACTTGAGCCGCACATCAGCGGCCGCATCATGGAGTTGCACCACTCGAAGCACCACGCCGCGTATGTGGCCGGCGCGAACGCCGCACTCGACGGCATGGCCGCCGCGCGCGAGTCGGGCGACTTCGCCAACATCAACCGACTCGAGAAGGACCTCGCCTTCCACCTCGGCGGGCACGTCAACCACTCGATCTTCTGGACCAACCTGTCGCCCGAGGGCGGCGACAAGCCGACGGGTGAGCTCGCGGCCGCCATCGACGAATTCTTCGGCTCGTTCGACAAGTTCGTCGCCCACTTCACGGCGGCGTCGATGGGAATCCAGGGCTCCGGCTGGGGCGTCCTGTCGTGGGACCCGATCGGTCGTCGACTCGTGATTCAGCAGCTGTTCGACCAGCAGGGCAACACCGCACAGACCACCGTGCCGTTGCTGCAGCTCGACATGTGGGAGCACGCGTTCTACCTCGACTACGTCAACGTGAAGGCCGACTACGTCAAGGCGTTCTGGAACATCGTCAATTGGCAAAACGTGGCCGATCGCTTTGCCGCGGCCCGGTCGACGACGGACGGCCTCCTGCTACTGTCGTAATCAACGGCGACGCGGCCGGGGCGCTCGCGCCCCGGCCGCGCGCGGTTCACCCCACCACCACCACACCGCAGCGTCTGCTGCCCCCGCATCCCCACAGGAGTTCTTCGTGAGCGTGAAGATCGGTATCAACGGTTTTGGCCGCATCGGCCGCAACTACTTCCGGGCGGCCCTCGCCCAGGACAGCAACCTCGAGATCGTTGCCGTCAACGACCTGACGGACACGACAGCGCTCGCGCACCTCCTCAAGTACGACTCGATCACCGGGCGCCTCGACGCCGAGGTAAGCGTTGACGGGGACACCATCGTGGTCAACGGCAAGCCGATCACCGTGCTCGCCGACCGCGACCCCGCGAACCTTCCCTGGGGCGAGCTGGGCGTCGACATCGTCATCGAGTCGACCGGCTTCTTCACGAAGGCCGAGGCTGCCAAGAAGCACCTCGATGCTGGCGCGAAGAAGGTCATCATCTCGGCCCCGGCCAGTGGCGAGGACGCCACGTTTGTCGTCGGCGTGAACCACGAAGACTACGACCCCGCGAACCACCACATCATCTCCAACGCGTCCTGCACGACGAACTGCCTCGCACCGCTTGCCAAGGTGTTCAACGACGAGTTCGGCATCGAGCGTGGCCTCATGACGACGGTGCACGCGTACACCGCCGACCAGAACCTCCAGGACGGCCCGCACAGCGACCTGCGTCGCGCCCGCGCCGCGGCCCTCAACATCGTTCCGACCTCGACCGGTGCAGCCAAGGCCATCGGCCTCGTGCTCCCCGAGCTGAAGGGCAAGCTCGACGGCTTCGCGCTGCGCGTGCCGGTTCCGACGGGCTCGATCACCGACCTCACGGTCGAGGCGAGCCGTGAGGTGTCGGCCGACGAGATCCTCGCCGCGTACAAGGCCGCCGCTGAGGGCCCCATGAAGGGCATCCTCAAGTACACGGAAGACCCCATCGTCTCGAGTGACATCGTGACCGACCCGCACTCGTCGATCTTCGACGCGGGCCTGCTTCGGGTCAACGGCAACCAGGTCAAGCTGTCGTCGTGGTACGACAACGAGTGGGGCTACTCGAACCGCCTCGTCGACCTCGCCGAGTACGTCGCCGAGCGCCTCTAGGCGTCGGGGCTGAGGGCAGCCGTCGTGGCTCTGCGCACCATCGAATCCCTCGGCGACCTCGCCGGCAAGCGCGTCATTCTGCGCTGCGACCTGAACGTGCCGTTGGCAGACGGTCAGGTCACCGACGACGGCCGCATCCGAGCATCCTTGCCGACCATCAACGCGCTCGTGCACCGCGGCGCGAAGGTGATCGTGATCTCCCACCTGGGTCGACCCGACGGCTCGCCCGACGCCCGGTACAGCCTGCGCCCGGCGGCACAGCGACTGAGCGAGCTTCTCGGTGCGCCCGTCACCTTCGCGACCGACACGGTCGGTGACGCGGCCCGGGAGGCCGTGGACGGCCTCGCCGAGGGGGCGGTGGCCGTACTCGAGAACCTGCGATTCTCGGCGGACGAGACCAGCAAGAACCCGGATGATCGTGCTCGGTTCGCCGCGCGCCTAGCCGAATTGGGCGATGTGATGGTGTCCGACGGCTTCGGCGTCGTGCACCGCAAGCAGGCGAGCGTATACGAACTCGCCGAAGCTCTGCCGAGCGCAGCGGGTTCGCTCATCGCGACGGAGCTCGACGTGCTCGACCGACTCACCGAGAGTCCCGAGCGGCCGTACACGGTCGTGCTCGGAGGCTCGAAGGTGTCCGACAAGCTGGGCGTGATCGCTCACCTGCTGCCTCGCGTTGACCGCCTCCTCATCGGCGGCGGCATGCTGTTCACGTTCCTCAAGGCACAGGGCATGTCGATCGGTGCGAGTCTGCTCGAAGAGGACCAGCTCGAGACGGTGCGCGGCTACCTGGCCGACGCCGAGAAGCGCGGCGTTGAGATCGTGCTACCGACCGACGTGGTCGTGGCTGACCGTTTCGCCGCCGACGCCGAGCACAGCGTGCTCGCGGCTGACCGACTGGAAGATGGACCAGCTGGCGCTGCCGGCATCGGGCTCGACATCGGACCCGAGACGGCGCAGCGATTCGCCGAGCTCATCGCTTCGTCGCGGACCGTGTTCTGGAACGGCCCCATGGGCGTGTTCGAGTTCCCGGCGTTCGCGGCCGGAACCCAGGCGGTTGCCGCCGCTCTCACCCGCCTCGACGGGCTCGGCGTAGTCGGAGGGGGCGACTCTGCCGCCGCCGTGCGCGCGCTCGGCTTCCGCGACGACCAGTTCGGCCACGTGTCGACCGGTGGTGGCGCGAGCCTCGAGTTCCTCGAGGGCAAAGCACTTCCCGGACTGGAGGTCCTCGGATGGTAGACACGCGCATCCCGCTGATTGCGGGGAACTGGAAGATGAACCTCGACCATCTGCAGGCGATCGCGACCGTGCAGAAGCTGGCGTGGACGCTTCGTGACAAGGGTCACCCGTTCAGCGAGGTCGAGGTCGCGGTGTTCCCGCCCTTCACCGATCTGCGCAGTGTGCAGACGCTCGTCGGCGCGGACTCGCTCGATGTTCGCTACGGCGCGCAAGACCTCTCGGAGCATGACTCGGGTGCATACACGGGCGAGGTCTCGGGTCAGTTCCTGGCGAAGCTCGGCTGCCACTACGTGATCGTCGGCCACTCCGAGCGTCGCCAGAATCACTCTGAAGACGACCAGGTCGTGGCGCGCAAGACTGCCGCGGCCGTCAAGCACGGCGTGGTTCCGGTGGTGTGCGTCGGCGAAACGGCGGACGACCTGGAGACTCACGGAGCGTCGGCCGTCCCGGTGTCGCAACTGACCGCGGTGCTCGACTCCGTGGACGCCGGTTCCGACATCGTCGTGGCCTACGAGCCCGTCTGGGCAATCGGCAGCGGTCAGGCCGCCACCCCCGAGCAAGCTCAGCAGGTCTGCGCAGCACTGCGGGCGACCATCGCCGAGAAGTGGGGCGAGGACGCGGCCGCGGCCACGCGCATCCTGTACGGCGGCAGCGTGAAGTCGGGCAACATTGCCGGCTTCATGGCACAGAAGGATGTCGACGGCGCCCTGGTGGGCGGGGCAAGCCTCGATGTGGACGAGTTCGCGGCGATCGCGCGCTTCCGCAACCACGTCGGCACCGCCTAAGCCTGACCTCCGCGCGGGTAGGCCGTTCCGACGGGCCGCTTGCGCCTGCGCTAGAGTTATTCTTCGTTCCCCACCCCCGGAAGGCGTCATCCGTGCAAATCCTTCAGGTCGTGCTCCAGGTCCTCCTGGGCATCACCAGCCTGCTGCTCACCCTCATGATCCTGCTGCACCGCGGTCGCGGCGGCGGGCTGTCTGACATGTTTGGCGGCGGCGTGACCTCGAACCTCGGGGCGTCGGGTGTGGCCGAACGCAACTTGAACCGCATCACGATCCTGCTCGCGCTGGTCTGGGTGTCGACGATCGTGATCCTCGGGCTCATCACCCGGTTCACCGGACTGTAAGGAGTACCCACATGGTGTCAGGAGGAAGCGCGATCCGCGGATCCCGCGTCGGTTCCGGCCCGATGGGCGAACAAGACCGCGGCATCCACGCCGAGCGCATCGCGGTGTCGTACTGGGACGCCCTCGGCAATGAAACGGTTCGCTACTTTGCCGCGAACCTGCCCGACGAGGAGATCCCCGACGTTATCGACTCGCCGCAGTCGGGTCTGCCCGCCGGTCGCGACAAGGACAACCCGCCCGCGCTCTTGAAGAACGAACCGTACAAGACGCACCTCGCCTACGTGAAGGAGCGTCGCACGGAAGAGGAGGCGGCGCAGATCCTCGACGAGGCGTTGCAGAAGCTGCGCGAGCGTCGCGGCACGGCGAAGGCCTCGTCTTAGCCGCCTACCACGCGAAACGCGCCGGTCCGAGCTCTCGGGCCGGCGCGTTTGTGGTGCGATGCCATCTGCTCAGCCGCGAGGGCTACTCGGCGTCCACTCCGAGGGCATCCAGTCCTGCTGGTCCATTGCGCCTGTCCAGTAGCTCGGCGGCGTCGTCAGGGACTCGGGAACGTCGGTCGCCGCGTCCTGGTCGACGAAGAAAACAGTGCGCTTGGTGCCCTGCGCGCCGGCCGCGGGCACATCAGCTGGGTTCGCCCCCGCGAGAGCGAGACCGAGAGCGGGGGCTTTGTCGGCGCCGGCGAGCACGAGCCACACCCGCTCGGAATTGCGGATCACCGGCAGGGTGAGGCTGAGGCGCCCTGACGGCGGTTTCGGCGAATCGTCGAGGGCGATGACGGTGCGGTCGTCGACGAGCGGCCCTGGCCGCTCCGGGAACAGCGAGGCGATGTGTCCATCAGGCCCGACGCCGAGGAACAGGATCGCGAATGTCGGATGCTCGGCACCGTCGCGCGCGTGCGCGCGCAACTCGTCGGCATATCGGCCCGCCGCCTCCTCCAGGTCGAGGCCGTCGTCGCTCGCCGGGAACGGGTGAACGTTCTCGTCGGGGATGGCGACGTGATCGAGGAGCGCGTGCCGGGCTTGGGTTTCGTTGCGCTCGTCGTCGCCCCGGGGGAGCCACCGCTCATCGCCCCACCAAACGTGAAGGGCCGACCAGTCGAGGCTGTCGCGCGCGGGGGAGTGGGCGATGGCCTCCAGCACCTCGATACCGACTGACCCGCCCGTCAAGACGACGTGGGCCTCGCCCTCGTCTTCGATGAGGTCGATCATCTTCGTGATGAACCGAGCCGCCACGCTGCCCGCAAGGGTCGTGCGGTCGGGGTGGACGAGAACGCGGCGATCGGTGCTCACAGTGCGGTGGTGCCTTTCCGGTGCGGGGGAGGCGCTAGGGCGTCGTCGCCCCCAGCGTGCCGAAGCCGCTGAGGATCACGTCGCCGAAGGCGTCGTCGGGGTCGAGCCTACGCAATTCTTCCGCGAGGCATTCCCGAAGCGGCCTCCTGGGGAGGGCAATCTCGTGTGTCGGCTGACCCGGCTGTGTGAGGGTGGCGATGCCGGGCTCGCTCCGGTCGAGCGTGATCGGACCGCTGTCACGGTGCAAGACGACGCGGTGGATGCCGGTCGAGGGGTTGCCGTCGGCGACGTCGACGTCGACCGGCACACCGAGTCGCGTCTGCAGCCAGGCAGCGAGGAGCACGGTCGAGGGCGAGTCATCGGCTCCGGACACCTCAACACGGGTGATGGGCTCGAACGGGGGTTGGTCAAGGGCGGCAGCGAGCTGGGCACGCCACAGGGTGAGGCGCGTCCACGCAAAGTCGGTGTCGCCGGGCTGGTAGCCGTCGGCGACGCGACGAAGCGCATCCAGGGGTCGTTCGTTCGACGCCGAGTCAGTGATGCGTCGCTGCGCCAACGAGCCGAGCGGCGTGTGATGAACGGCGCTCGGGCACTCTTCCGGCCACCACGTGACGACGGGGGCGTCCGGCAGCAAGAGCCCCGTCACGAGGCCCCGCTGGTCTGTCGCCGTGTCGCCGTGCGCGCGCAGGATGATGACTTCGCTGGCACCGGCGTCGCCGCCGACCCGAATCTCGGCGTCGAGACGCGATTCGGCGTCGGCGCCGTTGGTCGCGACCACGATGATGCGCATGGGATGCTCGCGTGACGCCTCATTGGCGGCCGCGATTGCGTCTTCCTCGTGGCCGATGCGGGTGGCGATGATGAGCGTCAGCACGCGGCCGAGGGCCACGGCGCCCGCTTCCTCGCGGATGCGCACGAGCGCCTTCGAGACGGCACTCGCGGTCGTGTCGGGCAGGGGGATGATCATGGTCGCCTCCAGACGCGTCCATCGCGTGCCAGCAACGCGTCGGCCGACGCCGGACCCCAGGTGCCCGGCGCATACTGCTCGGGCTGGCCCTGCGTCGCCCAGAATTCTTCGATCGGGTCGAGAATCTTCCAGCTGAGTTCGACCTCTTCGTGCCGGGGGAATAGTGGCGGATCACCGAGCAGCACGTCGAGAATGAGTCGTTCGTAGGCTTCGGGGCTCGCCTCGGTGAAGGCGTGGCCGTATCCGAAGTCCATCGTCACGTCGCGCACCTGCATGCCCGCGCCCGGCACCTTCGACCCGAATCGGATCGTCACGCCCTCGTCCGGCTGCACCCGGATGACGAGTGCGTTCTGGCCGAGCGCGGATGTCTGCGACTCGGCGAACAGGTATTGCGGGGCACGCTTGAAGACGACCGCGATCTCGGTGACGCGGCGACCGAGTCGCTTGCCCGCTCGCAGGTAGAAGGGCACGCCCGCCCACCGCCGGGTGTTGATGTCGAGTCGCATGGCCGCGTAGGTCTCGGTGACCGACTCGGGGTTCATGCCGTCCTCTTCGAGGAAACCGGGAACCCACTCGCCGCCCTGCCAGCCGCTCGCGTATTGACCGCGCGCCGTGCCGGCGGCGAGGTCTTTCGGCAGCCGCACGGCCGAGAGCACTTTCTCCTTCTCCGCGCGCAGGTCGGCGGCGTCGAACGAGACTGGCTCTTCCATCGCGGTGAGGGCGAGCAGCTGAAGGAGGTGGTTCTGGATGACGTCGCGGGCCGCGCCGATGCCGTCGTAGTAGCCGGCCCGCCCGCCGACGCCGATGTCTTCGGCCATCGTGATCTGGACGTGGTCGACGTAGTTGGCGTTCCAGATCGGCTCGTAGAGCATGTTGGCAAAGCGCAGCGCGAGGATGTTCTGCACCGTCTCTTTGCCGAGGTAGTGGTCGATGCGGAACACCGAGTCCGGCGGGAACACCGACTCGACCACGTTGTTCAGTTCGCGTGCCGTCGTCAGGTCGCTGCCGAACGGTTTCTCGATGACGACCCGTCGCCACTGGCCGGGCTTCGCCTCCGCGAGACCACTGCGGCGGAGCTGTTCCGTGACCACGGGGAACGATTTGGGCGGGATCGACAGGTAGAAGGCGTGGTTTCCCATCGTGCCGCGCTCGCGGTCGAGCTCGTCGATGGTGTCAGATAGTCTCGCGAACGCATCGTCGTCGTCGAAGTCGCCTTGAACGAAGCGGATGCCCGTCCGCAGTTGCCGCCACACCTCTTCATCGAAGGGGGTGCGTGCGTACTGCCGCACGGCATCGTGCACGACCTTCTCGAAGTCGTGGCGCTCCCACTCGCGGCGCGCGAACCCAACGAGGCCGAAGCCCGGGGGGAGGAGTCCGCGGTTTGCGAGGTCGTAGACGGCCGGCATCAGCTTTTTGCGGGATAGGTCACCCGTCACGCCGAAGATGATGAGGCTGCTGGGACCGGCGATGCGATTCAGCCGCCGGTCGTCGGGAGAGCGTAGCGGGTTCATCCCCGCCGCGATCCGGTGTGGTGCGGTCACGTGGTGCTCCGTCCGGAGGGTCAGACGATCGCGGCGATGAGCGCGGCGATCGCGTCGTCGTCGGCGACGGTGAGGGTCAGAACCGGGCGTCCGTGGTCGGCGAGCACGCGGGCGTCTCCGGCCGCCTGGGCGGCGATCAGTTCCCCGAAGGTGAAGGGTCGACCCTCGATCTCGCGGTCGTTCGCCGGGGTTCCCACGATCTGAAGGAAGACGCCGTGTGCGGGGCCGCCCTTGTGGTACTGGCCCGTCGAGTGCAGGAAGCGCGGACCCCAGCCGAAGGTGACCGGACGGCCAGACTGCGCGGCGAGCGCGTGACGGATCGCCTCGAGCTCCGGGTGGGCAAGCCTGTCGAGGTACGCCTGCACAGCGATGTAGCCGTCGGCAGGGACCGCGTCTCGGAGCCGCGCGACGGCATCGGCGACCGATGTCGTGCCGGCGACCAGAGCATCCGGGCCGGTGACGGCGATCCCGCCGTCGATGACCGCCGGTGCGACCGGCTCGGGCCGGTGATCGAGCAGGCCACGCGCGGCGACCTTGGCGCTTTCGACATCGGGCTGGTCGAAGGGGTTGATGCCGAGCAGGCGCCCGGCAATAGCGGTCGCGTACTCCCAGGTCATGAGAAGTGCGCCGAGCGAACCCGACACCTCAATCTCGTGATCGGCGACCTCGCGCGTCGCTTTGCGGTCGGCGACGTGCCGCAGCACCTGAACGTCAGCGGCGCCCGAGGTGAGCTCGGGGGCGTCAACGCCGACGACGACGGGCAGAATGCCGGTGCCGTCTTTACCGGTCGACTCGGCGACGAGTTGCTCGACCCAGTCGCCCAGCCCCACGATGTGGGTTCCGTCGGCGACGATGACGAGCTTGTCGCGACGGGGGGAGGTTCCCGCGATTGCGGCGCCGAGCCGCAGGCCGGGGTTCGACTCCGAGTCGACTGCGAGCGGCAGCGACGCAGCATCCGCTTCGTCGAGCAGCGCATCCAGGTCGACGCCGGCCAGACCGCTCGGCACCAGGCCGAAGGCGGTGAGCGCGCTGTATCGGCCGCCGACGGTCGGGTCGGCGGTGAATACGCGGTACCCGGCCTCGTCGGACGCCTTGTGCAGCGGCGAATCGGGGTCGGTCACGATGATGATGCGCTCGGCCGGGTCGATGCCGGCGGCGCGGAACGCGGTTTCGAAGGCGCGCTTCTGGCTGTCTGTTTCGACGGTCGAACCCGACTTCGACGAGACGACGACGGCGGTGCGGTCGAGGTCGCGGTCGACGGCTGAGGCAACCTGATCGGGGTCGGTTGAGTCGAGCACGACGAGCGGCACACCCGCGGTGCGGGTGATGACCTCGGGTGCCAGCGACGAGCCACCCATGCCGCACAGCACGATGCGATCGACGCCACGCTCGGCGAGCTGCTCGCGCAGCGCCGTGATCTCGGCGACGAGCGGTCGCGACACGGTAACGGCCTCGGTCCAGCCGAGGCGGATGCTCGCCTCGGCTTCGGCTGCCTCACCCCAGAGGCTTGCGTCGCCACCGGTGATGCGGCTCGCGACGCGATCGGCGACGAGCGTCGGAACGTGCGCCTCGATCGCCGCCAGCGCGTCACCGCGCGCTTCGACGACGGCCGTCATCGCGCCGCCTCCAGCGCGGCGCTCACGGTATCGAGCAGCTCGTTCCAGCTCACGATGAACTTCTCGACGCCCTCCTTCTCGAGCTTTGCCGTGACCTCGTCGTACGAGATGCCGAGCCCATCGAGAGCGGCAAGAACCTCACGGGCCTCGTCGTAGCTTCCGCTCACGGTGTCGCCGGTGATGTCGCCGTGGTCGAAGGTCGCCTCAAGCGTCTTCTCGGGCATGGTGTTGACGGTGTGCGCGACAGCCAGTTGTGTCACGTAGAGGGTGTCCGGCAGCGCCGGGTCCTTGACGCCGGTCGACGCCCACAGGGGGCGCTGCACGTTCGCACCGGCATCGAGCAAGGCGCGCGCGCGATCGCTGGCGAAGAGCTCCTCGAATGCCTCGTAGGCGAGTCGTGCGTTCGCGATTCCCGCCTTGCTCTTGAGCGCGAGCGACTCCGGCGAGCCGATCGCGACGAGGCGCGCATCGATTTCTGAGTCCACGCGCGAGACGAAGAACGACGCAACCGAATGGATGCTCGCCAGGTCGTGTCCGGCTTCTTTCGCCTTCTCGAGACCGGCCAGGTACGCCTCGACGACAGCGCGGTAGCGCTCAAGGCTGAAGATGAGCGTGACGTTCACACTGATGCCGGCGGCGATGGTTTCGGTGATCGCGGTGAGACCTTCGACGGTCGCCGGAATCTTGATCATGGCGTTCGGGCGGTCGACCTTCGCCCACAGCTCACGCGCCTGCTGTGCGGTGCCAGCGGCGTCGTGTGCGAGGCCCGGCTCGACCTCGATGGAGACGCGACCGTCACGGCCGCCCGTGGCCTCCGAGACCCCGGCGAAGATGTCGCTCGCGGCGGCGACGTCGTCGGTGGTGATCTCGAAAACGGCGCTCGTGACGTCGGCGCCCGCTGCGGCAAGCTCGCGAATCTGCTCGTCGTACGTCGTGCCGGTCGCCAATGCCGCGGCGAAGATTGTTGGGTTCGTCGTGACACCGACGACGTTGCGCTCGGCGATCAGGCGCTCGAGGCCGCCGGACGTGATTCGGTCGCGGGACAGGTCGTCGAGCCAGATGCTGACGCCGACGTCGCTGAGCCGGGCGGTGGGGGTGCTGGTCATGAGAATCCTTGGTGTGAGTGGTGGCGGTGCGAAAGGAGCGAGGGCGGAGGTCAGCCGGCGGCGAGGGTCTCTCGGGCGGCGGCGACGACCGCGTCGGTGGTGATGCCGAACTCGCGGAAGAGGGTCTGGTAATCGGCGCTGGCGCCGAAGTGCTCGATTGAGACGATGCGGCCGCGGCCACCCACGAATCGGTGCCAGGTGAGTCCGAGACCGGCTTCGACGGCGACGCGCGCCGTCACCGTGGACGGCAGGACGGCCTCCCGGTAGTCGGCCGGCTGCTCGTCGAACCATTCGACGCTCGGCATCGACACCACACGGGCGTGCACGCCCTCCGCGGCGAGCCGCGTCCGGGCCTCAAGGGCCAACTGCACCTCAGAACCGGTGGCGATCAGAATCACGTCGGGCGATCCGTTGGCGGCCTCGGCGAGCACATACCCGCCGCGAGCCGTGTGGCGGGCCGTGGCGAGGGTGTTGCCCTCGGCGTCCCCGTCGCCACGCTCGAAAACCGGAATGTTCTGGCGGGTCAGCGCGAGGCCCACCGGCCGGTCGAAGCGCTCGAGGACGGCGAGCCAGGCGTGCGCCGTCTCGTTCGCGTCCGCCGGGCGCACGATCTCGAGTCCGGGAATCGCGCGCAGCGACGCCAACTGTTCGATGGGCTGGTGGGTCGGGCCGTCTTCACCCAGCGCCACCGAGTCGTGTGTCCACACGTAGGTGACCGGGATGCGCATGAGCGCCGCGAGGCGCACCGACGGGCGCATGTAGTCGCTGAAGATGAGGAACGTGCCGCCGAAGACGCGGGTGCGGCCGTGCAGCGCGATGCCGTTGAGGATCGCGCCCATGGCGTGCTCGCGAATGCCGAAGTGCATGACACGGCCGTACGGCGAGGCGGTCCACTCCTTCGTCGAGTGCTCGCTGGGCGCGAAGGAGCCGCCGTCGTGGATGGTGGTCAGGTTCGACTCGGCAAGGTCGGCCGACCCGCCCCAGAACTCGGGCAGGTGCGGCGCGATCGCATTGATGACCTTGCCGCTGGCGGCGCGGGTCGACACGCTGGTGCCGCCCTCGAAGACGGGAAGTGCGTCGGCGAGGCCGTCGGGCAGTTCACCCGCTTGCATGCGGTCGAACAGGGCCTTCTTCTCCGGGTTAGCACTCGCCCAGGCGTCAAAACGCGTCTGCCACGCAGCGTGACGCTCCGCACCGCGTTCGACGGCCTGGCGGGTGTGCGCGATGACGGCGTCGTCGACGACGAACGTGGCCTCGGGGTCGCGCCCCATGGCCGTCTTCGTCGCGGCGAGTTCGTCTGCGCCGAGAGCCGAGCCGTGGATCTTTCCCGTGTTCTGCTTGGTCGGGGCGGGCCAGCCGATGATGGTCTTCAGCACGATCAGACTCGGCTTCGCCGTCTCCGCTTTCGCCGCCTCGATGGCCGAATACAGTTCGTGAACGTCTTCGACGTACTCGCCCGACTTCTTCCAGTCGACCTCGATGACCTGCCATCCGTACGCGCGGTAGCGCGCGGCGACATCCTCGGTGAAGGCGATGTTCGTGTCGTCCTCGATCGAGATCTGGTTTGAGTCATAGATCGCGATGAGGTTGCCGAGCTGCTGGTGGCCGGCAAGAGAGCCGGCTTCGGAGGTTACGCCCTCCTGAATGTCGCCGTCACCCGCAATGACATACACGTGGTGATCGAAGGGGCTTTCCCCCGCGGGGGCGTCGGGGTCGAGCAGACCGCGTTCGAAGCGCGCGGCGTAGGCGAAGCCGACCGCGGAGGCGAGCCCCTGGCCGAGGGGGCCGGTGGTGATCTCCACGCCGTCGGTGTGGCCATACTCGGGGTGGCCCGGCGTCTTCGAGTCCCAGGTACGCAGCGCCTTGAGGTCGTCGAGTTCGAGCCCGTAGCCGCCAAGGTAGAGCTGCACGTACTGCGTCAGCGAGCTGTGCCCGGCCGACAGGATGAAGCGGTCACGCCCCACCCATTTCGGGTCGCTCGGGTCGTGTTGCATGACCTTTTGGTGCAGCAGGTAGGCGACGGGCGACAGGCTCATCGCGGTGCCCGGGTGGCCGTTACCGACCTTCTCCACGGCGTCGGCGGCGAGCAGGCGGCCCGTGTCGACGGCGGCGGTGTCCAGGTCGTTCCAGGTCAGTTCGGTCATCTCGGCGAAACAGCCTTTCCTCGAATCGGCCGGTGGGCAGGGGCGCTCCTCCGGCATCGTCTCAGCCGTGCCCGGTCATCGGCGACCGTAACCGCGATCCAGCCGGGTGCTAGGCACCCCCGTTCGAGAGACGGAATTCGGCGGTCTGCAGGCACTGCCCAGTATAGGGATGCCCGGAGCGCGCTCCGAGCGCGCTGGCAGCCACCCGGGCGCCCGCCCAGACACGCTCCCGTAGAATGGCGGGCGACCGACGCCCGTCGTGAAGAGGAGACATGGACACAGCGCTCGAGCAGGTCGTCAGCCCCCCACGCCCCTCCCTCCGCCGCACGGTCACCGCTTATGTCGCGTTGACGAAGCCACGCGTGATCGAGTTGCTGCTGGTGACGACCGCGCCAGTGATGATCCTCGCGCAGGGCGGCCTTCCGAGCATCTGGCTCGTTCTGGCGACGCTTCTCGGCGGCTCGCTCGCTGCCGGTTCGGCGAACGCGTTCAACATGGTCATCGATCGCGACATCGACCGGCTGATGAACCGCACCAAGAACCGTCCGCTGGTTACCGGGGAACTCACGGCGCGCCAAGCGACCGTGTTCGCGACCGTCATCGGCGTCGGCTCGATCGTGTGGCTCTGGGCGACCACGAACCTTCTCGCAGCTTCTCTGGCGTTCGCCGCAATTGTGTTCTACGTCGTGATCTACACGCTCGTTCTGAAGCGTCGTACGGAACAGAACATCATTTGGGGTGGGATCGCCGGCTGCTTCCCCGTGCTGATCGGCTGGAGCGCGGTAACCGGGTCGCTCGACTGGGCCCCGATCATCCTGTTCTTGGTCGTTTTCCTCTGGACGCCGCCGCACTACTGGCCGCTGTCGATGCGGTACCGCGACGACTATGCGGAAGCAAGCGTGCCCATGCTCGCTGTCGTGCGCGGGCGTACTGTCGTCGGCGTTCAGGTGGTGCTGTATGCCTGGGCCACCGTGGCGATGTCGCTGCTGCTCATCCCGGTGGCGCCGATGGGGGCGCTCTACACCGCCGTCGCCGTTCTGGCCGGCGGCTGGTTCATCGTCGAGAGCCACCGGCTCTACGGCCGCGCAGCGCGCGGTCTCGACGACGTGTCACCGATGAAGGTGTTCCACGCGAGCATCACGTACCTGACGCTCGTCTTCGTCGCCGTCGGCGTCGACCCGCTGCTGCCCTTCTAGCTCGCGTCCTCCCGGACGCTGCAGCACGAGCACCAGCGTCATGACCGCGACGAGCACGCACGCGAGCACCATGTGGATGCCGACGAGCAGCTCGGGCAGGCCGAGCCGGGCCTGGGCGATGCCCACGGCGATCTGAACAGCCTCGGTCGCCACAAGCCCGACCGTCGCGATGCGCAGGCCGCGGCGGGGAACGCGGAAGGCCCACACCAGCAAGAGCAGCGACAACACGCCCGTCACGTAGGCGGGCCACGAGTGGATGTGCTGGAGCAATTCGGAATCGAGTCCGTTGCGCGCGGCGCCGCCGTCGCCGGCGTGCGGACCGGAACCGGTGACGAGGATGCCAACGAGGACCGTAATCCAGACGCCGACCGCCGTGAGCGCCGCGACGAACCGGAACCGTGCATCCACGACGAATGTGTCGACCTTCCGTCCGCGATAGACCCGCGCCACGAAGACCGTCGCGAGCGCCACGAGAACAGCAGAGACGACAAAGTGCAGCCCGACGACGTAGGGGTTCAAGTTCGTCAAGACGGTGATGCCGCCGATGATGGCCTGAGCAGGGATGCCCAGTCCGAGCGCGACCGTGAGCCGCAACAGTTCGGGCCGTGTACTGCGCATGCGCACGACGAAGAGGAACGCGACGATCGCGATGATGATTAGCACGAAGGTGAGCAGTCGGTTCCCGAACTCGACGACGCCGTGGATGCCCATTTCGGGCGTGGCGACGAACGATTCTTCGGTGCACCGCGGCCACGTGGGGCAGCCGAGCCCCGAACCGGTCAAGCGAACAGCGCCACCCGTGCCGACAATGAGGGTCTGGCTGATGAGAGAGAGCCACGCAAAGACGCGCACGCGGCGGGTGACCTCGGTGGGCAGCCAGCCCACGAAGCGGCGGACGATCGACGGCTTCTGCGCGACCTGCTGACTCACAGCGTGCACCCCTCGTTCTCAGCGGGAGCGCGGTAGACTTTCAGCGCTCACCATCAGTGTTGATCGCGGGCGTCACCGCGACACTGCGCGGGCGCCGACCCGCCTGGAGCCCAGTGTACGTGGGGCTCCTTGAGCATCAGCCCCGAACGCGCCCGGCCCCGCCGGTCGCGGGAATGCCTGGCAGACCGACTCGGTTTTGTCAGGCGACAGAGAGGAACGCGACATGTCTGACGTGCTCATCGACCGCCCCGAACTGGAAGGGCTCGGTCAATACGAGTTCGGCTGGTCCGACAGCGACGCAGCCGGCGCCTCCGCTCGCCGCGGCATCAACGAAGAGGTTGTCACCGACATCTCGCAGAAGAAGAACGAGCCCGCATGGATGCTCGAACAGCGTCTCAAGGGCTACAAGCTGTTTCAGCGCAAGCCCATGCCGACGTGGGGGAGTGACCTCTCGGGCATCGATTTCGACAACATCAAGTACTTCGTCCGCACCACCGAGAAGCAAGCGACGAGTTGGGAAGAGCTCCCCGACGACATCAAGAACACGTACGAGCGTTTGGGTATCCCCGAGGCCGAGCGCCAGCGCCTCGTCGCGGGTGTCGCAGCACAGTACGAGTCGGAGGTCGTGTACCACCAGATCCGTGAAGACCTGGAGGCCCAGGGCGTCATCTTTATGGACACCGACACGGCCTTGCGCGAGCACCCCGAGTTCTTCGAGGAGTACTTCGGCACCGTCATTCCCGCGGGCGACAATAAGTTCGCGGCGCTGAACACGGCCGTGTGGTCGGGTGGCTCCTTCGTCTACGTGCCCCCGGGCGTTCACGTCGAGATTCCGCTGCAGGCCTACTTCCGCATCAACACCGAGAACATGGGCCAGTTCGAGCGCACCCTGATCATTGCCGACGAGGGTTCGTACGTGCACTACATCGAGGGCTGCACTGCTCCGATCTACAAGAGCGACTCGCTGCACTCGGCCGTGGTCGAGATCATCGTGAAGAAGAACGCCCGCGTTCGCTATACGACGATCCAGAACTGGTCGAATAACGTCTACAACCTCGTCACGAAGCGCGCGGTCGCTCACGAGGGCGCGACGATGGAGTGGGTCGACGGCAACATCGGCTCGAAGGTCACGATGAAGTACCCGTCGATCTTCCTCATGGGCGAGCACGCGAAGGGCGAGACCCTGTCGGTGGCCTTCGCCGGTCCCGGCCAGCACCAGGATGCGGGCGCGAAGATGATCCACATGGCGCCGCACACGACGTCGTCGATCGTCTCGAAGTCGATCGCGCGCGGCGGTGGCCGTGCGGGCTACCGCGGCGAGGTGCGCGTTGATCAGAACGCCCATCACTCGGCGAACACCGTGCGCTGTGACGCGCTGCTGGTCGACACGATTTCGCGATCGGACACCTACCCGGCGATCGACATCCGCGTCGACGACGTTCAGCTCGGCCACGAGGCGACCGTGTCGCGCGTGAGCGAGGAGCAGCTGTTCTACCTGCAGTCGCGAGGGCTCCCCGAAGACGAGGCCATGGCCATGATCGTGCGCGGGTTCATCGAGCCCATCGCCCGCGAGCTGCCTATGGAGTACGCGCTTGAACTCAACAAGCTCATCGAGATGAGCATGGAAGGATCCGTCGGCTAAATGTCCGCCACGAATACCGCACCGACCGTCCCCGGCGCTGCGGCCCACTCGCATGGGCCCGGATCGCCCGTCCCCGTTCAGACCCGCTCCGAGCGTTTCCGGTCAACGAATCACGCCGACTTCCCGGCCGTCACCGGTCGCGAGGCCGAGTGGAAGCTGACCCCCGTCGACAAGGTCCGCGACCTGATCGACGGCGAACTCGACGGTTCAGCAATGCCGACGACCGTCACAGAGGCCCCCGGCGTCAGCGTCGAATGGGTTCCCATTGAGGATGCTCGGGTCGGCTCGGCTGGGACGCCGGAAGACCGCGCGTCAGCCAACGCGTGGACCCGCACCGAGAAGGCGCTCGTCGTCTCCCTCCGCACGGAGGAGCACACGGAGGTCACGATCGACCGGACGGGTGCCGACCACCAGCCGCGCGCTGCTCACACCGTGATCGTGGCGAAGCCGAACTCGCGTGGGCTCGTCATCATCGACAACCGAGGTAGCGCTCGACTGAGCGAGAACGTGGAGATCGTGGCGGAGGACGGGTCACACCTGACCGTCGTGAGCCTGCAGGAGTGGGACGACGACAGCGTCCACCTGTCGGCCCAGTTCGCGCGCGTCGACAAGAGCGCGACGCTCACCCACCTGGTCGTGTCGCTCGGCGGTTCCGTCGTGCGCGTGAACCCATCGGCCGCTCTCGCGGGTGACGGCGCAACCGGCAACCTCTACGGCCTCTACTTCAGTGACGCCGGCCAGCACCTCGAGCAGCAGGTCTTCGTTCACCACGTCGCTCCGCACACCGTGAGCGATGTGCTCTACAAGGGTGCGTTGAACGGGCAGGGTGCCCGCACGGTGTGGATTGGTGACGTGCTGATTGGGCGCGACGCCACCGGGACCGACTCCTACGAGGCGAACCGCAATCTTGTTCTGAGTGACGGCACGCGCGCCGACTCGATCCCGAACCTCGAGATCGAGACGGGCGACATTGCGGGTGCCGGGCACGCAAGTGCGACCGGCCGCTTCGACGATGAGCAACTCTTCTATCTGCGTTCGCGCGGTATCGCCGAGAATGAGGCGCGTCGACTGGTCGTGCTCGGCTTCCTGCTCGAGATCGTGCAGAAGATCGGCCAGGCCGAGCTTGAGCAGCGACTTGTTGCCGCCGTCGAGGCGGAGCTCGACGCCGTGGAGAGCATCTGATGGCCGCGCAGCGCGTCTGCTCCGAGAGCGAGTTGAGCGTGTCGACCGCCATGAAGGTCGTGCTCGACGGCAAGCCCATTGCCGTTGTGCGCGACTCGTCTGGTCAGGTCCACGCCATCGGAGATACGTGCACGCACGGCGACATCTCGCTGAGCGAGGGCTTCGTCGAGGATTCCACCCTCGAGTGCTGGGCTCACGGCTCGAAGTTTGAGCTCGCGACCGGCAAGCCCCTGAATTTCCCGGCCTACGAGCCCGTTCCCGTCTACACCGTCACGGTCGAGGGCGGCGACGTGTTCGTCGACCCTGACGCGATCATCACCCCCTAAGCCGGCCCACCGCATCCCGATCTGCGCCCGCCAGAGGGCCCCACGAACCGAAAGAAGAGTTGAGAACCATGGCCACGTTGACCATCAAGGACCTGCACGTCAGCATCGAGACCGACCAGGGCCCGAAGCCGATCCTGCGCGGCGTCGACCTCACCATCAACCAGGGCGAGATCCACGCCGTCATGGGCCCGAACGGCTCGGGCAAGTCGACGCTCGCCTACACGATCGCCGGTCACCCGCGCTATATCGTCGACTCGGGTTCCATCGAGCTCGATGGCGAAGATGTGCTCGAGATGAGCGTGGACGAGCGCGCGAAGGCGGGTCTGTTTCTCGCGATGCAGTACCCGGTCGAGATTCCGGGCGTCACGGTGTCGAACTTCCTCCGCACCGCAAAGACGGCGCTCGACGGCGAGGCCCCGCCCGTGCGCACCTGGATCAAGGACCTGCGCGGATCCATGCAGGCGCTGCAGATGGACCAGTCGTTCGCCGAGCGCAACGTCAACGAAGGGTTCTCCGGCGGCGAGAAGAAGCGCCACGAGATCGTTCAGCTTGAGCTGCTGAAGCCGAAGTTTGCGGTGCTCGACGAGACCGACTCCGGGCTCGACGTCGACGCACTGAAGATTGTGTCGGAGGGCGTGAACCGCGCGAAGGAGTCAAACAACCTGGGTGTCCTGCTCATCACCCACTACACGCGCATCCTGCGGTACATCACGCCCGACTTCGTGCACGTCTTCGTCGACGGCAAGATCGCGGAAGAGGGCGGCCCCGAGCTCGCCGAGCGTCTCGAAGACGAGGGATACGTGCGCTACCAGCAGGCGACCGCGTAGGCTGACGACATGCCCACTGCACTCGAACCGGCTCTGTTCGACGAGGTCGAAGAGGGTCTGAAGAACGTCGTCGACCCCGAGCTCGGCGTCAACATCGTCGACTTGGGGCTCGTCTACGACCTCGCCTGGGACGACGAAGCGGACGCGCTCATCGTGTCGATGACGCTGACCAGCGCGGGATGCCCCCTGACCGACGTCATCGAAGAGTCGGTGGCGAACTCGCTCGACGGCATCGTCAAGCAGTTCCGCATCAACTGGGTGTGGATGCCGCCGTGGGGCCCCGAACGCATCACCGACGACGGTCGTGACATGATGCGCGCGCTGGGATTCAGTATTTAGCGCCACGAACATGACGAAGGCCCCGCCGAATGACCGGCGGGGCCTTCGCGCGTCTGAGGCGGAGGCTAGGAGTTGCGGCGGTTCCCGACGGCCTTCCAGGCGAGCGGAAGGATCGCCGCAGCGATCGCTGCCTTGATTACGCCGCCGATGATGAAGGGGTAGAAGCCGGCCATCAGAACGCTGTTCAGGTCGTTCGGTAGTCCGAGCTGCCCCAGCGACATGGCCAGCCAGGGCAGACCAACGGCGAAAACGACAAGCGATCCGCCGATGAACGTCACAGCGGGCTTTAGCCAACCGCGGTCCCACTCACGCTCCGCAGCCCATCCGACGATCGCGGCGGCGAGGATGAAGCCGAGGATGTAGCCGCCCGTCGGGCCGGCAATGACCGTCCAGCCGGAAGACGCATCGCTGAACACCGGGAGGCCGAGGCCGCCAACGAGGGCGTACAGGGCCATTGAGATGGCGCCTCGGGCAGCGCCGAGCGACGCGCCGACGAGCAGCACCGCCAGAGTCTGCCCGGTCACCGGGACCGGCCACAGCGGCACGGCGACCTGGGCAAGAACGGCGGTGAGAGCGACACCCGTCGTGATGGTTGCCACGTCGGCAACAATTCCGCGAGGGACGACGCGGTCGATGAGAACGGGACGCGGGGCCGCGAGAGAGAGGCTGGTCATGGGGCTCCTCGGGTGGGGTCGGGAGTCGGTAGGTGGCGGTCGGCGCTGAGCGCCAACCCCCGTAGACTATCCCGCTGGCCCCCACAGAGCGGGCCTATCGAACCCCACCAAAGAATCGGACATTCGCTGTGCTCGCTGTGCAAGACCTCGAGATCCGGGTCGGCGCACGCCTGCTGATGGAGAACGTGTCCTTCCGCGTCGCCGCCGGCGACAAGATCGGGCTGGTCGGCCGCAACGGGGCGGGCAAGACGACGCTCACCAAAGCTCTCGCGGGCGATTCGTTGCCGACCGGCGGCAGCATTACGCGTTCGGGTGAGATCGGCTACCTCCCGCAGGACCCGCGCGCCGGCGACCCCGAGCAGTTGGCGCGCACGCGCATCCTCGACGCCCGAGGGCTCGGCACGATCGTCGCCGACATGACGACCGCAAGCCACGAGATGGCGAGCGACGACCCGGCGATCGCCGACCGCGCCATGCGTCGCTACAGCCGCCTCACCGACCAGTTCCAGTCGCTCGGGGGCTACGCCGCCGAGGCCGAGGCCGCTGCCATCGCCAGCAACCTGGCACTTCCCGACCGCATTCTCAGCCAGCCGCTGAAGACGTTGTCCGGCGGTCAGCGCCGCCGTATCGAGCTCGCGCGCATCCTGTTTTCCGACGCCGAGACGATGATCCTGGACGAGCCGACGAACCACCTCGACGCCGACTCGGTGGTCTGGCTGCGCGACTTCCTGAAGGCCTACTCGGGCGGCGTGATCGTCATCAGCCACGACGTGCACCTCGTCGAGGAGACCGTCAATCGTGTCTTCTATCTCGATGCCAACCGCCAGGTCATCGACATCTACAACATGGGCTGGAAGCACTACCTGCGCCAGCGCGAGGCCGACGAAGAGCGCCGCAAGAAGGAGCGCGTCAACGTCGAGAAGAAGGCGACCGCCCTGCAGTTGCAGGCTGCGCGCTTCGGTGCGAAGGCATCGAAGGCGGCGGCCGCCCACCAGATGGTTGCGCGCGCTGAACGGATGCTTGCGGGCCTCGACGAGGTGCGCGCGGTCGATCGCGTGGCCAAGCTCCGCTTCCCGGAGCCCGCGCCGGTCGGCAAGACCCCGCTGCAGGCGAGGAATCTGTCGAAGAGTTACGGCTCGCTCGAGATTTTCACCGCCGTCGACCTCGCTGTGGACCGTGGATCGCGGGTCGTCATCCTCGGCCTCAATGGCGCGGGCAAGACGACGTTGCTGCGCATCCTTGCGGGGGTCGATCAGCCGGACACGGGCGAGCTCGAACCGGGGCACGGCCTGCGCATCGGCTACTACGCGCAGGAGCACGAGACGCTCGACGTGAACCGCAGCGTGCTTCAGAACATGATGAGCGCATCCGAGTCGATCACCGAGCGGGAGGCGCGCAGCGTCCTCGGCTCGTTCCTGTTCGTCGGCGACGACGTGCAGAAGCCGGCCGGGGTGCTGTCCGGCGGCGAGAAGACGCGCTTGTCGCTCGCGATGCTCGTCGTATCGAAGGCGAACCTTCTGCTGCTCGATGAGCCGACCAACAACCTCGACCCGGCAAGCCGCGAGGAGATCCTCGGCGCACTCGCCAACTACTCGGGAGCGGTCATCCTCGTCAGTCACGACGAGGGGGCAGTGGAGGCGCTGAATCCGGAGCGCGTGCTGATCATGCCCGACGGGGTCGAAGATCTTTGGACGGCCGACTACGCCGAGCTGATCTCGCTCGCCTGACCGTGGTCAGCGCGTTGCCGAGTCGAGCAGCGCGTCTTCTTCTTCGTCATCGGTCGGCCGCGAACGCCGACGCTTCGGGGGCGGAACCGGCTCGCCGGACTCCGCGGCGCGCAGCACACGCAGCTCCTGCCGAATCGCCCACCCGAAGCCGATGAAGCCGAGCAGGGCGAAGACGTACCACTGGAAGGTGTAGCTGAGGTGCGGCCCCTCGTTGATCTCGGGGCGCGCCGCGGCCTGCGGGCTCGTCGCCGGTGAGGGGGATTCTTCCGCCAGCTGCAGGTACGCCCCCTCCACCACATCGTCGCCGAGATTGTCCGCGATCGTGGGCAGGTGGATCGTCGCGATCTGGCCGTCCGGCGCGCCACGGCCGGGAATGGTGGGCTCGCTCGGGCGGATACGCCCGACAACGTCGACCCTGCCACTCGGGGCCGTCGGCACGATGTCGGGGGAGTCCTGGGCCGAGCCGACGGGTAACCAGCCACGGTTCACGATCACGAGTCCGCCGTCGTCGAGTCGCAACGGCACGATGACCTCGAATCCGGGCTGCCCCGAGCGCGGTCGTGCCCGCACGAGCAGCTGCTCGTCGAGTACGTACTCACCACTGACGGCGACGGGCTGCCACTCATCGTCGGGGCGGAAAGCGTCTCTGTTCGGCAGGGCCTCGTCGAGCGAGACGGGAGCGGCGTCGTAGTTGTTCTCGATGCGTTCGATGGCGGCGACCGCCTGCTCGCGGCGGTTCCACTGCCAGACGCCCAAGAGCGAACAGATCACAGCGAAAACAACGGTGACGGCGAAGTAGCCGAGCCACCGCTTCGTCAGCGCAATCTGCAGGATGCTCACGGGGTGTCATTCTGCCCGACCGCGTCGGGCAGCTGGTCGACGACGACGCCCGCCGGGGTGATCGCGACGGGAAAACCGCGCTGGTCGACGAAGTCGTAGAGGTAGTCGCGGTGCTCGTCGCAGGCAAGCCACACCTTCACGCGGGAGACGTCGTGAATTTTCGGATTACGCCAGTTCACGGCCCAGGCCGCGTCGGCACGGCACCCGCTTCGCGAGCAGCGCAGCCCCGAGATCTCACCCGGGAGGCCGATCACGACTGGGGGCCCTGCCCCGACAGCAGAATTGACCCGGGGCGCTCGACCTGGTCGCCTCCCGTGCGGGTGACCTGGTTCGCGGCGATCACGGCGAAGTAGGGCAGGAAGACGGCGCCGAGCGCGGGAATCAGTAGCCACCAGCCGGGCGTGTAGAAGCACGCGATGATGCACACCACCCGGATTCCCATCGAGGTGGCGTACTTGATCATGCGCGATTTCCGCTCCTCGTCGGGAGCGTCACTGAGGCTCGTGATCACGCTCGTGGATGCGGCCTTCTGCTTCATCGTGAAGCGATGCTAACCCCGCTTCCCTGCTAATAGGCTTGATGGTTATGAGTACCCAGCGCACCGTTCTCGTCACCGGCGGCAATCGCGGCATCGGCCGCGCAATCGCGGAACAGTTTCTCGCCGAGGGGCACCGCGTCGCGGTGACCGCGCGGTCGGGCGAGGGTCCCGAGGGCTCGTTGACCGTCACGGCCGACGTGACCGACGCCGCATCGCTGGATGCCGCGTTCACCGAAGTGGAGACACAGTACGGCCCCGTCGAGGTCGTTGTGGCAAACGCGGGGATCACCCGCGACACGTTGCTGCTGCGCATGAGCGAGGACGACTTCACCGACGTCATCGACACGAACCTGACGGGAGCGTTCCGCACCGTCAAGCGCGCATCCAAGGGGATGCTGAAGGCGCGTTTCGGCCGCATCATTCTGATTTCGAGCGTGGTCGGCCTCTACGGCTCGGCCGGCCAGGTGAATTACTCGGCGTCGAAGGCGGCGCTCGTCGGTATGGCACGCTCGCTGACCCGCGAGCTCGGGGGCCGCGGCATCACCGCCAACGTGGTCGCACCGGGATTCATCGAGACCGACATGACCGCGGCACTGCCGGAAGACCAGCAGAAGGCGTACCAGGACGCCATTCCGGCCGGTCGCTTCGCGACTCCCGTCGAGGTGGCGCGCGTCGTCACTTGGCTGGCGGGCGACGACGCTGGCTACATCTCTGGAGCAGTGATCCCGGTCGATGGCGGCCTGGGCATGGGGCACTAACCCCGCAAGCCCAGCAGGGGCAATACGGCGCTGAGGTCGCGCTCGTCGACTGCGACGTGCGCACCTTCCCGCACGACCGGCTTCGCGCAGAACGCGACCGACAGTTGTGCGGCACGCATCATCGCCAGGTCGTTCGCGCCGTCGCCGACCGCGATCGTGCGCGCGAGCGGCACGCCGAAGTGGTGGGCCCACTCGCGGAGCGCGGCGGCCTTGGCGTCCGCGTCGATGACCGGACCGGTCGTGCGGCCGGTGAGGCACGCATCCGCGACCTCCAAGCGGTTCGCGCGGTGAGCATCCAGACCGAGAGCGTCGGCGATCGGGTCGAGTAGTTCGTGAAAGCCGCCGGAGACGACCGCGATCACTCCGTCGGCCGCGTGCACCCCGTCGACGAGATCGCGCGCACCGGCGGTCAGCGAGATGCGGGATGCGGCGCTCGCGAGGCGTTCGACGGGTAGGCCGGCGAGGGTCGACACCCGTTCCGCGAGACTGTCGACAAAGTCGAGCTCCCCGGCCATCGCCCGCTCCGTGATGCGCGCCACTTCGACGCCGCAGCCGGCCTCGTCGGCGATGAGTTCGATCGCCTCCTCGTTGATGAGCGTGGAGTCCACATCGAGCACCACGAGAAATCGCGCCACGCTCGCCTCACTTTCCTTGCGCCCGCGCGGGCGCGGGCGGGCACTACGCGACGGTTTGGCCCTTGCCGACCACCACGATTCCAGTTTCGGTCACCGTGAACCCTCGGGCTCGGTCGGCGGCGTGATCGACGCCCACCTGCGCTCCGGGGGCGACGACGACCTCCTTGTCGAGAATAGCCCGCGTGACGACAGCGCCCGCGCCGATCTGAGCCTTCTCGAACACGATGGAGTCAACGATGCGGGCGGACTCCGCGATGACCCCCGAACCGAGCACGCTGCGTTCGATGTGGCTACCGGAGAGCACCGAGCCAAGCGACACGATCGAGTCGATGACGGAACCGACTTCGCCTTTCGCATCGCGCACAAACTTGGCGGGTGGCAGGTTCAGTTGCTGCGTGAAGATCGGCCACTCGGCGTTGTACAGGTTGAAGACGGGGAGGGCCGAGATGAGGTCTTGGTGGGCGTCGAAGAACGACTCAATGGTTCCGACGTCGCGCCAGTAGTACTTGTCGCGGTCGGTCGAGCCGGGCACATCGTTGCGGTTTAGGTCGTAGACGTACGCCTCACCGCGGTCGACGAAGGCGGGAACGATGTCGCCGCCCATGTCGTGCTTCGAATTCTCGATGTCCGCGTCGCGCGTCACCGCGTCGATCAGCACGTCGGCGTCGAACACGTAGTTGCCCATGGACGCGAGAATTTCGTGTGGCGAGTCGGCGAGGCCGAGAGCGTCGGTCGGCTTCTCGCGGAACGCCGCGATGCGCTGCGGGTTCGCGGGGTCGGTCTCGATGACGCCGAACTGGTCGGCCAGGCTGATCGGCTGGCGAATTCCGGCCACCGTGACCCCGGCCCCGTTCTCGATGTGCGCGTCGATCATCTGCCGGAAGTCCATGCGATAGACGTGATCGGCGCCGACCACGACGACGATGTCGGGCTTTTCATCGCGAATCAGATTGAGGCTCTGGAAGATGGCGTCCGCCGAACCGGAAAACCAGCGCTTGCCGACGCGCTGCTGAGCAGGAACCGACGCCACGTAGGCGTTCAGCATGCCGCTGAGGCGCCACGTTTGCGATACGTGACGGTCGAGCGAGTGGCTCTTGTACTGCGTGAGAACGACCACCTGGCGAAGCCCCGAGTTGATCAGGTTCGACAGGGCGAAATCGATCAGGCGGTAGCCGCCCGCAAACGGCACCGCGGGCTTCGCCCGGTCGACGGTGAGGGGCATCAGGCGCTTTCCTTCGCCGCCAGCGAGCACGATTCCGAAGATCTTGGGAGAGGCCATGACACCCACAGTAGGCGAGGGGTGAGCGCCGTACTAGGGTCATCCGCATGCGCGTCGACGTCATTTCTCGTGAGTATCCGCCGGAGGTCTACGGAGGGGCCGGTGTGCACGTCGCCGAATTGGTGCGCGCGCTACGGCAGCGCCTCGATGTGCGGGTGCGCTGCTTCGGTCAGCCCAGGCAGGAGGCTCACACGCACGCCTACCTCGTGCCCGGTGCGCTGTCGAGCGCGAACCCGGCGCTCGCGACCCTCGGCGTTGACTTGGCGATCGCCGAAGATGTCGACGGCGCCGATCTCGTGCACTCGCACACCTGGTACGCGAACACCGCCGGGCACCTCGCGCAGCTGCTGCACGACGTACCTCACGTCGTCACGGCCCACAGCCTCGAGCCGCTGCGACCGTGGAAGGCCGAGCAGCTCGGTGGCGGCTACCGCGTCTCGCGCTGGATCGAGAAGACCGCCTTCGAGTCGGCTAACGCCGTCATCGCCGTGAGCGATGGCATGCGCCGCGACATTCTGCGCTGCTACCCCGAGCTTGACGAGCAGAAGGTCACGACCATCCACAACGGCATCGACCTGGAGCGCTGGCAGCGCACGATCGATCACGAGGCCGTGCGCGGTCTCGGCATCGATCCCGACCGCCCCACCGTGGCGTTCGTCGGTCGAATCACCCGCCAGAAGGGCCTGCCATACCTGCTCGAGGCTGCCCGCCGCTTGCCGAAGGACGTGCAGCTCGTGCTGTGTGCCGGCGCGCCGGACACTCCCGAAATTCTCCGCGAGGTGCAGAACGGGGTGGCCGCGCTGCAGACGGAACGCACAGGTGTCGTCTGGATCGAGCGGATGCTCGCCCCACGGGAGCTCGCGGCAGTGCTGTCGCACGCCACCGCGTTCGTGTGCCCGAGTGTCTACGAGCCGCTCGGCATCGTGAACCTCGAGGCGATGGCCTGCGGTGTGGCGGTCGTCGGCACCGACACCGGCGGTATCCCCGAAGTCGTGGAGGACGGCGTCACGGGACGCCTTGTGCCGATCGACCAGGTGAATGACGGAACCGGCACGCCGCTTGATCCGGAGCAGTTTGTGAGCGACCTGGCGCGCATCCTCGAGGAGGTCGTCATGGACGAGCCCCGAGCGCACGCGATGGGGGAGGCGGGCAGGCGCCGCGCCGAGGAAATGTTCTCGTGGGATCGCATCGCGGAACGCACCGACGCGCTCTATCGCAGCCTCGTCTGACCGCGACGGTGCCCTAGGCTGGAGGCACCATGGCGCGTGTTCTCGACTTCGACGATGTTTCTCTGACGCGGGGCGACACCCGCATCCTCGACGGCGTTTTCTGGCAGGTCGAGGACGATCAGCGCTGGGTCGTGCTCGGGCCGAACGGCGCCGGGAAAACCACGCTTCTGCAGCTCGCGGCCTCGCACCTGCACCCCTCGACCGGTCACGTCCGCGTGCTCGACGAGGAGTTGGGACACAGCGACGTGCGCGAACTGCGCCCCCGAATCGGCTTCGCCTCCACGGCGCTCGCGCGGCAGCTGCCCGTCGACGAGCGGGTCCTCGACGTCGTCATGACGGCCGCCCACTCGGTCACCGGCCGCTGGAATGAAGAGTACGAAGAGGTCGACGAGCGGCGCGCCCGCCGCGTGTTGCGCGAGTGGAAGCTTGAAGAATTCGCCGAGCGCACCTTCGGCACGCTGAGCGATGGCGAGCAGAAGCGCGTGCAGATCGCCCGGTCGATCATGACCGACCCCGAGCTGCTCCTGCTGGACGAGCCGGCGGCGAGCCTTGACCTCGGAGCTCGTGAAGAGCTAGTGCGGCTGTTGGGCGCGTACGCCTCCGAGCCGAGTTCGCCCGCGATGGTGATGGTGACCCACCACGTGGAGGAGATTCCCGCTGGCTTCACCCACGCGCTACTGCTCGCCCACGGCCGGGTCGTCGCAGCAGGCAAGCTCGACGAGGTCCTCACGAGTGATCGGCTCAGTGAGGCGTTTGGCGTCGGGTTGAACGTGTGGCGCGACGGCGACCGCTTCGTGGCACGCGCCTCCTGATCGTTTTCGCTCTGCTAGACTCGTGTGTCGGCCCAACGGCCGTATCCGCGTGCCCCGAATCCGGGGAAATCCACCTCCGACACATCTCAAGGACCAACGAATGAAGGCTGACATCCACCCCGACTACGCGCCCGTGGTGTTCCGCGACCTGGCGTCGGGCGAGACCTACCTCACCCGTTCGACGGTCACGAGCGACAAGACGATCGAGCTCGACGGCGTGACCTACCCCGTCATCGACGTCGAAATCTCGGCCGCCTCGCACCCGTTCTACACGGGCAAGCAGCGCATCATGGACTCGGCCGGCCGCGTCGAGAAGTTCAACAAGCGCTTCAAGAACTTCGGCGGCTAAGCCCCGATTCTTCCCGCGAATGGCCCCGCTTCGGCGGGGCCATTCGTCGTTTGCGGCTCCGGACTGCGTCGACTCCGAACTGTGGCCGCTTTGGACTGTCGCTGCGGGCAGAGCAACCAAGGCACGCTGGCCGGCTAGTGCTCGGACAGCGCCCGTCGATGGCGCACCTCGGGGATGACCTCGTCGTCGCCCACAGGCAGATACTTTTCGCCGCCGTCAGCGATCCACCCGTGCGTTGTGTAGAAGCCAACCGCACGCGCGTTGTCCCGCAGCACCCAGAGGTATCCGGCACGGAAGCCCTCCGAAGCCAGTTCGCTCTCTACACGGGCGAGAAGGGCGGCGCCGACCCCGTGCGACCACCAGTCGGGATGGACGTACAGACCCGCAAGTTCCCCGTCGTGGCGTGCACCGGAATCGCGGCCGGAGCCGAACGACGCCCAGCCAACGATCCGACCAGCGGCCTCCGCCACGATCAACCGATGGCTGGGGCCGTGCGGGCCGTCCGTCGGTTCACCGGTGAGTGATGCGGAAATCCACTCCGACCATCCGGTCGAGCGCTCCGTGAGCGAGAGTGCGTCGAGCATCTCCTTTGGCAGCAGACCGGTGTATGCGACCTTCCACGCCCCGATGTGCACCGCCGCGACACCCTCTGCGTCATCGACGGAGGCCCAGCGTAGTGAGATGTCAGCAGAACAAACCATGACCCCGCCCGGCCTCAGGAGGTGCGCAGCGGCCAGCCGCGATCGGCGGTGAAATTCTGGTCTTTGGATGCGCGCATCCACGATTCGAAGCTGTCGGCCTGTTGTTGGTGCCACACGGCCTGCTGCGCGTGCAGTTCGGCGAGCGTACCCGGCAGATCGTCGGCCCACCGCTCGATGAGCGCGCGGGCGACGTGGCCCGCGCCGATTGCGTCGACGCTAGCGTCGTGTGCGCCGTCGAGGGTGACGCCGTAGTGGGCGCTGACGGCCTCCAGCGTGCGTTTGCCTTTGCGGTATCGGTCGACGGCCTTGTCAATGACGAGCGGGTCGATGACGAGCGGCGGTGACACGAACGGCCCGGCGTGATGCCGCTTCGCTTCGTGTCTCAACAGGGTCAGGTCGTACGGCGCGTTGTAGACCACGAGCGGCAGGCCGTCTGCCGAGCGCGCAGCGAGTTCGTCGACGATCTCGCGCACGACGGTGGCCGCCGGGCGCCCCTCGGCACGAGCGCGCTCGGTGGTGACGCCGTGGATCGCTGCGGCCCCCGCGGGGATCTCCACCCCCGGGTCGGCCAACCACGACCGGCTGGACACCAGCGTGCCGTCGGCACCGAGAACGCCGACGAATGCCGTGACGATGCGTGCGGTCGTGACATCGACACCCGTCGTCTCGAGGTCGAAGACGGCGAGAGCCGGAGGAGTGAGCGTCATGCGCGGAGGCTACTCGGTGCCGCCGACACCGGCGGGGCGCTCGATGTGCAACCAGAAGAAGCTCTGGGTACCCATGGTCAGCGTCACGCGACCGTCGTCAGTCACCGACGGGAACTGCGCTCCGCCGAACAGGTCGAACAGCTCGGAGTTCGCGTTTGCGGCACCGAGGTCGATCGTGGCCGAGGTGGGGTTGTGGGCAAACGAGAAGACGCACAAGACGCGCTCTGGCCGATCGCCCATGGGTCCACCGGAGCCCTCGTACTCACGCACGAACGCGAGAACCGACTCGTTGTCGGTCTCGAGCACCCGAATCGAGCCCAGGCCAAAGGCGGGGTGCGCCTTGCGCACGTGAATGACGTTGCGAATCCAGTGCAGCAGCGATCGCGGCTGAGCCAGCTGCGTTTCGACGTTGATCTGGTTGTAGTGGAACACGAGCGACTGCACGACCGGGAGGTAGAGCTTGCCGGGGTCGGCGTGCGAGAAGCCGGCGTTGCGGTCGGGCGTCCACTGCATGGGGGTACGCGAGCTGTCGCGGTCGGGCAGCCAGATGTTGTCGCCCATGCCGATCTCGTCGCCGTAGTACAGGAACGGGCTACCGTTCAGGCTGAACAGCAGGGCGTGCGCGAGTTCGAGTTCGGCGCGCGAGTTGTCGAGCAGCGGTGCGAGGCGCCGACGAATACCGATGTTGGCGCGCATGCGCGGGTCGTAGGCGTACCAGCCGTACATTGCCTGGCGGTATTCCTCGCTCACCATCTCGAGGGTGAGTTCGTCGTGGTTGCGCAAGAACACGCCCCACGCTGAGCCCTCCGGCGCGTTGGTCTCCTCGGAGAGTTGGCGCTGCAACTCGGTGGCCTGCTGGCTGCGCAGCGCGTAGAAGATGCGCGGCATGACGGGGAAGTCGAACGCCATGTGGCACTCGGGCTCCTCGTCGGTGCCGAAGAACTCGACGACCTCGTGAGGCCACTGGTTTGCCTCGGCGATGAGCACCCGGCCGGGGTACTCGGTGTCGACCATCTGCCGCAGCTTCTTGATGAACTCGTGGGTTTCGGGTTCGCTCTCGCCCGTGCCGCCGTCCGACTCGTAGAGGTAGGGGATCGCGTCGAGACGGAACCCGTCGACACCGAGGTCGGCCCAGAACCGCACGACGTCGAAGATCTCGTCGTGCACCTTCGGGTTCTCGAAGTTCAGGTCGGGCTGGTGCGAGAAGAAGCGGTGCCAGTAAAACTGTCGGCGCTCGGCGTCGAACGCCCAGTTCGACTCCTCCGTGTCGACGAAGATGATGCGAACGTCTTCGTACTTCTCGTCGGTGTCGCTCCACACGTAGTAGTCCCCGTATGGCCCCTCCGGGTCGCTGCGCGACGCCTGGAACCAGGGATGCTGGTCGGAGGTGTGGTTGATGACGAGGTCGATCACGATGCGCATGTTGCGCTCGTGGGCCTTCGTCACGAGCTCGCGGAATTCGTCGATCGTGCCGAACTCGGGCAGGATCGCGCGGTAGTCGCTCACGTCGTAGCCGCCATCGCGGAGGGGTGACTGGAAGAACGGGGGAAGCCACAGGGCATCCACACCCAACCACTGCAGGTAGTCGAGCTTCGAAATGAGGCCCGCCAGGTCGCCGGTGCCGTCGCCGTTGGAATCGACGAAAGAGCGCACCATCACCTCGTAGAACACGCTGCGGCGGTGCCACTGCGGGTCGAGGGTGAGACCGGGCAGGGTGATGGGTGCCGTGAAGTTCACTGCGCTCCTCGAGACGACGATCGGGGTGGGGCGCTACCCACTGTAGACGGCGCCGCCCGCCCAGCTGAACGGCCCGCCGCACCTAGACTGGGCGGCGATGAGCACCCCTGCACCGCACGCCGCGCTGCTCGCCGCTGTTCCCCGCCGCGAGCGCACCGTTGAGGTGCTCGGCACTCACACTCACCTCGTCGAATACGGGCCGAGCGACGCGGCAACGACTGTCGTCGTGGTGCACGGCTTTCGCGGCGACCACCACGGGCTCGAACCGGTGGTCGCGCGCCTCCCGCAGCTGCGCATCCTCGCCCCCGATCTGCCGGGTTTCGGGGCCTCGACGCCGTTCCCCGATCGCCCCCACGACATCGACGGCTACGCGGCGTGGCTCGACGCGCTGTTGGCGGCCGAAGGGCTGACCGGGCATGCGGTTCTGCTCGGGCACTCATTCGGCACGATCGTGGTCAGCGCGGCTGTTGCGGCCGGCACCTCCACTCCCGCGGTGATTCTGGTCAACCCGATCGGCGCTCCCGCCCTGTCGGGGCCCCGCGGTGTTCTGACCCGCGCCGCCATCGGCTTCTATCGCGTGGGCGCAGCGCTCCCCGAGCGCGCCGGGTTCGCCGTGCTCCGCAGCAGGCTCGTGACGCGCGTCATGAGTGTGTCGATGGCAAAGACCCGCAACACCGACCTTCGGCGCTGGATTCACGCCGAACACGACCGGTACTTCTCGGGGTTTGCGAACCGCGACATGCTGCTGGAGGCGTTCCGAGCATCCGCGTCGCATGATGTGTCTGAGTACGCGGACCGCGTCATTCCGCGCACGCTGTTGGTTGCCGCGACGCTCGACGACATCACTCCGATCGAGGCGCAGCGCCGCCTCGTCACGCTGTTTCCGGATGCGCGGCTCGTCGAGATCGCGGACGTCGGCCACCTGATTCACTACGAGAAGCCGGCCGAGGCGGCGGAGGCGATCACGGAGTTTCTCGCGTGAGGGTCGCCGTCGACTGCCGCTACACGCGGCTCGAGCGGCACGACGGCATCAGCCGGTTCACCGCCTCGTTGACCGCCGCGCTCGCCCGGCAGCTCGAACCCGGCGACGAGCTCGTCATGCTCGTCAGCGACGAGCGGCAATTGTCAATGCTGCCCGAGCTGCCGCACGCCGTGATCTCGAGCCCCACCAGCGCGCGCGAGCCCATCGTCGCCCGCCAGGTGAACCGCCTGAAACCCGACGTCGTGTTCAGCCCCATGCAGACCATGGGGTCATTCGGGCGTCGCTACCCGCTCGTGCTCACGGTGCACGACCTGATCTACTACACGCACCGCACGCCCCCGCGCGATCTCCCCACGCCTGTGCGCCTGCTCTGGCGGCTGTATCACCTGGCGTGGTGGCCCCAGCGGCTGCTGCTCAATCGAGCGGATGCTGTCGTGACGGTCTCCGAGACGAGCCGCGCTCTCATCGCGCGGCACAGGCTGACGAAGCGGCCCGTCACGGTGGTGCCGAACGCCGCCGAGCTGCCGCCTGCTCGGGAGCGCACGCGGCCGGACGGCATCGAGCTCGTCTACATGGGCTCGTTCATGCCGTACAAGGGCGTCGACACGCTTGTCGCCGCCCTGCATCACCTGCCAGGCGCCCGGTTGCACCTCCTCAGTCGCATCCCCGTGGGTGAGCGCGAGCGGATGACCGCCACCGCTCCGGCGGGCTCCCTCGTGGTGCACGACGGCGTCGACGACGCCGAGTACGCGGCGCTGCTCGACCGGGCGACCGCTCTCGTGCACGCGTCGCGCGAAGAGGGCTTCGGCATTCCGCTTGTCGAGGCCATGGGCCGCGGCACGCCGATCGTGGTTTCCGATACGCCGATCTTCCGAGAGATCGGCGGGGATACCGCGCTCTACTTTGGCGTCGACGACGCTGACGGTCTCGCCGCCGCTGTCCATCGACTCACCGAGCCGGGGGAGTGGGAGCGCCGCAGCGCCGCCGGCCCCGCGGAGGCAGCCCGCTTCGACTGGGATGCGAGTGCCGCAGTGCTCGCCGAACTGCTGCGCGAGCTGGCCGCCCAGGGCGGACGCGCGGATCACTAGGACGCGACGGACGCGACGCGACCGCCCGACCACGAGACCAACTGGTGGAACGTGAGCGGAAAGTTGTCGTAGGCGCTGCCGGCGGCCGCCCAGAGCACCGGGAAACGGTCAAACGAGTCGTCGATGAGCGTCGGCACCGGGTGTGGATGACCGATCGGCGGCACGCCCCCGATCGAGAAGCCGGTCGCCTGCTTGACGGTGCGGGCGTCGGCTTTCTCGATGCGCGCATCCAGGACGGTCGCGAGTAGCTCGAGGTCGGCGCGACGGTCGCCGGGGACGAGCACGAGAACGGGCTCGTGGACTGCGGAACCGTCTGACCCCTCGCGCACGGCGACGAAGACGAGCGACTTCACGATCGCGCCCACTTCGACTCCGAGGGCCGCGGCCGCGTCTGCGGCCGTGTGGGTCGAGTCGGGCATCCGTCGGATGTCGAGCGCGAGGTGCTCGGTCGCCTCGCGGAATCGGTCGACGCCGGACGGCGCCACTAGCGGGCCCCGCCCTCTGACTCGCGGTGCGCGAGCGGGTTCTGCTCGTCGTAGTCGTCGGCGTACGGGAAGATCGACTGCTCGTCGAGCGGGTCGTCGAACAGCACCAGTTCGAGTCCACCGTCGGCGTGCTGGAACGAGTGGATCGAGCCGTTCGTGATCGGCTCGCGGTGGAGTCCCGGTTCGACCGACTCGAGCACGCTGCGAATCACGCCGCCGTGGGCGACGACGATGATCGCCTCACCCGGATGCGCTTCGGCCAGGCGATGCAAGCCGTCGATGACGCGGGCGGCGACCGCCTCGCGCGTCTCGCGTCCGGGAACATCGGTGCCCTCGGGGAAGCGCGCGTCGAGTTCGGCCCCGGTGAGTCCTTCTGCCTCGCCGTAGTTGCGCTCGACGAACGCGGGCTTGTGTTCGATCGCGCCGAGTCCGGCCTCGCGAGCGATGATCTCGGCCGTTTCGGATGCTCGGGACAGCGGCGAGGCAACGATGCGGCTCCAGGCGCGTCCGGCGAGCAGTCGGCCGGCGGCGGCCGCCTGCTCGCGGCCGGTGTCGTTCAGTGGAATATCGGTGGCGCCCTGGATGCGGCGGGTGCGGTTCCAGTCGGTCTCACCGTGGCGCACGAGCGCGAAGACGGTCATCGGTCCCTTCCGTGCGGGGCCGGATCTCGGCCGCGCTGGTCAGGGCAGGAGCGCGTCGCGAAGGAGGGCGAGCGTCTCGGAAGTGCCCGCGTCGATTTTAACGGCCGCGCGCGCGTCGGCCTTCGTGACGCCACGGTTGACGATGACGGTCGGGATGCGCCTCTTCTGCGCGAGCCCAACGAGGCGGATGCCCGAGTTGACCACGAGCGATGACCCCAGCACGACGAGCGCGTCGGCGCGAGCCACGATCGTGCGTGCCTCCTCGAACTTCACGGGAGGCACGAACTCGCCGAAGAACACGATGTCGGGCTTCAGGGTGCCGCCGCAGACGGTGCATTCGGGCACCTCGAAGCGGGACACGTCGTCGACCTCGGCGTCGCCATCGGGGTTGACGCGGCTGGCGATCGACTCGTCGAACCAGGGGTTCAGCAGCTGGATACGGTCGGCGATCGCATCGCGCGAGAACGCCTGCCCGCAGTGCAGACACACGACGCGGTCCATCGAGCCGTGCAGGTCGACGACGCGCTGAGACCCCGCGCGCACGTGCAGCCCGTCGACGTTCTGGGTGACCACGCCGGTGACGAGACCGGCCTGTTCGAGTTCGGCGAGCATCCGATGCCCGGTGTTGGGGCGGGAGGTCGCGAACCGCGACCAGCCGAGGTGGCTGCCCGCCCAGTAGCGCTTGCGGTACGGCTCGTCGGCGAGGAACTGGCTGAAGGTCATCGGCGTGCGCACGGGAGCGCCGGCGCCCCGGTAGTCGGGGATGCCCGAATCGGTGCTGATTCCCGCACCCGTCAGCACGGCGAGTCGGCGGCCCTTCAGCAGCTCGGCGGCACGCGCCACGTCGGCGAGCGCCTCATCGCCGAAGGCGAGGGCGGGGGCTGCGGTGCTCGTCACGGGCGGTCTCCGATTCGCGGTGCTGTCGCCACAGTAAACCGTCGCGGTTTCCGATATGTTTCCGAGGGCCCACAGGGAGGCAATTCGGTGCACATTCGCGTGTTCGAGACGCTCGACGACCCGGCGCTCGACGACTACGCCCGGTTGACGGACGTGGCGCTGCGTCGCGCGATCGAGCCCGAGGGTGGGCTGTACCTCGCCGAGTCGCTTACCGTCATCGGACGGGCGCTGGCCGCCGGACATGAGCCGCGCAGCGTGCTGACGAGTGAGCGCTGGCTGCCTGAGCTCGAGGTGCTACTCGCCGATCGCGACGTGCCGGTCTATGTCGGCACGCCTGCGTTACTGGAGGAGCTGACCGGGTTCCACCTGCACCGCGGGGCGCTCGCGAGCATGCACCGGCCCCAGCTGCCCGATCCCGCCGAGCTGCTGCGCGACACCCGCCGTGTCGTCGTCGTCGAGAACGTTGTCGATCACACCAACATCGGCGCGATCTTCCGCTCGGTCGCGGGCCTCGGTGCCGATGCTGTCTTCGTGACGGCCGACGCCGCCGACCCGCTCTACCGACGCAGCGTGCGGGTCTCGATGGGCACGGTGCTGCAGGTGCCGTGGACCCGCCTTCCCGAATGGGATGCGGCGCGCACCCTCTTCACGGAGGCCGGCTTCCAGCTCGCCGCCCTCGCGCTGGCCGACGATGCCGTGGGGTTGCGCGAGTACGCGGCCTCCGCACCGGAGCGCGTGGCCGTCGTCGTCGGATCGGAGGGCGATGGGCTATCGCGGCGCGCCCTCGCAGCCGCCGACACGGTCGTCACGATCCCCATGGGTCACGGGGTTGACTCGCTCAACGTCGCCGCTGCGGCGGCCGTGGCGCTGTACGCGCTTCAGATCTAGCCTCCGCTGGCGGCCCGTCGGGTCTGACGGTGTCGCGACCGCCCGGTCGATCGAGCTGGGCGCGGCGCGTCTCGCGCTCAAGCCGGCGTGTCGCGTGAAATCCCGGGCCGCCGCGACACGAAGAGTCACCACGAGAGGGGGGAGGGCGCGCCTGCTCACAGATGCGGCACGTCGGCGCCCAGACCGGAAGCGCGCTGGGTCTGAGCCCGGAAGCGCGCTGGGTCTGAGCCCGGAGGTGCGCTGGGTCTGAGCCCGGAGGCGCTGTGCGTCAGACAGAGGGGGCGCCGACCCCGGTCGCGCGCAGGAGGATCGCCTGCTCGGGGGCGAGCAGGGGCACGGGAACCCCGAACTCGGCGAGCGCACGGCCCGTAATGTCGATCGACCCGGACTGCCACCACGCCGGAGGGGCGTCCTGCACCACGTGCGCGGGAGCGCCGAGCGCGACGGGTTCGAGGCGGTACACGCGGTCGGGGTCGAGGCCCTGCAGGCGCAGGCGCGGGGGCGTCGCTGCAGGGGATGCAGCGAGCTGGACCAGCGCGATGAGGGCGTCGCGTGCATCCGCGCTGACGACCGCGTGTACGAGCCGGTTGTCGCCCGCCTCGTCGGTGCGGACGGTGCGGCCCCCGTGGAGCAGCGGGCGCAGTTCGCGGTAGAGCGCCGCCCAGGCGGCGAGCTGCTCGCGCTCGGCGTCGGAGGCGCGGGTGAGGTCCCACTCGATGCCGGCATGCCCGAATAGAGCCGTGATGAGGCGCAGCGACAGCTCGTGGGTGCGACCGGTGATGTGGGCGCGACCAGAGCCGACGTGGCCGCCGAGCAGCTCGGGCGGCATGAGGATGCCGGTGTAGCGCTGGATCGCCTGGCGCTCGAGGGCGTCGTTCGTGTCGGAGGTCCAGAAGCGGTGCACGCGGCGGGCGATGCCGAGATCGATGCGAGCACCCCCGGAGGCACACGACTCGATCGCAACGTGCGGGTGCGCGGCGCGCAGCCGGTCGAGCAGCGCATAGAGGGCGCGAGTCTGGGACGCGGCCGACCCGGCGTGCAGGGCGCGGTTGTGATCCCACTTGAGAAAGGCGATGGGGTACTCGGTCAGGAGTGCGTCGAGCGCAGCGAACACGTGGTCGGCGGCGCCGTCGGCGGTGAGGTCGAGGGTGTGTTGCCAGCGCCAGCTCGGCGGAACGCTCTGGCCGGCGCCATCTGCCGTGGCGTCTGCGAGCACCCACTCGGGGTGCGTCCGTGCCAACTCGCTATCGGGGCTCACCATTTCAGGTTCGACCCAGAGGCCGAACTCCATGCCGCGCGCCAGCACCTCGGCGATGAGCGGGTGCAAGCCGTCGGGCCAGCGCTCGCGGTCGACGGTCCAGTCGCCGAGGGCGCGCTTGTCGTCGGTGCGGCCGGTGAACCAGCCGTCGTCGAGCACGAAGCGTTCGACGCCGACCTCCGCCGCCGCCTCGACGAGCGGCGTCAGTCGCTCGAGGGACTGCTCGAAGTACACGGCCTCCCACGTGTTCAGCACGAGCGGGCGAGCCGCCGGGGGAGTGAGGCGCCGCACGAACGGGTGGAAGCGGTCGCTCAGCCCGTCGAGCCCCGTACGTGAATACGTCACGACGGTGTCTGGGGCGGTGTACGTCCCGCCGGGCGCGATGACAAGCTCGCCCGGTTCGAGCAGCTCCCCGGCGATGAGGCGTCGGTCACCGGTCGCGAGGCTCTCGAGCCCCGTGACGCTGTCGCCGCTCCACGCATGGTGGAGCGCCCACACCTCGCCGTGGCGGAAGCCGAAACCGGGGGTGCCAGCAACGGTCAGGAACGGGCTGTCGTGGCCGGGGCGACCCTGGCGTTGCTCGCGCAGCATGAGGCCGTCCCTGACTGCTCCGCGCTGAGGACGGCGCTCGTAGGCCCAGAGGCCGGTGAAGTCGAGGAGCTCGCTCGCTCGAGCGGGAACGGGAACGGCCGCGGCCAGGCGCGTCAGCTCGACCGGCTCGGCGCCCGCGTGCGCGGTGAGCGCGATCGTGACGACGCCCTCGGGGCTGAGGGCGAGCATCCATTCGATCGTCGCGACGAGACCGTGGTCATCGCGCGCATCAAGGACAATGCGGATGCTCGAGGTGGCATCGCGCGAGACTTCTCGCGTCGCGAAGCGGGTGGCGAATCGCGACGCGGGGGCCGTCGCGCGGCGCAGCACCGCGGTCGGCCAGCCGGCAAACCCCTCGGATCGGTTCGCGACGAGCGACGGAACGACGGGGATGTCGGGCGAGCTGGGTGGGATCGCGGCGGGCGCGGCGAGGGCTGAGAGGGACTGGTCATCGAGCGCGCCGAGGTCGGCGCCGATGTGAAGAAGCCGGGGCACGCCCGTGCCGCGGGCGTCGAGCAGAACGCTGACACCCGCGGCACGGAGGTGATGGAGTGGGATGGTGCTTACTCCTGAACGGGGATGCTCGCGGCGCGGAGTGCTGCGATGGTCGACTGCTGACCGGCGGTCAGTGCGTCCATGAGCGTACCGGTGCCCGAGGTGGCTCCCGAGAAGCCGTCAGCCACGTCGTTGTAGACCTGGGTCATCGTCGGGCCCCACACGAAGTTGGGGTCGACGTTCGTGCCGGCCTCGGCGAAGACCTGGTAGATCTCCTGACCACCGTAGAACTCGACGCCCTGCGTGAAGACCGGAAGGTTCGCACCCTCGATGGTCGCCGGGTAGATCTGCGCGGTGCGGTTCATGGCGGTGAGCGCGTCAGCGTCGGTGTTCAGCCACAGAGCGAACTGAGCCGCCTCGTACGGGTGGTCAGAGCCCTTCAGCACAGCGGTGGTCGAGCCACCCCAGTTTCCGGCAGCGCTGGCGCCAGCCTCCCACTGCGGCATCGGGGCGACAGCCCAGTTGCCGGCGGTGTCGGGAGCGCCGCTGAGGATGGTGTTCGCACCCCAGACGGCCGAAACCCAGGTCCAGACCTCGGAGTTGTTGAACGCGGCGTTCCACTCGTCGGTCCACGGCGGGTTGGCCGAGACGAGGTCGTCGGCGAGCAGGCCCTGCCAGTACTCGGCAACCATGAGCGACTCGTCGCCCGTGAGGTTGACCTGCCACTCGTCGCCATCGTTCGAGAACCACTGACCACCGGTCTGCCATACGAAGCCGGCGAACTGGTTGATGTCGCTCTGCGAGAAGTTGGTGATGTAACCACCCTCCTCACGGATCGCTTCAGCCGCGGCACGGTACTCGTCCCACGTGGTGGGGACGTCGATACCGGCCTCTTCGAACAGGTCGGCGCGGTAGAACATGGCCATGGGGCCGGTGTCCTGCGGGATCGCGTAGACCGCGTTCTCTTCCCCGAAGGTGACCTGGCTCCAGGTCCAGTCGACGAACTGACTCTGCGCGTCGAGGATTCCCTCACAGGCCGCGATGTTCTCGAGGCCGTCCTGCACGCGGAAGTTCGGCATCGCGTCGTATTCGATCTGGCCGAGGTCGGGCGCGTTGCCAGCGGCGAGCTGGTTGAAGAAGTTCTGGTACGTGCCGCCCAGGCCGTTCGGGCCGGTCTGCACGTTGACCTGAATGTCGGGGTTCTCTTCGTTCCAGATGGCCACGGCCTCTTCGACGCCGGGCAGCCAGCTGGTGAAGGTGAGGGTGACGGGTCCGTCGCTCGGAGCGCAGTCACCAGCGGCGCCGTCGCCTCCGGTGCCGGTCGAGCAGGCGGTGAGCGCGAGCGTTGCCGCGGCCACGATGGCCCCGGTGCGCGCGATGCGGGAGATCGCCATGCGGGTTTCCTTTCTCTTGGTGGTGGGGGTGCGGGTCGGGCGCAGGGGGCCCGCCGCGGGTTCGCCGGCTGTCGGGCTCACTTGAGCCCGCCGTTCGCCAGCCCGGACTGCCAGAAACGCTGCAGCCCGAGGAACGTGATGATGAGGGGGATGATCGACAAGAGCGACCCAATGATCACGAGGGCACGGATATCGGGGATCTGGCTGACCTGGGTATTCCAGACGTACAGCCCGAGGGTCACGGGGAAGAGCGCCTCGTCGCGCAGCATGATCAGCGGGAGGAAGAAGTTGTTCCAGATCGCCACGAATTGGAAGAGGAAGATCGTGACGAGTGCCGGAGCCATCATGCGGGTAGAGACGGTGAAGAAGGTCTTGACCTCGCCAGCGCCGTCAATGCGGGCGGCCTCGATGATCTCGTCGGGCACGCTCGCGGCCGCGTAAATGCGGGACAGGTAGACGCCGAACGGGCTGACGAGGCTCGGCAGGAAGACGGCCCAGTACGTGTTGGTTGCCCCGATCTGGCTAAAGAGCAGGAACAGCGGCAGCGCGAGGGCAGTCGCCGGCACCAGCACGCCGCCCAAGATCACATTGAACAGGGCGTTGCGGCCCCAGAACGTGTACTTGGCGATCGCGTAGCCCGTCATGGCGGCGAACAGCGTGGCGAGGGCGGCGCCGAGGCCCGCGTACAGGGCGCTGTTCAGCAGCCAGCGGAGGAAGACAGCGTTGCGGTAGTCGAACAGCGCCTGGATGTTCTCGAAGAGGGTGAAGTCGGCGAACCACAGCGGGGCCGTCGTCGTGAACTGTCCACGGGTCTTCGTCGACGCGACGAACAGCCACCAGATGGGGGTGAGGAAGTACAGCGTCGCGATCCCCATGACGGCCATGGCGAGCACGCGTGAGGCGATCGACTCCTGTACGGAACTGCGGCCCTTCGTGCGGGCGCGAGCGGTCTGGGCGCTCATGCTTGGGTCCTCCGCTGGGTGAGCTTCAACACGGTGAACGAGAGGATGAACGTGGTCAGGGCGAGGACAACCGACATCGCCGCCGCGAGAGACACGTTCGGCACCGATGCCGTCGAGTAAATGAGTAGGTTCGGGGTGAAGTCACTCGTGACCGTGGAGGTGAAGCTGCGGAACACCTGCGGTTCGGCGAGCAACTGCAGCGTTCCGATGATCGAGAAGATTCCGGTGAGCACGAGCGCGGGGACGACGAGGGGAATTTTGATCGACCACGCGATCCGTGCTTGTCCCGCTCCGTCGAGCCGTGCCGCCTCGTAGATTTCCTGCGGTATCGCGAGCAGCGCCGAGTAGATGATCAGCATGTTGTAGCCGACGTACACCCAGGTGACGACGTTCGCGATCGACCACAGCACGAGCTCGCCCGAGAGGAATGGAATGGCCCGGGTGACATCGGTGAAGGGCGAGAGGTTCGGTGAGTACAGGAAGCCCCACATGATGGCCGCGATGACGCCGGGAACGGCGTACGGCGCGAAGAATGCGAGCCGGAAGAACTTCGTGCCGCGCACGAGCGGTGAATCGAGCAACAGGGCGAGCAAGAGGGCGAGCCCGAGCATGATCGGCACCTGCACGATCCCGAACAGCATGACGCGGCCGATGGACTGCCAGAAGGCGTCGTTCTGGAACACGGCGATGTATTGGGTGAGCCCGCCGAACACCTGGCGTGCTGCGCCAAACGTCCCGTCGCGCTCGACGACGAGCGTTGACTGATAGATCGCATACAGGATCGGCACGATGTAAAACAGCGTGAACAACAGGCCGAAGGGGGCGAGGAAGACGAGCAGCGCGCCGCGGTGACGCACCGCGCGCGATTTCGCTTTGCCTCTGGTGGGAGCGTCGGTACTCATCAGTTCTCCTTCGCCTCCTCATCGGTGAGGGGGGTGCGCACGACAATGGCGTGGCCGGCGCCGACCGGGTGTCCTGCAACAATCGTGTCGGCGGTGAGCAGGTCGATTCCGGCGACCGGGCTCGTGATCGGCTCGGAGCCGTGGTTGATCACGAAGGTGTATCGGTGGTGGGGGCCCCGACGCACCACCAGGTCTGCGTCGGGACCGACCTCGGTGACAGGGACCGAGGCAGACTCGCACACTTCGGTCAGGAGGCGAGCGAGAGATTCATCCGCGAGCACCGTACCGACGTACCACGCGGTGGCGGCGCCGTGGGTCTGCCGCGTGATCGCGGGGGAGCCGGCGGTGGGGCCGGTCACAAAGGTGTCGTACGAGCCGGCGCCGGACAAACGGATGCTGTCGGTCCAGATGCTGCCTTCCGCTCCGCTCTCGAGACGCACGGCGCTGTCGGCTGCCAGGGGGCGCATCTCGTCGATGGTGATGCCGAGCAGCTCGCGAAACGCTCCCGGGTAGCCCCCGAGACGGATGGCATCGGTCTCGTCGGCGATACCGCTGAATGGGGTGACGAGGATGCTCGTTCCCGCCTTGACCGCGGAGCGGATGGCGTGCACATCCGCATCGCTCGGAGCGTAGAAGGTGGGCATGACGGCGAGTGCGTAGTCGCTGAGGTCGTCCCCGGGCCGCACCATGTCGACCGTGATGCCGAGGGCCCGCAACACGCGGGCGTAGCGGTGTGCCTCGTCGAGGTACCGGAGGAGGGATGTTGGGTGCGACTCTCCTTCGGCCGCCCACCACTGCTGCCAGCCGAACACCATCGCGACGCGCGCCTCGACGCGGCTGCCGACGACCTCGTCCAGGCGGTCGAGCATGCCGGAGAGCGCGACTGATGAGCGCCACCCCTCGGAGTCGGTGCCGCCGTGCGGCAGCAGCGCCGAGTGGAATTTCTCCGCGCCGCGCTGCGACTGTCGCCACTGGAAGAAGCAGATGCTGTCGGCTCCGCGGGCGACGTGGGTGAGGGCTGTGAGCTGTAGCTCGGTGGCCGATTTCGTGTGGTTGACCGGCTGCCAGCTGACGGCGCTCGTGGACGATTCCATGAGCATCCACGGGTCGCCGCCCGCGAGGCCGCGTGTGAGGTCGGCGCTGAAGGCGAGCTCGGCGATCGGGTCGGAGAGGCGGTGATCGAGATAGTGATCGTTGGCGATGAGGTCGAGGTCGTCGGTCCACCCCCAGTAGTCCTGCGTCTGGATGTGCGCGGTCACCATCAGGTTCGTCGTGATGGGTGCCGACGAGTGCCTTTCGATGACTGCGCGCTCGGCCCGGTAGTAGTCGAGGAGGGCGTCTGAGCTGAATCGGCGGAAGTCGAGGGCGTGCGCGGGGTTGCCGGCCGAGCGCGTACGTCGCGGCGGCAGGATGTCACCCCACTGGCTGTAGCGCTGGCTCCAGAAGGCCGTGCCCCATGCGTGGTTGAGTGCGTCGATGGTGCCGTAACGGGCCTCGAGCCAGCGACGGAAGGCGTGGGCTGACGTGTCGCAATAGCAGTGCGCGTTGTGGCAGCCCAGCTCATTGGACACGTGCCAGAGGGCAAGGGCGGGGTGTTCGCCGTATCGTTCGGCGACACGGTCGACCAGCGCGAGCGCGTGCTCGCGAAACACCGGCGAACTCGGGCACCACGCCTGGCGGCCGCCGGGCCACGCGGTCACGCCGTCGACGTCGACGGGGAGAATCGACGGCTCGATGCGCGAGAGCCACGGTGGTGCCGACGAGGTCCCTGTTCCGAGGTTCAGACGGATGCCTGCCTCGTGGAGCAGACCGATGACCTCGTCGAGCGCTGTGAAGTCGTACTCGCCGGGCTGCTTCTCGAGCTGGGCCCAGCCGAAGATGTTGATGGCGACCAGGTCGACGCCGAGTTTGCGCATCAGTGCCACGTCATCGCGCCAGACGTTCGCATCCCACTGCTCGGGGTTGTAGTCGCAACCGAGCAGCACGTGACCCGCGGGGAAGCCGCGCACCAGTTCGGGTGCGGTGCGGGTGACGGGGGTGATGCTCACAGCGATCCTCTCGGAACGATCAACGACGGTGTTGCTCCGATCTCGGGCCTCGTTCTCGTCCGTTCTGTGAACGTGCACAGAACAGTGTCAAGAAAAAGACCCCGAAGGATCTGTGAGCGCTCACAGAATAGAAAGGCCGCGCGCCCGTGTCAACACCCCCTGCGCCCGTCGGCGTGTCGCGGCCGTGGATACACTGGCCCCGTGGCCGAGCCCAGAACACGCCCTAAGCGCGCGACGATCTTCGATGTCGCGGCAGAAGCAGGCGTCTCCCGCGGCACCGTTTCTCGCGTGCTGAACGGGGAACCGTACGTCTCACAGAGCGCGCGTGAGGCCATCGAGGCCGCCATCGAGAAGGTCGGGTACGTGCGCAACACGGCGGCGCGCAACCTCGCGACGCAGAGCTCCGGTGCGGTCGCGCTCATCGTGCACGAGCCGCACTCCGTGTTCGTCGAAGACCCGAACATTGGCGCGATTTTGCTCGGAACGAACGCGGCCCTCAGCGAGGCCGACTACCAACTCGTCTCTCTCATCATCGATACAGACCGCGACACTGAGCGAGTCGTCTCGTACCTCGGCGGAGGCTTCGTCGACGGCGCCATCGTCGTCTCGGCACGCGAAGACGATCCGATCGCGGAAGCCCTGCAGCGACTGCGCATCCCCACCGTGTTGGTCGGCCGCCCTGATACCGCACCCGAGTTGCCCTCGGTGAGTATCGACAACCGCACGTCCGCGCGCCAGATCACGGAACGGCTCGTTGCGACCGGGCGCACCCGCATCGGGATGATCGCGGCGGCTCTCGACCGTGACTCCGGTCGCGATCGCCTGGCCGGGTTCCGCGACGCGCTCGGTGACCACTTCGACGCGGCCCTCGTCGTCGACGTGCCGCTGTACTCGTTCCACGCGGGCCAGGAGGGGATGCGCGCGCTCCTCGACCGCGCACCCGACATCGACGGCGTTTTTGCGGCTTCCGACGCGATCGCCGCGGGCGCCGTCGACGTGCTGCGCGCCGACGGGCGGCGCATTCCCGACGACGTGGGGGTAGTGGGGTTTGACGACAGCGCCTGGGCGCTGCGCTGTCAACCAGCCCTGTCGACGGTGCGTCAGCCGGCTGACCGTCTCGGCGCCCGAGCGGCAGAACTCGTGCTCGACGAGATCCGCACGGGGGAACGGCGCAGAGGCGTCGTGTTGTTGCCTACCGAAGTCGTCTGGCGCGACTCGGCCTGACCCGACTCAGCCCTCGCGTTCATGCCCGCGCGGGTGTGCGAGGGTGCGGCGCTTGGCCTGAATGAGATCGCCAGACGACTGGTGGCGAATGCGCCGCACCACCCACGGCACGAGGTACTCGCGCGCCCACCCGATGTCGTCGACCCTGGCCTTCCGCCAGCTCTGCTTCGGCAGCGGCTCGGGGTGACGAGGTTCGAGGCCGTGGTCGATGCCGAGAGCCTCGAGCATCGCGATGGCGATGGTGTGGTGCCCGAGGGGGGAGAAATGCAGGCGGTCACGGTCCCACATCTGCGGGTCGCGCAACTGACGAAGTGCCCACATGTCGACGACGATCGCATCGTGCTTCGCGGCCACGGCTCGCAGATTCTCGTTGTAGATGGCGACCTTGCCGCGAATCCGTCGCATCACCGGCGTCATGCCGATGTCGGGGCCGTTGAACATCACGACCGTCGCGTCATCACGCCGCAAGCGCACGACGGCGTCCTCGAAGCGGCTGGCCACCTCGTCGGGGTCGGTTCCGGGTCGGAGGATGTCGTTGCCCCCGCCCGAGATGCTGATGAGGTCGGGGCGCAGTTCGAGAGCTGGCTCGATCTGCTCATCGGCGATCTGCTGGAGCAGACGGCCACGGATCGCCAGGTTTGCGTACGCGAAGTCGGTGGTCTGATCGGCCAGGACCTCGGCGACGCGGTCGGCCCAGCCGCGGTGGCCGCCAGGGCTGCGCGGTTCACGGTCGCCGATGCCCTCGGTGAACGAGTCGCCGATCGCGACGTAGCGCGACCAGGGGTGTTGCTGAGACATGCTCTCCAGGGTGGCAGAGCGACGCGCGGGATGCGACTGACGTCTCTTCCGGGCGCGTCGCCCCGCTTGCCGTCCACCCTGGTCGCCACGGCTCGTGGTGTCAGGAGATGCTGAGAGGATCGCGGGGTGAGCAAGCAGGACGGATCGGGGCGGCAGGTTACCGACACGCCGAACGATGACGCGAGCGCGCGCATCCTGCACGTCGACATGGACGCGTTTTTTGCGTCCGTTGAACTGCGGTCGCGACCTGAGTTGCGCGGTCAGCCGGTCATCGTCGGCCATCGCGGGCAGCGCTCCGTCGTGACCGCGGCGACCTACGAGGCGCGGGCGTACGGGGTGAACTCGGCGATGCCGATGACCGTGGCCCTCCGGCGTTGCCCGCACGCGGTCGTGCTCGAGCCGCACTACGACCGATACCAGGCGGCGTCGAGACAGGTGATGGCGATCCTCGGCGACGTGACGCCGCTCGTTGAACCCTTGAGCATCGACGAGGCATTTCTCGACGTCGGCGGAGCGCGGGCGTTGTTCGGCCCGCCCTGGCACATCGGGCACATGCTGCGTGAGCGCATCCACGCCGAGACCGGACTCGTCGCCTCCGTCGGCGCGGCGTCGACGAAGTTCGTGGCGAAACTCGCATCGTCTCGCGCCAAACCCGACGGGTTGCTCGTCGTGCCACACGACGACACGCTGGCGTTTTTGCACCCCCTGCCGATCAGTGCCTTGTGGGGCGTGGGCCGGGCCACAGAGGAAAAGCTCGCGCGGCTCGGTCTGCGCACGGTGGGCGATGTTGCTGAGACGCCGGTCGACGCGCTGCGTCGCGCCGTGGGGGAGGCGGGCGCGGCCAAGCTGCACGCCCTCGCGTGGGCGCGTGACCCCCGCAGCGTCACGCCTGAACGCGCCGAGAAGTCGATCGGTCACGAGTCGACGTACGAACGCGACCTCAGCGACCTCGCGCACATCGATCGCGAGCTGTTGCGGCTGTCTGACGCGGTGGCCAAGCGGCTGCGATCCGGCGGATGGGTCGCGCGTACCGTGGCGGTCAAGGTGCGCTTCGGCGATTTCACGACCCTGACCCGGTCTCAGACTCTCCCGGAGCCGACCGATGTCGCGCAGAGAATCGCCGCCGAAGCGCGCGCGCTCTTTCGCGCGGCGGGCGCGGATGGGCGGGGAATCCGGTTGCTGGGGGTGCGAGCAGAGAACCTGTTGCCGACCGGCGCGGTCGAGCGTGGCCTGTGGGATGACGACGAGGGCTGGCGAGAGACCGAAGAAACGATGGATGCGCTCACCGCCCGATTCGGATCGGCAGCGATTCAGCGAGCAAGCCTCTTGCGCGCGGAGGGCCGGCGTCGCTCGGCCCGGTCGAGTCGGGATGTCGGCTCGCTCGACTAGGGTTCTGTCACCGTGACAGCCTCCTTCCGCGCCGCCCCGCACGTCGGCACCTTCGCGGCAGAGCACCTCTCACCGTCCTACCCCGAGCGCGCCGCGCGTGGCACCGCCGGCAGGCTGCGAGCGTGGCAAGCGGAGGCCCTTGACCGCTACTTCGAGACCGAACCGCGCGACTTTCTCGCGGCGGCAACCCCCGGCGCCGGGAAGACGACCTTCGCGCTGCGGCTGGCCACCGAACTGCTGGCGCGCCGCACCGTCGACCGCGTCATGGTCGTCGCACCGACTGAGCACTTGAAGAAGCAGTGGGCCGACGCGGCGCACCGGGTCGGCATTCGCCTCGACCCCGCGTTCAGCAACTCGTCGGGGGCGATCGCTCGAGCGTTTCACGGCGTCGCCGTCACCTACGCCCAGGTCGCCGCAAAGCCCTACCTGCACCAGACCCTCACCGACCAGGTGCGCACCCTCGTAATTCTCGACGAGGTGCATCACGGCGGCGATGCGCTCAGTTGGGGCGAGGCGATCCGCGACGCGTACTCGGGCGCCGCCCGCCGGCTGTCGCTCACCGGCACGCCCTTCCGCAGCGACACCGCGCCCATCCCGTTCGTGCGCTACGAGCCGAACGATGAGGGAATCCGCATGTCGGCGACCGACTACAGCTACGGCTACGGTCGGGCGCTGCGCGACGGCGTCGTTCGCCCCGTGCTGTTTATGAGCTACGCGGGCCGCATGCGCTGGCGCACCACCACGGGTGACGAGATGGAGGCCGTGCTCGGCCAGGACGACACCGCTGACGTCACCTCGCAGGCCTGGCGCACCGCCCTCGACCCCGAGGGGCAGTGGATGCGCGGGGTGCTCGAGGCAGCGGACCGGCGCCTCACCGAGGTGCGCCACCACGTGCCCGACGCCGGCGGCCTCGTTATCGCCACCGACCAGACCACGGCGCGGGCGTATGCCGCCCTCCTGCACCAGATCACGGGGGCGCCGCCCACGGTCGTTCTCAGCGACGAGGCGGGCGCATCCGACCGCATCGAGACTTTCAGTCGAGGCGACTCGCGGTGGCTCGTCGCGGTCAGGATGGTGTCGGAGGGCGTGGACGTTCCGCGACTGTGCGTCGGCGTGTACGCGACCAGTGCATCCACGCCGCTGTTCTTCGCCCAGGCGATCGGGCGTTTCGTGCGGGCGCGCCGCCGGGGGGAAACGGCGAGCATTTTCATTCCGAGCGTGAAGCCGATCCTGCGGCTGGCGAACGAGCTCGAGCGTGAGCGCGACCACGCGCTCGATCGTGAGGGAGCGGGCGACGGTGAGCTGCTCGACGACTCGCTCGTCGATGACGCTAACCGGGAAGAGAAGGCAAGCGATGACCTGCTCGCCGAGTACACCTTCGCGGCCCTCGACTCGACCGTCACCTTCGACAAGGTGGTGTACGAGGGTGCCGAGTTCGGGCAGCAGGCGGAGGTGGGCAGCCTCGAAGAGCTCGACTTTCTGGGCCTCCCGGGCATCCTCGAACCGGACGAGGTGCACGAGCTTCTGCGCCACCGGCAGGCCAGACAGGCGCGACGGGTCGCAGAACGGCCGCCGACAGCGCCCGCGCCCGAGCCGCTTTACCGGTCGCTGAAAGAGCAGCGCAGCCTGCTGAACAGCCTCGTTGGCCTGCGCGCGAAGCTCACGGGGCAGCCCCACGGGCACATCCACGCCGAACTGCGGCGCGTATGCGGGGGCCCCGCGGTCGGTCAGGCGACGGTCGCGCAACTGCAGGCGCGCATCGACCTGCTGCGCCGGCAGATGCAGAGCCACTAGTTCGGTCGGTCGCCGCGTGTCTGGCGGCGCTGGCCCGGCGCGGCGTGGAGCGCGGCAGCGTGTAGATCGACCCGCGAACGGTCTCGCGTGGTTGCTGCCCGTTGGAGGCTCCGACCGCCAGCGCCCGCTGACGGGTTATTCCTGCACGCGAGTGTGCAGTCGTGGCTGGATGGGCGCGAATCGTCGCGCCACAACTGCACACTCACGCGCGCCTATCCGAGGCGGCTCGCGTGTGACTGCCCGGGGCGGCTCGCGCGTGCTCATGCGAGGCGGTACACCTCGGCGTGCCCGAAGCGGCTCACCTGTAACCGTGCGGGACGGCTCGTTGGTGTTGCAACCGCGGGCGGGCGCTTCGGGCAGGATGGGTGCGTGCGCGATACCCCGTACACCCGCGTCGACGTCGCCGTGCTCGAGCAGAACCTCGCGGCGATGGCCGAACGCGCGCGGGCGCGAGGCGTCGCACTGCGGCCGCACGCCAAAACCCACAAGTCGCCCGACATCGCGGCCCGCCAGCTCGCCCACGGCGCGGTCGGCCTCACGGTCGCGACCGTGGCGGAGGCGGAAGTGTTCGCCGCCCACGGTTTCGACGATCTGTTCATCGCCTACCCGCTGTGGCTGGAGGGCCCGCGCGCGGCGCGGCTCGCCGCCCTGCTGGCCCGGGGCGTGCGGCTCAGGATCGGCGTCGATTCTCTCGAAGGGCTCGGGATGCTCGTGGCGGCCACCCGAGACACCGACCGGTCACGCTTGACGGTGGCCGTCGAGGTTGACAGCGGCCACCACCGCAGCGGTGTCGACCCCGAACGCGCGGGCGCGCTGGCGCGCGCCGCGACCGACCTCGGGCTCGAGGTCGCGGGCGTGTTCACGTTCCCCGGCCACTCGTATTCTCCGGACGGCATGCACGCCGCAGCGGCGGACGAGCAGTGCGCCCTGCGGGGCGCTCGCGACGCGGTGCTCGCGGAGGGGCTCGCCTGCCCGGTGGTCAGCGGCGGCTCCACACCCACCACCGCCGATGCCTCCGCGGCAGGGGGCGCACACGACGGAGGCGCGGACGACGTGCTCACCGAGCTCCGCCCCGGCGTCTATGCGCTGGGCGACGCCCAGCAGTGGGAACTCGGGGCGGTGCGGCCCCAATCCATCGCGCTGAGCGTCGTGGCGACCGTCGTCAGCCGGCGGGTCGACGACGACGGCGGTCTGCGCCTCATCGTCGATGCGGGCAGCAAGGCGCTCGCGAGCGACCGGGCGCCGTGGGCGAGCGGATTCGGCAGGTGCGTTGAGCATCCCGATGCGCGCATCGTGGCGCTGTCGGAGCATCACGCGACCATCGCGTTTCCGCCGGGCGACACGGCACCGGCGTGGGGCGAGCGGGTACGGATCGTACCGAATCACGTCTGCACGGCGGTCAACCTCGTGGACGACCTCATCGCCGTCGACGACGACGGTACCGAGGAGGTCTGGCCGGTCGCCGCGCGCGGCGCGAACACCTAGCGCCCGGCGCGCTCCTCAGCGACCTCGGCGGCGCGGTCGAAGAAGCGCTCGAAGACGCCGCGGCCGATGACCACGACCTCGTCGGTGCGCGCGGGGTCGAGGTCGGCGTCGTCGGGGAAGTCGTCGCGGAGCGACTGCACCTCGGCCGATCCCATTTCGAGGTGAAACTGCAGGCCGTACTGGCACGATCCGAGCCGGAACGCCTGCTGCTCGTAGCGATCACTGCGCGCGAGGTGCACGGCCCCCTCGGGCAGCGTGTACGTGTCTTCGTGCCAGTGCATCGCCTCGAAGTCTCGGCCGACCGGGCCAAGAACGGGGTCGGAGAGGCCATCGTCGGTGAGTTCGACGGGCCCGAGCCCGTCTTCGCTGCCGTTGTCGCCATCGAGCAGCTCCCCGCCACCCGCGATCGCGAGCAACTGTGCACCGAGACAGACACCGAGCACCGGCAGGTCGCGTTCGACGGCGGCCGCCATCAGGGCGCGTTCACCGATGAGAGCGGGATGCTTCTCGTCGTCGAGAGCGCCCATTGCGCCGCCCAGCACGATGAGCCCCTCGTAGGCGTCGAGTGCGTCGGGGCTCGGGACGGGTTCCCCCTGGTCGGTCCGAATGATGCGCAGCTCAATGCCGCGCTCGTGGGCAACGTCACCGATTGCCGCGGGTCCCTCGAACCACATCTGTTGCAGCACCAGCCAGGTCATGGGGTCACTGTAGAGCGTCGTGGCCGACACGCCGCTGAGCCACCGAACGGCGCGGGCCGGCGTGACATCTCAGTCGAGACGCGCATAGCGGGCGCGGGCGAAGCAGTACACCCCGTAGGCGATCAGTCCCGCGCCGACAGCGCCGAGCACCCAGCCGCCGAAGGGCAGCTCAAGGAGCGAACGGAGAGCGCCGTCGAGCCCGGTCGATCGCGCGGAGTCCGAGGCGATCGCGGCGCTGCCGAGGAGCACCCCGACGGCACCGAGGGCGACACCCTTCGCGAGGTAGCCGCCGATTCCGAGCGCGATGACCGCTTTCCCTGCGCCTCCGCCCGGGGTGTCGATGTCGTCGCGGAACCCCTGAGTTGCGCCCTTCACCCCGAAGTAGACGCCGATTCCCAGTACGATCAGCCCGGCCAGGATAACGAGCACCACGCCCGCAGGAGCCTCAAGGAGCGCCGCGGTCACGCTTTGCGCATCCCCGGAGGAGTCGCCGCCACCACCGAGGGCGACCCGCGCGGCGGTGGCGGACAGTGCCAGGTATGTCAGACCTTTGGCGAATGCCACGGCCACATGTTGGGCGACGCCATCCTCGGGGCGGTCGATGATGCCGTCGACGATCAGCCACAGGCCGAGGGCGGCGAGCCCCGCGGTCACCACCCACAGCAGCACCCCACCGAAGGGCGTCGCGGCGAGGCTCTCGAGCGCTCCGCCCTGGTCGGCGTCGGCGTCGCTGCCGCCCGGAAGGGCGAGCTGAATCGCGATCGCGCCGATGAGGATGTGCAGCAGTCCGTTCACGGCGAAGCCGGTGCGGGCGAGGCCGCGCCACACGCGACTGTTGTGCAGGCGGTGCGTGGCGTGACGGGCAGAAGAGCGCGATGGTGTCTGCGGCATCCGCCGAGGGTAGCGCCGCCGCCACGCGCCCGCGGCGAACACTCGGGGTGCGTTCAGCGAAAGTCGCGACTCGGCATGGTGGCTTTCAGTGACAGCGCTTCGACCCGGTCGGCGACGACGTTCACGACCCCCTCGGGCGAGCGCTCGAGGATGCCCCGCACGATGAGCGCCCGGCTCTCGCGGACGGTGCGCCGGTAGCGCCCCCACAGCCCGACCGAGCAGATGATGTTGGCGAGCCCCGTCTCGTCTTCGAGGTTCAGGAAGGTGATGCCGCTCGCCGTCGCGGGCCGCTGCCGGTGCGTGACGACCCCGGCCACCTCGATGCGCCGCCCCGGCTCGGCGCTGCGCAGCTCGCGGGCGCTCAGCACCCCGCGGGCACGCAACCGCTCGCGGGCGTAGCGCACGGGGTGGTCGCCGGGTGCTACCCCCGTCGTGACGAGGTCGGCGACCATGCGCTCGACCGGTTCGAGGTCGTCGAACAGCGGCGGCTGAATGGCGACGACGCTGCCCGGCAGGTATTCGGGGCGCGCCTGCGCCGCAGCACCGGCGGCCCACAGCGCCTCGCGCCGCGTCATGCCCCACACCTCGAAGGCCCCGGCGGTGGCGAGCGACTCGAGCTGCGCCGCCGTGAGCCCCGTGCGGTACACGAGGTCGGTGAGGTCGCGGTAGGGGCCGTAGCGCTCACGCTCCGCGATCACCTTCTCGGCGGTCTCTTTCCCGAGCCCTGACACCGCGCCGAGGCCCATCCGCACGGCGAGCTCGCCGTCGCGGCGGTGCGGCACGAGATCCTCCAACTCGCCGTCGCGTGAGTCTGGTCGAAACTCAGGGACGGGCGGATGCACACGGTTCGTGCACGAGGCGAGCCCCGTCGGCGACGCGCGGCGAGCATCCGCAGTGAGCGGTGAGAACGGGTCGTCGACCGTGAGGTCGACCCGTTCGGGGCCCGCCTCGACGCCGGAGCGCACAATGCAGGGGCCGCGCACCTCGACGCCGTGCCGTTCGGCGTCGGCGGTGAGCGAGGCGGGGGAGTAGAAGCCCATCGGCTGGGCGCGCAGGAGGGACGCGAGGAAGACGCCCGGGTAGTGCAGTTTGATCCACGAGCTGGCGTAGACGAGCAGGGCGAAGCTCAGCGAGTGGCTTTCGGCGAAGCCGAAGTTCGCGAACGCCTGAATGCGGGCGTAGATCTCGTCGGCGAGGCGCCCGGTGATGCCGTTGGAGGCCATGCCTGCGTAGAGGGTTTCGCGCAGCGATTCGATGCGTTCGAGGCCGCGCTTCGAGCCCATGGCTCGGCGCAGCAGGTCGGCGTCGTCGCCCGTGCAGCCGCCGACCGCCATGGCGATCTGCATGAGCTGCTCTTGGAAGATGGGCACCCCGAGCGTGCGCTCGAGCGGTTCGACGAGCTTCGGGTGGTCATAGGTAACGGGCTCTTCGCCGAGCTTGCGCTTGACGAAGGGGTGCACGGCGCCACCCTGAATGGGCCCGGGGCGAATCAGCGCGATCTGCACGACGAGGTCGTAGAACTTTCTCGGCTGCAGTCGCGGCAGAAGCCCCATCTGGGCGCGGCTTTCGACCTGAAATACGCCGATCGAGTCGGCGCGACACAGCATGTCGTAGGTGGTCTGCTCTTCTTTCGGGATCGTGGCGAGCTCCCACCGCTCGCCTAATGACACGTCGATGAGGTCGAAGGCGTACTGCAGGGCGGCGAGCATGCCGAGGCCGAGCAGGTCGAACTTCACGAGGCCCATCCAGGCGCAGTCGTCTTTGTCCCACTGCAGCACGGTGCGCCCCGTCATGCGGGCGTGCTCGATGGGCACGATCTCGCCGACGGGTCGGTCGGTGAGCACCATGCCGCCGGAGTGGATGCCGAGGTGCCGCGGGTAGGTGAGCACCTGCTGGGCGAGGTCGACGACCGCGTCGGGGATGTCGTGGTCGTCGCTCGAGAGCACGGCGCCCCAGCGTTCGACCTGACGGCTCCACGCGTCCTGCTGGCCGGTCGAGTAGCCGAGCGCTTTCGCCATGTCGCGCACCGCGTTCTTCGGCCGGTACGAGATGACGTTGGCGACCTGGGCGGCGTTGCGCCGGCCGTACGTCTCGTACACGTACTGGATGACCTCTTCGCGCCGGTCGGAGTCGAAGTCGACGTCGATGTCGGGCTCTTCGTCGCGCAGCGCCGACAGGAAGCGTTCGAAGGGCAGCTTGTAATAGATCGAGTCGACGGCGGTGATGTCGAGTAGGTAGCAGACCGCCGAGTTCGCCGCCGAGCCGCGACCCTGGCAGAGGATGCCGCGGCGGCGGGCGAACTGCACGATGTCGTGCACGATGAGGAAGTAGCCGGGAAAGTCTTTCTGCTCGATCACGTCGAGCTCGCGCGCGATGCGCGCTCGGTCGGCGTCGGAGGAGTCGGGGTACTTCTGCGGTACCGCCTGCCAAACGAGTTCGCGCAACCAACTCATGGGGGTGTGCCCCTCGGGAACGGGCAGCTTCGGCAGCTTCGGCTTCGCCTGGCGCAGTGAGAACCCAAGCTCGCGGGCGAGCTTAACGCTGCGGTCGACGGCGCCGGGGTAGCGGGCGAACAGCCGCTGCATTTCGGCGCCGCTTCTGAGGTGCGCGGTGCCGGCGGAGGGCAGCCAGCCGTCCATGTCGTCGAGGCTGCGCCGGGCGCGCAGGCCCGCGAAGGCGCTCGCGAGTGGGTAGCGGCCGGGGTGCGCGTAGTGCACGGCACCGGTGGCGACGACCGGCAGACCCCGCTCGGCGGCGAGGGCGGCCAACGCGTCGTTGTAGACGGTGTCGAGCGGACGCCCGTGGTCGAACAGCTCGACGACGACGTTCTCGCGCCCAAATCGCTCAGTCAGCGCGTCGAGTTCGCGCCCGGCCGCGGCGATGGATGCGCGGCTCGGCACCGTCTGCCCGTTCGGGTCGCCGGCGGTGAGCGCCGTGCGCACGGCGCCTTTGCGACAGCCGGTCAGGATCACCCAGTGGCCGGGTGCCGTGGCGTCGCCGCCGCGCCCGGCGTGCTGGGCGAGCACGTCGAGGTCGTAGACGGGGCGCCCCTTGGCGCCGCCGGCGAGCTGCCCGTCGGTGAGGGCGGCGGCGAGCCGATGGTAGCCCTCCTGGCCGCGGGCGAGCACGAGCAGGTGGGTACCCTCTGGGTCGGGTTCGCCCAGCTGCGGCTTGGTGAGACCGAGCGAGAGTTCGGCGCCGAACACCGTCGTGAGGCCGTAGGGTTCTGCCGCCTCGGCCATGCGCACGACCCCGTAGAACCCGTCGTGGTCGGTGAGGGCGAGCCCGGTGAGACCGAGCCGCGCGGCCTCTTCGAGCAGCTCTTCGGGGCTGGACGCGCCGTCGAGAAACGAGAAGCTCGAGTGCGCGTGCAGTTCGGCGTACGGCACGACCGTCTCGGGGTCGGGCCGTTCCACGCGACCCGGCCGGTAGGGGGCCCGCTTGGTCGACCACGCGGGGGAGTCGCTGCCGTCGCCCACCTCGGGCAGCGAGGGGTCGGGGCGGTTGCCCGAGCGCAGGGTGCGTTCGAGTTCGCTCCAGGGGATGGGCGGGTTGTGCCAACCCATCAGTGCTCGCCACCCATCAGTGCTCGCCCACCATCAGTCGTACCGCGCTTCCGCCCACCAGCTGCCGCCGTCGAGCACGAGCAGCCAGGCGATGCCGGCCTCGTCGACGACCTGCAGCCGGTGCAGTCGGCGGCGCTGCGCCGCATCCCACCAGCGTTCGTCGAGCGGCCAGGGCCCCGCCCACGATCGGATGGGTCGGGTCGCCCCTCCGGCGGCGGGCGCGAACGCGGCGGGCGCGCCGGTGACCCGCAGCCGGTCGTCGACGAGCACGATGTCGCCGCGCCCGTCGATGACGGTGACGGCGTGCCGGCTGGGGAACACGGTCGCGGGCGCCGGCTGCGGCAGGGCGCCCGGCCAGGGCCGGTCGAGCGGGCGCTGGTGCACGGCGCGGTCGCCCCACGGCACGAGGATGCGCCGCTCGGCGAGGGTGCGCCCACCGGCCCGCTGTGCGGTGACGACGGATTCGTGCCCGAGCATGCTCTGCACGCGCGACAGGGCGTGGTGTACCCGGTCGTCGGGTTCGCCTCCCCAGAGCCCCGGTTCGTGGTTGGTGGTGGCGTCGACGCTGTCGGGCGCGATGCTCACCCGGTCGACGGGCGAGGCGAGGCCGGGCCCGAGCGCCGCGTCGGGCGTGGAGCCGAGCCGGCGCGTCGAGCCGCTCAGCTGCCAGCGCACCCGGTCGACGATCTCGCTCGCCCGGAACGCGCGCGGGTGTAGCCACACCCGGTCGGATTCGCGCCCCGATTCGTCGCGCACGCTCACCCTGACGGCGGTGGCGACGAGCCGCCGGGCGGCGAGGGTTTCGACGACGTCGTCGGCGAGTTGCCGCACGGCGAAGGCGATCTGGTCGACCCGGTCGAGCGGCGGCTCAAGCTCGATGACGCGTTCGAGGTCGTCGGGCGGTGTTCTCGGGATGATCGGGGTCGCGTCGACAGCGCCGGCGAGCGCGTGCGCGTGCGCACCGCTCGGCCCGAAGCGTTCGCGCACGGAGGCTGCGGGGAGGGCGGTGAAGGCTCCGAGGGTGCGCACGCCGAGCCGCGTGAGCAGGGTGGCGAGCTCGGGGTCGGCGAGCGTCGACACGGGCAGGGGCGCGAGGTAGGCGGCAGCGGCGCCTTCGGCGACGATGCGCACGGGGGCGTGGGCGCGCGTGTCGCGGGCGGCGCGGTCGGCGGCGAAGGGTCCGTCGGAGACCCCGACGCGTGCATCCGGCACCCCCTCGTCGAGAACCGCGCTGATGAGCGCGAGCGCCGCCGCCTTTTCGCCGCCGTAGTAGCGGGCGGGGCCGCGCGCGGCGAGCGCGAGGAGGCCGGGACGCACGATCTGCACGCCGGCGGCGCGGGCTTCAACGGCGTCGATGAGGGGCGCGAAGTGCCGGTGCTCGCGGTCGTCGTCGTGGGCGACGACGACGAGGTGCGGGCAGGCCCCTTGCGCGTCACGGCGCTTCTGCCCCCGGTGCACGCCGTGGGCGCGGGCGGCGGCCGAGCAGGCGACGACGCGGTTGGCGGACATGATGGCGATGGGATGCGCGTCACCGGTAGGCGCCGCCTCGTCGCGCACGGCGGCGAGCACCGGCCAGTCGGGCACCCAGACGACCATGGTGCGCTGCATCAGCCGGCCCTCCGCGGGAGGGGCGTCACCGACGCTGTGCGGCCGCGGCCGGCGCCGAGCGGTGGGTCGAGGCGCCGAATGCCCACCTCGGGGTCGGGCAAGACGAGCCGGCCGCTGCGCGGCGTGGGGGAGCGACGCGAGCTGACGGTGACGGTCACCTCGCGCTGGGTGAGGTAGCCCCAGCCCTGCCCAAGCCCCGACCAGCGGCTCGCGGTGATGCTGATCATGGCCTCCGTCTGTGGCCAGGTGCCGAGCACGAGCAGGGTTGACCCGCGCTCGCGCAGCCGCCCGGCGAGCTTCGTCACGGCGCCGTCGCTCGCCGCGCGCCCGGGCTTCACGACGATGACGCTCATGGCGTCGGCGATCGCCGCGGTGACGGTGAGCCACTGGTCGCCGGGGTGCGGCACGAGCACGAGCCGGTCGAGGTCGATGCCGAGCGCCTCGGCCGCCTCGACGCCGAACTCGGGCATGCCGACGACCCCGCACCACGAGCCGGCCTGCGACGGCCCGGCGAGCAGCGCCATCACGAGCGCGCTCGACGAGGTCACCGAGTAGGCGGCGCCCTGCTTCAGCCCGCCGTCGGGCAACAGGTCGGCGAGGGCCTCGTGGGTCGGCGTGAGCTTCGTGTCGAGCGTCGTGCGCTGCATCGCGTTGATGCGCGCCTGCAACGCCTCAACAGCCGACGGGGTCGGCTGGGGGGAGGCGAGGGCGAGAGCGGGCACCTCTCCATGTTCGAACATACGTTCGAATATGGCAACCTGCACCGACATTCCGTCGGCGTGTCGGTGGAATGGCGGCCAAGGCAGTGCAGAGATCACCCAGCCGCCGCTCGGGTGCACGCGTCACGATGAACTCTCGACCGAACCGAACTGAAGGATATGCGCCATGCAGAGCCGCCTCGCCGCCAAACTTTTCGGTGACCGAGAAGATCCGAGCAGTCGTTTGCAGGAGATCTTCGACGACCACGTGACCACGGTCGGCGTGCCGCCTGCGGCGCGGGAGTGGGCGGCACGGATACTCCGGGATCGCCGCATCGACCCGCGGATCGAGAAAGAGCAGGCGGTCGCCGCGCTGCGCAAAGCCAACCGGAAGCTCACCAAGCCCGCCGCCGAGTTCCTCGTAACGGACGCCCAGCAACGCTGACGGTCACCCCAACTCGGCGACCCGCTCGCGCAGGAACGCCGCGCCGGCCTCGTCGTGAATGAGCGACCCCATCGTGACGACGGGGTAGTCGCGATCGAGCATGCCGTCGCCCGGCCTGACGTCGACGTGGACCGCGTCGAGCCCGTCCGCGTGCACGTGGTCGGCCATCAGGTAGTCCGAGCGCGAGTCGCCGGCCGAGTACCAGCGGGGCGCCGTGACGCCGTGCGCGGCGAACCACTCCAGCGCCCTGGCGGCGCCGCGATCCTTGTCGAGCAGCACCGACTCGACGTCGGTCGAGATGATCGTCGGGTCGATGCGCCAGGGAACCTCGCCCCGCGCATCCGCGTGCACCCACTCGCCGTACCGCAGCCCCAGCCCGCGCTCGACGAGCAGTTGCCAGACTCGCTCCTGGAACTCGTCCCGCGCCGGCCAGTAGTCCTCGTGAGGGATGTCGCTGCGCGCCTCCAGTGAGATCATCACGTGCTTGCCCTCGTCCACCTCCATCGCGTGCGCATACTCGGCCCGTGCGAGGGTGTGCACCGCCTCCGTGACGTCCGCGGAAATCGCAAGCGCATCATCCAGTTCGACCGCGCCCAACCCGGCGGGTGTAACTGGCGCCCAGGCGCCGCCCTTCTCCATGACCGCGAAGACGGGCGCTCCGTCGGGCAGCCCCGCCTCGACCAGCCGCGCCGCGACCTCATCACGCACAAACACCGCGCTGCGCCCCGTGATGAAGGCAATCGGCACGCCCGCTGTCGCCAGTGCCACCAGGTCGGGCAGGATGCTCGGCTCGACAATCCGCCGAGCGACCGGGCTCGCGATCGGCCCGTCAACGTCGAGAAGCAGTCCGAACGGTGCTGAGAATGCGCTCACGCATCCATCCTCGCTGAACCGCGCCGGGCACAATGACCCCATGACCCGCTACTGGACCCCGCGCGCCGCCGTCTTCGGCGTTATCGCCGTCGCCGGCCTCGTCGGCACTTGGACGTACAACGCCATCGCCATCATCGAACGCACCGACTTCCTCGGCGACTGGTTCAATAACGGCCCCGCCGTCGGCTCGCTGACCACCGATCTGCTCGTCATGGCGGTCGCGGGATGCGCGTTCATCGTCATCGAGGGACGCCGGCTCGGCATGCGCCACCTCTGGGCGTACATCGTCTTTTCGGGCCTGACGGCGATCGCCTTCACTTTCCCGCTGTTCCTCATGAACCGCGAGCGCCACCTCGAGCGGCAGCGGCAGCACGCGGCCGCGCACGATCACGAAGCCGAGCCGGGCGCGTCGGGGCAGGGGAGTACCGTTCCGGCATGAGCATCGAGGTTCTCTCCGCCGTCGGCCGCTTCGCGGATGTCGCCGAGGTAGTCGGCACGAAGAACCCCGGCGCAGGCGCCTGCTGGTGCATGAGCTACCGCGACTCCCGGCCGGCGAATGCCGAGCGCCCGACCTACATGGCGCGCGAGTGCGAGACCGAACCCGGCCCCGGTGTCCTCGCGTACGTCGACGGCCAGGTGGCCGGCTGGTGCTCGGTTGCCCCGCGCTCGACGTACCGGCGACTGATGAACTCGCGCACGATTCCGCTTCTCGACGACGGCAGTGAATGGTCGATCGTGTGCTTCGTGGTGCGCGCCGGTTACCGTAAGCGCGGCCTCATGCACGAGCTTCTCGACGGCGCCGTGACCCACGCGGCGGCGCACGGTGCCACCGTGGTCGAGGGCTACCCGGCAGAAACCCAGGGCGAGCGCATCGACAGCATCTCGGGGTACGTCGGCACGACCGCGCTGTTTGAGGCGCACGGCTTTGAGCGGGTGCTCGAGACCTCGGCGCACGCCGGCCATCGCACCCGCTGGCTGATGCGTCGCGAGCTGTGACGGCCGAACGGCGAAGACATGCGAAACGGCCCCCGAGATTCATCGTCTCGGGGGCCGCTTACACCCAGCGTGCGCGAGGGGGGACTTGAACCCCCACGCCCTAATACGGGCACTAGCACCTCAAGCTAGCGCGTCTGCCAATTCCGCCACCCGCGCTGGTTTGTCGGGCCCCAAGGGGCCGAACGAGGTACGACATTAGCACGGAATGCGAGCCCGGATGCGCGCCGGGTAGCGTGGAACTCATGGCCGCCGACGAGACCCTCAGCGACACCGCCCGGATCGCCCGCGACCTCATTCGTTTCGACACGACGAACTGGGGTGAGGGCCGCAGTCGCGGCGAGACGGAGGCGGCCGAATACGTCGGCGCGATCCTCGAATCGCTCGGCCTCAGCATCGAATACGTCGACGCCGCCGATCGTCGCACCAGCGTCATCGCGAAGGTCGCCGGCTCCTACGCGAACCCGGTCGACACGAGCCGCTCCGAGCGCCCCGGGCTCGTCGTGCACGGCCACCTCGACGTCGTTCCCGCCGACCCGGCCAACTGGAGCGTCGACCCGTTCGGCGGCGAGATCCGCGACGGGCTCTTGTGGGGTCGCGGCGCGGTCGACATGAAGAACATGGATGCGATGATCCTGACCGCGCTCACCGAGATTCTCGAGAGCGGTCGCCAGCCGAATCGCGACCTGACGATCGCGTTCTTCTCCGACGAGGAGAACGGCGGCGTGTACGGCTCGCATCACCTGGTCACCCATCGCCCCGAGTTGTTCGCCGGCGCGACGGAAGCCATCAGCGAGGTGGGCGGCTACTCCGTCGAGATTGGCGGCAAGCGCGCCTACCTGTTGCAGACGGGGGAGAAGGCGCTCATCTGGATTCGCTTGCGCGCTCGCGGGGTCGCCGCCCACGGATCCCGCGTCATCCCGAACAATGCGGTCACGAAGCTCGCCGAGGCGGTCGTCGCGCTCGGCCGCGAAGAGTGGCCGCTGCACCTCACCGACACCACGTCTCAACTGCTCGGCGAGGTCGCCCGTCTGCTCAACGCCGACCTCGGGACCACGGGCCCTGATGAGTTGCTGCTGCGTACGGGCACGGCCGCCGGTTTCCTCACCGCGACCCTCCGCACGACGAGCAATCCCACGCTGCTGGCGGCCGGCTACAAGCACAACGTGATCCCCGACGCGGCCGAGGCGCTCATCGACATTCGCACCCTGCCGGGCGACGAAGACGCCGTGCTCGCCCGGGTGCGCGAGCTCATCGGCGACGACATCGAACTTGAGATCGTCGTGCAAGACGTCGGGCTCGAAAACCCCTTCTCGGGCCCCATCGTCGACGCCATGGTCGGCACGCTCAAGGCCCACGACCCCGAGGCTGAGGTGCTGCCGTACCTGTTGAGCGGCGGCACCGACAACAAGGCGCTCAGCGAGCTCGGCATCACCGGATACGGCTTCGCCCCGCTGCGCCTCACACCCGAGCTCGACTTTCCCGCTATGTTCCACGGGGTCGACGAGCGCGTTCCGCTCGCCGCCCTCGACTTCGGCCACCGCGCGCTGACCGACTTCCTCCTCACCTACTAGAAGGCGACTCCCGATCCCGTGAGCACGAGTACGTACGTCGACGCGATCATCCTGGGCGTCGTTCAGGGCATCACCGAATTCCTGCCGATCTCCTCCAGCGCGCACCTGCGCATCGTCGGCGAATTCCTGCCCGCCGCGACCGACCCTGGCGCGACCTTCACCGCGATCACCCAGATCGGCACGGAGCTTGCCGTCGTGCTGTTCTTCTGGCGCGACATCACGCGCATCCTCAGCCGCTGGTTCGCGCACGTGTTCCGTCGCGGGGTTCCCGCGAGCGATCCCGACGTGCGCATGGGCTGGCTGATCATCATCGGCTCCGTGCCGATCGCCGTGGCCGGCTACTTCGGGCAGGAGTACATTCGCGACACGTTCCGCTCGCTCTGGCTCGTCGCGATCGTGCTGATCGGCTTCGGCCTGCTGCTCGGCCTCGCCGACTACCTCGGCCGACGCACGCGCGAGCTGAACGACCTCACGTACCCGCACGGCCTCTACTACGGCCTTGCGCAAATGCTGGCGCTCGTGCCGGGCGTCTCGCGTTCCGGCGCCACGACGACCATGGGACTCGCGCTCGGCTACACACGCCCCGCCGCTGCCCGCTACGCCTTCCTCCTCGCGATCCCGGCCGTCTTCGGGTCAGGGTTCTACGAGCTGCGCACCGCTCTGATGGACCCGACGACGACCGGCCCCTTCGGCTGGGGTGAGACGCTCGTCGCCACCGGCATCGCCTTCGTCATCGCGCTCGTCGTCATCGCAGGGCTCATGGCCTACATCTCGAAGCGCTCGTTCCTGCCGTTCGTGATCTATCGCGTGCTGCTCGGCTCGACGATCCTGATCCTGCTGTCGACAGGGGTACTCGAAGGCTGATCCGGCGCGCTACTCGTCGCGGCGCACGTCTCCGCCGGGCTCGTCGTCGTCGTGCTTGCGTAGGTAGCGCTCGAATTCTTGCGCGATGGCCTCGCCACTCGCCTCGGGAGCCTCCACGGCATCCCGCGCTTTTTCAAGCTGCGCGATGTAGCCGCGCATCTCGTCGTCCTCCTCGGCGAGCGCGTCGATGCCCTCCTCCCACGTGCGGGCTTCATCGAGCAGTTCGCCGCGCGGAATCGTCACGTCGACCAGCTCCTCCAGCCGATCGAGCAGCGCGAGCGTGGCCTTCGGCGAGGGTGCGTTGTGCACGTAGTGGGGCACGGATGCCCACAGCGAGACCGTTGGAATGCCCACCTCCTCGGCGGCCTCCACAATGACGCTGAGGATGCCCACGGGGCCCTCGTAGCTCGACCGCTCGAGCCCGAGCTCGTCGCGCACCTCGGCGTTCTCGCTCGTGGCGGTCACGGCGATCGGGCGCGTGTGCGGGACGTCGGCGAGCAGGGCCCCCAGCAGAATGATGCCGGTCACGTCGGCGGTGAGTGCCTGGTCAACGGTCTCGGTCGCGAACGTGCGCCACCCGCGCGAGGGTTCCGTGCCGAGCAGCAGGTAGATGTTGTCGTGGTTCATCCCGCTCACCGCGAGCGGGTCATCGGACGGTGCGGCGGATGCGCGAGGCAACCCGTCATCGACCGCCGGTCCGAACAGGGTCACCCCGGGCCACCGCAGCCGGCGCCGGCCGTCTTCGTCCGTCTCGATCATCGGCCGATTCAGCTGGAAGTCGTAGTAGTCCTCCGGGTCGATGTCGGCGATGGGGACGACGTCGAGCACATCCTTCAGCGCGCGCACCGCGCCGCTCGCGGCCTCCCCGGCGTCGTTCCAGCCTTCAAAGGCCACGACAAGGAGACGTCCTCCGCGAAAAAGATCCGTGTGCGCCACGCGCCCTCATTTCCCTTGGGCTCCGGATGCTCACCGGAGCGTCCCCCAGGATAGAACGCAACTAGACTCGTGCGTCGTGACCAGCGCCAGCCAGCCCTTCGACCGTCCCGCCGCCGTGCTGTGGGATATGGACGGCACCATTGTCGACACCGAGCCGTATTGGATGGCCGCGGAGGTCGCCCTCGTCGAGTCCTTTGGCGGCTCCTGGTCGACCGAGGACGCCATGCAGCTCGTCGGCTCTGGCCTCGAAAACTCGGCGGTGATCCTGCAGCGCGCGGGTGTTGACCTCGAGGTGCAGCAGATCATTGACCGACTGACCGACGAGGTGCTGACGCAGATCGACGTCGCAGTTCCCTGGCGACCGGGAGCCCGCGTACTGATTGAGCGCCTGCGCGACACGGGCATCCCGATCGCGCTCGTGACGATGTCGATGCGACGCATGGCGCTGCGCGTCGCCGACGCCATCGGGCCCGGCACCTTCGACGTGGTGATCGGCGGCGACGACGTGGAGCACGAGAAGCCCCACCCCGAGCCGTATCTGACCGCAGCCGAGCGGCTCGGCGTCCAGATCAGCCACTGCGTCGCGATTGAAGACTCGCAGTTCGGGCTCGCCTCGGCGATCAGCTCCGGCGCCGCCGCGATCGGCGCCCCGCTGCACCTGGCGCTTCAGGAGGGGCCGACGCACGTGCTGTGGCCGAGCCTGGAGGGGCGCACCATCGCCGATCTCACCGCCGTGTTGAACGCCCACCACGGTTTCCGGTCGGCCGCGGAGGCGCACCGATGAGCGCCGCACGGCGTCGCGGGCCGTTCCGGGTTGGCGACCAGGTGCAGCTCACCGACCCGAAGGGGCGCCTCAATACGGTCACCCTGCAACCGGGAGGCTCGTTCCACTCGCATCGCGGTGCCCTCGCCCACGAGGACCTGATCGGGCTACCCGACGGAAGCGTGGTCGAAAACTCTGCCGGTGTCGCCTACCTGGCGCTCCGCCCTCTGCTGACGGACTTCGTCATGTCGATGCCGCGCGGCGCGGCGATCATCTACCCGAAGGATGCGGCCCAGATTCTCGGCGCCGCCGACATCTTCCCGGGCGCACGCGTAATCGAAGCGGGCGTCGGCTCGGGGGCTCTCTCGACGTGGCTACTGCGCGCGATCGGCCCCGAGGGGCACCTGTTCTCGTTCGAGCGCCGCGAGGAGTTCGCCGACATCGCCCGCGGCAACGTCGAGACCTTCATGGGCGGCCCGGTCGACAACTGGAGCATCACCCTCGGCGACCTTCAAGAGCAGCTGCCCACCGTGGTGGACGCGGGAAGTGCCGACCGCGCCGTGCTCGACATGCTCGCGCCCTGGGAGTGTCTGGACTCCGTCGCCGACGCGCTCGTGCCCGGGGGAGTCGTGCTGTGCTACGTCGCGACCGTCACGCAGCTGTCGCGCGTCGCCGAAGCCATGCGCGATCTCGGCCGGTTCACCGAGCCGCTCGCCAACGAGACGATGGTGCGAGGCTGGCACCTCGATGGCCTTGCTGTCCGCCCCGACCACCGCATGGTTGCCCACACCGGCTTCCTCATCACGGCGCGCCGCCTCGCCGACGGATCACCCACGTTCTCCAAGGCCCGTCGCGGCTCCAAGACCGAGGCGAGCGACGAGGACGTCGAGCTCTGGACGCCGGGCGCGGTCGGCGAACGTCAGGCGAGCGCGAAGCGGCTGCGAAAGGCCGCGCGGCAGGCGCAGTCGACCGCGAAGCGGTCAGCCGACGGCGCACTAGAGTGAAGAACGCCCAACTCGACGAAAGAGGTCTCGTGCGCACTGTTCCCGCGCTCATCGTCTCGACGGCCCTGCTCGCCGCGCTGACAGCGTGCGCGCCGCTGGGCGGTTCCGCCGCATGCGAGCCGGCCATCCCGAGCGGTGAATCGCCCACATTTGTGCGCGCCTCCGGGCCCGTGTCGAGCGCGCCGGACGTGAGCTTCCCGACTCCGCTGCGGACGCAGGGCGCCCAGCAGGCCGTGCTCGTGGAGGGGGAGGGCGACACGATCGCTGAAGGTCAGGTCGTCGACTTCCAGGTGAGCCTGTTCTCCGGCGTCGACGGTGAACTCATCACCCAGAGCGCGTACGACGACGCGAGCAGTCCGCTGCGCCGGACGGCCGGCGATGACATGGACATCCTCGCCGAGGTCGTGCAGTGCGCTCAGGTCGGCTCGCGCATCGCCGCGACCGGCACGATCGCCGACGTGTTTGGGGCCGGCACGCTCGACCCCGCCCTCGGGCTCGACGACAGCGACGCCGTCGTGCTCGTGCTCGACATCGAGGCGGCGTACCTCGGCCGCGCGACGGGCACCCCGCAGCTCGGCGCGAACGGTGTACCCGCCGTGGTGACGGCCCCCGACGGGCGCCCCGGCGTGACGATTCCCAACCAGGACGCGCCCGACGAGCTGGTCGCCCACGTGTTGACGCGGGGAGGCGGCGCCGAGGTTGCCGCCGACGACAGCGTCGTCATGCACTACACCGGCCTCGTGTGGGAGACCGAGCGCGTGTTCGACTCGAGCTGGGAGCGCGGCGCGCCTGCGACCTTCCCCGCGACGAGCTTCCTCGACGACCCCAACGGCATCGTTCCGGGTCTCGCCGAGGCTCTCGTCGGTCAGACGGTCGGCTCGCAGGTGGTCGTCGTGATCCCGCCGTCACTCGGCTACCCCTCGGGTCAGGCACCCGCGTCGATTCCGGAGGGCAGCACGATGGTGTTCGTCGTCGACGTTCTCGGCATCGAGGACCGCGGCTGAGCAGCCATCGCGTTCTAGGATGGCGAGCGTGACCGCTGACGCCTCCGGCCGCCGCGTCTCAGCCGAAGAGCGGCAGTTCAGTCTCGTGCTCGCGCTCATCGCGACCGAGACGGGGCTCACCAAGACCCAGATCCTGTCGACCGTCGAGGGCTACAGCGCACGGTTTGTGCCCGGCGGCGACAATGCGAGCCTCGAGCGGCAGTTCGAGCGCGACAAGGATGACCTGCGCGAGCTCGGCATCCCGCTCGAGACGTTCGACCAGCCGGGCGCCGACGGCGACACGAAGCTGCAGCGCTATCGGGTATCGCGGGCCGAGTACCCCCTTCCCGACGACATCACGTTCAGTTCGGAAGAGCTCGCACTGTTGGGGCTCGCCGGGCAGGTCTGGCGAGAGGGCTCGCTGAGTGACGACTCTCGCCGCGCCCTCACGAAGCTGCGCGGGCTCGGCGTCGCGGTCGGCGCCACTGTCATCGGGGTCGCCCCGACACTGCGCGCGCACGACCGGGCGCACGCGCCGCTCACCCTCGCGATCAGTCGGGGCCGTCAGGTCGAATTCGACTACCTGAAACCGGGGGATGCTCGACCCGAGCATCGGCGCGTGTCACCTCAGGCGCTCGTGCAGCACGAAGGACGCTGGCACCTGCAGGGCTTCGACGAGGGCAAGGGGGGCGAGCGAACCTTCCTCCTTCAGCGCATCGTGGGGGGCGTTCGCCTGCGCACGGACGTGGCGCGCGAGCCCGCCAGTGACGCCGCCGATCGCGCCCTCGCCGACTTGCGCACGCTGTGGACGCAGCAGCGCGCGACCGTCTCCGTGACCCCGGGCAGCGAGGCCGACGTGGTTCTCCGCAATCGGGCTGGCACAGAGGTCGACGGCGACGTACTCGTGGTGCACACCACCGATTTCCAATTGCTGGCTGACGAACTCGCCGGATTCGGCGACGAGGTGCAGGTCGTGAGCCCTCGGGTCCTGGTCGACGCGGTCCTCGACCGGTGGATGCACGTGGCGGGCTCCCATGGCTGACCGTCGCGACGCAGGCGGCACGAGCACCGACCGCCTCGCGTTCCTCCTCGCCCTCGTGCCGTACCTCATCGACCAGGTGAGCGTCTCGGTGGACGAGGCCGCCGACCACTTCGGCACGACGCCAGAGCGCATCCGACGCGCGGTTGAACTCATCGCGGTGAGCGGCGTGCCCGACGCCAGCGGCAGTGTGCTGCCGGGCTCCGGCATGTTCGACATCGACTGGGATCAGTTCGAGGAGCAGTCGATCATCCGCTTCCGCCAGGCGCCGCTCACCGAGCAGCCCCGGTTATCGGGTCGCGAAGCTGCGGCTCTCATCGCGGGGTTGCAAACCATCATGGCACTGCCCGACTACGCCGAGCGCGACGACCTCTGGGCGCTGCGAGAGAAGCTCGCGCGCGGCTCGGCCTCCGGCGTTGCTCCCGTCGCTGTCGCACCGGGCGACTCTAGCGAGACGCTGCAGGAGGTGCGACGTGCGCAGGCCGCGGGTCTCCGGCTTGCGCTCGACTACGTGAGCGGCGACGGTGACCGCGAAGAGCGCCTCGTCGACCCCATCCGCCTCGACTCGATCGACGGGGTCTGGTACTTGCGCGCCTGGTGCCTGACGCGCGGTGCCGAGCGAACGTTCCGGGTCGACCGGATCGCGAGCGTTCGATCCGCGGGCACGGCAGATGAGCATCCCGCGTCGACGGCGGACCCGACGAGCCTGTTCAGTGGCGCGGCGGCGGGCGCCGTGCGTGTCGAGTTCGAACTGCACGAGGCGGCACTTCCGCTCGTTGCCGACTACCTTCCCGACGACGTGCGCCCGGTCGACGGTGACCCAGGCCGCGTACGCGCCACGGTGGAGCTCTCGAACGTCACGAAGGTGGGGCGACTTGCGGCCCGGCTCGTCGGCGCTGGGCACATCGTCACGCCGGAGGCTGCGACGGAAGCCCGACACTGGGCGGAACGCGCCATTGCCGCACAGAATCGCCGGTTAGACTCATGACCACCTCGCACCCCCGCACACGAAGGACGTGAGCTGAATGCCCCAACTTTCCGGCTGGACCGGCCTCATTCTGCTGTTGGTCATCCTGCTCCTCTTCGCCGCTCCGAAGCTTCCGCAGCTCGCCAAGAGCCTTGGTCAGTCCATGACGATCTTCAAGAAGGAAGTGAAGGCTGGGCGGGACGCCGAGGCGGCGGAGCGCGAGCAGACGGCCGAGAGCACCGACGCGGCGACCGACGGTCCCGACTCCGCCACCAGCAAGTAGGGCGGTGAGCGACCGCCCGACGCGGTCCCGGAATCCCGAGGGCCGCATGACCCTCGGCCAGCACTTGGTCGAACTGCGCAAGCGCATCACGATCGCCGGTGTGGCGATCATCATCGCCGCGATTGGTGGCTGGTGGCTCGTCGACCCGATCTGGGCAGCGCTCAGCGAGCCGGTTCTGCGCATCGCGGAAGAACAAGACCGGGATGCGGCGCTCACGTACGTCACGGTTGGGGAGGCGTTCGACACGCGCCTCATCATTATGTTCTTGGTCGGCATCGTGGCGGCATCGCCCGTCTGGCTGTACCAACTTTGGGCGTTTATCGTTCCCGCGCTGCACAAGAATGAGAAGCGCTACGCCATCGGATTCCTGGCTGTCGGAGCACCACTGTTCATCAGCGGGTGCGTCGCAGCCTGGTTCGTGTTTCCCAATATCGTGACGCTTTTGACTGGCTTTGCGTTCAGCGATTCAGCGACCCTTCTGACGGCGCGCGTGTACCTCGACTTCGCGGTGAAGTTCATCCTCGCGATCGGCGTCGGGTTCGTGCTTCCTCTACTCCTCGTGCTGCTGAACTTTGCCCGTGTGGTGAGCGGAGAAGCGATGCTCAAGGCGTGGCGCTGGGCGATACTCGCGATCGCCACCTTCACGGCGCTCGCGACGCCCGCCGCTGACGTGCTCTCGATGGTGTTGTTGGCGATTCCGCTCGTCGGCCTGTACTTCGCCGCGTGCGCGGTGGCTGCCTTCAACGACCGTCGCGTTGCCCGCAAGGAGGCGACGCTGGCCGACGAGTACGGACTAGCGTCTTCTGATGACTGACGTCAAGTCACCGGCCGAGCGATATGAAGAGGCCCGAGCGTTGCGCCAGCTCCCGCGGCTGCGGGCCTTCCGTGACCAGCTGACGTTCGATCTCGACCCCTTCCAGGCGGCTGCCTGTCGCACGCTGGAAGAGGGCCGCAGCGTGCTGGTTGCGGCACCCACGGGCGCCGGCAAGACGATCGTCGCGGAATTCGCCGTCTTCCTCGCGATGTTCGACGCGCGCGCGAAGATCTTCTACACCGCGCCGATGAAGGCGTTGAGCAACCAGAAGTACACCGAACTCGTGGCCCAGTATGGGGCCAGCGAGGTGGGGTTGCTGACCGGCGACACGAACATCAACGCGACCGCCCGCATCGTCGTCATGACGACCGAGGTGCTGCGCAACATGCTCTACGCCGACTCCGACCTGCTCACCGACCTCGCCTACGTCGTGATGGACGAGGTGCACTACCTCGCCGACCGCTTCCGCGGCGCCGTGTGGGAAGAGGTGATCATCCACCTACCCGAGTCGGTACGTCTCATCTCGCTGTCGGCCACGGTGTCGAACGCGGAGGAGTTCGGCGACTGGCTGCAGGCCGTGCGGGGAGACACGGACGTCATCGTCTCGGAGGTGCGCCCGGTGCCGCTCGAGCAGCACGTCATCGTGCGCTCAAAGATGGTCGACCTGTTCGACTCGTCCGGCCGCGCGGCCACCAATCGGGTGAATCCCGAGCTCGTGCAGTTGGCCAGGGCGGGTGGCTATTCGCAGCAGGGAGGCGGACGCGGGCGCAAGCACCCCAGCCGCTGGCAGGCACACCGGGGCCGTGACGAGGGCCGCATGTCACGCGCCGAGATCGTGCAGCTACTCGACGGCAAGAACCTCCTTCCCGCGATCTTCTTCATCTTCAGCCGCATGGGCTGCGATCAGGCCGTTCGGCAGGTGCTGCGCTCGGGCGTGCGCTTGACCGACGCCCACGAGCGGGAAGAAATTCGCCAGATCGTCGAAGAGCGCTGCCGCACGCTGCGCGATGACGACCTGGCCGTGCTCGGCTACTGGGAGTGGCTCGACGGCCTGCAGCGGGGGGTCGCCGCCCACCATGCCGGCCTGCTCCCCGCCTTCAAGGAGGTCGTCGAAGAGCTCTTCCAGAAGAAGCTGTTGAAGGCGGTTTTCGCCACCGAGACACTCGCGCTCGGCATCAACATGCCCGCCCGCACCGTCGTGCTCGAGAAGCTCGAGAAGTACAACGGCGAGGCGCGCGTGCCGATCACCCCGGGGGAGTACACCCAGCTGACCGGTCGAGCCGGTCGACGAGGCATCGACGTCGAAGGCCACTCGGTCATTCAGTGGGCCTCGGGCCTTGACCCGCAAGCGGTCGCCTCGCTCGCCTCTCGTCGCAGTTATCCGCTGAATTCGTCGTTTCGGCCGACCTACAACATGGCCGTCAACCTCATCGAACAGTTCGGCCGGGCCCGCACGCGTGAGATTCTCGAAAGCTCGTTCGCGCAGTTCCAGGCCGACCGCGCCGTCGTCGACCTCGCACGCACCGTGCGGAAGAACGACGAAGCGCTCAAGGGCTACGCGACAGCCATGGAGTGCCACCTCGGCGACTTCCGCCAGTACTCGTCGCTCCGCCGTGAACTGAGCGACCTGGAACGTCAGCGGTCGTCGGATGCGCGTGGCGCGCGCGCCGAGCGTGACCGTCGACAGAAACAGATCGAGGGCGTCAGAACGCGGATGCGCAAGCATCCGTGTCATGGCTGCGCCGATCGGGAGGCCCACTCGCGCTGGGCGGAGCGTTACTGGCGCCTGAAACGCGAACGCGACAAGGTGAGCCGCCAGATCCAGGGGCGCACGGGGGCCGTTGCGCAGGTGTTCGACCGGGTCACCGACGTGCTGGGCGAACTCGGCTACCTCGTCGATGACGACCAGGGCAGGCTCGGCCTGTCGGCCCACGGTCGCGCGCTTCGGCGCATCTACGGCGAACGCGACCTGCTCGTCGCCGAGGCACTGCGTCGCGACCTCTGGCGCGACCTCGATGCCGCGGGGCTCGCCGCCATGGCGTGCGCGATCGTGTTCGAAGCGCGACGCGACGACGGACAGGCCCCCGAGTATGCGCTCCCGCGCGGGGCCTTCCGTCCCGCACTCGAGCGCACACAAGAGCTCTGGGCTCGACTCGACGATCTGGAGCGCGAGCACCGCCTCCCCGGCACGGACCCTCTCGCAACATCGCTGGCTCTGCCCATGCAGAAGTGGGCACAGGGTGCCGCGCTCGACGTGGTGTTGCGCGACGCCGACCTCGCCGCGGGGGACTTCGTGCGCTGGTGCAAGCAGACCATCGACCTCCTCGACCAGATCTCGCTCGTTGCCGACGGGAAAGTCGGTCGCACAGCCCGTACAGCCCTCGACTCCGTGCGACGGGGAATCGTCGCCTACAGTTCCGTTGCCTGATCTGAACCCGACGACCCGCCCGGGGCCGCGCATCGGCGTCGCCCTGCTCGCCGCCGTGCTCGGTGGCTGGCTCATGAACCTCGCCTACCCCGAGCCGGGCTGGTGGCCGATGCTGCTACCCGGGCTCGGACTCGTCCTGTGGGCCCTTCGCGGCCGAACAGTGGGCGGGGGCCTGCTCATCGGCGCGGTCAGCGGCTTCGCCTACTACGGTGCGCTCATCGATTGGCTCACCGTCTACCTCGGTCTCGTGCCGTGGCTCGCCCTCACGCTCGCCCAAGTGTTCTTCACCGCTCTCGGCGGCGCGCTCATTGCGCTCGCCTGGCGCTGGGTCCCGCGCGCGTGGCCCGGCACCGCGGGCCGCCTGGTGCTGACACCGCTCGTAGTCGGCGGCGCATGGATGGTCCGCGAGGCCGTCTCCAGCGTGTTCCCCTTCGGCGGCTTCGCCTGGGGGAGGCTCGCCCACAGTCAGGCGGAAGGCCCGCTGTCACCCCTCGTTGCGTGGACGGGCTTTTCCGCGCTCAGCTTCCTGATCGCGGCGCTCGTGGCGATGACGGTTGCCGCTCTCGTCGAGGCACGCCGGTCGCGAGCAGAGCGGGCATCCGTGCCTGCTGCGTTCGCCGTTCTCCTCCTGGTGTGGCCGGCGTTCCCCGTCACGATCATCGGCACCACGACGATCGCGGCTGTGCAGGGCAACTCCAACTCAGGACTCTTCGCCGACTACGAGCGAGGCGAAATCCTGCAGGCACACTACGACGCCACCCGCCCGCTCTTTGGTCGGGAGCGCATCGACATGCTCGTGTGGCCAGAAAACGCCAGTGATCTCGACCCGCTGCGGAGCGAATACGCCGCCGGGGTCATGGACATCGTGTCCGAGCAGGTGAACGCACCACTACTGGTCGGCACGATCACCGTTGCCGGCGACAAGACGTTCAACAGCCAACTCATGTGGCGCACCGGCGAAGGCGCGGTCGATCAATACGACAAGATTCGCCCGGTGCCGTTTGCGGAGTACCTGCCAGCGCGCGAGTTCTTCTACCCGCTCGCCCCCGACCTCTTCGACCTCGTGCCCCGCGACTTCGCCTTCGGGCAGCGCGACACGGTCTTCGACATCGATGGCGTCATCGCCGGCATTGCCATTTGCTTCGATATCGTCGCTGACGACCTATTCCTGCAGATGATGGACGAGGGGGCTGAGGTCATCATCTCGCCGACCAACAATGCCGACTTCGGCGTCACCGACCAGAGCGTGCAGCAGCTCGCCATCGCGCGCCTCCGCGCGGTCGAGGCGGGGCGCGCACTGGTGAACGCATCCACGGTGGGGGCGAGCGCGATCATCGCGCCGGACGGGTCGACCATCGTCGATCTGCCGCTGTTCGAGCCGGGAACCATGGTTGCCGAGGTGCCGTTGAGCAACACGACGACCCCCGCACACGCGCTCGGCCGCACACTCGAGTGGCTCGTGATCCTCTTCACGGTGGTGACCATCACGAGCGCGGCCGTGCTGGCCCGCCCCCGGCATGGAGCCGCGACCGCATGACGCCACCCGCCGCCGCCTCGGGGGCCGACTGCCTGATTGTCGTGCCCACGTACAACGAGGCCGACAGCCTGGGCTCGATCATCGCGCGCATCCGTGTCGCCGTCCCCGACGCCGACATCCTCATCGTCGACGACGCCTCACCCGACGGAACGGGGGCCATCGCCGACGAACTCGCCGCAGCCGACCGGCGCATCGATGTCCTACACCGTGCGGCCAAAGACGGCCTCGGAAGCGCGTACCTCGCCGGTTTCGCGGTGGCGGCCGACCGGGGTTACGCCCGTGTCGTAGAGATCGACGCCGATGGCTCACATGATCCCGCCGAACTTCCCGCCATGCTCACCCTCGCGCACACGAGCGGCGCCGACCTCGTCATTGGCTCACGATGGGTCCGGGGTGGCTCGGTGGTGAACTGGCCATGGTTCAGACGGGCGATCTCGCGGGCGGGCAACAGCTACGCACGGCGGATGCTCGGGTCGCGGATCAAGGACATCACGGCCGGTTTCCGGGTCTACCGCGTGGCCGCGCTCTCTGGCATCGACCGCGCCCACGTATCCAGCCAGGGGTACTGCTTTCAGGTGGAGCTCGCGTGGCGCGTGGAGCAGTCCGGGGGAGTGGTGCGCGAGCATCCGATCGCGTTCGTCGAGCGAGCGAACGGCCGGTCGAAGATGCACGCGGGGATCGTCGCCGAAGCGCTCGGCCGCGTGACGGCCTGGGGCATCGCCTCGCGAGGCGGTCGGCGCCGCCTCACGGGGTGGGACATCTAGCGTCGGCGTTACGCGCCGATCTTTTCGCCGCCGCCACGGCGCGCGCGTAGCAACTCGAGACGCTCTTGGAGCAGCTCCTCGAGCTCGTCGCGGGTGCGGCGCTCGAGCAGCATGTCCCAGTGGGTGCGCGCGGCCTTCTGCTCGCCCTCGTCAATTTCGATGGGCGTGCCATCGGGGGTGAGCAGACGGCCCTCTTTGCCGGACTTCGGCGACTCCCACAGGTCAGGGAGCTCGGCGTCGGCGGCAAAGATCACCTCGAATTCTTCGCCATCGGCCGTGCGGAAACGAGCGCGCTGACGCTCGGCAAACTCGACGCCGTCTTCGCTCTGCAGGCTCTGCGAGCCGAGTCGCATGCCGCGAAGGGTTCGATCAGCCATCGTGCACCTCCTGTCACCGTCCGGAACAATTCCATGTAAAGGTATAGACCCGGCAGATGAGAACCGACGACGAAGGCGCTGTGTTCCCAGAACTTTGACAGTCCCGGCGCGACCGTCGCCGACGAGCGCGTCAGGCGCGGCTCGCCACGACAGCGAGCGCGAGATCGGCGCGGTCGGTCACGATTCCGTCGACGCCGAGGTCAAGGAGCCGCTCCATGTCGGACGGCTCATTGACGGTCCACACGTGCACCTCGACGCCTGCGGCGTGGAAGGCGGCGATGCGCGCGGGGGTCACCGTCGTGAGCCCGAGGGCGCGCTCGGGGATCTGCACGGCGTGCAGGCCGCGCAGGGCCCGGCGCACCAGGGGAGTTGCCCGGAGGACGGTGGCCGCGAGTGCCATCGCAAAACGGGGCCCGGATGCACTGGTCGCCACCGTGGGAAGCAGCCGTAGCGCGGCCGCGCGGCGCCGTTCGCTGAAGCTCGTCACCAGCACGCGCTCTTCAGCCGAGGTTGCCCGAATGGCAGCGATGGCCGGTTCGATGGAGGCGGGTGACTTGAGGTCGATGTTGAAGAATGCGTCGGGGAACGCATCCAGCGCTTCGGCGAGAGTCGGCACGTGCTGCCCTGCACCGAGGTCGAGCCGCGCCAGCTCCGTCGCGGTGAGCCCATCCACGCGGACGTCGACGCCACCGACCCGGCTGAGGTCGTCATCGTGCGCGACGATCGCGTGCCCGTCGCTACTCGCGTGCACATCGGTCTCGATGTGGTCGGCACCGGCCTCGAGCGCGTGCTGAAACGCGAGCAGCGTGTTTTCTGGAGCGGAAACGGCGAGGCCGCGGTGCGCCAGCACACGCGGCCTCGCCGGAGCGAAGTAGGGCAGTTCGCTCGCCACAGGGTGTTACGCGCTCGGGGGAGTGCGGTGCTCACCCTTGGGCGAGAAGAAGCCCTGCCCGATTCCCTTCAGCGCCTCGGTCAGCTCGCTCGGGATGATCCACATCTTGTTCGAGTCGCCTTCGGCAAGCTTCGGAAGTGTCTGCAGGTACTGGTACGCCAGCAGCTTCGGGTCGGGGTCGCCCTTGTGGATTGCGTCGAAGACCGTCTGGATGGCTTCGGCTTCGGCCTGGGCCCGGAGCACCTGGGCCTTCGCGTCACCCTCGGCCTTCAGGATTTCGGCCTGTCGACGACCTTCTGCCTCCAGAATCTGCGACTGCTTCGTACCCTCGGCCGTGAGGATCGCCGCGCGGCGGTCCCGCTCGGCGCGCATCTGCTTCTCCATCGAGTCCTGAATCGACACGGGCGGGTCGATCGCCTTCAGCTCGACACGGTTGACGCGAATTCCCCACTTTCCGGTCGCCTCGTCGAGCACCACGCGGAGCTGACCGTTGATGTTGTCGCGGCTCGTGAGCGCCTCTTCGAGGTTCAGGCCACCGACGACGTTACGCAGTGTCGTCGTGGTCAGTTGCTCGACCGCGGCGAGGTAGTTCGCGATCTCGTAGGTCGCGGCACGGGCATCCGTCACCTGGAAGTAGACGACCGTGTCGATCGAGACGACGAGGTTGTCCTCCGTGATGACGGGCTGAGGGGGGAACGACACGACCTGCTCGCGCATGTCGACCAGAGGTCGCATCCGGTCGATGAACGGCACCAGGATGTTCAGACCCGGTTGCAGTGTCTTGTGGTAGCGGCCGAGGCGTTCAACGACACCGGCGTAGGCCTGGGGAACAATGCGAATCGCGCGGACGATCACCACGATCACGAAGATCGCGAGAACGACGAGCAGGGCGATGACGAACAGCTGCCCGATGAATTCGGATGGGCCGATCATTCGGTCTCAGTCCTTTCTTCTGGCGCAACCTCCACGGTCGCCCCGTCGACGCGGGTGACGACGAGTCGTGCGCCCTCCGCGATGGTCGTGTGTTCGTGATCGGGCGCAAGTCGCGCCGACCACGTTTCTCCGTTTGCCAGCCGAGCAAAGCCGCCGTCGTCCGTGATGTCGCTGGTTGCCCGTGCGCGCATCCCGTACAGGGCGTCAATGTTGCTCTTGGTGGGGTCGCCGCCCGATTTCAGGCGTTTGAGCAGTAGTGGGCGGATGGTGAACAGCAGGCTGCCCGCGATTACCGCGGCGAGCGCGATCTGCGCCCACCACGGCAGGCCGAGCAGGTTGGCGCCGAGCCCACCGATCAGCGAACCGGCCGCGATCATGAGGAAGGTGAATTCCAGGGTCAGCAGCTCGATGATCACGCAGATCAGCACGAAGACGAGCCACATGATCCACAGGTACTGGGTGAGGTCCAGCAGCATCGTGGCGCCCCTTCGTTGCGTGCTGTCAAACGGTGCTTTTGTCACGCTATCAGCACTCACCGACGCGCAGCCGAACATCAGCACCCGGTACGCTCGGAACCCGTGAACAGTCCTCTTCCCGCTGGCGCACTCGCCGGCAAGACCGCCCTCGTCACCGGATCCTCGCGCGGCATCGGCGCAGACACCGTCCGCTACTTCGCGGCGGCGGGCGCCAACGTCGTCATCAACTACCGCTCGAAGGCGCCGCGCGCCGACAAGCTCGTCGCGGAGCTGGCCGAGCAGGGAATCGCGGCGATCGCCGTCGGAGCCGACCTCACCGATCCGGAATCCGTCGCCGCGATGATGGACACGATCCGCGATCGCTTCGGCTCGCTCGACGTCCTCGTGCTCAACGCCTCCGGTGGCATGGAGTCGAACATGGGCGAGGACTACGCTCTGCGTCTCAACCGCGATGCGCAGGTGAACGTACTCGAGCAGGGAACCGCGCTGATGGGCGAGGGCGGCCGCGTCGTGTTCGTCACGAGCCACCAGGCACACTTCATCCGCACCGTTCCGACCATGCCGGAATACGAGGCGGTCGCGCTCTCGAAGCGTGCGGGCGAGGATGCTCTGCGCGAGCGCATCGCGGACCTCGCGGAGCGAGGGATCGGCTTCACCGTCGTGTCCGGCGACATGATCGAAGGCACCATCACCGCGACGCTGCTGGAACGCGCGCGTCCCGGCGCCATCGAGACGCGGAAGGAAGCGGCCGGCAAGCTCTACAACGTCTCAGAGTTCGCCGCGGAAGTCGCGCTCGCCGCCGTCGAACCCGTACCGGCGGACAACACGCGCCTCGTGGGCGACGTCAGCTACTTCACCGAGTACGCAGGCGAATAGTCATGGGGCCGACGCCCGGCCTGCGACGCACCTCCCGCATCCTCGTGGTCGCACCCGATGGAGCCGCGCTGCTGTTTTTCACCGCGGCTCCCGACTCGTCGCGCTTCGCGCGGTGGATCACGCCGGGCGGCGGGGTCGACCCCGGAGAAACGCACGCTCAGGCCGCGGTGCGCGAGCTGTTCGAGGAGACGGGGCTGGAAGTCGACAACGTGGGCGCGAGCGTCCACTCGTTCGATTTCGATGTCCGCTGGGACGAAGCCGATCACGATCGGGGTCACGCCGAGTACTACGTTCTTCGCGTCGCGGAACGTTTCGAACCGTCGAACGCGAACTGGACGCCCGACGAGCACGTCGACGTGACCGCGCACCGCTGGGCGACGGCGGAGGAACTCGAGTCGGGCACCGAGCCCTTCGAGCCCGCGCACCTCCCCGACCTGATTCGGCTGGCGGCGAGGTCCGTCTGACGCGTCAGGAACGCGTCAACTCTTTGCGACCAAACACCGCCTCGGCGCTCGCCAGCTCGTCGTCGGTGGCTTCGCGGAACGGCGGAGCCTGGTCGACCTCGGGCGCGTGGCGACCCTGGCCACGCGTCTTCACGATGCTCGCCACGATCGCAGTGGTCAGGATCAGTGCGATGACGGCCAGTGATATGGCGGTCGGCACGTGCAGCACGTCGATCAGGGCAAGCTTTGCACCCACCCACAGCAGGACGACCGCGAGCCCGATCTTCAGGTATACGAAACGGTGAATGAGGTCGGCAAGCAGGAAGTACAGCGCTCGCAGCCCGAGGATGGCGAACGCATTGGCGGTGAAGACGATGAACGCCTCCTGGCTCACGCCGAAGATCGCGGGAATCGAGTCGACAGCGAAAATGATGTCGCTCACCTCGACGAGCACGAGCACGGCGAGCAGGGGAGTGGCGTAGACGACGCCCGCGCGACGGATCACAAATTTCTGCCCGTAGTACGCGTCGGTCATGGGGGTCACGCGCTGGAACCACCGCATCACCTTCGAGTTGGCGACGTCGATGTGGTCGTTACGTTTCACGATCATCGTGATGGCCGTGTAGATGAGGAAGGCCGCGAAGATGTACAGCACCCAACCGAATTGGCTGATCAGCACGGCGCCGGCGCCGATGAAGATCCCGCGGAATACGAGGGCGCCCAGAACGCCCAAGAACAGTACGCGGTGCTGATATTGCCGCGGCACCCCGAAGAAGGTGAAGATGATCGCCCAGACGAAGACGTTGTCGACCGAGAGCGACTTCTCGATGAGGTACCCGGCGTAGTACTGCTGGCCGAACTCGGCGCCCCACACCGCCCACACGATGCCGCCGAAGATGACGCCGACGACGATATAGAAGACGCTCCAGAGAGCGGCCTCGCGCACGCCGATGACGTGCGCCTTTCGGTGCGCGAACAGATCGATCGCGAGCAAAGCGATGATGGCGCCGATGACGGCGAACCAGACCCAGAGGGCGACGTCCATGGTGCTTCTCTCCTGACCACCCGACACACGGGTGATGATCAGGAGGTCTCTCCCAACCGGCGAACCGGTCCGTGGCCCCGGGTTCGATTGCGAACCGTGGTGACGAGGCGACGTCGAGTGCGGGGATACTCCCCTCCGCGCGCAAGTAGAGCACACCGCGGGGCTCCTGTGCCAATCGGCACGCGGGTACTTTTCAGCGTCACGCGCTGAAATCGCGACATGGATGCGCCGGGAAGGTACGACACGGAACTCGCCGTGGCGAGCATCCCGCCGTTTTTCGACTCGCCGGTGTCTGGCCTCTTGATCGTGGTGTTCGCGTCCGGGCTGTGGGCGCTCACCTCGCTGCACGCCCATCGACAGTGGATGCGCGACTCGACGCTCATGGCGTGGGTCGCCATCGTCATCATCGCTGGGCCCATCGGTGCACTCAGCTGGTTTGCGTGGGGGAGGCCGGCGGTTCGTCGATACGGCGTGTCGGGGGAGAAAGGTCTGGTCACGGGCGACGACTACCCCTAGAGTCGGGGCATGCTCACACTTTTTCTGCGTTCTGCTCAGCATCGACGCGTCGCTGTCGCATCCACTGTCGCTGCGGCAACGCTCGTCATGACGGCGTGCGCAGGGGGAGTGGACACCGCCGAGTCCGAGTCGATGGGCGAGGCGCCCATCCTCGAAATCATCGACGCGACGCCGTCCGTGCTGACCGGCGTGGGGCCGACGCTCGAAAAGCCGATCATGCTCGACATTCCCGAAGGATCGAACTCGTTCCGCATCGAGTTCGACTGCGAGGGCCCCGGCGCGTTCGCCGTTGAGTTCGGCACCATGCTGGAGGCCACCGCGGGTTCGCACCGCGGCGAGTGCTCGTCCAGAAGCGACTTCGTCTGGCCGATCACCGAGGCCTTCCGGTCGTCCCTGCGCATTTTTGTGCACGACGAGGCGTCGTGGACGCTGACGCCCTCGTTCTCGCCGATGGCGTTCGTCTCCGACCAGGCGATTGGTGCTGACTGCGCCGCCTTCATCCCCGTCGCGAGCGCCCTATCGAACGCTGATATCGGTTATCGCTACTACAACGCTGTCGACGAGGACGAGTGGCGCGAGCGCATCGCGCTCGCTACGGCCGAACTCGACGCCCTTGTCGCCTCGGCGAAATCCGAGCTGAGGGATGCGTTCACCGAGGTGCGCGCGACTCTCGGCACTGATGTCGGAATGGCATTCGACAGCGCGCACGACGCGGTCACCACCGTCCACACGGCGTGCAGTCGCAACCACACGGCGGTCTACTACATGGCGGAGTTTGGCGGATGAGCGTGACCGAGTTCCCGCCCCCCGTTGCGGGTGCGGAGTTGGTGCTCCCGCCGTTGTATGACGCCGTCTGGTCGATGGCCGCCCTCATCGTGGTTATACCGCTCGTCTGCGCGATTGTGTCCATTTCCCGGCACCGCGACGGACTCACGAGCCTGGCCCTCATCGGCTGGTTGCTCCTGGTCGTCTTTCTGCAGGTCGTCGGACCACTGCTGTGGTTCCTGATCGGACGTCCGCACACGCGCGATCGCTTACTGGTTTCGACAGGCGCGAGTGTGCGGCGGTGACGTACGAGGTCCGCACGGCCACGGCGGGTGACGCCAGCACGATCGCCCGCGTGCACCTGGATGCCTGGATCGAGACGTATCGCGACCAGCTTCCCGAGCGCTTCTTCGGACAGGAGGCGCTTGAGCACCGAGAACGCATGTGGTCATGGATGCTCGGTGACGCCACTGCTCCGACGCAACGCATCGCCGTGGCGGAGCGTGACGCCGAGATCATCGGCTTCGCATCGTCCGGGCCACCGCTCGATGAGTCCGATCGGGCGACGGGTGCGGATTGCCAGCTGTACACCCTGTACGTGCTCGCTGAGCACCACGGAACCGGCATCGGCCAGCAATTGCTGGATGCTGTGGTGACCGCCGAGGATGACACGGTTCTGTGGGTGGCAAAGCGCAACCCGCGCGCTCAGGCGTTCTACCGCCGCAACGGATTCCGATTCGACGGAACGGTCAAGCCCGACGATCGGGTGCCGACGTTTCTCGAGGCCCGAATGGTGCGCATCGCCGAGTAGGACCAATATCCGATAATCTGCATTATGTCAGATCAAGAATGATTCAGGGCCGATTGAGGCTTCGACAAGCCACTCTCCCCGCGCCGCTGCATTCAGTCCGCGAGTCCGAGCAGCGGCCGGACCTCAACGCGGCGATTGCATGCGCGCGATGCGGCGACCGCCACGTGTCGTGCCGCCTCGACACTCGGCGCCTCGATGATCCAGAATCCCGCGACGAAGTCGTCAGAATCTGCGACGGGTCCGTCGGTCGTCACGACCTCCACCTCACGGGCATCGACGGTCACGCTCTGATCCGGCCCGGCGATGCCGCCCGCGAGCACCCAGTGCCCCCGCGACTTCAGTTGGTCGTTGAAAGCGTCGATGGCCGCCCCTTCGTCGGAGGTGGCCGAGCCGCTGACGGAATCGATGACGCCTAGAAAGAAGTGCACGGTACCGAGGGTAGATCGGCCCGGGTTTCCCGTGCGCGTCGACGGTATTGTGCACCTAACGTGCAGTATAGTGCACTCATGGAAAGGTCGGCCAGCGCCCCCGATGAACTCGCCGCCGCGATCGGTGCCCGCGTGCGCGATGCGCGCATCCGTCGGTCACTCACGCTCGATCAGCTCGCCGCGTCGGCGGACGTGTCGCGGCGGATGCTCGTCAACGTCGAGCAGGGAACCGCCAACCCCAGCGTCGCCACCCTGTTGCGGCTTGCGCAGGCTCTCGGTCTCGGTCTTCCCGAGCTGGTCGAGCCGCCGCGCGCTGGCGACGTGGCGGTCTCGCCGGCGGGTACAGCCCCGGTGCTGTGGCGCGGTGACGCCGGTGGTACCGCATCTCTGCTTGCCAGCGCGAAGACCCCCGACGTGCTCGAGCTCTGGACCTGGACCGTGCACCCCGGAGAGACGCGAGACAGCGACGCGCACCCCACGGGCGCGCGCGAACTGGTGCACGTTATCGCTGGCACGCTCGAATTGATCGTTGACGGTGAGCGACACAGTCTCGGCGCGGGCGATGCGGCGAGCTTTCCGGGAGATCGGCCCCACCGTTACCGACCCGCCGACGACGAACCCGTCACGTTCATCCTCACCGTCTTCGAGCCGGCCCCGTGAGCGTGCTCGAACGGGGAGCGGCCCGCGCGACCGCCGCCACTCCCCCGTGGACGCTCGCCGTCGCGGCGATGCTCATGATCCAACTCGGCTCGGCCCTGTCGGCGGGCCTGCTCATTCCCGAGCTGGGGGCCGCCGGCACCGCGTGGCTCCGCCTCACGCTCGGAGCGATCATCCTCGTCGCGATCGCGCGGCCGCCCCTGCGATCGATTCGCCGAACGGACGCGCTGCCCCTCCTCGGGCTGGGGGTCGCGACCGGCCTCATGACCGTGTTCTTCCTTGCCGCTCTCGCGCGCATCCCGCTCGGTATCGCCGTAGCGATCGAATTCCTCGGTCCTCTCGCCGTCGCCGCGCTGCGCCGACCGAGCGGTCGAGCGCTGGCGTGGCCACTGCTCGCCCTCGCGGGCGTCGTGCTGATGACCGAGCCGTGGCGCGACTCCGTCGACCCGATCGGGGTGCTGTTTGCGGCGCTCGCCGGCACCGGCTGGGGCATCTACATCGTGCTCACGCAGCGCGTCGGAGACCGCTTCAGCGGCATTCGCGCCCTATCGATCACCATCCCGATCGCCGCACTCACCGCGGCATTCATCGGCGTACCCCAGGCGGTCGGCACCCTGCGGCTGGAGCATCTCCTCATCGGAGCTGGGCTGGCGCTCCTCGTGCCCGTCGTGCCTTTCGCCCTCGAGATGGTCGCTCTTCGCCGCATGACGGCCACCGCGTTCGGCACCCTCATGGCCGTCGAGCCCGCGATCGGCCTCGTCATCGGGATGCTCGTGCTGCTGCAGGTACCGGGTCTCGCGCAGATCGCGGGGATCGCCCTCGTCGTCATCGCGGGGGCGGCCGCTCAGCGAGGCGGACGCCGCTCGGCACCCCCGCTGGCCGCTCAGCCGACGTGACCGGGGTCAGTCGCGGGGGGTGAGCGCGCTCGGCTTGTGCACGGCCTCCCCGCCGCTCTTCTCGCTGCGCACAAGGTACTGCGGGTCATCAGGCGACGCGGCGACGGCGTGAGCCGCCTTGTGGAGAAGGTCGTCAGGGAATCCGCCGCACGGGCACAGCATTCGCTGACGGCCCGCCCGCCAGCTCAGCCTCCGGGCCGCTGCCAGGCCTCGTCGAAGAAGTCTCTCTCCCAGATCAGCGAGACGTCGTGGGCACGCTCCATTGCCCGACGCTGCTCGTGACTCGCTGTAGCGGCGATGCGGGATGCGACCGACTCCGCGAGGGCGCTCGTGCGCAAGAACTGGGGGTCGCCATACGCATCGAGCCACTCGGCGTACGGGTGGCCCGCCCTCTCGATCGGCGCGAAGCGACGGCCCAGGTCCGCGTACACCGTAAAGCACGGCAGCACCGCCGCGACCGTTTCGGCATAGTCGCCCCGGGCCGCCGTGCGTTCCAGGTGGTCGAGGTAGCCCACCGTCACCGGAGCGGGCATCCCGACGTCCTCGCCCACGATGCGGCGGTGCAGGCGCTCGACCTCGAGGTCAGCGCCCTCGGCCGTCGCGGCCCAGAACTCCCGATCATCCGCGGTGGGTGCGAGCTCGGCGAGGCGCCGAAGGACGCGCCCGTAGCCCGCCAGGTAGTGGGCGTCCTGACGGAGGTATTCCGCCCAGTGATCGCGGTGCAGGGAGCCGTCGGCCAATCCGCGGACGAACGCGACAGCCAGGATGTCGGCCCGCACGGCGGCACCGCGATCCCAGGTGCTGCACGCCCACGACCGGCCCTCGTGGTCAGTGGCGGTGCGCGGGTCGAGCGCATGCAGGTGATCGATTGGCCCGTTGCCCGACCCCACCCGGAGCCCCTCCCCCGCGCGGATCGAGGCGGTGAGCCACGCCTTCACCTGAACGAGTCCGTTCTCCCAGGTGGCGCCGTCCGCCCGCACCGTTGCTAGAGCGGCTGAGAGCGAGCAACCTGTGCCGTGGGTGTTGCGGCTCTCCACCCGCTCCCCCGGCACCTCGTACACGTCGTCGCCGTCAACGAGCGCATCGGGCGCGCTCGGACCGGCGAGGTGGCCGCCCTTCACGACGACCCGCGCGCCGGTTTGCCTCGACAGTCGCCTTCCCTGATCGATGGCGTCCGACCACGAGGCAGCGCGCGGGCCGCCGACGAGGGCCGCGAGCTCGTCGAGGTTGGGCGTGATGAGGTGCGCCGCACTCGCCAGCTCGAGCACCGCTCGCTCGGCGGCAGCGTCCAGCAGTCGGTGCCCGCTCGTCGAGATCATGACCGGGTCAAGGACCACCACGGCGGGGCGGGTGCGGCGCACCCACTCGGCGACGACCTCCACGATGGGAGCGGAGAAGAGCATCCCGATCTTGACCGCATCGACCGCAATGTCGTCGGAGACCGCGCGGAGTTGATCCGCCACGAACTCGGCCGGCGGAGCGTGGACGCCGTCGACCGCGCGCGTGTTCTGTGCCGTGAGCGCGGTGATGGCGGCCATGCCGTAGCCGCCGAAGGCCGCGATCGACTTCAGATCGGCCTGGATGCCCGCCCCGCCGCTCGGATCAGACCCGGCGATCGCGAGGACGCGAGGACGCGACGGCCGGACGGTCATCGGCGTGCCGCCCCGCGGAACGCGCGGGCGGCCGCGCGTGGATCGCTCGCACCGCTGATGGCCGACACGACCGCGACCCCCGCGGCGCCTGCCGCGCGGAGGCCGGCCACGTCGTCGGGTCGGACGCCGCCGATCGCGACGCACGGGATGCTCGTGCGGGCAACCAGCGCGGCAAAACCGTCGACGCCGAGCGGCGCGGGATGATCGGGCTTCGTCGCGGTCGGCCGGATCACGCCGACGCCGAGATAGTCGACGGTGCCCGGTTGAAACGCGTCGGCGGCGGCGAGGTGATCCACCGTGTTCGCAGTGAGACCGATGACGCTCTCTGCTCCGAGCAAGCGGCGCGCCACCTCGACTGGCAGATCCGATTGGCCGAGGTGCACGCCGTCGACCCGCGCTCCGCGGTCCCTCGCGGCGAGCACCACGTCGACCCGGTCGTCGACGAGCACGGCAGCGCGGCCAGCGACCGTGTCTGAGACGCGCACGGTCCGCTCGATCAGCTCGCGCGCGCTCGCGGTCTTCTCGCGCACCTGGACGATCGTCACTCCCCCGTCGACCGCGGCGTCGACGATCGCGCACAGAGTGTCCGTGGGAAGTCCCTCGGCCGTGACGAGATGCAGGGACAGATCAGTCGACACCGTCACGACGTGACCCCCTTGCTGACGCGCGCGCCGAGCGCGGAGTCGCGCGAAGTGAGCGCATCAAGCTCGTCGAGGAAAGCCGGAGAGAAACTGCCCGGCCCGACTCCGCGCGCTTCCGCGCGCTCCGACGCGACGGCGTAGACCGCCGACGCGGCCACCGCCGCGGAGAACGGATCGGTGACGGCGACAAAAGCCGCCATGACGGCGCCGAGCGAGCATCCGCCGCCCGTGATTCGCGTGAGGAGTGGGCTACCCCCGGATACGCGAACTACGCGTCGCCCATCGGTGATCAGGTCGCGCTCGCCGGACACGGCGACGACCGCTCCCGTCTCTTCCGCGATTCGTGTGGCCGCGTCCAGCGCATCGTCGGGGCTGTCGGTGCTGTCGACGCCGCGCCCTCCCGACCCCGCGCCCGCCAGCGCGATGATCTCAGAGGGGTTCCCCCGGACGATCGCGGGACGGTGCGCGAGCAGTTCGGCGGCGAGGGCGGTGCGTATGGGCAGGGCCCCCACGGCGACAGGGTCGAGCACCCAGCGGGCGTTCTCGACGACGGCCTCCCTCGCCGCGTCGCGCTGTTCGGCGGTGGGCGTCCCGAGATTCACGAGCACTCCGCCCGCGATGCGGGCGAAGACGCCCGCCTCACCCGGTATGTCGCACATCGCGGGCGAGGCTCCGATCGCGAGCAGCGCGTTAGCAGTCATGTTGGTCACCACCGCGTTCGTGATGCACTGCGTGAGCGGCTGCGAAGAGCGCAGCAGGGCGAGGGCATTCCCCGGATCAACGAGGACGGCGGATGGGTGCGCAGACATAACGACATTCCCTTCGCTAGTACGAGCTAGATCAGGTTCAACGGGTGTGATCTCAGCCCGCGCGGCGGGCACCCCGTGTCAACGGCGCCGACAGTAGCACAGGGCGCGTGGGAGGAGCGGTGCCGGACTAGCCGAGCCCGATCTCCAGGTCCTCCCACAGGTCGTCGATGCCTTCCAGCCCGACGGAGAGGCGAACGATGCCGGAACCGGGTCGCGCCTCGGGCGCGACGGGCCGGTGCGTGAGCGAGGCCGGATGCTGAATCAGCGAATCGACGCCGCCGAGCGACACGGCGTGCGTGAACCAGCGACGGCCACTCGTGAGCTTCTGCGCGGCGGCGTAGCCACCGACGAGGTCGACACTGAGCATCGCGCCCGGTCCCCGCAGTTGGCGGCCGAGCAGCCCCTGCGGATCGCCTCCGTCGACCGTCGGATAGAAGACACGAGCGACGGCGGGATGCTCGACGAGCCTCGCGGCGAGCTGCGCGGCGGTCGCTTGTTGCGCGCGAACCCGTAGGGGCAGCGTCGGCAGGCCGCGATGGAGCAGGTACGCGGCCATCGGGTGCAGGATTCCTCCGGTGATCGCGCGCACGGGGCGAATCGCGGTTGCCCACTCGGCGCTGACCGCCAGCGCTCCGCCGACGACGTCGCCGTGGCCGCCGAGGTACTTGGTCGCGCTGTGCAGCACGAGGGCGGCCCCCAACGCTGCGGGGTTTTGCAGCACGGGTGTGGCGAACGTGTTGTCGACGAGCACAGGGCGCTCCCCCGCAGCGTCCACGACCGCCGCGATGTCGACGAGCTCGAGCGTGGGGTTCGCGGGCGTCTCCATGACGACGAGGCAGGTGTCGGGTCGAAGCGACGCGGCCACCTCGTGAGGTGAGCAGAAGGTGGTCTCGATCCCGAGCATCCCCGAGGCCAGCAGGTGATCGGTGCCGCCGTAGAGCGGGCGCACGGCGACCACATGGCGACCTGCACCGCGACCCGCCGCCGCGGTGACGGCTGCCGAGAATGCCGCCATACCGGAGGCGAAGGCGACTGCCTCGTCGGTTCCTTCCAGTTCGGCGAGCGCGCTCTCGAAGCGGGCCACGGTGGGGTTCCAGAGCCGCGCGTAGACAGAGCCGCCCTCGGTGGGGTGCCCGCCCGTGGCCATCGACTCATACGACTCGCCCCCGGTGTCGATATCGGGGAGGGGATTGGTCGATGACAGGTCGAGCGGCGGAGCGTGCACGCCAAGCCCCGCGAGATTGGCGCGGCCGGCGTGAACAGCCACGGTGTCGAGAGAGGCGGGGGCGACGGCGGTGTCGAACAGCATGAGGAGAGTCTGGGCGAAGGCGCGGCAGCCATCAATATTGTTCGAATAATCCGCGAGCGGTGGAGAAATTGCCGCTGAACCTGCAGGCTGGAGTGGTGGCTGACGTCTCCGACCCGCAGAATCCGCGCAACCCGCTCGACGCGGTCGATCGCGCACTCCTCGCCGCCCTCGATCAGAACGCACGGCTCACCAACGCGGCGCTCGCACAGGCGGCGGGGATCGCCGAGTCAACGTGCACACAGCGGATGCGCGCCCTGCGAGAGCGCGGCATCATCCGAGCATTCCGCGCGGACATCGACCCTGCCGCCGTCGGTCGCCCCATGCAGGCCGTGATCAAGGTGCGTCTCGGCAGCCACGACCGGGACGGCGTCCTCGCCTTTCACGCGCGCTTGCGGCGCATCCCGGGTGTCATCCGCATCTTCCACGTTGCGGGCGCCGACGACTACCTGCTGCACGTCGCCGTTGCTGACGCGAGTGCACTGCGCGACCTCGTGCTGGAGCACATCACGCAGCACCCGGGCGTCGTCCACACCGAGACGCAACTGGTCTTCGACGTCATGGACGGCCCCGGAGTCGTGACTGCACGGGCCTAGTAGCCTCCGCGCGTCAGCGCTGCGTTGCAGCCGCCCACTCGGCGAGTTTCGCCTGCGCGGCGCCCGAGTCGATCGACTCGGCAGCAACCGCAAGCTGCTCCGCGAGCCGCTCCGTGATGGGTCGCGTGATCTGGGACGGGTCCTGCGCGAGCCCGAACGATACGAGGCCAGCAGCGGCGTTCAGCAACACGATGTCGCGCACGGCACCTTCCTCGCCGGCAAGCACCCGGCGGGCGATGTCGGCATTGTGGGCCGGCTCTCCACCGAGCACCGCCTCAACGGGGTGATAGCTCAAGCCCAGCTCGCGCGGGTCGATGTCGTGCTCGGTCACCGACCCCCTCGACACTTCCCACATGTGCGAGTGGCCGCTCACGCTGAGTTTGTCGATCCCGTCGTCGCCGCGATACACGAGCGCCGTGGCTCCGCGCGTGCGGAAGACCCCGACCATCAGCGGCACGCGGTCGAGATGGGCCACCCCCACGGCGGACGCTTCCGGGCGGGCCGGGTTCACCAGCGGCCCCAGGATGTTGAAGACGGTCGACACGCCCATCTCTCGCCGCGCCGGGCCCGCATGGCGGAACCCGGGGTGAAAAACCTGAGCGTTGAGGTACGTCACGCCCACTTCGCGATGCACGTCGGCGACTTCGTCCGGATCGAGCGCGAGGTTGATGCCCAGCTCGCCGAGGACGTCAGACGCGCCCGACTTCGAGCTTGCTCCGCGATTGCCATGCTTGGCGACCGGCACTCCCGTCGCTGCGACGACGATGGACGCAATAGACGACACGTTGACGACGGCGCCGTACGGGTCTCCCCCGGTGCCGACGATGTCGAGCACCATCGGATCGATCGCGACGGGATGCGCGTGGCTGAGCGCCGCATCCCGGAACCCGACGATCTCGTCCACGGTCTCACCCTTGACGCGCAGCGCGACGAGGAATGCCGCCAACTGCGAGTCGGTCGTCTCCCCCGCCATGACCTGTTCCATGGCCCACGTGGCCTCAGCGATTGACAGATCCTGCCCCTCGATGAGTCGTGTGAGGACGGCCGGCCAGGTCAGGGTCACAGACATGTGACGATGCTAGTGAAATCCTGCAAAGTCGCGCGGCGGGCGCAAAGAACCTCCAGGAACATCGGTCATAATGACAGGGTGACCAGTACCCCACTCGCCGCATCGCTCAGCGCCCCCACGATCAACAGACCCAACGTCGTCGCCGTCGGAACGATCGTGTGGCTTGGCAGCGAAGTGATGTTCTTCGCCGGACTGTTCGCCATCTACTTCACGCTGCGGTCGACCTCACCTGAGCTGTGGGCGATGGGCACCGAGAAGTTCGACGTCACCTTCGCGGCGGTAAACACGACGATCCTCGTGCTGTCGTCGGTGGCCTGCCAGTTCGGGGTGTTCGCGGCCGAGCGCCTGCAGCCGCGACGCAAGAGCTGGAAGATCACCGAGTGGGGCATGATCGAGTGGTTCTTCGTGACCTACGCGATGGGCGCGATCTTCGTCGTCGGCCAGATCTATGAGTACTCGATCCTCACGAGCGAGTTTGTGTGGCTGAACTCTGATGCATTCGGCTCGGCCTTCTATCTGACCACCGGCTTCCACGGCCTGCACGTGGTTGGTGGGCTCATCGCCTTCCTCCTCGTGATCGGCCGCGCCTATGCCGTCAAGAACTTCACCCACCGGGACGCCACCAGCGCCATCGTCGTGTCGTACTACTGGCACTTCGTCGATGTCGTCTGGATCGGCCTGTTCCTCGTCATCTACGTCCTCCAGTAAGTAGCCCGATCAGCTCGTAACGCGACAGCAGACACCGAGAATCGAGACGCACCGCACCATGGCAATCACCTCACCCGCTTCCCCCCGACGCACCGGCCGTCGCCACCCGCTGGCGACCGCGGCCCTGTTGATCGTCGGCCTCCTCGCGACGGGCGGCGCCTACGCGCTCGCCACGAGCACGGCAACGGCCGAGACGACGGCACACACGGCCGAGATGGTCGAGGAGGGCGGCAAGCTTTTCGCGGCGAACTGCGCCAGCTGCCACGGCACCCTCGCTGACGGCACCGCAGCTGGCCCCTCGCTCATCGGTGTGGGCGCCCTCGCGGTCGACTTCCAGGTGGGCACCGGCCGCATGCCGATGGCCGCCTCGGGCCCGCAGGCCGAGGTCAAGCCCGTGCAGTTCAGCCAGGAGCAGATCGACGCGATGGGCGCCTGGGTTGCTGAGCTGGCACCCGGACCCGCCATCCCCGCCGAGCGCTACTTCGCGGGTGACGGCGACGTCGCGAACGGCGCCGAGCTGTTCCGCATCAACTGCGCCATGTGCCACAACGTCGCCGGCGCGGGAGGCGCGCTGACCGAGGGCAAGTATGCCCCGGGACTTGCGAACATCGACCCGATTCACGTCTACGGCGCCATGGTGACCGGGCCGCAGAACATGCCGGTCTTCAGCGACATGAACCTCACCCCCGAAGAGAAGAACGACGTCATCTCGTACCTCCGCTACATCGACGAAAACCCGTCGGTCGGTGGCTTTGACCTCGGCTCACTCGGCCCCGTTTCGGAGGGTCTCTTCATCTGGATCTTCGGCCTCGGCGGCCTCGTCGCCGTGACCGTCTGGCTCACCGCGAAGTCGAACTGACGGATGCGCGCGATTAGGAAGGATCGATAATGGCCGACATCCACGACGACCGCGACGAGGCAGTAGCCCCGTCGACCGAGGTCGCCACGGTGGACGACCACAGTGCTGCGGCTCCCGCGACCGCAGTTGTGCGCGCAGACCGTATTCCGAACCCCGGCTTCCCGCCGCACCGCCCGCGCGTCACCGACCTCGACCCCAAGAAGGAGAAGCAGGCAGAGCGCACCATCAGCGCCCTCTTCCTGCTCTCGATCGTGGGCAGCGTGCTGGCTGTGGTCGCGTACTTCGCGTTCCCGATCGACCAGGCCAACCCCGGGTCAGTACGTCTCAACAACCTGTTCCTCGGGCTCGGCATCACCCTCGCCCTTCTCGGCGTCGGTATCGGAGCCGTGCACTGGTCGAAGGCCCTCATGCACAGCCATGAAGAGGTCGAGATGCGCCACCCGACGCGCGGCTCGGACGAATCGCGCACGAAGGCCGTCGAGATCTTCAGTCAGGCCAACAAAGAGTCGGGCTTCACCCGCCGCAGCCTTGTGCGCAACACGCTCATCGGTGCCGTCGCCGTGACGCCCATTCCGGCCGTCGTCATGTTCCGCGACCTTGCGGGCGACGACGACCCGGTCGCGTTGCTGAAGCAGACCATGTGGGACGAGGGTGTGCGGCTCTGCCGCGACCCCTCCGGCACCCCGATCCGCGCCGCAGACGTCACGATCGGCTCGGCGTTCCACGTCATCCCCGAGGGGCTCGCGGAGCTCGAGTACCACCGCATCGAAGAGAAGGCCAAGGCAGCGGTGCTGCTCATGCGCCTCCCCGTCGATGAGCTCAACGAAGACCCCGCGAAGGCCGACTGGTCGTACGACGGCATCGTCGCCTACTCAAAGATCTGCACGCACGTGGGTTGCCCCGTCGCGTTGTATGAACAGCAGACGCACCACCTGCTGTGCCCCTGCCACCAGTCGCAGTTTGACGTCGCGAACCACTGCGAGGTCATCTTCGGACCGGCGGCACGTCCTCTTCCCCAGCTCCCGATCACTGTGGACGATGAAGGATTCCTTGTCGCGCGTAGCGACTTCACCGAACCTGTGGGTCCGAGCTTCTGGGAGATTGCGCGATGACCACGACCACTACCCCGCCGAGCGCTGGCACGACGACGCAGGTCGCGCCGAGCACCGGCATGCGGTTCACCGGATGGGCCGCGAACTACATTGACGAACGCACGAGCGCGTCGACCGCGGTCAAAACTCTGGGGCGCAAGATCTTCCCCGACCACTGGTCGTTCATGCTCGGTGAGGTCGCGCTCTACAGCTTCATCGTCATCCTGATCAGCGGAACGTTCCTGACGTTCTTCTTCGATCCGTCGATGACCGAGGTCGAGTACAGCGGGTCGTACGTGCCGCTGCAGGGCATTCCGATGTCGGTCGCCTACCACACGGCTCTCGACATCTCGTTCGAGATTCGCGGCGGCCTCCTGATGCGTCAGGTGCACCACTGGGCGGCGCTGCTGTTCGTCGCCTCGATCGCGCTGCACATGCTGCGCGTGTTCTTCACCGGTGCGTTCCGCAAGCCCCGTGAGCTCAACTGGGTCATCGGCTTCCTGCTCTTCGTGATGGCGATGGCGCTGGGCTTCACCGGCTACTCGCTGCCCGACGACATGCTCTCGGGCAACGGCTTGCGCATCATCGACGGCATGATCAAGGCGGTTCCGCTCGTCGGAGCTTGGATCTCGTACCTCCTGTTTGGCGACGAGTTCCCCGGCACGCAGATCATCCAGCGCCTGTACATCCTGCACATCATGTTGCTCCCCGCGATCACCATCGCGCTGATCGGGGTGCACATGCTGCTGTTGATCGTCAACAAGCACACGCAGTTCGCAGCCCCCGGCCGCACCAACGACAATGTCGTGGGTGCCCCGGTCATGCCGACGTTCGCTGCAAAGGCCGGTGGATTCTTCTTCATCGTCTTCGGCACCATCGTCCTGATTGCCTCGCTGTTCACGATCAACCCGATCTGGAACTACGGTCCGTACGACCCCTCCCCCGTGTCAGCGGGTACCCAGCCCGACTGGTACATCGGCTTCGCCGACGGTGCCCTCCGTCTGATGCCGCCGAACCTCGACTGGGTGATTTTCGGCTACACACTGCCGATGGGCGTTCTCATTCCCACCGTCGTGCTGGTCCTATTCCTCGCAGCGATTGCGGTGTACCCGTTCATCGAGGCGTGGATCACGGGCGATAAGCGCGAGCACCACATCGCCGAGCGCCCCCGCAACGCCCCGGTTCGCACCGGAATCGGCGCCGCGGCGGTCGTCTTCTACTGCGGTATGTGGGCGGCGGCAAGCTCCGACCTCATCGCGACGCACTTCCGCGTCACACTCGAGGGCGTCATCCACACGCTGCAGTTCATAACCGTGGTGGGGCCGTTCATCGCCTACTGGATCACCAAGCGTGTATGCCTGGCGCTCCAGCGCAAGGACCGCGAGATGGCGCTGCACGGTTTCGAGACCGGCCGCATCGTCCGCCTCCCCGGAGGCGAGTACATCGAGGTGCACGAGCAGCTCGACGACTACGAGCGCTGGAAGCTGGTGGCGCACGACGAGTACCAGCCGCTGATGATCCGCCCCGACGACAACGGCCGCATCACGGTGCGCCAGCGCGTCCGTGCAGGCCTCTCCCGCTGGTTCTTCGAAGACCGCGTCGCACCCGTCACGCAGCGCGAGATCGAGGCGGAGAAGCACTAATCTCCGCAGACGACAGCGGCCCCGGTTCCACGCTCGGAACCGGGGCCGCTGTCGTTGTGCCGAGGCGACGCCGAACGCAGCTACTTGACGAGCAAAACCGTTCCCGCGGCGCGGTCGTGTAGCCCCCGGTGGTTCACATCGAAGAACACAGCGGGCAGCACAAGCACGAGCAGGGCAGTGCGCAGCACCGGGCGCCACAGTCCGATGCGGCCACCCGCCATCGGCACCACGTGCATCCCCAGAATCAGGTGACCGGGGCTGCCGCCCAGAAGTGCGGTCGAAACGATGTGCAGACCGGCGAAGACGGCCAGGGTGGCGAGCGGCTCGTAGGAGAAGAACGCGGCCGAAATGATCACGCTAAAGCCCCAGTCGATCGCGATGCCCCCGATGCGGCGCCCCAGGCGGGCGACCGAGCGGGATCCGGACTCGGGGAGGCCGATGCGTTGCCCCGGCCAGTCGGGAAGTTCACTATCGGGGGTCACACGCCCAGTGTAGAAGCGCCGGGGTGGGCGAATTCGGGGCGCGCGCAGAGCCTTTCCGGCTTCGCGGCGTACACTCGGTCCCGTGATCGACTTTGTCGACACGGGGCTAAGCGCCAACTCCGTGCCGTACTTGTCGGGTCTCGAACAGCAGCGTGCCCTGCACGCTGCGGTCGTCGAGGGCCGGGCGCCTGATTCTGTGATGCTGCTCGAGCACGAGAGCGTCTACACCGCCGGCAAACGCACCGAGCCGCACGAGCGACCGACGGACGGCACGCCCGTCGTCGAGGTGGACCGCGGCGGCAAGATCACGTGGCACGGCCCGGGCCAACTCGTCGGGTACCCCATCCTGCGACTCGCCGAACCGATCGACGTCGTCGGCTATGTTCGCCGCCTCGAAGGGATGCTCATCGCCGTCCTCGAGGACGTGGGCGTCACGGGCGCCGAACGCGTCCCCGGACGCAGCGGCGTCTGGATGCGCGGCACGGACAAGATCGCGGCTATCGGCATCCGCGTCGCCTCGGGCGTGACCATGCACGGCTTCGCGCTGAATTGCTCGAACAGCTTCGAGGCCTACGACCGCATCATCGCGTGTGGCCTCAGCGACGCCGGTGTCACCTCTATCAGTCGCGAGCTCGGCCGAACCGTGACCCCCGCCGAGGCGGCCGTCGCGGTGCGCGCCCGCTTCGACGAGCACGTCTACGCGCACGTCGCGAGTTCCGCATCCGCCCCTGAATCGCTTCCCACACCCTCTGGAGTTCTCGCATGACCGCACCCGTCGATGGCCGCAAGATGCTGCGCCTGGAGGTGCGCAATGCGCAGACTCCGATCGAGAAGAAGCCGGAGTGGATCAAGACGCGGGCCAAGATGGGCCCCGAGTTCAGCGCGTTGCGTTCCCTCGTCGGCGACAAGCAGCTGCACACTGTCTGCCAGGAGGCGGGCTGCCCCAACATCTACGAGTGCTGGGAAGACCGCGAGGCCACATTCCTCATCGGGGGAAGCCAGTGCACCCGGCGTTGCGACTTCTGTCAGATCGACACCGGGAAGCCGGCCGACTACGACACGGATGAGCCACGTCGCGTCGCCGAGAGCGTGCGCGAAATGAACCTGCGTTACGCCACGGTGACCGGCGTCGCGCGTGACGACCTCCCCGACGAGGGGGCGTGGCTGCACGCCGAGACAGTGCGACAGATCCACGAGCTGAACCCGGGCACCGGCGTCGAAATTCTGGCGACCGACTTCAGCGGAAACCCCGAGCTGCTGCGCGTTGTCTTCGAATCGCGCCCCGAGGTCTTCGCCCACAACGTCGAGACGGTTCCGCGCATCTTCAAGCGCATTCGGCCGGCGTTCCGCTACGACCGCTCGCTAGACGTCATCACCCAGGCGCGAGACTTCGGGCTGATCACCAAGTCGAATCTCATCCTCGGGATGGGCGAGACGCGGGAGGAAGTTAGTCAGGCGCTGCGCGACCTCCACGATGCCGGCACAGACATTGTCACGATCACGCAGTACCTCCGCCCCACACCGCGGCATCACCCCATCGATCGCTGGGTGAAGCCGGAAGAATTCGTCGAGATCAAGGCGGAGGCCGAAGAGATTGGCTTCCTCGGTGTCCTCGCTGGCCCGCTCGTGCGCTCGAGCTACCGGGCCGGCCGGCTGTGGGCGCAGTCGATGGTCGCGAAGGGTCGCCCCATCCCGGACCACCTTCGTCAGCTGGCGGACAGTGCTGCCGGGTTTGCGCAGGCGGTCAGCTAGCCCGCGTAACATCGCCGAAACATTGGGGACACTGTGGGGAAATCCCACCCGTCTACCGTGAAACACGGTCGCAGTTGCGCCCGCCTACCCGGATCTAGCTCAGGAGACCATACGCATGTTCCGTGACTCGTCCGAGGTGCTGAAGTTCATCAAGGAGACGGACGTCAAGTTCCTTGACATCCGCTTCACCGATCTGCCCGGTGTGCAGCAGCACTTCAACATTCCCGCCTCCACCGTCGACGAAGACTTCTTCACCGTCGGCCAGCTGTTCGACGGTTCCTCCATCCGTGGCTTCCAGTCGATCCACGAGTCGGACCTCCAGCTCATCCCCGACGTCTCGACCGCCTACGTCGACCCGTTCCGCACCGAGCGCACGCTCGTGATGGTCTTCGACATCTACAACCCGCGCAACGGCGAGATCTACACGCGTGACCCGCGCCAGGTCGCCAAGAAGGCCGAGAAGTACCTCGCCTCGACCGGCATCGCCGACACCGCCTTCTTCGCCCCCGAGGCCGAGTTCTACGTCTTCGACGATGTGCGCTACGAGGTCAGCCAGGGCAAGAGCTTCTACCAGGTCGACTCGGACGAAGCGGCGTGGAACACCGGTCGCGAGGAGGCCGGCGGAAACCTGGCCAACAAGACCCCGTTCAAGGGCGGGTACTTCCCCGTCTCCCCCGTCGACAAGCACGGCGACCTCCGCGACGACATCGTGCTGAAGCTCACCGAGGTGGGTCTCGAAGTCGAGCGCGCGCACCACGAGGTGGGCACCGCCGGCCAGGCCGAGATCAACTACAAGTTCGACACCATGGTGTCGGCGGCCGACGACATCCTGAAATTCAAGTACATCGTCAAGAACACGGCCCACGAGTGGGGCAAGGTCGCGACCTTCATGCCGAAGCCGCTCTTCGGCGACAACGGCTCGGGCATGCACACCCACCAGTCGCTGTGGAACGACGGCAAGCCGCTGTTCTACGACGAGGCCGGCTACGGCGGCCTGAGCGACATCGCCCGTTGGTACATCGGTGGCCTGCTGAAGCACGCCCCCGCGGTTCTCGCGTTCACGAACCCGTCGCTGAACTCGTACCACCGTCTCGTGAAGGGCTTCGAGGCCCCCGTGAACCTGGTCTACTCGGCGGGCAACCGCTCGGCGGCCATCCGTATCCCCATCACGGGCACGAACCCGAAGGCGAAGCGCATCGAGTTCCGCGCGCCCGACGCCTCGGGTAACCCCTACCTCGCCTTCGCAGCGCAGATGATGGCGGGCCTCGACGGAATCCTGAACAAGATCGAGCCGCACGAGCCGGTCGACAAGGACCTCTACGAGCTTCCCCCCGAGGAGGCGAAGGGCATCCCGCAGGTGCCCGGCTCGCTCGAGGAGGCGCTCGTCGCTCTCGAGAACGACCACGAGTTCCTGCTTCAGGGCGGCGTCTTCACGAAGGACCTCATCGAGACCTGGATCGACTACAAGCGCGAGAAGGAGATCCTCCCCGCCGCGCAGCGTCCGCACCCGTTCGAGTACGAGCTGTACTTCTCGGTTTAAGCGCGACACAGTACGCCCGGGGGCCTCGTTCCACACGTGGAGCGGGGCCTTCGCGGCGTTAACGCTCACGCGATGCTGAAGTCCTCCGTGACGATCCGATCGACCCCGACGCCGCGCTTGCGCAAGTCATTTGTGAGCGCGTCCATCATCGGCGCGGGACCGCAGATGAGAAAGACCTTCCCGTCGAGACCGCCGACCAGCTCTCCGATTCTCTTCGCATCGAGAAAGCCTTCCTCGTCCGAGGAATGGCGAATGTAGGCGAGTGTGCTGTCACGAGCGATCGACGTGATCTCGTCGTCGTAGACAGCCTCCTCGGGCGTCTCGACGCTGTAGATCAGATGGGCCGTGCAGTCCCCCTCCCCCGCGAAACGGCCATCACCGATCATGCTGAGAAACGGGGTCACGCCGATGCCGCCCGCAATCATCACCGGGTCGAGGCCAATGGTGGAGCGGCGCCTCACACCGAACTTCCCGTAAGGGCCCCACACGCGCACCCGCTCGCCGCCCCGAAGTTCACTCAGCGCGCTCGTCCAGTCGCCGACCTCCGCAATCGAGAGGCGCAGGTGCGGCTCGCCGGGCGGAGACGAGATGCTGAACGGATGGGGTTCGTCGCTCACGGCGCCGGAATCGACCGAGATGTAGAGGAATTGCCCTGGCCGATGCCTGAGGGGGCGGCCTGGCCTCGCCGGTGTCAAATACAGCTCGATGACGTCGCCACGACGCGTGACCGTCTCCACCTCATAGTCATGAACCGGGCCCATCCACCGGTAGAGCACCCGGATGTACAAGAAGCAGAACGCGGCCACCGCGAGCCACGAGAAAAACCACACTCTGAGCACCGGGAACGTCATGATCTCGGCGTCGGCGATGATCGTGTGGACGATCACCACCAGCAGCAGGAGTCCGAAGAAGTGGTGGGTGTGCTTCCACACGTGGTAGCGCAGCGTGATCCACAGCGACACCGACACCAACGCGATGAAGAGAAGCAGCGCGATGATGCCGGAGTTTCTGACCCAGTTGTCGGAGAACCAGAAGAAGCGGAGGAACTCGCCCCACTGAGGGATCAGCGGAATCGCCAGGAAGGTGGGGTGCAGCAGGATGAGGAAGAACGCCACCCGCCCGATGTTCCGATGGGCTTTGTACGCCTTGTCCAGACCGCCGAAGAGGCGTTCGACGACCGGAAAACGTGTGGAGAGGACAAAGGTCCAGCAGATGAGGGTGGTCGCGCCCATGCTGCCGACCTTCGCGACGTACCGGAACGGTTCGTCGTACCAGTCATCGAAGTACCACTTCGAACCCAGCCAGATCAGCAACGACGTCACCGTGGTGGCTACGACGAGGGCGTAACCCCAGAAGTATTGCTTCCGCATGACATCGAGAGCGACAGGGCCGGGGGATGATTCCGCGTGAGTCATCAGCTCGCGTAGAAGCCCTTTTCGAACACCTGACGGGCCAGGCGTGTCGTGCGCAAGTAGTCCTCTTCGAGGCGCGCCGCCGACTTCGGCGGGTAGGCGAGCAGGCGGGCAATCGCATCGAGCTGCCGGCGGTCGGCGGGCAACACGTCCGCTGTGCGGCCTGTCCACAGCATCGCCGCCGAACGCACCCGAGATGCGATCAACCAGGCCGCACGCAATCGCTCGGCGTCGCGGGACGGAAGGAGTCCCGCGTTGGCGGCAGCGGCGAGGGCCCCCAATGTCGATGGAGTTCGCAGCGCGGGCTCCTTGTAGGCGTGGCGCAACTGCAGCAGTTGCACGAACCACTCGACATCGCTCAGTGATCCGCGCCCGAGCTTCAGATGCCGGGCGGGGTCGGCGGCCTGCGGCAAGCGCTCCGACTCGACTCGAGCCTTGATGCGCCGCACTTCCCGCGCCTCGGCCTCGCCGAACGTCGATGGATACCGAACGGCGTCCGCCAGGTCCATGAAGTCGGCCGACAGGGCGTCGTCCCCCGCCGCGGGTCGGGCGCGTAACAGCGCCTGCGCCTCCCACGTCAGCGACCAGCGTTCGTAGTACGCGCGGTAGGAATCCAGCGAGCGGACGATCGGGCCGTTGCGTCCCTCAGGCCGAAGCCCCGCATCCAATTCGAAGGGCAAACGAAGGTCCTCGGTGAGCTGCCCCAGACGCGTGACGATGCGCTGGGCAACGGTCGCGGCGCGGTCGCCGGCGCCCGCGTCACGGAAGACGTAGATGACATCGGCGTCGGATCCGAATCCGAGCTCTGCGCCGCCGTAACGGCCCATCGCGATGATGGCGAACTCCACCCCGTCGCCGTACGTATGTGCGATTGCGAGGGCACCCGTGAGGTAGGCGGACGTGATGTCGCTGAGAGCGACGCCCAACTGCTGAACGTCGATGACGTCGACCATGGCGGCGAGCGCAACGCGCAGCGTCTCGCGGCGGCGTGCGACGCGAAGAGCCTTCGCCGCCGCATCGTCGTCGCTCGCGTGGCGGGCGACCGTCGCGCGCACTTCGTCGAGCAGGGCCGCGAGTGGCCGCGGCCGCAACTCGTCGTCGTCTTCGAGCCACGCGGCCCCTTCGGGGATGCGCTCGAACAGAGTCCCGACGAAGTGCGAGGCCGCGAGCACGGTCGACAGGCGCTGTGCGGCTCCGGATGAGTCACGCAGCATGCGCAGGAACCAGTAGGTCTCGCCGAGCGCGTCGCTCAGGCGCCGGAACGACAGCAGACCGTGGTCGGGGTCGGCGCCGTCCGCCAGCCACTGCAGAATCACGGGCAAGAGCGTGCGCTGGATGGCAGCACGGCGCGACACCCCGCCGGTGAGGGCGGCGATGTGCTGCAGTGCGCGTTCGGGGTCGACAAAGCCGATGGCCGCGAGGCGCGCTTCCGCCTGGTCGGACGTGAGCGCCAGCTGCTCGTCGGGAAGCTTCGCAACCGCCGACAGCAGCGGCCGATAGAACAGCTTTTCGTGCAGCGATCGCACGGCGAGTTTCGTGCGCTGCCACTGCGACAGCAGTTCTTCGGCCGAGGATGCGAGGCCGGTCGCGCGCGCGATGACGCGCTGCCTGTCGGCGTCGCGCGGCATGAGGTGGGTGCGGCTGAGCCGGTCCAGCTGCAGGCGGTGTTCGATCACCCGCAGGAGGCGGTAGTCACCCGAGAATTCGGCGGCCTCGGCACGGCCGATGTAGCCGCACTCCGCGAGGGCCGCGAGGGCCCCCAGGGTGTCGCGTTGCCGAACGCGGTCGTCGTGATTGCCATGCACGAGTTGCAGCAACTGAACGGTGAATTCGATGTCGCGAAGCCCTCCGGGGCCGAGCTTTACCTGCACGTCCACCTCGTCGGCCGGGATGTGTGCGGTGACGCGTTCGCGCATCCCCTGCACCTGCTCGACGAAGCCGTCGCGTTGCGAGCTCTCCCAGACGAGTGGCTGCGTGATGGCGAGGAACCCCTCCCCCACGTCCGGGTCCCCGGCGATGGGCCGCGCCTTCAGCAGGGCTTGAAACTCCCAGTTCTTCGCCCAGCGTTCGTAGTACGCGCGGTGGGAGTCGAGGCTGCGCACGAGGGCGCCGTCTTTGCCTTCCGGGCGCAGGTTCGCGTCCACCTCCCAGAGCGGCGGTTCAATTCCCGGCTCCTGGATGCTGCGGGCCGCCATCGAAGCCAATCGCGTTCCGATCTCCACCGCCCGCCCGGTTTCGATCCCTTCGCCCGCCTCGACGGCGTAGATGACGTCCACGTCGCTCAGGTAGTTCAGTTCGGCGGCGCCGCATTTGCCCATGCCGATGATCGCCAGTCGCGTCGCCGCCACCTGGGCGTCAGGGAAGCCGCATTCGCGGCGCGCGATGTCGAGGCCGGCATCGAGACTTGCGCCTGCGAGGTCGGCCAGCGCACGGCCTACCGCGGGCATCGCGGTGAGGGGGTCGTCGTGGTCGAGATCCCAGGCGGCCAATTGCAGCAGGTGTCGTCGGTAACGCACCCGTAGCGCGAGCCGCGCGTCCTCGCCCGTGAGCCCCGCCACAGCCTCCACGATGTCGCGGCGGTAGACCTCGGTATCCCGGGGCTCGCCGAGCGGCTCTCGGAGCGCCGTGAGCTCGTTTGGCCGCCGCAAGAGGAACTGGCCGAGGCCTTCGCTTGCGCCGAGAACGCGAATGATGCGGCGCATCCATGACGGGTCTTCCAATGCGGGCGCGAGCGCGTCGGGATGACGATCGAGCAGTGCGTGCAGACCCCTGAGGGCCCGATCGGGGTCGGCAGCGAGCGCGAAGAGATCGAGGTGCTCGGTAATGCCGCCCGCGCCCGGCGTCCCATCGAGCGCGTCGATCGTCGACTTCGCAGCGCCGAGATCGTCGAAACCGAGTCGGGCGAGCAGCGTCAGCGTCGACGCCGGACGGGAATTCATGCGGGTGGCCTGGCCTCCGAGCGCTACAGGATCTCGAGGTTGCTCGAGAGCTCGTACGGGGTCACCTGGGCGCGGTACTCGCGCCACTCGCGGCGCTTGTTCAGCAGCACGTAGTTGAACACCTGCTCGCCCAGGGTCTCGGCGACGAGCTCACTGTCCTCCATGAGGCCGAGGGCCCGGTCGAGGCTGGCGGGCAGACCCTTGTAGCCGAGGGCGCGACGCTCAGACTCGCTGAGCGCCCACACCGTGTCTTCCGCCTCGGGCGGAAGCTCGTAGCCGTTTTCGATGCCTTTGAGGCCGGCGGCAAGCAGGAGCGAGTAGGCCAGGTAGGGGTTCGCAGCCGAGTCGAGACCGCGGTATTCGACCCGCGCACTCTGGCCCTTGCCGGGCTTGTACAGCGGCACACGGACGAGGGCGGATCGGTTGTTGTGGCCCCAGGTGACGTAGCTGGGAGCCTCGTCGCCGCTCCAGATCCGCTTGTACGAGTTCACGAACTGGTTCGTGACCGCCGTGATCTCGGGCGCGTGGTGCAGGAGCCCCGCAACGAACTGGCGGCCGATCTGCGACAGCTGGTATTGCCCGCCCGGGTCGAAGAACGCGTTCGTGTCACCCTCGAACAGCGACATGTGGGTGTGCATGCCGCTTCCGGGGTGCTTCTCGAGCGGCTTGGGCATGAAGGTGGCGTACACGCCCTGCTCGATCGCCACCTCCTTCACGACGGTGCGGAACGTCTGGATGTTGTCGGCCGTCGTCAGCGCATCGGCGTAGCGCAGGTCGATCTCGTTCTGACCGGGGCCCGCCTCATGGTGGCTGAACTCGACCGAGATGCCGAGGTCTTCCAGCATGCGCACCGCGCGGCGACGGAAATCGTGCGCCGAGCCGCCGGGAACGTTGTCGAAGTACCCCGCCGAGTCGACCGGCTGCGGGCCCTCCGGGCCGAACTTCGAGCTCTTCAGCAGGTAGAACTCGATCTCTGGGTGTGTGTAGAACGTGAAGCCCGCGTCGGCGGCTTTGGCGAGCGTGCGCTTCAGCACCTGGCGAGGGTCGGCCGCGGCCGGCTGGCCGTCGGGCGTTGTGATGTCGCAGAACATTCGCGCGGTGGGGTCGACGTCGCCGCGCCACGGCAGGATCTGGAACGTGGTGGGGTCGGGGTGCGCCAGCACGTCGGCTTCGTAGGCGCGGGTGAAGCCCTCGATCGACGAGCCGTCGATTCCGAGCCCTTCGGCGAATGCGCCCTCCACCTCGGCGGGGGCGATCGCCACCATCTTCAGGGTGCCCACCACGTCGGTGAACCACAGCCGCACGAACTTGACGCCGCGCTCTTCGATGGTGCGCAGAACGAAGTCCCTCTGCTTGTCCATGCTGCCCTTCCGTCGGGCCCCCTGACGGGCCGCCACTACTACCGGGTGTGAGCCGTGATCGCGCCTTTCGGCGGCCTGTCACGGGCCCGCCATTAGGCTACTGCGTATGCCTCGACTGCGCGTCGCCCTCGCCCAGACGAACCCGGTTGTCGGCGACCTGTCGGGCAACGCCCGTCAGGTTCTCGACGCCGCGCATGCCGCCCACGATGCGGGCGCTGACCTTCTCGTCACCGGCGAGATGGCCCTGTCCGGGTACCCCATTGAAGACCTTGCGTCCCGGCCGTCGTTTCTCGCCGCGTCGCGCCGAGCCGTCGACGCGCTGGCGCGCGATCTGGATGCACGCGGGCTCGGCTCGCTCGCTGTCATCGTCGGTCACCCCGACGGTCCGTTCGAGCCGCGCGCCATCGGAAGCTCGAACGCCCCGACGGCGATCGCCCAGAACTGCGCCAGCGTCATCCAGCACGGCCGCGTCGTGGCGCGCTACGCCAAACACCACCTGCCGAACTACTCCGTGTTCGACGAATACCGCGTGTTCATTCCCGGCGACGAGCTGCTCGTCGTCCGCATCGGCGGGGTCGACGCCGCCGTCATCGTCTGCGAAGACCTGTGGCGCGACGGCGGCCCCGTGGGGCGGGTCCTCGAGTCGGACGCGGGGCTTCTGCTGGTGCTGAATGCCTCCCCGTTCGAACGCGACAAAGACGAGGTTAGGTTGCCCCTCGTCACGCGACGAGCCACCGAAACCGACACGGTGGTCGCGTACGTGAACATCGTCGGGGGGCAGGACGATCTCGTGTTCGACGGTGACAGCGTCGTGGTTGACGGCAGCGGCACGATCCTCGCCCGCGCGCCGCAGTTCGACGAGCACCTCCTGATCGTCGACGTGGACGCCGAAGCAGCCGGCGACCACCCGGCCCCGGCGGGCGTGCACCGTGTCGAACTGGCGGCGAACGACCGCCCTGACCGCTCCCCCGCCCCGACAAACATCACCGTGCTCCCCGACGATCGCGAGCAGTTGTGGAACGCGCTCGTGACGGGCCTGCGCGACTACGTCGACAAGAACCGCTTCCGCTCCGTCGTGCTCGGGCTGTCGGGCGGGATCGACTCGGCGGTCTGCGCCGCGATTGCCGTCGACGCGCTCGGCCCCGAGCGTGTGCACGGCGTGTCCATGCCGAGCAAGTATTCGAGCGACCACTCGCGCAGCGACGCCGACCTGCTCGCCGCAGCCACGGGCATCCACTATTCGGTCGAGCCGATCGCCGACCTCGTGCATCCGGTCGAGACCCAGTTGGCGCTCGACGGGGTGGCGGCGGAGAACCTGCAGGCGCGCATCCGCGGGGTCATCCTGATGGGGCTGTCGAACATGCACGGCCACCTGGTGCTGACGACCGGCAACAAGACCGAGCTCGCGGTGGGCTACTCGACCATCTACGGAGACTCGGTGGGCGGTTTCGCCCCCATCAAGGACGTGCCCAAGCTGCTCGTGTGGGAACTCGCGCGCTGGCGCAACGAGCACGCCAGGGCGCGCGGCGAAACACCGCCAATCCCCGTCGGGTCCATCGAGAAGCCGCCAAGCGCCGAGCTGCGGCCCGACCAGACCGACCAAGACTCTCTGCCCCCGTACGAACTACTCGACGCGATCCTCGAGCACTACATCTCCGAACTGCTCGGCAAGGACGACATCGTCGCCCTCGGCTACGACCGTGAAACGGTGGAGTTCGTCACCGGTCTCGTCGACCGGGCAGAGTGGAAGCGCCGCCAAGGGGCGATCGGGCCGAAGATCTCGGCGATTGCGTTCGGCCGCGACCGGCGCCTACCGATTACCTACAGACCGAGCGACTGATCGGACGCGGCCGCGAGTAGGCTCGCTGCATGGCCGAAGCACCGAAGCGCGTCCGCACCCGCCACTTCGCTCGTGCGAAGGAGGAGGGCATCACCATCACCGGGCTCACGTCATACGACGTGCTCACCGCCCAGATTTTCGACGAGGCGGGCATCGACTTCCTCCTCGTCGGCGACTCGGCCGGCAACACCGTGCTCGGCTACGACACGACCCTCCCCGTCACCATTGACGACCTGATTCCCCTCACCCGAGGCGTCGTGCGCGGGGTGAAACGTGCGCTCGTCGTTGCCGACATGCCGTTCGGCTCGTACGAGACGGGGCCCGACGAGGCCCTCCACACGGCGTTCCGGTTCATGAAGGAAACCGGCGCGCACGCCGTGAAGCTCGAGGGCGGGGTGCGCTCCGCTGAGCAGATTCGCCGCATCGTGTCGGCAGGCATCCCGGTCATGGGTCACGTCGGCTTCACCCCGCAGTCCGAGCACGGGCTGGGCGGCCACGTCATTCAGGGCCGCGGGACCGCAGCCGACCAACTGCTCGCGGACGCGAAGGCCGTCGAAGAGGCCGGGGCGTTCGCGGTCGTGCTCGAAATGGTGCCTGCGGAGGCGGCGGCGCGCGTGACGGCCGAGCTGAGCATCCCGACCATCAGCGTCGGCGCCGGCCCGCACTGCGACGGTCAGCTCGTCGTCTGGACCGACTGGGCGGGGCTCACGAGTGGGCGCATCCCAAAGTTCGTGAAGCAGTACGCGAACCTGCGCGAGATCCTCTTCGACGCGGCGACGGCGTTCAAGGCCGACGTCGAGTCGGGGGCCTACCCGGACGCGGAGCACAGCTACAGCGACGAGACCGCCGACAAGGCGCACCGCGAACGCGAATAGGCCACGCGAGACGCGCGAACTCAGTCGTCCTCGCGCTCGTCGGCCTCCCACTCGTCGGCGCGCTGCTGCAGCTTTTGAGGGGCTCGCTCCGCTTCCTCGCGGCTGTCGAACGGGCCGTAGCGGTCACTGCCGAGTGATTTCGGACCTTCCTCGACCTCACCGGTTCGATGGTTGTACCACCAGGCCATCGCGCGCCTCCCCCGTCGACCGGCCGGGGCGTCTCCCCGCGCTCGGTAGACTCGAGCCTATGCCCCGCGACGATTCTGGCCGCCTGATTCCGGGGCGTATCTCCCCCCTTCGCCCCGTCCCCGCGGCTATCGCACGGCCGCCGTACGTCGGGAAGGCCGCGCCCCCCGAGCACGTGGGCGGCGACGTCTACGACGCCGAGACGGTCGAGCGCATCCGAGCCGCCGGCCGCATCGCCGCCGGGGCCGTCGAGGCGGTGGGCGCCGCCATCCGTCCTGGTGTGACGACCGACGAACTGGATCGCATCGCCCACGAGTACGTCACCGCCCACGGCGCCTATCCGTCGACCCTCGGTTATCACGGCTTTCCGAAGTCGTGCTGCACGAGCCTCAACGAGGTCATCTGCCACGGAATCCCCGACGACACCGTCATCGCCGAGGGCGACATCGTGAACATCGACATCACCGCCTACAAAGACGGCGTGCACGGCGACCTGAACAAGACCTTCCTGGCCGGCGACGTCGCTGACGAGGCGCGGATGCTCGTGGAGCGCACCGAGGAAGCCCTCCGTCGCGGCATCAAGGCCGTCGCCCCCGGCCGCCCCATCAACGTGATTGGCCGAGCCATCGAGGCCTACGCGAAGCGCTTCGGCTACGGCGTCGTGCGCGACTTCACGGGCCACGGGGTGGGCACGTCGTTCCACACCGGCCTCGTGATCCCGCACTACGACGCCGCCCCGCTCTACGACCAGCCAATTCAGGAGGGCATGGTTTTCACGATCGAACCCATGCTGACGCTCGGTACGCACGAGTGGGACATGTGGACAGACGACTGGACGGTCACCACGAAAGACAAGAAGTACTCGGCGCAATTCGAACACACGCTCGTGGTGACCGAACGCGGAGCCGAGATTCTGACGCTGCCGTAGGCGCGCATCCCGAGTCTTCGACGAGAGGCGACAACCAGCATGACGCAGGCGATCGGCATCGACATTGGCGGCACCGGCATCAAGGGGGCACTCGTCGACCTCGACTCGGGCGAGCTCGTGAGCGAGCGCGTCAAGCGCGCAACCCCGGAGGGTGGTCGCCCCACCGACGTCATTGCGACCGTCGCTGAGATCGCCGAGGAACTGGGCGCAGCATCGCTCGACGCGGTCGGGGTGTGCTTCCCCGCGATCGTGCTCGGCGGACGGACAATGTCGGCCGCGAACGTCTCGGACGAGTGGATCGGCCTCGACGCTGACCGGTTGTTCGCCGATGCGCTCGGCCGCGAAATCCACTTCGTCAACGACGCTGACGCGGCCGGATACGCTGAAGCCCGCTATGGCGCGGCCGCCGGTCGCGCAGGGCTCACCATCGTGACGACGCTCGGCACCGGCATCGGCTCAGCATTCATTCACGACGGCGTGTTGCTGCCCAACACTGAATTGGGACACCTCGAACTCGACGGTGCCGACGTAGAAACCTGGGCGGCAAACTCTGTCCGCGAACGTGACGAGCTGAGCTTTGAGGAGTGGGCCAGGCGCCTTCAGCGCTTCTACGCGCACGTCGAGTTCCTCTTCTCCCCCGACCTGTTCGTCGTCGGAGGTGGGGTGTCGAAGCACCACGAGGAGTTCCTGACGTTGCTTGACCTCCGTGCGCCGATCGTGCCGGCGACACTGCGCAACAACGCTGGGCTGATGGGAGCAGCAGCGCTCGCACAGCGCCTGGCCTAGCCAGGCGTGACTGCGGCTACGCCAGGACGTAGTTGACGGCGACGTACCAGATGAAGACGCCCGCGATCACGAGCGCGGACAGTACGGAAACGGCCATGATGAGTCGCTGCGTCATCGCAATCCTTTCGACGAGATACCTCGTGTCCAGTATGGCGGAACGACCCTGATCAGGTGGTCCGGAACCGGTTCACCAGCGGGCAGTCGAAGGGGTCGCGGGCGTTCAGCCCCACCTCGTTGAGGTAGCGGATGACGATGCGGTACGACTCGGCGACGCCGGCCTCGGTGTACGGAATTTGCAGCTGCTGGGCGTACTCCCGCGTGATCTCGCGGGCGCGGGCGAGCGCGGGGCGAGGCATGTTCGGGAACAGGTGGTGCTCGACCTGGTGGTTGAGGCCGCCTAAGAGCGTCGTCGCCCACCACCCGCCGCGGATATTGCGCGAGGTGATGATCTGGCGGCTCAGGAAGTCGAGCGGGCTGTCGGCCGGCAAGATCGGCATGCCCTTGTGGTTGGGCGCGAAGCTCGCCCCCATGTAGACACCAAACACGGCGAGCTGCACGCCGAGAAATGCGAACGCCATTCCCAGGGGCAGCGCCCAGAATAGCACGGCGACGTACAGCGACAGGCGCAGCACGATGAGCCCGAGCTCGATGGCGCGGCCGTCGACCGGGCCGCGCTGCAACAGATGGCGCAGCCCCTGGACGTGCAGGTTCAGGCCCTCCAGCATGAGCAGCGGGAAGAACAGGTAACCCTGCTTGCGGCTGATCGCCGCCAGGAATCCGGTGTGCTTCGCAGCGTCCTCCGCCGTGAAAACGATCGTGTCCGGTTCGATGTCCGGGTCGGCGCCGAGCTGATTGGGCTTCGCGTGGTGACGCGAGTGTTTGTTCATCCACCAGTGGTAGCTGATGCCGACCACGCCGGCGGCGAGAATGCGTCCGACCCGGTCATTCACCTTCCCGGATGCCCAGATCTGGCGGTGGGCGGCTTCGTGCGTCACGAACGCGATCTGAGTGAGGATGATGCCGAGCGCGCCCGCGATGAGCAGCTGGAACCAGCTGTCGCCGAGCAGGATGAACCCGGTGATCGCTCCGCCCAGCGCAACAGCGAGGCCGGCGAATACCGTGTAGTAGAAGCCGGTGCGGCGACGCAGCAACCCCGCGTCGCGCACCGTGCGCATCAGCGCGGCGTAGGTGCTCGTGGGGTGAACGTAGTCGGCGGGCCGAGGGCTCGTCGTGCGGATGGGACCGAGAGAAGATGCAGACATGCGGCTTTCAGGGGGTCACGGTGCGACTTCCCAGCCGTCATGGCGATCGAGCAAGTGCCCGGTAGATGCTTCGACGCTACGCGGCACGCCATGCCCCTACCGGTATATGGCAGGTCAGCCCGGCGTGTCGCGGTCGGGGCAAGCGGGCCGACCGATACGCCGGGTTCTGTCCCCGGGTTTCCCCGGGTGACGGCCATCTCTCTCGGGGTGGCGTTACCGCCACCCTCTAGCGATCTACCCGGCACCTCGGCGAGCAGCGTCACCGGTGCCTGTCTGATCTAGCTCCGGGCGAGGTTTACCTAGCGACCCCGGTCGCCCGGGGCCCTGGTGGTCTCTTACACCACCGTTTCACCCTTACCCCGGGCACGAGGCCCGTGGCGGTCTGCTTTCTGTTGCACTTTCTCGCGGATTGCTCCGGGTGGGTGTTACCCACCGCCCTGCTCTACGGAGCCCGGACGTTCCTCGGCGGTGCCGTTCCCCGATTGCTCGGGGCGCGCATCCGACGCGACCGTCTAGCCGACCCGCTTGCGTATCTAGGCTAGCGCCTGGCGGGCGGGATGCGCGGGGCGGCCGCTATCGACGGAACGACGCCCGCGCGTCCATCGCCTGGTTTGCGCAGGCGTCAGCGCGCGTGTTCTTCTCGCGCGGGATCCATTCGAAGCGCACCGGGGTGCCGGTGAGCACCTCCCGCGCCTCCGCGGCGAGTTCCGCCATGGCGGGGTGCTTGATCTTCCAGCGGCCCGTCATCTGCTCGACGACAAGCTTCGAGTCGAGACGCACGGTGAGCTCGGCGGTGGGGTCGAGGGCGATGGCGGTGCGGACGCCCTCGATCATTCCCCGATACTCGGCGACGTTGTTGCTGGCGGTGCCGACCCACACTCCGAGCTCGGCGAGCACCGCACCGGTCTGCGGGTCAATGACCACCGCTCCCCCGGCGGCGGGCCCGGGGTTACCGCGCGAGCCGCCGTCGGCCTCGACGACGAGCTCGCGGGTCACAGGCCCGACTCCGCCGTGCGGACGAGGATCGCGTTCGAGTCGGGGCAGAGGATGACGGCGTCGGGCGCCGCGGCACGGACGCTCGCGAGGTCGTTACCCGTCAGCTCGACGCCGCTCGCACTGGACACGCGGGCGCGTAGGTGCGAGGCGCCGACGCCGTAGCGTTCGCGCTGCTTCTCGTACAGGGCGAGCAGATCGGCCGGGATGCGGCTAGCGACGTCGGCGCGGTCAGCCGTCTGGTTGTCGCGTTCGCGGGCAAGACCCCCGAGCGCCTCGTCGCGCGCCTCGGTGGCCGCCGCGACCGCCGACTCGTGAGCCTCGAGCGTCGAGCGCGCATCGGCGACCTCGGCCTCGATCGCCTCGACCTTCTCCATGATGGCCAGTTCAATCTCTTCCAGGTCGGACAGGCGCGTCTTCAGCGACGCGACCTCATGCTCGAGACCCGCAATGTCTTTCACCGACGAGCTCTGCTGTACGAGCCCCTCGTCGCGCGCGATGCGCTTCTCGACAAGCGCCACGTCCGACTCGACCCGCGAGAGTTCGAGACGAGCATCCTCGAGCGCATTTTCGCGCTCGGCGAGGCTTTCGCGCACGGAAGCAGTGAGCGCCGTGAGTTCGTCCAGGCGAGCCTGCTCGGGGAGGGTGCGGGAGCGATGCGCGATGCGCTGCAGGTCGGTATCGATGCGCTGCAGGTCGAGCAGCAGCGCCTGGGCCTCGGGCGGAGCGGTGAGAGCCATGCGGGTGTGCGGGCCTTCCTGGGGTTAGGGGTGGTCAGACGGGGACGGTGCCGCACGGTGGACGACGCCCGTCCACGGGTCGGTGGACAGGCGGCTGACGGTGACCGTCACGTCGGGAAAGTCGACGCGGAGCTCGTCGGCGACCGCGTCGAGCCAGAGCGACTCGCTCGCCCAGTGGGCGGTGTCGATGAGTGCCGGTCCACCGGCGACCGCGGCCGTCTCGAGCGCCTCGCTCGCGGGGTGGTGGCGCAGGTCGGAGGTGACGTACACGTCGGCGGCGCGCACCGCGGGATCGGACAGCAGGGAGTCGCCCGCCCCGCCGCAGACCGCCACACGCGTCACCGTGCGCTCGGGGTCGCCCGCGAAGCGCACGCCCCCCACGGTGCTGGGCAGTACATCGGCGACACGCTGAGCAAGCTCCCTCACGGTGACCGAGGCGACAAGCTGCCCGACGCGGCCAAGGCCCCGGCCGGGCGCGCCCGGAACGATCGGAACGGCATCGACCAGGCCGATCGCGTCGGCGAGCCGCGCGCTCGTGCCCGTCTCGACAACGTCAGCGTTCGTGTGGGCGGCGTACAACGCGCATCCCGATCGGATGAGGCGTGCGATCAGCGCACCCTTGGCCGTCGATTCCGCGACCGACGTCACGCCGCGCAAGAGCAGCGGGTGGTGGACGAGAAGCAGCTGCGCCCCGAGCGCGACCGCCTCGTCGATCGTCGCGGCGACCGCGTCGACGGCGAGGTGGATGCTCGTGACCGGCTCCTCAGGATCGCCGACGACAAGCCCGGGCGCGTCCCACTCTTCGGCACCGTCGAGCGGGAAGCGCCGCTCGAGGACGGCGCACACATCGCGGAGAGTCACGGGCATGCCCGCCAGTCTAGGAGCAGGGCCCCCGCGCGCGAGACGGTCGCTCACGCGGTCGCGCTGGCCTCGGCATCGTGCAGACGGCGCAGCCCGGGCAGGCTGATGGCCGCGACGAGCGCGCCGAGAAGGAGAGCCAGAATGACGCCCGCATCCGAGTTGACCCATGCGCTGTCGGCGGGCAGTGGCACAACGGGCCACAGGTAGCCGGTCCAGGCGAGCCACGACGTCGACGCCGTCACGAAGCCCAGACCGAGGGCCGTGGTGACGGCGAACCCGGCGAGCGTTACCCACCGAACAGCCGGGTAGACACCGCCCGACTGCAGGAGCGAGGGGGCGTGCACGCGCCGACGGCGCAGCAGAGTCTCCGTCCCGACGATGCCCGCCCAGGAGGCGACGGGCACCGCCAATACAACGAGGGCGTCACGCAGGAGGCCCGCGACTCCCCCACCGGCGAGGATGAGAGCCACCAGGGCAGCCGCAGCAACCACGGCGGCGATCAGCACGCCCAGCCAGCGCGGGGCCGGTGCGCCCAGCGTGAGGACGGCGAAACCCCCGGAATACAGGCTGAACGCAGCGCCCGCGATGAGGCTCAACGCGACAGCGAGGGCCAGGGGCACGGGGTACCAGAGGGGCAGCAGCCGCGCGAGCGTGTCGACGGGATTGGCGACGAGTCCCTCCAGCACCAGAGGGTTCGATGCGGAGAGCACCGCGCCCCAGCCGATCAGCAGGAATGCCGGGACCGCGACCCCCAGGCCGGTCCACAGTGCGGCGGCCGTTCCGGAGGCCCCGGGCGCCTGGTAGCGGACCAGGTCGCCTCCGCTGCTCACCCACGCGAGCCCGATGGCGCTGAGAATCAAGACGGATCCGCCGACGAGCAGCGCCCAGGATCCGTCGGGGATCGACAGGGCGTTGCCGAGATCGACGAGCGGCGCGGTGAGCACGATGAGCCCGACGACGAGGATTCCCGCGAGCGGGGCGATGATGGCCCCGAGTCGGGCGATGAGCCCGAAACCCACGAGAGCGGCGGCGGCGGCGATGAGGAAGCCCACCGCGGCGACGATGACGGTCATCGTGGGACGGCCCAGCCCGCCGTCCAGTTGCGCCTCGACGAGAACCTCGGCGACACCGATGCCGAGCAGGTACAGCAGGGCGGATGCCCACAGCACGCGCACGAGGACGGCGACTGCGGCAGGAATCGCGTTGCCGACAGTGCCGAATGTGGCGCGCGCGACGACGATCGTCGGCTGCCCGCTCCACCGCCCCGTGCGGGTGATGACTCCGAGCAGGAACGACGACAGTGCGACACCGCCGAGGGCGGCGAGCACCGCCTGGCGCAGGCTCGCGCCATCGGCGATGAGGAGCGCACCGAGAGCCACCGTCACCACCGAGGCGTTGACCGCGAACCAGAGCCAGAAGAGCCGCACGGCGCGGCCGGCCCGCAGCGCCGCCGGGGTCGGCTCGAGCGCGCTCTGCTCGAGCGCGAATGCTCGAGGGCCCCGAGCGGGTGTGTCGGCGGTGGTCGGGAGGGGCGGATGCGCGGTTGCGGGGGGCGTTTCGGCGGCCGGAGGCTGAGGCGCCGCGGGAGCGGGTGCAGCCGCCGGGGCGGCTGCAGGAACGGGAGCCGGTGCGGATGGCGGCGTCTCGGGAGCAGCTTCGGGGCTGGGCGGCGCACTGTCGGCCTCCCTGTCGGGCCGTGACTCCTCGTCGAGCGCGGACATTTCCGCCGGAGCGGAGGGCGACGTCGGAGTGAGCGTGAACGGCGAGGCCGCGGGCGGGTCGGGGGTCGCCGGCGTTCCCTCCGCAGCTGTCGCGAGTAGAGCATCCCAGTCGGATGTCTGTGCGAGGGGGTCGCTCGGAGATTCCGGGATGTCAGGTTCCACGAGCGGCGGCGGCACCGACTCGTCGAGCTCGAGACCGTCCTCCGGCGGGGTCGCCACGGTGCGCTGGGCCATGTCGGGCGGGGGCGCATCCGCGAGCACCGACGACAACTCGCCCGCCGTCAACGTTGCCGGGTCGATGACCGGCGCGACAACCTGACCGGGAGCCGTCGGGGCGCTGTCCGCTGAGGGCACGTCGTTCGGAGCGGGCGCGAGCGGCGGCGCGGGCGCGGGTTCGGCAGCCGCCGGCGGCGAGGACGCGGACGGAGTCTGTGCGTGCGCGGCCGGCGGCACGACGTCGATCACGCCGGTGTACGCCGAGCGCACCGAGGCGACAATCTCGTCGGCGCTGTCGACGCCGAGGCGGCGTACCTGCTCCTCCCACGCGTCGAGTTGCCGCAGCTCCTGCTCGCGCAGGGTGAGCTGCTCCTCGAACAGGTTGATGAGCGCACCCGTGTTGCCCCCGGCGAGATCGGGGTCAAGCACGGCGACGAGGTCGGCATCAGTGAGGGAGGCGCGCGACGGCGGCGGCGGGATCGACGGGCTGGGCGGGGCTGCCTCGGGTGCGCTCAACCCTGCCAGCGGGTTCTCGGGAGGGGTGACGGGGGTGTTCGGCCCGGAGGCAGCCGGAGCGGGCGGCTCAGGCTGACGCTTCACCGGCACCCAGGCGCGATACTCCGCAGCGATCGCATCGGCAATCGGGTCATCGTCAGGGCTCTGCGCCTGCGGAGGCGTGTAGGTCGAACGACGCGGGCCCGGTGGCGTCACGGAGTCAGCGTCGTCGGGGGCGGACGCGGGACTGTCGACCATGGCCCCGATGTTAGGTGCGCGGGGGCCGCAACCGGGGGCGACGGGCCGGAGAAAGCAGGGTTACGCCGATGAGAATGACCCCGAGGCCACACCAGCCGAGCAGGTCGAGGCGCTCCCCCACGACCGCGACCGCGAGGAGAGTCGCCATGAGGGGCTCGAGCAGCGTGATCACGGTCACGACGGAACTGCGCAGGCGACGCAGCCCGATACCGAAGAGGACGTACGCGAGAAACATCGGACCCAGCGCGAGGTAGGCGATGATCGACACGTTTCCGACGGACTGCACGAGCGGGGAACCGGTGAAGCCGAGCACCACGGCGAGCGGGATCGCGCCCAGACCAAAGACGGCACCCATCGTCGCTCGGCTGCTGTGGCCGCGCGCGATCACCTCGGCGGAGGTGAACGTGTAGAGGGCGTACGCGGCCCCCGCGAGCAGCCCGAGCCCGACTCCGGCCGGAACGTCGTCGGGGTTCACGGGTGAGTCGCCGCCATGCCCACCGGCCGCGAGCATGACGACGCCGCTGATCGAGATCGCGGCCGCGAGCATCCATCGGCGGGTCAGCGGTCGTCGCGTGACGCGCCACTCCAACAGGGCCGCAAAGAGCGGCCCCGAGCCGAGGGAGACGACGTTTCCGATCGCGACACCCGCGAGCGACATCGAGCTGTAGAACGCGAGCGGATAGACGACGACGCCGATCGCGCCGACGAGCAGCCAGCGGCGGGCGCGCGGGTCGGCGATCGCCCGAGAGGCGGGCCGAGCGGCGATGGCGAAGAGCAGCGCGCCGCCGATCGCCATGGTCGCCGAGCCGGTCGCGAGCGGGCTGACGTCGCTCGAGAGGAACGTCGCGGCCGTGCCGGTGGTGCCCCACAGCGCCGAGGCGAGGACGACGGCCCAGACGGCAAGAATCACGGCGGCTCCGAGGGGTGACGGCTCGTGGTCGACACGAGGGTGCCATCGTATCCGCGCAGGCAGCAGTGCGAGACTGAGCGCTGAGCGGGGATGGCCCGCATCCGGACACCCCGATGACGAGGAGCGCGCATGAGCGAGACCGACCTGATCCGTCAGTGGAACACGACCCGGTGGCACATCATCGTGTCGCAGATCGCGCCCACGCTGCTGCTCGCCTTCACCGTCTGGATGCTCGTGGACGGGCTGGCCGAGACGACGCTCGCCGTCCGCGTGGCCGCCACGGGCATCCTGCTCGCGTCGGGGATCCTCGGTGCCGCTGCGCAGTATGCGGCGGCGACCGAGGGGGCGGCGGTCGTCCAGGGATTGCGCGCGGTGGAGGCGCCCAGTCCGCTCGCCACGCGCATCATCGCGATGGGCTGGGGCGTGAACGTGGTGCGGTTCGTGACGCCGACCGTGTTCGTCGTCGTATTCATTGCCCTCGTGCTCGCGCTCTTCGCCGGCCTCTAGGTCGAGGTCAGCCGGTGCTCGCGTGACGCCGATACGCGTCGACGATGAGCGCACCCCGCAGCTCGGCGAGCCGGTCAATGAGGGCCTCGACGGCCTGAGCGGAGACGCCCGCGACGACCAGGTCATGGGCGCCGAGTGGACGCAGCGGTTTCTGGCGCAGGCGCACGACCTCCCAGCCCGACGCCCGCAGGAGCGCATCTTTGCGGCGGTCGGAGCGCTCGCGGCGGCCGATGTGTTCGTCGCCCGCGCGGCCGACGGTGTCGTACTCGACCGCAACCGCGAGCTCGGGGATGATCACGTCGGGCCATACCTCGCGTTTGCCGTGGAAGGTCTGGGCAGTGGTGATCGCCGTCGCCGAGAGGTCGCAGTCGAGCCGCTCGGCGATGAGCCCGCGGAGCCTCTCCTGTGCGGCGGAGGTCGCGCTCGAGGCGCGGGCCGAGACAAACGCTGTGCCGGGCCGCGGCGGCGTCGCGTCGGCCAGGGGGCGCTGACGCACCGGGTCTGCGGGAGGGCGCCGTCGGATCACGGGGGGCTCGGTCGTCGATGGACGCGGGTAACGAGAGGCGCCAGCGGGCGCGGCCGAGGGGGTCGCGCAGACCGGACACCAGTCGCCGCGGGCGCGACGCGCGCCGGGGCGCGCGCGCTGTTCGGCCGGGGTCGCGACGAAGTCGTGGCCGATCGTGCACACCCACACGAGGTACACATCGGCGGCAGGCGGAATCTGCGACAGCAGCAACTCCGCGTTTCGCTCGGGGCGATACTGGCCGACGAGCGGCACGTACGGCGCCCACGCGTCGCGGAACCGACCCACGGGGTAGGGCTCAGCGAGCCCGGTCGCCCACTGGCGTCGGGCCCACCAGTCGTGGACGGGTCGCGGCACACCGCGAGCGTACGAGCGACATCCGACACGGTTGTGTGATGCCGCGTACCGGGTGGTGGGCCCTGAGGGATTCGAACCCCCGACATCCACGGTGTAAACGTGGCGCTCTAACCAACTGAGCTAAGAGCCCGTGCGGCGTCAGCCTACCGCCCCCGCGCCAACAACTCAGGACTAACGCTCGTCGCCCCACATGCGCCCCGTCAACAACTCAGGACTACCGCGTCACAGGCGTGCAATCGCCTCGCGGTAGGCCGCGAGATCGCGGGCCTCGCCGGGTGACGTCTGGAAGGCGGCGTGCACTAGTCCTGAGTTGTTGACAACCACGGTGGCGCGGGTGGCGAAGCCGCGGTCCTCCACGAAGGCGCCGTAGACCTGAGCCACCGCGCCGTGGGGCCAGAAGTCGCTCAGCAGCGGGAAGGTGAACCCCTCCTGGTCGGCGAACTGCCGCAGGGTCGCCACCGAGTCGACCGAGATGCCCACCAACTGAACACCGGCCTCGGCGAATACGCCGATGTTGTCGCGCAGCTCACAGAGTTCACCCGTGCACGTCCCGGTGAAGGCGAGTGGAAAGAACACGAGCGCGACCGGGGAAACTCCCCGATAATCACTGAGGGTTACGGCCGCTCCCCACTGGTCACGCAGGGTGAAATCGGGGGCCGGCGAGCCGATCTCGGGCAGCGCCGACGTTGTCGCACTCACACAAAGCTCCTTCGCGACAGTGACTAGACTCGGAGGGTTGCCAGCACGCCCCCGTCGCACCCGACGGCGCCGCGCGCCGCAACGCGCTCTTTTGTCTACCACCAGGAAGAGGTCAAGGGTGACGGTCAACGACCAGGATCCGTATTCGGTCGAGGCGATGGACGCCGATCCGGAAGAAACCGCCGAGTGGAGCGAGTCGCTGTCGGCACTCGTCGCCGAGCGTGGCCACCAGCGCGGTCGCGAGATCATGCTGAGCCTGCTCAAGCGGTCGAAAGAACTGCACCTCGGCGTTCCGATGGTGCCGACCACCGACTACCTGAACACGATCGCGTCCGAGAACGAGCCTGACTTCCCCGGCGACGAGGAGCTCGAGCGCGAGTACCGCCGCTGGATCCGGTGGAATGCTGCGATCACGGTGCACCGCGCGCAGCGCCCCGACATCGCCGTGGGCGGCCACATCTCGACCTATGCGTCGAGTGCGGCCCTCTACGAGGTGGGCCACAACCACTTCTTCAAGGCCGCCGACCACCCCGACGGCGGCGACCAGATCTTCTATCAGGGCCACGCCTCCCCCGGCATGTACGCCCGCTCGTTTCTCGAGGGGCGTCTCGGCCCCGAGCACCTCGACGGCTTCCGCCAGGAGAAGTCGCACGCGGCCGGAGGGCTCTCGAGCTACCCGCACCCGCGCCTCATGCCCGCCTACTGGCAGTTCCCGACGGTGTCGATGGGTCTCGGCCCGATCAACGCGATCTACCAGGCGCAGGCCAACAAGTATCTGACGCACCGCGGCCTGAAGGACGCCGGCGAGAGCCACGTGTGGGCCTTCCTCGGCGACGGCGAGATGGACGAGCCGGAAAGCCGCGGGGCACTGCAGCTCGCGGCCAATGACGGACTCGACAACCTGACCTTCGTGATCAACTGCAACCTGCAGCGACTCGACGGCCCGGTGCGCGGCAACGGCAAGATCATCCAGGAGCTCGAGAGCTTCTTCCGCGGTGCCGGATGGAATGTCATCAAGGTCATCTGGGGTCGCGAATGGGATGCTCTGCTCGCCAACGACCACGACAGCGCCCTGCGCGACCTGATGAACGCGACGCCCGACGGCGATTACCAGACGTACAAGGCCGAGTCGGGCGCGTTTATTCGCGAGAACTTCTTCGGCCGCGACCCGCGCACCGCCGCGATGGTGGCCGACATGTCCGACGACGACATCTGGCGCCTGAAGCGCGGCGGGCACGACTACCGCAAGGTGTACGCCGCCTACAAGGCCGCTGTCGAGCACAAGGGTCAACCGACCGTGATCCTCGCGAAGACGGTGAAGGGCTACGGCCTCGGCCCGAGCTTCGAGGGCCGTAACGCGACCCACCAGATGAAGAAGCTCACCCTCGACAACCTGAAGCAGTTCCGTGACGAGATGCGCATCCCCGTCACGGACGCTCAGCTCGAAGAGGACCCGTACCGCCCGCCGTACTACCACCCGGGCAACGACCACCCCGCGATTCAGTACATGCACGAGCGCCGCCGTGCGCTCGGCGGCTACCTGCCGGAGCGTCGCTCGAAGTACGTCGACGTGCAGATCCCGGAGGAGAGCGCGTACGGCGTCGTCAAGAAGGGCTCGGGCAAGCAGGGCGTCGCGACGACGATGGCGTTCGCGCGTCTACTGAAAGATCTTCTGCGCGATAAGAACTTCGGCGACCGCATCGTGCCGATCATTCCGGATGAAGCACGCACCTTCGGCATGGACGCCTACTTCCCGACGTCGAAGATCTACAACCCGAAGGGTCAGCACTACACCTCGGTCGACCGCGAACTGCTGCTCGCCTACAAGGAGAGCCCGCAGGGTCAGATCATTCACACCGGCATCAACGAGGCGGGTGCGTTCGCCGCGTTCACCGCGATCGGAACGAGCTACGCGACGCATCAGCAGCCGCTGATTCCGGTGTACGTGTTCTACTCAATGTTCGGCTTCCAGCGCACGGGCGACGCGATGTGGGCGGCCGCCGACCAGATGGCTCGCGGCTTCATCATCGGCGCCACCGCTGGTCGGACCACGCTGACGGGCGAGGGTCTGCAGCACGCGGATGGACACTCACCGCTGCTCGCGTCGACGAACCCCGCGGTCGTGACGTACGACCCGGCATTCGGCTACGAGATCGGGCACATCGTGCGCGCGGGCCTCGAGCGCATGTACGGCGGCTCGCACCCTGACCCCAACGTCATGTACTACCTCACCGTCTACAACGAGCCGATCGCGCAGCCCGCCGAGCCCGACGACCTCGACGTCGACGGACTGCTCAAGGGCATCTACCTGCTGAAGAAGAACGATGCCCCCGGGCCCAAGGCGCAGATTCTCGCCTCCGGTGTCAGTGTGCCGTGGGCGCTGGAGGCGCAGCAGCTGCTGGCCGACGACTGGGGCGTCAGCGCCGATGTGTGGAGCGTGACGTCGTGGACGGAGCTCCGCCGCGAGGGCCTCGCCGCCGACGAGCACAACTTCCTGAACCCGACGGCTGAGCAGCGCGTGCCCTACGTGACGCAGAAGCTGCAGGGCTCGGAGGGTCCGTTCGTCGCGGTGAGCGACTTCATGCACGCCGTTCCCGACCAGATCCGCCCGTTCGTGCCCGGCGACTTCGCGACGCTCGGCGCCGACGGATTCGGGTTCAGCGACACGCGTGCCGCGGCGCGGCGCTTCTTCACGATCGACAGCCCGTCGATCGTGGTGCGCACGCTCCAGCAGCTGGCGCGTCGCGGTGTGGTCGACCCGCAGGCTCCGGCCCGGGCGATCGAGCAGTACCGTCTGCACGACGTGAGCGCCGGCACGACCGGCTCCGCCGGCGGCGACGCATAGACAGCGGGCACGGTGCCCCGTCCCCGATCGCGGGGCACCGCATCCTTCGTGAGGAGGGGTCTTCATGGCAGCCATGACAAAGGCGCAGACGCTGGCCTGGTTGCGCAACATCTCGGGTGAGTTGGCGACCGAGACGCTGAAGCGGCTCGACGACACCCTGCCCTGGTACGGCGACATGCCGCCGAGTCGGCGCAGCGCCGTCGGTCTTGTCGCGCAGGCCGGCATTACCTCCTTCATCAGCTGGTACGACGACCCTCGCTCGCAGGCGTGGATCGCCGCCGACGTCTTCGACGCCGCTCCTCGCGAGTTGTTGCGCTCGGTCAGCCTGCAACAGACGCTGCAACTCATTCGCGTGGTTGTCGAGGTCGTCGAAGAGCGTCTGACGAACGGACCGGCAACCCTGCGCGAAGCGATCCTGCTGTACAGCCGCGAGATTGCCTTCGCCGCCGCGGACGTCTACGCCAGGGCTGCGGAGGCTCGCGGTCTGTGGGATGCCCGACTCGAGGCGCTCGTCGTCGATTCGATCCTCTCGGGTGAGTACGACAACGAGTTGCCCAGTCGTATCGCCGCGCTCGGGTGGAACGGCCACGGCGAGGTCTGCGTCCTCGTCGGCACGGCACCGCGCATCGTCGACGTTGATCAGCTGCGCCGCACCGCACGCCACGTCGACGCTGACGTGCTGATCGGCGTGCAGGGAAACCGTCTCGTCGTCGTCATCGGCCGGGCTCTTCCTCGCGGCGAAGAGCAGGCGGGAGACCGAAGCTTCACGTTCCCCCAGATCGCGGAGGCTCTCGAGCCTGCGTTCGGGCCGGGCCACCTGGTGCTCGGCCCCGAGGTGCCCGACGTTGTCGACGCCGGCAAGAGCGCGAAAGCCGCGCTCGCCGGGTTCGCGGTCGCGCGGGCGTGGCGCAACGCTCCGCGGCCGGCGCTCGCCGACGATCTGCTACCCGAACGTGCGCTGGCCGGCGACCCCATCGCGCGCGCGACCCTCATCAGTCGCATCTACCAGCCGCTCAAGCAGCACAACACGGAATTGCTCGCGACCCTGTGGGCGTACCTCGACAACGGGCGGAGCCTGGAGGCCACCGCGCGGGAGTTGTTCGTGCATCCGAATACTGTTCGGTACCGCCTGAAGCGGATCAGCGATGTGATCGGGTGGGATGCGACGGGTCCCCGAGAGGCCACCATTCTGCAGACGGCCCTGATCGTCGGCGCGATTGCCGAACCGGGTGCTCCGCGCCGCTAATTGTCGGAACGCACCAACGCTTCGCGCTTGTCACTGGAGAGACCCACCACCACCCCGACCCCTCACCTTGGGAGGATGGAACCCATGATCATCGTCGTCGCGCCCGGCCAGGGCTCGCAGACCCCCGGATTCCTCGAGCCGTGGCTTGAGGACGAGCAGTCCCGCGACCGCCTCGGCGCGCTCGGTGAGTCGATCGGGGTCGACCTTGTCGCCCACGGCACGACGAGCGACGCCGACACCATTCGCGACACCCGGATAGCGCAGCCGCTCATCGTGGCGGCGAGCCTGCTGAGCGCCAGCTCTCTGCTGACGGGCCGCCGCGATCGGGTGGGCGCGGTTGCCGGTCACTCCGTCGGCGAGTTCGCCGCCGCCGCGATCGCGGGCGTGTTGAGCGACGAAGATGCGCTCTCCCTCGTGGGCGTGCGCGGTGAGGCCATGGCGGCGGCCGCTGCCGAAATACCGACCGGCATGAGCGCCGTCATCGGAGGCGACGCGGATGCACTCTCCGAGCGCCTCGAACAGCTGGGCCTCGTACCGGCGAACGTGAACGGCGGCGGCCAAGTCGTCGTCGCCGGCGAACTGAACAACTTGGAGGCATTCGCCGCCGACCCGATCCCGGGGGCTCGCGTGATCCCGCTGCAGGTGGCTGGGGCGTTCCACACCTCGTACATGGGGTCGGCCGTGGACGCGGTTCGTCGAGCCGCAGAGACCGTCTCGGTGAGTGATCCGAGCATCCGGCTATACACCAACCGCGATGGCACCGTCGTGACGTCGGGCGCTGACTTCGTCGAGCTCCTCGTCGGGCAGATCTCGTCGCCCGTGCGCTGGGACCTTTGCATGGAGTCGTTCGCCGCTGACGGCGTCACCGGCATCATCGAATTGCTGCCGGGCGGCGCGCTGGCGGGTCTCGCGAAGCGCGCCCTCAAGGGCGTTCCGACCGTCGCCGTCAAGACGCCCGCCGACCTCGCCGCGGCGATCGACATGCTGGACGCCGCATGAGCGCCGCGCTGACGCCGTCGACGGGCGCGGCCCACACGCGCATCTACGCCCTCGGCGCCGCGCGCGGCGAGCTCGCCGTAACGAACGACGACATTGCGGGCCCGATCGACTCGAGCGACGAATGGATTCGTCAGCGTACGGGCGTCATCACCCGGATGCGCGCGGGCGCCGACGTCGAGGCCGTCGACCTGGCCGAGACGGCTGCGCGCGAGGCGATCGAGAAGGCCGGCATCGAGCCAGGAGAGGTCGGGGCCGTCATCGTGTCGACCATCTCAAACACCGTGCAGACGCCGTCTCTGGCCGCCCTGCTCGCCGAGCGCGTGGGCGTAGGCCCGGCCGCCGCCTACGATGTGTCAGCGGCGTGCGCTGGCTACACGTACGGCATCGCCCAGGCCGACGCCCTCGTACGCGCGGGCCTCGCTCAGTTCGTGCTGGTTGTCGGCGCCGAGAAGCTCAGCGACTTCGCGAAGCCGACCGATCGCACCATCTCGTTCCTGCTCGGTGATGGCGCGGGCGCAGCGATCGTCGGTCCCGCCGACGAGCCGGGCATCGGCGCGACGGTGTGGGGCTCGGACGGTTCCAAGTGGGATGCGGTCGGCATGGATCGGCCCCTCAAGGACGCGTGGAATGACCCAGACGGCGAGTTCCCGACACTGCGGCAGGAGGGCCAGACGGTCTTCCGCTGGGCGGTGTGGGAGATGGCGAAGGTGGCGCAGAAGGCGCTGGATGCTGCCGGAGTGAGTCCCGATGACCTGGCCGCGTTCATCCCCCACCAGGCCAACATGCGCATCATCGACGAGTTCGCCAAGCAGCTGAAGCTGCCCGAGCACGTCGTCGTGGCGCGCGACATCGCGACGACCGGCAACACGTCGGCCGCGTCGATTCCCCTCGCCACCCACGCGCTACTCACCGAGCACCCCGAGCTCAGCGGCGGACTCGCCCTGCAGATCGGATTCGGCGCGGGGCTCGTGTACGGCGCGCAGGTCGTGCGCCTGCCCTAAACCCCGACCAGGGCCGACCCCCGCCCTAGGATGGGGGACGGTCATTCGACACCATCCCCAAGGAGATAACACTCATGGCACTGTCCACTGAAGAGGTCCTCGCCGGCCTGGCCGAGCTCATCAACGACGAGACCGGCATCGCCACCGACTCGGTCGCGCTCGACAAGTCGTTCACCGACGACCTCGACATCGACTCGATCTCGATGATGACCATCGTCGTGAACGCCGAAGAGAAGTTCGACGTGAAGATCCCCGACGAAGAGGTCAAGAACCTGACCACCGTCGGCGACGCCGTCACCTTCATCGTCAACGCCTCCGAGTAGGCACCGTGCGGCCGACGCCGCATTCGCGTCCGTGCGGCGTCAGCCGTGCCGCACGGACGCATCCCCTCCCCCGATCTCGACCGGAGAACTCGCATGACCACGATCGTTATCACCGGAATCGGCGCAACCAGCCCCATCGGCGGCACCGCCCGCGATAGCTGGACGGCGCTCCTCGCCGGCGCCTCTGGCGCTCGATCGATCGAGGAAGACTGGGTCGATCAGTACGAGATCCCCGTCACCTTCGCCGCACAAGCACTCGTGCGGCCGGACGAGGTGCTGGAGCGGCAGGAGGTGAAGCGCCTCGACCCGTCGTCGCAGTTCGCGCTCATCGCTGCCCGCGAGGCCTGGGCCGACGCGGGGACGCCCGAGGTCGCTCCCGAGCGCATCCTGGTCGACTACGCCACGGGCATCGGCGGGCTCTGGACCCTCCTGGACGCCTGGGACACCCTGCGCGAGAAGGGCCCGCGCCGCGTCCTTCCGATGACCATCCCCATGCTCATGCCGAACGCGGCTGCCGCGGCCATCAGCATGCACCTCGGCGCGCGTGCGGGCGCCCGCTCTGTCGTGTCGGCATGCGCCTCCGGCACCGAGTCGATCGCGAACGCCTACGAGCACCTGCAGCTCGGCCTCGCCGACGTGGTGGTCGCCGGTGGCACGGAGGCCGTGGTGCACCCGCTGCCCATCGCCGCCTTTGCCTCGATGCAAGCACTGTCCAAGCGCAACGACGACCCCGCCGCGGCCTCGCGCCCGTACGACGTCGATCGCGACGGCTTCGTGCTCGGTGAAGGCGCCGCCGCCCTCGTGCTCGAAACCAAGGAGCACGCCCTCGCCCGCGGGGCGCGCATCTACGCCGAACTCGCCGGTGGCTCAGTGACGAGCGACTCGTACCACATCACCGCTCCTGACCCCGAGGGTTCGGGAGCCGCCCGAGCCGTCATCGCCGCCCTCAAGCAGGCGGGCGCCACGGCCGACGATGTCACCCACATCAACGCGCACGCGACCTCGACGCCGGTGGGCGACGTGGCCGAGTTCGAGGCCCTCAAGCGGGTGTTCGGAGACCGGGTTGGTGAGATTCCCGTATCGGCAACCAAAGCATCCACGGGTCACCTGCTCGGCGGCACCGGCGCGCTCGAGGCGATCTTCACGATTCTTGCGCTGCACGAGCGCACCGCGCCGCCGACGATCAACCTCGACAACCAGGACGAGCGAATTCCGCTCGACGTTGTCACGTCGCCCCGGGCCCTCGGCGATGGCCCGCAGCTGGCGATCTCGAACTCGTTCGGTTTCGGCGGCCACAACTCGGTCGTGGCGTTCCGCTCGTTCGAGGCGTAGCGCGCGCGTCAACAACTCAGGACTAGCTGCGTCTCACGAACCCGGGGAGCGTGTCACCCGGTGTCCGCGTCGGCCTTAGTCCTGAGTTGTTGACGGTGCGCGGGCGGGGGGATCGGGGGGATCAGCCTGCGCGGTGCAGCCAGACGACGCGAGTGCCGTCGCCGGCGTGACGGAAGGGTTCGAGTTCGTCGTCCCACGCCTGCCCGAGGGCGAGGCGCAACTCGCGCTGCAACTCGATGGCGTTGCCGCCGGAGACCTCCATCGCGTAGCGCACGCGGTCTTCGGGGATGACCGTGTTACCGGCGGTGTCGGTTTGGGCGTAGTAGACGCCCAGGTCGGGGGTGTGCATCCAGCGGCCACCGTCGGCGCCTGCGGAGGCGTCTTCGGTGACTTCGTAGCGCAGGTGTTCCCAGCCGCGCAGGGCGCTGGCGATCTTCGCGCCGGTGCCGCGCTCGCCTTCCCAGACGAACTCGGCGCGCTGCGTGCCCTTCAGGACCGGCTGCTCGATCCATTCGAAGTTGACGGCGCGGTCGATGGCGCGCCCGGCAGCCCACTCGATGTGGGGGCAGAGCGCGCGAGGAGCGGAGTGCACAAATAGCACCCCGCGTGCGAGTGTGTGTGCCACGATTTTCCGTCCGTTTCTCTTTCAGGTGCGACTTCCCCATCGACCTTCGAGAAACGAGCCGTCTCGCGGCGTTTTCAGTTGTGGATGCGCGTGATGCGCCTACGGGGCATTATTGCGCACTGCACGCCCAAATCACAAGGGTGTGATTCGTGTCGCCGCGGTTATCCGTGCAGCAGCTCACCCGAGGCGGCGAGCACGTTCTTCTCCCCCGCCTCGATGCGGAAGGGGAATCGGTTCTGCTTGGGCGGCAGCGGGCAGTTGAAGTGGTAGCTGAACGCGCACGGCGGGAGGATGGCCGTGTTGAAGTCGAGGGTGATCGTGCCGTCGGGGTTCGGCGCCATGAACAGAAAGCGCCCGACCGAGTAGGTGTCGTCGCCGTTCGTTGCGTCGGCAAACACAAGCTGCAGTGCGCGCCCCGACTTGAACGCCGCGATGTCGTACTCGACCCCGTCGTGCGTGAAGCGAATCTCGCCGGGAACAACCTCGTCGCGGGTGTGCCCGTCGCTCTTCAGGAGCTCGAATCCGAGGGTGGTCCCGCCCTCGATCTCCCGGAACGTGCCGGTGACCACCCAGTCGGGGTTGTAGTCGAACGCGTCGATGCCACCGAAGTTCTGAATGCCGTCGCTCTGTGCGTCCCACACCCGCAGCGCGTACAGCCCGTCCTCGCCAGCGATCACGAAGCCGGTGGTGTGCTCGTCGAACTGGATGGTGCTGGGCGACGGGTCGTCCTTTCCGCGCACACGCACGGTGCCGTCGACGACCTCACCGTCGACGGTGATGCCGTCGGCCGCCGTCGCCGTGAGCAGCAGGCCGCCCTCGGGCGCGGGCGCCCACGTGCCGGGCACGCCCCAGATCGTCTGCTCCTCTGCCACCCACTGCGTGTTGACGAGCGCCAGTGGCCCCTGGGGCTGCGTGGCGGCAAGTGCACGTCGCTCGCGGAAGGTTGCGTAACGCTCGGCGGGGGTCGGGGCGGGGGCGGTGTCGGCCATGCGTCCATCCTGCAAGCGATGCGGGATGCGCGCCAATCGACGCGCGGACGGGCTCAGCCCCCGAGGACCCCCAGCACCACAACGGCGCCGGCCGGGATGCTCGCGAGCGCGGACGAGGACGCCACGCGGAGGGTCGCCGCGCGCGCAGAGTCGCGCGCGATGCCCGCGGGACGCGCGATCGCCCACTCGGCGGCGGCCCACAGGGCGGTGGCGGCGAGGACCACGAGCGTGGTAACCCGAACGCCCCCACTCGCCGGCGTTCCGAGGACGAGTCCCGTCACCTGGACGAGCGCGACAACGCCCCAGGGCACGATGGCGAGCACCGTGAGAAACGCGTAGGACCACAGGTGCCCGCGGGAGCCGTCGTGGCGCGGCACGCGGTCGGAGAGCCAGCCGAGCATCCCGGAGCCGGCGGCGAGCGCGTAGAGCGCGACGATCGTCGCCGCGGCCGTGACTCCGTTCAGCAGTGCGACGATGACGATCGTGATGCCGAGTGACTGCGAGACGGCAACCCAGTGCAGGGTCGAGGCCGCGTGAGCCGAGAGGGCGCCGCGGCTGGCGGGGACGGCGAGCCACGCGAGCACGGACCCCGTGACGAGCAGCACCGGCAGCATCCCCGCCTCGGCGGAGAACCAGATCCCCGCTCGCGCGACGAAGGCGAAGGAGCCGTCCTGGCTCACCTGCAGCGGGTCGAACGAGACCATGACATCGAGAAGCCCGCCGGTCGAGACGACGAGCAGCACCGAGGCGAGCAGCTGCCCGGCGAGCAGGCCCGCGCCGAGCGCGGCCGTTCGAGCGGACGGCGGTGCGGGCAGGGTCACGACGGCCTCCTCGACGACCACGGTGGTCCGTAGGGCGGACGGGACTTGAACCCGTGACCGATGGATTATGAGTCCACTGCTCTAACCAGCTGAGCTACCGCCCCGTGGCGCGAAACGCGCCGACAGCGATGCTACCCGGCGGCTTCGGCGTCGCGCTCGATCACCGAGATCACGCCCGTGTCGACGACGGGGTCGGTGACGGGCCGGCCGCGGTAGAGGTCTTCGAAGGTGTCGAGGGTGCGCCGGATGTCGTGGCCCGACACGATGCGCAGACTGTCGCGCTGCAGGGCGACGCGCTCGTCGTGCGGCATCGTGAAGATGCGCCGAAGCCGCTCCGCGAACCCCTCGATGTCACCGGGCTCGTAGAGGTAGCCGTTTTCGCCGTCGTGGATGAGGTGCGGCAGCGCCATCGCGTTCGCGCCGACGACCGGCAGCCCGGACGCCATGGCCTCCATGGTCGCGATCGACTGCAATTCCGCCCGCGAGGGCATCGCGAACACGGATGCGCGGGTCAACTGAGCGCGCAGGTACTCGTCGGTCGCGTACCCGGCGAAGTGCACGCGCTCGCCGAGACCGAGCTCGACGGCGAGCTTCTCCAGCGCGTGGCGCTGCTCCCCGTCTCCGATGATCTCGACCGTCACCGCGAGGGCCTCATCGAGCAGGGCGACGGCGCGCAACAACTCGTCGATGTGCTTCTCGGCCTCGACGCGCCCGAGGAACAACACGACGTTCTCGCTGCGCGGTGTGAGGTCGGCCGTGTAGTTCTCGACGTGCAGCCCGCAGCTGATCGCGTGGACCTTGTCGAGGTCGGTGTACTTCTCGAAGTACTGCGCGGCCTTCAGCGTCGGGGTGGTGACCTCGGCCGCGATGCCGAAGGTTCGCCCGGCCGCACGCCACAGGGCCCGCACGACCATGTCGTGCAACGGCCCGATGAACGGGGTGAACTGCATGGCGTTTTCGGGCATGAAGTGATTCGTGCCGATCACGCGGATGCCGCGCTTCGCCGCCTGTCGGGCAAGCCCGCGCCCCACGACGATGTGGGACTGGAAGTGCACGACGTCGGGGCGCACGGTGTCGAGGATGCGGGCCGCGTTCGCCTCGATACGCCACGGCAATGCGTAGCGCAGCCACGGGTGGGGGCGCCAACGCCACGAGCGCAGGCGGTGCACGGTCATCTTTCGGCCCTCGTGCACCTCGGTGCGGGTCACGTTCGGACCGCGCTCGGCGCCGGGTGCGACGACGTGGACCTCGTGCCCCCGCTCGACCATGCCGGCGGCGAGGTGCTCAGCGAACTTCGCCGCCCCGTTCACGTCGGGACCGAAGGTGTCGCAGCCGATGAGGATGCGCAACGGTCGGTCGGGCGAACCGCTCGCGTGCGGGTCGTCGGTCACGGCGGGATCCTTGACAGTCTCGGGGGCGACAGAGCCGGGCCGACGGCGTCGACCCGCCGATAACCCTAGCCGAGCCCGTGGGCTATCGATGGGTTTGCGGGTGGTGCTTCGCGAGCTCGCGCACGCCCACGACGGCGACGACGCCGGCGGCAACGCCGAGCAGCACGGCGGGCCACGGCATGAGCACCGCCTCGCCCACGACGAATGCGCCGATCAGCACCGCGACGATCGGGTCGACGACGGTGAGCCCGGCAATCACCAGGTCGGGGGAACCCAGTTGGTGAGCGGTCTGCACGAAGTACCCGCCGAGGGCGGCCGCAATGATCAGCGCCACGATCGCCACAATCGTGAGCGGGTCGAGTCCCGCCGTCGTGATGCGGGTGATCACGACTTTCGCGAGCGTTGCGACGAAGCCGAACAGAACTCCCGCGGCGAGGATCGCGAAGAGCGCGCCGGAGCGGCGGCGCACCACGGCGAAGACGATGCCGAACGTCAGGGTCAGCGCCCCGAGCATCCCGAGAATGATCAGCAATTGCGTGTCCTCGACGAGGCGATCGACGGCATACAGGGCCGCGACAACGACGAAGACGGCGACGCCGCCGACGCAGAGGATGATTGCGCGTTTCGCTCGATGGTCGAGGCGGATACGCGCCACCCTCGCGTTGAGGATCGCGGTCACGACGAGGGCCACCACCCCGATGGGCTGGACCACGATGAGCGGGGCGAAACCCAGGCTCGCCAGCTGGAAAAGCACGGCGATGCCGAGCATGACCGAACCGATCAGCCACGACGGGCGCCCCAGCAGGCGCACCAGCTGTCGGCGGCTCAACCCGGCGCGGCTGCCGTCGCCGTGCCGCCGCTCGATCTTCTCGACTCCGCGGTTCTGGAATTGAGCGCCCAGCGAGAGGAAGACAGCGCCGATCAGCGCGAGCGGGATGCCGACGGCGACGAGCGGGCTGCGCAGCAGCTCACCAGCGAGGTCGGTCACGTCGGGCGCCACCGCGCCACTCTACTGAGCGTCGCCCTATCGCCACGCAGATACGCTGGAGCCTGTGGCAATCCTCCCCATCCGCATCGTCGGCGAGCCCGTCCTGCACAGCCCCGCAGCCCCCGTGACCGAGATCGACGAGTCGCTTGAGCGGCTCGTCGCCGACATGCGCGACACCATGGCCGAGGCGCCCGGCGTGGGGCTCGCCGCCCCCCAGGTGGGCGTCGACGCGCGGCTGTTCATCTGGGACTGGACCGACGAGGACGACGTGCGCCACACCGGCACCGCCATCAACCCCGAACTGTGGATCTCGCCGCCACCGATCGACGAGCCCGACGAGTGGGACCACTCGGAAGGATGCCTCTCGGTGCCGGGCGAGCGCTTCCCCCTCATGCGGTCAACTCGCGCCATTTTGCGGGCCACCGGCCTGGACGGCGAGCCCTTCGAAATCGAGGCAGACGGATGGCTGGCCCGCATCTTCCAGCACGAGTACGACCACCTCGACGGCGTGCTGTACGTCGACCGGCTCGAGCATCCGTACGGGAAGCTCGCCGCCAAAGCCATCAAGCGCAACTCGTGGGGTGGACCCGGCCAGAGCTGGACGCCCGGAATCGACCGCCTCGAAGACTAGCGGTGCGGGAGGGGCCGCTTAGGCGGCCCAACCGAGCGCGCGCAGCGCCGCGGCCGTCGCGGCGGCGGCCACGATCACGAGGATGAACGGGACCCGGAGCGCGAACAGGCCAGCGGCGACGCCGATGGCCGGGAGACGAGCATCCAGCACGAGACCCTGTCCGGCGCCGACGGTCTGCACGACGATCAGTGCCGACAGGAGGGCAACCGTGACGAGCTCGGCCGTGCGTGCGGCGGCGGGCTTCTCCAGCACGCGGGGAGGCACGAGGTAGCCGAGAAGCTTGATCGCGAGCACGGCGATCGAGGCGGCGAGGATGATCTGCCAGAGCGTCATGCGCGCTCCTTCCGCGCCGCGGCGACGCCAGCGACGACGCCGACGAGGGCCGCGGCAAGCACGGGGATGCCCGGCGGAACCAGCGGGATGAGCACCACCGCGACGACGGCGGCACCGACCGCGACGGCGACCGGTTGCAGGCTCTTCAGACGCGGCCACAGCAGGCCGAGGAACGCCGCGGCGGCGGCCGCATCCAGCCCGAAGGCGCTCACGTCGCCCAGCAGGTTGCCGAGCAGCGCCCCGAGCAGCGTCATGAGGTTCCAGCCGACGTAGATGATGATGCCGGTCGCCCAGAATCCCACGCGCTGCGCGCTCGGCACCGCCTGCGCCGTCGCGACCGCCGTCGACTCGTCGATCGTGAGGTGCCCGGCGACGACGCGTTTCGCGAATCCCGGCCCGACGATCGGCGACACGCGGATCGCGTAGAGGCCGTTGCGGAGCCCGAGCAGCGTGGCACCGGCAATCGCGGCGGGCCCGGCAGCGACTCCCCCGGCCGCGATGACCCCGATGAGCGCGAACTGCGACCCGCCCGAGAACATCACGAGGCTCAGCACGCACGCCTGCCACACCGTCAGCCCCGAGGCAACGGCGAGCGCGCCGAACGAGACGCCGTAGGCGGCGACCGCGAGGCCGACAGCGACAGACGCTTTCAGCGCTTCCTTCCGCGCCGCCGTTTCGTCGAGGGGGATGTCGACCATCACCGGCGCACGTTCACGCCGTGCACAGCGTTGTGGAAGCGAAGGGCCGGGAACACCACCGACACCGAGAACCCGACACCGGGAACCGTCTGCGCGCTCAGCACGCCCCCGAACAGCTCGGCACGGGCGCGCATCTCGCCCACACCCGTTCCGGCGATGCGCTCGGTGAGCGCCGCGAGGTCGTCCTCGATCGTGTACCCGCGGGCCGCGAGCTCGTCGGGGGTCAGGCCCTCCCGGCGGGCCTGGGCGCGGATGCCATCGTCATCGATGCGCACGTGCAAGCCCTGGTCCGACCACGTGAGGCCGACACGCACCTCAGTGCCCTCGCCGCCGTACTGCAGCGCGTTCGCGAGCGCCTCTTCGAGGATGCGATACAGCGCGAGCCCGGCACCCTCCGCAACGGCAAAGCGCTCCCCCAGCTCCGACACGGTCACGACGAGACCCCGCGCCCGCAGGGCATCGAACAGACCGTCGAGGGCCTCGAGGGCGGGGCGGGCGGCGGCCAGCTGTTCGGCCTCCGCCGTCGCGGTAACCACGCGGCGCAACTCGGCGAGAGTCGCACGGGCGCTCGCCGCAATCTGCTCGGATGCTCGCGCAGCGACACTCGGATCTCGCGTGGCCGCCGCGCTCGCGCCCTCCGCCAACTGCACGACCCCGGTCATCCGGTGGGCAGCCACGTCGTGCTGCTCACGAATGAGACGCAGCCGCGCCGTCTGCTCGCCGAGCGCAATCTCAAGTTCGCGCGCCCGATCGGCGGTGGCCAGCGCCTCGGCGCGCTCGCGGCGGAGCCTCAAGGAGGCGGCCAGCGCAATCGACGCGGCCACGAGCATCCCGATGCCGGCGATCACGGCGATCGCGACAGGGATGCTCGCTGCGACGTCACTCACGGATGGGCTCCTTCACGGGCCCGGATGCGCCGCGATCAGTGTGAGGGTTGTGTGGCTCCCCGACTTGGACTCGAACCAAGAACCTGCCGGTTAACAGCCGGCTGCTCTGCCAATTGAGCTATCGAGGATCGCTGTGAACAGCGGGCTCTACGGTATCAGAAATTGGACGACGGTTTGGACCGCTCAGTAGCCCCTCGGACCACTCAGTACCCCTCTCGCGGGTCGACGATGCCGACGAGGCCGGTGCCGGCAAGAAAGCCGCGCACGTTCTCGTCGACGCGGCCGGCGAGCAGTGGTGCGGTCATCTCTGCCGTGTCGGCCGAGTGCGAAGTGATCAGGCAGCGAGGTTCGGCGAAGAGCGGGTGATCGTCGGGAAGCGGCTCAGGGTCGGTCACGTCGAGGCCCGCTCCGAGCAGGCTGCCGGCGGCGAGGGCCTCGGTGAGGGCGTCCGTGTCGACGAGCGGCCCGCGGGCGATGTTCACGAGCACGGAATCGCGGGGCATCAGCGCGAGGCGGCACGCGTCGATGAGGTGGCGGGTCGAGTCGGTGGACGCTGCGGCGAGGATCAGCGCGTCGGTCGTCGGCAGGACGCTGTCGAGCTCGGCCGCCTGGACGGTGCGCGTCGCACCCGGCATGGGGTCGGCGCCGCGGCGCACGACCGTGATGGTGCACCGCCACGGCTCGAGGAGTCGGATGATCTCGGCAGCGATGCCGCCCGCCCCGACGATGGTGACGTTCAGCCCGTACAGCGATCGACCCGTGCGCTTCTCAGCCCAGCGGGCCGCCCGCGCCTTCGGGGCGAACTCGCGCAGGGTGGCGTGCACGAGGGCCACGGCGTGCTCGGCGACCGGCTCGGAGTACGCGCCCTTCGCACTCGTGAAGATCGGGCCGTCGGCGTGGTCGCGCAGCACGTCGCGGAACGCATCGACCCCCGCCCACGGCAGCTGAACCCAGGCGATGCCGGGGTGGGTGGTGAGCACGTCATCGAGCTCATCCGAGCGGGCCGCGCTCAGCCACAGCAGGCCTCGAGTGTCGTCGCCGAGCGGGGCCACGGTGCCGCCGGCGCTTTCCACGGCGGTGACGAAGAGGGAGTGCGCTTCGGGAAGGACAGCGATCGGCCCGGGGGTCACCAGACGGGGCGGCGTGGCTGCGTGACCGCAGAGCGGGTCACGGTGCTGGGCGAGGTCTGGCGCGCGCTCCGGCGGCGTGACGTCGTAACGGGACGGTGCGGTGTCGTCAGCGGGCATAGGCCCAGGCTAGACGGCGACCGCCCGACGTCGGCCGAGCGCCGCAAGGGCTCGCACGTAGGGGTGTGTTCCCGTCTCGAGTACCTCGTCGACGGAGCCGTAACCGACAAACCGACCCCCGTGCATCACGGCCAGACGGTCGGTGAGGCGCCGCACCTCGCCGATCTCACTCGAAATGGCGAGCGCCGCGAAGCCGCGGTTGCGCTGCACCTCGGCGAGATGGTCGAGGATCGTCGAGCGCACGGTGGCGTCGACACCGCTCGTCGCCTCGTCGGTCACGAGCAGCTCGGGCTCGAGCACCAGGGCGCGCGCAATGGCGACCCGTTGTCGCTGGCCCCGGCTGAGCTCGTGCGGGTACTTGGGGATCGTCGCGAGCGTCAGGTGCATGGCGTCGATCGCCTCCGCGACGATGCCCCCGGCGACGACGCGGTCAAGTTTCGGCGTGCGCTGGTACAGCGGGTACGCGACGTTCTCGCCGGCGGTGAGGTGCGGGTCGAGAGCGGTCCCCGCATCCTGCGGCACGTAGCCGACCCGCAGCGCGAGTTCATTGTCGTCGCGCCGACGCAGGCTGCGCACGTCGATGCCGAGCACCTCGAGCGAGCCACCGACCACCTTCGGGCCACGGTCGACGGTGCGATCGGTGAGGCCCGCAATCGCCTGCGCGAGGGCACTCTTGCCGCTGCCCGCCTCGCCGAGAATCGCGAGCGTCTCACCCGGAGCAATGTCGAGACTCACCCCCTGTACGGCGTCGACAGACGGGGCACCCTCGATGCCGGAAAAGCGCAGGCTCAGGTCGCGCGCGGACACCGCGGCTGTGGACATCGAGCGCCTCTCCCCTCCCGTCGGCGACGGGTCGGCGAGAGTCTAGTGGTGTTGCGTCACGGGCTGATGAACACTCATCACAGGTCTCCGCGAACGCGCCGCCTCTCCGCCTCGATCGTCATGAGCTGGGTCTGAAGATCGCGGTACCGCGTCGGATCCGCCGCCTGATCGGTGCGCTGCAGCGCGCCCAGCAGCTCGGCCTTGCGGCGCAACAGGTCACGCTCGATCAGCGACGTCGTGATGCCCGCGCAGTACACGGCGACGTGGTCGTCGCGCACCGGCAAGGGCGCGATCGCGAGCTGCGTGACGAGCGGCGCGAACGCCCCGGGGGCCTCCTCGGACACCATGCGCGCCCAGTGGGCGGTTCCGTAGTGCTCGAAAGCCGCGATCAGTGCGTCGCGGACGGTCGCCAGCGCCGGCTGACTGAACGACGTCGCGAGCGCCCGCTGCGCGGTCTCGCGCGGGACATCCTCGGGATGCTGCAGCAGCGCCATGAGCAACTCACGTTCCAGCCGCGTCACCGGATCATTGGGCAACTGCGCGAGCCCGATGGCAGGTGCCGCGGGGATGCCGCCCGCGGCGGACTCCCCGGGGCGCGACGCAGGACCGCCGGAGGGGTCGGGCGCTGCGGCGGCAGGCTGCGGGCCAGAGGGCGCGCGATCGGGAGCGGTGCGGGTGCCGGGGCCACGGGCATCCGCGGGGCTGGGGGTGCGGGATGCGGCCGTCACGGCGCGCTGGACGTCGGCGGTGTCGACGCCGATCCAGCCGGCCACCTGCCGGACGTAACCCGAGCTCAGGGCCCGATCGCGGATGCGCGCGACGACCGGGGCGGCGGCTCGCACCGCGGCGACGCGGCCCTCCACCGTCTCGAGGTCGAACTGGTCGAGCTGGCGGCGGATCATGAACTCGAACATCGGGCGCCTGGTGCTGACGAGTTGCCGCACGGCTTCGTCGCCGCGCTCGAGGCGCAGGTCGCACGGGTCGAGCCCGTCGGGGGCGACGGCGACGAAGGTCTGCGCGGCGAAGCGCTGCTCGTCGGCGAAAGCGCGACTCGCCGCCTTCTGGCCGGCCTCGTCGGGGTCGAAGGTGAAGATGACCTCGCCGAGCTGCGTCGTATCGGCATTCTCGGTGTCCCCCATCACGCGGCGCAGCATCGTGATGTGGTCTCCGCCGAACGCCGTGCCACAGGTCGCGACCGCGGTCGTGACGCCGGCCAGGTGGCAGGCCATGACGTCGGTATAGCCTTCGACGACGACCGCCTGCTTGCCGCGTGCGATGTCGCGCTTCGCGAGGTCGAGCCCGTACAGCACCTTGGCCTTGTGGTAGACCGGCGTCTCGGGGGTGTTCAGGTACTTCGGGCCCTTGTCGCTCTCGAGAAGGCGACGAGCTCCGAAGCCGAGGGTCGCCCCCGTCGTGTCGCGAATCGGCCAGATGAGGCGGCCCCGAAAGCGGTCGTAGGGGCTGCGATCGCCCTGACCCTGCAACCCGGCGGCCAGGATCTCCTCAGCCGTGAAGCCCTTCGCACGCAGGTGAGAACCGACGGCGTCGTAGGCGTTCGGCGCGTAGCCGACCCCGAAACGCTCGGCCGCTGCGGCGTCGAAGCCGCGCTCGCCGAGAAAACGGCGGGCTGGCTCCGCCTCGGGTGTCGCCAGCTGGGCGCGGAAGAACGCTTCGGCCGCCTCGTTCGCGGCCAGGATGCGCCGCCGATTGCCCTGATCGACAGCGGGTCCGCCGTCCTCGTACTGCAGGGTGTAGCCGATGCGGGCCGCGAGACGCTCGACCGACTCGGCGAACGTCATGTGGTCCATCTTCTGCAGGAAGGTGAACACGTCACCGCCCTCACCGCAGCCGAAGCAGTGATAGAAGCCGACCTGGGGGCGCACGTGGAAGCTGGGACTGCGCTCGTCGTGGAAGGGGCACAGGCCCTTCATCGAGCCCACGCCCGCGCTCTTCAACGTGACGTAGTCGCCGACGACGTCGGCGATGTTGACGCGGGTACGCACCTCGTCAATGTCACTACGTCGAATGCGGCCGGCCACAGGCCCGATTCTAGGTGGGATCAGGCGGGCGCTCGGTGACCCTCGACCCAGCGCTCATGCCAGGCGAGCGCCGACTGGTCGGTGAGGGAGGCAACCTGGTCGACCACGACGCGGCGACGGGCGTCATCGTCCACAGCTGCGGCGAAGTCAGCCTGGAACACCGGAGCGAGAGCCTGCGGCCCGGCCGCCCAGACGGCGTCGGCGAGATCGGTCAGCAGCGCCCGCTGCCGGGCGTACAGCGGTTGGCGCTCGTCGTTCGCCATCACGAGGGTGCCGACGATGCCCTTCAGCACGCCGATCTCGGCGCGCGTGTGCACTGGCACGACCACGTGCGCGTGGTATCGCACGAGCGATGTCTGCGGGTACGCGTGCCGGGTGGCGTGCACGGCGTCGTGCGCGAATCGACCGATGAGGCGGCTCGTTAGGTTCTTCAGGCCCGCCAGGTCGGCCCGTGAGCCGGACCAGCGGGTGATCCACGTCTCGAGGCGCTCCAGTCGGGCGAAGGCGGCGCGCACGTCGCTCTCGGTGAGCTCGTCGCCGTTCCAGCGCAGAACGCCGGCGACAAGAGCCTCGTGGTCGTCGGCGCTCGACAGGATGCGCGGATCAATCGATCCCCCGACGATCGCGTCCTCAAAGTCGTGCACCGAGTACGCGATGTCGTCGGAGAGGTCCATGACCTGCGCCTCGATGCTGGGGATGCCCGCGGGGGCACCCTCGCGCATCCAATCGAATGCCTCGCGGTCGTCGGCATACACGCCGAACTTACGCCGGCCCCCCGGGTCATCCACGGCGTTCGCAAGCGGCCACGGGTACTTGCAGCTGGCATCGACGCTCGCCCGGGTGAGGTTCAAGCCGAAACTCTGGCCGTCGGCGCCCATCACCTTCGGCTCGAGTCGCGTCAGCAGGCGCAGGGTCTGCGCATTGCCCTCGAAGCCGCCGATGTCGCGCGCCCAGGCATTCAACGCGCCCTCGCCGTTGTGACCGAACGGCGGATGGCCGAGGTCGTGGGCAAGGCAGGCGGTGTCAACGACATCGGGTGCGAGGCCGAGCGCTCCGGCGAGCTCACGGCCCACCTGTGCGACCTCCAGCGAGTGGGTGAGACGGTTGCGGGCGAAATCGACACCCGCCGTCGGACTCAGCACCTGCGTCTTCGCGCTCAGACGGCGCAGGGCGCTCGAGTGCAACAGGCGAGCGCGGTCGCGGGCGAAGTGCGCTCGGTCCGTCGAATGCTGCTCGGGATGGCGACGCTCGGTGTCGTGTTCCTCGTACAACATGCCCTAGCCGCCGCTGTTGTGCAGTTCGGCGGCGGACACCTCGGCGCGGCTCGCCTCACTGAGCTCGCGGCTCTCGAGCCAACGGTCGGGCAGGGCGGGCTTCTTCGGGGTACCAGCGCGTCCGCGCTGGCCCTCGGCAGCCTCGCCCGGGTACGGGGCGTCGCGGTCGAGCTCGCCGAGCATGTCGTCCAGATGCTGCAGACTCTCGGTGCGGGCCATGCGCGCGCGCAGCTCGCCTCCCACCGGGTAGCCCTTGAAATACCAGGCGACATGCTTGCGAATGTCGCGGCAACCGCGCTGCTCGTCGCCGTCGAAGAACTCGACCAGCAGTTCGGCGTGGCGGCGCAAAGCATCGCCCACCTCGCCGAGCGTCGGCGTCGCCTTGCGCTTCTCGCCGCGGAACGCGGCAGCGAGATCGCCGAACAGCCAGGGTCGGCCGAGGCAGCCGCGACCCACCACGATGCCGTCACAGCCCGACTGCTCGACCATGCGCAGGGCATCGTCGGCGCTCCAGATGTCGCCGTTGCCGAGGACCGGGATGCTCGTGATCGTCTCCTTCAGAGTGCCGATCGCATCCCAGTCGGCGTTGCCCGAATAGAAGTCGGCGGCCGTGCGGGCGTGCAGCGCGACGGCGCTGACACCGGCACCCTCGGCCGCCTTCGCCGCCTCCAGGTAGGTGAGGTGGTCGGCGTCGATGCCCTTGCGCATCTTCACCGTGACGGGAATGTCGCCCGCCGCCTTCACGGTCTCCTCGACGATGCTTCGGAAGTGAGTGAGCTTCCACGGGAGGGCCGCTCCCCCGCCCTTGCGAGTGACCTTCGGCACGGGGCATCCGAAATTCATGTCGATGTGGTCGGCGAGGCCCTCGCCCACCAAGAAGCGAGCCGCCTCGCCCGCCGTCACCGGGTCGACGCTGTACAGCTGAATGCTGCGGGTCGTCTCGCTCTCGTGGTGACGGATCAGCCGCAGGCTCACCGGCGTGCGCTCAACGAGGGCGCGGCTCGTGATCATCTCGCTCACGTACAGGCCGGCGCCGTACTCGCGACACAGCCGGCGGAACGCCGTGTTCGTGATGCCCGCCATCGGTGCGAGCACGACCGGCACGCTGAGCGGCAACGGGCCGATACTCAGCGGCGGGGCGGGGACGGTGAGAGACGACATACGAGGTCCATTGTCGCACCCGTCGGTAAACGACGAGTTCGGGCCCCGGGGTTGCGGGTGGGAGGCCCCGAGAACCCGTTTGCGGGATGCTGGGGTGCTGGCGCGGGCGGGAATGCCGTGCCGTGGGCTGGGTGTTGCACCGAGCATCCCGTTTCGAAAGTGTGGAGGAACCCCGATGTCGAACCCTGCCGACGGCGCCGCGCGCGTCGACTCCGCCGTAGCCGCGCTCGGCCTCAGCGTCGAGATCGTGGACCGCGGAGAGGCGCGCTCGCTCGAAGAAGCCGCCGCGAACGTAGGGGTGGAGCCGTCGCAGGTCGTCAAGACGCTCGTGCTGAAGAAGAGCGATGACACGTACGTGTTCGCGCTCGTGCCGGGAGGGCGAGCGCTCTCGTGGCCGAAGATTCGCGCGGTGCTCGGCGTCAACAAAGTGCAGATGCCGCGGCCCGAACAGGCGCTCGTGGCCACCGGGTTCGAACGGGGAACGATCGTGCCGCTCGGCTCAACCACCGCGTGGCCGGTCGTTGCCGACCAGACGATCTCGGGCCGCGTCGCCCTCGGCGCCGGGCGCCCCGGCCACAGCCTGCTCACGGAAGCCGAGCCGCTGCTGCACGCCCTCGACGCCACCATCGCCGACATCAGCGACCCCGAGTAGCGCCCAAGCCGGGCGTCTCCCCCGCGCCGCGCGCGCCCCAACGCAGCCGCGCCGCGCGCCGCCCCCGCGCCGCGCCCCAGCTCCGCGCCACACACACCCTGGCTTCGCGACCCCGCACGTCACCGCGCCGCGGCCCGCACGCCCCCGCGTCAACAACCCAGGACTAAGCCGCCAACCATCCGCTGACAGTCCCGAGAGAGTGGGGTTTCCGCAACAAACCCCGACCGTTAGTCCTGAGTTGTTGACACGCCCAGACTCGACGAGTCTGAGCTGACAGGTTTCGGGATCTCGCACGCCTCACCGTCACAAGCAGCGGCGCCCGGCGCACCGAGCATTGTGAACGGCCGCGATCCTCTTGCCCCGGCCGTCACGCGTTGCTGCCCCCCGCGCCGTGCACCGTCGCCCGCTCGGCATCGGCCGCGGCCTGCTGGAGGGCAGCGAGGAACGATGCAGCCTCCTGCGCGCCCGACACTCCATACGCGTCATTGAGGACGAAGAACGGAACACCCTGGATGCCGTATGCCACGGCCTGGGCCATATCGGCCTTCACATCGGGAAGGTACGTGTGTTCGGCGAGAGCGGCCGCCGCCGCGTCACGATCGAGGCCGACCTCTGCAGCGAGGTCGGCCAGCTCGTCGGCGCGACCGACATGACGGCCCTCGGTGAAATAGCCGAGAAGCAGGCGCTCCTTCAGTTCGGACTGTTTCCCGTGAACCTTCGCGAAGTGCAACAGCTCGTGCGCAAGAACGGTGTTCGTCTGCTGGATGCGGTCGTAGTGATACTCGAGACCGACACTCGCGGCGATGTGGCTTACGCGGTCGACCATCTGTTGTGCCTGCTCGGGGCTGATGCCCTTGCGCTCACTCAAGTAGTCGATGGGGGTGCCCTCGAAGTCGACAGGGGTGTCGGGCGCCAACTCGAAGCTGCGGTAGGTCACTTTCACGTCGCCGCCTTCGAGGCGGAACTGTTCGACCGCGGTCTCGAACTTCCGCTTACCGATGTAGCACCACGGGCACTGAACGTCTGACCAGATCTGAACGTCGACTACGTTGCTCACTCTGGCATCAACGCGTGCGCCCGCCCCGTATTCCGACTGGACGCTGCCGGAATGCCAACAACTCAGGACTAGCGAGCTCGCGCCCGCGGCTGAGGGCTTGAGGAGCGCGGGTTTGCCCGTGTGGGACGCCGATACCGACGCCGTTGTCCTGAGTTGTTGGCGGGCGCAGTAGAGCCGGGCGGGGCGGGGAGGCCGCGGGCGGCGAGGGCAGTGAGGACCGCTGCCTCCACGCGCGGCCAGTCGTCGAATACCTGGCTGGCTGCGGGGCGTATCGCGTGCAGACCCGTGATCGTGATCGCGAGGTCCTTGCTACGGTCACGGGTGAACCGCTCGCGGTGGAACTCTTCACCGTCGACCTCGAGCCCGACGGTGTCTTCTATGACGAGATCGATCGGGCTCGGGTCGTTGGGGAGTGCCACCTGCTCCGCGACCTGCAACCCGAGTCGGGTGAGCCGAGTGCGGGCGAGACTTTCGGGCAGCGAGTGACACCTCTCGCTCGATGCGTCAACCACTGCACGAGCACGGGCGGGCACCCGGTGGATGAGCTGATGGGCATCGATCTGGTCGATGAGCCCGGCTCGGCGTGCCCAGTCAACCGTAGCAACCGCGTCTTCGAACGGTTCCGTGGCGAGGACGACCTCGAGCGCCTCACGCACCCCGACGAGTCCGGACGACCGGTCGCGATCGTGACGCTCACGGGTCCAATGCAGCACCACCTGTGAGCGACGCGGCGAACGAGCGAAGGAAACCCTGCGGCGGCGGGGACAGCGCAAACGCGAGGCGTTGACGGGCACGGCCACGTGCATCCTGCTTCGACGACGCACCCAACCGCCCATCGCCGCGATGGCCGAGAGGCCGGTGAGCCGGCCGCCGACACGCAGCGCGTGCGTGCGCGGGTCGTCGTCGCGCCACACGGCGTACCAGCCGCGTCGGGGGCGCACGACGGCACCGAGGTGCAAGGCGGCGGCGAGCTCGCGATCGTCGTGGCCGAGGCTCACGAGGTACGCGCGACCCGCGGCGCCCCCGGCATTTGTGATGTCAGTGATCAACGTCTGGAACATCGACGCATCATGTGTGGATGCGCATTCAACCGTGAGCGAAACGGCGCCAGCTGTGCAAAGGGCTCGCCCCAGCGCCCTTGAGTGGGAGGCGAGAGTCGTGAAAGAACCGCTCCGCGTCAACAACTCAGGACTAACGCCGGCACGCCACGGCAAAAGGCCGCGTAACGGGGTTCGAGCACGCGTTAGTCCTGAGTTGTTGACAGGGTCGGGGTGGTGGGGGCGGGGCGAGGAGGATGCGCGCGCCCCGCCGGGCGCGGGCGGCTACGCTCCGAGCAGCTCGCCGGCCAGGAACTTCTCGACGCCCTCCAGCGGGATGCGCTGCTGCTCCATGCTGTCGCGCTCGCGCACGGTCACGGCCTGGTCGTCGAGGGTGTCGAAGTCGACGGTGATGCAGAAGGGCGTGCCGATCTCGTCTTGACGACGGTAGCGGCGGCCGATCGCGCCGGCGTCGTCAAAGTCGACATTCCAGTGTTGGCGAAGCCGGTCGGCGAGCTCCCGCGCCACCGGCGAGAGGCGTTCGTTGCGCGACAGCGGCAGCACCGCGGCCTTGACGGGAGCGAGGCGACGGTCGAGGCGCAGTACGGTGCGCTTGTCGACGCCACCCTTCGTGTTGGGCGCCTCGTCTTCGGCGTACGCGTCGAGCAGGAACGCCATCAGCGCGCGGGTCAGGCCGAACGCCGGCTCGATGACGTACGGGGTCCAGCGCTCGTTCTTCGCCTGGTCGAAGTACGACAGGTCTTGGCCAGACGCCTGCGCGTGGGTCGACAGGTCGAAGTCGGTGCGGTTGGCGACGCCCATGAGTTCGCCCCATTCGCTGCCGGTGAAGCCGAAGCGGTACTCGAGGTCGACGGTGCGCTTCGAGTAGTGCGACAGCTTCTCTTGCGGGTGCTCGTACTGCCGGATGTTCGCCGGGTCGATCCCGAGCCCCGTGAACCACGCCTCCGAGGCGTCGATCCAGTACTGGTGCCACTCTTCGTCGGTACCGGGCTCGACGAAAAACTCCATTTCCATCTGCTCGAATTCGCGGGTACGGAAGATGAAGTTTCCGGGCGTGATCTCGTTGCGGAATGACTTGCCGATCTGCCCGATGCCGAACGGCGGCTTCATGCGCGAGGCGTTCAGCACGTTGACGAAGTTCACGAAGATGCCCTGCGCTGTCTCGGGCCGCAGGTAGTGCAGCCCCGACTCGTCGTCGACCGGCCCGAGGAACGTCTTCAGCAGCCCCGAGAACTCACGCGGCTCGCTCCACTGGCCGCGGGTGCCGCAGTTCGCACAGGCGATGTCGGCGAGCCCGTTTTCGGGCGCACGCCCCTTCTTCTCCTCGTATTCCTCTTCAAGGTGGTCGGCCCGGTACCGCTTGTGGCACTGCAGACACTCGACGAGCGGGTCGCTGAACACGTCGACGTGCCCGGAGGCCTCCCATACCCGCTTCGGCAGGATGACGCTCGAGTCGAGCCCGACGACGTCGTGGCGTGACTGCACCATGGTCTTCCACCACTGGCGCTTGATGTTCTCCTTCAGTTCGACGCCGAGGGGGCCGTAGTCCCACGCCGACCGCGACCCGCCGTAGATTTCGCCCGCCTGGAAGACGAAGCCGCGCCGCTTCGCGAGCGCGATGACGGAATCGAGGTGAGTGGATGCTGCCACGGGGGTACTCCTGCAGGTCTCGGGGCCGCCGCGAGGGCTGTGCGGCGCACGATCGCTCAGTCTACTGAGCGCCGCCTCACAGGATGCGCGGGGCGGCCTCGTCGCGCACGATCCGTGCCAGCCGCCCTACATCGTCGAGCGTGTTGTAGAGGTGGAAGGACGCGCGCAGTCGGCCGGCGCGGCCCGTGATGCGGAGGCCGTCCTCGAGGGCGGCGGCGAGCATCCTGCCGTCGGGATCGGGGATGGAAACGATCGCCTGGCCCAGCGGTTGGTGGTCGATGGCCTCGCAGTACGCGTCGCCGAGCCCCGCGGCGTGGCGCCACAGTTCGGCCTCGTCGAGCGCGGCGAAGAGCTCGAGGGCGGGCTCGGCCCCGACCCAGGCCGGCCACGCGGGGCTGACGTCGAAGCGGCGCGCATTCGGGGCGAGGCGCATTTCGGGCCCGTACGCCGACTGCCAGACCTGGTCTCCGGCGTACCAGCCGGCCTGGATGGGGCGGAGGGTGTGCATCCAGTCGTCGGAGATCGTGAGGAACGCGACACCGCGCGGCGAGCACAGCCACTTGTACGGGTGGCACACGGTGGCGTCGGCGACCGACGCGTCGACGGGCATGACGCCCGCGGCCTGCGTGACGTCGCAGAGCGTGCGCGCGCCGACCCGCGCGGCAGCCTCGCGGATCGCGGAGGCATCGGCGCGCTCCCCCGTCGCCGACTGCACGAGCGAATACGACACGAGCGCCGTGCCCTCTCGTACCGCGTCGGCGACCTGCGCGACCGAAACATGCCGCACCACCAGGTCGCCACGGGTGAGAAACGGGAACACCATCGACGAGAAGTCGCCCTCGACGACAATCACTTCGGAACCCGGGGCGAGATCCGCCGCGATCACACTGACGGCGGCGCTGACCTGCGCAACGGCCGCCACGTTCGCGACCGGCACCCGCACGAGCCGCGCATACGCCGCGCGGCATGCATCCACGACGCGGTCGTAGTCGGGGGCGCCGCGATCGCCGGCAAACCATACGTCGAGGTCAGCGGTCATCGCCGCGACGGTCTCGCGCGTGGGCAGGCCGAGGGCAGCCGTCCCCAAGTACCCGGCGGCGTTCGGTCCGAAGTGCGTGCGGGCGTCGTCGAGAGAGATGGACACGCGCTCAGTGTCCCGCGTCGGCCGGGGCGCGTCCAGAGCCACCCGAGGCGCCGTGGCCTGGTCGCGTCCAGCGCCGCCAGCGCGGCGCGGTCGGCGCGATGTGGCGCAGGATGCGCGCGGCCGCGGGCGTGCGGATCGTCGCGTCTACGAGGCGGGCGGCTGCGCCGGCGGGGTGGTGGGAGCATCCACGGCGCCGCCGAACCGGCGATCGCGGCCCGCGTACTGCTCGATCGCATCCCACAGGTGGCGGCGGCGGAAGTCGGGCCACAGCGTGTTCAGGAAAACCATCTCGGCGTACGCGCTCTGCCACAGCAGGAAGTTGCTCGTACGCTGCTCGCCGCTCGATCGGACGAACAGGTCGACGTCGGGCTGGTCGGGCTCATACAGGTGCTTCGCGATCGTGCGCTCGGTGATGCGCTCGGGGCTCAGGCGCCCAGCCTTGACGTCGGCGGCGAGGGCGCGCACCGCGTCGACGAGCTCGACGCGCCCGCCGTAGTTCACACACATCGTGAGGGTGAGCCCCGTGTTGTCAGCGGTGCGGGCCTGCGCTTCCTCGAGCTCGCTAATCACGCTGCGCCACAGACGCGGGCGACGTCCGGCCCAGCGGATGCGCACGTTCCACGCGTCGAGCTGGTCGCGGCGGCGGCGCAACACCTCGCGGTTGAAGCCCATGAGGAAGCGCACCTCGTCGGGGCTGCGGCTCCAATTCTCGGTACTGAAGGCGTACACACTCAGGTGCGTCACGCCGACCTGGATCGCGCCCGCGACCACGTCGAGCAGGCTCGCCTCGCCGGCGCGGTGACCCTCGACGCGGGTAAGGCCCCGGGCGTTCGCCCAACGGCCGTTGCCGTCCATCACGATCGCGACGTGCGCGGGGACGGCCTTCGCCGGGATCGACGGTGGACGCTCGCCCGTCCAGTCGAGCGGACGCAGCGGCTCGGGCTGCTCGCGACGCGCCATCAGACGACCTCCTCGGCGTGGGCGGGTGAGGCAGCCGGGGCGGCCGGGGCGGTGTCGGTGGGAGCTGCCGCCGGCGCGCGCGATTCGCGCGCCGCGCGGTCGACGTGCGGCAGCGAACGCAAACCGCGTTCCAGGTGAAACTGCGTGTAGGCCGCGATCAGGCCGCTCGCCTTGTTGCGGGTCCGTTCGTCGGAAGCGTCAGCGAGCATCCAATCGCCGGTGAGCAGCGCGCTCAAGAGGGCGCGCGTGTCGTCGTCGACGCGGGGAGCGCCCGGCGGGGCGACCTCGTCGGCGACCATGCCGCCGAGCTGCACGACGAAGGCGCGGTGCGGGCCGGGGGCACCGGTGACGGCGCAGTCGCCGAAGGTCGGCGCCCAGCCGGCGATCGACAGGGCGCGCAGCAGGTACGAGTCGAGAGTGAGCGACGGGTCGTGCTCGCCGCGGGCCAGGGAGCGCAGGCCTCCCACGAGCAGGAGGTACTGCTGAAGGCCTCCCCCGTCGTCGCCCGTCACCTTGTCGGCCGTCTCAACCATGGCGCTCGCCGCCGTGTACCGGCCGTAGTCGCTCGAGATGTCGGCCCCGTAAGCGCCCAGAGTCACCGCCTGCTGCACGATGTCGAGGCTGCGGCCGCGGTACAGCTGCAGGTCGGCGACCATGAACGGTTCGAGCCGACTGCCGAAACGGCTGCCCGTGCGGCGCACGCCCTTCGCCACCGCGCGGATCTTGCCATGCTGCCGGCCGAGCATCGTCACGATGCGGTCAGCCTCACCCAGCTTGTGGGTGCGCAGCACGACGGCTTCGTCACGGTAGGTGGGCACGGGCTCCAGTATCCCGCGCGGGGTGTGGTGCGCGCTGAGCGGCGCGCGCGGGGTGGCGAGCCTGCCGCGGCCGGCGCGCGGTGTTGCGCGGCAGCGCGCCGGCGGCCGCTCGACGCCGCGAGGCCGTCAACAACTCAGGACTAACGCGCCGCCAGACCCCCTAGGCGCGCAGAGAGGCAGCAGAATTGGCGAGAAGGTGTGCAGCGCGAGTGAGCTCGTCCTGAGTTGTTGACACACCCCAGGTGAAGCGGATTGCCGTCCGCGCCGTGTCGGCGTCGAACCCCATCGCGAGCAGCACCGGTGACGGCTCGTCGCGGCCAGCGGCGCACGCGGAACCGCTTGACGCGAGCACTCCGGCGTCGTCGAGTGCCACGAGCAGCGGCTCGCCGCCGATTCCGGGCACGACGAACGACGCGTGCGCGGGCAGGCGCAACGTGGGGTGCCCGGTGAGCTGTGCGCCGGGCACGGAGTTCGTTACCGCGTGGATGAACGCATCACGATCCGCGCAGACCCTCGCGACGGTTGTGGGGTCGTGTTCTGCGGCGGCGAGCTCCAGCGCTCGAGCGAAGCCGATGGCTCCGGCGACGTTCTCGGTTCCGCTGCGGCGATCGCGCTCCTGGCCCCCGCCGTGGATGACCGGCTCGAGCGGGGCGTTGGTGCGCAGGACGAGGGCGCCCACGCCCTTGGGCCCGCGAAGCTTGTGGGCCGAGACGGTGATCGCGTCGGCTGTCGACAACTCAGGACTAACGCCCGCATCGAGCGACACCCAGCCTGCGGTCTGCACCGCGTCCACGTGGAAGCGGGCGCCGACCGCGCGAGCCAACTCGCCCAGCTGCTGCACGGGTTGCAGCGTTCCGACCTCGTTGTTGGCGTGCTGCACGCTCACCAGTGCGGTGTCGTGTCGCAGGACCGCCTCGAGCACCCCAGCATCCACTAGTCCTGAGTTGTTGACGGGCAGCACGCTGACCTCGACGTCGTGCCAGCGTGCCAGGTAGTCCGCCGAGGCCCGCACCGCTTCGTGCTCGATCGCCGATACCACGATGTGCCGTCCGCGGCCAGCTGCGATCGCGCCCAGGGTCAGGCCGATGACGGCCAGGTTGTCGGCCTCCGTACCGCCGCTCGTGAACACGATCTGAGCGGGCCGAACACCTGCGAGCCGTGCGACCGTCTCGCGCGCGGCGGCGAGACCGTCAGCGGCGTGCCGACCGAGGGCGTGTCGGCTCGACGCATTGCCGTAGGCACCGGTCAGGTACGGCCACATGGCCTCCAGCACCTCGCGCCGCACGGCCGTGGTCGCCGCCTGATCGAGATCGATGAGGGTCACCGTTCACCCCTTGGAAGCTGCGCCATCGGTTGCGAAGTCCAGCCCCAGGTCGAGCGATGGCGCGCTGTGGGTGAGTTCCCCCACCGAAATCACGTCGACCCCGGTCTCAGCGATCGCACGCACGGTGTCCAGGGTCACTCCCCCACTTGCTTCGACAATCGCACGCCCGTCAATCAACGCCACCCCAGCCCGCAAATCGTCCAGGCTGAAGTTGTCGAGCATGATCGTGTCGGGACGGGCCTCCAGCACGGCAGGCAACTGGTCGAGCCGGTCGATTTCCACTTCGAGATGCATCGTGTGCGGGATCCGCGCCCGCACCGCCCGAATCGCCTCAGTGAGGTCCAGCCCCTGCTGCGCCAGGACGGCGAGGTGGTTGTCTTTCAGCATCACCGCGTCCGATAGCGAAAAGCGGTGATTGTGGGCCCCGCCGGCGCGGACGGCGGCGCGTTCGAGCATCCGAAGGCCGGGGGTGGTCTTGCGCGTGTCGGCGATGCGCGCGCACGTGCCCGCCACCGCGTCGACATATCGCGCGGTGAGAGTGGCGATGCCGCTGAGTCGTTGCGCGAAGTTCAGAGCGATGCGCTCGGCGCGCAGGATCGCGCGCGCATTGCCCGTGATCGTCGCGACGCTCAGGCCCGGGGTGAGACGGTCACCGTCGGCGCGGTGCATGACGATGCCGGCTTCCGGGTCAGCCTGGCGAAAGGCTTCGACGATGCACTCCGATCCGGCGAGGACTCCCTCGGCACGGCTGACCAACTCGGCGCGGGCGGCGGCCGTCGCCGGGATGCTCGCCTCGCCCGACACGTCACCCCAGGGTGCGTCTTCGGCAAGGGCGCGAGCGACCAGCTCGGCAATTGCCCGCGATGGTGCCTGAACGTGACCCATCGCGGCCGTCGGATGCTCGGAGCCGGTCGCGCTCATAACTTCGCCTCTCGGGTGGGTGCAGCCGCCGCGAGGGCAGGCTCGCGATGGTCGCTGTGCAGGTCGTGCGTCAACAACTCAGGACTAGCGACAACCGGCCGAGCCCACGCGCGTCGCCACCGCTGCCTCGGGTCCGTCGCGGGATAGTCCGTGCGGGCGTGGGCGCCACGCGATTCCCGACGCGCGAGCGCTGCCTCAGCGGTGAGGCGAGCAAGCGGCAAGAGTCGGGCAGCGAGAGCATCGGCAGGCTGCGCATCCTCGAGTTCTCGGGCCAGATCGCCCATCGTCACTCCGTCACGGAGGAGCCCGAGCGCATCCCACGCACGGTCGCGCACGTACTCGCCAGCGACGGGCGTGGCGCCGTCGGCCAGCGCGTCCGATGCGCCAGGCGCCTCACTCAGGACAGTCGGCACCTCGACCGCGCGAGCATCGTCATCGCGTTTGTCCTGAGTTGTTGACGGCGACGGGGACGGGGTCGGCAGCGGCGCCGCGCTCGGGTCGGCGGCGAGCAGGTCTCCGGCGCGCCATCCGACGACGAGCGCCTCGAGCAGCGAGTTCGAGGCGAGCCGGTTGGCTCCGTGCACGCCGGTGGAGCCGGTTTCGCCCACAGCGAACAAGCCCGCAACCGTCGTACGGCCGCTCATGTCGGTCAGCAACCCGCCCATCGCGTAGTGAGCGGCCGGCGTGACCGGCACCGGCTCGCGAGTCCAGTCGTACCCGGCCGCGCGCACGAGTCGGTCGATCGTCGGGAAGCGCTCGCGCAGCATCCGCTCCCCCAGGGCGGTCGCATCGAGCAGCACGGGAGCTCCGCCCTGCTCGCGCATCTGCGCCGCGATCGCGCGAGCGACCACATCGCGCGGGGCAAGCTCGGCCCGCGGGTCGTGGCCAGCCCCGGTGAGGAAGCGCCGCCCCGCCGAGTCCACCAGCACCGCCCCTTCGCCACGCACCGCCTCCGAGACGAGGCCGCCGCCGGGCAGCACGGTCGGGTGGAACTGCACGAACTCGAGATCGACGACCGCTGCCCCCGCCGCGTAGCCCAGAATCACGCCGTCCCCGGTCGCCACCGGAGGGTTCGTCGTGTGCCGGTACAACTGCCCGTTGCCGCCGGTCGCGATGACGACCGCGTCGGCGTCCAGACGCTCGGTCACGGCGGTTCCGTCACTCGGGATGCTCGGGGCCAGGTCGACGGCGCACACCCGCCCATCGCTCCCCCGCACGATCGCGACGGCCGTCGTGTGCTCGCGCACGAGCATCCGCCAGGAATTGCGAGCATCGTCGAGCGCTCTCGCGAGGGCGTGCTCGATGATGCGACCGGTGGCGTCGCCCCCGGCGTGCAGCACGCGGGCGACCGAGTGCGCGGCTTCCAGGCCGCGCGCCCAGCCGAGCGGGCCGCGCGTATCGCTTCCGTCGCTCGCCGCCGTATCGAACTCAACCCCGAGCGCGACCAGGTCGTGCAGGCGCGCCGCGCCCTCGGTGGTCAACACGCGCACCGCGTCGGGGTCGCTCAGTCCCACGCCGGCGGCCAGCGTGTCGCGTGTGTGCAACTCAGGACTATCGTCGGCAAACACCGCGGCAGCGATTCCGCCCTGCGCCCACGCGGTCGAGCCAGCGGTCAGCTCAGCCTTCGTGACGAGCGTCACGTCGTGCGCGCGCGCGGCACGTAAAGCGCTGATCAGGCCGGCAATGCCGCTGCCGATGACGACGACGTGTCCCATGAGTGTCCGAGTCCGAGAACCGCGACAGCCCTAGTCGCGTGGCTTCGCTGCGAGCATGCGCTCGAGCGCGACGCGCGCCTCGTCCTGAATTGTTGACGGCACGACGATCTCGTTGACGACGCGGCCGGCGACGAGCTCCTCGAGCACCCACGCGAGGTATCCCGGGTGAATGCGATACATGGTCGAGCACGGGCAGATCACCGGGTCGAGGCAGAAGATGGTGTGCTGCGGGTACTCGGCGGCCAGCCGGTTCACCATGTTCACCTCGGTGCCGATCGCGAAGGTCGTCGGCTCGGTCGCGCCGGCCACCGCGCGGCGGATGTAGTCGGTCGACCCCGCCTCGTCGGCCGCGTCGACGACGGGCATGGGGCACTCGGGGTGCACCACGACCCGCACGTCGGGGTAATCGGCGCGCGCCTTCTCGATCTGCTCGACGGTGAACCGCTTGTGCACGCTGCAGAACCCGTGCCAGAGCACGACCCGGGCATCCAGCAACTCATCGCGCGTCGACCCGCCGAGCGGCTTGCGCGGGTTCCACATCGGCATCTGCGCGAGCGGCACGCCCATCGCCTTGGCGGTGTTGCGCCCGAGGTGCTGGTCGGGGAAGAACAGCACCCGCTGCCCTCGCTCGAACGCCCACTCGAGCACGGTTTTCGCGTTCGACGAGGTGCAGACGATGCCGCCGTTGCGCCCGCAGAACGCTTTCAGCGCCGCCGACGAGTTCATGTACGTCACCGGGATGATCGGGGCGCGTCCATCCGCATCCGGCTCGGTCCCGTAGACCGACTGCAGTTCTTCCCACGCCGCCTCGACGCTGTCGATGTCGGCCATGTCGGCCATCGAGCATCCGGCGGCAAGGTTCGGCAGGATCACGCGCTGCGAGTCGCGGGCGAGGATGTCGGCCGTCTCGGCCATGAAGTGCACGCCGCAGAACACGATGTATTCGGCGTCGGGCTTGGTGAGCGCGGCGTTCGCGAGCTGGAACGAGTCGCCGAGGAAGTCGGCGTGCTGCACAACCTCGTCACGCTGGTAGAAGTGCCCGAGGACCACGAGGCGCTCACCCAGGGTCTCCTTGGCCGCCCGGATGCGCGCGTGGAGTTCGTTCGTCGACGCATCCTGGTACTCGCGCGGCAGCCCGCCCTGCACGGGTGAGCCGGTCGGGATCACATCGAACATCGACGACCCGGGGCCGTACCCGGGGGTGGAGTCGAACTCCCACGGGCCCTTCGCGAGGTCGGGGGTGCACGTCTCGCCGGGCAGCACGCCGTTGGTGATGCCGCGGATCGTGGTGTCGAGGGTGAGGGATGTCGTACTCATGCGGGGATCCTCGGGGTGAGCGGGCCGGCGTCGACCAGTTGCACGTCGCCGGTGTAGCGGTAGAGCTTCGGGGGGCGGTGGCGGCCGCCGGTGACGACGCCGCCGGTGGGTTCAATGGCGCCGGAGGACTCCATCTGGCGGCGGAAGTTCGCCGGGTCGAGAGGCTTCTGCAGCACCGCCTCGTAGACGCCGCGCAGCTCGGCGAGCGTGAACTCGTCGCCCAGGAAGGCGTGCGCGATGGCCGAGTACTCCATCTTGGTGCGCAGACGCCACAGCGCGTAGTCGACGATGAGGTTGTGGTCGAAGGCGAGCTCGGGCAGCTCGTCAGCAGGGAACCACTGCACGTTCTCTCCGAGCGTCAGGCGTTCGGCCTCATCGGGCCGCACGAGTGCCCAGTACACGATCGACACGAGGCGCCGGTCGGGCGAGCGGTCGACGTCGCCGAAGGCGTACAGCTGCTCGAGGTAGGCGGGTTCGAGCTGGGTCGTCTCGGCGAGGTTGCGGCGCGCCGCGCCTTCGAGACTCTCGTCGAGTTCGACCATGCCGCCGGGAAGCGCCCACCGGCCGCACTGCGGCTCGCGGATGCGGCGCACGAGTGGCAGCCAGACGGTCGCCGGCGCGTCGGTACCCGCAGCAGGCCCGCTCGCTGCCCCGTCGGCGTCGCGCAACGCGAAGATCACCGTCGACACGGCGAGACCGATGGATGCGCGGAGCACGTCACTGCTGTCGCTCACGGCGCCCCTTCGGTCGGCTTCGCTGCGCCGGGCGACGCAGAGTTACAGTCATGATGACCAGAACGAAGCGTACCGCTAAAGGTGTGCAGAACCTGAACTGGGCGTTATGCGCCGCGGCGCGGGGTGCGCTCGGACGGTGCCCCGAGCATCCAGAATGGGGCTCGTGAGCCCGCTGTTCGTGATCCCCCTGTGGGCCGACCTGCTCGCCGTCGGCGTCGGCGCGCTGCAGGGCGCCATGTTCGCCGCGCAATTTCGCGATCGGCGGCTCGACTGGCTGGGCGTCGCCATCATCGGCATCGTCGTCGGCTTCGGCGGCGGTCTCCTGCGCGACCTGCTGCTGAACGTCGAACTCGCACCCCTGCAGTCGAACTGGTACGTCGCCGTGGCCACCGGAGCGGCGCTGCTCGGCATGCTGCTCGAGCGCGTTCTGTCGAAGCTGTCGCGCATCATCACCGCCCTCGACGCGCTCACCATCGGACTCTTCGGGGCGATCGGCACGACCAAAGCCCTGTCGCTCGGACTTCCGCCCGTGGCCGCGGTGTTCGTCGGCGTCTTGGCGGCCGTCGGCGGGTCGATCCTGCGCGACGTGCTGCTCACCCTGCCGATCGCGCTCATGCACGTGGGGTCGCTGTACGCGCTCGCCGCGGCGGGCGGGGCTGTCGCCATCGCGGGGCTGCTCGAGTTCGGTGTCGACGTGTTCGTCGCCGCCGGGATCGGCGTCGCACTGACCTTCGCGATCCGCATCCTGTCCGTGCTGTTCGGCTGGAGCCTGCCCGAACAGCGCGCCATTACGCGGCTGCCGAAGTTGCCGCCGCTGCCCGCCATGCCGGGTCGGCGGCGGCAGTCGGCGACCGTGGAAGCCGAGCGGGGTCGCGTCGTCACGACCGCGACGGGGGTTATTCACCTGCACGCGACGACAGCCGCGATACCCGTCGTGAGCGATGCGACCGATGCCGAGCCGCGGGTGCGGCGCCGCTCCCCCATCCCGGGTGCGAGCCGGGCGCGCGGCTGAGGGCGCCCGCCGGCAGCGGCTGTCAACAACTCAGGACTAGTGCGCCTCGTCTCATCCCGGTGCCAATCCGCGGGGGTGTCGACAACTCAGGACAAACGCGGCCGGTCGCCCTGCCGCGGCCCGGCCGGACGCGGGTCGCCGGGCCATCGCACTGTGTTAGTCCTGAGTTGTTGACACGCGGGCGGCGACTACAGTCGTCGGGTGCCGAAGCGTGTGCCCAGCCCCGAGCTCATGGCCGCGGTGGACGCACTCAGAGCGCCGGATGCGCGGGTCGCCATCGCGGGGGTCTCCGGCTCGGGGAAGTCCACGCTCGCTCGCCGGCTGTCGGCAGCCCTCGATCTGCCCTACACCGAGCTCGACGCCCTGCACTGGGGAGCAGATTGGACTCCGCGCCCCTCGTTCGCGGACGATATCTCCGAACTCGTCGCTCGCGAACGCTGGGTCACGGAGTGGCAGTACCGCGCGGTGCGCCCCCTGATCCTCGAGCGGGCAACGGTGATGGTGTGGCTGGATCCGCCGTTCCGCACGACCTTCCGACGGGTGGTTTCACGGACACTCTGGCGACGCCTCCGGCGCGAAGAGCTGTGGAACGGCAACCAGGAACCAGGCATCCGCCATGCAATTCTGCACCGCGAGGGCATCATCCGTTGGGCGGTGTCGACCCGCAACAAGTATCGCCACCTCATCGAGAGTGCCGTACGCACCCGGCCCGATCTCGTCGTCCTGCGCATCCGTCGAACCCGAGAAGTGCGGGCACTCCTCGCCGCGGTGTCAACAACTCAGGACTAACGCGCGAGGTGCAGTCGGTGAGCCGCAGCACCGCGCGGCGCAATAACTGCCCAAGCGGCGCTAGTCCTGAGTTGTTGACGGCGACCCGAGTCGGGCGGCGCGGCGCTAGTCCTGAGTTGTTGACGGCGCACGCGTAGGGGCCGCACATCGCGGCACTGCGCCACGCCCTTACGCCGTGGCGAGCTCGCGGGCGCCCGTCTCGAGGCGAATCGCACGGTTGATCGCCGACACCACGGCCTTCAGCGAGGCCGTCGAGATGTCGGGGTCGATGCCGACGCCCCAGAGCGTGCGGCCGTTGACCTCGAGCTCGACGTACGAGGCGGCGTGGGCGTCTCCGCCAGCCGAGAGCGCGTGCTCGACGTAGTCGAACAGCCGCACCTCGATGCCCTGCCCTTGCATGATGCCGAGGAACGCCGCGATCGGCCCGTTGCCCTCGGCGGACACCCCGCCGATCGCGTCTCCGTCACGCAGAGTGACCTCGAGCGACACCGAGCCGGTCATGTCTGACGCGGTCCGAGTGGACAGCAGTTCGAAGCGGCCCCACTTGTCGGTCTCGACGGCGGCCGGAAGGTACTCGTCCTGGAAGATTTCCCAGATCTGCTCACTGGTCACCTCGCCGCCCTCGGCGTCGGTCTTCGCCTGTACGACGTGGCTGAACTCGATCTGCAGTTTGCGCGGCAGATCGAGGGCGTGGTCGGTCTTCAGCAGGTACGCGACGCCTCCCTTGCCCGACTGCGAGTTGACGCGGATGACCGCCTCGTACGAGCGACCCAAATCCTTCGGGTCGACCGGCAGGTAGGGAACGCCCCACACCAGCTGGTCGACGGATACGCCCTCCGAAGAAGCGCGGGCCTCCATCGCCTCGAACCCCTTCTTGATGGCGTCCTGATGCGAGCCGCTGAACGCGGTGTAGACGAGGTCGCCGGCCCAGGGCGAGCGCTCGTGCACCTTCAGCTGGTTGCAGTACTCGGCGGTGCGCTTGATCTCGTCGAGGTCGCTGAAGTCGAGCTGCGGGTCGATGCCTTGCGTGAACAGATTGATGCCGAGCGCGACCAGGTCGACGTTGCCGGTGCGCTCGCCGTTGCCGAACAGGCACCCCTCGATGCGGTCGGCGCCGGCCATATATCCGAGCTCCGCGGCGGCGATGGCGGTGCCGCGGTCGTTGTGCGGGTGCAGGCTCAGGATGATCGAGTCACACCGCGCCAGGTGGCGGTGCATCCACTCGATCGAGTCGGCGTACACGTTCGGCGTCGCCATCTCGACGGTCGCCGGCAGGTTGATGATGAGCTGGCGTTCGGGGGCGGGTTGTAGCTCCTCGATGACGGCGTTGCAGACTTCGAGCGCGGTCTCGAGCTCGGTGCCCGTGTAGCTCTCAGGGCTGTACTCGTAGAACACCTCGGTGCCGGGCACCGTCGCCTCGTACTGCTTGCACCAGCGCGCACCCTGCAGCGCGATCTCCTTGACGCCGGCGACGTCGGTACGGAACACGACCTCTCGCTGCAGCACCGACGTCGAGTTGTAGAAGTGCACGATCGCGCGCTTGGCGCCCTTGATCGACTCGTAGGTGCGGGCGATGAGGTGCTCGCGCGCCTGCGTCAGCACCTGGATGGTGACGTCGTCGGGGATGAGGTCCTCGTCAATGAGCGTGCGTACGAAGTCGAAGTCGGTCTGGCTCGCCGACGGGAACCCGACCTCGATCTCCTTGTAGCCCATGCGCACGAGCAGGTCGAACATGATGCGCTTGCGCTCGGGGCTCATCGGGTCGATGAGGGCCTGGTTGCCGTCCCGCAGGTCGACGGCGCACCACCGCGGGGCATCCGTGATGGTCTTCGTCGGCCACGTACGGTCGGGCAGGTCGACCCGCACGATCGACTGGTACGGCTGGTACTTGTGCGTCGGCATTCCCGACGGCTGTTGGCGGTTCTTCATGGTCTTCGCGGCTCCTCGGTGACGTGTCTGATGCTGGTCTCAGCCGACGACGAACTCCGCGACGAGGGAGGCTAAGGGCTAAGCCTCGTCGCGGCAACGAAGAAGAAGCGTGCCGAACACGCTTTCAGGGTACACCCGGCGCGCACGCACCCGCCAACGGCACGGGATGCACGCCCCCGGTACGACGCGCGCCTCCCGTTTCGTGCGACCAAAGGATGAAACCCCGCATCTGAGGCGAGCGGCCTGGTGGGGATGTCGCTTCCACCCGGTTAGCGTCCGACGCGGCGGCGTGTTGGCGCGGAAGCGCCGCGTGTCACGGTTCTTCCCGGGACCACGCGACACATGCGGCAGCAACGCCGGCCTAGAACCCGAGGCGCCCCAACTGCTTGGGGTCGCGCTGCCACTCCTTGGCGACCTTCACGTGCAGCTTCAGAAACACCTTGCGCCCCAGCAAAGCCTCGATCTCGCCGCGGGCCCGCCGGCCCACGTCTCCGAGCCGCGAGCCGCGGTGGCCGATGATGATGCCCTTCTGGCTGTCGCGCTCGACCCAGACGTTGGCGAAGATCTGCAGCAGGCCGTCGCCCTCGCGCTCGACCATTTCGTCGATCGTGACGGCGAGCGAGTGCGGCAGCTCGTCGCTGACGCCCTCGAGCGCCGCCTCGCGGATGAGCTCGGCGACCCGGTCCTCCTCGGACTCGTCGGTGGTCGACTCGGCCTCGTAGAGCGGCGGCGACACGGGCATGAGGCGAATCAGCTCGTCGGCGAGCACGTCGACCTGGTCGCCGGTGAGCGCCGACAGTGGGATCACGAGGTCCCACTCGCGCAGGGCCGACACTGCGATGAGCTGCTCGGCGACGCGCTCGGGGCCGACGCGGTCGGTCTTCGTCACGATGGCGACCTTGCGTACGCGGCCGCCGTGCGCATCCAGCTGCTCGTTGATGTATTTGTCGCCGGGGCCGATCGGTTCTCCGGCGGGCACGCAGAACCCGATCACGTCGACGTCACCGAGCGTCTCTTGCACGAGCGCGTTGAGCCGCTCGCCGAGCAGCGTGCGCGGCCGGTGCACGCCTGGCGTGTCGACGACGATCAACTGCCCGGATGCTCGGTGCACGATTCCGCGAATCGCCCGCCGCGTCGTCTGCGGCTTCGAGGAGGTGATGGCGACCTTTTCGCCGACGAGCGCGTTCATGAGGGTCGACTTGCCGACGTTCGGGCGGCCGACGAAGGTGACGAATCCGGCTCGGTGTTCCGCGGTTTCGGAAGGCGGTGTCGAGGTGGCGCGGGGCTTGCGGGCGGGAGGGGTGTCGGGGGTGTCGGGGGTCTCGGTCACGGGGCGCTCCTCGGGGAGGTGGGGCGGGCATCCTGGACGGGGATCGCGCCGGTGTCCGATGACGCCACCGCGAAGGCGAGGCGCGCGTCGATGAGCGCCTGGTCGGCTTCGACCAGCACGGTGACGACGCGCTTGCGGCGCCCCTCCGTGCGTTCGGCGGTGAGGTGCAACCCGTCGACCTCGACGGTCGAGCCGGCCACCGGCAGGCGGTCGAGGTGCTTAGTCAGGAGCCCGCCGACCGTGTCGACGTCGTCGTCGTCGAGGTCGATGCCGAACAGGTCGCCGAGTTCGTCGACAGGCATGCGCGCGCTCACGCGGAAGCGGTTTTCACCGAGCTGCTCGAACGCGCTCTGCTCGCGGTCGTACTCGTCGGTGATGTCGCCGACGAGTTCCTCGATGAGGTCCTCCATGGTGACGAGCCCCGCGATTCCGCCGTACTCGTCGACGACGAGCGCCAGGTGGTTCGACTCGAGCTGCAGATACCGCAGCGCGTCGTCGGCCTTCTTCGACTCGGGCAGGAACTGCGCGGGCTTCGCGAGCACGTCCACGAGCGTCGACCCCGCCGACTCGGGCGACGAGACGGTGAGCCGCGTCACATCGCGCAGGTAGACGACGCCGCGGATGTCATCGGCGTCGTCGCCGATCAGCGGGATGCGCGACACCCCCTTCTCGAGGAACAGCGCCATCGCTTCGGCGACCGTCTGCCCGGTTTCGAGCGTGATCATGTCGGTGCGCGGCACCATGACCTCGCGCACGATCGTGTCGTTGAACTCGAAGATCGAGTGGATCAGTTCGCGGTCTTCGACCTCGAGCACGTCAAGATCGGTGGCCTCGTCGACCATCGACAGCAGCTGTTCTTCGCTGGAAAAGGCCACGCTGCGCGGCCTCCCGGGCGTCACCCGGTTGCCGATGACGACGAGGGCGTCAGCGATCGGGCCGGTCAGCACGCGGATCGCCCGCACGAGCGGCGCCGTCGCGACGATCAGCGCACGCGGATGCGCGCGGCCGACGCTGCGCGGGCTCGAGCCGACGAGCACGAACGAGACGCCGATCATGATGAGCGCGCTGACGATGAGCACCCACCACCACTCGGTGAAGATGCTCGTGAAGGCCAGCGTGACGAGCACCGCGGCGATGGTTTCGGCGACGATGCGCAGGAAGTTGAGGGCGTTGACGTGCGCGCCGATGTCGTTCGAGATGGTGAGCAGCCGCTGCGGGGCCTTCCGCTCGGCGGCGAGCTCGACCAGGTCGTTGCGGCTCAGCACTCCGAGGGCGGCGTCGATCGCGGCGAAGAGGCCGCCGAGCACGACGAGCACGAACGCCACCGCGAAGAAGACGGTGGTGAGTACCATCAGCGTCTGCGTTCGGCGAGCGTGTAGCCGACGAGCACGTCGCGTTGGATGCCGAACATCTCGCGCTCCTCCTCCGGCTCGGCGTGGTCGAAGCCGAGCAGGTGCAGCAGGCCGTGCGTCGTGAGCAGCAGCAGCTCGTCCATCACCGAGTGCCCGGCCGTTTCGGCCTGGGCGATCGCGACCTGCGGGCAGAGCACGATGTCGCCGAGCAGCCCCGGCGGGGTCGGCTCGTCGTCACTGCCGGGGCGCAACTCATCCATCGGGAAGCTCAGAACGTCGGTCGGGCCGGGCTCATCCATCCACTCGATGTGCAGCCGCTCCATGGCGCCCTCATCGACCATCTGGATCGCCAGCTCGGCGTCGGGATGCACGTTCAAGTGGTCAAACGCATAAACGACGAGCCGCTGGATCGCCGCCTCGTCGACGTCGACGCCCGACTCGTTGTTGATCTCGACGCTCACGCGCGAACCCTCGCCCTTCTCACGCTCACCATCGTTGCGTACCGCGACGGCTGCGCCCGGGAAGTCGGTCGCGGGTCGCGGCGCGTCGGGCCGCGCGGTTCACGCCCTGCGCGCCCCGTGCATCCCCGTTTCCGCCGCCCGAGCGGCGCCGCTCGGCGCGCTCGTACTCGGCCTTCTGCTTCTCTGCGTCGTACTTCGTATACGCGTCGACGATGCGTCCGACCAGATTGTGGCGCACGACGTCGTCGCTCGTGAGGCGGGCGAAGTGGATGTCGTCGATTCCGTCGAGCACGCGCGTCACGAGTGACAGCCCCGACGCGCCGCCCGGCAGGTCGACCTGGGTGATATCACCCGTGACGACCATGGTCGAGCCTAAGCCCAGGCGAGTGAGGAACATCTTCATCTGCTCGGGGGTGGTGTTCTGCGCCTCGTCGAGCACGACGAAAGAGTTGTTCAGCGTGCGGCCGCGCATGTACGCGAGCGGCGCGACCTCGACGACGCCGGAGGCGAGCAGCTTCGGCACGAGCTCCGGGTCCATCATCTCGTTGAGGGCGTCGTAGAGCGGGCGCAGGTACGGGTCGATCTTGTCGGTGAGCGTTCCCGGCAGGAAGCCGAGCCGCTCGCCGGCCTCGACGGCCGGGCGCGTCAGGATGATGCGGTCGACCTCCTTGCGCTGCAGGGCCTGCACGGCCTTCGCCATCGCCAGGTAGGTCTTGCCCGTTCCGGCCGGGCCGATGCCAAACACAATCGTGTGCTGGTCGATCGCGTCGACGTACGCCTTCTGGCCGAGCGTCTTCGGGCGGATGCTCTTGCCTCGGCTCGTCAGGATCGCCTGGCTCAGCACATCGGCCGGGCTGCCCGAACCGTCGCGCAGGATGCGCGCCGAGCTCTGCACCTCGACCTCGCCGAGGTCGGTCCCGTTTCGTACCATCCGGATGAGCTCCTCTACCAGCGTCGCCGCCTGTTCGACTGCCGGGCGCTCGCCCTGCAGGGTGATCTGATTGCCGCGCACGTGCACGTCGACGCCGGGGTGCTCGCGCTCGAGCGTCGTGAGCAGGCGGTCCTGGGGGCCGAGCAATCGCACCATGGCGACGCCGTCGACGTCGAGTTGGCGGGTGTATGGCGCGTCGGGAAGGGGCGCGTGGGGTGCGTTATCCGTGGGCAAGCGACCCCTCGGCGAGCCCGCCCGCGAGGACGTGCGCGTGCACGTGGAAGACGGTCTGGCCCGCGTTTTCCCCCGAGTTGAACACGAGGCGGAAGTGTCCGTCAGCGTGGCTCTCGGCCAGCGTCTGCGCGGTGGCAACGACCTCGGCCAAGAGCTCGGGGTCGCCGGCCGCCAGCTCGGCGACCGTGGCGTACTCAGCGGTCTTCGGCACGACGAGGAGGTGCACGGGGGCCAGCGGCTCGAGTGGATGCAACGCGATTAGCCGCTCGTTCTCGAACACGATCGTCGCCGGAAGCTCGCGAGCGACAATGCGCTCGAACACGGACGGCTCACGGGTTTCCATGAGCACAATTCTACGGGCGATATCGGATGCGCGCCCCGGCTCCCGCTCAGGGTTCGCTTCCAGCGGAGCCGCCGGCTCCACCTCCTGTGTTCCACCACGCCCGCCAGTCGGCGAGTTTCACGGGGTCGGCGTCGTACCCGTAGGACGCCAGATACTCCGCCTCCCAACCCGCGCCGTAGTTCCACTCGAGCGACTGGAGGGCCACGGCGAGGTCGAGGTGACGATCGGCGACGGCGAGCGCGCCGAGGTCGACGTGCGCTGCGAACCGGCCCCGAGCATCCAGCAGCGTGTTGGGGGCGCACGCGTCGCCGTGGGCGACAACGAGGTCGGCGGCGCGGCCCGGTGTCTGCGTCTGCGGCGCGCGTGCCGAGGTCACTCGCCACGGGCAGTCGTCGACGGAAAGCGCGTCGTGCAGTCGGCGCAGCGCCGCGCCCAACGCACGCACGGTGGCCCGGGGGTCGGCCCGCCAGCGCTCGGCGACGGCCGTCGTCGCCGCGATGCGCCGGGTGAGGAGCCACTGTCCGTCATCGTCGGCGCCAGCGTCGAGCACGCGGGGCACGGGGTGCCGGTCGCCGATCCATGCGAGCCGCTCGGCCTCCTCGAGCGGGGTCGGCTCGACGGGGTGGTCACGGATGACCCGCGCAGGAACATGCTTGAGCACCGCGTCGCCAAGCGCGACGGTCAGCCCGCCCAGCTGGTTGCGCCACAGCGGTTGGGGGTCGCGGCCGGGCCGCAGGCGCGTGGCCAGGCGGCGCACTGTCGGCGGCACGCTGCGGTCGTCGAGCGCGAGTTGGGCACGTAGGCCGGGAGTCGTCACCAGCGACCGAGCGTCGTCGACAGCACGCTGAGAGCGGCGGGCCCCGCCGTCGAGGTGCGCAGCACGGTGTCGCCGAGGCGCACCGGGCGCGCGCCCGCGGTCGTGAGCGCGGAGAGCTCGTCGGGCGCGACGCCCCCCTCGGGCCCGACGACGAGCAATACCCGACTGCCCAGCTCGCTCGGCGTGAGCGCGCTCAGCCGGTCCGGTGCGGTGGGCTCAAGCACGAGCACACTGACGTCCACTCCCCCGGCCTGCGCGACGAGCTCGCGGGTCGTCGCGATCGCTGCGACAGAGGGCACGCGCGGGCGAATCGCCTGCTTGGAGGCCTCCCGCACGATCGTCTGCCAGCGGGCGCGGCCTTTCTCGGCCTTCGGCCCCTTCCAGATTGAGACGCTGCGGGCGGCCTGCCATGGCACGATGGCGTCGACACCCAGTTCGGTCGCCGCCTGGATGGCCAGCTCGTCGCGGTCGCCCTTCGCGAGCGCCTGGACGAGCGTGAGGCGCGTCGGGGGCTCGGGATGCGCATCCACGGTGTCGAGGACGAGCGCGACGCGATCGGGCGTCGCGTCGAGCACGCGGCCGAGCGCGATCGTTCCCGCGCCGTCGCCGACGCGCACCGTTTCGCCGGCGCGCAGGCGTGCGACCGTGACGGCGTGGCGGGCATCCGGACCGGTCAGGACAACCTCGTCGCCCGCGGCGGCGCCGGCCAGCGCGAGCGTCTCGTCGAGGTAGAAGTGCGCCACGCCGCCGACGCTACAGGTTCAGGAAGCGGTCACGCAGCTTCGAGAACAGCCCCTGCTGGAAGGTCGAGAACTGGGGAGGCACGGGCCGGCGGCTCTGCGCGAACTCTTGGATGAGCTTCGTCTCTTTGCTGTTGAGCCTCACCGGCGTGACCACCTGAATGCCGAGCTTCAGGTCGCCGCGACCCGCGCCGCGCAGACGCGTGATGCCGCGTTCCTTCACCGTCAGCACCTCGGCACTCTGCGTGCCCGGCTTGATCTCGATGGACACGTCGCCGTCGAGCGCGGGCAGGGTGACGGTCGTGCCGAGGATCGCGTCGGCCATCTGCACCTCGACGGTCGCCATCAGGTCGTCGCCCTGGCGGCTGAACGTCTCGTGCGTCTTCACCTTGATCTCGAGGTAAAGGTCACCGTTCGGGCCGCCGGCGGGGCCCACTTCGCCCTGTCCGGGCAGTTGGATGCGCAGGCCGGTGTCGACGCCGGCGGGAATGTCGACGGGGATCGAGCGGCGGGCGCGCACGCGGCCCTGGCCGGCGCACGACGGGCACGGATTCGGGATGACCGTGCCGTAGCCCCGGCAGGACCCGCACGGCGACGACGTCATGACGTTCCCGAGCAGGCTGCGCACGGTGCGCTGGATCTGCCCGGACCCGCGGCAGATGTCGCAGGTGACGGGCTCGGTGCCGGGAGCGCAGCACGAGCCGTTGCACGTCTCGCAGAGGATCGCCGTGTCGACGTCGAGGGTGCGGGTCGTGCCGAAGATGATCTCGTTCAGCTCGACCTCGACGCGCAGCAGGGCATCCTGGCCGCGCTCGCGACGCGACCGGGGGCCGCGCTGCGACTGACCGCCGCCAAAGAAGGTCTCGAAGATGTCGCCAAAGCCGCCGAAGCCGCCGCCCATGCCGCCCGAGCCGCCGAGGTCGTACTGCTGGCGCTGGTTCGGGTCGCTCAGCACGTCGTACGCGTGCGTGACCTGCTTGAAGCGCTCTGCCGCCTCGCTTGACGGGTTCACGTCGGGGTGCAGCTCGCGCGCGAGGCGTCGATACGCCTTCTTGATGTCGTCGGCGCTCGCATCGCGGGCGACCCCGAGGGTCTCGTAGTGATCTGCCACTTAGCGTTAGTCCTCACCCAGCAGTCGGCTGACGTAGCGCGCGACGGCGCGTACCGCTGCCATGTTGTTCGAATAGTCCATGCGGGTCGGGCCCAGTACGCCCAGCCTCGCCGATTGATCTGCACCCATGCTGTACGGCGACGTCACAACCGCCGTCTCGTGCAGGGCCTCCGTGTTCTCGCGGCCGATCCGAGCCGCGACCGCCTGCGAGTCGAGTTCCATCTCGCTGAAGAGCTTGAGCAGGGTCACCTGCTCCTCAATGGCCTCAAGCACCGGGTACACGCTGCCGGCGAAGTCGCCCTCGGTGCGCACGAGGTTCGCCGCCCCCGCCATGACGAGCCGATCTTGGCGGTGCGCATCCACGTGGCCGACGAGCGCCTCGGCGACGACGCGAACGGCGTCGCGTCGCTCGGGTGCGAACTGCTCGCCGAGAACGTCGGCGAGGCCGCCGACGTCCGCGAGCGGCCGGCCGTCGAGTAGCGCGTTGACCTTCGCGCGCAATTCGCCGACGAACACCTCGTCGGCCTCGAGCGGAAGCTCGATGATGCGCTGGTCGACCCGCCCACCGTCGGTGATGAAGACCGTCATGAGCCGCGTCGAGGTCATCGGCACAAACTCGACGTGACGAACGCGGGCGTTGCCGAGCGTCGGATACTGCACGAGCGCCACCTGGTTGGTGAGCTGGCTGAGCAGGCGCACGGTGCGCGCAAACACGTCGTCAAGGTCGATCGACTGATCGAGGAACTGCGCGATCGCCTGGCGCTGGCCAGCGCTGAGCGGCCGCAGCTCGGCGAGCTGATCGACGAACAGCCGGTAGCCCTTGTCGGTCGGAACGCGGCCGGAGGATGTGTGCGGCGCGGCGATCAACTCTTCTTCTTCGAGAAGGGCCATGTCGTTGCGAATCGTCGCCGAACTCACGCCGAACTGGTGACGCTCGACCAGGGCCTTCGAGCCCACGGGTTCACGCGAGGACACGTAGTCCTGCACGATGGCGCGAAGCACCTGCAGTGCTCGATCCGAAACCATGCGATGCCCCCTTTCGTGCCGCTCACCGCCGTCACTCCTGGCACTCGCCAGACGTGACTGCCAATTCTACCGCGGCGCGCGGGCGCGAAATCGTTGCCCTCGCGGTGCGGCGCGAGTACGGTCGAGCGTGTGTCAGCGCCAACGAGGGCGTTCCGTGCTCTCCGACGGCGCCGGCACGGTCATGCTCCACCCCGGGTATCCATACGCACCGTTCGCTCGCTCGAAAGGCAGTTCACCCCATGACTGACACTCCTCCCCCTCCCCCCGCTTCGTCGGCCGCACCGGCGCCGCTCAGCGAGGCCGAAGACCGCCAGTGGGCCTCGTTCGCGCACCTCGGCGGCATCATCGGCATCCTGCCGTCGCTCATCATCTTCCTGATCTTCAAGGACCGCGGAACCTTCACGCGCCAGGAGTCGAAGGAGGCGCTGAACTTCCAGATCACGATGGCGATCGCGCAGATCGCGGTATTCATCCTGAACTCGATCCTGAGTGCCGTCACGTTCGGCCTGTGGGCACTCATCGGCTGGATCTTCCCGCTCGCACTCTGGGTGCTCTCGCTCATCTGGAGCATCATGGGCTTCCAGAAGGCGAAGGACGGGGTGGCCTACCGCTACCCGTTCGCGCTGCGCCTCATCAAGTAGGCGCCGCCTGACCGATCACACGACGAGGGGCTCGGCTGCATGGCCGGGCCCCTCTCGCGTGCAGGGCACTGCTGGGTGTTTACTGGCCTCATGACTGACGTGCCTCCCCCGAGCTCGCCGTATGCCGCCCCGCCGCAGCCGATGCGGCCGGAAGACGAGAAACTCTGGGCCACCCTGATTCACATCGGCGGGATTTTCTTCTATTTCGTGCCCGCCCTCATCGGCTACCTCGTGCTGAAGGATCGCGGCCCGTTCGTGCGTGACCACACGGCAACAGCATTGAATTTCCAGCTCACGATGCTGATCGCCGCCATCGTCGGCAGCATCCTGACGCTGGTGTTCATCGGCTTCATCATCCTGCTGGGAGTCGGAATCGCGATCCTCGTGCTGTCGATCCTCGCCGCTGTGGCCGCGAACCGCGGCCAGGCCTACACCTACCCGCTCACGATCCCGTTCATCAAGAACTAAGCGAAGCGGTTACGCGGGCTCGGGCAGCAGCCGACGCACAACCGCGTCGGCGAGCAGTCGGCCGCGCGGCGTCAGCACGAGCCGTCCTGCAAAAGCGAGGCGGGCATCCACGAGTTCGTCGGCGATCAGGCCGGCGACCGCGGTGCGTCCCGCCCGATCGAGCGCGCTGACCGGCAGGCCGAGGGCCGTGCGGGTCTCCAGCAGCACGCGCTCAACGCGCCGGGTGTCGGCGTCGAGGGTTTCGCGGCCCGCCGCGGGGCTCACCCCGGCGGCCAGGCGCTGCGCATAAGCGGCCGGGTGCTTCACGTTCCACCAGCGCACGCCGCCGACGTGGCTGTGCGCGCCGGGACCGACGCCCCACCAGTCCTCGCCCGTCCAGTACGCGAGGTTGTGGCGCGAGCGATGGGCGTCGTCGCGCGCCCAGTTGCTGACCTCGTACCAGGCGTATCCGGCTGAGGCGAGGCGTGCATCCAGGTGCTCGTACATGTCGGCGTGCAGGTCATCGTCGACGGGGGCCACCTCGCCGCGGGCGATCTGGCGGGCGAGCTTCGTGCCCTCCTCGACGATCAACGCGTAGGCGCTCAGGTGGTCGGGCTCCGTCGCGAGCGCCGCGTCGATGCTGAGGTCAAGGTCGGCGAGGCTCTCGCCGGGCGTGCCGAAGATCAGGTCGACGCTCACCTGCAGGCCCGCCGCACGCGCCTCGGCGACCCGCCGCGGCACGTTCTCGGGGTCGTGGGTGCGCTCGAGCGTCGCCAGCACGTGCGGGACCGCCGACTGCATGCCCAGGCTCACCCGGGTGAAACCCGCCTCGGCAAGCTCGGCGAGACCGCGCGCGTCGATGGAGTCGGGGTTCGCCTCGGTCGTCACCTCGGCGCCGTCGGCGAGGCCGAAGGCGCCGCGCACGGCGTCGAGCATGCGGGCGAGGTCGCGCGTCGGCAGAAGGGTGGGGGTTCCGCCGCCGAAGAACACCGTGCTCGCGGGGCGGGGCGGAAGATCGGCCTCGGCGAGCACACGGGCAGCGAGCGCGACCTCCGCGATTGCCTGCTCGGCGAAATCGGCCCGGGACGTGCCCCGCACCTCGTCGGCCGTGTAGGTGTTGAAGTCGCAGTATCCGCAGCGCACCCGGCAGTACGGCACGTGCAGGTAGACGCCGAAGGCCCGGTCGGCGGCGCCGTCGGCGACGGTCGCCGGCAGGGCCCCGTCGTCGGGGGCCGGGTCGGCGAGGGGCAGGGCGCTGGGCATCAGCACCATTCTCGCCGGTCTGGCGCCTGGCCGACGCCTGAAAGGATGGAGACGTGACCACGATTCTCTGGGACGTCGACGGAACCCTGCTGCTCAACTCGTTCACCGGCGGCGGCGAGCTCTACCACACCGCTGTCGAGCGGGCCGTGGGTCGCGAGCTCAGCCCGCCGCTCCCCCGCACCCACGGCAAGACCGATGGCCACATCCTCACCGACATCCTCGAGCACTTCGGCTTCGACGCGGCCGAGTGGCACGAGCGGGCTCGGGTCGCGCTCGACGAGCTGTCGGTCGAGCGCGCGAAGGCGGGCGATCGTCGAGAAATCGCACCGGGCATCCGGGAGGCGCTCGATCAGGCGGATGCCCGCGGCTGGGTCAACGCGCTGCTCACCGGAAACTCCGCCACGCGCTCGCGCGTGAAGCTCGACGGTTCCGGCCTCGGCGCCGACCGCTTCGACTGGAACCGCTCGTTCTTCGGCGCGACCGCGCCCGAGCGCAGCGACATCACGCGGGCGGCGCGCGCGGCACTGCCGGACGAAACGCTCGTCATCATCGGCGACACCCCGCGCGACGATGAGGCGGCGGTGGCAGCGGGCATCCCGTTCATCGCGGTGGCGACCGGGGTCTTCAGCGTCGAGGAACTCCGAGAGACGGGGGCAGTACTCGTCGTGCCCACCATCGACGGACATCTCGACGAAGTGATGGCGGCGATCGAGGCGCTGTAGCTGAGCTACGCGCCGAGCGCCCCGCCGACGGTCTGCACGAACCAGATCTGGTTCATGCGGTAGACCATCACCGCGATCGTGACGGCGACGACGCCCATGATGATCGTCGCCCAGCGGGTGCGATCGATGAGCGCCCACACGACGCCGGCCACCACGAGCAGCAACGCGACGATCAGGTAGAGCCACCACTCGACGATGTCGCCCGTCGGATCGTTGCCGACGAGCGGCTGAACGATGCCGATCACGACCTGAGCGATGAGCAGCAGCGCGACGAGGGCGCTCCCGAGCACCGTCACGTCGTCGGGGCGGCGCCCCATCGCGCCGAACACCAGCGCGATCAGACCGACCAGCGTCGCAACGCCGATCTGCACGAAGCTGAACCACTCGATCACGGTGTACTCCTGGGCGACGGGGGTCTGCGGTGCGGGCTGTGCAGTGCGGGGGTCTACGGCTCCTGCGGGAACCCCGTCAGAATACGACCCCGGCCCGCCTCAACGCTGAGCAACGCCACGAGACGGCGCTGCGTGTCGACGGCGGCGACCGGGGAGGCGTCAGCGATGTCCAGGCCGTCGAGCTTCTTGCCGTGCGACAGATCCCGCGTCTGGTCGTCCGTGGTGTGGAGGACGGGGAACAGGCGGGCGGCGACCTCGGCGGGCGGCGCGAGGAGGACTGGGGCGGACGCGTCCTCGCCCGCGGCGATGAGGGCATCCAGGGTGATCGTGGCGTCGTCGTCAACTGTGAAGGGGCCGACACGCGTGCGGCGCAGCGCCGTGAGGTGCCCGCCGACGCCGAGGGCAGTGCCGAGGTCGCGGGCGAGCGCGCGGATGTAGGTGCCCGACGAGCAGTCTACGACCGCGTCGACGTCGACGGCATCACGCGTTCGGCGAATGTCGAGCACGTCGAAGCGCGAGACGGTGACGCGACGCGAGGCCAACGTGACCTCCTCGCCCGCGCGCACGCGGTCGTACGCGCGGCGACCGTCGACCTTGATCGCGCTGACGGCGCTCGGCACCTGGTCGAGCTCGCCGGTAAGGGCGGCGACCCCCTCGGCAATCCGGCGGTCAGTGGCGGCCTCAAGCGCAGCGGACGATGCTCGGTCACCGATCGCGTCGCCCTCGGCGTCATCGGTCGTCGTGCTCTGGCCGAGGCGGATCGTCGTCGTGTACTGCTTGTCGAGACCCACGAGATAGGTGAGCAGGCGCGTCGCAGGGCCCGCGCCCAGCGTCAGCAGGCCGGTGGCCGCAGGGTCGAGGGTGCCGGCGTGGCCGACCTTGCGCGTACCGAGGGCGCGACGAGCGCGAGCGACCACGTCGTGGCTGGTGAGGCCGGCCGGCTTATCGACGAGCAGCAGGCCGGAGATCACGGAGTCAACGCTACCGGCTCGACCTAGCATGGGCGGATGCGCGTCATCGTGATCGGAGCCGGAGCCGTCGGCGGGGTGCTCGCGGCGCTCCTCCACCGCGCGAGGCACGTCGTCGCGGTGGTCGCGCGCGGTGAGCACGCGGCGGCGATCGCGGCCGACGGTCTTCACGTCGACGGGGGCTGGGGCGAGTGGCGCGCCCGCGTCTCGGTCGTGAGCGGCGACGATGCTGAGGCGGCCGACCTTTTCGTGCTCGCCACGAAAGCGCATGACTCCGCGGCGGCGCTCGCAGAGTGGGCCGGCCACGACGGCACTCCGGTGCTGGTGCTGCAAAACGGTCTGGGTGGCGAGCAGGCGGTTCGGGATGCGCTTCCGAACTCTCCCGTCGCCGTCGGCCTGGCGCTGTTCGCCGTGAGCCTCACCGGCCCCGGTCGCATCACCGTGACCGGGCCAAACGGTCTGACGCTCGGAGGTGAAGACGACGCCGTAGCGGTCGCCGAGCCGCTCTTGCGCCACGCGCTTCCGGCCGAGCTCACCATCACCGACGACATTCGCGGCGCGCAATTCACCAAACTGCTGGTGAACCAGGTCAACGCCCTGCCGGCCATCACCGGGCTCAGCGTTCAACAGACCATCGCCGATAAGGGGCTGCGCCGCATTCTTGCGACCGGGATGGTCGAGGCCGTCGCCGTCGGAGACGCCGAGGACGTCTCGTGGGGCCCAATCGGGGGCGTGAATGCGGACGCCGTAGCACGCATTCGAGAGCGAGGCCGTGTCGCCGCCGACGAGCTGGCGAGGCGCCTGGCCACAGGGATGGGGGACGTGCCGAACCCGGCATCCATGCTGCAGAGCATTCGCCGCGGTCGCGTGACGGAGGTTGATCAGATCAACGGTGTCATCGTCGCCCTCGGCGGTGCGCACGGCGTGCCCACGCCGGTGAACTCCGCGCTCGTTGCGCTCGTGCGCGAGGTCGAACGCACGGGCGTCCACCTCAGCCCCGCGGACACCCTCGCCCGCCTCGCCCCCGCGCTCTCGTCAACAACTCAGGACTAACGCTCGGGCACCTCCCGCCCCGCTGGTCAACAACTCAGGACTAGAGCGCGCGAACGCGCCCGTGTAGGCGGGTAACGCGTCGTGCCGGACCGTTAGTCCTGAGTTGTTGACACACTCAGCCGCGGATCGCGGCGACGGCGGCCCAGGCGATCGCGCCGAACGCGACGCCCCACAGGATGATCGAGATGATCTGCCAGACGATGACCTTCTGCTTCGACGCGCCGATCCCCACCATGATCGACGACGTGATCTGGCTCGGCAGAATCCACTGACCGAGCAGGCTCACGCCGGGCACACCCCACTTGTCGAACGCTCGGGTGAAGCGCTGACGGCGGGGGCTCAGCGGCTTCTCGGCGTTCGTGAGCTTGTCGCGGGCGCCGCTCGTCGCGAGCACCACGATCGTCATGGATGCAATGTTCCCGGCGATGGCGGCCAGGATCGCGACGATTGGCGTCACCCCGACGACGATCCCGATCGGGCCCGCGCCGTACGACTCGACGAACGGAATCGCTCCCGCCCCCATGACGGCGAGCCACTGCCACAGCGGGTCGACGGACGCGGTGAACTCTTGAATATCGGCAATCACGTGACTATCTCTCCTCAGGCTCAGCCTGCAACGTTACCGACACGAGGGTCACTCGCCATCCCCCGCGCGGAGGAACCCACTCCCCCTCACGACCCATGTGTCTACAACTCAGGACTAACGCCGCCAGCGGCCGTGATTGCGCCACGGCAGACCGCGTGATGGCGCGTTAGTCCTGAGTTGTTGACACCGGGCGCGGCGGGCGCGGGCGCCGCGGCGCGCGCTCGTCCTGAGTTGTTGACGCAGCGGCTGCTAGAGCATCGACTTGGTGTGCCAGACCGTCTTCGTCTCGGTGAACGCGGTGATGCGCTCGAGCGCCGGGGCGGGCACGCCCGGGACCGGGGCGAGCACGCGCTTGAGCGTCTCGGCCGCCGACAGCTGCAGGTCGACCCACTCGATGTCGCCGGCTCCGGCGAGGTCGAGCGCGTTCACGTCGGCGTGCGCGGCCAGCCACGGCGCCATCTCGGCGGGCGAGCCGGTCAGCACGTTGATGACGCCACCCGGCACATCCGAGGTGGCGAGCACCTCCGCGAGGGTGATGGCTGACAGCGGCGCCTGCTGGTTCGGCACGACGACGACGGTGTTGCCCGACACGATGATCGGCGCGACGACGGCGGCGAGACCCAGCAGCGACGTGCCGACGCGCTGCTGCGGCGCGATCGCGGCCACAATCCCGGTGGGTTCGGGCACCGACAGGTTGAAGTAGGGGCCGGCGACGGGGTTGCCGTTGCCGGCGACCTGCGCGTACTTGTCGGCCCAGCCGGCGTACCAGACCCACACATCGATGGCGGCGTCGACCTGGGCGCCGGCGGCGGCCTCGGTCACCCCTTCGGTGCGGCTGATCTCGTCGATGAACTGCGCGCGACGACCCTCGAGCACCTCGGCGATGCGGTAGATGACCTGCCCGCGGTTGTACGCGGTGGCTCCGGCCCATCCCTTGACGGCCGAGCGAGCGGCCACGACGGCGTCGCGGGCGTCCTTCCGCGAGGCGAGCGCCGCGTTCGCGACGAACTCGCCGGCCGGCGTCGTCACCTCGTAGGTGCGCCCCGACTCGCTGCGCGGAAACTTTCCGCCGATGTAGAGCTTGTACGTCTTCGGCACGGCCAACCGGCTCACTTCGCCACCGCCTTCTTCGTCGTCTTCTTGCGTCCGCCGGAGGCGGCCGTGGTCGCGGATGCTGCGCTCGCCATGATCGCGGCGGGCGCCTCCCAGCCGGCCGATTCGAGGTAGGCGGCCAGGCCCTGGCGGCCGCCCTCGCGGCCGTAGCCCGACTCTTTGTAGCCGCCGAACGGCGACGCGGGGTCGAACTTGTTGAACGTGTTGGCCCAGACGACGCCGGCGCGCAGGCGGTCGGCGACGGCGAGCATGCGCGACGCCTTCTCGGTCCAGATGCCGGCCGACAGGCCGTACGGGGTGTTGTTAGCCTTCGCGATCGCTTCGTCGGGCGTGCGGAACGTCAAGACCGACAGCACGGGCCCGAAGATCTCTTCGCGGGCGATCGTGTGGGCGGCTGAGACGCGCGTGAAGATCGTCGGCCGGAACCAAAAGCCCTTCTCGGGGATCGTGCAGTCGAGCTGCCAGCGCTCGGCTCCCTCGTTTTCGCCGGTGTCGCTGAGCGTGCGGATGCGCTCGAGCTGCGCGGCAGAGTTGATTGCCCCGATGTCGGTGTTCTTGTCGAGGGGGTCGCCGAGGCGCAGGGTTGACAGGCGGTACTTCAGTTTGTCGACGACCTCGTCGTGCACGTTTTCTTGCACGAGCAGGCGGCTTCCGGCGCAGCAGACGTGGCCCTGGTTGAAGAAGATGCCGTTGACGATGCCTTCCACGGCCTGGTCGATCGCGGCGTCGTCGAAGACGATGTTGGCCGCCTTGCCGCCCAACTCGAGGGTGAGCTTTTTCGACGAGCCGGCGACCTGGCGGGCGATCATGCGGCCTACGCCGGTCGAGCCGGTGAAGGCGACCTTGTTGACGTCGTCATGGGTGACGAGCGCCTGACCGGTCGAGCCCGGGCCGGTGACGATGTTGACGACACCGGCGGGAAGGTCGGCCTGCTGCAGGATCTCGGCGAACAGCATCGCGGTGAGCGACGTGGTCTCGGCCGGCTTGATGACGACCGTGTTGCCGGCGGCGAGAGCCGGCGCGATCTTCCACGCGAGCATGAGCAGCGGGAAGTTCCACGGAATCACCTGCGCGGCGACGCCGAGCGATCGCGGGTTCGGCCCGAGGCCGGCGTACTCGAGCTTGTCGGCCCAGCCGGCGTAGTAGAAGAACCAGGCGGCGACGAGCGGCACGTCGACGTCGCGCGTCTCACGGATCGGCTTGCCGTTGTCGAGGCTCTCGGCGACGGCCAGCTCGCGCGAGCGCTCCTGCACGAGGCGCGCGATGCGGAACAGGTACTTGCCGCGGTCGCTACCCGACATGCGCGACCAGGTGCGGTCGTAGGCGCGGCGGGCGGCGACGACGGCGCGGTCGACGTCGGAGGCGTCGGCCTGCGCGATGCGGGCGATGACCTCTTCGGTAGCGGGCGAGATCGTGTCGAAGACCTCACCGGAACCGTCGACGAACTCGCCGTCGATGAAGAGCCCGTACTCGCTCTTGAGGTTCAGGATGCTCGTGGATTCTGGAGCAGGGGCGTACTCGAGGAAGCTCATGGGTTAGTCCACCGTCACGTAGTCGGGGCCACTGTAGTGACCGGTTCGCAGTTTCTGGCGCTGCAGCAGCACGTCGTTGACGAGGCTCGAGGCCCCGAATCGCCACAGGTGCGGCGTCAGCCACTCTTCGCCGACCGTCTCGGCGACGGTGACGAGGTAGCGCACCGCATCCTTCGAGGCACGGATGCCGCCGGCGGGCTTCATTCCGACCTTCTCGCCGGTGAGCCGGTGCCAGTCGCGAATGACCTCCAGCATGAGCAGCGTGACGGGCAGGGTCGCCGCGGGGCTGACCTTTCCGGTGGATGTCTTGATGAAGTCGGCACCGGCGAGGATCGCCAACCACGAGGCGCGCTTGACGTTGTCGTACGTCACGAGCTCGCCGGTTTCGAGGATCACCTTGAGGTGCGCGTACGTGCCGTCGGGGCGGCGGCAGGCTTCCTTGACGGCGACGATCTGGTCGAAGACGAGACCGTAGCGGCCCGAGAGGAAGGCTCCCCGGTCGATCACCATGTCGATCTCGTCGGCTCCCGCGGCGACCGCCTCGCGGGTGTCGGCGAGCTTGATGTCGAGGCTCGCGCGACCGGAGGGGAAGGCGGTGGCGACGGCCGCGACGGAGACGAGGCCAGCATCCGGGTCGCCGTGCAAGGAGCCGAGCGCCTCGACGGCGTACGGAACCATGTCGCCGTAGACGCAGACCGCCGCGACGCGCGGCGTCGTCGGGTCGCTCGCGTCGGGGGTGACGGCCTTGGCAACGAGGGAGCGCACCTTGCCGGGCGTGTCGGCTCCCTCGAGGGTCGTCAGGTCGCAGGTGCGGATGATCGTGTCGAGCGCCCATGCTTTCGAGCTGGTCTTGATCGAGCGGGTCGCGAGGCCCGCGGCGCGCTGCTCGAGGCCGACAGCGTCGACGCCGGCGAGACCGTCGAGGTGCAGCGCGAGCGCCTTCTCGGTGAGGTCGCCGCCGAGCAGCCGAACGGCGCGCTCAGCGGGTGCCAGGGCGACCGGATGGTCGATGGTCATGGGGTGTCCTCTCGCGGTGCGGTGGAAGGCGTCGAGTCGGTCGAGTGGTCGAGGTCGGAATCGCGGTCGGCATCGCGGTCGCGGCCGAGCAGGAATCGGGCCGTGTGCTCGTCGGTGACGAGCACCGAGCAGAGGCCGTGCGTCACGATCGCGCGGGCAACCGGGTGCTTCGTCTCGCCCCCGACGGCCAGGATGCTCGTGGTCGCGGCGCGCAGCTCATCGAGGCCGAGGCCGAGCGTGCGGGCGTCGAGCTCTGGGTCGGCGATTTCGCCCTCGGCGGTGATGTATCGGCCGAGCACGTCGCCCACGGCGCCGAGGTCGACGAGGCGGGTGATGTCGTCGGCGGTCAGGTAGCCACTGTCGACGTGCACCGAGCTGGTGTCGGCCGGGCCGGCGGAATACAGGTAGGCGTTCGCGGTGCGGGCGAGCTGGATGACGCCGCCGACCGTGCGGTCGCCCTCGATGGCGCGCTTGGTCTCGAGGCGCTCGAGGATGGCTGGAGTCGGCAGCAGGGTCGCCTGACCGCCGGCCTTCTGGGCGATCATCGTCGCGGTGGCCGCCGCGGTTCCCGGCCGCTTCGAGAGGCTTACACCCCCGTTCAACTGCACGACGTTGACGCCGGTCGACCAGCCAACGGGAAGCGCTTCGGCGACTTGGTGCAGCGTGCGGCCCCAGCTGAGCCCGAGCAGCCGCGGGATCGGCCGCATGCTGACGAGGTAGTCGGCCGCCGCCTCGGCGACTCGTGACTGCAGTTCGACGTCGTCGAGCGGCGCCGGAACGACCACCGCGTCCTTGAGCCCAAACTGCGCGGCCAGGTCGCGCTCGAGCCCGAGCCGACGGGCCCGGGGGTGCACGATCTCGATCCGGATGATGCCGCGATCACGGGCCTGGGCGAGCAGGCGCCCGACTTTCCAGCGCGTGATGCGCAGAATCGCGCCGATCTCGTCCTGGGTCTTGTTCTCCTCGTAGTAGAGCTCGGCCGCCCGCACGGCGAGCAGTTCGCTGTCGCTGGTGTCGAGCGGCACGGTCCCTCCGAGGCGATGAGGCGCGGTGTACGGCGCGGGGTGGCGGCGGGGCGAGCGCCCCGTTCGTCCACGCTATTGCGCGCCCCGCGCATCCACCAACATTTGTTGCGTGTCTGCTCAGATGAGCAGCAACACGCGAATCGGTAGTCTGAGCGGGTGACCGACTACGCCCTCGCCGTCGACCTCGGCGGCACCAAAGTCGAAGCCGCCATCGTTGACCCGAACGGCTCCGTTCTGCCCGGATCGCGGCACCGCCGACCGACCGGCCAGGCCGCCACGAGCGACGATCTCGCGCGCAGCGTCACCGAGGCCGTTCAGGATGCCGTGGGCGCGCTCGTCGACGCGACCCGCCATGACCGCGTGGTCGGCGTGGGAATCGGCTCCGCGGGCCCGCTCGTCGGTTCCGACGGCCGGGTCTCTCCTCTGAACCTGCCCGCCTGGCGCGGGTATCCGCTCGGCGATCTGGTCGCCTCTCTCGTGCCCGACGTGCCGGTCGTGACCCGCATCGACGGCATCGCCATCACCCTCGCCGAGACTTGGGTGGGTGCGGCCCAGGGCGAGCGCAACGTCATGGGCATGGTCGTGTCGACCGGCGTCGGCGGCGGCCTGCTGCTCGACGGGCGCACCCACGGCGGACCCTCGGGCAACGCCGGACACATCGGCCACGTGCAGGTCGCCGGACACGATGACCAGTGCGCATGCGGCGCACGCGGGTGCCTCGAGGCCGTCGCCTCGGGCCCGCGCACCGTCGCCTGGGCGCGCCGGAATGGCTGGGCCGGGGACTCCGGCGAGCAGCTCGCCGAGAGCGCGCGCAGCGGCGACCCCATCGCGCGCGCGGCGATCGAGCGCTCAGCGACCGCCGTCGGTCAGGCCATCGCGTCGACGTCGGCACTACTCGACCTCGACGTCGTCGCCATCGGCGGTGGCTTCTCGCACGTCGCCGACGACTACATCGACATCGTCGCCCGCACCGTCGCGGGGCACAGCGACTTCGGCTTCGTGACGAGCACCCGCGTCGTCGCGAGCGGGCTGAGCGGTGAGGGGCCGCTGATCGGCGCTGCCGCGCTCATCCACCACCGCGAGCAGGTCGGTTAGGGCGCGATCTCGTCGTCCACGTAGCGCACACGCCGCAGGAGCGGGATCGCCGTCGCCGTCGCCGCCGTGAGAACGGTCATGAGCGCCATCGAGGCGGACCAGGAGCCCGACGTGTCCCGCAGTAGACCCAATACCGGAGGCACCGCAGCGGCCGCCAGATAGCCGACCGTCTGCACGAACCCGCTGACGGCGGCAGCGCTGCGGTCGGTGCGGGTGCGCAGGCCGATGAGCGTCAGCCCCAGCGGGAACGCAATCTGCCCGAGCCCGATCGCCGCCACCCACACGACGGGCGCGAGCGCGGGCGCCAGCCACAGCCCGCCCCAGCCGACGCAGAACAGCACGGTCGCGGCGGTAAGCAGGGGCGTCGGCGTGCGCAGCCGCGCCGTGAGCCCCGGCACGGTCAACGCGAGCGGGAGCCCAAGGATGCCGAACAGCGCGACGAGCGCACCGGCGGCGGCCGGCCCCACGCCGGCGCTTTCCCGCAGCACCTCCGGCAACAGCGCGAACAGCGCGTACGCCGACACGCTCGAGAGGCCGAACCCGATGGTGATGCCCCAGACGGTCCGCGAGCGGGCAAGCGCGATCGCACCCCGCGCATCCGGGGCTGCCGGTGTATCGGCGCCGCGCGTCGCGACGCGACGAGCGCGCACGGCAAGAACGATCCACGGAACGAGCGCGGCAACGGCGACGACGCTCCACACGGCCAGGGACGCGCGCCAGTCGGCGCCCACCGCGATTGGCACGGCGACCAGCGGCGGCAGGGCGGCCCCGATCGACATCGCGGTGCCGTAGGCGGCGGTGAGTGCGGCGATGCGCTGGGGGGCGTAGCGCTTCACGGCGCTCGGCAAGAGGATGTTCCCGAAGCCGGCTCCGAGCAAGACGATCACGCTTCCCGTGAGAAGCGTGGCAACGTCCGCAGCGACCGCACGCACGAGGTGTCCGGCGATCATCGCGACCAGCGCCGCGACGAGCGTGCGCTCGAGCCCGAACCGGTGCGCGGCCGACGGAGCGAGCACGCCGGCGAGCGCGAACCCGAGCGGCGCTGCGATGCCAAGCGCGCCGAGACTCGCGGCTGACAGCGGGATCTCCTCACCGATCGTCGATGCCAACGGCGACAGCCCGCCAACGCCGGTGCGCAGGTTCACCGCGAGCAGCAGGATCGCGACGACGGCGAAGAACACGCCCGGAGCGACCGGGCGGCCTGCTGTCGCGGAGGATGCGCCGGGCACGACGCTCAGCCTACGGCCGCCCACCCACCACGAACGCCTACAGTGGAGCCGTGAGCGATTGGGCCCGGCACCTGCCGTTGAGCAACCGCCCGCGCCGCGACGAGTCGGCCGTCACGGGCGACCGGTCGGCGGCAACGGCGGCCGTACTGACGGCCCTCGCCGACGTGCTCACCGCGCGCCCCGACCTGCTCATGGCCGACACCGCACACGCCGACGTGACCGTCGACCGCGCACTGCGCATCGCCCTCACCCGGATGCGCTGGTCGCGCTGGCAGCGCCTCCTCGCGGTCGTCGGCGTGGTCGACGCACCCAGCGACGAGCTCGCCGGTCTCGACACCGCCGCTCTCCCCGAGATTCTGCGCGTCGAGGCGGCGGCGCGTACCTCGAGTGAGCGCCCCACCTCGGTGCAGGCCCTCAGCGAGATCGTCGTCGTCGCCCTCGACATCGCGTCCCGTCACACCGTGCCGCTGACGGTCGACCCGCACGACCTGGGCGCCGTCGCGCTCGACCTGGCGTTGCGGGTTCCGACCGAGCGGCGCGCCGTGCTCACCGCCCGCGCCATGCGCGCCGTCGACGGCGGCTGGCAGGTGGGGGCCGGTCGTCCGCTGTACGCGACGAGCGCGGGCATCGTGCTGTTTCTCGCCGGACGCGGAGGTATCCCCGACGAACTTCCCGAGCCGGAGCCGCGACCCCGGCGTCCACGCGACGACGAGGACGAGGACGACTACGAGGCCTGAGGCTCCGCCGGGAGCCCCAGTACCTCACGGATCTCGAGCTCGTCGACGCCCATCTGGTGCGCGAGAGCGTCGGCGCTCGGAAACTTCCGCATGCCGCGAATGAACCGCACGAACTCCAGCTCGACCGTCTGGCCGTACAGGTCGACGGTCACGTCGATGGCGTGCGCCTCGACGGTCTTTTCGGGCACGTCGCCGAACGTCGGATTGTTGCCGACCGAGACGGCCGCGCCGAAGCGCTCACCGTTCACGTGCATCCAACAGGCGTAGACCCCGTCGGCGGGAATGAACCCCTCCGCGCCGTGCGCGAGGTTCGCCGTCGGGTAGCCGAGCGTGCGCCCCCGCTGGTGCCCGGGCACGACGAGCGAACGGATGCGCGGGAGTCGTCCCAGCGCGGCGGCGGCTTCGGCGACGTGACCGACCTCCAAGAGGCGGCGGATGCCCGTGGACGAGATGCGCTCGCCGTCGGACACGCAGACATCGTCGACCAGGGCGACATCGAACCCGTGGGTCTCGCCGGCGGCGCGCAGCGTCTCGAGCGTGCCGGCGCCGTTCGCGCCGTAGCGCACGTCGGAGCCGACGAGCACGCAGGCGGCACTGAGGCCCGACACGAGCACGTCATCGACGAAGCGGTCGGGGGCGAGCGCCGCGAACTCGGGAGTGAACGGAATCACGACCACGAGATCGACGCCCGCCTGAAGGAGAGCCTCGGTCTTCTGGGCAATGCTGATGAGCGGCAGCGGTGCTGCATCGGGGCGCAGTACCTCGAGCGGGTTGCGGTCAAAGGTGATGACGACCGTGCGGTCGATCCCGCGCTCGGCTGCCTCGTCGCACAAGCGCTCCAACACCCGTTGGTGGCCGAGGTGCACGCCATCGAATTTGCCGATCGTGACCGCGGAACGGCGGCCATCTCGAGGCAGAGCCTCGATGCCAGTGACGACACGGGGGTCGCTCATGCGTTCACCTCAGCGCGATCGCGGCGGACGCGAGCGGTACGCGACAGCGCCCAGAGCCCCAGGATCGGCAGAACGAGCGGCACGAAACCGTAGCCCCGACCGAACTGCGACCACACCGTGTCCGCCGGGAACAGTTCCGGAATCGCGATGCTCACGATGCCAACCGCGACGACGCCGACCATCTCAAAACCGATCGCGAGCCACGCGACGCGAAACCAGACGCGCCCCGGTGCCACGAGAGCCACCGTCGCCAGGATGTACACGACCGCCGCGACTGCGGACAGGGAGTACGCGAGCGGCGCCTCCTCGAACTTCGTCGCGATCTGGTAAAACGAACGACCCGTCGCCGCCAACGCGAGAATGCCGTACACGGCGACGAGGACGCGCGTAAAGCCGTTCACACGAGACGGAGCGACAGCCGAATCAGACACGCTCGTCATTGTGACCCCTCGCGGGTGGGAATCGGCCCAGCGAGGGCCCTCAGGAACCGGGCGGCGATCAGGCGGCGCGCCACGAGCATCCCGGGCCATGCCGGCCACAGCCACCAGTGCGCCGGGCGCGCGAAGCTGCGCACGGTCAACCACACGGAGCCATCGGATGCTCGCTCCAGCGTGAACGATTCCTCTCCGCGCAGAACGTGGCCCGGCAGCGTGCCCATCACCAGCGTCACGCGGGACTCAGCCTGCTCGAGCAGCACCACCCGGGTCGGCAGAGGAAACCAGAGCGCGTCGCCGACGCCGAGCCCGACCGTGATTTCGTCGGCAGGACGCAAGAGGGGGCGACCATCGGCCGTGAACACCTGCTCGGCCGGCGACAGCTCGGCCGGCTCGACCGGCTCGCCGTCGTCGTCGAAGCCGACCGGGGTGTACGCGTCGGCGGCGACCTGGTCGGGCGCCGGGCGGTAGCGCACCGTCATGCCGGCGCCGCGGTACACGCCGCCATCGAGAAGGCCTTCGACCGCGTACGCCCACCGGTTCTCGCCGTGGCCGATGCGCGCGGTGTAGGCGGCCGGACGGAACCCGCGCGGCGGGAACGTCATCAGGTCGGGCGCTTGCGTCGCGCCGACGGCGGCGTAAGTGACCGGCGGGCGGTCGGCAGTCGCCGGCATGGCGCCTACTTCTTGTCCTTCTTCGACTCGACGTCGCCCGACAGCGCGGCAATGAACGCCTCCTGCGGAACCTCGACGCGGCCCACCATCTTCATGCGCTTCTTGCCCTCCTTCTGCTTCTCGAGCAGCTTGCGCTTACGGGTGATGTCACCGCCGTAACACTTCGCGAGCACGTCCTTGCGCATCGCGCGGATGTTCTCGCGGGCGATGATGCGCGCGCCGATCGCGGCCTGGATGGGCACCTCGAACTGCTGACGCGGGATCAGCTCGCGCAGGCGCTGGGCCATCATCGTGCCGTAGGCGTACGCCTTGTCTTTGTGCACGATCGCGCTGAAGGCGTCGACCTGCTCGCCCTGCAGGAGGATGTCGACCTTCACCAGGTCGGCCTCCTGCTCGCCGGCCGGCTCATAGTCGAGGCTCGCGTAGCCCTGCGTCTTGCTCTTCAGCTGATCGAAGAAGTCGAAGACGATCTCGCCGAGGGGCAGCGTGTACTTCAGCTCGACGCGATCCTCGCCGAGATAGTCCATCGACCGCATCGTGCCGCGGCGCGTCTGGCACAGGTCCATGATCGAGCCGACGTAGTCCTTCGGCGCGAGGATCGACGCCGACACGATCGGCTCCATCACCTTCTCGATGCGGCCCGTCGGGTACTCGCTGGGGTTCGTCACCTCGACCGTCGAGCGGTCCTCGGTCGTCACGTTGTAGATCACGCTCGGAGCGGTCGTGATGATGTCGAGGTCGAACTCGCGGCGCAGGCGCTCGGTCACGATCTCGAGGTGCAAGAGCCCGAGGAACCCGCAGCGGAAACCGAAGCCGAGCGCGACGGACGTTTCCGGTTCGTACTGGAGCGCAGCATCCGACAGTTTCAGCTTGTCGAGCGCGTCGCGCAGATCGGGGTAGTCGCTGCCGTCGATCGGATACACGCCCGAGAACACCATCGGCAGCGGGTCGGTGTAGCCGGGAAGCGGCTCGGTGGCGCCCTTCGACGCCGTCGTAACCGTGTCACCGACCTTCGACTGGCGCACGTCCTTCACGCCCGTGATCAGGTAGCCGACCTCGCCCACGGCGAGGCCCTTGCTCGGGGTCGGCTCGGGGCTCGACACGCCAATCTCGAGGATCTCGTGCGTCGCCTTCGTCGACATCATCTGGATGCGCTCACGCGGGTCGAGGCGACCATCCACCATGCGCACATACGTGACAACGCCGCGGTACGAGTCGTACACCGAGTCGAAGATCATCGCGCGGGGCGGCGCGTCAGCGTTGCCCACCGGCGCCGGAATCAACTCGACGACGCGGTCGAGCAGGTCTTCGACGCCGACGCCCGTCTTGCCGCTCACCCGCAACACATCGTCGGGGTCACCGCCGATCAGCTGGGCGAGCTCGCGCGCATACTTGTCGGGGTCGGCCGCTGGCAGGTCGATCTTGTTCAGCACCGGGATGATCGTCAGGTCGTTCTCGAGCGCCAAGTACAGGTTCGCGAGCGTCTGCGCCTCAATGCCCTGCGCTGCGTCCACGAGCAGGATCGCGCCCTCGCACGCGGCCAGGCTGCGGCTCACCTCGTACGTGAAGTCGACGTGGCCGGGGGTGTCGATCATGTTCAACGCGTAGGTGACCGGCTTGCCGTCGGGCCCCGGAACCGCCCACGGCATGCGCACCGCCTGGCTCTTGATGGTGATGCCGCGCTCGCGCTCGATGTCCATGCGGTCGAGGTACTGCGCACGCATGTCGCGGTCCGCCACCACCCCGGTGATACCGAGCATGCGGTCGGCCAGGGTCGACTTGCCGTGATCGATGTGGGCGATGATGCAGAAATTGCGGATCTGCGTCGGGTCGGTCGCGGCGGGCGCGAGCGGGGTGAGGGCGCGAGGAGACATGTCGGGCCATTCTCCCACGGCGGGCGGGTACCCGCGGAATCGGGGCCGCGTGCGACACGCACCCCGCGCATCCCGCACGATTGTCGGCCACGGCGCCCGACTGGTAATGTTTCCTGTTGGCTTGCGTGCCAGGAAGCCCTCTCTCTTCCGGCACGGAACGCGACCGGGCACAGTTCGCCGTCAGGCACACCCCACGACCGGTCGCTCATCCCGTACACACACGAAGAAAGACAGTCATGGCGAACATCAAGTCGCAGATCAAGCGCATCAAGACCAACCTGAAGGCCCAGGAGCGCAACAAGGCCGTCAAGAGCGAGCTCAAGACCGCCGTGCGCAGCACGCGCAAGGCGATCGCGGCGGGCGACAAGGAGGCGGCGACCGCCGCGCTCAAGGTCGCGTCGAAGAAGCTCGACAAGGCGGTCAGCAAGGGCGTCATCCACCAGAACCAGGCCGCGAACCGCAAGTCGGCCATCGCGAAGCAGGTCGCGGCTCTCTAGGTCGTCACCACACGCACGCAGAAGCGCCCCGGGGCTCAGCGCCTCGGGGCGCTTCGCTGTGTGCGGGGCCCATTGTTGCCTGCGGAGCGCCGTGCTCACGCCCGGCCCACCCACGCGTGTCAACAACTCAGGACTAACGGCCGCGGCCGCAACGCAGTTCCTCACGCCCGGCCGTCAACAACTCAGGACTAGCGCTGCGCGCGCCGCAGGAGCGCACCACGCGGCCACGCCAACAACTCAGGACTAGCGGGGTTCTGCGCCTGTGCCTCCCGCGGCCTGGGTGGGCACGCGACTCGTTAGTCCTGAGTTGTTGACAGCGGGTTGCGGGCGCGGTTGCAGGGGTCGCGCGCGCTAGTCCTGAGTTGTTGACACCGGGGCTACGGGGGCGGGCGCGGGGGCCAGAGGCGCTAGTCCTGAGTTGTTGACGCCTGGGTGCGCAGGGAACGCTGGACGGCCGGCGGGGGCGCGCGCCAGGGCGCGGGGTCAGGCGCGGGGGTGTCCCCGGTCGGCGATGAGGGTGACGAGGCGCTCAAGGGCGAAGATCGGGTCGCGGCTTGCGCCCTTCACGGCGGCGTCGGTCTCGGCGACGGTCAGGATGGCGCGGCCGAGTCCGACCTCATCCCAGCCCTGGAGGTCGCGCCGCGCGCGGTCGACCTGCCACGGCGCGAGCCCCAACTGCGAGGCGATCTGGCCGCCCGAGCCGCGGGATCCGCCGACCTTCGCCATGGTGCGCAGCTTCATCGCGAACGCGGCAACCATCGGCACGGGGTCGGCGCCGGTGTCGAGCGCGTGCCGCAGCAACGAGAGCGCCTGCCCGAGCTGCCCGGCGATGGCGGCGTCGGCGACGGCGAACGCGGTCGCTTCCACCCGCCCGCCGTAGTAGCGCTGCACGATCTCGGCAGAAATGTCGCCCTCAGTGTCGGCGATCAGCTGCTGGCAGGCGGCCCCCAACTCGCCGAGGTCGTCGGCGAAGGCGGCGACGAGCGCGCGCAGTGCGACCGGGGCGATCGCCCGGCCCGCGTGCCGGAACTCGGCTGCGGCGAAGTCGGCACGGTCGGATTCGCGCTTCAGCTCAGCGCACACCACTTCCACGCCGTCGCCCGTGCCCGCGCGGATCGCATCGAGCAACTTCTTTCCGCGCACTCCCCCGGCGTGACGCAACGCGACGACCGCACCGTCGGCAGGCTCTTCCAGAAACGCCAGGGCCTCCTCGAGGAAGGCGTCGGTCATCTTCTCGACGTTCGTGACGCGCAAAAGGCGCGGTTCGCCGAATAGCGACGGGCTCGCGAGCGTCAGCAACTCGCCCGGCGCGTAGGCCGCAGCGTCGACATCGTGCACCTCAAGGGCCGGGTCTTCTGCGCGCAACGCGTCGCGCAGGATGCGCAGGGCCCGGTCGGCGAGGAACCCCTCCGTGCCGCTGATGAGCACGATCGGCGCGGGGCGAACCTCGTGCCACGCCAGCTGCGGGATGCGCGCGGCGGCAGACCGCCCCGACCCCCCGCGCGCGGGTGCCTTCACTCGTGCCATCGATGTCCTCCCCCGCCAGCCTACTGATCGGCTGCGACACCTCCGGGCCGCTCGTGCCACACCCACAGACCGTCCCCGTCGGCGCCGACGAGAACGAGTCCGTGCAGGTCGGACCGGCTCACCGCACCGCCGGCGTTCACCACGGCGTCGATTACCGACGCGGCCGGATGCCCGTACGAGTTGTCGGCCCCCACTCCGATGAGGCCCACCGCAGCGACGGCGCGCGCATACACCTCGTCGAACTGGTCGGGCGACCCGTGGTGGCTCACCTTCACCACGTCGACGGGCCGGACGTCGGCCGTCGCCATCATCGTGCGCTGCACGGACTCGCCGAGGTCCCCCAGGGCCAGGAGGCTGGGACACTGCGTGCACCCTGCACCGAACCGCACGTCGACGACGACGCTCGCGTCGTTTCCGGGCACCACGCCCCGATGGTCGGGCGGCCACAAGACCTGCCAACGCGCGTCGGCGAGCTACAGGACGTCGCCCTGGCGCACGTCGTGGACTTCCGCACCCGAGGCGATGAGAGCATCCAGCACCGCTTGGTCAGCGTCGCGACCGACGGGCCCCGTCCAGACGGTAGCGACCCGTCCGAGGATCGCCTCGACTCCGCCCACATGGTCGAGGTCGAAATGGCTGATGAGAAACACGTCGATGCGGTCGACCCGCAGCACGTCGAGGCATTCTCCGAGCGCCTCGGCGGTCGGGCCGGTGTCGATCAGCACCGTCAGCGCACCATCACGCACGAGCACCGCGTCGCCCTGCCCCACATCGCACTGGGCGATCACCCAGTCGGCAGGAACGGCGATTCGGGTCAGCGCGTCGCGCCCCGCCGTCACCCCGAGCGTGATGACCGCAGCGACCAGCCCTGCCGCAACGAGTCGTCGGCGAAAGCGCTGCGAGCCGAGCGCCGCCGGCACCCGCCACGCGATGAGCGCCAGCCCGGTCAGCACCGCCAGCAGTGTTGCGCCGAGCGCGCCCTCGGGCCACGGAATGAGCGCCCCCGGCATGCCCGCGCTTACGCGCGCGACGCCCGCAATCCACGCGGACGGCACCCAGGCTACGCCCGCGACCACCGTCGCCAACCACGGGATGCCCGGGGCGAGCACGCAGGCGATCATGCCGACGACCGTCGCCACGGGCGCGGCCGGCGCGGCCAGGATGTTCGCGACGACACCCCATACCGGCACCTCGGGGTGCAGCAGGATGAGCACGGGTTGGCACGCGAGCTGGGCCGCCAGCGGCACCGCAACCCAGAGTGCCATCGCGGGCGGCATGATTACCGACAGCCGGTCGGCGATCGGGCCGGCCAGGACAAGCAGAGCCGCGGTGGCGAGCACCGACAGCACGAAGCCGTACTGCCGCGCGATCCACGGGTCGAGCACGATGATGCCGATCACGGCGAGCGCGAGCACGGGCAGGCCGTGTACGGGCCTGCCCACCTGTGTGGCGAGCAGCACGGCGGTCGCCATGATCGCCGCGCGAATGACGCTCGGCTCGGGCGTCACGAGAACCACGAAGAAGCCGAGAGCGGCCAGCGCGATGGTGATGCGTAGCCAGCGGGGCCAGCGCAGGATACCGCCGAGCCCGAGAATGAGGCCGACGACGATCGCGCAGTTGGCTCCGCTGACCGCCGTGAGGTGGCTGAGGGCGCTCTGCTTCATGGCGAGGTCGAGGTCGTCGGGCACCTCCGAGGTATCGCCAATGGCGAGGCCGGGCAGGAGAACCGCCCCGTCGCCGCCGAACTGCTCCATCAGGGCGAGGAAACGCTCGCGCAGCGCATCGCCCGCGGCGAGCATTGGCGGCGGGTCGCGGGTGGGAGTCCACGCACCGATGACGCGGACGAGGGCGACGCGTCCGTCGCCCGCTCCCACGGGAATTAGTCGGCCGGTTCCGACGAGCGTTGTGCCCAGGGGCGTGCGCCGATCGACGTCGATCGACAACAGCCGCACCGGCACCGACACGCGGGCAACGGCACCCTCGGCCCCAACGACGCCGACGACACGCGCGGGCACCGTGGTCGTCTCCGGTGTCGCCGTCAATTCCAGCTGCACGACGAGCTCAGCCGGTGCACCGTCCAGCGCGTCGGTGAGCGCCGGGGGCGTTCGGGCCGGTGCCGCGAGCCCCACCGCCCCGGCGATCAGGGCGAGCGCGAGCATGGAGGGGACGGCGGATCGGGCCCGCCGGGGGGCCCACCCGGTTGCGAGCGACAGCGCGATCGTTGCGGCGGCGACACTCCAGGCGACCGGCACGACGACGTCTCGGCTCACCCCGATGAGCACGAGCGCCCCGACCCACGCCACCCCGGCAGGAATGGCCAGCCGAGCGTCGAGCACTCGCACTAGGTGCCCACCTGGTCGCGGAAGCCCGACAGAGTCTTCTCACCGATGCCCGAAACGGCGAGCAGCTCGTCGACGCTGCGGAAGGGCCCGTTCTGCTCGCGCCAGGCGATGATGCGCCCGGCCAGCGCCGGACCCACGCCGGGCAAGGTCTCGAGCTCGGCAGAGGCGGCCGTGTTGATGTTGACAACGCCGCCCGCGGCCGTGCCGCCCGCACCACCGCCGGACGCCGAGGACCCGGGGCCGGCCGCGGGCACATCGGGCGGGTGCTCTCCGACTCGGGGGATGTGGATCTGTTCGCCGTCGACGATCTCGCGGGCGAGATTCACCGCGGCCAGGTCAGCGTCGTCGACCGCGCCGCCGGCGCGGGCGACGACATCGATGACGCGGGCCCCCTCGGACAGCTCGACAACGCCCGGGGACTCGACCGCGCCGGTGATGTGGACGAATACGGCCCGTGCAACTGGTGCGCCCGCAAGGCCTGCACCATCCCCTGCCGCGCCCTCGCCCCCTCCGTCGTCGCCGGGCTCTGCACCTCGATCGCCCGTCTCGTCGCGATCACCGTGCCCGGAGGGCGACCCGGCCGCCGCGCTCTGCCCCATGGGGACGCGCTCGCCACCCGGGGTCACGATCGACGCAACGACAGCGGCTCCGAACCCGATGAGCACGAGCACGACGGTGCCGCTGACGGCCGCGCGCACGCGCGCCGAGCGGCGCGGCGGCTCGACTGCCGTGCTCGACAGACCGGTCACCCCGGCCGCTCCGCGCTCACCGCGGGTCGACGGAGCGATCGAATCGGGCGGATGCACGCGGCGAGGCTACGAGGCGACCACCCCGCCAGCGGCCTACGCCCGCTCGATCGGGGACGAGCATCCCGAGGCGCCCCTGTGGGGGACGCACGCGGCACCCGCCGGACGCGCCCGCTACTTCTTCGTGGCGATGCTCACGATCTTCGGCGCGCGCACGATGGTCTGGGCGATCTCGCGCCCGCCGATCGCGCGCTGCACGGCATCGGACGCCAGCGCCAGCGCCTCGAGTTCGTCGTTGCCGACGCGCGGGCTCACCTCGAGCCGGTCACGCACCTTGCCGTCGACCTGCACGACCGCCGTGACCTGCTCGTCGACGAGCAGCGTCGGGTCGGCTTTGCGCCAGCCGGCGAAGGCAACGAGACCCGATCGCCCGGCCGACGCGTCGCCGCGCCCGAGCCGGTGCCACATGTCTTCGGCCGTGTATGGCGCGAACAGCGACAGGGCGATCGCGACCGCCTCGACGGCCTCACGCACGGCCGGGTCGCCGGCGCCCGGCCCCGAGTCGACCGCCTTGCGGATGGCGTTGACGAGCTCCATTGTGCGCGCGACGGCGACGTTGAACTTGAACGACTCGACGAGCGCGGGAACTTCGGACAGGAACCGGTGGGTCACCCGACGCAGGGCAACGTCACCGTCGGCGAAGTCGACGTCGACCGCCGACGACACCTCGCCCGACAAACGCCACGCGCGCGCCAAGAACTTCTGCGAGCCCGTGACCGACACGTCGCGCCAGTCGATGTCGTCTTCCGGCGGCCCGGCGAAGGCCATCGTGAGGCGCACCGCGTCGACGCCGTACTGGTCGAGCTCCTCGGTGAAGTAGACGAGGTTGCCCTTCGACTTCGACATCTTCGCGCCGTCGAGAATCACCATGCCCTGGTTGAGCAGCGCGCTGAACGGCTCGGTGAAGCTGACGTAGCCGAGGTCGAACAGCACCTTCGTGATGAAGCGCGCGTACAGCAGGTGCAGAATGGCGTGTTCGACGCCGCCGACGTACTGGTCGACGGGCGCCCACTTCTCGGCCTCGCGGGGGTCGAACGCCTGCGAGTCGTCGCCCGGCGACAGGAACCGCAGGAAGTACCACGACGAGTCAACGAAGGTGTCCATCGTGTCGGTGTCGCGGCGCGCGGGCTTCCCCTCGGGGGTCGTCGTCTCGACCCACGACGGAACGCCGCCGAGCGGCGAGGTTCCCTTCGGCTTCATGTCCATGCCGGCCGCGTCGGGCAGCCGCACAGGCAGCTGGTCCTCCGGCACGGGAATCTCGGCGCCGTCCTCGTCGTACATGATCGGGATGGGCGTGCCCCAGTAGCGCTGGCGGCTGATCAGCCAGTCACGCAACCGGTACGTCTTCGCCGCGCGACCCGTGCCGCGCTCTTCCAGCAGCTCGATGACGCGCTTGATGGCGTTGTTCTTGCTGAGGCCGTCCAGCGGACCGGAGTTGATCATCCGCCCGTCGCCCGTGAGGGCCTCGCCGGTCACGGCGGGGTCGATCGTCGGCGGCTCCTCCTCGAGCATCTCCGGCGTGATGATGGGGATCGCGCCGGTCACGGGCGCGAGCGTGTCCACCACCATGCGGATCGGCAGGTCGAACGCGCGGGCGAAGTCGAGGTCGCGCTGGTCGTGCGCCGGCACGGCCATGACCGCACCGTGGCCGTAGTCGGCCAGCACGTAGTCGGCAGCCCAGATCGGCAGCCGTTCGCCGTTGACGGGGTTGATGGCGTAACGGTCGAGGAAGACGCCGGTCTTCTCGCGCGACGCGTCCTGTCGGTCAATCTCGCTCTTCTTCTGCACCTCGTCGAGGTAGGCCTGGAAGCGCATCCGCACCTCGGGCGTCGAACCAGACGCGAGCTCGGCGGCGAGGTCGCTGTCGGGCGCGACAACCATGAAGGTCGCGCCGAACAGCGTGTCGGGGCGCGTCGTGAACACGGTCACGGGCGCCTCGCGGCCCTCGATGACGAAGTCGACGTCGGCACCGGTCGAGCGGCCGATCCAGTTGCGCTGCATCGTCAGCACCTTCGACGGCCAGGAGCCCTCGAGCTGGTTCAGGTCGTCGAGCAGCCGGTCGGCGTAGTCGGTGATCTTCAGGTACCACTGCGTCAGCTTCTTCTTGACGACGACGGCGCCCGAGCGCTCCGAGGTGCCGTCGGGCAGCACCTGCTCGTTCGCGAGCACGGTCTGGTCGACCGGGTCCCAGTTGACCCAGCTGTCTTTGCGGTAGGCGAGCCCCTTCTCGTACATCTTCAGGAACAGCCACTGGTTCCAGCGGTAGTACTCGGGATCGGAGGTGTGCAGCACGCGATCCCAGTCGAAGCTCGCGGCGTAGCGCTTCATCGACGCCTTCTGCTGGGCGATGTTCTCGTAGGTCCACTCGCGAGGGTCGGCGCCGCGCTTGATGGCGGCGTTCTCGGCGGGCAGGCCGAACGAGTCCCAGCCGATCGGGTGCAAGACGGTGAAGCCGCGCTGTCGCCAGTAGCGGGCAACGACGTCACCGAGCGCGTACACCTCGGCGTGACCCATGTGCAGGTCGCCCGAGGGGTAGGGGAACATGTCGAGGATGTACTTGCGCGGCCTCGCCCGCTCGCTCTCGTCGAGCTCGCTGTCGAGCGTCGAGAACGGCTTCACCTCGTCCCACACCGGAGCCCAGGCGGCCTCGATGCGGTGCGGGTCGTAGTCGTGCTCGGTGTCGGCGGTGCTGTCGCTCACGGGGCTCTCAATCGCGAAAAGTGGGGTGGCTGTCGGGGCGCAGTGACCCGACGTCCCAGGTTAGTCGCCTTCTCTGGCACCGAGCGCGGCGAGGAGGGCGCGCGCCTTCAGGTGCATCTCCTCGGTTTCCGCCTCCGGCTGGCTGAGCGCCGTAATGCCGCCGCCCGCACCCACCGTCGCCACACCGTCGGCGATGACGATCGAGCGGATGACCATCGCGAGCTCGGCGGACCCGTCAGCCCCGAGCATCCCGAACGCGCCCGAATAGATGCCGCGCGGCGCGCGCTCCCACTCAGCGAGCAGGTCGACGGCGCGACGCTTGGGAGCGCCCGTCATCGACCCGGCGGGGAAGCACGCACCCACCGCATCCAGCGCGTCGAGCCCGGGCCGTAGCCGGCCCGTGACGGTCGACACCAGCTGGTGCACGTGTGCGTAGGTTTCGACGTCGTGCAGTCCGGTCACGGTCACGGTGCCGACCTCGCAGACCCGCTGCAGGTCGTTGCGCATGAGGTCGACGATCATCAGGTTTTCGGCGCGCTCCTTATCGTCTTCCGCGAGCTCGCGGGCCAACTGTGCGTCGCTTGCGGCATCCGCCCCGCGGCGGCGCGTGCCCTTGATGGGCCTGGTCGTCACCTGGCCGTCGGCGACCGTGAGGAAGGTCTCCGGGCTCGCCGACAGCAGACTGACGCCGCCGATCGTGATGAGCGCGCCGTGGTGCGCGGGGCTCGAGCGGCGCAGGCGCCGATAGACGGTGATCGGCTCGTCGGGGTCGGCGACGCGCGCCGCGCTCGTCAGACACAGCTGGTAGGCCTGCCCGTCACGGATGGCGGCGAGGCAGCGGCGCACGAGCTCGGCGTAGTGGTCGTCGGTGTCGCGCCACAGGACGTCCCGTGCGGGCGGCGCAAGCGGCTCATCCGGCGAGTGCTCAGCCGACTCGTCAATCAGCGCCCGCACCCGCTTGGCCCAGGCGCCCGCATCAGCATCGGCGGCGAGCGCGAGCAACTGACCGCGCCCGGTCGCGTGGTCGCGCACGAGCGCCGCATCCACGCGCATCCAGGATGCTCGGTGCGCGTCGGCGACGCCCGGCACCGTCGCGCCCATGGTCTCGTCGCGCAGCTCGTAGCCGAACCAGCCCATCAGCCCGAGCGGCGACGGGAGCTCTCCCGCGGCGCCGAGCGACGCGTGTTGCGCGGCAAGCGCGACCCGCAGGCCGGACAGGGTCTCTCCTCGCCCCAGGGTCACCCGCGAGCCGACCGCCAGCACGCTGCGGCCGTGGTCCGCATCGCGGCCCGAGTCGAGCCACGCGACGCCGAGCGGGTCGGCCGCCGAGGCCTCGCGCTCCAGCCCCTCGATCGCGAATAGGCGGGGGTCGGCGTGCACCCGTGCGGCGAGTGCTTCGAGGTCGTCGATCCTGCCGAGGTCGATGCGGTGCACGCGCACCGTTCGGGGTCCCCTCGCCATACGCTGAAGTGTATGGGCGCGGGCGGCGGGGCGATCGGCAGCACCCTCGTCTGGCGCCCCGACGCGGCGGGCACCACGCGCGCCTTCACCACGGTCGACTGGTGCGACCCGGGACAGGGCGAGGTCGCCGTCGCCGACTCGTTTCGGTTGGACGGCGGACGAGTGCGCGGCCTTGCCCACCATCGGGAGCGTTTCCTCGCGAGCGCGGCGATAACCGGTCCTGGCGCACTCGAGCGCGCCACCGCCTTCTGGGACGATGCGCTGGCGGCCCTGCGCGCGATCGTGGCGGCCGACCACGAGCATCCCGCTCTGTTCCCCCGCCTGGAGCGGCGCGAGCGCGGCGAGTTTCGGCTGCTCGTGCGCCCGAGCCCGCCGATCGTCACGGGCGACGGCCTCGCCGCGATCACCGTGGCGACGGCGGCACACGACCCGCGACGCGTGCCGCTCGTCAAGGGCCCCGACCTCGAGCGGCTCGCCGCGCTGCGCACGCAGGCACAGCTCGCCGGCGCGGATGAGGCCGTCATCGTGGATGCTCGCAGCCACCCCGTCGAGGGCGCATAAAGCTCCCTGCTCATCGCCCGCGCCGGGCGTTTGGCGGTCATCGGGCAGCCCGCCCCGCGCATCCCCAGTGTGACGGAGCGTCTCGTGCGGGACGCCGCCCGCACGCACGGGCTCGCGGTCGACGAGGCCCGCCCCACCGTCGGCGAGCTGGCCGGAGCGAGCCTGTGGGTGCTGAGCGCCCTGCACGGAGCGCGCGCCGTGGAGCACTGGGTGAATGGCCCCGCCATCGCGCGTGACGGTGAGCGCGACGCGTGGCTGCGCCACACACTTGCGAACGCCGGCAGCGTGCTGTGACCGCCCACGCGTATAGAGTGCCCCCCGAAGGGGGCACACTCGTACTGGGGGGACCTATCCGTCTAGTCGAAAGAGCCTCGCAACCCTAGACTGCACACAGCCGGTCGGGGGATCGGCACTCGAACTCGGGGGCGATACATCGTGGCAGACGACGAATACGGGCGCGTACCTGCAGGGTGGTATCCCGACCCCTTGGGGCTTCCGCAGCTTCGCTGGTGGGACAACCACGCCTGGACGGAGCACGTCTCAGACGCGCGCCAGCCGATGGTGCCCACCGAGACCGCGTACGCCGACGATGACCTTCCGCGCCGCCGCGACCGGCGCAGCGCCGAGTCGGCCGACAGCACGCCCGTCGACAGCGGCGTCAACGACAGCCAGCCTGCGCAGCAGCCCACCGCACAGGTGTTGCGTCAGCTCGCCCCGCCCGTCGCCGACGCAAAGGTGACCGACGCCGACGCGGCCGCCGCTGCTGCGGCCGCGGCCCGCGAGGCCGCTGAGGCCGCAGTGCGCCAGGCGGCCGAAGAGGCAGCCCGGGCTGCCGCCCGCGAGCAGGCCGCCCGAGAGGCCGCCGAGCGCGCCGCGCGCGAAGCCGCCCAGGCTGCCGCTCGCGAGGAAGCCGAGCGCGCCCGCAAGATCGCCGAAGCGCGCGCTGAACAAGACCGCCTCGAAGAGGCCCGCCGAGAACAGGAGCGTGCCGAAGCCGCCCGTCTCGAGGCAGAGCGCGCGGAGGCCGAGCGCCGCGAGGCAGAGGCCCGCGCCGCGGCAGCCACCATCCGGCCGGCCGAGTCGATCGGCACGCCGGGAGCGGACAACGCTCCCCCGCAAGCATCACGCCCCGCATCGAACGCCGCAGACGCCTTCGCCGCCGCCGCGTTCACCGACCCGAGCGTCAGCTCGGCCACCGCCGCAGCCGGAACCGGCACCACGTCGCCGGCAGCCTCACCGTGGGTTCCCGTCAACCGAGACGAGATGACCGCTGAGCCCCGCTCGGCGCGCTCCAGCGTGAATTCCGCCAGCAGCCAGGCGAGCGTCGCCTCGGCCGCCTCCGTCACGGGGATGCCCTCGGCCTCGGTTCCCGGAAGCGCATCCGCCCAGAACCTCGCGGGCAGCACGCCGCGTCCGTCCGCACCGGGGTACGGCTCGGCCCCCGGCTACGGCTCGGCTCCCGGGTTCGGCTCGGCCCCCGGGTTCGGCTCGGCACCCGGCTACGGCAGCGTTCCCGGCTACGGCTCGGCGTCGGCACCCGGCTTCGGGAGCGCACCGGGCGCCCCAGGCTATGCGCAGGCCGCGGGCGATGCTCCGGTGTCCGCCGGCCGTCGCGGAGCTCTCGCGGCGGGCGCGCCCGCCGGTGTCGCAGGCCTCCACACCGTCGAGGCGTGGGCCATCGCTCTGCTTCCCATGCTGCAGCTGCTGTTCAGCCTGCTCGTCGTGTCGGCGTTCGCGACCGGCCCGAGCCTCGCCATGATGGCGGGAATCTGGCTGGGGCCGCTGCCGGTCGTCGTCGTGCTCGCGCTTCTCGACGCCCGCCGTCTCGGCCGCCTCGGGCTCGACCGCCCGGCCAGCGGCTGGTGGGCCCTCGCCGGTCCGATCGTGTACCTCATCGTGCGGGCCGTGCGCCTGAGCCGCGTCTCCGGCGTCGGATTCGGCCCCGTCGCGGTCTGGCTGCTCCTCACCGGCCTGATGGGAGCATCCATTTTGGCTGTTCCGGGTCTCGTGATCGCGTCGTTCCCCGGCGTCTTCGCCGAGCAGGCGAACCAGACGATCTCGTCGACGAGCCGCTCGATCGGCGCGAACCTCACCGCGACGTGCCCCGCCACGCCGCCCCTGTTCATCGGCCAGCAGTTGCGTTGCCCGGCCGTCAACCCGTCCGGTGAAGCCTTTATCGTCACCGTCAGCCTCCAGCGCGCCAACGGCTGGATCGCCTGGCAGGTCGACGACTGGGGTGTCTTCGGGCTCTCGCGCTGACCCACGGCGCGAAACCTCGCACCACAGCACAACTGAACAGCGTGACATCCGGGTACCCCCCGGCGTTCGGAAAGCGAAGGGCACGCACGCCTGAAACTCGCGAGATGAGACTCCGCCGGAGACACTGGATGGACGCACCACACCACAACTGAACATCGACGGCATCCACGCCGCACTCGGCGCCGAATACCCGGTACGAGAGTGACGTGAATGCCGGTCGCGCAGACCCGAACACGCGCGACACACACCAGTAGCCGGGGGGCTACGGGTGATCACGAACCCGGTCGGGGGACCGGGATCTGGGGGAAATGCAATGACAACGACGGCAGTTCGGGTGCCGGCAGGCTGGTACGCCGACCCGCTCAGCGCGGATGACCACGGTCAGCCGACGCACCGCCGGTGGTGGGACGGCCAGGGCTGGACGTATCACGTCGCCCCTCTCGGCCAGACCCCGGCCACAGTCGCGTCGACGCGATCTGTGCCGGCGAGTCCCGACATCAGCCCGGCCACGGTCGATGCTGTGCGCCTCAGCGCCCACTTCACTTTCGAGGCACGCCGCGAGGCAGCCCGCATCGCCGAGACGATGCCGCTGCACATCGTCGGCGCCTAGGCCGGCCGCGCGACTATCCCCCCTTTAGCCGCGCGACCGCACACCGTCGGTGGGCCGAGGGCCCTCGGTCCACCGACGGTAAACCCGACGTCGCTCGAGCGTAGGCTCGAGGGGTGACGTCCGACGACCATCCGCGCAGGGCCAGCCTCGAAGTGCTTCGTGCCGAAGCCGCCGACGAGCTGGCGACGGTCGTTCACGAGCGGGCCCGCGGAGGGGAAGACCCGTGGGACTTCATGTCGGAGATTCCCTCTGTCGATGAACTCGTCGTCTGGATGCTCAGGGCCGACCGCATCGCCGCTGACGGTGGCCGCCGCCCCACCCCCGCCATGAACTACCGCATGCTGCGCCAGATCGCCCTCAGCTACCCCGACCTCACGCCGACGGTGTGGAGCATGATCGGGCGCCTCGAGCGCACGGCGGGGTAGGGCACTCTCAGAGCCGGGTGAGCCCGGTCACTCGCAGCACGGCGACGCCCTCCTCGGCGCTCGCGTCGAGGTCGACGAGCGCGTCGATCCCCCAGTCGTGGTGGCCGGCAGGGTCGGCGAGCACCTGACGAACGCGCCAGACGCGTTCGCCGGGGCGAGCATCCTCGGGGTTCTCATCGATGTGCACGAGCGCCGTCGCCCGCGCGGCAGCGTCGATGCCGATGTCGTCGTGCTCGGCGAAGTACGCGTCGAGACCGGCGGGCCAGTCGGCGTCGGGGTCGAGTGCGACAAGCTCGTCGTCCGCCTCGCGCGCGGCCAGCTGCACGCGGCGGAACAGCTCATTGCGCACGAGCACGGTGAAGGCCCGACGGTTGGTGGTGACGTCGGGCGGGGGCGGCGGCGTCACCGGCGTGTCGCTCGGCGCGGCGGGCGTTGCCGCGTCGGCCGCCTGCGTCAGCGCCTCCCACTCGTCTTGCAGGCTCGAGTCGACCTGGCGCACGAGCTCGCGCAGCCACTCGACGATGTCGGTCAGCTCGTCGGTCATCGCCTCCGGCGGTACGGTCTGACGCAGCGCGCGGTCGGCGTCGCTCAGATACCGCAGCAGTCCGCCCTCGCTGCGCTGCAGTTGGTAGAAGCTGACGTACTCGCCGAACGTCATCGCGCGTTCGAACATGTCGCGCACGACGCTCTTCGGCTTCAGCTCGACGTCGCGAATCCACGGCTGGGCGGCCGCGAAACCCTCGAACGCCTCCTCGAGGAGCTCGGCGAGCGGCTGCGGGTGCGTGACGGCCTCGAGCCGCTCCATCCGCTCGTCGTACTCGATACCGTCGGCCTTCATCTGGGCGACAGCCTCGCCGCGGACGCGGAACTGCTGCTGCGACAGCACGGCGCGCGGATTGTCGAGCGTCGCCTCGACGACGCTCACGACATCGAGGGCGTAGTGCCCCGTGCCGAGCAGGCCGTTCGCGGCGCCGGTGTCGTCGCGACGGAAGCCGACGGTGTCCGCCGGGTCGAGCATCCCGATCACCGACAGCGCGAACGGGCTGAGGGGCTGGTTGAGCGCGAAGTTCGGCTGCAGGTCGACGGTCAGCCGCACCTCGGGTGTCAACAACTCAGGACTACCGCGTGACGAGCCGGCCGTCTGGGGCTCGTCAGCACCGCCTTCGGCCGTTAGTCCTGAGTTGTTGACACGAGAGTTGGGCGGGCGCACGATCTCGACGACGCCGGCCGTGACGAGGGTCTTCGCGATGCCGAGCGCGCGGCGTACCAGCTCTCGCTGACGGTGGGGCGGCTCGTGGTTCTCGGTGAGCAGCGCGCGGGCGTGGGCGACGACGTCTCCCCCGCGGGCAATCAGGTTGATCAGCATCGCCGCTGACACCTGCATGCGGCTCTCGAGCGGCTCGGGCGGTGCGGCAACGAGCCGCTCGAACGTCTTCTCGGTCCACACGACACTGCCGGCGGGTGCCGCCTTCTTGGGCGCCTTCTTCACCTTCTTGCCGCTCGCCCCGGCCTTCTGCGCCTTCGCCTCGGCCTGCGCGTTCTCGACGTCGTGCTCGGGGGCCTGCACGACGACGAATCCCTCGTCGTCGAAGCCGGCACGGCCCGCCCGCCCCGCGATCTGGTGAAACTCGCGCGCGGTGAGGTGGCGGGTCTTCTCCCCGTCGTACTTGCTGAGCGCCGTCAGCAGCACCGTGCGAATGGGCACGTTGATGCCGACGCCGAGCGTGTCGGTGCCGCAGATGACCTTCAACAGCCCCTTCTGCGCGAGTACCTCCACGAGTCGTCGGTACTTCGGCAGCATGCCGGCGTGGTGCACGCCGATCCCTGCGCGCACGAGGCGGCTGAGGGTCTGCCCGAAGCCGGTGGTGAAGCGGAACTCCCCCAGCTCGTGGGCGATCTCGTCGCGCTGCTCGCGACTGATGACGCGGATGCTCGACAGCGCCTGGGCGCGCTCCATAGCCGCGGCCTGACTGAAGTGCACGACGTAGACGGGAGCCCGCCGCTCCTCGAGCAGTTTTTCCACCGTTTCGTGCACAGGCGTGCGCACGTACTCGTACGACAGCGGGATCGGCCGCTCGGTGTGCGTGACCTCCCTGACGGGATGCCCGGTGCGCCTCTCGAGGTCGCTCGCGATCGCGCTCACGTCGCCGAGCGTCGCACTCATCAGCAGGAAGCGCGTGCCGGTCAGCTCGAGCAGCGGCACCTGCCACGCCCACCCGCGCTCGGGATCGGCGTAGTAGTGGAACT